>JAEPEX010000112.1_pt1 | contig 605607 bp, 541 predicted proteins | sample 9130951 | NCBI WGS metagenome assembly JAEPEX01 (sample SAMN17228542, study PRJNA684324) | microbial mat metagenome | biome: saline marsh[ENVO:00000054]; feature: microbial feature [ENVO:01000007], biofilm[ENVO:00002034], sulphate-reducing...; material: estuarine water...
CACCAGCCTGAACTCGTAATACTCCAGATAGCGCAGGCCCCCGTGGATAAGCTTGGTGGATGCCGACGAGGTGCCGTTGGCCAGATCGTCCTGTTCCACAAGTAGCACCGATAACCCGCGACCGGCTGCGTCTCGGGCGATGCCGCAGCCGTTGATGCCGCCGCCGATGATGGCAATATCGTATGAAGTGGATGTCATGGCGTACCTGTATGAAAAATAAGGGGAAAAGTGAATCAGCTTTTTACTCCCTCACCGCTCAGATATAGGAAAAAAGCGCCAATGGTTCAAGGGAAAACGGCGGCGGTGGAGTAGCCATTCGTTGATTCTTATAAAGCGGGTAGGAAGAATTTTCCAGCGGACAGTCCGGCCGCTTCATGCTAGTGTGCATCCTCACCATGCAGGGGGTGAATAAGACCACGCACTGTTCCAGACATGTGGTGTTTCTAATTAATAAATACGTGATGGCACCCTAAGAACCTTGAAACCGCTTTCTATCGTCATTTCCGCGAAGGCGGGAGTCCAGTAATTTCAATTGACGATAGATGAAGGATCAACTTCGGCATGAGGGTAACAGGGATTGTTACGAATCCATCAAAGCATGAGGGTACCGATGCAACCTACGGTTTTTCATCTCTATCGACGGGTGGATGACACCTTTGAATACTGTTTCAATATCCAATGTGACCGGGAATTACACGACACCGAATTTGGGCGCCTGAGGCTGCTGCTGGCCGACGGCTTTATGGCCGGCTCAATTTCGGATAGTCCCACCCTGGATGGCGATGACGTCGTCGAGGTTGGCCCGCGGCTCAATTTTGCCACCGCCTGGTCGGCTAATATGGTGGCCATCTGCGCCGCCGTTGGTCTTGCCATGATCACCCGGCTGGAACGCTCTCGGCGTTACCGGGTGCCCCCCGGCACTGATCGCGACCACTTCGTCACTACCCATCACGACCGGATGACCGAGTGCCCTTACCCCGCCCCCCTTGCCTCTTTTGATACCGGCCTGACACCTGAACCGGTCTACGATATTGATCTCATGGGCGGCGGCCCGGAGGTACTGACAAGGGTGCCGGGATTGTCCATGGATGAATGGGACCGACAATTTTACCACGATTATTTCGTCGGCCGTCATCAGCGCAATCCCACTATTGTCGAGATCATGGATCTCAACAATGCCAATTCCGAACACTCCCGGCACGGCTTTTTCAAGGGCGTCCAGGTAATCGATGGAGTCGCCCGGGACGCCACTCTTTTTGAACTGGTTGCCGCCACCCTGGAAGCCAACCCGGCCGGCTCGGTAATCGCCTTCAAGGATAATTCCAGTGCCATCAACGGTTATCCGGTTACCACCATCATCGCCGAAAAGCCGGGTGAGCCAAGCCGGTTCGCCCTGCAGCACAGCCACTATCATCCCCTGTTGACCGCCGAGACCCACAACTTTCCCACCGGCGTAGCGCCCTTTGCCGGTGCCGAGACCGGTACCGGCGGGCGCATCCGCGATGTGCAGGCGACCGGGCGGGGTGCCTTCGTAATGGCCGGCTCGGCCGGCTACTGTGTCGGCAACCTCCATATCCCGAACTACCAGCTTGACTGGGAACTCGAACGCGAGCAGCCCGATAACCTGGCCGACCCGCTTACCATTCTTATCGAAGCGAGCAATGGTGCCTCGGATTACGGCAACAAGTTCGGCGAGCCGGTGATTCTCGGCTTTGTCCGCTCTTTTGATCTGCGTTTGTCAACCGGTGAGCGCTGGGGTTTTATCAAGCCGATTATGTTTACCAGCGGTATCGGCCAGATCGATGCCCGGCTGGTGGAAAAACATGAGTCGGAACCCGGGATGCTCATCGTCCAGATCGGCGGCCCGGCGTATCGGGTCGGTTTTGGCGGCGGCGCCGCTTCCAGCATGTTGCAGGGGGAAAACGTTTCGGATCTTGATTTTAACGCGGTGCAGCGCGGCGATGCCGAGATGGAGCAGAAAATGAACCGGGTGATCCGCGCCTGCTGCGAGCTGGGCGACGACAACCCACTGGAGATGATTCACGATCAGGGCGCCGGCGGCCCCGCCAATGTCCTAAAGGAACTGGTGGAATCGGCCGGCGGCAGGATCGATATCCGTGCTATCCGGGTGGGTGATCCCACCATGTCGGTGCTGGAGATTTACGTAGCCGAATATCAAGAGCGAGTGGGGCTGCTTATCGCGCCGGGCAATCTGGCCCGTTTTCAAGCACTGTGCCGACGCGAGAAAGTTACCTGTGAGGTGCTTGGCGAGGTTACCGGCGACAAACGCTTTATCGTCACCGACAGCGTCACCGACACCACCCCGGTGGATCTGGAGTTGGAACCCTTGCTCGGCGGTATTCCCCAAAAAACCTTTGCCGACCAGCGCCGCACCGTCTCGCATGAGCCGCTGACCATTGCCCCCGATGCGAAAGTCGTCGATCTGCTGCGCCGGATATTTTCTCTGGTTTCGGTGGGCTCGAAGCGCTTTCTCACCAACAAGGTGGATCGGGCCGTCACCGGGCTGGTGGCCCAGCAGCAGTGCTGCGGGCCGCTGCAACTGCCGGTGGCCGATTTCGGCGTGATGGCGCAGACCCATTTCGGCACCACCGGTATCGCCACCGCCATTGGCGAGCAGTCCATCAAAATGCTGGTGAACCCGGGCGCCGGGGCACGTATGGCGGTGGGTGAGGCGCTCACCAACCTGGCCGGGGTGGTGGTGGAGGACATCAACCAGATCAAGTGTTCGGCCAACTGGATGTGGGCCCCCAAACTGGCCGGCGAGGGTGCCGCCCTGCGCGATGCCGTGCAGGCCATGCACGATGCCATGATCCCCCTGGGAATCGCTGTGGATGGCGGCAAGGACAGCCTCTCAATGGCCACCATGGTGGGCGCGGAGACGGTGAAATCACCGCGCCAGCTGGTTGTCTCCCTCTACGGCGCGGTGCCTGATATCGGTGCGAAAATCACCCCCGATATCACAGAGCCGGGTTCGGTTCTTTTCTTTATTGATTGTAGCGGCGGCCGCTGCCGCCTGGGTGGTTCCGCCCTGGCTCAGGTACAGGGCCGGATCGGTGATCAAAGCCCCGATATGGATGATCCCGCCCTGGTACGTCGCGCCTTTGGCCTCATCCAGCACCTGGTGGCGGAAAAAACCATCAACGCCGGCCACGACCGCTCCGACGGCGGGCTCATCACCACCCTTATGGAGATGGCCTTCAGCGGCAACTGCGGGCTGGATATTGGCATTTCCGGGGAGGGCACACCTGTTGAGATGCTCTTTGCCGAAGAACTGGGATATGTGGTGGCCTGCCCGCCGGGTCAAGAAGAAGCGGTGATCTCCCGATGCCGGGAACATGAGGTCGCGGTGCAGCGCTTAGGCGTAAGTACCACCGACAAACAAATCCGTATCCGTGTCAACGATGAACCGGTACTTGCTGAATCCATGGAAACTCAGCGCGGTTGGTGGGAAGAGACCAGTCATCAGCTTGAACGACTGCAGATGAACCAGGCCTGTGCCGACGAGGAAAAAGCGGCCATCTTCTCGCGGCCTGGGCCGAGCTACCATATCTCTTTTGCACCGGATGCAAAACCCGCCGACAGTCGCCCAGCCGGCACCCATCCAAAGGTGGCGATCCTGCGCGATGAGGGCTCAAATTCAGATCGGGAGATGAGCAGCGCCTTCTACCAGGCCGGTTTCGAGGTGTGGGATATCTGTATGCAGGACTTGCTCGACGGCGCCATCGATCTGGCCGCATTCACCGGGCTTGCCGCGGTGGGCGGGTTTTCCTACGCCGACGTTCCCCAGTCGGCCAAAGGATGGGGGGCTACCATCGCCCTCAACGATATGCTGCGTGCTCAGTTCACCTCATTTTACCAACGGCCCGATACCTTCAGCTTAGGCGTCTGCAACGGCTGCCAGCTCTTTGCCCTCATCGGCTGGGTGCCGTGGCCGGGGCTGGCGACGGAAAAGCAGCCCCGTTTCGTGCGCAATCGTTCCCAGCGCTTCGAGTCTCGCTGGGTGAGCGTTACCGTCACGGAAAGCCCTGCCATCATGCTGGCCGGCATGGAGAACACCACCTTCGGCATCCATGTGGATCATGGCGAGGGGCGGTTTCACGCCCCTGATGCGGGCGTGCTCAATGCCGTCAAGGAGCAGAACCTGATCCCGCTGGCCTACGTCGATGATGATGGCGCTCCCACCGAGCGGTATCCCTTTAATCCCAACGGTTCGCCCGGCGGGGTGGCGGGGCTCTGCTCGCCGGACGGCCGTCACCTGGCGCTGATGCCGCACCCGGAGCGCTGCTTTCTGCCCTGGCAGGCGCACTGGCTGCCCGAAGATATGAAAACTATCGAAACCAGCCCCTGGTTCAGGTTGTTCACCAATGCTTATCGGTGGTGTACTGGATAGTCGATTTCCGCCATCGCCTCAACCTCTACCGGTGCGCCCACCGCCAGGGCGCTGATGCCGATGGTGGCTCGGGCGGGGTGGGATTCGCTGAAGTAGGAAGCTTAAATCTCATTGACTAGGACGAAATCGTTCATGTCCACCGGTGAGCTCACCTGCGCGACGACATAAGCGACAGGTAGAGCGTTGGGTTTTGGCACAATTATTTTTCTGAATTAAACTGGATTACTTTTTCCCAATGAATTTTACCATTTGAGTCACAAAACATTTCCATAAATTCAAGAGAGAACTTGTTGACTACGTTCGAGTATGCTTCAGTAAATTGAGCATTTTTTTCTTTTGAGTGATGCCCAAGAGGTTCAATTATTTCTGTGTATAAATTTTCGTTTCCAGAAACAAAGTCCCAAAATCTTTGACCACAAAATTTAAGGTATTCTCCCTTATCAGGGCTATTGTCTTTACCATAGCAACAACCGCAGACAGCAATTACATTTTGCGATGACGCAATATTTGTACCTAATATTCTTTTTGCTTTACGAAAATTGTCTTTCATTTTGTGTATTTGGCTTGAGTTTCCCCAACTTGGGCCAGATTTAATAGAAACAATATATTTAGTATTATCTTTTTGAAACTCTAAGTCGATACCTTCTGCTGATGATTTATTACCTTGATAAACTTGGCCACAAATATATATTGCCAATCCTTCAAGAAATCCACCAAACAGAGTTTCTTCTTGAGAGGATAAGTAAGCATTAAGGATTGTTTCAATGAAATCTCCTGCTGTAGTTATATGCTTGACTTTGAAGAGGTACGGATTCTTACGTTTGAGTACTGCCTTCAATTTGAGTTTCTTTAGTTTTTCTATCCTGTTTCGATGGAAAATTGGTATGTTGTCCTCGACGTAAGCTGTTATTTTTTCTTGGCTTATTGGGCTCATACTCTGCCTCTTCCTCACATAATCTGTATTGATAATGGGCTGTTCGCTCTTTAGCAAGATCGCAATATTCTTTATGAATTTCAATTCCAACAGAATTTCTCTGTAGACTTTGAGCTACCTTAGAAGTTGTGCCGGACCCAACGAATGGATCAAGTACCCAATCATGCTCTTTTGTAAATAATTTAATAAACCACTCTGGTAAAGATGTTGGGAAAACAGCACTATGCTTTTTGTTGTAACACTCAGTTGCGAAATGCAAGACGTTACTAGGGTAAGCCATATCTCGCCCTACCCAATTAGAAATGTTTTTTCCAAAGCCGCTATTGACCTTGGATTCATCTCTTGTAAGATCGGTTTTGCTAAGTTTCTTCAAGCGCGTTTTTGCCCAATCTCCCATTGGTACCATGACTTCTTCCTGGTACATATTGAATTTTTTAGACTTATTAAATTGTAGGCATCGTTCCCAAGAATCTCGAAAACGATTAGACCATTTACCAGGAAAACAATTTTTTTTGTGCCAAACAAATTCTTCGGTCCACAGCCATCCTTGTTTACGCAGTGCTAAAATCAACTCAATTACATATGTGTGGCGTTCTCCATTAACTGCTTTTTCCTTGATGTTGAGTATAAAAGTTCCGTCTGGTTTCAGTACTCTAAGGAACTCTTCAGCACGTGGTAAAAACCACTCAACATATTCATGTGGTTTTATTCCACCGTATGTTTTGCTTCTGCTATCTGCATAAGGTGGGGATGTTACTATGAGATCGAAAAAATTATCAGGATAATTTTTTAGTTTTTCTAAACAGTCTCCATTCTCAATTTTTGTTTCTATTTGCTCCATATAGTCTCCCATTTTCTATTTATAGAAATTATAATACATTAACCCATAAATATGAAAATATATTCACTTACATTTCTTTGGAATAAATGTAGCTTAAGGTAACCAAATGTATAATATTACACAGAGGTATCTTTGGGGAAATTACCTGTCGCTTCCCATGCAATTCTGAAAATTTTCATATCAATTCACTGCTTTATTCAAGAGAACTTTATTTCCCACCCTGATTTACAACTGGCCGATATGTCATGTAAATGTCCAGCTTTTCTGACATTGTAAATGACCAAAGGATTCTTGACAAGATTAAAATCAAGCGGTTGCGGTGCGTCTTTTTGCGTACTAGCCCAATTTATAAGGACGGCTGAAGAACTGCATCATGTTGATATTATGAGTAACATAGTACGCAAATACTGTATTTTCAATTCTGCAAATTTTAAGGTATATCCGCATGATACGGACACTGTTCCTACCGGCACAGAAAAATATCGGAATTATGAAATCGGTTGCCGGTAACGATTTTGCCCTGCCGGCTAGAGTGTCTCACCTCGCATGTTTTTTGCAATCGTGCATTGACCGGTGGCGGTGGTGAATAAATAATAGCTTTATTGATGCGCCGAGATGGCCGCTGGCGCATTGTCCCTTTCCTGGTACATAGATGAAGACGATTGCCAAACTTGCCTATGGTTCTCCCGCTTTTGCCCTGGCGGTGGTTGGTATACCGGTCTACGTATACATTCCGAAATTTTATACGGACGTGGTGGGTATTCATGTGGGGTTGCTTGGCGTTATTTTATTTTCGGTGCGCTTGTTTGACGCCATTACCGATCCGGTGATTGGGTATCTCTCCGATCGCACCTCCACCCGCTTTGGCCGGCGGCGGCCCTACATTCTGGTTGGCTCTATACTGGTGGCGTTCAGTATGCTGCTGCTGTTCAATCCGCCGCCGGGCTCGCCCAGTTTCGAAACCATCTATTTCACCTGCTGTATTTACGCGCTGTTTCTGGCCTGGACTATTGTTACTGTTCCGTATGAGGCGCTTGGTCCGGAGCTTACCTTTGACTATCATGAGCGCACTACCCTGTTTGGCCTGCGTGATGGCTTGCTGATCGGCGGCACCCTCACCGCCGCCGCCGCTCCCGCCCTGGTGCGGGCGCTGTTTGGCCTGCCGGAAACGAATGATGGTGAAAAAGCCACCTTTTTCTGGATATCGGTACTCTATGCGCCACTGCTGGTGGGGACTGCCGTGTGGTGTGTGATGGCCCTTAAGGAGTTGCCGCAACGGATTCTTCCGCAACCCTCTGGGCTGTTATCCGGGCTGGCCCTGGTGGTGCGCAACCGTCCCTTTATGGTGTTGCTGGCAAGCTATACGATTAGCGCCATCGGCAACAACCTGCCGGCAACGCTTATCCTCTACTATGTTCAATACGTGTTGCAGGTGGATTCAGCGGAGCTTTTTTTGCTGCTCTATCTGGTGATGGGGATCGTCTTTCTGCCGGGCTGGGTCGCCCTTGCCCGTCGTATCGGCAAAAAACGCGCCTGGATCGGTTCCATGGCTTTGAACACGGGGGCCTTTGTTGGGGTATTTTTCCTCGGCCCGGGGGATGTGATGGCGTATGCGCTGCTGGTCGGTCTTTCCGGGATCGGTTTTGGTGCCACCCTCGCCCTGCCGTCGGCTATTCAGGCCGATGTTATCGACTATGATGAGTTGCTCACCGGCGAGCGCCGCGAGGGACAGTACATCGGCTTGTGGTCGATTGCCAAGAAACTGGCGGCGGCGGTGGGTATCGGGGTGGGGTTGTCGTTGCTGGGGCTGGCCGGTTATGTCCCCAATCAACCGCAAAGCGCCGATGTTCAGTTTATGCTGCGCGTTCTCTATGCCCTGGTGCCGTGCCTGTGCAATGCGGCAGCTATTGTGATTGCCCTGTATTATCCTATCAGCGAGACGGTGCACCAGCAAATCCGCCAACAGATAATGGGCCGCGGCGCCGGTGAGCCGGTGCGTGATCCGCTGCATCCAGTGCGGAAGTAACGGCTGACCCCTTGATTCCTATATGGAGGTTTTTCGCTGGGCTTTGATCTCGTTGATAATCTCTTTTGCAGACAAGCCATCGAAAAGCTTGTGCCGGTCTTGTGTATAGTCGCCAGAGCCTGCTCGGAACTGATTGAGAAAGCGGATTGTATCAACTACTCCCATTTCTCTGATCAATGCGCTCGTACCACGTTGGGTTACTTCGGCAATTGGGTGAATGTGTGTTGTCATATAACCTCCAGGACGAGAGCGAGCACGGAAACGGGCTTGCATTCAAGTATTTTCTCCGATTTTGCTTTACGCAAAAAATAATCATCACATGTAGCAAAGTAATCTACCCCAACAGTTGAGGAAAGCGCAAGATGAACCGCATCCATGGGATCGATTCCATGTTTCTCGAGTAATCCGGCTAATTTTTCAGTCGCATGAGTTATCACGGCTCTTTCTCCAGCCAGAGAAAGAATTGCCGCCATCTCACTACGCCGCTGGTCATCTGGGATGCGGCCCAGTTCGTACTCAATGGCTTCTGAACTCACCAATATGCAATGTCAGGCTTGCACCGCCGCGAGGATCGCCAGCACGGCTTCAGTTTCGACGCGAACTCTCGGCTTCGTCTGGTCGTCCAGTGGACGCTGAAGGGCACAACTATCTAGATATACTCTCATAACGGCTGGGGTCAGGTCTTTTATTTTGGTGTTTTTTGCCGAATTGTTGACTTGCTGTTACATTATGAGACAAAACACCAAAATAAAAGACCTGACCCCATTATCTGCTGAGATGGCTGAGCAGTTGGCCGGCGGCGGCGGTGGGGGAGATTTCCTGGTTATGGATGGCGCTGCGCAACCGGGGCAGGTTGTCTTTTATATCGGGGTGGGAAAAGAACCACGATTTTAGTCCTTCTTCCAGCAGAAAATACATCCAGTCCTGCGCCTGTTTTCTGCGCTTGGCGTCAAACTCTCCCGCTGTCTTCAGGGCCTTGTGGTGGTCGGCGACGGTTTCCCAAATTTCGCTCAGACCGATTTTTTTCAGGGCGCTGCAGGTGAGTACCCGGGGCGTCCAGTTGGCGCTGGCCGGGGTCAGGATATGCAGGGCGGTTTCATATTCCCGGCGGGCGCGCTCGGCACGCATCAGGTTGTCGCCATCGGCTTTATTGATGACGATGGTGTCGGCAACCTCGAGAATTCCCTTTTTTATGCCTTGCAGCTCATCACCGGCCCCGGCGATCATCAACACCAGGAAAAAGTCGACCATGGAGGCAACCGCCGTCTCAGACTGACCAACTCCCACCGTCTCGATGATGATCACGTCGAACCCGGCCGCCTCGCAGGCCAGCATAGTCTCCCTGGTTTTGCGAGCCACCCCGCCCAGGGTGCCTCCCGAGGGGGAAGGGCGGATGAAGGCGTGGTCGTTGATTGAGAGTTCCTGCATCCTGGTCTTGTCGCCCAGCACCGAACCGCCGCTTCTGGCGCTCGACGGGTCGATGGCAAGTACCGCCACCCGGTGGCCGAGATCGGTGAGCATGGTTCCGAAGCTTTCGATAAATGTTGACTTGCCGGCCCCGGGTACGCCGGTGATGCCCAGCCGTACCGCCTTGCCGGTGTGGGGAAGGAGCCGCTCGATGATGGTTGCGGCCAGTTCCTGATGAGCAGGCAGTCCACTTTCGATCAGGGTAATGGTCCTGGACAGCATCAGCCGGTTGGCGGCCAATACTCCCTGGATATAATAGTCGGGTTGGTTATGCATCCTGAACAATCATTGCCCGGCTAATGGGAACATTTTGGGTGTTGAGCGGGAGCGGCTGCCAGCCGCTCCCGTCTGTGGGGTAGAGGGAGATTGGTGCGGCCTTTCAGGCCGGTTCATCGATCAAGTCAAGGGTGCGGTTGGCCGAGTCGATCACCGAGGTACCCGGGCCAAATACCGCCTGCACTCCACGCTTATAGAGATAATCGTAATCTTTGGGTGGAATGACGCCGCCGGCAACCACCTTGATGTCCGTGCCTCCCTGCTTTTTCAGCTCTTCCACCAGATTCGGCACCAGGGTCTTGTGGCCGGCGGTGAGGCTGGAGGCGCCGACCACGTGGACATCGTTTTCGATGGCCATTTTGGCGGCTTCCCGCGGAGTCTGGAACAGTGGCCCGATATCGACATCGAAGCCTAAATCGGCATAGGCGCTGGCAATCACCTTGATACCGCGGTCATGGCCGTCCTGCCCCATCTTGGTGACCAGCATACGAGGACGTCGCCCATGTTTTTTGAGAAACTCCTCAGTCCGCTTACGCAGCAAGACGAGGCTCTCTGATTCGGTCCCAAACTCCGATGCATAAGCCCCTGAGATACAGCGGGTATTGGCGACGTAGCGGCCAAACACCTGCTCCATGGCATCAGAGACCTCGCCCACCGTAGCCCGTGCCCGAATGGCCGGCAGCGCCGCTTCCAGCAGGTTGCCCCCTTCTCTGGCGACCCTGGTCAGCTCCGCCAGAGTCTTTTCCACTTGTGCGTTATCTCTGGTTGCCCGGATCTGGGTGAGCCTGGCGACCTGGTCGTCGCGCACCGAGGCGGGGACTTCCCTGATCTCGAAATCGATTTTCTCGTCCTTGATTTTGTATTTGTTGACCCCGACGATGACGTCGAGGCCCTGGTCGATACGTGCCTGTTTGCGCGCCGCCGATTCCTCGATGCGCATTTTCGGCATCCCCGATTCGATGGCCTTGGCCATGCCGCCCAGCTCTTCCACTTCGTCGATGATCTTCATCGCCTCGGCAACGATCGAGCTGGTCAGCGATTCGACATAGTAGGAACCGCCCAGGGGATCGATCACATGGCAGACCTCGGATTCCTCCTGGATGATGATCTGGGTGTTGCGGGCGATGCGGGCGGAGAAATCGGTGGGCAGCCCGATGGCCTCGTCAAATGAGTTTGTGTGCAGCGACTGGGTGCCGCCCAGCACCGACGTCAGCGCCTCGAGCGTGGTGCGAATGATGTTGTTGTAGGGATCCTGTTCGGTAAGGCTCCAGCCGGAGGTCTGACAATGGGTGCGGAGCATCGAGGAGCGCGGATTCTTCGGGTTGAACTGGCGCATGAGTTGGTACCAGAGGAGCCGGGCGGCCCGCAGCATGGCGATGTCCATGAAGAAATTCATGCCGATGCCGAAGAAGAAGGAGAGCCTTGGGGCAAAATCGTCGATGTCCATACCGGCTTTCAGCGCGGTGCGCACGTACTCGAGGCCGTCGGCGATGGTAAAGGCAACCTGCAGTACCGAGTTGGCACCGGCCTCCATCATGTGGTAGCCACTGATGCTGATGGTGTTGTAGCGCGGCATGTTGTGCGAGCAGAAGCCGATGATATCGGCAACGATCCGCATGGACGGGGTGGGCGGATAGATGAAGGTGTTTCTGGTCAGATACTCCTTCAAGATATCGTTCTGGATGGTGCCGGTCAGCTGTTCATGGGCGACTCCCTGCTCTTCGGCGGCGACGATATAACTTGCCAGGATGGGAATGACGGCGCCGTTCATGGTCATCGATACCGACATCTTATCCAACGGGATGCCGTCGAAGAGGATCTTCATGTCCTCCACCGAGTCGATGGCAACGCCTGCCTTGCCGACATCGCCGGTCACCCTGGGGTGATCTGAATCATAGCCCCGATGCGTGGCCAGATCAAAGGCCACCGACAACCCCTTCTGCCCCGCCGCCAGAGCGTTTCGATAAAATTTATTGGATTCCGCGGCGGTGGAAAAGCCGGCATACTGCCGGATCGTCCACGGTCTGCCGGCATACATGGTTGCCATCGGTCCCCGCGCATAGGGCGCGAGACCGGGCAGGGTGTTGGTGTTTTCCAGCCCCTCGAGGTCCTCGGCGGTGTAGAGCGGTTTGACCGTGATGCCTTCCGGGGTCTGCCAGTCAAGAGAGTCGAGCGGCTTGCCCTTCATCAGTTTGGTTGCCAGTTCCTGCCACTGTGCATATTCAGGATGTGTTGCCATGGGGTACTCCTTGTCGGTAAGAGTCAAACTCGTCAATGATGATGAACCCGTAAAAAGTCAAATCGATCCCACGATGATGTAGGGCGAAGTTTTTGCGAGGCCATCAATGATTGTTCTGGCCGTTTTTGTAGTCGGGATTGAGCATGCCCCGCCAGACCATTTCGAACATGGCATTGGCCTGGGCCGATAAGCTCTCCTTTTGGCCCCGTAGAATCCACATGAAAAAGGAGCGCTGGACGAAGCCCATGAAAAAATCGAGCAGGGTGCCTGCCCTGACCTCGGAGTTAAGAATGCCCTCCTTCTGCCCCTGCCTGAGCACTTCGATCATCAGACCCATCATCCTGGGTTGGGCGAAAGTCCTGTCGCCCATCCAGGTGTTCATCGGCAGGGTCATGAAGACGATTCTACCCAGCCCGACGTGGCGCTCGTAGTAATCAAGCTGCAGCCAGAATACCTTGCGCAGTTTTTCCTTGAGGTCCTCGATGCCCTGCAGATGGTCGACGATACGGTCGGTAAGTTTGCCCATCCAGACATCGACAAAGGCAAAGACCAGTTGTTCCTTGCTGCCGTAATGTTTGTATATGGTGGTAAAGCTTACCCCGGCCTGTTCGGCGACATCCCTGATGCTTGCCTTGTGAAAATCAGAGTTGGAGAAAATGTCAAGAACCACTTTCTCCAGTCGCTCGCGAACCTCGGGACGAAGCGTGTCGGCGGTCATGGCAGTCCGGCGTATTCGGTGGTGGGGCTTATCCTATCACGCAGAGAACCGCACCCTTGGTGATCGTGTCGCCGCTGTCAAAATCGATGGCCTTGATGGTGCCGTCGCAGGGGGCGGGCAGAGCGTTTTCCATCTTCATGGCTTCGAGAACGACAACGGTGTCGCCTTTGGCAACGGTGTCGCCGACCCGTTTTTCATATTTGATGATCATACCGGGCATGGGCGCCAGCAACAGGGTGCCGGCCGGTGAGGCGGTGGGTGCGGCGGCTTCGTTTTTTGGCGGTGGCGCCGGCGCCGCTGGTGCGGCAGCTGGGGCCGCCGGAGCCGCGGCGGGTGCCGACACGGGTTGGCCGGCAAACACCACCGGGCCGCCCACCGGATCGACATCGACGCTGAAAAACTCGTTGTCGACAAAGACGTTGAAGGTGCGGGCAGATTCGCTTTTGGCCGGTGCACCTTCATTTTTCTCGATCAACTTTCCGGCCAGGGCCTTTTTCACCAGGGCCTCTCTCGCCTTCACCTGTTCCATGGTAATCGGCTTGACGCTGTCCGGGGCCGGGGTTATCCCGTATTTCCATTCGAGAAACTTTTTGCCGGTCACCGGAAACTGGGCGTAGAGGATCAAATCGTCCATGTCTTTGGCGAGATTGCCGATCTCTGCCTTGGCCTTGTCCAGTTCAGGTTCCAGCACCTCGGCCGGCCGGCAGGTGATGGGTTCCTCGCCGCGGGGGTACCCCTTGAGCGCCTTCTGCTGTACCTCGGGGTTGATCGGGGTGGCGGTTTTGCCGTACAGGCCGTAGCAGAGGTCCTTGACCTGACCGGTAATCATCTTGTAGCGCTCGTCCGCGGTATCGTGCAGGACATTGTTAACGGTTTGCACCCCGACGATCTGCGAGGTCGGGGTGACCAACGGGATCTGGCCCAGGTCTTTGCGTACTCTCGGCAGCTCCTTATAGACCTCGTCGATCTTGTCAAGGGCGTCCATTTCACGGAGCTGATTGACCAGATTGGAAAGCATACCGCCCGGGGTCTGGTGGAGCAGTACGTTGATATCGATAATCGAGACCTTGGAGTCGTCCAGCAGGTGCTTGTACTTGGGCATCACCTCTTTTTCCAGGATCTCGTTGATGGCGGCCAGCTTGCGGATATCGAACCCGGTGTCCCGATTGGTGCCGAGCAGGGTCATGACCAGCGGCTCGATGGCGGCATGCGCGGTCCGGTAGGCGTACGGTGTCATGACTGTATCGATGATGTCGACGCCGGCCTCGATGGCCTTGAGGTGTGTCATCGGCGACATGCCCGAAGTGAAATGGCTGTGCAGATGCAGCGGGATAAAGACCGCCTCCTTCATTGCCTTGATCAGGTTATAGGCATCGTAGGGGGCGAGCAGGCCGGCCATGTCCTTGATGCAGATGGAGTCGGCCCCCATTGCTTCGAGGTCTTTGGCCTTGGCGATGTAGTAGTCGAGGTTGTAGACGTCTCCACCCAGTCGCGGCTCGGTCATCGTATAGCAGATGCAGCCCTGGAAATGCTTGCCGCATTTCTTTATTTCGCCGACCACCGTTTCGAAGTTGCGGTAGTCGTTGAGGGCGTCAAAGGTGCGGAAAATGTCCATGCCGTTGGCGGCGGCCCGGTCAACAAAGGCCAGGGCCAGGTCATCGGCATAGTTTCGGTAACCGACCAAATTCTGTGCCCGCAGCAGCATCGAGAACGGTGTTTTTTTGAAGTATCGTTTCAGGGTGCGCAGCCGCTCCCACGGGTCTTCGTTGAGAAAGCGATGCATCGTGTCAAAGGTGGCGCCGCCCCAGGTCTCCACGGCCCAGAAGCCGACTTCATCCATCAGTTCGGCAACGGGTATCATGTCCTCGGTCCTGCCACGGGTGGCAAACAGCGACTGGTGGCCGTCACGCAGGGAAAGGTCCATAATTTTTACCGGGTTTTCCGCCACCGGACGGTCACTGTCATAATTCATGGTGGTCATCTGAACTTGGTCGCTCATGATCTCTATCTCCTTGTGCCTGTTTGCTGGCGTATCCTTGTTAACGAAGGCTGGTGAAGGTTCGAAGTTGCATAAGCCGGCGCATGGTCATCATATCCTGACGCCCGCACTGGCTCCACGGGCTGTGGGTGTGGAACGGTGCCTGACTCTCCTGCAGCTGCCGGGAGGCATCCGCTGCCATCTGTTCTTCCATCATCAGGTACCCGTTAACCGCCGCCAGAGCCGCTGCCATTTTCTTTTGCATGTCTGCCATTGTATCTTGATGAGCTGGTGGTTTCAGGTTGAGGAGCGCTTGCGGCACCCAGATTGGTGATCGGTGCGGGCAAGGACTCTCACTCGTATACCTCATACTCTGTTTCCACCCCGAGCAAATCGTCGATTTCCTCCTGGATGGCTTTACGTTTTTGGTTTTTTATCCAGTCGTTCCAGTCATCTATGGAGCGCCAGGTGCTGATGACCATGCAGCTCCCGGGTTGATCGAGTCGCTTCATGGTCTGGCCCGAGACATAGCCCGGCTGCATCAGGGTGACGCTTCGCAGCCGCTTGAGCAGGACGGTGAGTTCAGGTTCCTTGCCTTCGGGAACGTAGCGCTTGATAAAGATTTTTACACTCATGATTTTCCCCTTCTATCAGTAGTTATAGCGGAATGTTTCCATGCTTCTTCATGGGATTGGTGTCCCGCTTGTTTTCGATGATGGTAAGGGCCTTGATAATTCTGATACGGGTGCGGGCCGGTTCGATGATATCATCTATGTAGCCCCTCTGGGCGGCGACATAGGGGTTGGCTACCGTATCCTGGTACTCTACTTCTCTTTCTTTCAAGAATTCCTGGGGGTTCTGCTCTTTTCTGGCCTGTCTGCCGTACAACACCTCCACCGCGCCTTTGGCCCCCATTACCGCAATTTCAGCGGTTGGCCAGGCATAATTGATATCGCCCCGCAGATGCTTGGATGACATCACGCAGTAAGCACCGCCGTAAGCCTTTCGAGTTATTACCGTGACCTTGGGGATGGTTGCCTCGGCGTAGGCGTAGAGGATCTTGGCGCCGTTTCTGATCACCCCGCCGTACTCCTGGGCGGTGCCGGGCAAAAAGCCGGGAACGTCGACAAAGGTGACGATGGGGATGTTGAAACAGTCACAGAAGCGAACGAAACGGGCGCCTTTGACCGATGAATCGATGTCCAGAACGCCGGAGAAATGGGCCGGCTGGTTGGCCACGATGCCAACGCTTCTGCCGTTGTATCGACCAAAACCGACGATGATGTTGGGGGCAAAATTCTCTTTTATCTCAAAGAAGTCCCGATTGTCCACCGTCTGCAGGATAACCTCCTTCATGTCGTAGGCTTCGTTGGGGTTGGTGGGAATAATCGTGTTGAGTTCTTCGGAGCGGCGCTCGGCCGGATCAGCGCAGGCAATTGTCGGTGGTTCCTCCATGTTGTTCTGGGGCAGAAAGGAAACCAGCTTGCGGATGTAAGCGATGGCATCGGCGCCGGTCTCGGCGGCGAAATCGGAAACCCCGCTGCGCGAGGAATGCATGTCGGCCCCGCCCAATTCTTCGACGGTGACGTCCTCGTGGGTCACCGATTTGACCACCTTGGGCCCGGTCAGAAACATGTAAGAGTTGTTTTTGACCATGACGACAAAGTCAGTAAGAGCGGGCGAGTAGACCGCGCCGCCGGCACAGGGCCCGAAAATTGCCGAAATCTGGGGAATGACTCCGGAGGACATCACGTTTCGTAAAAAGATGTCGGTGTAGCCGGCCAGGCTTTCGATGCCTTCCTGGATTCTGGCCCCGCCGGAGTCGTTTAGGCCGATTACCGGGGCGCCGTTTTTGGTGGCCAGATCCATGATCTTGCAGATCTTCTCGGCAAATGTCTCCGACAGCGAGCCGCCGAGTACGGTAAAATCCTGGGCGAACACATAGACGATGCGGCCGTCGATGGTGCCATGGCCGGTGACCACGCCGTCGCCCGGGATTTGCTGTTTATCCATGCCGAAATCCCTGCACCGGTGGGTCTTGAACATATCGAACTCTTCGAAGGAGTCTTTGTCCAGGAGGAGGTCGATTCGTTCCCTGGCGGTCATTTTGCCTTGCGAATGCAGCTTGTCGATTCGCTCCTGACCGCCGCCAAGCCTGGCTTCGGCCCTGAGTTTTTTCAGGTACTCGAGTCTTGCAATGGTATCCATGGGGCCTCCTTGGAACAATAAAAGAGGGTGAGGGAGTGCTCTTTAATAGTTGAAGTTTACCGCTTTACCGATATTATCTACCTAAATTGTTTACAAAAAAATGAAAATGCTCAGCTTCTTTACGGGTAAAAAAGAACGATGTTACCGCATTCTTTTACCGTGCTCCAGGCTACCTTGTCAAGGGAAAAACTCGTTGTTTGAAGTTTTGCTGAAATAATAATAATATCAATTTGTTGTTTTACATGCATTGGTACAAGAGAAAGGCTGTCATGCAAATTTCTCAAAAAAACAGCGCTACACATGCAGCCTTTTTTGGCTGTGCCGTCCGCCCGGAGGGGGGATGCGCCATGAAAGCTCGAACCGGAACGTGAAGTTGTTCCGACGCAATCAGTCATGCAGCGGCTGTTTTTGCTTTGCCTCTTTGATATGGGCGATGAAGCACTGGGCAATGCCGGGCAGTAGAGCGAGACCCTGGTTGTGGAGGACCGTGTCGATGTGGTACGCGGCAAGGCTGGTACGCCACGAACCCTCATCGTTGCCGTCGATATCGCGGCGCAGATGGGCGCCCGCGCCAAGCAGCAGGGGGATGACCAGCAGGGTGCGGCAGCCGCTGTTATTGATACGCTCGATAATGGTGTGCCGGGAGGGATACCCCCCGAGGGTGGCCCAGAAGAGTGGCTTATTGGATTTTTGCGCAAGGATGTGGGCAAAAGCGGGGTAGCATGTCCAGGCGGGGTGGACAGTGCCGTGGCCGATGAGCAGAACCGCTTCACCGTTAAAATTGTTCACATCAGGCGCCAGGATTTCGGCGACCCGGCTATAGTCCTCGGGGGAGGCGAACAGCGGCATCCCCAGATACACGGGGGCCGAAACGGTTTTCACAATTGTCACAACCTGATGAAATTCACCGGCAGCTATCAGATGAAGCGGCTGCACGATACATGGTTCGTCCGTTTCATGGGCAAGGCTTTGCAGTCGGGTCGCCACTGTTGCGGTTTCTTCGAGATGAACCGTTGCGCCGGCACAGGATTTCGCAATGGCCTGCCGAAGGTGGAGATAGGCGGGGCGGTTTGGTTCAGAGAGGCGAGCGGCGACGAGAATGATATGAGCATTCATAACAGGTAATGAGTGCGGTACATGAGAATGGCGCAGCTTAATTTAGTAAAATAGAAAATAATTATTTAATAAACTTATTTTTTATTGCACCTGTCCCCCTATTCTGCTACGTTTCTACCGAGACTAAGCTATTTCCGGGAAAGAGAAAAGAGTAACTTCAACAAGGGGGGGAAAGATGCGCACAGTCATATCCGCGGTAGCGCTGGCAAGCCTGCTCTGGATACCGGCGGCGTCGGCCGGAGGAAGCGGGGCGGCGGCGAGCCCCGATATTGCCGATCTCGAACGAAAGATCGAGGAACTGAGTCGGCAGCTCGATGCCTTAAAAGCGGCCATGGAGCAGCAAAAAGAGGTGAACGTTGCCACATCCGAGCAGGTCTCCGATTTAAGCGATGAGATCGACGACATGGATGAGCGTTCGGAGGCCTGGGACCTGGCCTCCCGTTTCAATTTCTTCGGCGATTTTCGTGCCCGCTACGATTACTATAAGGCTGATACCGTATTTGACCGGACGCTCAGCAACGATGCCCTGTTTACCAATCGGCTTCGGTTGAGCATGAACGTCAAGGCAACCGAACAGGTGGAATTCAAGGGCCGGCTGGCCATGTACAAGGCGTGGGGCATGCAGTCCGCATTTAATGATGCTTCCGGTACCATGTGGCCGGTGTTTGACGGTAACATAACCAGAACCCCGGTATCCGACAGCGCCCTCTACGTCGATCGTGCCTATGTCAACTGGAACGGCATCGGCGGTGCCCCGATCTGGCTCTCCATCGGCCGGCGTCCCACCACCGACGGTCCTCCCGGCCAGTTCAGGCTTGGTTGGGATGAAGAGCGGTTCGCCACGCCGGTTGCCTTTTTTGATTACCCCTTTGACGGGTTTGTTTTGGGATACGGCTATTCATGGGGTAATGATGCTCTTGGTACCGGCAAATTTCGCTTTTGTTTCGGGCGCGGCTTCGAGGCCGGTCTGCAGCAGAAGAATACAGGGCTTGATGATACCGATTTCTTCGGCTTTAACTGGGATGTCCTCAGCAAGGATGTTCGCCTGCTGAATCTGCAGTCGTTCATGGCCTTTAATGTCTTTAATTATCCCAATTTCCAGGATCCGATCATCAACGAAGCGTTCGGAGAAATGAGTGGTTTTGGTGAGCGCCAGCAACTGGGCAACATCTGGCATACCGACATGGTGTATCAGGATAAGATCAGTTCGCTGAACTACTTCATCTCCGCCGGGTGGAGCCAGACGCAGCCCAACTCCAACGGGATATTCAACGATTTTGCCGCCATGGCGGCCGGTATGACCGGCCCCAACGAGTCTAACGAGAATGGCTACGCAGTCTACGCCGGGATTCGCTACGATCTCGATGAAAGCAACCTCAAGTTCGGCGCCGAATGGAACTACGGCTCGCAGTACTGGATTTCCTTCACCCCGGGACACGATGATATCTACATGGCGAAGCTTGCCACCCGCGGTAATGTCTTCGAATTGTACACTATCTGGGATATTCCGGCGGGCGAGGCTATTTCCAAATATGGCCGTGCCTTCATTCGGCTTGGCTGGCAGCACTACAACTACAATTATGCCGGCTCCGGGGACTGGAACATGTATCCATATGATTTAGGCAGCGGCTCCGATCTGCAGATGCTGCAGATGATGGGGATGGATCCGGTGGAATCGGCTGACCAGATTTACCTAACCTTTGAGGCCTTTTTCTAATATCGCGTTGATTAGCTGACTGACAACAGGGCGTGGCCTCTTGTGGGGCCGCGCCTTTTTTCATGGCCTGCTTCCCCTCAATGAATTGCGACTATCGTTTTTTTGATCGACATGGTGGCGTCAGCACCGGCGCCTATGAGAGCCTCAATCTGGGGATGTCGGTTGGTGACAGTGCGCTACATGTCCAAGAGAACCGGCGCCGGGTCAAGGAGTCCATGGGGATCAGCCGGCTGGTGAGTGCCACGCAGGTGCATGGGGACGATATCTGCTTCGTTGATGATGGCGCGGTTGCCGGTGACGGCTCAGTTGGCCGCTATGACGCCCTGATCACCACCGCGGTTGATACCGGGCTGCTTATCCAGCAGGCTGACTGCCAGGCGGTGTTGCTTTACGATAAAGCGGCGCCGGCGATTGGCGCCATCCATTGCGGCTGGCGGGGCAGTGTTACCGGGATAATCGGCAAGACGGTGGCGGCAATGACAAACTACACAAAAAGCTCGCCTGAATCACTGCGTGCGTTTATCAGCCCTTCCCTGGGGCCGTGCTGTGCCGAGTTCGTCAACTATGCCGATGAGCTGCCCGCATCCTTTCTGCCTTTTCAGACCAGTGCCAACCACTTTGATTTCTGGCGGATTTCCACCATGCAACTGATTGAGGCGGGTCTTACCGCCGGTGCCGTTCATCTGGCAGGGAAATGTACCTGTTGCAATACCGACTATTTCAGCTACCGTCGGATGCGCCGCCGTGGTCTTGCCGCCACCGGTCGGCAGGGCTCGGTTATCGCCCTTGTTGATACGGTGTGGTGAAATTGTTACCATAGCGGTATGTTGACAATACCCTCCCCTAACTGAGCACATCTCCTTTTACCATGACAACAATCAGGATCGGTTCGAGAAAAAGTAAACTGGCCATGTGGCAAAGTGAATTCGTTGCCGGCTTGCTCAATGAACAGGGAGTCGATACGGTCATCGACGCCATCGAGACCAGGGGCGATCAGATACTGGATCGTTCCATCGCCAAGATCGGCAGCAAGGGCGTGTTCACCGAGGAATTGGAAGAACAACTGGCCGGCGGTGTTACCGATATCGCCGTCCACAGTGCCAAGGATATGCAGTCGCAATTGCCGGAAGGTTTCGAGCTGATTGCCTTCAGCCTTCGAGAACAATGCCACGATGTACTTGTCGGCAGCGAGACAGGGGGGCGGGTTGATCTTGCCGCCCGGCCGATGCGAATCGGCACCTCATCGGTGCGGCGGGCGGCGCTCCTGAAACGGGTGTATCCACATATCGAGGTGACCCCCATGCGCGGCAATCTCCAGACCCGGCTGGCCAAGCTCGAGGCGGGCGATTGTGATGCGCTGATGCTGGCCTATGCCGGGGTGAAGCGAATGGGGTTTGAGCACCGTATCGTCCATGAATTTGCGGTGGAGCAGTTCGTGCCGCCGGTGGGCCAGGGCTGCATTGCCGTGGAGGCCGCAACCTCACTGCCGGAGCATAAACGAGCATTGATTCGTGATATCGTCAACGATGGCGACAGCGAATATTGTCTGCTGGCCGAGCGTGCCTTTCTGGGGCGCTTGCAGGGGGGGTGTTCGATTCCCGTCTTTGGCCATGCCACCCTCGACGGCGATATCCTTACCCTGGTGGCCGGGCTCACCAACCTGGACGGTTCCTGGATGATGGTGGAGACGGTGCGCGGGAAAAAAGATGAGGCGGTCTCGATGGGGACTGCAATGGGCGAGAAGATCCTGACCGGCGGCGGTCGGGAGGTGCTGGCCGCGATCCGCGGCGCCCAGCAAGCCCCGGAAGCTTGAAGTTATGAGGATCCGGCCACCATCTTTTTCAGGTATTCGTGCCAGGCTGAAAGTCCGTCCCCGTTTACCGCTGACAATGCCATAATAGTAAGGGCCGGGTTGAGCTTGATGGCGTCATTGGTGGCGTCCTGAACGGCAAAGTCGAAGTAGGGCAGCAGGTCGGTCTTGGTGATGAGAAATACCTGGGAAGAGGTAAAGGCCTTGGGGTATTTGGCCGGCTTGTCGGGTCCTTCGGGGACCGATACCAGCACTACCCGCTGCGTTTCTCCCAGATCGAAAGAGGCCGGGCATACCAGGTTGCCGACGTTTTCAATAATCAGGAGATTGATGGCATCGCCGCCCGGCTGGGCCCGCAATTCCTCGAAGCCGCGCTGAATCATGGCCCCGTCCAGGTGGCAGGCGCCGCCGGTGGTCAACTGAATCACCGGCACCCCTTTGGCGCGAATACGCTCGGCATCGCGCTCCGTCTCTATATCGCCCTCGATTACCCCGATCTTGACGTCGGTGCCGATGGTTTCGATGGTTTTTTCAAGCAGGGTGGTTTTGCCGGATCCGGGCGATGAGATAAGGTTCAATGTCACCACTCCGGCGGCGGCAAAGCGGCGCCGGTTTTCCTGGGCGATTTCATCGTTGGCATCAAAGAGCGACTGGTTCGGGTTGACGACGATGCTCTCGGCATCGGCAATTGACTCGCCGCCCGTATCTCTATCATTTTGTTTCATATGGTAACCTCCAATAGCTGATGGCGCCTATTCCATTTCCACCTGTTGCAGTATCAATTCGTTGCCACCCTCGGCAATAAGCAGGGTGTCGCCGCACCTTGGACAAACCTCAGGGCGGCTTTTTACCCCCTTTTCAACGGCGCCGCAATCACTGCAGCGATAGTCCACCGGCGGCAGCACCACTTCGAGGGTCGCCGATGCCGTCAGCGGGCTCTGTTTGGCCAGCACCGAAAAGCCGAATTGAAGCGATTCGACCACCACGCCGGAGAGCGGTCCGATGACCATGGTCACTTTTATCACCCGGGTGGCTTCATGTTCGGCGGCAAGCTGACGGAGCTGGTCAAACAGCGACTGCATCAGAGACATCTCATGCATGATAACGGCTCAACTCAGCGGCTCTGGCGTGACCCCGAAATCACTCAGCCGCTTGAGGATGATTTCGGCCATTTCTTTGACGCGGGGGGCAACCACGGCGGAGAGTTCAGTGGTCGTCTCCAGGGTGTGCGGCACTACGCAATAAAATTCCATAACAGCCGGTGCCGCATCGCGCAGTTTGCAGATCTCGAGGATTTCAAGAAGGCCAAGCTGATGGGGTGACATACGGGTGCTGAATCTTCCCGCCTTGACGTCCTCGTTGCTGAAATAGTGCATGGAGCCGGGCTCCGCGTCGATATCAACCACATCCACAACCAGCACCGGATCGCACTCTTCCAGGAAGGGGCTCAGGTAGAGGCCGGCGGTGCCCCCGTCCATAAGTTCGACGTGGTCGGGAAAGCGGTAATGATTCTGCAGGTAATAGATGGTATGCAGGCCGAAACCTTCATCACCGACAATGAGGTTGCCGACGCCGAGTACGCCGATTTTTTTTTCCATGGGGACGCCCTCTTAACAGATTCGCGGCAATGGTTCGCCATGCAGGGCGGTAACGATACGGCTGCCGCCGATGGGAGTGTTGATCACCACCCGGGCACTGCCCGCTTCCACCCGCCCGATGATCCGGGCCTCTTTACCCTCGGTGGTAGCCCGCATGGCTTCCACCACCGCATCGGCCTGATCGCCCGCCACGGCCGCCAGACACTTTCCTTCATTGGCGAGATAGAGCGGTTCAAGGCCGAGGATTTCACAGGCGGCACGAACCTCGGCCCTGATCGGCAGCAATTCATCTTCCAAAACGATGGTAGCACCGGCGCGGGCGGCAATTTCGTTCAAGGTGGTGGCCACCCCGCCCCGGGTAGGATCGCGCATGGCATGAACGGCGCCGGGCACGGCGGCTAACACGTGAGCGGTGAGTCGATGCAGGGGCATGGTGTCGGAGTGCAGGTCTCCGCCCAGGCTCAGGCCGGCTCGTCTGGTCATGATGGTGATGCCGTGATCACCGATGGAGCCTGAGACGATGATGGTATCACCCGGCCGCACTTTTCCGGCCGATAACTCGATGGTCTCGTCGATTACGCCGATACCGGAGGTATTGATAAATACCTTGTCCGCCTTGCCCCGCGGTACCACCTTGGTGTCACCGGTGACGATGGGCACTTCGCAGGCCCGGGTGGCGGCACTGATTGAGCTGACGATGCGGGTCAATTCGGCAAGGGCGAAACCCTCTTCGAGAATGAAGCCCAGGCTCAGGCAGATCGGCCTGGCGCCGCGCATGGCAAGATCATTAATCGTGCCGTGCACCGCCAGGCAGCCGATGTCGCCACCGGGGAAAAAGAGCGGGTCGACCACATAGCTGTCGGTGGTAAAGGCCAGTCTGCCGGATTGGGCGGCAAGCACGGCGCTGTCTTCCATATCGTTTAAGACAGGGTTTCCCAGGTGTTTGACGAACACTTCGCTGATCAGTTCCTGGCTGGCCAAGCCGCCACTGCCGTGATCAAGAAGAATGGTTGGCTCTTTCATGGGATGTGGTGAGAAACGTGACCCGGATTGGGGGCCAACTGCCATTTGATTTAGTTCAATAACCGGATAAGTAAGGTGTCAGATGGATTCAGATTGGCCATATTTGTGATAGGCAGCACATGTCCCTTCACTTGATACCATACACGGTCCCACCGGTGTTGCCGGTGTGCAGCGGGTACCGAACAGGGGGCAGTGGGGCGGAGTGGTGATTCCTTTCAGCACCTTACCGCACAGGCAACCCTTTGGTTCGTGAGCCTCGGGCAGGGTGATGGACAGCCGCTTCTGGGCGTCGAACTGGCGATAGGTGTCCCGGATGCCCAAACCGCTTGCCGGGATCACCCCGAGGCCGCGCCACTGCATATCGACCGGTTCGAACACCTCGTCCATCATTGCTATGGCCCGCTGATTACCCTCCCAGGAGACCACGCGCGGATAGATGTTGTCTACCCTCGGCGTCCCCTCGTTGATCTGTTCGCTCAACAGGAGTAGTGCCTTGAGCAGGTCGGCCGGCTCAAAACCGGCGACCACGCAGGCCAGACCGTAGCTATCGACAAACGGCTGGTACGCCTTGGCGCCGATAATGGCGGATACATGGCCGGGGCAGATCAGCCCGTCGATGGAAAGCTCCGGGTCTTGCATGAGGGCATCCAGTGGGCCGGGGATCACCTTCTGGGTGGAGAACACGCAAAAATTATCAATGTTTTCACGGGCTGCCGCCATAATGGTGGCGGCGATTCCCGGGGTAGTTGTCTCAAAACCGACTCCCAAAAATACAACCAGCTCATTGGGATGCTGCCGTGCCCTTTCCAGTGCGTCCATGGCGGAGTAGACAATATCGACGGTGGCTCCCTTTGCACTGGCCTGGGCCAGCGAGCCGTGGGTGCCGGGTACCCGGAAGAGATCACCGTAAATGGCCACCCGGACGTCTTTTTTCCCGGCCATTTCGATGAAGGCGTCCATGTGTGAAGCCGAGGTAACACACACCGGGCAGCCCGGACCGGAGACAATCTCCATGCCCGCGGGCATGATGGTACGCACCCCGCTGCGGAAAATGGACATGGTGTGGGTGCCGCATACCTCCATCACCCGCACCGGCCTGGTTATGGTGGTGTTTCGGAGCCTCTCCGCCAGCGGTTTGACAAGATCACCGTGGCGATATTCATCGACGAACTTCATCAACTACCATCGGCCATCAGTAGCTCGGGCGGCATATGCGACGCCAGTTCTCTGATCAATTCGATATTCTTCTTGGCCTCTGCTTCATCCAGGCTGTGGATGGCAAAACCGGCATGGACGATAACGTAATCACCCACTTCCGGCCATCGGTCAACCACGTCAAGACGAACGGTGGTGGAAACCCCGTCCATGTCGACCCGGGCAATCTGATCCTGAGTGAAATCTTCCGGGTCGCCTTTTATTTCTTCAACCCGCATGGGCACTGCCAGACACATGTCGTAAACCTCCAATAACTGCTTGACCGATCGAGATGCCGCCATCGTTGACCGGAATTGATGTTCCACTATGTACAGTAAAGCCGCGTTCGCCCAGAGTAAAGAATAAGCCTTCCATAATTATTCGATTTTGCAGACATCCCCCGGTCAAGACCACCTGCTTAAGCTGATGGGTGGCGCCGAGCTCGGCCACCAGATGGCTGATGGCACTGATCAGGTCAATGTGAAATCCGGCGGCGATGGTCGCTCTATCGACACCGCTGGTAAGTCCTTCAACCACCCGCTCGACCATGTGCGTTGAGCGGATGCGGGATATCTCTTCATCGGCCAGAATAAAATCACCGGCCGATTCGGCCGCTTCGCTGAGCAACCGGGCAAGGCGCTCACCTGCCACCACGGGTTCGGCGCAGGCCTCCAGCTGCATGGCTGCCTGGCCCTCAAAACTCGCCCTAAGATTCAGCCCCAGAAGTGCCGCCACCGCATCAAAAAGCCGCCCACAGCTTGTGTTCCGGGGGCAGTTTATCTCTTTTTCGATCATCTCGACAATGGCGCGGCGACTGTCACGGTCGATGCCCGCCAGCAGATCGCTGTCTGCCGCATGGTTGCCTCGCAATACATGGAGATACGCCAGCGCCATCCGCCACGGTTCTTCCGCCGCCTTCTCTCCACCCGGTAAAACCGTTGTCTCAAGCGCCCCAAGGCGAGTGTAATCGGTGAGCCCGACCCGCAGAATTTCACCGCCCCAGATCGTCGCGTCCGGGCCAAAGCCGGTGCCGTCAAGCACCACCGCCAGCACCGGTTCAGTGATGCCATGCTCGGCCATAACCGCAACCGCATGGGCATGATGATGCTGAATGCGGTAGAGCGGCAGGCCGATGCTCTCGGCATGGCGGGTGCTCAGATAATCCGGGTGCAGGTCACAGGCCGCCACTGCCGGTTCGATCCGCAGGAGCCGTTTGAGATTGTCGATGGATTCCAGGTAGAAATCAAAAGAGAACTGATTAAAGAGATCGCCAATATGCTGGCTGGGAAAGATTGTTTTTCCACGCGCCAGGCTGAAGGTGGATTTAAGACCACCCCCGCAGCCGATGATATCGGGGAGCTCATACGGCACCAGCAGCGGGCTGGGAACATAGCCTCTGGCTCGGCGCAGCAGCCGGGTGGCGCCGGCCATTTTCTTAACCACGGAATCGTCCACCCGGGTGACGATATCACGGTTATGCAGGAGAAAATTGTCGGCAATGGGCGAAAGCCTGGCTATGGCGTCGGTGATGCTGGTGCAGATCGGCTCACCGCTCATGTTACCGCTGGTCATTACCAGGGCGGGCGGGCAGTCAGGATGGGCAAAGAGGAGATGATGGAGCGGGGTGTAGGGCAGCATAACCCCGATATCGTTCATGGCCGGGGCGAGGTTGGCGGCCAGTACCGAGTCCGGCAACGGTTTGAGCAGGGCAATGGGATGTTCGGGGCCCTGCAGGGTGGCCGCTTCTTCCTGACTCAGCCGGCATAGCCTGGCCGCCGCCTCCAGATCAGCAACCATGATGGCCAGCGGTTTGTGCGGCCGGTGCTTGCGACGCCGCAATGTTTCCACCGCCTGCTCCGAGCAGCCGTCGGCACAGAGATGAAATCCCCCCAGACCACGCAGGGCGATTATCTTACCATCCTTCAGCGCTGCTACACCACTGTCGATAACATCGTCCACCACTATTTTCTCGCCGGTACCATCGTGCCAGCTCAGCGACGGCCCGCACCGTTCACAGGCGTTGGGTTGCGCATGGAACCGGCGATCGGTGGGGTTTTCATATTCGGATAAGCACTGCTCGCACATCGGAAAAACCTCCATAGAGGTTTTTGGCCGGTCGTACGGTATGGTTTTCACAATGGAAAAACGGGGACCACAATTGGTGCAGTTGATAAACGGATAGCGGTAGCGACGATCGGCGGGATCAATCAGTTCACCGCGGCAATCCTCACACAGAGCAATGTCGGGCGGGATGATGGCGCTGGCACTTTCGCCGCCGCCGCTGGCGCTGATGGTGAAAGAGTCTGCCGCCAATGGCTCCGGCAGTTCCTCCCAGGTAAGTTCGTGAATCTTCGCTAAAGGTGGCGCTTCGGCACAAATCGCCTCGATAAACCCATGCAGGGCCTTTTCGTCAGCCCGGGCTCTGATGTACACACCGGTGCTGGTGTTGGTGACGGAACCGGCGACTCCGAAGCGAGTGGCGAGGGTAAAAATGAAGGGCCGAAACCCGACGCCCTGGACAATGCCCTGGACGCGGATTTCGACCCCGTTATGGTAAGACTCAGGTCTTATGTTGGAACTTAACACCAGTGAAAATCGCGGAAACGAGTCCCTCCGGTTCTTTTATGTCATTCCAGATGACAAGATAGAGGTGGATAAAGGCAAAAATCATGAACAGCCACATCAACAGATGGTGGATGTACCTGGCATACTGCTGGCTGCCGAAAATCATCACCCCATAGACCTCCCAGGTACCTATTTCCGGAAACAGCAGATAAAACCCGCTGATGGTCTGAAACACCGCGGCGACGATGATCGCGACATAGGTCATTCCGGCCAGCACGTTGTGGCCCAGGCGATCGGTGTCATGGTCGTCCTTGATATAGCTGTAGCGCAACAGGGTGTTGAAGAAGTTCTTGATGTTGCGCGGGGTCACCGGCAACTGCTCGGGAAGCCGTTCCCATTTGTTGCCGAAGATATAGAGAAAAATCCTCGCCAGCATGGCGCCGGTGAATACATAGCCGGCCACGAAGTGGATGAACCGCATCCAGGTCATGACAAAGCTCTGACTGCCTTCAGCCACCGTGTTCGTCCACGGGTCGTGGATATAGAAGCCGGTGATACACAGCGCCACGATGGACAGCGCAAAGGCCCAATGGTACAGCCTGAGCAGGATGCTCCAGGCCTTTTTCTTTTCATAAGCCATACATGCCTCCTTGCCGAAGCTGGTTAGAGCGCCTTGACATTGATCACTTCACGGCCTTCCGGATCAAGCATATGAACCGCGCAGGCAATACAGGGATCGAATGAGTGGATGGTACGCAGAACCTCCAGCGGTCGCTCCGGATCGGCAATCGGGTTGTCGATAAGGGAGGCCTCGTAGGGGCCCAATTGATCCTGGGCGTCACGCGGCCCGGCATTCCAGGTGGAGGGAACGACGCACTGGTAGTTCTTGATGGCGCCGTCCTGAATGACGATCCAGTGGGAGAGTAGTCCACGCGGCGCTTCGTGGATGCCGACGCCCTGCTGTTCGCCTTTCGGGAAGGTCGGGGCGTTGAAGATATCCAGATCGCCGGTGTTGAGGTTGTCCACCAGCATCTGCCAGTTTTTGAGGGTAAGATCGGCCATCAGGCCGCAGCGAACCGCGCGGGCGGCATGCCGGCCGATGGTGCCGAACAGCGCGTCGGGGCCGACCCTGGTGCCGGCAATGGTGCTCACCAGGCTGAGTGCGCCGTTGACTCGCTTGACGATCTCCTCATGGCCCTGGGCATAGCCGACCAGCATCTGGGAGAGCGGTCCCACCTGCATGGGCTGGCCCTCAAAACGCGGCGCCTTCAGCCAGCTATAGCGACCATCGGCATTCCACTGGCCGGCGGCGGGAACGGTATCTTCCTGCCACGGATGCTTCTGCCAGTCGCCGTCATACCAGGCGCGGGCGATGGATTCCTCGACGTTGTCGCGGAAGCGTACATCTTTCCAGTCGGCAAACGCCTGGGAGCTGGCCAGATCGCCGCCCATGATGGTGCCGCCGGGCAGATCAAAGGCGGTGGCCGCCGCATTAGTGGGCATATCGGGAGCGGCCAGATAGTTGGTGACACCGGCGCCGTAAGGCAGCCATTCGGCATACAGAGCACCGACCGCGGCAACATCAACAATATAGACGTTATCGACGAATCCTTTGACCTCGGTAATCAGATCCTTGATCCGGAACAACCGCTCCATGTTCAGGGTGGCCTCGTTGTCCAGATTGATGGCGGTAGCAACGCCGCCCACCGCGAGATTCTGGACGTGCGGGTTCTTGCCGCCGATAACACCCAGAGCCATGGTCGCCTTGCGCTGATAGTCGAGGGCTTCCAGGTAGTGGGATACGGCCATCAGGTTGGCCTCGGGCGGCAGTTTCATGGCGGCGTGGCCCCAATAGGCGTTGGCAAAGGGACCAAGCTGGCCGCTTTCCACCAGGGCTTTTACTTTCCCCTGGACGGCGGCAAAGCGCTTGGCGCTGTTGCCCGGCCAGTCGGACAGTGATTCCGCCAGCTGCTGAGTGGCCACCGGATCGGCGTCCAGGGCGGAGACCACATCCACCCAGTCAAGGGCGGACAGGGCGTAGAAGTGAACGATATGGTCGTGCAGACAGTGAATGCCCTGCACCAGGTTTCTGATCAGCTGAGCGTTGAGCGGGATCGGCAGGTTCAGTGCGTCCTCTACGGCACGCACCGAGGCAAGCGCATGCACCGTGGTGCAGACGCCGCAGATGCGCTGCACGAAGTGCCAGGCATCGCGCGGGTCGCGACCCTGCAAGATAATCTCGAGACCGCGGAACATCTGGCCTGATGACCAGGCATCAGTTACCGCGCCGCCGTCCACCTCGACATCAATTCTCAGGTGACCTTCGATCCGGGTAATCGGATCAATGGTAATTCTTTCAGCCATGTGTAACTCCTCCACAAATTATTTGTGTGATCACGGTATGTTAACCATGATGCTATTTACGATTCGTCGCTGCCTGATTTTCCTTTGATCAGTCGCTTGCCGATACCAACGGCGGCATGGATACCGACGGCGGCGGCGGTTACGCCCAGGATCTGGGTGCCGAGACGATCGGCGTCTTCAATGATACCGGTACCGGGGATATTCACATCGGGTATGCGCTCGTAGAACGGGGTCATGGTGTCCCAGAAAGCCGGTTCGGTGCAGCCGATACAGCCGTGACCAATGGATACCGGCCATACCCCCATTTCGTTGAAACGGGCGGTGGGGCAGTTGGCAAAGGTCTCTGGGCCCTTGCAACCGACCTTATAGAGGCAGTAGCCCGCCTGGTGAAATTCGTCGCCGAACTGCTCGACGAACCGACCCTCGTCAAAGTGGGCGCGGCGTTCGCAATGATCATGGATGCGGCGGCCGTAACCGAACTTGGGACGTTTCAATTGATCAAGAGCGGGAAAGCGATTGAAGGTCATAAAATGCAGGACGGTGCCGAGGAAATTCACCGGGTTCGGCGGGCATCCGGCAATGTTCACGATGGGCTTGTCGGTGATCAGCTTATCCACACCGACGGCGCCGGTGGGATTGGGGCTGGCCGCCTGGACGCCGCCAAAGGTGGCGCAGGCGCCGATGGCAATGATTGCGGCGGCCCCGGCGGCAACCTCGTTGAGGCTGTCGAGCGCGGTTTTGCCGGCCACCTTACAGTAGATACCGTCTTCTTTGGTGGGAATGCTGCCTTCCACCACCATGATGTACTTGCCGCGGTTTTTCTTCATGGAATCGTGCAGGGCCTCTTCGGCCTGGTAACCGGCCGCGGCCATGACCGTCTCGTGGTAATCCAGCGAGATGATGTCTAAGATAAGGTTGGCGAGATCTGGATGGGCGCCCCGCAGCAGGGTTTCCGAACATCCCGTACATTCCTGAAAGTGCATCCAGATGACCGGCGGACGCTGCCCCGAAGTGGCGGCCTCCACCATTTTGGGGACCACGGTTTCGGAGAGCCCGAGGGCCGCCGCTGCCATGGTACACCCTTTGAGGAAACCGCGACGGTTAAGGCGCGGATCCAGAGTTTTGTTTGCCGTGTCTGCCATATCAACCTCCTGTTGCGTGAAAAACACGTTGGCGCAAAGCGCGTTTATACCGGCAATAAACCGGAAAAGTAGGTAACCGTTACTCAGCTCGTGCTCTGCCTATCTTGCTCATAACGCTCATCAAGGCTGAGCCCGATACTGAAAAAACACTATTTTACCAATCTTAATAATATGTTAGGCGGATGAATGTCAATTCATTTTCGGTGACGGCTCGGGAGAAATAGCGGTTTTTTGCGGGATGGCGGGTAAATACCACGATGTGACAATCACTTAGGTGGGGTGTGGAAAACTATCGCAGACGAGTAAACATCACGAGGACCACGTGTCCGGGTACAAGTGGGGTCTATTGCTTCTTGAAACCGAAGATGCCACCCTGGCGGGTATCGGCAAATGATGGGCGGGTTCTGCTTTTTCCCCGTGAGCTGCGTCCGCGGCGGGGTGGCGTTTTGTTCTCGGCGCCGCTGATGGTTGTTACCTGTTGCGGCTGCACCTGTCTTCCCGTCTCCGCTTCCTGGATAATCGCATAGAGTACTCTGGTAGCAGCGAAATAGCTTTTTCGCTTCAGCCATTTCGGCCAGTCCCGCTCACCTCGGTACAGGTTCAGCATCGGCAGGTTGCCGAGCAGTGCGGTGATTTCCTGGCGGTGGGCGCGATTGAGGTTGAGATATGCGCCGATGGTTGCGTTGATGGCCTCTCTAATCAGCTTTGCCCGCTTATGCAGTTGATTGCCCTTAACCGGTTTGGCCGGCACTGCAAAGGCATTACTTGCCCACGGGGCAAGCAGGCAGGCCAGAATCAGATGATCGGGCAGGGTGCGGGCCGGTGCCCCCGGCAGGGTTGCTCCGATCCGGTCCAGGGCCTGAAGCAGTTGATGGATCTTCCGGTAATGGTGCTCCCGGTCGGTGGACTGGCTGCTCAGATGCGAGCGGTATACCGGCGCCAGTTCCACAAACAGGCCTGATTCGACGGCCAGCTCGAACCATGGTGCGGCGCTGCCGCCGGCAAGGTCTTTGAGCAGTTCATCACGCAACCGTGAGGCCGGGCAGAGCGACAGTTTGTCGGCATGGCGGTGGATGGCCCGGCGACTAGCCGGTTCAATGGTAAAAGAGTTGCGGGCGGCGTGGCGGATGGCCCGCATCATCCGCACCGGATCACGAAGGATTCGTTTTTCCGGATCACCAACCATCCTGATTACCCCGTTTTCAAGGTCGGCGACCCCGCCCACATAATCGATGATGGTCTGCTGATCGATCTCGTAGAACAACCCGTTGATGCTCAGGTCGCGACGCTGGGCATCTTCGGCCAGGGTGCCGTAGGTGTTGTTGGGGGCAAGTACCTGCTCGGGGCCGTCCAGGTCATGCTCACTTAAGGAGCGCAGGGTGGAGACCTCAATGATCTTGTCGTTTCTGAAAAAAACCTGCACCAGCCGGAAACGGCGGCCGATGGTCCGGCTGTTCTTGAAGAGGCGACGTATCTGTCCGGGTCTGGCGTTGGTGCCGATATCAAAATCCTTTGGCGTCTTGCCAAGGTATAAATCACGGACGGCGCCGCCCACCAGATAACTGGAAAATCCCGCCTCTCCCAGCCGTTGCATGACGCGCAGACCATCTTGGTCGATCATCTCGAGCCGGATGGGATGATCGGCGCGGGATATGGTCGTCGACGTTACTGGGGTAGACATGCCGCGGGATAGGGGTGTGCCTCTGAGATGCGAATAAGGCAGTGCTACGAGGCTGAAACCGGGGTTCGTTTTTCCTTGTAAACCGATTCCGCCTGGCTGATGAACTGTCTGAAAATTTCCGCCACCGGTAGGATTTTTTTCATCTTGAAGGTATTTTCCCCGGAGAAAAACAGCCCCTCTTCAATGTTGCCGTCCCGCGAGGCCCGCAGCCGCTCGTTGATGCAATAGTGTTTGTCGCATTTTTTCAAACATTGGTAGCGGCAGACCTTACTCTTCAGATCAAACCCCTGGGCGAGTTTATCGATAAAGGGTGTTTTCAGGGCGCGTCCCGGCATTCCCACCGGCGAGCTGGTGAGCACGATGTCATCCTTCTGGGCGCGAAGATACGCCTGCTTGAAGGCGTCATCCACATCACACTCCTCACTGAGGACGAACCGAGAGGCGATCTGCACCCCGTCGGCGCCGTAGGTATCCATCATCTCGGCCATTTCGTAGCCATCGGTGATGCCGCCGGCGGCAATGAGGGGTATCTTTTTTATTACTTTGCGAATGGGGGGGAAAATTGAACGCAAGGATTGGTCGGTGCCCAGGTGACCGCCTGCTTCCTTACCTTCCACGATGATGGCCGCGGCTCCGAGCCGTTCCGCCAGTTTTGCAAGGGTCGGCGAAGAGACGATCATGGCGATGGGGATGTTGTACGACTTGCCGATTTTAAATATATCGCGGGAAAAACCGGCCCCGGTGATAACAAAATCTACCCCGGCCTCGATGGAGCCGACGACCAGTTCGTAGAAATTTTTCATGGCGTACATGATATTTACCGCAATGACGCCGCTGCTTTTTTCTTTGGCCCGGCGGATATCGTCGCGCAACTCCCGCACATCGATGCCGGAGCCGCCGATTACCCCGATGCCGCCACAAGAGGCGACCGGCGCGGCCAGGGCTGAGGTGGAAACACGTACGGACATGCCGCCCTGAATAAGCGGGATGGGTGCAATGAGATTGCCAATTTTAAGGGGCGGCAGCTTCATGAGGTATTGCTCTATTGGTGGAATATGTTGATTTTTTTGCCAAACTGTAAGTTTGCCTCTCCTCTGCACCTTTGTCAAGATGCTTTAGGCAGTGACGCCCTGGGCCGGAACAACTACAGCGGAGCTACTGGCGCCGACCCCGCCCGCTGCCGACGCCTTTAATCAAGATGGACTCGTAAAAACCTCAAAATTGCTTGCTGCCGTCATTCCCGCCCTCGATAACAACACTCAAGGGCAGGCTACAGCGGGAATCCAGTGATTACAATTAATTATAAATGTCGGGTCAACTCCGTTATGACTGGTATATGGGTTTTTACGACGCCATCAATCAAGAAAATAGGCGCGGGCACGCAGCAGTAGAGTGGCGGCGGGGCTCAGGTGCCGGCGCTCGCGCAGAACCTCGGCCAGTATCAGTGGGTCGTCGGTCATGATACTGTCGACCCCGCGGTCGATGAATCGCGACATCGATTCAGGGTCGTTAAGGGTCCAGACATGCACCCTCTTTTCCACCCGGTGGGCGGCGGAAACATAATCAGTTGTTGCCATCCGGGTATTGATGGCCAGTACATCGGCTACCAGGCGCATGGGAGAGCCGATGCTTTGTGCCAGGATGGCGCCAATGCGAAAATCCGGCGCCAACCTGCTGAATTGCTTGAGGGCATCGATATCAAGTGAGGTGACGATGCAGTGCTCACGGAAATCGGCATTCCGCAAGGTTTCGGCAACTCGTTCAATAAATCTTCTTTCATGGCCGTGAAACTTAAGCTCTATATTGAGCAGAATCCGCCCCCGAGCCACTTCGAGTACATCATCTAGAGTCTGCAACCGCATGAAACTATATTCGGGCGAAAACCAGCTCCCCACGTCCCATCCCTTCACCTGATCGTAGCTCACCTCCCAGGCGCGTTCCGGACGCCCGGCGATTCTGCGAAAATCGGTGTCATGCATCATGACGATGGTACCGTCGCCAAGCTGGATGAAGTCCAGTTCACAGATATCGGCCCCCTCTTCGATGGCCAGTTCGATGGCTGCAATCGAGTTTTCCGGGGCACGTAAAGAGCTGCCGCGATGGGCGGTTATCAAAATATCGGTGTCCACATCGATCGTGTTTACCACAGAGGCGGCGTACCCGACCGCGATGCAGAGTCCTGCCGCCAGCAGGGCGGGAGCCCCCCGTGAAAACCGTTGCGCGGTGGTTTCGGTGGCCACGGCGGCATGCCTGGTAGTGGTTTCATCAGGGCCGGGTTGGCGGAGGTGGCGGTAGAGGCGGGCGAGAACGGCCGACTCAAAGGCGACCACGAAAAAACCCACGGCAGCGGCGGCAGTGATATAGAGTCCCGCAAACATAACCAGCGCCGGCAGCACCAGCGCCATCTTTTCAGGGAGATTGGTGAAAATCAGCGTACCCGCCGCATTGAACGGGATGCTCACCATGAGCGGCGAACCAATCAGCAGCGCCGTTGCAATAATAACCGGCAGCACCAGCGAGCGCCCCCGCGCCCCGATAAGCGTAACGCTTCTGCTCAGTGCATCACGCGGTGCGAGGCTGTCGTGGAGCATGGCGGGCAGGGAGAGAAACCATTTCAGAAACAGGCGGCCGTTGACGATGATTATGCCGATACCGACCAGGGCAAAGAGGGCGCCGGCCACCCACAGTGCCGGCGGTCGCTGGGTAAAGAGGTAGTAGATGTCATAGCCGGCCAGAAAAACGGCATAGATCACCACCATCAGTGCTATTGCGGGCGCCAGCCGAAGCAGGTGAGCGCGGACGTGCAGACCGCCGAGCCGTGCCAGCGAAGGAATCGAAAAAACGGTGTAAATCAGTGCCTCGGTTGCGCTTAGCCGCTGGTTTTGCTGAACTGCCCAGCAGATGTGCAGCATGCCGGCCACCGCCGCCCAGATGAGTACCAGAGTGGTGACGGCGGTGAATGCCGCCCACACAATACCCACCGGTGAAAAGATAAAAGAGATGATTGCCGTGTTGCTGATCGCCGTGGCGCCGCTGCGCCGCACAACCCACTGCCCCATCCAGGTGGTGACGGGAAGCAGGATGATCACCGAGAAGAGTTGAAAAAACAGATTATAGATAAGTAGCGAAGGCCAGCATGTCCGCACATCGCGCCAGGCCTCGCCTAAGATTTGTCGGGTGAATGAAAAAGACATGGTGAAAGAGAGATGGAAAGGTGAGGGCCCTAAAAATTGTCAGTCCTACCTTCAACCACGGTAAACCAATAGATCAGCATTACAGCAAGTTATACATAAGCTGCTACAATAGCCGACTTAATGGTGAGTTGCCATGTTCATATAAATGATGGGCTCGTAAAAACCTTGAATTTGCTTGCTGACGTCATTCCCGCGAAAGCGGGAATCCAGTAATTTCAAATGATTATGGATTTCGATTCAACTCCACAATGACCGTAATTGGGGTTTTTACGAAGCCATCATAAATGACAAGTAAACATACCGTCATTTTATTTGATCCCATCCTTTTTCCTAGAAGCTTCGGGCTTGGCAGCTTACAAGAGACTTGATCTATCCCACCAGTTGTAGCATCGTTTACCGACCATTACGAAAAGCAAATCAGAGAGGAATTCATGAAAAAAAAGATTCTCGTTCCACTGGCGGAAGGATTTGAAATGATTGAGGCCCTTGCCGTTGTCGATGTGTTCCGCCGGGCCTCGGTTTCAGTTGATATCGCCGCCATCGGTGGCCAACTGGCGGTCACTTCATCGCATCAGGTGGTTGTTCAGGCGGATACACTTATCGAGCAATGTGAGGATCAGGAGTACGATCTTATCGTTCTGCCCGGCGGCATCCCGGGTGCGGAAAACCTGAAAAAATCAAAGCCATTGGAAAAACTGCTGAAAAGACAGCATCAACAGGACAAGTTTTTTGCGGCAATATGTGCAGCCCCGGCGGTTGTTTTGCAGAGCCATGGCCTGCTGGAAGGGAAAAAGGCGACCTGCCACCCGATGTTTCTTGAGGAGCTTTCTTCTCAGGAGCATGGCCGAGAGAGGGTGGTGATCGACGGCAAGTGCGTAACCAGCAGAGGCGCCGGTACTGCCATTGAATTTGGCCTGGAGCTTCTGGGCATCCTCTGTGGGGAAGACAAAAAAAAGGAAGTGGCAACTCAGATGGCAATTGCCTGAGTGTCAGACCGGTTGCCGCCATCTACTGCCTGACGAGTTTCCAGCACACTCATTGCTTTTTTCGGTTCCGGGGTCATCATAATCCGCCGCATATGCAGGTTGATCGTGATGATCCACACGGCCGGGAGTGCCGGTCTCCAGACCGGCGAAAAAATAGGTGCAGAAAAAAGGTGCACGAACGCAACGGCACCATGTAATCAACAGCAGTAACCCTACAACGAAAGTTATTTAAAATCATTTAATGATCGCAGGCGTCGTCTTCGATGCGAAAGATACGCTCTGTGATTCTTAACCTGCACGCTCTCAATCAGCGCCAACATTGTCATGGCGTCATAGTGGGCGATTGGCAGAACCGTTTCAATCAACATCCTAAGCTGCGACAGAGTAATAGACGGCGTTTTTTTCCCCCAACCGTATCTTGAGGTGCCAGAGGAAAAAATGCCCCAGCATACATGTCAGAATATGATGATTCCAGCCGGAATATTTACGAACTTCATAGTGGTCCATCCCCAGCTCTGTTTTCGTTTCTTCAAAGCATTGCTCAATAGCCCACCGCACTCCGCTCAGCCAGACAAACTTTGCAAGGCGAGTGCTGACCGGGGCGTTGCTGATAAAAAACGAATATTCCGGCTTGGGGCCGAGCGTTCGCTTGATGACCAACCACACTTCCTTTTCCGGCAATCCATCTTTTGACAATACAACCCGGCGCTTAGTGAATTCATACATAATAGGGCCTTTGGTGCCTTCGGAGACCTTTCGCCTGTACCAGAAGAAATCATTGATGCTTTTGGCAAGATCGATGAACGCAATGGGGGTCTTTGATGTATCTTCCAGAATTCTCCTGGTTTTGACCGTGCCCTTGTATTTGTATGTCTTTTCCCTGACGACGGGTCTTTTCAGCCAACAACGGGTGTCACTGGCCATGGATACAAAATAGGTGACCCCGGGAAGCCGATCAACCGCATTGATAAATTCGGGGCTTGAGCCATACAGGCTGTCGGTGGCAATGTATTTGAATGGAAGTATCCCCTCGTCTCGAATTGCAGTAAACATCTCAACCGCCAGTTGCGGTTTGGTTTTGAACTTGATATTTTCGGGTAAAGCGCATTTTTCCCGTTTTGCGGCATAGTCTTTGGTGAACCATTTCTCTGGAATGAAAAGCCGCTTGTCAATCAGGGCGTACCCCTGGGGGGAGGCATACGCCGCGAATACACCGACCTGACAATTATCCACCTTTCCAATGGTGCCGCAGTATTGTCTGGCTACACCGATCGAGTCGGATCCTTTTTTGACAAAACCAGATTCATCGAAAATGAGAATGCCGTTTGGATCACCCATATCATCATTAACCATATGACGATACTTGCGGCTTATTTTATCCTCATCCCATTCCGCGTCACTGATAAACCGCTGCATTGCTCTAACATTTCCGCCTTTGATATTAACGGCAATCGGTTCAATCGACTTCCTTTCAAGCTCACTGAATTGGCCGGCCATGTACTTAAAAAAATGGCCCCGCGACTCACTCCGGTGGAAACAGTCGGCAAAAACCTCATGATACCCTTCAAGTTCGGAATAAAAACCATCAATGTCTTTTGTGGTGATCGAGAATTTCGGTATTTCGTACGTGTGCTCAACGGATCGAATTGACGGCAACATAGGCCCACCTCCATGGTTTGGGTTATGTTGCGCAGTGTTACATATTGTGGCTATGACGTCAATATAAGTTTCGTTGTAGGGGTAACATACACGGCACCGGAATGTGGGCAATTGCTTCTGGATTAGCGGCCATACCGGGCGCGAAGCGAGTTGCCAGGATGTTATGTGGCGGGTTTTGCATCGTAACACTGGAAAATTTTCGGCAATTTATCTGTCGCTTGTGTAAAAAAAGAAATAAGTCAACTATATAAGTCGCTTTGTCAAAGATAAAGATGCGACCCCCATGTTTCTATGTTTCTGCAGTGACAGAAAATGAAAAAACAGGAGTTGCATCTCATAATATCGCTCAACTGTGGACTTCGATTGCGCTATAGTGTTTTTCAATGAAACCGGTTAGCGGCAGATCACCAATGCGAGTTTTGTCTTTCAGTCATCATCACCGATTCGTGGCGGCTGCTCCTTCAGGCGGCGGCATCCCGCGGAAAAGGTGGATATCTTGTGCTGCGGTCGGGGCGCCGCTGCTCTGGATTTGCCTGGCCACTGACGTCTATGCGGCCGGGGCGGCCGCACCAATTTCCTGGTTTACCCTGCTGATGGGGTTGGTGGGCGGCCTTGCCCTGTTTCTCGCCGGCCTCGAACAACTGGCAGACGGGCTCAAGCGTGCCGCCGGCGGCGCCCTCAAGCGTATGCTCGGCCAGCTGACCACCAACCGTATCATGGGCGCGCTTACCGGCGCCTTTGTCACCGGGGCGCTCAACTCTTCGTCCATCACCACCGTTTTGGTGGTTGGTTTCGTCACCGCCGGAACCATGACCCTTACCCAGTCGGTGGGGGTGATCATGGGCGCCAACATCGGTTCGACGGTTACCGCCCAGATCCTTGCCTTCAACGTATCGCAGTACGCTCTGCTGCCGGTTGCCGTCGGGTTTTTCCTGATGTTCGTCAAGACCACCGAGCGACGCACCCAGATAGGAATGATGATTATGGGGCTGGGGCTGGTCTTTTTCGGGATGGGGATCATGAGTTCGGCCATGGCCCCCCTGCGCTCATATGAGCCTTTTATAGAGATGCTTCGAACCCTGCGCAATCCCCTTGCCGGGTTACTGGTCGGGGCCCTGTTTACCGGCGTCGTTCAGTCTTCGGCGGCCACGGTGGGCATTGCCATCGCCCTTGCCAGCGAGGGGTTTCTCACCCTCGAGGCCGGCGTGGCGGTGGCTCTGGGCGCCAATATCGGTACCTGTATCACGGCGATGCTGGCGGCCATCGGCAAACCGCCGGAAGCGGTGCGGGCCGCTGTTGTGCATGTCATCTTCAACGTGCTTGGGGTGCTTGTCTGGTTTTTTTTCATCGGCCGGCTCACCGATATTGCCGTGTGGCTCTCCCCCACGGTGCCGGAATTGAGCGGAACCGCCAAGCTGGCCGCCGAGGTGCCGAGGCAGATCGCCAACGCCAATACCTTTTTCAACGTGGTCAACACCTGTCTGTTTCTTCCCTTTGCCGGGCTTTTTGCCTGGGGTGCCACCAAACTGATTCCGGATCGCCCCACACCGCCGGGCCCGATTGAGCCGCAGTTTCTCGATCCAGCGCTTATTGCCGTCCCCGACATGGCCCTGGTCGCGGTGCGTCGTGAACTCACCAGGACGGCGGAAATCACCCTGTCCATGTTTACCACGCTGGGAGAAGCATTTAATCGTGGATCCATGCAGGAATTGCGCACTCTGGCTAAAGAAGATGATAAGATCGACACCCTGGAGTCGGCCTGCATGGCGTATCTCAATAAAGTCAGGCAGCAGCCTTTGAACGAGGGGTTGAGTGAGGAGCATCGGATTCTGATGGTCACCGCCGTCTCTCTGGAGACCCTGGCAGATGTCATCGAAACCGACCTGGTCGAACTCGGCGCCCAGGCCCTGGCCCTAGATTACAGGCGCAGCAGGGAGACCCAGAGCCTGCTTTTTGCCATGTATCAGTGCGTCCATATCTCTCTGGTCACTCTCATTGAGGTGCTGCGCACCGGTGATCAGACATCCATTGAGGCCATTACCCAGCGCTCCGTAGAGCTCAAACAGGTACAAAGAGATTTTGTCCATCGTAAGGCCGATCGCCTCTGCTATGTAAATGAGGCGGCCCTGAAAAGCGCCCGCCTGGAGATATCTATCTCCGAGAAGCTGTTTCGCATGCAGAGTCTGATCAAACGAATCGCCCATGAATACCTTGCCGTGGAAAAGGCTCGGGCCGCCGCCGAAACAACCGGTGATGACCCGCCACCCGGCGCGGTGTCATCATGACGGTCACTGTTCTGTTTTTAGAACCTGCAAGGTACCGAGCGGGGCCGTGCTTCACCGGTCAGCCACCCGGCATTGAAAACCCCAAATGCTTGACAACAAATAGATTTGTCCGGTTATAAAACAAATAAACTGTCCGGTTTGTCAAAGATAAAGATGCGACCCCATGTTTCCGCCCATACACGTTGATCGTGATGATCCGTACGCCCGGCGAAAAAATTGCGCGGTACCGCCGCGAATGAGTAAATCCCGTTGCTCGACGCCACAAAGGCTGCAGTATGGAGGAACCTGAGCGGATGAAAAATAACCAAAAACGGTGCATGTGCCAAAAATACTTCTCTGCCGCACAACAGGGTGGGTTCATTTTCGGGGTTCATTGTAGCTTTCTGGAAACGAAGCTGTGAAGAAATTCAGCCCCCTGCGCGTTATACATATCAATCAATTACACTCTACCCGCGGGCCATGTAAGATTTTTGTCAGAAACAACGGCTATAAGGAACCTTGGAATGTGGCCTTTTCGTCCAGCCTCTGCGTTGTTCGAAAAATTTTATCCTCGGAGCATCAACCCGGCCTGCGGTATAATTTCTCTCACGCCTTGGTGTTGAACGATAATTCTAAGTATTCACGGCTCCCTAGAGTGAAGCACAAAATGTGTTCCGGGGGGTGCTCTCCGGGGTCTGGAAGCAAGCTTTAGTGGTTGAAAATGAAATATCAGAAGAGAGTGATCTGGATAGAGGAACTGGTTGGGGCGGCATGGGTTTTTCGCGGGTGTTAAAAATATATACAGGATGGCGGCCCTATTCGCCTCTGTAGGCGGAGGACATGAACGTGCTTCCCGATGGTGACGGCGCTGCCTGTTGGCCTGTTGTAAAAAAAGGCAGGACATGAAAAAAAGATTGCACTGCTTGAGCAATTACAATAGCGTAGTAGCTTACGGGAGTGAGGGGTGAAAACTGTTTCTTAGCAAAAAGCACCAAGTTGTAACGATGCGATAAAATTGTTGGTTAACGAAATACCAGAACGTTGCAGCAGGAGCGGATTCTCAGGGAATCGTACACTATGTTGACGAATTTTCCTCTAACCGGCTTAATATGGGGCATTGCTGTCATTTTGACAATTTCGTTGGCACACGGTTCTGATTCCTGTCCGCGGCCGGCGGGCTGGCTTGTTTCTCTTGAAGGCGCGGCAACGGTGCGCGCGACATCATCTTCAGACTGGCGCAAGGTCAGCCTGGCGACGGTCTTCTGTCCCGGCGACCTGGTACGGGTCGGGAAGCGTTCCCGTATTGCCGTCGTGCTTCCTAACGATACCGTTGTTCGGGTTGGCCAGGATAGCACCCTGCTCTTTCAGACTTCTGCCGAAAAGAAGAACGGTGTACTGGGGTTGCTTGACGGTATACTGCATATTTTCAGCCATCGGCCCCGTTCGCTGGAGGTTGAGACACCGTTTGTCAACAGCATGGTGGAGGGAACCGAGTTTTTCGTTCAGGTAGACGAGCGGTCCACCACAATCAGCGTTTTTGAAGGAGTTGTACAAACCATTAACAAGCAGGGCTCCCTTCGTCTTGAAAGCGGCCAGAGCGGCGTGGCCACCGCCGCTGCCCCACCGGTCATATCTGCCGTAGTGCACAACCGCGAGGCGGTCAATTGGACGCTCTATTTTCCCGCCATCATAACGCCGGTTTCAGGTGAGGCAAAGACTCCGCGGCGGCAGCTGATTGCGCAGGCCGCCGCGGATCTCAGTGTCGGCCTTGTATCCCAGGCCGAGCAGAACATCGGGCTCGTCCTGCGGGGCGAGCCTAATAACGTCGACGCCTTGGCCCTGGCTTCGGTGATTGCCACCGCCACCAACGACAAAGAGCGGGCCATGCAATTGGCTGCCCAGGCCGTCGCCCTCGATCCCCGCTCGGTGCCGGCGGCGCTCGCCGAATCGTATGCCCGGCAGGCACGCTTTGATCTTACCGGGGCGCTTGCAGCTGTCAGGCGCGGCAGCGACGCGGAGCCGGACAATGGGCTTATTCTGGCCAGGCTCGCCGAACTGCTGCTGGCATCGGGAGATCTTGACGGCGCCGTCGCCGCCGCCCAGGCGGCGGTAGCCATTGTGCCTGAGAACGCTCTGGCGTGGACGATATTCGGCTTCGCCCAGTTGCATCGGATCGATCTGAAAGACGCCGCCCAATCGTTTGCGCGCGCCATCAGCATCGATTCCGCCCTGCCGCTCGCCCGCCTCGGCCAGGGCCTGACGCGCATCCGGCAGGGTGATCTGGCGGCGGGAAGAGCAGATATCGAGATCAGCGTGGCCCTTGATCCTGACGATAGCCTGTTGCGCAGTTATCTCGGCAAGGCCTATTTTGACGAAAAACGCGACGCCCGGGCCCGGCGCCAATACAGTATCGCCAAAGAACTCGATCCCCAGGACCCGACCCCGTGGTTCTACGATGCGATTCGCAAACAAACGATCAACCGCCCGGTGGAAGCACTTCACGATATTCAGCAGTCCATCGCCTTAAACGACAACCGGGCCGTCTATCGTTCCCGGTTCATGCTCGATGATGACCTGGCCGCGCGCGGCGCGGCATTGGCGCGCATCTATCAGGATCTCGGTTTTGAGCGACTGGCATTGGTGGAGGGGTGGAAGTCGGTGCAGACCAGTCCGGCCAACTTTTCCGCCCATCGCTTCCTGGCGGATGCCTACCGCAATGAGCCACGGCGGGAAATAGCCCGGGCCAGTGAACTTCTGCAGGCGCAATTGCTGCAGCCGCTCAATACCACCCCGGTGCAGCCTCAATCAGCCGATGCGGATCTTTTTTTCCTGGAAAACTCTGGGCCCGAAACCGCTTCACTGAACGAATATAACCCGTTGTTCCTGCGTAACCGCGTTGCTCTTCGGGCCAGCGGCGTGGTCGGCGGCAATGATACCCTGGGCGACGAGATAATCGTTTCGGGGGTACAAAACCGATGGTCCTACAGTCTCGGGCAGTTCTATTATCAAACCGACGGGGTGCGGGAAAACAACGATCAGACCAGCAACATCTTAAACGCCTATGTGCAGACCATGCTCTCGCCCCAGACCAGCGTGCTTGCCGAACTGCGCTACCAGGACGCCGATCATGGCGATTTGCTCTTCTTCTTCGACCCGGATGATTTCAGTCGTGAGCGGCGCAAAACCGAGGAACGGAAGACGGCGCGTATCGGCATCCGGCACGACCTCAGGCCGGGCAGCACGATCATCGGCACGGCGATTATTGGCAACGAAGACGATTCGAATAAAAATATTTTCAGTTCATTTCGCAATAGCTATATCAGAATTGACGCGGATACCGATAGTGTGATGACCGAAATCGGCTACCTCCATCAGGGCGCCGGCTGGTCGTTTCAGGGTGGGGCGGGCTATCTCAATTTAGATCAAACCACGTCGTATACCTACAGCGGACTTTTTACGGACAGCTTTACCCGCGATACCTCCACCGAGCATGCCACTCTCTATGGTTATGCAACCATCGATCTGCATAAGAGTTTGTCGGCAACGGTGGGCCTGAGCGGCGACCGGCTCGATGCGCCCGCCCAAGATCGGAACAACCTCAACCCGAAGTTCGGCCTTGTCTGGGAACCAACCGAGGGGACGGTGGTGCGCGGGGCGGTGTTTCGTACCGTATTCAAAAATTTGTTGTATGGGCAGACCATCGAGCCCACCGCGGTTGCCGGCTTCAACCAGTTGTTCGATGATTTTCCAGCCTCCACCGCGTGGACGTACGGGGTCGGACTGGATCAGCGGATCAGCGGTGATGTTTTCGGCGGGATCAGCTTCTTTCGTCGTGATCTCGACGTTCCGTTCACCGACCTCCTACAAGGAACACCACGGAATGTCGAGGATGAGTGGCAAGAAGATGTCGGTTCCGCCTACCTCTACTGGACGCCCGGCAATCGTTGGTCGCTCGGGGTAGAGTATTATTACGAGAATTTCTCCCATGACCAGTATAGTGGACCGCAGGGAATTGAGCGGGTGCGCACCCATCGGCTCAGTCCGCGGATCAATTATTTCCATCCGACGGGGATCAGCACCGGGATCAGCGCTCACTATATCGATCAAGATGGTGATTTCATAAACCCTTCTGATCAGGTGTACGCGGGCAGTGATCAGTTCTGGGTGGTGGACTGCTCTGTGAGTTACCGGTTGCCGAAACGCTACGGCATTATCAGCCTGGAGGCGCGTAACCTCTTTGATGAGTCCTTTCGCTATCAGGGTACCTACCCGAAGCATCCGGGTATCGTGCCGGAGCAGCAGATTATCGCCCGGTTATCGGTCTCGTTTTAGGATATGAGTCGGCCTCGGAGGGCGGGCGCAGGGCCGCGCCATCTGGATGTAAACAACAACCAAAGAATAAGGAGAAATTACAATGAAAAAAGGTGAGTATGCATTTTTGCTCGGAGTTAGCGACCATGGGGAATGGGAAGTCCTTAATGCAAGCGGTGATCAGGTAGAACCACTGTCCCCGGAGGAACTCGGCAAAGAGTTGCAGGGAAGAGAGATTACCAAGGCAACCGTGCTTCCACGGGTGACCATTTTACGATCAAACCCGCAATGGTGCTGTGTTGGTGGCAACTGGTATCGGTGCTGATAATTTTGATGGGCATAGCTTTTTTTGCCACGTGCTGATGCTTTAAAACGTTTTTTCACACATTTTTTGTAACTGGGCGGGGCGCGGAGTGCGAGCACCTTGCTTCGCCGCCCCGCTTGATCTTGTGATAAACGGGCTCTGCCAGGCTCACATACCCATCCCGGGCAAAGCGATTACACCCTTGCGGTTACAGGTATTTATTTTTCAAGCGCTATCACCGCGTCCCAATCCTTTTTCGGCTGGTCGGCGGCAAGCGCCTGGCACTGGTGCAGGTAAAAGCGCGCCGGCCCATCATCTGGTACCAGCGATAAGCAGTGTTCAAATGCCGCGATCGCCTGGGCCCACTGCCGCTTCTCAAACAATCTGAGTGCCTCCGGAAAATAGGTGTCCAGGACGGTTTCACGCTCGGGTGAAACCGCTTCGTCACCTATCAGTTCATAGACCGTAACCGGCTGAGCCTTGCCGCTGAGCAAAAACCGGCCCATTTTACGGGATCGCAGCGCCCTTACCCCGGCAAGGTTTTCCGCTGAAGTCAGAATGGACGTGCCAAGCGTCTTGTTGAGTGATTCGATGCGCGAGGTGGTATTGACGATATCGCCGATGGGAGCATATTCAAAATGATCCTCGGCGCCGATATTGCCGATCAGCATGGTGCCGGCATGCAGGCCGATACGGGTGGGCAGCGGGGTTGCCGGGTGAGCGGCGTTAAAACGGGCCGCCGCGGCCAGCACCGCAAATGATGCGCGGCACGCCTTGTCGCGCAGTTCCTGGCGCGGCTCGGCAGCCGGCCACAGGGCGAGCATGGAGTCGCCGATCACGTTGCAGACAATGCCGTCGCATTGCTTTACCGCTTTGAATATGTGGGAAAAATACTGCTTCATCAGCAGACTCATGGTCTCCGGCGGGAGTTGCTCGGAAAGGGTAGTATAGCGATGGGCATCGGTGATGAGGCAGGTGGCATATACCACCTTGTCACCGGTATTGATAAACGAGAGATCTTTGGACAGGGCATCTACGACATTTTGTGGCAGGTAGTAGCCAAGCGCGGTGCTGACTCGCTTTTTGTCACGCTGAACGCGCTGGTAGGTATCCACCGTTGCAATGAGCGAACCGCCGGCCGGAATCAGGCACAGAAGGAGGAACAGGGGCGGCCAGGTGCCGCTGTCGGTGAACATGAAATGAGCAGCAATCAGGCCGATAATGGTGGAAACAAGCAAGGCTGGAAGCGCCGCAAGCGGCGGCAGGTGATAGCTCAGCAGGCAGACGTACAAGGCTGCTAATAATACGAGAACAATACCGGTGCGCATCGTCACCGGCTGCACGGTGCGGGTTTCCCATATGTTGTTGTAGATCGTGGCGGCGACTTCAACGCCGCTGATATCGAGCCCGTCCGGTTGGCTGTAGACGGTATAAAAACCGTCTTTTTGGTCGAACCGGTTTCTCGTTGCCGAACCTACAAATACCGCTTTATCGCGTACCACCGGGGCGAAGGCTTTGAGCTCGGTCGGCGAAAACGCAAGTATCCGGTCTATCGCCACGGTCGGTATCGATGCCGGCGGGCCGTAAAAATCGATGCCGGTGTACGCTTGCCCGGTGTAGAGATCAATCAACGCATGTGGCACCGTGGTGGAGGCCGCCGGTAGATTTGACTCTGGTGTTTCATTCAGGCTGGTTAAAAGAGCGTGGGTGAGGCCGGGGTGATGGGAAAAGATGGTGCGCAGGATGCGCATGGCCTCCGCGAGGCCGGGATCGCTGATGACGGCGGTCTCGTTCGATGGCAGAGTGAGATCATACTCGGGTAGAGTTTGGCGGATGAGTCGGTGCAGGCCGGGGTAGTGCTTCAGAGCGGCGGCCTGAAATGTCAGGGCGGGCAGCATTGGTATATCGCCCGATGATGATTTAAAGCGCCACGTATGACCTAACCGCACCGGCTTTGCGGGCAGAGGAAAGGGGGCATGGGCAAGGGCGGCGGCGCCGAAGGCGGCAAACGGCGGTACCCGAGTGCATACGTCTACCCCGTTCACCGTCGCGTTAGGCTCAACTGGCACGGTGGTGCACTCCAGAGCCTCAGCCAGAACGACATTGCCCGCCTTCTTGATTGCCGCGGCAAAAGCAGCGTCATCTTCTGTTCTTTTGGGGCGTTTGAAATGGATATCAAAGGCGATCACCCGCGCCCCGCAGGCCGTCAACCGGGCTATCAACTCGGCGTAAACGGTGCGCGGCCAATCGGCGTAATGGCCGCGTACATTATCGGGTATGGGAGATTCGAGGTAGCGGTGACCATCAATGTTGACGATTACCGCCCGGTTCGGGTGTGGCCGGGGACCACGGAGCTTGTAGAGGACCCTGAGGCTGATAGATTCTTCGAGCCGATGGCCTGAGGGGGTGAGATAGAAGCCGATGCCGAGCAATGAAATGACCAGACTCGCGATCAAGGCGTGAACAAGCCGGTTCATGGCGACTCTCGATCAATACACCAAAACGAAAAAGACGCTGCACCACCAGTGTCGAGCAAAGTATTGCGCCGCGATACGATCACCATCACACCACTCATTTCAGTCATCCGGCACCTGCTGGTGTGTGGTCATGACGGCAATCGTATAGAAAAGTGTAGTAATCGTTACTTGGCGGCAAGCCCATAAGCGGCGATTTTATTAAGCAACCCCTGGCGTGAGATGCCCAACTCCTTGGCAACACGCGATCGATTGCCACCATGCCTGCCCAGTGCCTCGCGAATCATGCGTGCTTCCAGCCGACCTACCGCACCTTTTAACGTGCTCTGCCTTGGCATGTTCCGTTCGGCCTCGCCCTGGCGTGTTTGTCTGAGTTTTTCCGAGAGGAAATCAGGATAAAGAGTCCGGCTGCCGCCGGCGACGGTGACGGCTCGCTCCATTTCGTTTTCCAGCTGGCGGATGTTTCCCGGCCAATCAAATTCCATGAGCAGATCAAGGGTGAGCGGAGTGAGGATGGGGACGGGCCTATTGTGTTTGGTGGCGTATTTCTCAAGAAAGTGATTGGCAAGGGGCAAAATGTCTTCTTTGCGTTTCCTGAGCGGCGGTGGGGTGATTTTCAGCACGTTGATCCGGTAATAGAGGTCCTCGCGGAACCTGCCAAGGGTGACTTCCTCGCTGAGGTCTCGGTTTGTCGATGCAATTATTCGAACATTCACGTCAACAGTGCGGGTCGCACCAAGCGGGCGAAACTGCCCTTCCTGTAATACTCTGAGCAACTTCACCTGCATGGCAGGCGGCATTTCACTAATTTCATCAAGAAATATGGTACCGCCGTCGGCTATCTCGAACAGTCCTTTCTTTGTTCCATGGGCACCGGTAAAGGCGCCTCTGACATAGCCAAACAGTTCACTTTCCAGCAAGGTTTCCGGCAGGGCTCCGCAATTTTCGGCGACAAAGGGTTTATTCTTTAAGGGCCCGTTATAGTGAATGACTTTGGCAATGAGTTCCTTGCCGGTACCTGTTTCACCCTGGATCAGAATCGTGGTTGAAGTGTCGATTACTTTTTCAATTAAATCAAACATCTGACGCATGGGCGGCGAAGAACCGATAATCGACGTGAAGCTGCTTTTGGAACGGACTTGAGACAGCAGCAACCGCCGCTCTTCCTTGAGTCGCCGGACGTTATTGGTGAGCTCGTCGTAGAGCAACCCATTTTCGATGGACACGGCAATAGTACCGCTGACGATTTCAAAGATCTTCTGTTCGCGTGGCGTAAAGTTGCCGTCAAGTTTGTTGAGAGCATACAAAACGCCGATAAACCCTCTGCGCGTCTTTAGTGGGAGGCAAATCATCGATTTGGTAATGAAATCGTGCTTCCCTGGGAGTCCGCCAAAATACCGGTTGTCTTCCGAAACATCGTTGATCGTGACTGGCTGCATGGAACTCATGACCCAGCCGGCGACGCCGTGGCTGTCTGGAAATCTCAGAGGTTCCCGCGGGGCATGCTCTCCCCCGCCTTCTTCTATCGTGTAGATGAAGTAGAACTCCTTATTCGCTGGATCGTGCAAGGCAATGGAAACACCTTCGACGGCAATAAGCGCACGCAGTTTATCGCTGATGGCAACAAGCATCTTGTCCATATCACGAATGGTTTGAAACGAAGTGACCGCCTCACAGATATGCGAGAATTCATCTCCGGTAAGCGAGAATTCGTCAACCATGTCAGAAAATGGGCTTAGCTGTTTTAGCGAACTTGAAGAGGAAAAGGGTCTCTCACTACATGACAAACCAATTTACAATAGAACAACGGTTGTGTCAATTAAGTTGGCGATTTTTCTTGTTCCGCAATTTTCAGCCGCCATGGTAATTGTTTGGTTAACATATTAAGTAACTAATATCAATATGTTAGTTGCGATAAGCGAGTATTTCTAACGGCAGATAATTTTTGGCATATTATTAGCACATGAGAGTATCAGTAACACCATTTGTAATCGATGCTGATCCATTGATTATATACGGTAAAGGTGGCTAAACCTTAAAGAAATGGAGGTGTGGTATGTCAGGAGCTGAAGATCTGATTGTTGTCCTGTGGTTTCTTCCGGTAACTGTTTTCATCATTATCCCGCTTATGATTGGCTTCGCTTGGTCGCTCATATCGATTTTTCGCTACGTGGTGAAAAAGATGTCGATCAGCAAACCCGTCCCTGAGGAGCAAGAGCCTCTTCCAACCGCTGCCCCAAACCCTCTGTAGAGGAGTGCATTTCACACTGCTTGGCGCATGAAATGACAATAGCTGACGGGAAAATGAAACGGGGCAAACTACTCACTAACTTATATGGCCAGGGTTTGCCCCGCGGGAGAATCGGCCAGGAGACGGCACATAAAATTTTTACATGAGCGGCTCGGCGGAAAGGGGACGAGAAAGTAAACGATTTTATCTCAAGACACTACTGTCCAAAATAAATTGGAACAATCGGTTTTGGGCAAAAAAGTTCAATAATATCAATACTCATTTTGCTTTTAAACGACTTTTTAGGGAAGAGGTTGCCTGTTCTGGAAATAGCCTGTCCAAAACAGAACCACACCGGAAATCAGCATGATTCACCCTCCAATGCCCATAATTTGTAGCTTTTTCCAACATCAAGTCTCAAATCGCTCTTATAGAGAGGAGTATTCGGCTGTCCCAAAAAGCTGTTTTGGACAAGAGTGATGAATGTTCACTGCTATTAAGGCAAATTGCCCTGATAAAAAGTGGTTGGGCAACATAGATCGTAACCTGTAATCATAAACTTAACAAAGGGGGTGGAACAATAAGGAATACTTACGATTACCCAGATGATAATTAAAATTTTCAAGCAATAATGACTCACAAAATGAAAGGAGATTTTCATGAATAAATCAAAAATTACTCTATGTTTCACGGTGTTGGCCTTTTTTCTTTCTCTTCCTTTTTCATCTTTCGCTGCCGATCTAAAAAGCGGTGAAGAAGCATTGTTGAATGAATTTAGAAGCGTAATTCCCAAGGACAAATTTAAAACGGTAGATGATCTGTACCAAAAATGGCAAGAAGTCCAAAGTGGCAAAAGCAAGGCGATTATTCTTGATATCAGAACAGAGGCAGAGTTCGATAGTGGTCACATCATTTCATCAAACAATATCGATTCCGGTCATGCTTATGGAGTTCCCAAAAAGATTGAAGATCCAAATACTGAAATTTGGGTATTCTGCCGTACAAAACACCGTGCATCATATTTTGTTGGCATGCTCTACAAATATGGATACAAGAATGTATATTTTGCCGAAGGCGGTATAAAGGATTGGGCTGAAAAAGGTTATCCATTAGGAAATAAATATCTGGGCGAAATTAAAGTGGTGAAGTATCACGATAAGATGAAAGAGAACTTCTGGTACAGAGAAAACAAATAAAATCGCCCAATCGGGTAGCCGGGGGAATCTCTCCCCCAGCCCCCACACCACCTAGCAAGCGGGTCCGCACTAGGCGGTTCCCAGAGGTTACCGAGCCGTAGCCGGGTAATGGATGTTTACCCATAGATCTTTAACAGGAGTTTAAGAGATAAACGGCAATTTTCAGAATAAGATGTGTGATATCATACTGTTACGTACGTCAACGCTGTAAGCCCCTCCTTTTTTCACCCAATCTTTCCTCACAAATGATATAAAATCAGTAACATGCTTAATTTTTCTTTTGACATGTAAGACCCTATTGTGTAGGCATAGGCATGGCACATTTCCATATAAAGAAGAAAAAAGGAAGACCCTATCTCTACGTGCGAGAAATAGCCCGTGTCGGCGGCAAACCGAAGGTGATCTCCCAAGTCTATCTCGGCTCCCCGGAAAAGGTCGCGGCGCTTGCCGCAGGACACACTCAAGAACTTTCAGAGCTGAAAGTCGAGGAGTTTGGCGCGTTGTGGCTTGCTTTGGAGGTTGACCGGGATATTGATCTAAGCACCATCGTCAACTCCCATGTGCCGAGAGGGGAACGGGAGAAAGGACCACCGGTGGGGGATTATTTCCTCTACTGTGTCTTGAATCGAATGGTGGAGGCAGTCAGCAAGAACAAACTGGCAGATTGGTACCGGCAGACAGCGATCCAGCAGCTTCGGCCGGTTGAACTTGATGAACTCACCAGTCAACGGTATTGGGAAAAGTGGGACCGCGTCAGTGAGGACGACCTAAAAAAAATCTCGCACAGCTTTTTTGCGCGTGTCTGGGAAAAAGAGCGCCCTGCCTCCGACTGCCTCCTCTTTGACACGACAAACTATTACACCTTCATGTCAAGTCATACCGACTCGGAGCTTTCTCGGCGGGGCAAGAATAAAGCCGGACGACATCATCTTCGCCAGATTGGGCTTGGGCTTCTGGTGGCCAAAGATTCACGACTGCCGCTGCACTGGTCCGCTTATCCGGGAAACCTCCATGACAGCAAATTGTTCGAGGCAGTCATGGACGAGATGTTCGGGATTGTCTGCGGTCTTGACAACACCAAGGAGCGCCTCACCGTTGTTATCGACAAGGGAATGAACTCGGAGGGCAATTTTTCTTGGATTGACGAGCACTCCAGGGTTCACTTCGTCACCACCTATTCGACCTATTTTGCTCAGGACCTCGCAGCCACGCCGCTGGATCGTTTCGAGATTGTCGATCTGGCCAAGAATGAGCGGTTGATTGAGGATGACCGAAGGGAGGACTGCCTCAAAGCCTTTCGTGCCAGAGGGGAGTATTGGGGAAAGGAGCGTACGGTTGTCGTAACGTATAATCCCCGAACAGCCCGCAAGAAGGCATATACCTTTGAGAACAAACTCGAGACGATCCGCCGGCAACTCCTTGAGATGCGGGCCAAGGTGCGAGAGGGGGCGCCTCATTGGCGTAACGCCGAGAAAATAGAAGGGCGGTATCTCAGGCTTTGTAAAAGACTGCACATCTCATCTGATTATTTTGAGTTGCGTTTCGAGACCTCGGGCACGAGCCTTTCCATGAGTTTCAGAAAGGACCCCGACAAATTGAAACAGAGACGAGCGATGTGTGGGAAGAACATCATTATCACCGACAATACGGACTGGACGACGGCGGAAATCGTGCAAGCCAGTCTGGATCGATGGCAGGTGGAGGAAACCTTCCGCTTAAGCAATGATGATGATTTGGTGGGTGCTCGTCCGTTTCGGCACTGGACCGACAGCAAGATCCGACTGCATCTGTTTACCTGCATCGTTGCCCTGACCTATGTGCGCATCCTTGAGAATCGACTCGCACGTAACGGAGTACAACGTACGGCACATGATGTTATGACTGACATGCAGCGGCTGCATTCAGTGTTATCGGTGAAGAAGGGAGCGAGAAAGCCTGAACGTCGTCTGGAAACGCCTAGTAAGACCCAAGCCGAAGTCCTACACGCCTTCGGATATCAAGTCGACAGCAGTGGGGTCTTACGCCCTTTGCATGCATAAACCCATGCTGGGCAAGGCTTTGGGGGCAAATTTGCTGGATTAACTCTTAAACTCCTGTTTGACATGAACCGCAACATCCAGATAACTCATGACGGCGATGCCGGTCTCATTATTAAGGCCGACAGTACCCAGTGCCGGCTCTGCCCGGTGGGGGTGGGCAAGGCTCAACTTAAAGAAGGGCAGACCTTATGCCCGTTTCCCGAGTTTATGCAGGTGATGATAAACCACTATATTCCTGACCAACATCTTGAAATGGTGAAAACCAAATCTGGCGGCAGAATGAATATCGTGGAGAAAACCACCGGTACCTGCACCATGCGGTATCTGCCGGCGGCATCGGCATAGCTTGTTGCGAAGCAACGGCAAAGTGGTTCTGCCGCTTATGTCAGTAAAGCCTTGATGGTGTCTTAAAAACTTCCCTCTATGTTGTCGTGGGATCGTTTTGACCTCGCCGAGGCCTGCGAGGTCAAAACGACCACCACTGCTCGTAGATCTCCTTTTTCCGGGCCGTCTCAGACCGGAAATTAGACTTCCAACGAAGTTGATGCAAAATCGAGTTCGTTTCCTCAAAGGTGGCGACCAGCGCTGCCATGGGCGCGCTTTCTACAAAGGCATCAAGCCTTACGTGAACTTTGCAAAAGGGCCTTTTTGCCCAACCCCTGCGTTGTTCAAGAAATGTCATCATGGCAGGCAGACCGACCTGCGGTAAAATTTCTCGTACGCCTTGATTGTGAGCGAAAATTCTCATGTTTCAAGGTTCCCATATATTGTATACAAATAGATCAGCAAACGTGTGCCCCCTGTTCAGGCGCAAACCATCTGCTTGACAATTGCCTTGTCGCTCAGGTAATAGAAACGTTTTTTACCACAAACAGTCCACTGAACGCGATCACCGCAGATGGGAAACAATATAACCGCCCTGCAGGGGTTCAAAGATATCGTGCCGGCCGACATCGCCCTGTGGCGGGAGGTGGAGGAGTGTGTGCGCGAGGTGGTCGGGCGCTTTCAATGCGTTGAGATCAGGCTGCCGATCCTCGAGGCTTCTGAACTGTTTATCCGTTCTATCGGCGAGCAGACCGACATTGTCGAAAAGGAGATGTACACCTTTGTCGACAAGAAGGTGACCATAAGGCCCGAGGCCACCGCTTCGCTGTTGCGGGCTTATATCGAGCACCGGTTGCATCTGAGCAACCCGGTGCAGCGGTTTTTCACCATCGGCCCGATGTTTCGCCATGAACGTCCGCAAAAGGGGCGGCTGCGCCAGTTTCATCAGGCTGACGTGGAGTTTCTGGGCAGCGACAACGCGCGGGTGGATGCCGAACTACTGGCCATGGGCGCTATGATCTTTGCCCTGTTGGCGATTCCCATCCGCCTCGAGCTGAACTCTCTTGGCTGCCCCGTCTGCCGCCCGCCCTATCGGGGGGTGCTGGTGAGTTTTTTACAACAACGCCTTGATTTTCTCTGCGAAGATTGCCGGCGACGCAGCGTTACCAACCCGTTGCGGGTGCTGGACTGCAAGAAAGAGAAATGCCGAGCCCAGCTTGATGGGGCGCCGGCTTTGCTCGACTACCTGTGCGAGCCGTGCCGGGTGCATTTTACCCAGGTACGGACCTGCGCCGATGGACTTGGCCTGGATTACCATATCAATACGGCCATGGTGCGCGGTCTTGATTATTATGTGCGTACCACCTTCGAGTTTGTCACCGATGAGCTTGGTTCCCAGGCGGCGGTGTGTGCCGGTGGCCGCTATGACGGGCTGATCGAGATGCTGGGCGGCGGGCCGGTGCCGGGGATCGGCTTTGCGTTGGGGCTTGAGCGTACCGTGCTCTTGCTGCGGAAGCATCGGCGGGAAGCGGCGCCGGTGCGGGATTTGGATCTGTTTATCGCGGCGCTGGGCGATGACGCCGCGGCACGCTGTTTTACCCTGATGCACACCCTGCGCACGGCCGGTCTACGGGTAAATATGGGCAGCGGCTCGCTGAAGAGCCAGATGAAGCAGGCCGACCGGGCCGGCGCGCCATTGGTTATTATCTGTGGTGAAAATGAGCTGGCCGAGGGGAAAGTGGTGTTGCGGGATATGGCAACCAAACAACAGGAAGATGTGGAGCTACAAGATAACGGTATCCTCCTTCGCCTGCGGCAGCTTCTGGAGCGCTGAGCCGGGTGGAGGATAGGGGACGATTTATACGAGAATATCATGAGTGATTCACTTGCGGATTTGCGCCGCAGCCACCATTGCAATGAACTCGGCTCCGAAGATATCGGCGCCACCGTCACCCTGATGGGGTGGGTATTGCGCCGCCGCGATCATGGCGGGGTCATCTTTATCGACCTGCGTGATCGCAACGGCATCACCCAGGTGGTGTTCAACCCGGAAATCAACCCCGCTATTCACGAAAAAGCGCATCGACTGCGCAGCGAGTGGGTGATCGGTGTACGCGGGGTGGTGGAGGCACGGCCGGGTGATATGGCCAATCCCAAACTGGCTACCGGGGAAATCGAGGTCCTGGTGGATGAGCTGCGTATCTTCAACATCAGCCAGACGCCGCCGTTTCCCCTGGATGAGGAGACCGAGGTCTCGGATCATCTCCGTCTCAGCTATCGCTATCTGGATCTGCGCAAGCCGGCCATGAGCGCCAATCTTCTCACCCGCCACCAGGCGGTGCGAGCGGTACGGAGCTTTCTCGACGAGCACGGTTTTATCGAGGTGGAAACTCCCATGCTCACCCGTTCCACTCCCGAAGGCGCCCGCGACTACCTGGTACCGAGCCGGGTTAACGCCGGCCGTTTTTACGCCCTGCCGCAATCCCCTCAGCTCTTCAAACAGCTGCTGATGATCGGCGGGGTGGATCGCTATTATCAGATCGTTAAATGTTTTCGGGATGAGGATCTGCGGGCCGACCGGCAGCCGGAGTTCAGCCAGATCGATATGGAGCTGAGTTTTGTCGACGAGGGTCAGATCATCGAGCTTATCGAGCAGATGATGCAGGCTCTGTTTTTCAAAGTGCTGGGGCGCGAGGTATCGCTACCGTTTGCCCGCATCACCTATGGTGAGGCCATGGCCCGGTTCGGCACCGATCGGCCCGATACCCGGTTTGGCTTGGAGCTGGTGGATATCAGCGAGATCAGCGGTCGCTGCTCGTTCAAGGTGTTTCGCGATGCGGTTGATTCCGGCGGTACGGTGCGGGCGATAAATGCGGTGGGATGCGCCTCTTTTACCCGCAAAGAGCTTGACGATCTCACCGATTTTGCGGTGCGGCTGGGCGCCAAAGGGCTGGCCTGGGTCAAGATAAAAGATGACGGCGCCTGGCAGTCACCCATCGCCAAGTTTTTCTCAGATGGTGAGAAGGATGAGATTGGCGCGCTGCTGGCGGCGCGTCCGGGCGATGTTTTGTTCTTCGGGGCTGATCAGGCCGCCACCGTGTTCCGGGTGCTGGGTGAGCTGCGGATCGAGCTGGCCCGTCGTCTTGGTTTGATGGACAAGGATACCTTCGCCTTCACCTGGGTTACCGATTTCCCACTGCTCGAATATGATGACCAGGAGAAACGCTATGTTGCCCTGCATCACCCCTTTACGGCGCCGCACGAGGATGATCTGGACAAACTGGCCGCCGACCCCGCCGCCGTATTGAGCCGCGCGTACGATCTGGTACTCAACGGTACCGAACTGGGCGGGGGCTCCATCCGCATCCACGACAGCGAGGTTCAGGGCCAGGTTTTTGCCGCCCTTGGCATCAGCGCCCAAGAGGCCGAGGAAAAATTTGGGTTTCTGCTGCGGGCGCTCTCTTACGGCGCCCCGCCCCACGGCGGCATCGCCTTTGGTCTGGATCGGCTGCTGATGCTGATGACCGGCAGCGAGTCGATCCGCGACGTGATTGCTTTTCCCAAAACCCAGAAAGCCACCTGCCCACTCACCGATGCACCCGCCGCGGTGGCGCGGCGGCAGTTGACCGAGCTGCATATCAGACCTGATTGGAAAAAAGAACAAGAATCCTGAACGACATTCTCATTGTGCACAGTTCCCGCCTGGCTACCAGCCGTATCTTGCCAGCTGGATAAGAAACAGGTAGCCCCCCGCCGCGATCAGTGCCACCGTGAATCCGGTTGCGCCTATGGTTGCGGCCACGATCCGGCGGTTTTCCGATAGCCTTACCGCCATGTGGTGGAACATTCCGCGCAGTTTACGTTTCCATGGTGGATAGGAAACGTGGTGATGAAATACGGGTGCTCCGGTTGCAGCTAGACCTGCTCCATGTTCTCTCATGGCGTCCCTCCTTGTTGTGGGGTATGATGGTGATCATAACGGGGAGGGTGTCTCATATAGTGAGACTCTGATTTTTTTTTGATGGTGTTGAAAAATTTTGATGGACTCGTAAAACCTTTATTACTGTCATGGTGGAGCTGACCTGAAATCGATAATCATTTGAAATTACTGGATTCCCGCTTTCGCGGGAATGACGAAAGCAAGCAATATCAGGGTTTTTACGAGTACATCAAATTTTGTTTTTCGTTATTGTGGGAGCAGGTTTGCTTTACAAGGCCATCGTTTTTGTGGTGTTTTTTTACAAAGACACCTGTGGTCGTCTTGGAGGGCGGCCCTCCCGGTGAGTTGTGGGCGTGTTCGGTAAACAGGGTGCAAACGGGAGTGTCGGCCTCCCGGCCGACATACTGATTATACGGGCAAAAGAGGCGGTTAGCGCAAGGTTATGGGAGGATCTGGTATGGACTCAGTGAAAAAACTTGGTGCGGCGGTCTGTCTGGCGGTACTGGTGGGTGTCGGTGGTGGTGGATATTGTGCCGATATGGAGGTGGCGGGGGTGGCTCTAGCCCCGAGTCAGACCATGGCGGACGGTACCGAGGTGGTTCTCAACGGTGCCGGCGTCCGTTCAAAGTTCTTTTTCAAGATCTACGTTGCCGCGCTCTATCTTGAGCAGCGTGCTGATTCAGCCGAAGCGGTGCTGGCAACAGATGGGGCAAGACGGATGGTCATGCATTTTTTGTATGACGAGGTGAGCGCCGAGCAGCTGGTGGAGACGTGGGGTGATGGGTTTACCGCCAATGGCTCTGATGAACAATTGGCTGCACTGGCAACCGAGATCGAAGCGTTCAATGCGCTGTTCACCGCGGTACGCGCCGGCGATGTGATCATGCTTGATTACCTGCCCGGCGGCGCCACCAGCGTCTGGTACGGCGATGAGATGCGCGGTGAAATCGGCGGCAGGGATTTCAACGATCTGCTTCTCTCCATCTGGCTGGGTGAGAAACCGGTCACCACAGCCCTCAAAAAAGCGCTTTTGGGCCAGTGATCACAGCGAGCCGGAGCTTTTGATGGCGAAATAGGCGTTGATGATGGTTGCCGGCAAATCCGCGGCAACAATATCATAGGCGTTGATGCCGCGATGTCTGAGCTGGGCGATAAGCCGGGTGCGTCGGCGCAGATAGTGCTCCAGGGCCTGATAAGTGATGGCATCGTCAAAGGTGTCGATGGGGGCGTTTCGTTGTTCGTCTAAGATCGACTCACGCAGATCGGCCACCACTACCCGGTGCCGGCGGTGAAATTGTTTGACCATATCGGTGAGATCGTCGTGATCTTCGGCGCGTGAATTGGTAATGACGATAAGCAGGGCGCGGCGCTTCAACTCAGCCATTAATTCGGTGGTGGCCCGTTTGAAATCAGCCGCCACGTTGGCCGGCTCGATGTTGTAGCTGGCCAGCAGCAACCTGCGAAACGAGTCGGCCCGTCGCCGTGGCGGATACCATACCCTGCTGCCGCCAAAGGCATAAAGACCCACCTCGTCGCCCTGGCCGGCGGCGATGTGGGCCAGCAACAGGACACTGCTCAAGGCCTGGTCAAGCAGCCGGATAGAGCCCTCGGCGTGGGCCATGCGGCGGCCGCAATCAAGCACGAAGACGATCTGCTGATCACGCTCATCCTCATACTCTTTGGAAATCAGTTTGTTGAAGCGGGCCGTCGCCTTCCAGTCGATTTTGCGTAAACCATCCCCCTGTCTGAATTCTCTGAGTTGGTGGAACTCAGTGCCTTCACCGCGTCGCATGAGCTGCCGTACCCCGATTGCGGCGAGCTGATGGGAGGCGGCAAGCAGGGTGTAACGACTGATTTCGCGGAAGTTGGGAAATACCTTTACCCGGCTTGGGCAGGGGTAGAACCACTTCTTGTGCCAGAATCTCATGGGGCTGAGCAGCTCAACATCGACGCCGGTAAAAGAAAAGTCACCACGTTTTGCCGGCGTAACCTGATAGGTGCATACCACCTTCCGATGCGGGCCAATGGTGATCGGGACGGGTTGCGAACCAATGGTGAGTTCCGGGTCATGATACTCATGGACGATGCCGGTCAGAATGCGGTCTGAGTGGCTGGTCACACTCAGCGATACCGGTGAAGCGGCGCCCACCGGAAGGTTGGAGGGAAGATGACGGGAGATGGCAATGGCGGGCCGCCGCCAGCCAAGGATCGCATCGATAATCACCAGTCCCGTGACAAAAGAGGCCGCGATCATCCACCAGACGGCGATCCCGTCCACAAAAGCCGCCAGGATGCCGAAGAGACTCAGGAGCAGCGTGCCAATCAGGGTCGCCCGGGCCGGGGTGATCATGTTCTTTCTTCTGCCCCTGTGTTTTCAACCAGCTACAACCGCGGCGCCTCGACGGATTCCAGCACGTCGCTGATGATCATGTCCGGCGAATAGCCTTCGATTTCCATGTCGGCGGATAATGTGATGCGGTGCCGCAATACCGATGGGGCAACGGTTTTGACGTCGTCGGGGATGATAAAGGGACGATTTTCCATGAAGGCGTGGGCGCGGGCCGCGCGCAATAAATTGATGCCACCGCGCGGCCCGGCCCCGAAATCGATGGTGCCCCACTCCCGGGTGGCGCGAATGATTCTGACGATATAGCCGTAAATCTGTTCATCGATGGTGAGTGAGGTCAGCACCTTCTGGGCGCCGCTGATCTGCTCGGCGGTGAGCATTGCACTGATGGATTGCAGCGGCAGGTCGTGGCCGATGGTCGATTGCGTTGTCGCCGAAATAATGCGCTGCTCATCATCCTGGGCCGGATAGGAGATGAGAACTTTGCACATGAACCGATCGGTCTGCGCCTGCGGTAGCGGATAGGTGCCGTCCTGATCGATGGGGTTCTGGGTGGCCAGCACGATAAACGGCGCCGGCAGCGGCAACGGGGTGCCCTCGATGGTCACCTGCTGCTCCTGCATCGCTTCCAGCAGCGCCGCCTGGGTCTTGGCCGGGGCGCGGTTAATCTCATCAGCCAGCAAAATATTACAAAAAATCGGGCCGCGCCTGATCTTGAACGAAGAGCTTCCCATATCCAGCATGGCATGACCGGTGATGTCGGCGGGCATCAGGTCGGGGGTGAACTGGATACGGTTGAATTTTACTCCGGCGGCGGTGGCAAGGGCACGGGCCAGCAGCGTCTTGCCCAGGCCGGGAACTCCCTCGATAAGGATGTGGCCGGCCGCCAACAGGCCGATGATGATCTCCCGGACGGCCTGCTCCTGGCCGATAACCACCTTGCCAAGCTGCTGCTCCAAGCCGCTGAAGAGCTCATAAGCGGAAGTAAACGATAGCGATGTGGTCTCAGCCATGATCAGTGCCACTCCTTTTCTTTCTTGTTTTTTGTTGGGTCTGCATGGCCCGGCTGAGTTGAATTACCGATTCCTCACTGAGCATCTCTGGTGAGGCGCTCCGGCCGGACTGGTTGGTCTGTTTTTCCAGGTAACGATTGATGATTTCGACCTGGGCATCATCGCGCGTCTCATCACGGGATTGGCTTTTCGGCCACCCTTCAAGGGTGTCGTTGATAATGGCGGAGAGTGCGCCGATTCGCCAGTGGAAATTGCCGGTTGCCCGGATATGCGTCAGTACCGAACGGATCGGAGAAGGCTGGACAACCTTCGGTGGCCCGGTTGATCGTTGTGCCGCCCAGACAAGCAGCACCAGACCGGCCAGAGACGATACCCAGAACAGCGGTGCTTTTTTGTAGACCATGGAGATGAACGGCTCGACATCGCCACGATAAATCAGCCAGAGCTTTTCGGGGTCGCCTACCAGCAGGGCCAGCAGATAGGCGTGATCATGGTCGTCGATGTGGTGGTTGGTGGCGAATGCGGTCTCGCTCATAAAGGTTACCGTGCCGTCTCCCACCTGGTAGCGGACCAGCCAGATCGGCGTGATATCGTCACTGTCTGATTGGTCATCACCCGGTGGTGCGACAATTCTGAGCAGCGCCGAACCGCCTTGGTCGCGGAGCAAGGTTGCACCATGGTGCTCTATCACAAGGCGATGGCCTCCCTGCTCAAACTCGATAAGCCTCGGTGTATCATAAAGCTCATCTTGCTGCTCATTTTGCACAGTTTCTTCGCTGGTTTCTGCATCTTCCTCGCATCCGCGGGGGTCTTCCCATGGCAGATAGGAGACCCCGAACCATCGGGCCGCGAGATCATCGGCGTCGTCGCGCCAGGTCGGGGTGGTGATCAGGTGGCCGCCGTTACGGATCCACCGGTACAGTGCATCGGTGTGGTCTTCGGAGAGAACGGTTGACCAGCGTGGCAGAAAGATTGCGTCACCGGCGGGCGGCAGGTTGATGAGCGGGTCGAGGGAGGCGACACTGGTGGTGGGTATGCCCATTGCCTCGAAGTACCGCTGGGCCGCCAGGTAGGCGTTGATACGGGCCTCGGCTGAGATGCCGGTGGTGGTGTCAAATGGTTTTCTCTCAAAATTACGGATAAACCAGAATCCTGCCAGAACAGCGCTGAGCAGAAGAACTGCGGTAATAATGAAGGCGGGCCGGCGCAGCAGGTGCAGGATCATCTTCATGGCTGGTAGAGTTGCCGCCACTGGCTGAGCAGGCTGTCGCACTGATCGTGATCCGGTTTCTGGTGGCCATAGGCGCACAATAGCCAGGCGTGGGTGAGACCATCGAAAAAGGAGGCCTCATGTGGTGGCCGTGCCGAGCGCACCAGCTCCCTGCAGTCGCGTTCGGTGGCGGATGGCTGGATACTGAGCTGATGGTGATATACCAGTTGTGACAGGGTGGCCCGGTAGAGCAGGCTCAAGGCCTCGCGAAACCGGCTCTGGCTGAGCAGTTGGCCGCAGGCGAGGCTGATGTCATCAGGCAGGCTGGCCGGCCGGATATCAACGGAGTTGATCATTGACGGCGGTTGCCTGGCCGATTTCAAAGCGTAACGCGGGGTGAGCCAGGATCGTAGCCGGCGATAGCGAAAGAGCATAAAGCCCAGCAGACATCCCGCCGCAAGAAACACCGCCGGGCGGATTATGACGGCAAGAAAGTCGTTGATCCGCTCCAGCCAGCCGCCGATACGCTCAAAAAGCTGCTCAAACATCTTGAGCCAGGCCGATTCTTCGGGAACCTCCGGTCTTTCGCGCGGCATCCAGCGATATACTGTTTTTTCGCGCCCAAAATCTTCATCCTGCTTAATTTCCGCAATCAGGGTGCGTGCCGCTTCCGGTTCGCTGGTGGATTGGGCCTGAGCCTGCCAGGCACCGCCGGTAAAGAAGAGAGTGGAGATAAGCAAAAGTGCAATGATAGAGCCTATCGGTTTACTGAGCCGTTGATTCATTTTTTTAAAGCCCAGTTCAATATCCCATGCCTCAAGCTCGACCCGGCGATTGATGTAGAGCGTAAACGCCGCCGTGGTATAGAAGGGCGCCACCAGGGAGCAACTCAGAACATAGCAGGTGAGCATCAGCCACTGTATATGCTCCGCGAAGAACATGGTGAACGAGGTGTTTTGCAATTCATGAGGTATCAGGAAATTGAGCAGCGCCAGTATCGAGGCGGTGAGAAACAGTTCGATAAAAAAACAGGCGCCGGTGAGCGAGAGAATGTGATCGCACCCATCGTTAAGAAGGCTTGTTCGATTACGCCGTGTTTTTCCGCTGAGCCCTTCCAGCAGCAATACCGGCAGAATGATGAGCCGGTAGGGGGTGAGGCGGGACATAGCCACGGCAATAATGCGCGGCAGTGTGGTTCGCCGCCTGATCTCGGTGAAGGTGTGGCGAAAACTCAACTGCTCACCAAAAAGCGCTCGGCTTATCCATAACAGCAGGGGTGGTTCGTACAGCGGCTTGACCAGCCAGAAGATGACTAATCCCCACACTATCGGGGTATCGCTTACCAGCAGTCCGACAGCGAGCCCGACCATAAGCACCGGCGTTGCCGCCCCAAGCCAGAGCAGCCAGAGTCCGACAAACCAGCGGCGCCCGGCGAGCAGCCCTACATCGATGGCCTCCCATTGGCTGCGTGGCCTGATATTTACGGTGATTTTTTCAAGCTTCATGGCCGTCGGCGGCGCCCGCTCAGAGTGAAGTAGAGGGCCAGTGCCGGCCATCCCCCGACGCCCAGCCAATATTTGACGGATGGCGGCAGCGCTGAGCCGGAAAAAAAGGCCTCGATAAATGCCGCTACCAGCAGCATCAGGGCCGCCCCCAGAACAAGTCTGGCCGCTCCCGGAGCGGCCTGGCGCAGGGCATCCAGGCGCCGGTAGCCGCGTGGACGGATCAGCGCCAGGCCGAGCCTGAGGCCGCTGGCACCGCTGATCACGATGGCCAGCAGCTCAAAACTGGAGTGACCGCTGACAAAGGGCCAGAATTGCGCATTAAACGGTGGATGAGACAAATGCCCGGCCACCGCCCCGATGAAAACACCGTTATAGACCAACAGGAAAACGGAGCCCAGGCCAAAGATGATGCCGCCGGCAAAGGTGCGAAAGCCGATGGATATATTGTTGTAAATATAGAACCCGAACATGGCGAACTCACTGTCGCCGCTGCGCAATGCGTGCGGGCCCACCGCGTCGCCGCCCGGTTCATACATCTGCTCAAATTGGGCCGCCATCTGCTCGCCGGCGATGGCGTGGAGCATAAGCGGCTGTCCAAAGGTGGTGATTCCGACCAGTATGGCCGGGGCGAAAAAGAGGGCGAAGGCAAGCCAGAACAATCGGCCATGGGTACGAATCTCTCGGGGAAAGTCAACGGTGATGAAGCCGAGGGTGTGACGAATAATAGAGTCTTTACGCTTGTAAAGCTGTCGATGGCCGCGCAGTACCAGACCGTGCAACCGATCTACCAGGGCCGGGCTGTAATGGCGGCTTACGGCCAGGGCATAGTGGTTGCATAAACGCCGGTACGAGGCGGGGAACCCGGCCGCATCGGGGGTGATTGTGGGGGCGCGCTCTTCCAACTGGGTGAGCGTCTTCTCATAATCAGCCCATGTGGGTGCATAATTGTGTTCGAACTGTGTTTGATTCATGCTCTCTTGCCACCATGCATCAGCCAGTTGCCGTAGGCGAGCAGTTTTCGTTCCGGTTCGCTGGAATTGGCCAAAGACGGAACCAGCCGCGCCAATTCATGGCGGCGATCAAGGCTGAGCCGGTCGGTGCGCTCGCAAAAGTCAAGAATACAGCGCTGTTCTTCGAGGGTGAGCGGCTGTGGCGGGGGCTGTGGAGAGGCATCGGCAATCTTTGGCCGGCGGGTGGCCTGGTTGCCATACACCACCACCGTACCGGCGGCAAAATCTCCCAGCCGTTTGAACCGGTTGTTGCACAGCATGGTGATGAGACCGGTGATGTTGAATAGCGGCAGGAAATCGATGGTGCGCAGCAGGTTTCTGATTACGGCGGAATTCCAGGACAGAGGCGTGCCGTCATCGTGAATGACGAGAAGACCAAATATTTTTTTGCCGGGGGTGGCGCCTTTGATTTTTTCAAAAAATACCGGATAGAACCACTCCACGAGAAAGATGAAAATAAGGATCAGCCCAACCCCGACACCCCCCGCCCAGGCGAGCACGAAGCCGATAATCAGGTAAGCCGTTAGCTTGATGGCAAGATCCACCAGCCACGCCAGCCCCCGCGCCAGTGGGCCGCTGACGGCATGGCGCAGCTCGATGCCTTCCGGCGTTTGATAACCGAAAATGTTGTCAAGCGCAGCAGCCACGGGAATTACACCGCGTGTCTACTTACGCCTGTGCGGAAAAAATATCGCGAAAGGCGGTATAGTTTGAAAGCCCCAGAATGACCATAAAGGGGATAAATAGCACTATGGAGACAATGATAATTGGTATGAAAAATACCAAGCCGCCAAAGCCATCGCCAAAGATAAATCCGGCAACCGCGGTACAAATCCCGACAATGAGGGCGGCGATGAAGCCGACGACAAATGTTGCCAATCCATACACAAGAAAAGGCACGATGTTTTGCAGACAGGCGCGAAAACTGCGTTTCATGGCGTAAACGGCGGGCACCTCAACCAGTGCCGCTAATGCCGGTGCAAACCAAACTGCCATAATCAGAGGGATTGACAGGGCCAGGATAAGAAGGGGAATGAGCGCAAACATAAGCGGTGATCCGCCCATCATAGACTCCATTGCCTCGGGGTTGCCCGAGTTGAGAAACATTGGGATCATCATGGAGCCGAAAACCAAGAACATGATGAGAAACATCACGAGTACGCCCGCCATGTAGATTAGGCCGATAAGCAGCAACTGGTTGCGGTTATGGCGAAAACCATCAAACACCTGGCCGGTGCTCAGGGTATTGCCCGTATGCAAGGTATGGGCGCTCATTACCAGGCCGGCTCCGATAATGGGATATAAGATAGATTGGACAAAAGTGCCGACGATCGGGATGAATGCCGGTAATGATACGATAATCAGGGCTATAACATAAATTGCCAGCAGTTTCCAGGGTGCCTTCATAAAAAGCTTATAGGCATCCACAATCCATGTCCAGCCCCGACCGGCTTTTACCTTGCGCGGCTGGTCAAAAAAAGCGGTGGTTGTCTGCTGCTCGGGGGTGAGATCGGCAGTGGGCGGGGCGTAGGGGTCAGCCCCGGCAATCACTTGCTCTGGTTTTTCTAATTGTATAGCTGTATCTGGCGGTGGAGATGGCTCCTCGCTATCGGCCGGCTCCCTAGCCGGGTCTGAAGTCGGCTCGGGAGCAACAGACGGCTGTTGCGTGGAACGTGGCGAACCGACACGAATCTCCATTTCCATGCCGATGGCGCCAAGCCGCGCACATAATTGCTCGGCCGCGTCTTCTTCCATATCTTTTTTGATAATGACCGCTGTGCCGGCGTTTACCAGTTGCTCGGCTTTTTCCGGTGACAGCGAGGTAATGGCAACGAGCTGGTCGACGACCTCGTCATGGTCATATCCATCTTTTACAACACCGGTGTAGACGGCGCGATAGCGCGATTCCATGGCATCTCTCTCCTGTTATTCGCAAATCCTGCAAGGATAGTGGAACGGCTTTGTTATAGGAAGCACTACACAATCTATCGTATCGAAAGGCGGTTGACAAGCATGCGGAAGATGGATTGGTGATAACATCACCGGCAAATGCCAGGAGTCCTTTTTGTCTTAAGGGAACCGTGTAAAATGGCCTTTTCGCCCGATCTTATCGTTGCTCCCAAAATGGTATCCTGACAATATCAATCCGGCCCGCGGTAACATTTTCCTCACACCTTGATCCTGAACGAAAATTCTCAATTTTCAAGCTTCCCCCTTGAAATTGCTTCCTAACCGTCATTCCCGCGAAAGCGGGAATCCAGGATTTCAGTTAATGGTGCAACTCCGGTACAACGGTAATGAGAGGGTTACGAAGCCATCAGAGTTCCGGGGCGCCTTGTGGAATCAGACAGGCGAAGACGAACGGCGTGGTATCGTTGTTGCGGAGCTGATGCTCCTCATTGGGTGGGATAAAGATGACCGAACCCCGCTCGATATCGTTCCATGAGCCATCCCTGAAGACCTGGCCCTTCCCTTCATGGACAAGAATTTCATGTTCCCAATCGTGGGAGTGCCGGGGGGTGTGGCCGCCCGGTTCAACGGTGAACAACCGCATGCAGAAATTGGCGGCGCCGTCGGCGGCGCCGATGGCAACACGGCCAGCCACTCCCTTGACCTGATCACCGGAAAAGCTCCTTGCCTCTATCTCTTCAAAATGTCTGATAATTTTCATTGGTACCTGTTGTTACTCAGTGATTGTAGAGACCATTGGTTTTCTATTGCTTGCCGCCATGCCACCATATATCGCCATGATCGTTAAAGCCACCCCAAACCAGTTGAGCGGCGTGGTGGGCCGCTGAAATATCACCACATCCCAGACAAATGCAAGAGCGGGTTGTAACAGCAATGCCAGACCGGCCACGGCCGGCACCACTCGGGGAAGACTGGTGGTAATCAACACCCATCCCACTACCTGGCTCAAAAATGCCAATGCCACCAAGGCGCCAAGCGAGTGACTGGTTGGGATTGCCAGCGAGGTATTGCGGAGCAGTGCCAGTACCCCGAGCAGTATGCTGCTGATGGCCGATACCAGCATAAGCGGATAAAAGAGCGAGGAGCCCCCGTATAATCGTTGCAGACGGCGCAAACTCAGCAGATAGAGGGCATAAAAAAAGGCGGCGGCCAGCCCGAGAAAGACTCCTTTCTGAAAACTGGCGCCTATGGTCTGCCACTCGGGCCACACGATGAGCGCCAGGCCGCCGAAGGCCAGCGGCGGAGCGATGAGCAACGGGGTGCTGACGGGAACGCGAAAAAAGATAATCGATACCCCGGCCAGGATAAATACCTGCATGTTGGCAAGTATCGTCGAAAGCCCCGGGCCGATGAAGCTGATGGAGCTGTGCCAGCACCATAAATCGACGGCAAACATCAGGGCCGTCACCGTTGCCAGCCCGATGGTTACGAGCCGTGGCCGGCGCAGCTCACCGGCAAACAATGAGGCCATAAACAGCAGCAGAGCACCGAAAAATACCCGATAGAAGGCGGAGACCTCAGGCGCCACCCCGGAGAGGCTCACCCAGATGCCCGAGAAGCTGATCAATACCGCTCCGAAGATGATGCGAAATAGCGCCATACCCTTTGTGGCCGTGAAAATTTTAATATGATGATCGTGCAACCATGGCGTGTGCGCTCCGGTCTAGAAATAAAATTTTCATTTTTCAAGGTTTGCTTGCATTTTTAGCCGTGATTTGTTACCAGAGCAAGCCTTGGCCGGGTTTTGCGAGGTGATGCCGTACGATTGTCAGGGAGAACCCGGTGCACATAAATCAAGACCTCAACAGGGCGTGCCGATGGCGGATTTAACCACTCAGTATCTTGGCCTGAAATTGTCCAACCCGATTATTGCCGGCAGCTGCGGTTTGACCGGTTCTTTTAGCAAGGTAAAAGAGCTGGTGGAGGCCGGGGCCGGGGCGGTGGTACTCAAGTCGTTGTTTGAGGAGCAGATAGAGATCGAACTCAAGCAAAACCTCGATACGTATCAGACCGACTACCCCGACGCCTACGATTATGTCAAAGAGTATACCCGCGATTCAGCGGTGAGCGAATATCTTGAGTTGATCAGAACGGCGAAGCAGTCTTTTTCCGTACCGATCATCGCCAGTCTCAACTGTGTCACCGCCGCTGAATGGACGACTTTTGCCAAACGCTTCGAAGACGCCGGCGCCGATGGTCTGGAAATCAACATTTCGCTTTTGCCCAGCAACCCGAGGAAAGCCTGCGCCGATTATGAGCAGATCTATTTTGACGTGCTGAGAAAAGTTACTCAGGATCTGAGTATCCCGGTAGCCCTGAAAATGAGCAGCTATTCCTCATCGCTGGCCAATCTTGTCTCGCGCCTTGCCTGGACCGAAAAGGTGGCCGGTTTTGTGCTGTTCAACCGCTACTATCGCGCCGATATAGACATTAACACTATGCAGATGTGCAGTGGCGCGGTGTTCAGCACCCCCAGTGAAATTTCGCGGCCGCTGCGCTGGATCGCCCTGCTTTCAGATCTGGTGGACAGCGATTTTGCCGGCTCCACCGGCGTCCATGATGCCGAGGGGGTGGTTAAGATGTTGCTGGCCGGGGCAAAGGCGGTACAGGTGGTGTCTGCCCTGTATCAGGACGGCGCCGATAAAATCGCTGAACTGGTTGAAGGGACGGCCCAGTGGATGGCGGATAAGAATTTTTCCAGCATAGATCAATTTCGCGGCCGGCTGTCATACAAACTGGGCGATGACCAGTCATCTTTTGAACGCATTCAATTTATGAAGCATTTTTCAGGAATTTCTTAGACATGGCGCCTACTTTCAGTTTTCCCAAGGGTGGCGTGCATCCGCCGGAGGCCAAGGCCTACACCGAGCATCTTACCGTAGAACCACTGCCGCTGCCCGATGAGATCGACCTGATCTTGAGCCAGCATATCGGTGCGCCATGCGTGCCCACCGTTGCCAAAAAACAGGAAATTGGGGAAGGGGCGTTGGTGGGTACGGTGGAGAAAGGCCTTGGGGTGCCGCTCCATTCGCCGGTATCCGGCACGGTCAAGGCGGTGGGTAATTGCGTCCATCCCATCAGGGTGAGCGCCCCGGCCATCACCATCAAGGTAGATAAGGAGGCGGCGCCGATTGTCTGGCAGCAGTCGAGCTGGGAGCACCTCGATGCCCAGGCCCTGCTTGGCAAGATAAAAGACGGCGGCATTATCGGCATCGGCGGCGCTGGGTTTCCAACCCATGTAAAGCTTAAGCCGCCGGCTGATGCGAAGATAGATACCCTCATCTTAAACGGTGCCGAGTGCGAACCCTACATTACCGCCGATCATCGCACGATGGTTGAGCAAACCGACAAGATTGTCGAAGGCGCCCGCATTCTGCTCACCGTTCTGGGGATAAACACCTGTGTCATTGCCATTGAAACCAACAAGCCCGATGCCATTGGCGCCATGAGCGAGGCGGTGGCGGCGCGGCCGGCCGATGGCATGGACATCAGTGTTGCCGCGCTTTCGGTGAAATACCCCACCGGTTCGGAGAAGCAGCTTATTCAGGCCATCACCGGTCGGAAGGTGCCGGCCATGGCGCTGCCCTCGGCGGTGGGCGTGGTGGTTCACAACGTCTCTACCACCAAGGCGGTGTACGATGCGGTAGTGCTTGATAAGCCGCTTTTGGAAAAAGTGGTGACCGTATCCGGCGGCGGCATTGAGCGGCCCGCCAACCTGCTGGTAAAGGTGGGCACCCGGATCAGCGATATCGCATCGTTTTGCGGCGGCGTCAACGAGCGGTGCGAACGGGTGGTGCTGGGTGGGCCGATGATGGGATTTGCCGTCTCCACCCTGGCGGTTCCCATCACCAAGACCACCTCGTCGATTCTGTTTTTACGTGAAGATGAGATCGACACCCGGCCGCTCTCCGCCTGTATCCGCTGCGGCTGGTGTCTGGATGCCTGTCCCATGGGGCTTGAGCCCAAAGAGGCGGGCATTTACGTTGAGGCGGGCCGGGCCGAGGATACGGCTCAGTTCGGCGTGTTTGACTGTTTTGAGTGCGGCAGCTGCGCCTTTGTCTGTCCGGCTAAGCGGCCGCTGGTGCAATTTATCCGGTTGGCCAAAATGAAGGCCAAGCGTTCGTAATCACTTTATTTTTGGAAGGGGTGTCGTCATCGAATCGCAAGTAAGCGAGAATCACTCGGAGCGCGTTTTTTCAGTTGCGGTTTCGCCGCATGTGCGAAGTTCCGAGTCGGTTTCTAAAATCATGTGGACGGTGTTTGGCTGTCTGGTGCCGCCGCTGCTGCTCTCCGTGTTTGTGTTTGGCGTGCAGGTGTTGTTCATTGCCGCGGTATCGGTGCTCAGCTGCATGGCGGTGGAGGCTGCCAGCCAGAAGATGCTGGGGCGGCCGCTCACCTACCTCGACGGCAGCGCGGCGCTGACCGGCATGCTGCTCGCCTTTGTCATTCCCCCCGGCGTGCCCATCCTGATGCCGGCTCTGGGAGCGGTAATGGCCATCTACATCGGTAAACACCTGATGGGTGGTTTGGGATACAATATATTCAACCCGGCTCTGCTGGCCCGCGCCTTTCTGTTGGCCACTTTTCCGGTGGCGATGACCTCGGCCTGGCTGCCGCCCATTACCGATGGCGCCATCTTTACCTATCTCAGCGGTATCGACGGGATGACCACGGCAACGCCTCTGGCGGTGCTCAAGGATCAGGGGATGGCGGCGTTCATTGAGAGGTTCGGTGAGCCCCGAGATATCTATATGTCGTTTTTCCTTGGCTGGCGGCCCGGATGCATTGGTGAAACCTCGGGACTGCTGGTGGTGCTGGGCGGTCTTTATCTCATGTATCGCCGTTACATCACCTGGCATATTCCGGTCTCGGTAATCGGTTCCATTGCAATACTTACCTGGATATTCGGCGGTGAATCATTGTTCGGCGGTGATCCCCTGCTGGCGGTGCTCTCCGGCGGTGCTTTGCTGGGCGCCTTCTATATGGCCACCTGCTATGTCACCTCGCCGACCATGCGCAGCGCCCAACTGGTGTACGGTGTGGGCATCGGCGCCCTTACCGTACTGATCCGGCTCAAGGGCGGCTACCCGGAGGGTATCTGTTATGCCATTTTGCTCATGAATCCGCTCAGCCCGGTGCTTGACACCTGGTTCAAGCCGAAGCGGTTCGCACCGCCCCTGCGAGGTGAGCAATGAAAGACATTATCTCGATTATCTTCCGGTTAACCCTGTCGTGTATCGTTGCCGGTCTCATCATGGGAGGCACCTTCATCTTTACCGACCGGGCAAAAAAGGCCAATGAACATGCCCGCGAAGAAAAGGTCATGTACAGCCTGCTGGGCCACGACGAAGGCGGTGAAGACCCCGAATCAATGGCAATGCATGAGTTGTTCCGCTATATCGTCACCGATGGTGAAGAGCAGTTCATCGGCTATCTGCTGCCTCTGTCCACCGGATTTGAGTTCATCACCATTGGTTTGGACGGCAGCTTTGTCTCTCGCGTTCCCGTTCAGCTTAGTGAAACCCAGGTGCTGGAATCCGGCGAGCGCGACACTGCAATCGCAGCCGCGCTCGGGCCCACCAAAACCATCCGTTTTGCCGATCAGACACTGGTGGTTACCGATGACGGCGAGCGTTCCGCTTTTCTGTTGTCGGGTAAGTTTCCCGGTTACAAGACCTCTATTGCCATTATTCTTGCCCTTGCCCCTGATTTTTCGATTATCGGTTTTGAGGTGATGGAACACGAGGAGGACCCGGGGCTGGGCGCCGATATTGAACGGGACTTTTTCAGAAGACAATTTGAGAACAAGTCGTTTGAGTCCATCAAGGCCCTGCGGACAATCAAGGAGCCGCTGCCCCAGGAGTATTTCGATGCCCTCGAGGGGCGCATTGCCGAGGAGGAGGCAGCCGCCGCCATCATGGAAAAGTATCGACTCCAGGACATTTACGCCCTGACCGGCGCGACCATTTCAACTGATGCGGTGGTCATGGGCATCAAGGCCATGACCAAGAAATTCGCCTATCGTATCGAAACCCTTGACGCAGTGCTTGCCGATCAACAGATTGCCGCCTCGTTTTAACCAGGAGAAAGCATGGCTACCGATAAGAATTCTCTGCAACTGGTCACCAACGGGATTCTCCAGGAGAACCCGATCTTCAAGCTGGCGCTGTCCATGTGTCCGGCGGTAGGTATTTCCACCACCGTGGTAAACGGGCTGATGTTGGGGATCGCGGTGCTTTTCGTACAGGTGTTTTCCAGTGTGACCATATCTCTGATAAAAGATTTTATCCATCCCCGCATCCGGATTCCGACCTACACCCTAACCATTGCCACCTGGGTAACGGTGATCGACCTGACCCTGGCCGCTTATTTTCCGGCGGCATACGCCCAGATGGGCATTTTCGTCAAGATAATCGTGGCCTTTGCCATTATCACCATGCGCCTCGAGATGTTTGCCTGCAAGGAGTCGGTGCCTGCATCATTCTGGGATGGGCTGGGTATGGGGTTGGGATTTCTGGTGGGGATGGTGGTCATCGGCTTTGTCCGTGAACTACTTGGTTCAGGAGCCATTTTCGGCTACGACGTACTTGGTTTCAAACCCCTTCTATTCTTTATCCTGCCAAGTGCCGGTTTTTTCGTGGTGGGGCTGATGATGGGCTTTTTCAATTGGATTGAGGCCTCCTATGCAAAGCGGGGTAAAAAATGATGATAAAAAATCGTCTTAATCTGGCAGTGTGGTTTTGGGCCGCAATATCAGCACTGGTGCTTTGTTCTCCGGCCTGGGGTGCGGGGATCGTCGCTTCCACCAGTTTCGGTGAGGACAATGAAATCATCGTTGAATTCCGCACGCCGGTGGAGGTTGCTATCGCCGGTGAAGCCCAGAGGTACCGGGTATTCGAGGAGACGGATCCGGATATTTTGCTGCCGGTTACTGAAGTTGAGGTCGCTGATGACGGCACCAGAGCGACCCTGCGCTTTGCCGACCCGCTCAACACCACCAGTGCTCATGTGGTCAATGCCCAGGGAATCGGCGGGCTTGAGAGTACCACCTTTACGGTAAGTAAATCGTATCTGGGCTATCTGTTGACGGTGCTGATTTCGGCGCTGCTGATAAAAAACTTCGTCTTTACCAAATATCTCGGTTTATGCGTCTTTTTCGGCACCTCCAAGCGTAAGGAAACGGCCAAGGGGATGGGCGTGGTGTTTACCATCGTGGTGGTGGTTGCCGTCTCCATGAGCTGGGTGCTCTATCAATACGTACTTAAACCCTTCCATCTCGATTATCTGCAGATCGTCGTTTTTATCGGGCTCACCTCGCTTACCGTGCAGGCGGTGGATACCGTGCTGCGCAAGGTAAACCCGGTCCTGTTCAAATCATTTGGCGTCTTCCTGGTGCTGGTGATTGCCAACTGTGTGGTGATCGCCGTACCGCTTTTGATGGCCAGCAACGAGTATAATTACTTCGAGACCTTGATGCTCAGCCTCGGCGCCGGCGGTGGCTTCCTGTTGGCTCTGTATCTGATGAGCTCTGTACGGGAGCGGGTTGAACTGGCCCGGGTGCCGGAACCCTTTAAAGGGCTCCCCATCGCTTTTATCGTGGCAGGCCAGTTTGCCATGGCTTTTCTTGGGTTTTCGGGCCTGCAACTATTTTAAAGAACCTTTTATCTGGTATGGAGTAAGGCAGCACAATGGACATTGAGTTAGTCAAACTGGCAATTGGCGGCCTGGTACTGCTTGCATGTATCGGCCTGTTTTTCGGCATCGGGCTGGCGATTGCCGCCCATAAGTTTGCCGTCGAAACAAACCCGCTCATCGAGGAGGTGTTGGAGTCGTTGCCGCTGGCCAACTGCGGCGGTTGCGGTTATGCCGGCTGCGAGGGGTATGCCATCGAGGTGGTGACCGATCCCGAGGTGCCGCCAAACCTCTGTTATCCGGGCAAAGAAGCGGTGGCGGAAAAGGTGGCATCGCTGACCGGCAAAAAGATGACCGCGGTTGAGGACACCATGGCCCTGGTGCTCTGTTCACGGCCGGAAGGCAATGTCGCCAATAAATACCGTTATATCGGTTTTGACACGTGTACCGCCGCAAACCTCGGCTTCGGCGGCCCGGTCGCCTGTCAATACGCCTGCGTCGGTCTGGGTGAATGTGCCGCTGCATGTCCCTTCGACGCCATCGAGATGGTTGATGGCTTTCCCATTATTGATCCCAATTTGTGTGTAAGTTGCGGGGTATGCGTCAAAACGTGTCCGAAGAAGATCATCGAAATCCAGAGTCTGCGGGCCCGGGTATGGGTGCCCTGTTCCACCAAAGATACCGGCAAGGCTGTTACCTCCATCTGCCAGGTGGGATGCATCGGCTGTAAGCTGTGCGTCAAGGTCTGCCCGGCCCAGGCGGTGCGTTATGAGAACAACAGGGTGCACATCGATCATCAGGCCTGCATCGCCTACGGTCCGTCGTGCGAAGAGATCTGCGTGGAGAAATGCCCGCGCGACATCTTCCGCCATTTCACGGGACCGGTTACGCTTTCACGATCAGCGGAGGCTGGTTTGAAGATGGCCGGGTAAGAGGTGTCCGGCGGGTTTCATGCCCCGCTGCTGAGCAGATCATCTTTGTTGTGCAAACGAAGCAGGCGCTTACACAGCTAGATTGTTGCGAATCCCTGCGTCGTGCAGAGCTGAAGATCCTGAACGAAACTCCTCACAATTCAAAATTTCCACCGATGACTGGAAGAAGTATTATTCGATATTGGGTAGTAGTGCTTTGTTCAATATCGGTGATGGTGACATCGGTATCAATATTCGGCATCACCGATGTACATGCCCTTTCATGCTCGGGAGATCTTTTTGAAAGCATAGCAGCGGAAGAGCCCCGCACCCAGTTCAGTCCTTATGATACAATCTATCTCCGGGTGCTCTGCCAGGATTTGACCGAAGGGAGCCATACCACACAGGTAGACTGGATTCACTCCAGGCTGGGCCTGATGCGAACCGATGAACGCATCATGGACACATCAAACCAACAGGATCTTATGTTTTATTTCTGGCTGAAACTGCACAAGCGCGGCCCACTATCAGCAATGCTTTCCGGAAGTGACTTCAAAGAGCAGCTTCTAGGGGAGTGGGAGGTGAGGTGTTATGTGGATGACGTTTCCGCGCTGATTATTGTTTTTTCCGTATCGAACCTAACAGGTTAGCCAAGGTGCTGAAATAACTGCAAGGGTTCCGCGTATTTTTTTGAGACTTGATGATTGGTAGTAAAAATAACCTACTTCATAACTGTCGGTAATATCCTGAAAATCGTCTAAAGCGCACACTTTAAACAGAAAATATCATTCTCAGAGCACGGCATTATTGAAATACCGTGCTTTTTTCTTGCCTTTGCGCGTGTACGCATTATATATTATACGCACACCTTAAAGGGGGATTAAGCATGGCTAAGCCAATAACAGGAAAAACTCATGTCGGTGAGCGGCGTGAAAAGCGTCCCAATGGTGACATTTACGTCTATGAAAGGATTACGGCCTACGACGAAAAAAACAGAAAGACCTACACGCTCAGTCAGAGGCTCAAAGGAAAAATCAAGGCAGGAACCCAAGAGATTGTACCGACTCGTCCTAAAAAACGTAACGGTGAAAGAGGGGGTATCGATACAACACGTCAGCACACCGGCCTCACGGACATCCTGGAATGGGTTGGTAAGGTTTCCGGCATCGATGATGATGTGCGTGCTTCATTCAGCGAGGGTGATGCGGAGAAGATGCTTTCTATCGCTCGCTATTGGATTGGTTCAGGTGGTAACACCCTGCCGCGCCTTGAAAGTTGGCAAGTGATGCATCCTCTTCCGTACCGCGAAGCAATCACTGAAGACGTGTATGGTAAGCTGTTTAAGGACGTTGGCCGCAATGAGGAAGGTGTTCAGAGTTATTTTTCAGCTCGGGCTGCTCGGTTGGGAGAGTCTGCTGTGGTGGCGTTCGACTCAACCACCATCTCGACCTATTCTGAAAATCAGTCGGAGGCCCGGCGGGGATTCAATAAGGATGGGAACGGGCTCAACACGATCAAGCTTTTGACCTTATATGCCGTGCAGGCTTGTGAGCCAATAGCGTTCTCCAAGCAACCCGGCAATATTCCTGATGTCATATCCATTGAAAATACGCTCACACAACTCAAGTGCCTCAGCCTGGAAAAGCCCCTGATTGTCACGGATAACGGCTATTATAGCCAGAAGAATATGATGGAATTCGCCTTACGCAATATGAAATTCCTGACCTTGGCAGACCCGACTATTGTCTGGGTTCGTGAAACAATTGACGAGCTTCGTACAACAATTGCCGGCATGGCCAGCACGTGTCCGTTTGACCCAACCATCTGCGGAGCAACAGTACGTAGAATGCACCAATTTAGTCGTATGCGCAGGCGATCACGCAACGGCACAGTTGCCGGAGAAAAAGAAACGATCTCACGACGCCTGTATGTGCATGTGTATTATTCCCCTGACAACGAAGCCAAGAAAGAACTTGCCTTTCGCAGGGATCTGCTTGAACTGAAGGCGCACGTAGAAGCAGGGTACGCCGAGTTCACGGAGTCGGTGCAAAAGAAGATCGACAAGTACTTGACCTGCTCCAGAAAGAGGCGAGGAGGACGACTGAAGGTTGGATTTAATGACGAAGCCATTGCCGAGGCAATGAAGTACTTCGGCTATTTCGCTCTGGTCAGCAATCAGACTATGGACACATTTACCGCTTTGGAAAACTATCGGTTGCGAGAAAAAATCGAAGAGCTCTTTGCTGTGCAAAAAGGACGGCTCGACGGTGCTCGACCACGCACATGGTACCCGGATAATCTGCGCGGAAGACAATTCGCGCAATTTATCTCACTGGGCTATCATTGTTTCCTCACTAAAAAGATCAAGGAAGTGCAAGCCAGGCTCAGGAAAAAAGAACCCGAAAAATCCAAATCACTTAGTAAACTCGAAAAGAAACTCGACACCTGGCTTTCACAACGCTCTCTTGCCCAAATCCTGGATTGGTTCGACTGCATTGAAACCACAAAAGTTAAGACGGTCATGGCCGAATATCGATGGTCCACCGAATCAGTGGCCAGAGACAAGCTGTTCTTGGAGTATCTGGGAATGGATTGATAGTGTACGCTTTATACGATTTTCAGGGTAATATGGAACGCCTTCTTAATACGCTAGGTTGTCCCGCCAATAACACCGGCATCATATGCATGGCCCTGTTTCGATAAAACTGTCTGAGTATACAATCGTGAATTCTTCGCATATCTCATTGTTGTCGTTGTCCAGACCGACCCCTGTACATTTGGTGATTGGCTCAAAATATACTATTACCGACATTGGTCCAGCACCCTGGTAGAGTGCGCAGTTCCAGATACAGGTCTGTAGATCATTTTGCCGTATATTTTGGTTTGCATTGTAACAGGTGGCAGTTTGGGTTGCCTCATCTACGGTGTATGTGACATTCGCATAATTGCCGGATCCGCCGCTGGTTCCGTCGCCGTCGCTGCTCCCGCATGCGGCGATGATGAACATTACAATAATAACAGTAGAATAGAAGATGGCGGTACGCATGGTAGATTCTCCCTATGCAACAGGTGTTTATGAAATATTGACGTTCCGATAAATCCTGTATGGTTTAAGAAAGGTCTCTTCTCGGCAACATTTTTTGACACCGTAAGCAATAAAATAGCAGCTTACGTTGAGTTTATCGCATAAAAAAAGAAAATAGCAAGTTTTTTTTGGTGTTTGATTTTGGAATGTAGGAGAGGAAGATTTTTTCTGAATTTCCACTCAATAAGATGATGACGGTTTTTCTCACTTCTTGGCTGTGGTAAAACGTTTTTGTTTAAGAACGAATACTTGACGCACTTGCAATACGCTCGTACCGAATAATATCGTACGGTTCTTCAATTGTATAGGAATGCCTGCTGGTTTCTTGAAATTGTGAGTGATCGATGGGTGGGAAAAAGACATCGCCGTCAACCTCGCGCTTGAGCGCGGTCACTAAAATGGTATCGGTTATGGGCAGGGTGAGGGCAAAGATATCGGCGCCGCCGATAATAAAGACCTTCTCGTGATCCTTGCATGCATCAATGGCCTGGGAAAGCGTGCTGCAGCAGATGCATCCCGGTATCTTTAGATCTTCGTTGCGGCTGAGAACAATGTTATCGCGGCCAGGCAATGGTCTGCCGATGGACTGAAATGTCTTGCGGCCCATGAGTAGCGGGTATCCCATGGTGGTTTTCTTGAAGTGCTGCAGATCGGAGGGAAGGTGCCAGGGAAGTTTTCCGTCTTTGCCGATTACGCCGTTTTCCGCAATTGCCACGATGATGATATATTCAGGCATGGTAGTGTGTTATGTGTGGTTGTTGATTGAAGGAAACGCTGATGCTTATACCTTTACTGCCGGCTTCCGGCAAGCTATATAAGGAAGAACGGTTGGTTCGGTGTTATCGTCGTGGCCTGTACCAGCTTTAGATATCTCTGTCGTTCACACCCATGAGCAGATTCGTCCATCCCCTGATGCTTCTCTGCGCCACCCTGGTGTCAACCTCCTTTATTGTCGGTGATATAATCACCGAGTGGGTCGATCCGGCCCTATTGACCCTCTTTCGTTTTCTGGCGGCCGCGGTGATCGTGGCTCCCGTTCTATACATTCGGCACGGTCTGCACATCAAACTATACGATCTGATGCGATATGCAGCCGTCAGCCTCTGCCTGGTGGTTTTCTTCTGGTGCATGTTTTACGGACTGCGTTTCACCAGTGCACTCAATACCAGTGTGATCTTTACCAGCGTGCCGCTTTTTTCGGCATTGTTCGGGTTCGTTCTGGTGGGGGAACGGCTTGGTAAAAGAAGGCTGGTCGCTTTGGGGCTGGCGATGGCCGGCGCCGTGTGGGTGATTGTCCGTGGTGATTGTATCTACTTTGGTGATTTTGTCTGGAACCGCGGCGATACCGTTTTTCTTTGCGGCTGTTTTGCCATGGGGCTTTACACGCCACTCATTAAACTGATGTATCGTGGGGAACCCATGGAAGTGATGACCTTCTGGGTGCTAATAACTGGAGCACTCTGGCTTCTGCCAATTGGCGGAGCAGCGCTGGGGCGTACCGTAATAGCTGATATTCCACTGTTCACCTGGGCGGGAATTGGTTACCTGGCGCTTTTTACCACCGTTGTCACCTTCTATCTTACCCAGTACGGCACGACAATCATCGGGCCCACGAGAACCATGTCCTACTCCTATTTTTATCCAAGTCTGGTGTTGCTCATCGATCTGGCGGTGGGTCGAGGTTTTCCCGGATATCGAGTTATTCCGGGAGTTCTGCTGGTATTGGGCGCCATGGCGGTGGTGCAGTTTTCTCCTACACTTTACGGAAAGAGACAACAACGCTGTCAAAAAATGGAATAACCAGCCTTTCGTCCCACTTAACCCTACAACGAAAGTTATTTAAAATCATTTAATGATCGCAGGCGTCGTCTTCGATGCGAAAGATACGCTCTGTGATTCTTAACCTGCACGCTCTCAATCAGCGCCAACATTGTCATGGCGTCATAGTGGGCGATTGGCAGAACCGTTTCAATCAACATCCTAAGCTGCGACAGAGTAATAGACGGCGTTTTTTTCCCCCAACCGTATCTTGAGGTGCCAGAGGAAAAAATGCCCCAGCATACATGTCAGAATATGATGATTCCAGCCGGAATATTTACGAACTTCATAGTGGTCCATCCCCAGCTCTGTTTTCGTTTCTTCAAAGCATTGCTCAATAGCCCACCGCACTCCGCTCAGCCAGACAAACTTTGCAAGGCGAGTGCTGACCGGGGCGTTGCTGATAAAAAACGAATATTCCGGCTTGGGGCCGAGCGTTCGCTTGATGACCAACCACACTTCCTTTTCCGGCAATCCATCTTTTGACAATACAACCCGGCGCTTAGTGAATTCATACATAATAGGGCCTTTGGTGCCTTCGGAGACCTTTCGCCTGTACCAGAAGAAATCATTGATGCTTTTGGCAAGATCGATGAACGCAATGGGGGTCTTTGATGTATCTTCCAGAATTCTCCTGGTTTTGACCGTGCCCTTGTATTTGTATGTCTTTTCCCTGACGACGGGTCTTTTCAGCCAACAACGGGTGTCACTGGCCATGGATACAAAATAGGTGACCCCGGGAAGCCGATCAACCGCATTGATAAATTCGGGGCTTGAGCCATACAGGCTGTCGGTGGCAATGTATTTGAATGGAAGTATCCCCTCGTCTCGAATTGCAGTAAACATCTCAACCGCCAGTTGCGGTTTGGTTTTGAACTTGATATTTTCGGGTAAAGCGCATTTTTCCCGTTTTGCGGCATAGTCTTTGGTGAACCATTTCTCTGGAATGAAAAGCCGCTTGTCAATCAGGGCGTACCCCTGGGGGGAGGCATACGCCGCGAATACACCGACCTGACAATTATCCACCTTTCCAATGGTGCCGCAGTATTGTCTGGCTACACCGATCGAGTCGGATCCTTTTTTGACAAAACCAGATTCATCGAAAATGAGAATGCCGTTTGGATCACCCATATCATCATTAACCATATGACGATACTTGCGGCTTATTTTATCCTCATCCCATTCCGCGTCACTGATAAACCGCTGCATTGCTCTAACATTTCCGCCTTTGATATTAACGGCAATCGGTTCAATCGACTTCCTTTCAAGCTCACTGAATTGGCCGGCCATGTACTTAAAAAAATGGCCCCGCGACTCACTCCGGTGGAAACAGTCGGCAAAAACCTCATGATACCCTTCAAGTTCGGAATAAAAACCATCAATGTCTTTTGTGGTGATCGAGAATTTCGGTATTTCGTACGTGTGCTCAACGGATCGAATTGACGGCAACATAGGCCCACCTCCATGGTTTGGGTTATGTTGCGCAGTGTTACATATTGTGGCTATGACGTCAATATAAGTTTCGTTGTAGGGTTAACCATCTTTTACATCCAACGGATAGATGGCCTCCGCCGTGTGTACCGCTCCTTTGCTGGTAAAAGTGCTGGAATATAAAATGAAATGATGTACCGGCATGGGGGGCAGCCTGAGATCGTGGTGGGCGCCGATAAATCGCATGACCCGTGGAGTCGGGCTGTTATTCAGCCGGGCGATGGTGATGTGGGGATGGAATTTACGCTGCTCGGGCGCAACCCCGCATCGTTTGAGTTGCCGATTGATCTTAGTACGCAGTCGTAAGAGTGTATCGCTGGGTGCAACGCCAACCCATAAAACACGCGGTTGGCCACGCGGCGGGAAGTATCCCACACCGGCAATGTCGAGATGCAGCGGCGCCGCCTTGATGGCGGCCAACTCATCCTTGATATCGTGCAACATGGCGCCATCCACCTCACCGATAAAGCGTATGGTGAGATGGATCTGCTCGGGGTTCACCGCTCTGGCGCCGGGTATGCCGGGAGCAAGGGTGCTGATGAGTAAGCGGCTGGTCTCATTCAGCGGCAGGGCGATAAAGAGGCGGATCATGGCTGTTGTCGGCAAATATTGAGCAATACTTCATTGGCCAGAATCAGACCGAAGATTGCCGTTAGCGTCGGCAGACTGCCAAGCGGCGCCCGATTGCGGCCGCGCATAAGCGCTGAAGATTGGGATTCGGCGCCTTCCGGCTCATGCTCAACCGGGATGGGTTCGGTCGAATAGACGCAGGTGATGCCGGTGGTGACCCCGCTGCGCTTGAGACGAGAACGCAGACGGCGGGCCAGGGGGCAGCCACGGGTGCGGGAGATATCATCAACCTCGATCCGGCGCGGATCGTTGCGCAGAGCGGCGCCCATGGAGGAAAAACAGGTAATGCCGGCGTTATGGACGGATGTAAGCAGCTTCACCTTCGGACCAAGCCCGTCGATGGCGTCAACGACGATATCTGGTTTGGTACCCAGGATCATGGCTGTGTTGTTCTCGTCAACAAAGATATCAAGGGAAGTGATCTTGCAGTGGGGGTTGATGTCAAGAATCCGCAACCTGGCAACCTCGGTTTTTTTCATGCCGATGGTTGATTCGAGGGCGCCGATCTGACGATTGATGTTGGTAGGCTGGACGGTATCGAAATCAACCACGATGAGCTCACCGATACCGGCCCGGGCCAGCGCCTCCACCGCAAAACCACCCACCGCGCCGATTCCCACCACGGCGACCCGGGCCTGGGTCAGGGATTCAAACCGCTGTCTGCCAAGGAGCTGAACGGTTCGATTGAAGCGTTGATCGGTGCTCATGTACCCTCACTAATCGGTCCAGGAAAAGAGCCATGCCGCAAGAGTCAGAAAGATCAGGGTTGTTGCCGTCATGAGCAGACATTCAGGGGCGATCTGGACAAGATTCGCCCCCTCATTCATCACCTTGCGTGCTGCCTTGAGCAGATGGGTCAGCGGAAAGAGCCAGGCAAGTTGTTGGATCCAGTGAGGCGCCCGTTCCAGGGAAAACCACACCTCCGAGAGGAACATCATCGGCCAGGTGATAAAGTTGAGCGCCCCGGCGGTAAATTCCTCGCTGATGCCCCGTGCCGCCAGCAGCAATCCGATGGAGCACAGACTCAGTCCTCCCAGCAAAAACACCCCGAAAAAGAGGATGATCGAGCCCTGCATGTGGAAATCAAAAATCAGATCGGTGCCCACCCAGACCGCAACGAAGGTGAACATGATCAGAAAAATCCTCGATATCATCTGCGCGCTCAGATATTCAAAGGCACTCAGCGGGGTTGCCTTGAGTCGTTTGAGCGCCCCGTTTTTGCGGTAGCGAACGACGATATATCCGACCCCCCAGAGGGCTGAAAACATCATATTCATCGCCATGATTCCTGGAAAAAACCAGTCGATGTAGCGTATGTGGGCGCCGTCGATGCGTTCCCGGGCAAGTGGAACCTTGCTGAAATCAAAGGTGGCCGCCACCAGTATTTTTTCGGCAATGGCGCCGGCCGGCGAGGCGTCGTTTAGCCAATAGCGCGGCGGTGAACTCGTACCATCGAGCAACAGATCAATTTTGTGGCGGCGAAGCTTGTCCAGACCGGTTGCCATGGTGTCCACCGGCACCAGGGCAATGGCGGGATCCTCGGCAAAGCGCGGCGGGATCGAATGCTCGCCGGGAATTGTCTTGCCGGTAGAGGGGAATACGCCGACGGTATAGCGATGGAACGAATCCTCGCTGAAGATGATGCCGAAGCCGATGATGATGAGAAAGGGAAAGATGAAATTCCAGCCGAAGGCGGCCCGGTCACGAAAAAATTCGTGGTTACGGGCTACAAACATGGTCCAGATTCGCCTGTGGCTGATAACGGCCATCTCAGTCTCGCAGGGTGCGGCCGGTCAGGTGAAGAAATACATCTTCGAGGTTGGCTGAATGCACACTCATCTCGGAAAGATCAACCCCGCATGAAATAAGGGAGCTGAGGCTTTTTTCAACCTCATCGGTCTTGATGATCACCTTGCCGCCATGGGTCTGCATGGTGAGATCTAGACCGGCGCACCGCTTGGTTATCGATTTTTTCGGCAAGGTAATGGTGTTGGTGCTGTAGTGAGTGGCTATGAGGTTTTCCGGGCTGCCTTCGGCAATGATCAGTCCCTTGTCCATGATGGCGATGGTATCGCACAGGTTTTCGGCCTCTTCCATTGAATGGGTGGTCATGATGATGGTTTTGCCGCTCTCTTTTATATCTTCGATAATGCTCCACAAATAGCGTCTGGACTGGGGGTCAAGGCCGGTGGATGGTTCATCGAGAAAAACCAGCAGTGGATCGTTTACCAGCGCCAGCGCCAGCATCAGTCGCTGGCGCTGGCCCCCGGACAATTTATTGTTGCGCCGGCTGAGAATGGGTCCCAGTCCGCATCTTTCAATGAGCCAGTCGCTATCGACGGTGCGTCGATACAGGTTGGCATAGCTGGTAAGGGTCTCACGGACGCTGAGGAAATTGAGCAGTGAGGTGTGTTGGAACTGGATGCCGATTTCTTCGCTGAACCGTTTTGAGCGTGGCTGGTTTTTATACAGGATGGTGCCGGCGGTGGGCTCGATTATTCCCTCGATGATTTCCATGGTGGTGGTCTTGCCCGCACCGTTCGGGCCAAGCAGGCCGAAGCAGCTGCCCTGCTCGACCTGAAGCGACACATCGACCACCGCTTCGATGTCGTGATACCACTTTTGCAGATGTTCTACCTGGATGAGCACCATTGCCGTCAGCGTGGCGAGAAAATAGACCTTATTCCGGCAAAAGGCCGTAAAAGTAATTCAGGATATCGGTTCGGGTGACGATGCCGATAACCGTGCTGTGGTGAACCACCGGTAAATGGCCGATATTTTTTTCCACCATGAGCTGTGCCGCCCGCGCCGGCTGGACGTCGGGGGCAATGGTGGCGACCGTGCGGGCCATGAAGGCCTTTACCGGGCTGCGCCACTGTTTTTCCTGGGTGAATTTCTTCAGATCCCAGAGGACGATGATACCCTCGAGGTTTTTCGGGGTACCCACCAGTACTCCGCGAATATTCTGCTCCTGCATGATATCGCGAACCGCATCCATCGGCGTATCGCCTGCCACCATGGTTACCGGAAAAGACATGAGATCTGCCACCGTGGCCCCGCTGATTTTGGCCGTGGTTATCTGTTCGATGATCTTTGTGCGGATTTCATCCTGCTCATACTCTGCAAATTTGATCGTGGCTGAGCCGGCGGCAGGGTGACCGCCGCCGCCGAACACCTGCAAAATCGCGCCTACATCAATAACTTCCACACCGCTTCGGCCGATTACCGTGCAACTCTTTTTGTCGTTGATAACGGTAATAAACACCGCGTCGGCACTGATGATCTTGCGGTACATGGAAACAATTGAGGCCAGCATGGGCGGCTTTTGGCGCAGATTGAGGGTGTTGAACACAATTTTGTAGTGCAGGTGCTGATACGTTTCTGAATTCTGCATCATGGTGAACAGAATATCCTTTTCTATCTCTTCATAAGGTGGGGTCAGGAAAAACGAGGCGACGTGCAAATCAGCCTGGTTGTCAAGCAGAAAAGCGGCAGCGGCGGCGTCCTCGGCGGTGGTTGAGGGAAAACTCAAGTTTCCGGTATCCTCATAAAGCCCGATCAGCAGCACGGTGGAAGCCAGGGCGTTGAGGCTCATACCCCGCGCTTTCATCTCCCTGACAAGCAAGGTCACGGTGGCGCCAACCTCCTCCTGGCACCTCCAGTCCGCGTCGATGTCACCGCCGTGGTGGTGGTCCCACAGCCATATCTCCACATCTTCACGCTCCCGCAGCCGATCAAGGCGCTCAATTCGCCGCCACTGATCGGTATCGACGACTATCAGCCTGGTGACGTCGGCGAGAACAACTTCCTTGGGCACTACCAGATTAAAAGCGGTCTTATGGGTGGAAAGAAATTTGGCCACATTGGGGTTGACCGCTTTGGGAATGACGCCAACCGCATTGGGGTACAGCAGGGTGGCCGCGATAACCGAGGCCAGCGCGTCAAAATCACAGTTTTTATGGGTGGTGACAACCTCCATCGGTCCGCGGCAACCGCCTATTCGGCAAAGGCGTAGCGCGGCCGCTCACCCGGAGCCTCATACTCATCCATATAGTGCGGCGCAAGTCTTTGCAGGGTCTTCTGACGGTTTCCGGGAGAGGGGTGGGTGGAGAGAAACTCCACTGGCGAACTGCCTCCCACTTCTGCCATCTTTTCCCAGAGGGTGACCGCGGCATAGGGATTGTAGCCGGCTCTGGCGGCCAGCTCAATGCCGATTTGATCGGCCTCCGCCTCGGATGTGCGGCTGTTGGGAAGTCCAATGGCAACGGTTGCGGCGAGAGCGCCGCCGGTAAGGGCGTAACCCCGGTAGTCGCTGTCCACCGCCAAACCGAGTCCCAACACTCCGAGCTGCGAGGCCAGGGCCACCGACATCCGTTCGGCGGTGTGGTTGGCGACGGCGTGGCCGATTTCATGGGCCAGTACCTGGGCCAGCTCGTCATCGGTTGGCCGCAGTTGTTCGATCAAGCCGCTGTATACCGCCATTTTGCCGCCGGCCATGGCCCACGCGTTTACCATTTCTGGATCATCTATCACCTTTATCTGCCAGTCCCACTCTTTCGCATCGGGATACAGCTCAATGGCCTGGGCGATGATACGCCCGGTTATATCTTTGACCCTTTTGGTCATGGCCGGATCGGCATCCACCAGCCCCTGTTGCTCAAGTGGTTGCAGGGTTTGAATGTAGGCCTGGCGTGAGGATGAGATTGCCTGTTCAGGTGAAATCAGCATCAATTGCGAGCGGCCGGTGGGGCTGGTGGCACAACCGGCAGTAAGAAGCAGAAATATGAGTATGGGGGCTATTTTCATGACAAAAAATTACGCTGTAATGTGCTCCTCCGCCAGCATTGTGTCGACAAATTCGAAAATAAAATCACGTTGTGAAACGGTTGCATAGGCAGTGCAGGGGCAGTGCAGGTTGGTACTGCTGCGCACCAGTAGTTCAATGGTGAGGGTTTGCTTGTCAAGCAGTGCCGTCACCCAGAAAGGCTGGCATTTCCTGTGGTCGAGCTGGAGGGTGGAAAGGAGGCTCTCCGGTATTTTCAACCAGAACGTGCCGGAGAGAAAACCTTGAATCAGGGTGCGTTTCAGGTACGAATCAAGATTGTCCCGCTCCAGGGGAGTGAGTTCATCTATGACGATCTGGCGCATGACACTCAAAGGAGCGAATAATTCTTAAATATCGAGCCATGTCTGGTCACGGTTTATTACTTCGCCATGGTCTTCTCGTACAATAACCATATTTTCCAGGCGCACTCCGCCCCATCCCGGCAGATAAATTCCCGGCTCCACCGTTACCACCATGTCGCGCCGCAGTTTACGCCGGGAGCGACCGCTCAGCCGCGGGTCTTCGTGAACGGCAAGACCGACGCCATGGCCCAGGGCGTGGCCGAAATATTTCCCGTATCCTCCTTTCGCGATAACCTCGCGGGCGGCGCGGTCGACCTGGCCCACCGAAACTCCTTCGCGAATGGCTTTGATGCCGGCAATCTGGGCCTTGCGAACCAGGCGGTGAACGGCCAGATAGGTATCGTCAGGATCACCGAGAACGAAGTTTCTCGTCATGTCCGAACAGTACCCGTTGAGTCGTACTCCCATGTCAATAGTAATTGGTCGTTCCCGGCCGATGGGTGAGGCGCTGGGATGGGCATGGGGCATGGCGCCGGAGGGGCCGGCGGCGACGATAGGGGCAAAGCTGATGCCGTCGCACCCTGCTTCAAATGCCATGTTTTCAATGGTGCGGGCAACCTGGCGTTCGCTCATTTCCGGGCTGAGTGAGGAAAAAAGATTGGTAAAAATCTGTTCGTTGAGGGCCACCGATTCTCTGATGACGGCCAGCTCAGCCTCCTCTTTGACGATGCGCATCGACTCCACGAGGTTGTCGCAGGGGGCAAGATCGAGGTGCAGCCGCTTCGCCAGCGCCGCCAGTTTAACACTGGTGGAGTAGAGGGTATAGTCGCTCTCAAAGCCAAGGGTGCGGGTGTTGTACTCACCAAGCAATGTTTGCAGAAGCTGAAGCAGGCCGCGCCGATACAATGTTACCGGGAGATCGGACTGTTGTTCAGCCTGGACCTGGTAGCGAAAATCGGTGAGCAGAACACTTCGGCCTCTGGCAGGGATCAGTAACACGCCCGAGCTTTCCTGGGCGGAATGATCGTCAGCCTGGTACCCGCTGAGGTAGCGCCGATTTTCCGGCTGTGCCACCAGCAGCACGTCGATGTTTTTGCGGCGCAGCTTCTCTTTGAGCAGACGACGTCGTTTCTGGTAATCCATGGGCAATTAAAAACGCTGGGCAATCTGGTTTTTTCGCTGTTCAAGTGCCTCTTCGTACTGGCTGTTGAGATCGGTCAAAACCCGGCTCCACTCCTCCTGGTATTGCGGGTGCATGGCCGGATTGAGACTGAGTTCATCAGCCACCGCGAGCCCCTGCTGTTGCAGCTGCATTTTCAACTGCTGGAGGATGGACTGATCAAACTGCTCTTTTACCTGATCCAGATGTTTCCTGTATTGCTCTAAAATCTGCTTGATTTCCTTGCAGATGGCGGAAATATCACGCGATTTGCCGGCAAGTTCCGGCAGGTTCCGCAGGCTGAGCAGGCTGCGTGAGGAAATCTCTCCGTCGCGGGGCAGCACGATGTTTCTCAGCAGGGTCGTGGCCATCCCTTTTCTGATCTGCATCTGGTCGGCGGCCGGATGCTCTTTGAGGGTTTGACTCAATGGGGTGGACTGATCGTTGAGAAATGCGGCGGCCAGCCGAACGCCCGTCAACTCCTTGTCATACTGTTCGGGGGTATCGGCAACATCCGCCGCCAATCGGTCGGCCCGTTCCATAACCAGCTCTAGAGTGGATTTTATCTGTGCCATAGTAGTTGTGTGTGGGCAAAATTGATTAATGACGTAAACATCTCACACAATTCATAAAAGAACAACCCAAAGCTACATTTCATGTTTTTTCTTTGACTGATGGCGTTGCAAAATTTTACTCCACGCTCTCAAAAGATCAGGGGAGCTTGAAAAATGAGAATTTTCGTTCAAGATCGAGGCACGAGGAACATCGTACCGCGGGCCGACCTGCTATTTCGAGGATAAGATTTTTTGAGCAACCAAGAGGTTGGCCGAAAAGGCCATTTTGCAAGTTTCCCATCAGTTTGTACTGTTTGCTAGCCCACCTTGACCAGACGAGCGCCGAAAAACCCATCCATGGTGGTACTCGGCAGCGGCGCAAAACAGCCGTCAACGATAAAATCTTGGGCAACCGCCGGCAATAACGAATGTATATCAGTTACTGAGAACCTATCGTGCTCAGAGAGAAAGCGTTCAATGACCGCACCGTTTTCCTCCGGCTCGATGGAGCAGGTGGCATAGACAAGCACTCCGTTTGAGGCAAGCAACTCAGCGCCGTTTTTCAGCAGGGCCAGCTGCCTTTGAGCACAGCGCTTTATATCATCGGCGCGTCGATGCCAGCGAATATCGGGTTGTTTTCTGATGATGCCGGTGCCGGAACAGGGCGCATCGATGAAAATGCGCTCAAAAAGCGGCGGATGTCTTGTCTGTGCCACTTCTTCCAGGGTTTTGTTTACAAAAGTGACGGTATCGGCGGCTTGACAACGGGCAAAATTGGCCTTGAGCAGGTGAAAGCGGCCCGGGTGGGGTTCGACGCACATCAGTTCTTTGGGTGGTTCCTCGCACATATCGGCGACCTGCAGGCTTTTCCCTCCCACTCCGGCACACCCGTCCAGATAGGCATATTGTGAGCTGAACGGGCCAAGCAGCATGACGGCCAACTGGGCGGCCTGATCCTGGACGACAAAATGCCCCCTGTCATATCCCGGCAGATCAACGATCGCCCCGCGATAGTCCCAAATCAGCACGGAGTGCGGCGCCATGTCCCCGGGAGATGCTTGAATGCCGGCGCCATTGAGGATTCGGAGGTATTCGTTTCGGTCCACTGCACTGGTAATACGCAAACAGAGCGGTGGTTGAGTATTGTTGATAGTGCAGATCTTCCGTGTTGTCTCAAAGCCATAGTGAGCCTGCCAGCGGGAAACAAGCCAGGCCGGATGATTGGTAACGGGCGGCTCAGCCGCCCCGGATTCGGCGGGGCCGGGAAGATGTGGTTTTTCTCTCAGACAAGTGCGCAATACCGCGTTGACCAATCCCTGCAGGGGTTTCGCCATCCCGAACTCTTTTACCGTTTCAACCGATTCATTGATAATTGCCGAAGGCGGCATCCGATCTAAAAACAGTAACTGATAGAGCCCGCATAAGAGGATGAGGCGCAGACGCGGGTGCAGTGAGCGGATCGGTTTTCTACAGAATTGTTGGAGCAGGCGGCTGAGATATTCACGTTGGCGCAAAACCCCATAAACAATGTTCATTGCCAGGTTGCGATCAATGGATGAGACCTGTTCGCGGGTACAGATCTCATCCAGTACGTCCGCCCCCGGACGTCGGTGTCGCTGCAGTGTTTCCAGGGTAAGAACAGCGGTAAGGCGGGCGCTGTAGTTCATATGCCGGTATTCATGCTGATGGGTGTGGTGCCGCCCCTTTTTTTCTGGTATAGCTTTAAATGTTATAATAGCGAAAAGATACTAAACAACGATCTTCTCAGCGCACCTTCATCATGAGCATAAAATGGTCAAATGCCTAGTTATAATTTTCACAAGCCTTGCCCTTCTGTCAATCAATGTCCAGGGTGTTCTCGCCTACACCCTGGCCGCCGTGCAGGCGCGAGACAAGCTGCTGTGCGGGGTTGAACCAGGGGTACCGGGTTTTTCCGATACCGATGAGGATGGCGTCTGGCAGGGATTTCATGTGGATTTTTGCCGGGCGGTGGGGGCGGCGGTGCTGGGGGATGCGACCAAGGTTACCTTTGTCGCCCTTACCCGTGATACTTGTCTCAGCGCTCTGCAGACCGGTTCGGTTGATATGCTGGCACTTAACATAGCCTGGAGCATGGTGCGGGATACCGCCTTTGGCCTGCGCTTTGTCGGGGCCTCGTTTTATGATGGGCAAGGGTTTCTCGCAAGCCCGGCAAGAGATGTCGAAGCTATCGAGGATCTGGACGGCGCCCGCATCTGTCTCACCCCGGCCATGGATGCTAATTTACGCCGTATCGGCGAGTCCCGCGACGTCTCATACAAACCTGTTATTGTCGACACTTTTGCGGACAGCCGCGCCGCTTTTCTGGAAGGGCGCTGTTCGGTGTTATCCGGACCGCGCTACCGGTTGTACGAAGTGTTGTTGGCACTGGACGGCACTGAGCTCTACACCATGATGCCTGACATCATCAGTATGGAAAATTATGGCCCGATCGTCCGGCAAAACGATGATTTGTGGTTTTCCATCGTCAGGTGGGTGCTTTTTGCGATTCTTGATGGTGAACAGCAGGACATCTCTTTTCCCCAAGAAGGTGGTGATGCTGAGCCAGACGAGCAGATGGATGCGTTGTTTGCCCCTTTTATCCCGATTCAGGGAGCAACTGTGGGTCTTGATGATCAATGGGCGATGCGCATTATCCGGGAGGTGGGGAACTATGGGCAGATCTATGATCGAAATCTGGGGGAAAAGGCGGGCATGGCGATTGCCCGCGATCTCAATAATCTCTGGAACAAAGGTGGACTGCATACGGTACCGCCGCTGTTCAGGCGGGTGCCGGCGCCTCAGGCTAGCCCATGAAAGTACACTGGCTGCAGCATGTCCCGTTTGAGGGGCTGGGCTTTATTGAGACCTGGCTGAGCTCGATTGGTGCCGATCTGAGTGTAACCCGCTTCTGGGCGGAACAGACGCTGCCGCCCCCCAGAGATATTGATATGCTCTTCGTTATGGGCGGCCCCATGGGGGTCGGTGATGAACTGAAGTATCCGTGGCTGAGTCAGGAAAAACGATTCATCGAAGCGGTTATTGGGCAGGGCGCCGTGATTGTCGGTATCTGCCTGGGTGCGCAATTGGTTGCGGAGGTGCTGGGCGCTGCCGTCAGAAAAAATGAATTCAAGGAGATCGGCTGGTTTTCTATTGAGCGGTGCCTCTCTGGTGATTCTCGCCTGCACCGACTGCTGCCGCCGGCCATGATGGCGCTGCACTGGCACCATGACTGTTTTGGGATTCCCGTAGGCAGCCTCCACCTGCTGCGCAGCGAAGGTTGTGCGGCCCAGGGTTTTTTGCTCGATGATAGAATCCTGGGGCTGCAATGTCATCTGGAACCCACCAGGCAGGGTGTCCTGGATCTGCTTGCCAACTGCCGCGCCGATATGACTCCCGGACCGTGGGTGCAGTCTGAGGAAGAGATTATCGCGAAAGCAGTGTATGCCGAGCAGGCGCATAAGGTGTTGGCCGGATTGCTCGATTATCTTCGACCCTCCAGCTCGTAGCGATGAGACTTGATGGCGTCGTAAAAACCCCAATTACTGTCATTGTGGAGTTGAATCGGAATCCATAATCATTTGAAATTACTGGATTCCCGCTTTCGCGGGAATGACGGTAGCAAGTAATGTTGAGGTTTTTACGAGTCCATCAGACTTGATACCGTCGCGAAAAACTCTACTCTACGGTTTTATGTATTGTTTTTTAGTATGTTGGCGGCCAACAGCCTTGATGGCCAGGTGGCAGACAGGCAGATAGAACGGCGCCCACCACGGCATCGAAAAACATAACAGGCAGCGCTCATCTCCGCGTGGTTCCACCGTATGGCCGGTGGCCCGGAGGTGGCCGACCCGCCAGCTCCACGAACGGGATTGCTGATAGTCACAGATAAAAAAAGGCAGCCACAACCCCAGCACGGTTTTGACACGGCCCCGGCTGCCGGCGGTGATATACCGATCAGGACAGTCGATTTCGGCAACGGATGGTCCCCAGACCGGCCATTGGCTCGTATCGATAATGGTGCGCCAGACGACATCGGCGGGTAGTGGCATCTGATGACAGATTATCCACTGGCGGTGCGTAAAACGTATGGTGAGCTGTGGGTGATTCATGGCGCGGCAGTGCTGTGGTGATACGCTGAGCTGTTGATGAAATTGCTTGGAGTTGATGAATTCGTAAAAACTTCAAAATTTCTTGCTATCGTCATTCCCGCCCTCGATTACACCCTTCAAGGGCAGGCTTCAGCGGGAATCCAGTGATTCCAATTAATTATGAGTGTCGGGTCAACTCCGTTATGACTGGTATATGGGATTTTACGAAAGCATCTGTAGTTGATGGCGTGGTAAATGTCTATATTTACGAGTTAATCAGCTTATCATTAATTAACTTTACCATGAGGAACCAATGACCGTTTCAAATAACGTACTGGGCACTCCCCTTGAGCAGTGCGGGCTCTCTCCCGCCACCGGCTTTTATCGAGATGGCTCTTGTCTTACCGGGCCCGAGGATCACGGTGTACATGGGGTGTGTGCCGTGGTTACCAAAGAGTTTCTCGCCTTTTCCATGCAGATGGGAAACGATTTATCAACTCCCCGTCCCGAATTCGGTTTTCCCGGGTTACAGCCGGGAGATAGCTGGTGTGTCTGTGCCGCCAGGTGGCAGGAGGCATTTGAACATGGGATGGCCCCGCCGGTCGTTCTGGCGGCCACCAATGCCTCGGTTCTGGGAATTATCAAGCGTCAGGACCTATTGGCACATGCCTGTGAGGATGGCCACGGCTAATGGCATCTGTCGGGGTAGAGTTTTTGCCAGTGACATGAGGATGAAAGTCCCCGGGAATTGAGGCACCACTAGCGTCATGTCAAGCTTTACATGCCGCCATAGAGCGAGACGCTGTTTTTGTTTTAGGGAAGGCACGATTGAGGGAGCATGGCAGCGCTCTGTGACTGAAAGAGTAGCGGAGCTAAAAACATAAAAGAGCAAGAGTAAGCTATAGGCGATATTTCAGGCTTTACAGGGTACCAGGTTGTCCCCGTATGTTACCGGTAGTTATCCAGAAGATATAAACCGAAGGAGATACGTGTGGAAGAGAGGCGGACGGATGTCGTGATCGTAGGCGCCGGTATTGGTGGGTTGGCTTGCGCCCGAATGCTGCAAAAAGCAGGGCATAAGATCGTACTGGTGGAGGCACAGCCCGCCATCGGCGGGCGTTTGCAGACTGATGCGGTAGATGGGTTTCTCATGGATCGCGGTTTCCAGGTGGTGCCGCTGGCCTATCCCGCCGCCGAAGAAATGCTCGACTATGATGAGTTGGCCATGAAACGGTTCCCGCCGGGCGTTCGTATCCGAGCCGGCGGCAGGTTTCATATACTTGCCGACCCGCTTCGGGAACCACGTTATTTTCTTCGCACCATATCCTCATCCATCGGTTCCGTCGGTGATCGGTTTCTGCTGCTCAAGCTCGCCCGGCAGGTGAGCACCATCGACCTTGAACGGATTTTTAGTCAACCTGAGCAGCTGGTCGAGGATTTTTGGCGCGACTATGGGTTTTCCCGGAAGATGGTAACCCAGTTTCTCAGGCCGTTTATGGCCGGTATCTGCCTGGACCCCGAGGTTCGCGTTACCAGCCGCTTTTTCAAATTTATGGTACGCATGTTCGGCCAGGGAGATGCGGCGGTACCGGCGCGTGGAATGGGCGCCATTCCTGCCTATCTTGCCCGGGATATCGCGCCCGATGCACTGCTATTGAACAGTCGTGTCCAGAGGCTGGAGGGAACCAGTGTCCATCTGCAATCGGGGAAGAAGGTGTCCGCCAGGGCGGTGGTCTTGGCCGCCGACGGCCCGGAGACAGCCCGGTTGCTCGGCAAGAGACCGGACATGCAATCATGCCGCGAGGTCTGCTTCTACTATGGGGCTGATCAACCGCCCGTGCGTGCCCCCTTTCTCACCCTAAACGGCGAAGAATTCGGCATTGTCAACAGTGTCAACTTTCCCTCGATGGTCGCTTCTGATTATGCACCGGCTGGAAAATCTCTCATCTCTGCGGTTGTCCCCGGGCATCCTGAGATGGACAGTGAAGAAATGGAGACAACGGTTCGAGGCGAACTCACCGACTGGTTCGGCCCATCCGTCTCTGAGTGGAAACTGTTGCGCACCTATACCATCGAACATGCCCTGCCACGCCCGGAAGTCCCTTCCCCTGATCCTTTTCAGGCACCCATCGCGGTGGGCGAGGGCATCTTTAACTGCAGTGAATACGGCACCATGCCCGCTACCCAGTGGGCGCTGATGAGTGCGTCGCGGGTGGCGGAGGCGGTTCGTGCCTACCTGAGTTGATTTCCCGTCGCCAGGGTTCCCTCATTTCGCGGACATCGCGACCGCGTGGGCAAAGGCTTCAGAGCTTGGCAGGAGGGTGATCTGCTCATAGATATCCCGGCATTGGGCCACGTCAAGTGAGCGTACCAGCCGGTTTGCCCGGTATTCATGGCTGAGATGGGGAATGGTGTCAGCCGGCTCATCAACCTCTCCCTTGGTAATCACCTTGGTGAAGACTATTGCCTGCGCGGCAAGCAGGGTTTCTGCTTCTCTGTTCGGCTGGACCCTATCGAAATAGCGGGCGGTCAGCTCGTCTCCGGGACTGAAACCGTCCCAGCCAAGACCCAGTGTATCGAGCAGCTCCTGCTCGATACTGTGGACGCTCATTTCCCAGCCATCGGGCAGGTTTGCCTCAAGATAACGGGGCAGCAGCAGGTGCATGCCGCCGGCTTCTACAAATGTCGATTTTCCAGGTTGCAGCAGGGAGATGATCTCTTCGGCGCGGAGTTCGTCACGCAGTCTGAAACGGGCACAATCGGTACGCACGAAGGCCAGTAGCGTGGTGATCAGGGTTTGAAAATCATTTTCGGCGGCGGCCTGGTAGTAATCAATCAGACAGCGGGTGGCTTCATGCTCGGCCTTATAGATACGATGTTCAATGGTGCCCGCCGTGATATCGGCAGGCCCGTTGCCGGCTGCGAAAAACTCGTGAATGCCGAGCAATCCCTGGATAAACGGCTCGCTTTGTAAAATAACGGCGCCCATTGCGGCACGACCACGCAGGAGCTGATACTGGCTCTGGGCAAAGAGTGGGTATTCATGGTCAAGCAGAGCGATGTAGTCATCGATGGCAAACCTCCCAGCCAGCATATCACGAAACTCCTGACTGGGTGGTTCTTCCAGGATAATCACCTCATGATCCTTCCACAGCCCGGCACTTCGGGAAAGGGTCTCCAGTCGATGGGTGGAAAGTGATATGGTTATCCGCATAAAAGTGGCTGTGGGCTACCCGGCATTTGCGTTTTCAAGCACGCATGCAGATGGCGGCGGTCTATAACTCGCTGATCCGGGCAAACAGATCCTTATCCGTGTCTATTTTTTTGCGGTTGCCAATGGTGGCCCGGAAGCAGCGTTGCTGAAAACTGTGAAAGTAATCGGCGAAGCCGCGCAGCTCGGCAGGGGTGGCGGCGACGACCTCGTTGAGGCGCGCCTGTTTGTGGTTGCGGTCGATGCCGTTTAAAAATTCGTTACGGGCGGTGGCGCCCCGGGCGGCCACACTCTGGTGTGGATTGAGGGCGCCGTAAGCGCCGACAATCAGCTGCTCCAAGGCCTGGTCACTCAGGTCCAGGTCTGCCGTGATATCGGCCATGGCGCCATAAGCGTCATAGGTCTTGCGGACATGGGGATCGCGATAACTGATTACGGCACAATTGCCGGTGATATGACTGAACTGGATAAAACATCCGTAGGCACCGCCGATTTGCCGTACCGTATTCCACAGGTAGTCGCGCGAAAGATAGGCCTTTAACACCTCAAAAGAGCCGTGGTAGCCGTCGCCATCGAAAAGCACTCCGCCCTGCACGTTGTAGACAATCTCAGCGGCGGTGACAAAGGCTTCATGGCGCGGGAAACCACCCTCATCCGGCAGGAAGACAGGGAGGTCCCCGCCTGCTGCCAGGGCGCCGGTGAGGCGATCGCCCAGTGAGGCGAAACGGGTAATTTCAGGCTGCTCGGCGGTAAGGGCGAAGATGAGATTATCACGGGTGAAGAGCAGTTCCGCCATACTTTGCAGATCGGCGAGAAAGTCGTTCTCGTATCGGTCGTAGTCGGTTGCCAGAGTTTTAAGGTAGCGGTGCGCGGTGATGCCGTTGCACAGCTCCTGGTATCGTCCGGCAATGCTGAGATGAGAAAAGACCCGGTGCGACGCCAACTGATAGCCCTCACTCTGGGCGCCATGTTCGGCCCAGGCATATTCGCGCTGGACGATCTCCTTGATCCGTAACCGGTTGGCCAACGATACATCCGCCAACACCTCGGCCAACAGGTCGACGGCCTGCTCCAGGTATTCAGGTAGTGCCTTGAGGCTGAGCCACAGGACGCAGCGTACCTGATCGGGCGCCCCGCGGTGGGTATAGGTGTTGATGGCGTGGCTGAGACCGCCGGTGACGGTTGCCGCTTTTTTGGCAAAAGCCATGTAATCCAGTCGGCTGGTGCCGATTTCGGTGATAATGACGCCGAACAGATCGAGCAGCGGCAACAGACGTGGCGGCACCCGTGAAAAATCAAGGCCGACGTCGAGGTAGCTGATCCGCCTGGTGGGCAGTTCGTTGACCAGTACCTGACTGTTGAACATTTCTTGTGACTGCGCCTCCTGATACTCCACCGACGGTGGCAAGTCGGATCGGCGCAGACTGGGCAACAGGGCCAGATCCGCTTTACTGTTTGGCTGTCGCTGGTGAGCAAGTAACTCTTCGGTATATGAGATGAGTTGCTCAATATCTTTTTCGCTCAGGGTTTTCTCGTAGTTCTTCAGGGCGCGTTGCTCGGTGGCGGCGATTTGCCGCGGTTTATCGGGATCGGGAATAAGGGTAACGGTGGCTTGGGCCTTGTTGTTGAGCAGGCTCTGCTGGATGAGCGTTTCAAAATAGCGTTCATTGAGTGCCTTGGCGCGGATGCTCCGCAGGAGCTCGTCAATGGTCAGGGCCGCGAACGGGTCATTGCCGTACTTCAGCGCGGTCTGCGCCTTGCCCATCAGATCCAGGCCGCGTTGCGCCTTACCGGCCTCTTCACGCACGGTAAACTCGAATTTATTGAGTTCGGCCAGCACCAGCTCCTGGTCGATGCCGTTTTGTGCTATCTCGGTCAGCGCCTGCTGGTAGATTTCGGTGAAGCGTTCAAGGTAGTCTGGTTCACTGCCCACCAGATAGGTTATCATCAAGGTGTTGAAAGATGACGAGGAGAGGTAAAGACCGCCGAAATCCTGACAGATGCCACTCTCCATGATCCGTTTTTTTAAGGGCGAGCCGTCGGAGTTGTATAAGATGTTGGCAATCACCTGCAGGGCGGCGTTGCGTTCGCGCTGGGAGACGGTTCCCACCAGGGTGCCGACGGCAAGATAGGTCTTGTTGGCCGTGTCGGTTGTTTCCACCCCGTAGCGGTCTTCAATCAGAACCGGCTCGGTAATGATGGTGCCCGGGTCAATGGTGCGGCGCTGCTCCTTTTCCGCAAACCTGTTGAGATAGTTGGCGTGCAGAAAGTCCACTTCTTCTTCCAGTGGGGCGTCGCCATAGACAAAGATCATACTGTTGCTGGGATGATAGTGCGCCGCATGAAAATTGCGAAACTGCTCATAGCTCAGCTCGGGGATGACGGCGGGGTCACCGCCCGACTCAAATGCGTAGGTAGAGCCAGGCATCAGGCCGCGAAACAGGTGGTGGAAGATCAGCCGGATGGGGTCTGAGAAGGCGCCCTTCATTTCGTTGTAGACCACCCCTTGATAGGCAAGTGGTTGATCCACCGCCTCTTTGTGAAAATGGTACCCTTCCTGGTCAAATGTCTGACGGGTAAGCAGTGGATTAAATACCACGTCACAGTAGACATCCATCAGATTGAAATACTCTTTGCGGTTTTTGGTGGCAAAGGGATAGTAGGTAATATCGGCGCCGGTCATGGCGTTGAGAAAGGTCATGAGCCCTCCCCTGTGCAACTCGCCGAACACATCTTTGATGGGATATTTGACCGAGCCGCTGAGCACCGCATGCTCCAGAATATGGGCTACACCCGTGGAATCGGTGGGGATGGTGTGAAAGGCGATGCAGAAGGTCTTGTTCGGATCATCGTTTTTGATTGCCAGCAGTGGGCAGCCAAGGATCTGATGTTCCATCAGGTAGACGGCGGAATCGATTTCCGCAATATGCTCGGCGCGCTTGACGGTAAATCCGGCCACCGAGTCTCCGGCTTTATAGTGCATGAAAATTCTCGTAGCTATGTGTTGGCAGTTTGATGATTGACGGTGTCGCAAAAACTATTGGAGCCTTATAAAACGGCCGTATCGCCCACCCTCTTCGTCGCTCAAAAAATTTATCTTCGTAATTGCAGGTCGTCCCGCGGCAACATGTTCCTCGCGCCTCGATCCTGACCGAAAATGCTCATTTTTCACGATCTCCCCATGCTTTACAACTCATTGTTATGTGGCTCATTACGGGTTCATCGCTGGCGTATCTATAATGATGGTGACCGGGCCGTCATTTGTTACGCTGAGCTCCATCTCAGCACCAAAGCAGCCGGTGGCGGTTTTGGTGCCGTGGTGGGCAACCTCTTTGATAAAGCGTTCATACAACTCCCGTGCACGGGCGGGCGGCGCTGCTTCATGATAGCTTGGCCGCCGCCCTTTCCGGCAATCACCGTAAAGGGTGAATTGCGAGACAATAAGCATCTCACCGCCGATATCAGCCAGAGAGCGGTTCATTCTTCCGTCTGAATCACTGAAGATCCGCAGATTGATGATTTTTTCGGCAAGCCATTGAATCTGCCTGTCGCCATCATCGTGGTGGACGGCCAGAAGCACCGCGACACCGGCGTCAATGCTGCCGACGGTGCGGTGTGCAACCACGACGCGTGCTTTTGTGACCCGCTGGATTACAGCCCGCATCTCTTGCTATTGAGGTGTAGTGGTGGGGAAAACCCAACCACGGCGGGTTTCATATCCATTTCGGCCGTTACCCAAGGCCAAGTATGCGTGGAATAAACAGAGACAACCAGGGAAAAGCGATGATAATCACCAGACCGATGAGCATCGAGGCAACCAGGGGGAGCACGGCGGCGAAGGTCTGCTCAAGGTCGATGTCGGCCAGCTGGGTGGTGACATAGAGATTTACCGCCACCGGCGGGGTAAATTGGCCGATAGCGAGGTTAAATGTCATCATAATACCGAACCAGATGGGGTTCCAGTCAAAGTGGGCCATGATCGGCAGAAAAATCGGCAGGAAAATATAATAGATGGAGATGGCGTCCATCAGCATGCCGCCCACGAAAATAAGCCCGTTGATGACCGCGAGGATGATCCATTCATTGGTCGATATGGTAAGCAGGAATTCGGCCAAGTCGTCCAGGATGCCGACTGTTGATCCCGCCCACGAAAAGAGTCCGGCAAAGGCGACGATAAGCATAACCACCGCCGAGGCCTCACAGGCGTCTACAAGAATCTGGTAAATCATCGCCATGGTAAGGCTGCGATAGATAACCAGGCCGAGCAGCAGCGAATAAAATACCGCCACCACCGCTGCCTCGGTGGGCGTAAAGATGCCTCCATAAAGGCCGCCTAAAATAATTACGGGAGCCAGCAATCCCCAAAATGCCTCGAAAAATGCCTTACGAATGCTCTGCCTGGGCGCGTCTTCACGACCGGCGCCGTAGCCCCTTCTGCGGGCAATAAAAAACGCCGGCAGGAAAATGGCCAGACCGGCAATCAGGCCCGGTATGGCGCCGGCCGCAAACAGGGCGGGGATGGAGGTATTGGTGATCGCCCCGTAGACGATCAGGGCGATGCTCGGCGGTACGATAATGGCGGTGGAACCGGCCGCCGCAATGAGCGATGCAGAGTATGATTTGCTGTATCCCTGGGCGAACATTGCCGGGATGAGGATGGCGCCGATGGCGGCGGCATCGGCGGGGCCGGAACCGGATACGCCGCCAAAAAAGACGCACACCGCCACCGCCACGATAACCAGCCCACCGGCCCGCTGTCCCACCACCAGGTTGGCGAAGCGGATGATGCGCTCGGAGATGCCGCATCGTTCGAGGACGAATCCGGCAAGAATGAATAGCGGGATGGCCAGTAGAGGAAATTTGGCAATTCCGGCAAAAAAGTTTGGGGCGATCACCGGTGTTCCCAGATCCCCGAAAATAATGACGACAAACGCCGGTATCCCGATTGCCACGGCCAGCGGCGCCCCCAGCAGCAAAAGGATGAAAAACAGTACGAACAATACTACGCCCATGGCCGTTCGCTCTGCCAGGCAGTGATTTCAACGATTATGATGCGGATGATCACGAGGACGGCCCCGGCCGGTATTGCCACCGTATATATCCATTGTGGGTAGCCCAGAGATTCACTGGTGATTCCCAGAAGCCGCTCATCCAAGAGCTGAAGCCAGCCAAGATATCCCAGGCAAGCAAAGAGAATGACGGCGCAAAGACTGGTAAACCGCTCGATGAACCAGCGGCCGCGGGCAGGTAAGTTTTGCAGGAAAAAGGTGAGACGTAGATGCCGTTTTTTTCGAAATGCGGCGGCCGCCCCAAACAGGGTCATCCACACCATGGCATTTACCTCAAGTTCTTCGGTAAAGGCGATGGGCAGGTCGATGAGATAGCGGGTGAGGACATTAGCCATTGCCAGAACGGCCATCGCCCCCAGCAAACATGCGCCGAGTAGTTCTTCCAGGTGCGTGGCCAGCCAGGTAACGATTGACTTCATAGTGATTTGCAAAGGAACATGGGCAACCCTACAGGCTCTTCTTGACTGAGCCGCCCATACCCTACTTGTGTTTAGCGGCTTGCGTCTATTGCCGCTTGTGCCTTGGCCACCAGATCGGCACCAATTTTTTCCGTCCAAGACTGGCGCACACCCATTGTCTTCTCAATGAATTGGGTGCGTGCCGTATCATCCACAAAGGTGACTTCCATGCCGTTTTCCCTAAGCAGGTCGAAGGCCGACAGATCGGGTGCGATCAGCCCCTTACGAACGATGGCCCGCTGCTCTAAAGCCGCCTCTTGCGCGGCCTGGCGGATGATCTCCTGGTCCTGCTCGGAAAATGATGCCATGACCTTGTTATTTACGGTAAGCATAAGTGGATCGATAACATAGTGCCAGACCGTGATGTATTGATGGAACTGCCAGATCTTGACGGGAATCTCGATGGCCACCACCGGGTTTTCCTGGCCGTCAACGACCCCCTGCTGAAATGCCACCTGGGCATCTCCCCAGTTCATGTTTACCGGGTTTGCTCCCAGCGCTTTCATGGTATCAATGAAGATCGGGGTGCCGACCACACGGATCTTCAACCCCTCCATATCGGCGGGGGTGGCCACCGGACGCCTGGAGTTGGTCAGCTCCCGGAAACCGTTTTCTCCCCAGGCCAGCAGGGTTACCCCTTTTTCTGCCAGCAGGGCGCCGATTTCATCGCCCACCTCACCTTCGGTGACGGCGTCCAAAGCGGCATAGTCGGGAAAAAAGAAGGGCAGATTGAAAAGATTCAGCTCCTGGATGGATGAAGACCAGTTAATGGTCGAGGCCAGGCAAAAATCAGCCACCCCCTGGCGGTGGATAAGAAACTCGTTGGTCTGTTTGCCGGCCATCAGCGATGATGAGGGATACACCTTGATATTGATGCGGCCGTCGGTTCGTTCCCGAACCAGCTCGGCAAATCGTTCCGCCCCCTGACCCCAGGGCAGTTTCGAGCCTACCACCACACTCATTTTGTATTCGTCCTTGTAATCGGCTATCGCCAGCGACGGGATGGTACAGAAAAAAAGTAAAGCAACAAAAAACGGGAAGATTGAGCTTCGGTGTGTCATAGCGCCTCCTTGGTAATTGGTGGGGGTATGGATAAACAGACGAACTGGTGAACAAGTAACCAGCAACCGCACGCATTACCAAACCAATCCCATAAAATCAAACGATAACCTGGAAAATGTCTTTGCCGGTGTGTTCCCGTGGGGCAGGCAGAGCGTTTCGATTACCCCATAAAGGTAAATTGCCGGATGATATTTGCATGGAATGACAGGCGGGTTGTGTGGCATACTCATCGCGGATGAAACGACTGAAAACAGAGCCACAGGGGAACGTTGAAGAAGGGAGTTTTTGTTCAAGACCAAGGCGCGAGAAACATGCTATCGCGGGCATATGGCTGATATTGCCAGGATAAAATCTTTTTGAGCAACGATGAGATTGGGCGAATATCTGTCTGTGGGCCATCGGCTGCTATTGCCGACGCAGGTAGACAAGACGGGTGAGTGACAACGTACATTGCGGCGAGCTGCGCTACTGGTGTTCTTGCAGACGAGAGGTGGGATGCAACTCGACTATTTGTGCATATATTGTAATAGGTTGATGTAACTATAGAAATACATACAAGCGGCGTGCTGCCACCCATCATGATTTAAAGGAGTGAGTAATGATTGAGAAAGTAAAGAAGATGATGGAAGAATTGTCGGCGGAAATGCCGGGAATTCTGGCGGCCGCGGTGGTGACCGTGGACGACGGCCTCTCCATTGTCGATTTCAGCAAGAAAGAGGGGACGGATACGGCGGCTGCCTCCGCCTACCTTGCCTCTATTGTCAAATCAAACTCCAAGGCCATTAATCTACTGGCGGACGATGAGGTAACGGACGATATTCTTATCACAACGAACCACTACCATTTTATCATCAGGCACAATCCGTCCCTGCCGTTTTTTATCTTTTTTATGACCACCAAGGGAGAGTGGCTTGGCAAGGCCCGGCATATCGTCAAAAAGTTTGACGATGAGCTGGCCACCTTTGCCCAGCAATTGACGGATCAGTTTCAGCAGGCGGAATCATGATAGGCGGGAGCTTGCTTCCAGCCCACCCAGATGAGGTAGCCTGCAACTAACTTACAGGTTTGCCGCTTTTTCGATTACCTTCGAATTTTTCTTGATGGTGAGGCGAATCCAGCCGAGGTTGGTGTCCTTATCGGCAACGATCACCAGAAATGCCTCTGAGCCCACCGGGGCAAACATGACCGGACCCTCGGCATACTCGATCATGGTCAGATTCAAATTGCCCTGACCTAATTGCCCCCCCATCGATTCAGCCGAACCGAAGCCTGATGAAGCAATTGCCCCTATCATTTCCGCGTCGATACCGGTGCGGGCAATGTTGTCCAGGATGAAACCGTCGCGTCCCACCAGACAGGCGGTGTGCACTCCTTCAATGTTGGTGAATTCAGTAAGAATTTTTTGAATTTCAGTCATCTCGGGATCCTCCTCGTTATGTTCAGCAATATCAGTATCTTCATCATCAACGGATGGTGTATCCGTAAACTTCGCACGCAGTGCTGGCTCGCTGCCCCTATCATCTTCAGTTTGTGATGCCGCCCGCGGTTCGTAGGGCTCGGATATGTTTGCGATCTCCCCCGGTTCAAGCCCAATCTCAAGATCATCTTCGTCCGGCTCAGCGACGATGCTTTCCGAATCAGAGAGGCCGGCAATCTGGTCGTCATCGTCATAATCCTCATCGTCATAATCCTCATCGTCATCGGCCTCTTCATCGCCGCGAACCGCGGTCTCCAGCAGCAGTGAATCGAGACTTTTTTTGATACTGACGATGGGAGCTTCGACACCACGGATGTTCTGAATGGTGCCGTCGGTCAATCCAATAATCTTGAAAAAGGCGTCTTCGCCGGTTAGCTGGTCGCACATGGCGTGAACAACCTCGCCCTCACGAAAGAAAATCATTCCTTCATCGTCGGAGGTTGTCACCTTAAGAGCCGATGTTGCCCGTGATAATCCATTGAATTGGATAATGTCGAGCAGGTCGATCCCGCTCACCGTGCCCTGGAAACCGTCGCTCTCTTTCAAGACCGTTTTGACAATAGCCCGCATGTCTTTGATATCAAATGGCTTTTCGACGAAACGTAGACTTCCGCTCATCATCGCTTCACGTTCATAAGCGATGGAGGGGTAGGCGGTCATGATGATAACCCCGGTTTCCGGGTAACGATTATTGATCTCGATCAGCAGATCAAGCCCGTTCATGCCGGGCATATTGATGTCGGTGATGACCAGTTCGACGGGGGTGTCGCTCAACAGGGCGAGCGCTTCCTCGCCCGAGCTGGCGGTAAGGACCTCGACATCAGGCATGCCCTTGTTGAGATTTCTCTGGAGCATCCAGAGCATATCCTGCTCATCATCGACGACGAGCACCCGTTTCTTACTCATTGGCGTTCATATCATTGTGCAAAAATAAAAAAAACCAGTATCCTCTAGAGCTTGAGATATCACCGCGCCTGCTCTGTTTTGTTGTATGCTTCGTCACTCTTTCAGTCACCGATCGCTGCATGCTCCCTCAATCGTCTATTGCACCAAACACAACAATAGCGGCGCTCTAGTACGACATTTTAAACTTTACATGGTACTTGATAGATCCGTGGCCGTTGAATCGGTACTATTCACCGCCATAAGAAGCAAATAGGATACACGTTTGCCAATTGCTCTCAGGATATTGTTATTATTGAATATATCGACCTTTTTCCAGCGCTGCAAGGTGGTCAAGAATTGACCAACCGATCAGTTTCTGGCCGGTTTCAGGTGGACAATTTTTTTCTCAGGGTCGTTCGAGAGATGCCGAGAATCCGTGCCGCCTTAGATTTGTTGTTGTTGGCCTGTTTCAGGATTTTCTCGATATGGGAGTGTTCCAGCTGCTTGAGTGGGATATGGTCGGGATCGGTTGAACGAAGCGGCTGAAGTTTCAGGGCGCCGTGGTCCAGCCACCCATTCTTGCTGAAAATTACGGCACGCTCGATAACGTTTCGCAGCTCTCTGATGTTGCCGGGCCAGGTGTAGCGAAGCATAGCATCGTGCGCGGCGGGAGTGAATCCCTTGATACGTTTGTTCATTTCATTGGTGAAACGATGGAGAAAATAGTCCGCCAGCATCAATACGTCTTCGCCGCGTTCTCGCAATGGCGGCAGGGAGATGGGCAGAACGCAGAGCCGGTAATAGAGATCTTCGCGGAAAGAGCCGCCGGTGACCGCCTGTTCGAGATTATTGTTGGTGGCGGCAATAACTCGAAGGCGGACACGTACGTCTTCCAGGCCACCGACTTTGCGAAAGGTCCCTTCCTCGATGAGGCGTAACAGGGTGGGCTGGACGGTGACCGGGAGATTGCCTATCTCATCGAGAAACAGGGTCCCGCCATGGGCAAGCTCAACCAGCCCCTGTTTGTCGCCGGCGGCATCGGTAAAAGCCCCTCTCTTGTAGCCGAACAACTCAGATTCAATAATGCTCTCCGACAGGGTACCACAGTCAACCTTGACGAAAAGCCCGCCTTGTAATTGACTGCGTTCATGCACGGCACGGGCGATAACCTCCTTGCCGGTGCCGGTTTCGCCGGTTATGAGAACCGGTGAGGTAACGGTCGCGGCGCTGGCCACGATCTCGTTTACCTGCTGCATGGCCTGGCATGAGCCGATAACCGATCTGCCGGTGTCTCGTTTGGCGGCAAGCGCCGCCTGTTTTTCCATGAGCCGCGAACTCATCGCCTGCTTGAGAACCGCGGTAAACTCGATGGTTTCAAATGGCTTTACGATATAATCCTGGGCGCCGGCCTTGAGGGCCTCCACCGCCGATCGGGCACTATTGTCACCGGTGAGCATGATGATGCCGATCCCGGGGGACAGTTCCCTGAGTTCTCCAATCAGGGCGAGGCCGTTGCCGTCTGGAAGGGTTATGTCCAAAAACACCACATCAATAAGGGCGGTGCGCACGATGTCACGGGCCGCCTGTGCCGACGGCGCAAGTTCGACGCTAAACCCCTGATCTTTGACCAGGATGGCGAGTCCGTGACGAAGCGTCTCGTTGTCATCGACAATGAGTACTGATCCCATTGCAATCAGGCCGCGGTGAATATGATGGAGTAGGAGGTGCCGACCCCTTTCTCGCTCTCCACCTGGATGGAGGCGTCATTTTCAGCAAGAGTACGATAGACGATGGACATGCCGAGTCCGGCGCCGTTGGGTTTGGTGGTGAAAAAAGGTTCGAAAACCTTTGCCGCCACATCTCGTGACATACCGGCACCATTGTCTTTGAACATCAGCAGAACATGCTGTTTTGGGGCGCCGATGGATGGGTTTCTTTTGCGCTGGGCGGCAACTTCGGCGCTGCTGAGGACGCGGGCGATGATCTCGATGTTTCCCTCCTGTTTGATGGCATCGATGGCGTTGAGAAACAGATTGAGAAAGACCTGCTGAATCTGATTGGCGTCCACCTGAACCTCGGGGATACCCGGCTGAAAATCCTCGATCAGCGAGATCTTGTGTTTGACCAGTTTGTTGATGATCAGCGGTTTGGTCTCGGCAAGTATCGAATCAAGCCTGGTCGGCTGTTTTTTTGGAACAACCGGGCGTGCATATGAAAAGAAATCGGTAAGCAGCTCATTGAGTCGGTCCACCTGGCGAATGATTCGCTGGGCACACTCCATCCGTTCTTCCTCAGTATCGGTATGTTCTTCGATGGACTGGGCCATGATCTTGATGCCGGCCAGGGGATTTCGTACTTCGTGGGCAACGGCGGAGGCAATTTCGGCTACGGTGGAGAGGCGATTCATCTTTTCCAGCTCTTTTTGCATGAACTTCCACTCAGTAACATCGGTGATGCCGATGATTGTCTCGCCGCCCGCCCCTTTGACGGCGGCATAATGAAAAATGAACTCATCACCGGTGTCATGGACGAGGTGAAGCTCATGGTCAAGAGCGGGTGGCGTATTCGCTGCTTTTGAGATAATGCGAAAACTGTTTTCAGGGCCGAAGATATCTGCCAGGGATTTTTCCTCAAGATGGCCGCACAATGAGCTTATAATCGAGGCGGCAATGTGGTTGTAGCGCCTCAGGACGGTGTGCGTATCGCATATGAGAATGCCGTGGTTGAGTGATTGCAGGGTGGTGTCGGAAAAATCCCCGTTCTCCATAAGCTGAATCAGGGATTTACCAATATTATTTGTTTGGCCCAGGTGTTGACCGGTTGGCTTCTGGTCTTCCACAATTGCCCCGACGGTTTCACCGATAACTTCCAGCAGGGCAATTATCTGAGGATTTTGCCGATGATTGGGTTCAGTGTAAAGGCACAAGACCCCGACAACCGCACCGTGATGTGCAAGAGGAAGGCAATAGTGGCCGTGCGCAAAGGGCCGTTCGTTTTTTTTATGAGAGCATTTGACCGCTGCCGGGGTGAATTGCAGGGTGTTGGTTGCTATCGCTGTGCCGCAGTAACATCTACCGGGTGTTATGGCTGGGCATGGCTGTGAATATTCATCCGTTCCGTACCGGGCGACCAATGACAGTCGTTTGTCATTGTGGTCGGCCAGAAACAGCGCCGCTCTGGGCATCAGGTCCAGCTCTTTCAGGGAAACGATATAGGCCAGTATGCGTTGTAGTCGCTGGCTGAACGGGGCAGGCCCCAAGGAGTGGTGAAAAATAGCATTCACCGTCTCCAACTGAACGATGCGGCGCCGCAATGTGCCATCTCCTAGAGGCGTTACCCGCTGGGAAGTGGTAGTTGCGTCATGCTGGCGGGACACGGTTTTCATAACGCTCACAGCTGTGAGATATCGACTGGTGTCAAGCTTTCGTCGGTTATGGCGATCATGAGGCCGGTTTCATGTTGCCGGTAAACCTGCCGATCGGGCAGGAAATATTCTCAGAGATAGCAGTATTTCTACTCTAACACAAGGGATTTCTTACTGATTTTACGCTTGAGGGATACCTTTCAACAAAGATTGACATCCTTTATCAGCGTGACTTCTAGGCAGTTTCGTGAACCGTTTATCTCGATACGGCAGATGGGCATGTACCAATATCCTGCCTGAATTATGGTAATTTATAGTAATCTTAAGTTATTTTCCGGTCTTATTGTTGACGGGTTTCCATTTTTTTGCCAGAAAGGTCGTTCACTATGAAACAGGAAAAACGATATTTGACCACCAAAGAGGTGGCACGGCTGTTGAATGTTCATGAAAAGGCGGTGTATCGGTTGATTAATGATAAGCAGTTGCCGGCCATCAAGGTCACCGGGAAGTGGCTTTTTCCGCAACACTTTGTCGAAGAGTGGCTGGATATTTATACCCTCAACCACCCCCGCACGCACAAGGCTGGAAGCACCGGCCCAGCCCTTCTGGTTGCCGGCAGTGACGATTTGTTGCTTGATTGGGTCGTGGCGCGGTTCAACAGCGCCGATTCCGACCAGTGTGCTTTTTTTGCCAACACCGGCAGTATGGGGGGACTCCATGCCCTGCGCAGCGGTTTATGTCATATTGCCGGGTGTCACCTGCTGCAGGACGACAACGATGAGTATAATTTTCGATTTGCCGAAGATGAGTTGAGCCGGGCGCCGGTATTCATCAACCTCAGCAAACGACGCCAGGGGCTTTTGCTGGCCCCCGCCAATCCGCATAACATTGGCTCCATAAAAGATCTTGCCCGTCCCGGGATGCGCATTGTCAATCGCCCGATCAACACCGGGACCAGGTTATTGCTCGATTACGAATTGAGTCGGGCCGATATTTCCCCGGCCGCCATTGCCGGCTACGACAAAACCGCCGCCCGTCACCTTGAGGCGGGTGTCGCGGTGCTGAAAGGATGGGCGGATGCGGCGCCGGCTATTGAGCCGGTGGCGGAGATGCTGGGGCTAGATTTTCTGCCGCTTCGCTGGGAGCGGTTTGATCTGCTGGTCGATCGGGACTGTGTGTTTGATGATCCGGTGCAGCGTTTTTTACAGCTGCTTACCCATCCCGATATGTTTGCTTTTGCCGGGCAGTTCAGCGGTTATGATCTGTCTATGACCGGTCGGATTCTATATCCGGAACGTTTGGAACAATAAAAGAGGAGAGGAAGATGAGAGTTACCCTATGGGCCGCTTTGGCCGGATTAATCATGATGACATCGGTTGCCGTCACGGCAGCTGCGGATGAGGTTATTACCATGTCCACCACCACTTCCACCCAGGCATCGGGGCTGCTTGATATTCTGCTGCCGCAATTTACCGAGGCCAGCGGGATTGAGGTCAAGGTGGTGGCGAAAGGCACTGGTGCCGCGATCAGAGACGGTATGGACGGCAATGTAGACGTAATCTTTGTCCATGCCAGAGAGCGCGAGGAGCAATTTGTTGCCGAAGGCTACGGTACCAAGCGATATGCGGTTATGCATAATGACTTTGTCATCGTTGGCCCCGCCGACGACCCGGCCGGGGTGCGTGGCAGTGGTGACGTGCAGGAGGCGATGAAACGGATTGCCGATCACTCGGCATTGTTTGTTTCACGCGGGGATGACTCCGGCACGCATACCAAGGAACAGCAGATCTGGCGGTTGTCGGGAGTCCCCACCGAGGAAGTCGGTACCGAAATCGTCAAGGGCGGTACGCCCGTAACCCTGTCGTTTGTCGTCCCCGCCGACAGTGAAGGGTGGTACCGCTCCATCGGCCAGGGCATGGGCAAGGTGCTGACCTTTGCCGATGAGATGGGCGCCTATACCCTCACCGACAGGGGCACCTTCATCAAGTATAAATATGGCATCGATCCCCCCATCTCCCTGGAGATAGTAAACGAAGGCGCACCGGAACTGGCCAACCCGTATGGGGTGATTCCGGTCAATCCGGAAAAATTCCCCCATGTGAAGTATGACCAGGCGGACACCTTTGCTAGATGGCTTGTGTCCGAGCAGGCTCAGCAGCTCATCGGTTCATATCGGCTGGAAGGTAAGCAGCTTTTCTTCCCCGACGCCATCGCTCAATAGCCACCTCAGCGCCCGGTCAGGCCGGGCGCTGATTGCAGCCAAAGTATTTCACACCCATGATCCTCGACAGCCTTCATTCGGCCTTTCTCCTGCTGGTTTCGTGGGATGCTGAGATGATCGAAATTGTTGCCGTCTCGTTACGGGTGAGTTGTGCGTCAACCCTGGTGGCGGCTCTGGTCGGGGTGCCGTCGGGCGTTGTCATCGCCCTGAACCGTTTTCCCGGAAAGCGGTTATGCCTCACCGTGCTCAATACTTTGCTGGCCCTTCCTACCGTGGTCATCGGCCTGCTCGTCTATTCGTTCATCTCGCGCCGGGGGGTGTTCGGCCCGCTGGAATTGCTCTACACCCAGAAAGCGATCATTATCGGCCAGGTCATCCTCATCATTCCGGTGGTCACCACCCTGACCATTGCCGCAATCAGCAGGATTGACCGGCGCTACCGGCGAACCGCCCTTACCCTGGGAGCGACCTCGGTGCAGATGGGCTGGGTGATCCTCAAAGAGGCCCGGTTCGGGGTGATGGCCGCGGTTATTGCCGCCTTCGGCAGGGTCATTGCCGAGGTCGGCATTTCCATGATGCTCGGCGGCAACGCCAAAGGGTTCACCCGCACCATGACCACTGCCATGGCACTGGAGTACGACAAGGGCGAATTTGTCCTGGCAATTGCCCTGGGTGCCATCCTGCTCACCTTCGCCTTCTCCATCAACCTGATGTTTCACTTTCTCCAGGGCAGGATACGGGGTGATGATGTTTGAGCTGCACAACCTCACCAGACAGTACGGCGGCAATACGGTGCTCTCTCTGCCGCGGCTGAGCTTTTCGGCCCGGAAAATCTATGCTCTGCGCGGCGCCAATGGGGCCGGTAAGTCGACCCTGCTCAATCTTCTGGCGCTGCTTGATCGGCCCAGTGCGGGAACGATCCGTTTCCGGGGGGAGCCGGTGGTGTATGAATCCGCCGCGCTTACCCGTATGCGGCGCCGTATCGTCCTTGTTGACCAGAACCCGATTATGTTCACCGGTACGGTGTGGAGCAATGTCGAGTATGGTTTGAAGGTGCGCAAACTAAGCGCCAAACAGCGTGAACTGCGGGTGACCGGCGCCCTTGAACGGGTCGACATGAGAGCTTTTGCCACGGCTGATGCACGCACGCTTTCCGGTGGTGAGGGAAAACGGGTCGCCCTGGCCCGTGCCCTGGCCCTTGATCCTGAGGTGCTGCTCTGCGATGAACCCACCGCCAATGTGGATCGCGAACACCAGGAGGCGATGCTGAAAATTCTGGTGCACGCCAACGAACTGAACCACACCACCATTATTTTCGCCACCCACGATATCTCGCACAGCAACCGGATCGCCCATGAAACGGTGGTACTGCAACATGGCCGGGTGAACACCGATCGCCAGCTGAACTGGTACGGCGTTCATCTACGAAAGACGGAAGGTGGCAGCCATCAGATTGTATTTGCCGAAAACGCGGTGCTTGAGACTGGCCCGTTTCCTGCCGGAATCTCATATACCCGCGGCCAACGGGTGCACCTTTCCCCCCATCTGTTGAGTTTGCAACGGCCCGGTTGGGCCGAATATGGAAACGGAAAACATCCTAACCTGCCCGGCACGATAACCGGCATACAGGCGGACAAGGCAGGCATCCGGGTGGTGGTTGACGTGGCTGTGTCGATAGATGTGCTGTTGTCCAGCCAGGAATATGAAAGTTTCAGACCCTCTGTCGGCGAACGGATTCTGGTTGAGGTTCCACCGGATGCGGTAATTTTCGATCCCTGAGGGCAACACCAATCAGCACGCTTTGCGACCATTAAGCATCCGGCGTAATTGCTCATACTCGGCGCGGGCGGTGCGAAGTTTACCCTTAATCGCTTCTTGTTGAGAAAACTCGGCCGCGGCCAGCTGTTTTTCCAGCTGCTCCACCTGCTGCCGTGCCCGATAGAGCTCACGGGCTATCGCTTTAATAGACATGCTTCATGTTAGCTGTGACTGTCATCAGGTTATCGGGAACATTGTCTTACCGCTTTCTCAGAAGCAGCGAACCATATGCCGCCTTGAGCTGAATAAATTGCTCATGATCACCGCCGCTGTCGGGATGTAGCTCCTTCGCCCGTTGGCGATAGAGCCGTCCGAGCTCTTTTTTGCTCATCTTTTGCAGGGTCTGCCACTCTTCATTGAAGATTTCCGCCGCCTGGCTGGTGGACACACTTGGTTTTTTCTCAGGCCAGCTGAAGTTGCGATGTCTTCCCATGAATTCTCGCAGAAAATCATCAAAGAGTGAGCGGCGGCCATAACCATAGTCGAAAAACATTACCACGTAGCGAATCAGATGCTCGTGCAGGCTGTCACTCATTCCCAGATCCGCCCAAAAGTCGTCATCGGTGTTGAGGGTGCAGACATCTTCGAGAAAGTAATCGGCGATATCGATCTGGTTCAAGGCCTCGGGCATGGTGGCCGAAAATGACTGGCTGAAGTGGCGCTGTAGATCGAAGATGGCAAACACATAGGTGCGCATTTCATGTTCCTGCAGCACCTTTTCCATATTCATGAAATAAAATTCACGCTCATCCCGGCATTTATCCAGAAGCGGCCGATACAGCTTGGGATTGAGGCGAAAGATCCTGCTCTGATCCACCGCACCATAGCGAAGGTAGTAGAGGCGTCGTTGGTCGAAAAGATGGATATCGGTTTTCAGCCGCGATGTATCACGGGCCGATAATGGGGTGATGGAGGCCTTGCCGCGCTGGCTGAAATAGCTCAGCCGATGTTTCTCGGATTCGGGCAGAAAATCGTAGAGAAGCTCTTCGAGGATGAGGCTGGCGTCGCGGTCGGCGTATTGACTGACGCAGTCTTCCAGCCTCTCATCAAAGTAACAGATGTCTTCGGAAGGGCAGATAATGTACTTATCGGGTCGGGAGCCAAGCTCAAAAATGACCCGGTAGCCGGGTTCTGTATGCTCCGCCGCCGGGCGGCTTTGCCTGATCTCGAAGCGCCGATCCGCTCCTCTTCCGCTGGTGGCGAGGTACATGGTACTCTTTTCAGAAAAGACAACCTATTTTGAATGTGGTAACTAGGTGCTTGACACAAGGTGCCAAGGGCAATCAACTTTATGCTACTATAATACCATCCGGTAGTTCATGAAGATTTTCTTTTTACCTCGTATCTGCTCACAACCATGATTCAGTAGTAATGAAAAAGGCAGTGGGGAGTAATCACCGTGGCGCCGTCGTGGGGGCGGGCATGAAGATTGACGGGGAGATTCATTGCCCCGATCCGCTCGTCGTTCATGGGATAATGCGCGGTATCGTGGTGGGTGATGACATCGAAGTGTCCCGAAGCGGCACCATGGAGGGAACAATAACGAGCAACGCGCTTGATATAAGCGGTACGGTGGGCGGCGCCGTGTGTACCCAGCATCTTGCCCTGCGTCCCGGTTCGCGTCTGCATGGTCTGTTTGAAACCAGCCAACCCGCCAAGGCGGTGATCAACCACCTGCTGCCGTCATGCCTCCCGGTTCTTTCGGCAAATAGTAGCGCCCAGACGGCCGCCGGTGTGCCACCCCAAACAGAGGCGGTGTATGATGAAAGACAACAGTCAAAACCTGCTCTTACCCATTACGTGGAGAGCCTTGAACAGGCGATTCACGCCGGCTGCCGGCTTATCGTGGTAGTTGCCCCGGAACTTGATAGACGGCATATCATCGGCGAAATCATTGCCGAGCGACTGCGCGGCAGCCATGCCTGTGCGCTGCTTGCCAAGCCTGGGCGCTCGGTTCTGGAGATGCTGGGGATGGTGGCCGCCGAACTAGCGGTGCCGGTGGATGCCGATGGCGACAAGAAGGTGCTGGCCGAGGCCATTGTAGGTAGTGTCGGGCAAAGCCGGAAATCAGCAATACTGGTCTGCGTCCACTGGTCTGATGAGCTCTTCCCCGCTGCCCTGGAAGGGTTTATCCGCTACCTGAACACCATGCATACCGACACCTGCTCGGTACACGCCGTTATTTTCGGCAACAGGGAACTCAAAGAGCTTTTTTCAGCAAGAGGGGGCCTCGCCTTGATGGACGAGCCGGATTGCCTCATTGAACTGCCGGCGGACGTTCCATGAGCGACTGTCTGCTGGTCTGCCTGAACGGCGGTCTGGTGGTGCTCATCTGGCTGGTGCAGCTCATTATCTATCCAGCCATGGTGCATTGGCCGCTGCCATCTTTTTGTGCCATTCATCGCTGGTATACCAGCCGGATCAGTCTGCTGGTCATCCCGCTCATGAGTGGGCAAGCGCTGCTGGTCGGCTATGGCCTGGTTACCAATTTTTCCGCACTTTTACTTGTCCAAGCGAGCCTCGTGGCCATTGCCTGGGGTCTGACCTTTTTTCTTTTCGTTCCCCTGCACGCCCGGCTGAGCCGGGGCTACGATATAGCGGTAATCAGGCGATTGGTGGCGGCAAACTGGTTTCGTACCATCTTGTGGAGTGCGGTGAGCGGTCTTGACATAGCCCGAGTATATCTTGCCTGAGTCTCTACTCTTCATGGATTTTCTCCGGCAACTTAAAGACCAGGTAATAGGTTATTCCGGTGGCCACCAGTACCGCGCCGGTAGCAAAAATGTAGAGCGGGGCAAGCTCATCGTAGTCGAGAATGATTACCTTTCGGGCGATTGCCATAAGGGCGGTGGCCAGGACGATTTTCACATGAATAACGTCATCGCGCAGATACATGATGATATTCTGAAATATCTCGATGGCGATGAGCACCACCATAAACGCGCCAAAGGTTGCCAGCATGTCACCGATCGTCAGGATGAAGCCGGGCGGCGATATCAGCCGCTGATACAGGGTCCAGCCAACATCGATTACCCCGAAGATGATGACCAGGATCATCAACAGTCCCAGTACTTTCAGGCAGAAATGGATAATCTTTTTCAGCAGCTTGAGAAATGCGTCGTCCGATTTATCGATAATTTTCATGGGCTTAAACGTTAAAAAATGAGAAGGTCCGGTCAAGATTGAGGCGCGGGGAACATGTTAGCGCAGGTATATAACTGATATTGCCAGGATAAATTTTTTTTAGCAACGCTGAGATTGGGCGAAAAGGCCATTTTGTAAGGTTTTCTTTATTGATACCGATAGTGCGGTGGTATCCGCACCATTGCCCCGGACTGGGTGCAGACATAGGCCGCCAGCCGGTTGGCGACACTGCTGATTTCCGCCAACTCCCGGCCGTGCAGCAGGCCAAGCACCACCGCCGCGGTAAAGGAGTCGCCGGCGCCGATGGTGTCCACCGGTGTGGCGCCATAGCCGGGGTGACTGGCAAAGCAATCCCTGGTCATGATGATGCTGCCGCGGCCGCCCCGGGTCAGTGCCGCCATATCCAGATCAAATTCAGAGATTAGCCTCGACAATTGCTCAGGTGTATTACCTGAAAGTGACATCATTTTTGCCAGAACCTCCAGCTCCTCGTCATTTATTTTCAACACCGTGCAGCAGTGCAGGCAAAAGAGAAGGGTCTCCTTAGAATAGAAATGCTGGCGCAGGTTGAGATCGCACACCCGTATGCATTCGGGATTCAGGGTGTCGAGATAGCTTCGCAGGGTCCGCCGGTTGGCCGCATACCGTTGCGCAAGGGTGCCGAAACAGATGGCCCGCAATGATTTTTTCAGCAGGTGAGCCGGTTCGTTGATGAGCAGATGGTCCCAGGCGACATCGTCAGGAAATGAGTAGGAGGCAACCCCTTCATCATCGATGCGGGCGTCCACCGTGCCGGTGGGCGGCCCGGTTATTGTGCTGATGCACTCAACACTGAGGCCGGTGTGCGCCAGCTCAGCCAATGCCCGGTGCCCACGCTCATCATCGCCAACGGTGGAGACGGGTATACCGACTCCCCCCATGGCCGCTATCATATAGGCAAAATTTATCGGGGCACCGCCCAGATTCTCGCCACCCGGCAGGATATCCCACAGCAACTCACCGATCCCGGCAACTACCGGTCTGATTTTTGTACAAGCACCAACCATAGCGAGTATAATGCTAACAATTTTTTTAGAGATTTCTAACAAGATGCCAATTTATTGCCGGCCTGTAGTACCACTGCATCGTGCGGAGCCGCTGGGTATAAAGGTTACAGGAGTATTGTCAAAGTCAGGGATTTAACACTGTACCATCCTGAGGCAATGATTGCCCGAGACACCTTCGAAACATACCCAATAGCCGCTGGTTGCAGGGATAATAAATTTCTGGCCTGTGCCCTGGAGATCAACGCCGAAGATATCGTTTCCGGCGAGTATCATCTGCTCGAGTTAAGATACGTTCACCGGACCCACGTAGTCGGCGCTTACATCTTTATCATAAAAGTAACTCACTCATCATAGGGCCAAGCAAAAGGTATAGGGAGAGGCTTGCGCTACAGGGGTTGGTGCCCCGGAACCTCCACAAGAACAAGCGGCACGGCCATAGCCAAAGGCCGTGCGGGACACAGCTTTAGTGCAGCGGCGGCCGAAGGTGCTCTGCCCGCCGCCAATGGTGTATTACTGGTACGAATAAAAAAATAAAGAAATCGGTTACATGGGGCGCTTTGTCAAAGATAAAGATGCGACCCCATTACCTTGGCCCAACCTCCGCGCTTAAGCGTATATCTTCCTCATTGCGCGGCTTCCACTTCATCCCGCCCCTGAAATTATAAGCCCGATATATATAGAGAGTTCGAGCAGGTTCACACGACACGCTGAGAAAAGCTACTGGTGACGTTCGATAGAGATTGATCGAAAGCGGTGGATCGACGCGCTCGAACACCTCAAGCAGCCGGGTTTCATGATCGTTTGGCTCGCGGGTAACGCCTACCGCATTCTTGCCGATGTAATCATCATCATCGTACCAAAAATCGTATGCATTAGGCCGACTCCACCCATTTATCGACACGGTACGAGGTTGTCCGGGAACATAGAAGGCAAGCTGGCTGGCAATCTGATAGCGAACACCAAACAAAAATGTCTCTTCAGGATTTGCCATTTCCTGCCTCACTTTGTCTACAGCGTCGCCAAGACGATCCCAGCCGGCCATCTCCTGTGCGATGGGATCAAGCCGTGGACTCAACGGGATAATTGGCATCACCAGATGAAGAAGTGCAACGGCACTCAGGGCATATGAACTCGCCAGCGCCCAGGGAAAAAGACCTTTGCCGAAGCGATCAACGCGGGTAACCGCGGTATTTGATCTTCCGCCAAAATAGGCGGCAACCAGAATTGATGCAGTAAGGTAAGCCGCCGCCGGCCAATTGGCGTACACCCTTGTATGAAGACTTAAAATTCCAAATATCACCACAACCGGCAACGACGTCCATAACAGATAATACGAAACCCACCGCACGCGGCGCTCGGCAAATGCCTTGACCCATGCCAGTACCACCAGAATAAAGACCAGAGGAGTAATGATACCCACCTGCGAAGCCATATAGTCGCCTATGTATCGCAAGGTGATGGTACTTCTCTGTCCGACTCCGGCCTGAAAGGCAGCATGGCGAAACGATACCAGCCCATGAGTTACGTTCCAGAGTATAACCGGAGTAAACATGGTGAGCCCAAGCAGCACCCCCATATATGGCTTGATGCTCTTGAGCCGTCGGCGATGTTGAGGGCTGCATAGCCCAAAGATAAAGGCACATGGCAGGAAAAAGACCATCGTGATTTTACTGAGCATCCCGATGCCGAACACAAAGCCGCCCAACAGCCACTGCTTCCATGTACCATCTTCATAGGCGCGGGCGACGTGATAGCTAGCCCCTGCCCACGCGGCGCTCAGCAATCCATCGGTCGTTGCGATCAGGGCACCGGCATTAAAAATGATAATCGATTGAGTTAGAATCGAAACATACAGGGCGGCGGACGATGAAAACCAGCGCCAGGCAATGAGTATCAGGTAGCATGAGGCGATGGCGATGGCAACAATCGACGGCAGCCTTACGGTGACTTCCGAAACCCCGAACAGATAAGTACTCAGGCGGATAGTCCAGCTGATGAAGGGCCCGTGGTCGTAGTATCCCCATGCCGGGTGTCTGCTCCACTGCCAATAATACGGCTCATCCTGGGCGAGCAGGAAGAGATCGGCATAAAATAACCGAAAAACCGTAAACACGGCAACAAGCATTACGGCAATCACCAGATACCATGTATCACCCCGTTTTTCTGTTTTCATTGCAGTTTACTCATGGCATTATCACCATTAACCAGCGGCAATATACCACAATCTCCGGTCCTGACAAAGAAGTCTGAACGTTCATGACGCACCGCTTGAAGGATTGCAGTTTAGCAGTTGAAGATGAAGAATTGGTGAAAGGGGAGAGAGAGGCCTATTCAACAAAAAATGAAAAATACCGAAGGACTGATGTTGCCCGACGTCTTCCTGGCGGATTACGGCCTGGTGATGTGAATCTTAGGGAAGGTGAGCAGCGACATCCCAGATCGGTTGAACCGGCATCGGCATTGACCGATCAGAAGGTTCGGCATAACGGAAAAAGGAAAGCGGTACCGAGCACCCACTCGATAGGGTGATCATTTCGTGCCACATCTTGAACTTCGGGGGGGCTTTTCGGGAAACACTATTTGGTGCCGAGGGTATGATCTCAACCCGCGCTATATGCCAATGCTCCAAACTGATTTTGTCTGTATACCCTGATAATCATGGTTCAATGGGCAATGCATGAAGAAAGGTATCCACATCGCATCCGTTATTCTTCATTATTTCTTCATCGGTGCAGAGCGAATATTTTAGCCTCGGTTGCCAGCCCTTCACCATGCAGCGAGAATGGTTACTAAAATTTTGGAGACGGTAAATGCGAATATTAGTCGTTGATGATGAGGTTGATTTGCTCATTCAAATCAGCCGAGCACTGACCACTCAGAACTATGCGGTCGATACGGCGACTGATGGCGAAGCCGCTCTCGACCGTATTTGCGCGGATCCTTATGACCTCATTCTTCTTGACGTAATGTTGCCGGAATTAGACGGGTTTTCCGTACTTGATTATATCCGAAAAGAAAAAATCACCACACCGGTACTCATGCTCACAGCCAGACAACAGGTGGAAGATCGCGTCAAAGGACTTGATCTCGGGGCCGACGATTACCTGAAAAAACCGTTTTCAATGGCGGAACTTTTCGCCCGCATTCGAGCCCTCCTCCGTCGAGGCAAAGGGCACCACACCCCTTGTCTAGAAGTTGAAGGCTTAGCGCTGAATACCGCAAACCGCGAGGTTACGGTATCCGGCGCGCTGGTGAGTCTGACCCCGCGAGAATTTTCCCTGTTGGAATTTCTGCTCTACAATAAAAACCGGGCCGTCTCCCGTTTCTCTCTGGCGGAACATATCTGGGGTGATGAATTTGACCCGTTTACCATGTCCAACAACATCGATGTCCATATCAAGAATCTTCGCCGCAAGCTGTGTGATCGGGATGCACGAATCATCGCTACGGTGCGCGGGATCGGCTATATGATCAAAGATAGCTGATCATGAAAATCCGCTATCGTATCAGTCTCTGGTTTATCGGCGGCGGTCTGCTTTCGACCCTGCTTCTATCACTCTTTGTCGTTTATGAGAAAGCAACTCTCCCATATGAGCTCATCGACGATGAGCTGCTTTCCCAGGTTAACTCAATTGCCGACTTCTTGCGGGAAAACCGATCTGACGCCGAGGTTGCGTCGGTGCTCAAATCTCTGAGCAGACCATATTGGATCCAGCTTTTCGACCACAAAAATGAGGTGATCTTCTCCTCTGATCTGGTAGCTCTTGTCGATATCCCCCTGAAACAGGCACCCTCGTTTTACAACGTCAATACCCAAGCCCCATTGGGTCAGTTCTTCACGGGGGCGGATAGTGAAGAAAAAGCCCAATTCCGGGTACACTTCGCTCAGTTTGATGATGGCGGTTCGCCCGTTATGCTCTACATCGCTCGGCCGCTGGAGGATTTGACAAGGGAAACAAGTGAGCTGATCCAATCCATTTTCATCGGTCTGGCCATTTCCTCCCTATGCTTGCTGGCCATGAGCTATGCTATCGCCGGACGAATCCTGCGCCCGATCAAGACGATTAACAGGCTTGTTCGGGAAATCTCGGAAAATACACTGGATAAAAGAATTACGCCGGCCAAGAGCCGGGATGAGTTACATGAACTGACAGTATCACTCAACACCATGTTTGATCGACTGGAATTCTCATTTGCCAGACAAAAGGAATTCGTCGCCAACGCATCGCACGAGCTGAAAACCCCGCTCTCTATCCTACGCCTTGCTATGGAGGAAGCCATAGGGGACAACTCTATTGCAGAACCGCTGCGCAAAAAACTGTCTGATCAATACATCATCCTGCTTCGTCTAAACAGGCTGGTGGAAAATTTGCTTAATCTCTCCGTTCTTGAATTCAAAGGTTCAGTAAAAACCGATCGTTTCTCACTCAACGATCTTGCCATGGAGGTAGTCGAAGAATTCAGGCCGATCGCCGAGGCCCACCACATGACACTCACTGTCAGCTTCAATGACAGGTGCATGATGTCTGGATCACGCGACCTGATCAGACAAATTTTCATCAATCTTTCTGATAACGCGATCAAGTATAACAAGCCTGGCGGCACAATAAGATATCGAATCACTGCTGATAAGGGCTACGCAACGGTTAAGATATCTGATACGGGAATTGGTATACCGGCCGACAGTATCGTGCGTGTATTCGAGCAATTTTACCGGGTCGAAAAATCCCGCGCCGCTCGTCATGGCGGCTCCGGCCTTGGCTTGACTATCGTCAAAAAAATAGTTGAACTCCACAACGGTACAATATCGGCAGAAAGCGTGCCCGGACAGTGGACCGCAATCACCTTCACCTTACCGATACTATCCTGAAGCCGTCAACGTCTCGCCAGCCGGCGATAGATCGCAATTGCACCTGACCGCCATTTCTGCCATAGAGACGCCCCCTCATTAATAACCTCCTCAAACGGAGGCGACAACTAGTCTGACACAGAGAGAAGAACCGGGCGTGACAAGGGGTTGGATGTCCTAAATTATCTGGCGGTTTAGCGTGGATGAGTGTACTCATAGCTGACGGTGCAGTCACCTGCCCGTGGTCATGGCGGAGGAATTGATGGATGGAGTCGAGATTTGCCGTTGTGTTTGCTGTATTCCACATTATTTTTATGATATGTTGATGTATACGCTAATTAATTGTCGATTTTTTGGTGACATTGTAAGTATGTGGCATGAGGTAAGTGGGTAGCAATGGACGATACCGATCTTGCCATAATTCGGGAGTTGACTGATGGTCGCGTTCCGTTCAAAGAGGTGGGACGGCGTCTAGGGCTGGCTGAGGCGACGGTGCGCAACCGGGTTCGCCGTCTGCGTGAGGCGGGTGTGCTGGACATCTCCGGTCGGGTCGATCCCGATTCTTTGCCCGATCACTCCGTGGTAATGATTGGCGTGCGCGTCCGGGACATGAATCTGGTGCGCAAGGCGGAGGAATTCAGCAACCTGCGCGGGGTGGTGTCGGTGTGCGTGGTAACCGGCCGTTTCGATCTTATGGTGATGGTGGTTCTGCAAAAAGACTTTGGTATTCTTGAATTTTATACCCAAGAGGTCTCAAAGCTGGATAATATCCAGTCGGTGGAGACCTTTGTTATATACAAGAGTTTCAACCTCAGCGTATCGTTACCAGCCGATGGAAAAAAAGGTGAAAACGAATAAAGCGAGTTTTGCAAGATGAGTGATCACAAGCCTCTTACCACCCCGCTGCACCAGTGGCATGGTCGCAACCATGCCACCATGGGAAACTTTTCCGGTTACTCCATGCCGCTGTGGTATGCAAGCGGCGCCAAGCATGAACATATCAACACCATCGTCAAGGCGGGGCTGTTTGACACCTCCCATATGTCAATGCTCACCCTGACGGGCGACAGCTCTTTTGACCTGCTGCAGCGCACCTTTTCCCGCGACCTCAGATATTGTATCGGCAAACCTGCCGCTGCCCTGCACACCGGGCGGGCGGTATACGGCATGTTCTTTCATGAGGACGGTACCGTGCTCGATGATGCGATTATCACCCAGCTGGGCGAGAACCGCTATCTGCTGGTGGTCAATGCGGCCATGGGGGGGGCGGTGGGACGCCACCTGGATGAGCATCGCACATCGGGTTGCGAGATTGATGAGGTTACCGATGAATTTGGCAAGATCGACCTTCAGGGTCCCGCCGCCGGCAAAATCCTTGGTTCGGTGCTGGCCGATGCCGGCGCCGTATTTGCCGGGCTGAGCTACTTCTCGTGCCGGGGGACCTTGTTTGGCGGCGATGGGCAAGAGGTACGCTGCCGTGACGGTACCGAGCTTCTGGTCTCGCGTACCGGCTATACCGGTGAGTTCGGCTTTGAGCTTTTTATGCGCCGCGATGCTCTTGTTTCCATCTGGGAGCAGCTCCTTGCGGCGGGGGCGGGCAATGGTATTGTCGCCTGCGGTCTGGCGGCGCGCGACTCGCTTCGCACCGGGGCCGGGTTGCCGCTTTCCCATCAGGATATCGGGGCATGGGATTTTGGTACCACCCCCTGGTCATTTGTCCTGCCCTATGACGCCGGGAAGGCGCAATTTTCCAAAACATTTGTGGGCGGGGCCGCCGTTTACGATAATCTAGCACAAAACTACACTTACGGTTTTGCCGGTTATGATCCGCGCAAAATCGCCCATCTCCACAAGGCGGCGGTGCTGGATGAAGGCGATAAAAAGATCGGCGTGGTTACGAGTTGTACCACCGACATGGCGATTGACCGCGTGGATGGCACTATCTTCAGCATCGCCTCACCGGTGTCGGCGGGGCGGCCGGAGGCGTTCAGCCCGCGCGGTCTGAGTTGCGGATTCATCAGGGTGGACAAAGCGCTGAGTCCGGGTGAAGTGGTTGTACTGGTTGAAGGCAAACGGCGTTTAACGGTGGAAATACGCACCGACATCAGGCCGCATCGAACGGCGCGGCGATCAATGGAGAAAATGGTTTAGGCCACCTAACGGGAGGAGAGACATGAAAGAGTTGGAGGAGTTAAATCTGCCGGGAGAGCTGATGTACAGCAAGGACCATGAGTGGGCGAAAAAAGAAGACGATACCATCGTTATCGGGATCACCGATTACGCCCAGGATCAGTTGGGCGACATCGTCTTTGCGGAAATGCCCGAGGTAGGCAGCAGTTTTGAACAGGGCGAGGAGTTCGGCACCCTGGAGTCGGTGAAGGCGGTTTCCGAGATTTACCTGCCGGTGAGCGGAGAAATCATCGCCATCAACGACGCCCTGGAAGACGAGCCCGAGCTCATCAATGAAGATCCTTACGAAAACTGGATCGTTGTGGTTCGGCCGAGCAAGGAAGAGCAATTCGACAAGCTGCTCAGCCGGGAAGAGTACTTGGAGACATTGACGGGGTAAGTTATGCGTTATTTCCCTCATACGGATGCTGAAGTGTCGGCAATGATGGAAGCGGTGGGCATTGACGATCTTGCCGGATTGTTTTCCCACATCCCGGACGAGTGTCGCTTTGCGGGCGATATCGAGGTGCCGGGACCGCTTACCGAGTGGGACCTGACCAGGAGGCTGGAAGGGCTGGGGCAATCCATGGCCGTTGGCCATGCCCGCGCCGTGTTGCTCGGCGCCGGCAGCTATCATCACTACATACCCGAGGCGGTCAAGAGCGTTATGGGGCGGGCCGAATTTCTCACCTCATACACCCCATACCAGCCGGAGGTGTCGCAGGGCACCCTGCAGGGTATTTTTGAGTTTCAGACCCTGATTGCCAGGTTGCTCGGTGTGCAGGTAGCCAACGCCTCCATGTATGACGGGGGTTCGGCGCTGGCCGAGGCACTGCTCATGGCCCTGCGTATCAAGCGCAAGAAAACAACGGTGGCCATCAGCAGGGCGATTCATCCCCACTACCGGCAGGTGGTCAAGACCTATCTTGCCCCTTCCTCCTTTACTATTGTGGAACTGCCGGTTGACGCTTCCGGCCGTACCGACCTGAGTGGGTTGGATAAGATTGATGAGTGCGCCGCGGTTGCCCTGCAATCGCCTAATTTCTTCGGCGTGATCGAGGATCTGGAACAGGCGGCAACCGTAATTCATGACCGCGACGCACTGTTCGTGAGCTGTTTCAGCGAGCCGCTGGCCTACGGGCTGCTGCGCAGTCCCGGCTCACTCGGGGCCGACATCGTCTGCGGCGAAGGCCAGAGCTTTGGCATAGCGCAGTCGTTTGGCGGCGCCGGCCTCGGCCTGTTCGGTTGCCGCTCCGAGTTTATCCGTAATATGCCGGGCCGGGTGGTGGGTGAGACCGTTGATATGGATGGTAAACGCGGTTTCGTTTTGACCCTTTCCACCCGTGAACAACATATCAGGCGGGAAAAAGCGACGTCGAACATCTGTTCCAATCAGGGGATCTGCGCGTTGACGGCGGCGGCCTATCTGGCCGCGCTGGGCGGCAGCGGACTGAGACAACTGGCAAAGCTCAACTACGACAAGGCGGCGTATCTGAAGAACGGTCTGCGTGAGGCGGGCGGTAAACTGCTTTTTGAGGCGCCCCATTTCAACGAATTTGTCATGCGCTTTGATGTTGATTTTACTTCGGTTCGCGCCAAATTGATGGATAAGGGAATCATCGCCGGTCTTGACTGTACACGGTTCTACCCTGAGTATGAGGGGGCATTTCTCTTCTGTGCAACGGAGACGGTGAGTCGTGAGCTTATGGATGAATTAATTGATGAGGTGCGCCAATGAGTAATGGGCCGGGAATCAGCGGTTTGATTCTTGATGAGCCGCTGCTGTGGGAAAAAGGAAAACCGGGGCGAACCGGCTTCAGCATGCCGGAAAGTGATGTGCCGTCCGCCCCCTGTGAAGGCTCCTGGTACGGCGACGGGGTCGATCTGCCCGATCTCAGCGAGGTTGATGTGATCAGGCATTACACCAGGCTGTCGCAATACAATTTCGCCATCGACACCGGGATGTATCCGCTGGGTTCATGCACCATGAAATACAATCCCAAGCTGCATGAAAAACTTGCCTCGCTGGCGCCTATTGCCGCTGCTCACCCCTTGCTCGAAGATGAGTTGAGCCAGGGAATGCTGCGGCTGATATATGAGCTCAAGCAGTTTCTCGCCGCCATAACCGGTATGGATCAGGTGAGCCTGCAGCCGGCCGCGGGCGCCCAGGGCGAATTGACCGCGATGCTTATGTTTGCCGCCTATTTTCGCAAAAAAGGCGAACAGCGCACCAAGATTATCATTCCCGATACGGCCCACGGCACCAACCCGGCCAGTGCGGCGCTCTGCGGTTTTACCGCGGTCAGCCTGCCATCGGGTCCACGCGGCTACGTCGAGCCGGTGGATGTGGCGGCACGCATGGATGATCAGACCGCCGGCATCATGCTGACCAACCCCAACACCCTTGGCTTGTTCGAGGAATCGGTACGCGAGATTACCGATATCGTCCATCGCCACGGCGGGCTGGTCTATGGCGACGGCGCCAATATGAACGCGGTGATGGGCATTGTCGATATCAAGCGGTGCGGGGTCGATGCACTGCATCTCAACCTGCACAAGACTTTTTCCACGCCGCATGGCGGCGGCGGCCCGGGCGCGGGTCCGGTGTGCGTTGTCGACGAGCTGGTGCCCTTTCTGCCGACCCCGGTGGTGGAAAAAGATGGCGATAGCTACCGCCTGGTGGATAACCTTCCCGATTCCATCGGCCGGGTTCATGGCTTTTTCGGTAACTTCAGCGTACTGGTAAAGGCGTATTGCTACATTTTGTCCATGGGTCCGGAGAACCTGAAAAAGGCCAGCCAACTGGCGGTACTCAATGCCGGTTACGTGAAAGAGGCGCTGCGCGACGTCCTGCATCTTGCCTTTGACCGTCCCTGTATGCACGAATGCGTCTTTTCCGATAAGCTTCAACGGGGCGATAAGGTTACCACCCTGGATATGGCCAAGGCCTTGATCGATCACGGATTTCATCCACCCACCATCTATTTTCCCCTGGTGGTACCCGGCGCCATCATGATCGAGCCCACCGAGACCGAGAGCAAGGATGATCTGGATACGTTCATCGCCTCGTTCAAGGAGGTGGTCGCCCAGAGCAGCACTGACCCCGAAGCCCTGCACGAGGCGCCCCGCCGGCCCAAGCTGCGGCGTCTGGATGAAACCCGGGCGGCCCGCAAGCCGAAGCTGACCGGAGATATGTAGGGGCGCTTTGCCGCAAAGCCTGCCGGCTACTTGTGACTGTATGGCGATCCTCATTGAAGATCACGGCGTTGTTGACTATGGTGACGCCCATGCACGGCAACTACGGCTGGTGGAAGAGAAAAGGAGCGGGCAACAAGACCGGGATCTTTTCATGCTGGTGGAGCATCCACCAGTGTTCACCATCGGCCGCAACGGCAGCACCACACATCTCACGGTCGCCGAAACCACCCTGCAAGAGCGGGGCATCGATCTTATCCGGGTAGAGCGCGGCGGTGAGATCACCTACCATGGGCCCGGTCAATTAGTCTGCTATCCCATCGTCAATCTCAAGGCGGCGGGGTTGCGGGTGGCGGAATTCACCTTTCAGCTTGAAAAGATAATGATTCAAGTGGCGGCGCACTACGGTGTTGAGGCCGGGCGAGACCGTCGAAATCACGGTATCTGGGTGGGTGGGCGTAAGCTCGGCAGCGTCGGTATCGCCATCAAACACGGCATCACCTTCCATGGACTCGCGTTAAATGTACATTGCGACCTTGCCCCGTTTAGCATGATAACGCCCTGCGGTCTTGCCGGGGTGGCAATGACTTCTCTGGCCAAAGAAGCGGGCAAACCTGTTGATATGCAGGAGGTTAAGGATCGCTTTATTGGTGTGGTGGAGTCCATTTTTGCGCAGCCGACAATCGTCCGGCCGGTGACCGGCGAGACCGGCACCAACAATCAGCCGGCGGTGGCGCGGAGCGCCAAGCCGAAGTGGCTGAAAAAGCCGCTTCCCGCCTCGCCGCGCTATGAACAGACGAGAAAACTGGTGCGCGACAACCGGCTTCATACGGTGTGCCGTGAGGCGCGTTGTCCCAACCAGTTTGAATGTTTCGGTGAAGGAACCGCCACCTTTCTGATTATGGGTGATAGGTGCACCCGCAACTGCTGGTTCTGCGCGGTTGATCACGGGCCGATCACCAGGCTTGAACCGGATGAACCTAACCGCGTTGCCGATGCGGCGGCGCGGATGGGGCTGGAATACGTGGTGGTGACCTCGGTAACCCGCGACGATCTGGCCGACGGCGGCGCCGCCCACTTCGCGGCCACCATTAACGCCCTGCATGAGCGCTGTTCCGATATCGAGGTGGAGGTGTTGATCCCTGATCTTAAAGGAAATAGTGAAGCTCTTGCGCTCATCTGTGAGGCCGCGCCGGCGGTGCTCAACCACAATATCGAAACCGTGGCTCGGTTATATGATACGGTTCGACCCGAGGCTGACTATCGTCGATCCCTGGAACTGATCGGTTGGGTATCGCACCATTACCCCGATATCGTTACAAAATCGGGGATTATGGTGGGCCTGGGAGAAACCGAAGAAGAACTCCGCCACACCCTAAAGGATCTTCGCCGGGCGGGCTGCGATATTCTCACCGTCGGTCAGTATCTCCAGCCAACCACGAACCATCATGTGGTAGAGCATTTTTATCCGCCGGAGTGGTTTGAGGAGTTGAGCCGGCAGGCTGAAGAGCTTGGTTTTGGCGGCGTTGCCGCGGGGGTGCATGTGCGCAGTTCCTATCAGGCGGCACGGCTCTACCGGCGTGCCGCCGCCCACGTCCGCTAGTTTTTCCCGTCACAAGCGAGGCCGGGCGTGCCGTGATCAGAAAATATAAATCTAAAATCGTTATCCCATATCGGCCGCTCATCAAGTGGCTGGTTCGTCTCAGGCGCTCGCCGCGTGCCATTGCCGGCGGCTTTGCCCTTGGCACCTTTGTCGCGTTCACGCCGACGGTGGGTATTCAGTTCGCCATTGTCATTTTTCTGGCTACCATCTTCAACCTTAACCGGGGAGCGGCGCTGGTGACGATATGGATTACCAACGTTGCCACTATGACGCCGATTTTCACCTTCAATTATATGGTCGGCTCGTTGTTCTGGTCAGGTCCTTCGGTGAAAGAGGTGGCCTCTGTATTTATGGAGTTGACCAACACATTGGTAAAAATGGAGCTCTGGGACATGCTGGATCAATTTCGGACAGTGCTGAACCTGAGCACCGATATCATTGTCCCGCTCATGATCGGCAGCGTTATGGTCGGCGCCGTTGCGGCGGGGCTGGTCTATGTGGCCTCGATGACCGTGATGAGGAGCCTTGCGGCCAGACGATACCGAAGAAGAAGGCTTGACTGAGGGAGAGTATGGGGGGTACGAAGCACGCCAACCGCTCCCGCCGCCCGCGGTTCATGAACCGCTGAGCTGGGCGGGAACCACCGTGCCCGATGCGGCGATTGCCCGGTTTCGCGATCTCATCAAGGCCTACTATGCAACCTACGGCCGGAACTTTAGCTGGCGCCGGGATATCACGCCGTATCGAGTGCTGGTTTCCGAGATCATGTTGCAGCAGACGCAAACCAGCCGGGTCGATGAAAAATTTCCCGCCTTTATCGCCCGTTTCGGCACGTTTCAGGAGCTGGCCGAGGCGCCGCTGAGTGAAGTACTGCGAATGTGGAAGGGACTCGGTTACAATCGCCGGGCCCGTTTCCTGCATGAATCTGCCCAACGGATCGTTGCCGAACATGGCGGTGTTTTGCCCGATGATGAGAAAACCCTGGCGACCCTGCCGGGTATCGGAGGGGCCACCGCATCATCGATCTGCGCCTTTGCCTTCAATCAGCCGGTGGTCTTTATTGAGACCAATATCCGGAGCGTATTTCTCTATTTTTTCTTCAATGCACAAGGCCAGGTTCATGACCGCGACATCCTGCCGCTGGTTACCCGCGCCCTTGACCGCACCGCACCACGTGCCTGGTACTCGGCGCTGATGGATTATGGGGTCTTTCTCAAGAAAACGGTGGGCAATGTGTCACGAGCCAGCCGCCACTACACCAGGCAATCGCCCTTTGCCGGCTCCAACCGGCAGCTCAGAGGCAGGATTCTGCAACTGCTGCTTGATAATCGGCGCCTTGAGCGCGGTAGTGTAGCCGGATTGCTTGATGAGGATGCGGCTCGGGTGGATACCATCATCAACGCTCTGATCGATGAATCGATGCTGATCGACCAGGATAATTACCTGCGGCTCCCATAAGGCGGTCTTAGTCTTCCCGCGCGAACGATTCCACCTTGATCTCCTCGAAAAAGAGGTGGAGAAAGAGGCAAAACGATATCAGGCTGGCCACCGCGAGATAGATATTGGTCTTGCCCAGCGGCGCCAGGATCATGATAACCAGCCAGTGGAAGGTGATGATCCCCCAGGAATTCAGGCGCATGGGAAAATCGTTCCATCGCATCAAAATGAGCAGTCCGCTCAGCCCCCAGCCATAGAGCGACAGATAGGAGTGGGAGTCGAGCAGGAGCCTGCCGTAGCTTCGGTACAGCGAGGGGGATTCGTCCAGCATGATGTAGCCGATGCCGGTAATGCCGGTAAACACCAGAAACATCATGCCGGAGAGCAGGAAAAGTTTCTGCTGCACGTTTTTGCCAAGGAAGAGGAAAAAGGTGAAAATCAGGATGACGGCGACGAATAAAATTGTTGCAATGATGATTTTCGCGATCTCCAGCTCAAAGACGATAACCAGAAAAAAGATGATGACGCCGAGGTTGATCGTCCAGAAAAACCCCTGCTTGAGCCCGCGAATGAGCGGGTTTTCGTCTCGCCGGATAAATGAAAACATCACTGACATGGTGATCAGCGAGACGGGAAAGGAATAGCCCAGGAAAAAGACGTTGAGGGTGAGTTTCTCATAGGGCAGCCAGTGCATGATTTCATCGTTGAGCAGCACGAAGGTGGCGATGAACAGGGCCAGTGACAGACACAGGATCGAGGCGTGATGGAATTTATCGGCGGCGCTGGTGCGGGAACTGAACAGATCTACCGGCAGGCGGGGAAAGTGGCGGCCGCGTATCCACTCAACCAGTATTCCCAGAGCCAGTGACAAAAATGCCGCGATGGGGTGATTCTGTAAAAAAGCACTGAGCGCATAGGCCAGGCTGAGCACCAGGAAGAGATAGCAACCGATGGTTGGGGAGGCTTTGTTTTCGGTATGATAGACAATAATAAAGCCGCCGGCGCAGAGGTTGAACAAGAAAATGTGAAGCCGCTCAAAATTCTTGTCCCACACCTGATCGGCGAACCCGAACATAAAGGCGATAACCATCAGGGCAAGGATAAACACCCTGAGATATCTGTCGGTAAAAAACTGTGGATGAATCGGCTCGTTAGTGCGCATAAGGTCGAACAGTATTCAATATAAAACCCCAACAGCCCGGATCACCCTATTTATCATTCCTGTTAAAACCAAAGGCGCGGGCGGGGATTACTATTTCCTGCGCCATCATTGAATACTTGGTCAAGAAATGCAAGCAATTCGGGACAGAAGAGGGCAAAGTATATTATCTCAGTGCCTCTAAGGGGCAGGTAAAAATGAGGTGTAAATGTGATGGGAAGTTTGGGTGATAGTAGTTCCGGCGGAGGTATGCTGAAAGCAATCGTACGCATATGGATAGTGATGGTTGTCGTTGAAGTATCCGTTAATCCGGGTGAGGCGAGCGCTGTTGTTGATATTGAATCCATGGAAAAATCGCTTGAGGTGAGTCGGCATGAGCGGTTAACGGCGCGTGTCAGCCAACCGGATGCAACCCTGAGTAGGTTTGCTACCGATGGGTGTAGCGGTGGGCTCTCCATTGGCTGGAGTTATCTGGCTGAGCGCATCGATTTGTTTGCCCAGGTGCATTCTGATGAACCTCCCTGGCGCGACTGCTGTGTTATCCATGATTTCTCCTACCATCAGGGTGGGGCGCCTCCGGCCACCCCGGATGAGAGCTTTATGGCCCGTCGTCAGGCCGATGAGGAGTTGCGCGACTGTGTCGAGCAGGTCGGCGAGAATCGGGTTTTCGAGTTGAGCGAGGCGTATGGGCTCAATGAAGATGAGGTAGCCGATCTTTATCGGGTTATTGCCGGTCTCATGTACCGAGCCGTGCGGGTCGGCGGCGTCCCCTGCAGTGGGTTGCCGTGGCGCTGGGGATATGGCTGGCCTGAATGTAAGTGAACAAGCAGGGGTAACCGTGCTGCTCAGCGGACGAAAAGATATGGGAACCTTGCAACATGGCCTTACCGCCCAACCTTTTCATTGCTCAAAACATGTTGTCCTGGCAATATCAGTTATCTGTCCGCGGTAACATGCTCCTCGCGCCTTGATCCTGAACGAACATTCTCATGTTTCAAACTCCTCATATGGACGATGCCATCAGCCGTTGTTGCCGCCACTGTCCATGGTGATGGCTGAAAGTTCCGTGAACATAAGGTTGTGCATGGCCTGTTCGGTGGTGTGCAGTTTGCCCGGGTCATCCTTTTGCAGGGCGGTGAAATAATCGCGGCAGATGCGTAGCTGGGAGGTGGAAAAGCTACTGGTAGCGGTGCTGTCAGATGTTTGCGGGGAAGCGTCTTCGGCGGTGGGATAGTCGCGTCTTCCGTGCGCCCAGTTGCTGGTATGGCGGGTAAAGAGCAGAGCGCGATTGAGCAGTACGAAGAGCAAGGAGATATCACGAACCGGCCCCATCTGCATCTTTGTTGCACTAATTTCCATGCCCAGCAGGGCGGCACGGGGTAATCGTTCTGGGGTCAGCCAGCCGCTGATCCCGCCGATGGCGCCGCCCAGAGCGGTAAAGGCGCCGAGGCTGTGGCCCAGGGCCGCTACATCGAAAACCGCACCGGCGGCGGCGCCGCCAAGCCCGCCAACCGTTGCCAATTGCCGGCGGCCCAGGCCGAGCAGCTGCCATGTCCTGGTACTGAACAGTTCTTCTCGCAGGATTGAGTGGGGCGGCAACCGATAGTTGAAGATGTTGTGTTTAAATAGTGCTCTGATTTTCTCCTGAGTTTCGCGTTCAAGATCACCAATATCCGTGGTGAAACGTGTAAACAGTTTATTTTTTACTGACTCCTCGGAAGCCGGCGGTTTCCAAGATATGGTGATTGAATGGGTAAGCGTCGTGCGCAACATCTCGATGATGTGCGTTGCCACCTCTTGCAGCCGCATCGCCCAATCCGTCTCAAACGCACGTACGACTTCGCTGATAACTCCCTGCCAGCCCTGATCGATGGCGCCTAATGCCCGCAGCAGTTCGATACGCTCCCGATACGATGCCTGGTGGGCATTGAACAGGCGCACAAGGTTGAAATGTTTGTTGAGTTCGTCCCGCCATGACTCAAGATGGCGAGTATTCTCGCCCTTGCAGTTGAGCACCGCCATTCGCGGCCGGTTGAGCAACCGCAGCACCTCCATTTCCATCGTGTCCACCGAGCGCAGCGGCCGTGAACCGTCGGCCACGAAGATGAGCCCGGCGCCGCGTGCAACCGGCTGTAACAACTCATAATCCTCACGTAGCTCAGGGTCGGCGCCCACCTGGGCAAGCAAATCATGCAGCCGCTGTTCGCTGAGCCCTTCACCGCGAGAAAGCAGGCTCAGCAGCCGGGACGGGTGCTGAAAACCGGGAGTGTCGGTAAAACGCAGCACTTCACGGCCGTCGATACGAACCGGATAGCCGCGGCAGACGGTGGTCTCGCCGGGAAAGGAGCTGATACGAACCGAGTCGTCCTCGGCCAAGGTGGAGAGCACCGAGGACTTGCCCTCATTGGGGTGGCCGATGACGGCAATTTCCGGCACGAAATCCGGGCTTGAATTCATCTGCTATTCTCCGCTGATCCGAGGACAACGGGCGCCACGAACGGATCGCCAAGCGCGCCAATTTTTTTTCGCCATACCGCCCAGTCATCCGCTGCTACCGGCGTCGGGCATCCCGTTTCATAATCCATGCGACCCAGCAAGCCGACGTAGAGCGGTATTTCATCTTCAAGCCCGGCCCGTACTGCTTTGATCAGATCAAGGGTATCGCCAATGGGCGCCATCCACGCCTCCGCCAGCAGCAACCCGGCGCGTGAAGAGACGGCGGCATCGAAGGTTTGGCCGGCGCCTGCTCCAAAATGGTCCGGGCCGTCGGTGATCCTTGTCGTATCTATCGGCGCAAAGCCGTGGCGGCGGGCAAGCGCGTCAAGAAGGGATCTTCCGTACTCCTGCTCAATATCCATGGCAATGAACATGGTCACCGGCTGTGGGGATGAGGTGTCCAGCGAAATTGATGCTTCCTGGGCGATGGCTGGTTGAGGTTCACCGCGGGCCTGCTCCGGTTTTGGCGCCTGACTGCTCACCAGCGGACTGCGTAGTCGCCTCAGGAGAAGGCGGGAGTCGGGCAGGGCGGTATCCGGTCGGTTCAGGCGCAGGTATCGATACTGGGCCGCACCATAGATAAGCAACCGAACCAGAATACCGTAGACAAGCAGGCTGAGCAGCAGAAACGGCCACCACGAGACCAGATTCTCGGTGGCCAGATGGCCGATGCCTTCTTTGAGGATGATCCTGCTTCCCTCGATCTCGGCCAGTGACGGGTGGCCGACAGGTTCGGGGAAAAGCCAGGACCAGGGCAGGGAGACCAGTTGCACAAAGCGATAAATCGAACCAATGGAAAAATCCATGGTCGACTGCCAGCCAAAGGCGATATCGCGGGTTGCGATGCTGATGAAGCCGGCGATCAGAACGCCGCCATTGGCGATTGCCAGGATAAGCTGCGATTGTGCCGCCAGCCGCCAGCCCAGCAGGGTGCTGAACCGGGTACCCCGAGCCCGGATAAGGCCGAGAACGGCTTCATAAGTTGCCTGTCGTTCACCGGCCAGAGGTGTGCCGGTTCGGCCCATGACCCGTTTCAGGACATGGTTGAACAGATAGTGGTAGCCCGCCGATGGCTGCCCCATTGGTTTGGCGCCTGCTGCCATTCGTTTCATAAGCAGCAGGGCGGCGCCGATCATAAAAATGATTTGCGGAAGGATACACAGGGCCAAAAAATAAAAGACGTTAACCGGCGTTGTTCCCGAATAGCTGAAGAAACCAAAACCAGCCGCCACTCCGGCTATCGCCGCGATAATTGCACCCAGGCGAAATGTGGCGGACAGCGCCGCCGTTATCACATTTCCTGGTGGGGGGTGGTCGTGTGCCGGCTTTTTTCGTCGCGCTGCCAGCCATATCGACAGTAGTGCCGTATCGCCAAGCTCTTCCGGGGCCCCCCGGTCGGCAAGCAGCTGCCGGTCGCGCCGGTGCAGCTTCCGGGGGTCGTCTCCCTGATCCTGAGCCATAAAATATTCAAGATCGATTGTGTCGGCCAGCGTCCAGGAATGGGGCATCGGTTTACGGTGTGTGAGGTGAGGATGAATAGGTGCCAGGATGCGGAAAAGAATAATGCATGTAAACCGGCAATTGCAAATCTTCTTGTCTCACCTGCAATGATGTTCCCATAAAAGCTCCTATACCCGCCATGCATGGCTTGATCCGGTATCCAGAACTAACCAAAATTAATGGGTTTCCACTTTCGCGGTAATGACGGCAGGAAGCAATTTCAGGGGGTTTGTCGAGTTCACTCTGTAATGCTGCCTAGACCACCAATCTGCTGACAGGTAACCCCCTTGAAAGGCTGTTCAAATCAGTGACGTTTTCCCAAAAAGCGCCGTTTCCGTTGCATCCGAGACAGTCAAGTTTGATGCTCGCTTTAGCGGACAAACAGGCCCCACGGGCTGACGGATCGTCGTTAGGCATGCAGTAGATAGTACCATTTGATTATGGCCCAGATCCGTTCCACCCAAAGCAAGACAAACGCAAGAACCAGCATGCCGATATTGGCCGCCTGTGCTAACACTAGCTTCTGTTTCCAGTCTGTTCGGGAAACCACGAAGCCGACAATGGCGAGGCTGATTGCCAGCCTGATGAAATAGGAAAAACGAGGAGACACCGGCGGGGCTGCTACCCGAGCCGGGATTTTTTCACCACCGCCGGAACACCGGCGGCAACGCTGAAGGAGGGAATTGTGCCGCGTACCACGGCGCCGCTGCCAATAATACAATCTTTGCCGATGGCGGACCCATCCTGTACCAGTACACCACCGCCGAGCCAGCAGTTATCTTCAATAGTGATGCCGTGTACTACCTGCCCCTGGCGGATAATAGGGATATCGGTGCGCTTCGTCTGGTGATCGCCGCCACCGATGATGTAGCAGAAGGCACCAAACAGCACATGGCTGCCGATGGTGACGGTGCGGGCCGACTGGATAAAGCAGTTCATGGCGATGTTGGTGTTGTCGCCGATGGTGAGATCGCCGTCTTTGCAGCTCAGCACGGTTGCGCGTCCGATCAGTACGTTGTGACCGATGGTAATACCCTGGTTGTTTGTACCCTTGGCGTCGAGCACCGTGTAATCGTCGAATACGCAGTGATCACCGATATGAATCTTGTGGGGGTGGCGGATGGTCATGGATCTACCGAATATGACCTTTTTGCCCACCGAACCAAGCAGGAGCGGATACAGTTTGGCGCGCAAAAAAAGCCCTGCCGCCCCCGGTAAAGGAGCAATGAACATATTTACCAGTTCATGGAGCACCAGGCGTAACAGGCCCGGTCGGCCAATCGTCAACTCCTGATAGGTGCGCAGTGCGGAGCGGCGCTCATCGGTGAGGGTCGCCTGCAGTTCGGTTTTGCCGTGGGCGGCTTCCCGGGCGCTGTAGATTTCCCTCGGTTCGTTGTCGGGGGCCGGTTTCATAGCCATCCCTCCTGCTCGTACCAGACAATTGTTCTACGGATGGATTCACGCAGGTTGATGCGCGGGCGATAGTCAAGTCGTTTTTTTGCCTTGGCGATGGAAAATGCCCGGTTGTTCTGGAAAAAACTCATCCTTCGACGATGCAGGGGAGGCTCAATACCCAGTGGAACGCAGATGGTTTCGCACAGAGAGGCGGCCCACAACATCGGGGTGAGCGGTATCCTGATGGCCGGCGGTTTTACCTGGAGTTCTTCGGCGATAATGGTGAAAAGGGTTTCCAGGGGAACATACTCGTCGCCACCGATAATGAATACCTCGCCAAAGGCCTTGGGGTTGTCTAAGCAGAGCCTGAATCCTTCCACCACGTCATCAATGTAGGCCGGCTGAAAGTAGGCGTTGCAGGGGCCGAACTTGATGAAACGGCCCTTTTTTATCATCCTGAAAAGCTTGAGCATCCTGGTGTCGCCGGGACCGATCAGTGAGATGGGACGGATAACGGTGGTGGTTAGGCAATGGTGCCGGGTAAACTCCCACACCAGCTCTTCAGCTTCCAGCTTGGTTTGCTGGTAGATATCTCCGGGGTTAAAGGCGGTAGTTTCCGTGGCCGGGATTTCCAGCACCGAGCCGTGCACACCGATGGTGGAACAGTGAACATACTGTTTTACCTTGTGACGGCGGACAGCTTCCAGAACCACTTTGGTACCCTCGACGTTGATGCCGTGCGCCTGATCCTTATCCGAGCCGCCCTTTCGAAAATTTGAGACGGTGTGGATAACTCGGTCAACCCCGCGCACCGCATGGTCAACTACGGCCTCATCCCTGATATCGCCCCATACGGTTTCAAACTCAGGCGCGGGTGTGTCGGAGCCTCGGTTTCTGGCGAGAATTTTGATTCGGTAGCCGGCCTGGTGCAGGCCTTCTGCCAGATGTGAGCCCAGAAATCCATTTCCTCCGGTAATCAGTAGTTGTTCCATAGCTGAAATGTCGCGCCGACGTCCGTGTTTAAAACAAGCTGTGAGTTGGTAGTGCCGATTGCCGTGGACAGAACGGAAAAATTACAGTAGGGTGTGCGGATATAATTTCCCGCACATCTCTATACGAATTGTATTTTCCTGTTTTTCCCATTCACCGGTAACCTAATCGCATCTCGTGGTTTTTAGTTCTACCGTTTTTTTATTTATGTTTCTGCCGGTGGTTCTCACCGGCTATGTTCTGATACCCACCATTCGGCTGCGCAATCTTTTTTTGCTGGCGGCCAGCCTCTTCTTTTATGCATGGGGAGAAGGACTATACCTGCTCATCATGCTTTTTTCCATAGGCGCAAATTATCTGGTTGGTCTGCTGGTGGCAGGTTCAACCCAGCAGCGATCGCGCCTGCTCTGCTTGAGCGCGGGTATTGCAATCAACCTCGCCCTGCTCGGTGTCTTCAAGTACGCCAATTTTTTGGTTGACGGCCTCAACGCAATCCTTGCACCCATCAACATCGCACCCGTTGTGCTGGCGCCGGTGCATCTGCCCATCGGTATTTCCTTTTTTACCTTTCAGGCCATTTCCTATATTGTCGACGTCTATCGCGGACATGCCGAACCCCGGTCAAATCCTCTGGAGTGTGGCCTCTACATAGCGCTCTTTCCCCAGTTGATCGCCGGTCCCATTGTGCGTTACGAGCACATTGCCCGGCAGATCACCAGCCGGCGCCATACCGTGGAACGGCTGGCCGACGGCATCGTGCTGTTTATCTGTGGGTTGGGCAAGAAAATGTTGCTGGCCAACCCCATGGGCGAAGTGGCCGACCAGATCTTCGCCGTCCCCGTCGGCGAGCTGCCGGCCCTGGTTGCGTGGAGTGGTGCCCTTGCCTACGGGCTGCAGATTTACTTTGATTTTTCCGGTTATTCCGACATGGCCATCGGGCTGGGCAAGATGTTCGGCTTTGAGCTGCGGATCAACTTTAACTACCCATATATCAGTTCGTCCTTCCGTGAGTTCTGGCGACGCTGGCATATTTCCCTGTCCACCTGGTTTCGCGATTATCTCTATATCCCCCTGGGCGGAAATCGTCGGGGCAGGTGGCGCACCGGCCTTAACCTGTTGCTGGTTTTTTTCCTCTGCGGGCTGTGGCATGGGGCGAGCTGGACGTTTATTATCTGGGGACTGCTCCACGGCGTTTTTCTGGTGCTTGAGCGCGGTCGCTTCGGACGCCTGCTTGAGACGGTGTGGCGGCCGCTTAGACACGCCTATTTTCTTGTCTTTTTGCTGATAACCTGGGTGTTTTTCAGGGCGGAGACATTGGCGATGGCCATTGCTTACCTCAGCGCCATGTTTTCATTTGGCAGCCTTTTCTCTATTGCTCATCCCGTTGGCCTCTACTGGTCGCCGGCTCATCTTCTCGTTGCGGTGATCGGTATTGTCGCGTCGACTCCGTTGGTATCGCTGGGCTTTCGGCGGCTGGTGTTGGTCGCTGAAAACAATCCGGCATGGCAGGGTATCGTATACCTGTGCCGGATGTGCGGCTCCGCGGCATTGTTTATTCTGTGCGCCATGGCACTGGCGGCGGGCGCATATAATCCCTTTATCTATTTCAGGTTTTGATATGATGGTACTCTTTGTATTGCGTTTTGTTCTGATAGCTTTGTTTTTTATCGGGCTGTGGGTCCCGCCGCTGGTGACGCTGACCAGTCCGATCGAGGAAGTTTCCACGGTGGAGCGACGGCAATTGGCGCCGATGCCGGCAATTGACGCTGGTGATCTGGCCTCGTTTCCCGCTGCATTTGAAGCGTTTTACAATGACCACTTCGGATTGCGGGCGCCGCTGGTGGAGCGTTTCAACCTGTTGCAGGTAAGCTTGCTGGGCACCTCGACCTCGGATCGGGTAATCGTCGGTGCCGATGGGTGGCTCTTTCAGAATCATCCCATGCATGTTCGTGACATGCGTAACCTCTGGCCGTTTTCCGAAGATGAACTGCGCCATTGGGCCAATATTTTATCGGCAAAGTACCAGTGGTGCCGTGATCACGGAATTGTCTACGCCTTTGTGCTGACTCCCAGCAAACATCTGATTTACCCGGAAAAACTGCCGGCCGCATTTCAACCGGTCAATCCTGATTCCAGGGCTGATCAGTTGGTGGACTATCTTGGTCGCCACACCGAGGTGCCGATAATCGATCTGCGTCCCTCTCTGCTGCGCAAAAAAGAACTGCTCCGCCCCTATCATAAAACCGACACACACTGGAACGAGTATGGTGGTTTCGTCGGCTACTATGATATTGTCCAGTACCTCAAAGAGCATTTGTCCGATATCCATATCATTCGCATGAACCATACCCATTTTGCCATGGTGGAAGGGCCGAGCGGAGATCTGGCCGCGGCCCTCAACCTGCAAAACCGCATTATTGAGGAAAAACCGGTACCTACCAAGGTTGAGCTGAGCTGTATCACGAACTCCACTATTGCGGGCGAAGACGGCCCCGCCGCTCGTAACCAGCAATGGTTTTCCACTCAGTGTGAAGGGCGCGACAACCGCCTGCTGATGTTTCGCGATTCCTACTCCCTGGCGCTCATGCCGTATCTCTCAGAGTCGTTTGCATACGCCTACTATGTGCCCCACAGCCCGGTTAAACTAGAGGATTTCAAACGTATAGCGACTGAACAGAAGCCCGATGTGATCATCGAACAGCGCACCACCAGGTGGCTGCGTACACCTGAGGGGTAATTCGTAACATAGAGGAGAACAATGCATCGTCGTATATTTTTAAAGAACATGATGGCTGTCGCCGGTTTGAGCGCGACTGCCTGCGTTCCGCGCCTGGTTCAGGCCGGTGTCGCCCCTGAAGTAGCGGTAGTCACCAATGGTGATTATGCGGCGCTGGTACGCCAGACCATTGATCTGGTGGGCGGAATGTCCCGCTTTGTGCAGCCGGGCAACACGGTGGTGATCAAGCCCAATATGGGCTGGGATCGAGCCCCGGAACTGGGCGCCAACACCCATCCGCTGGTGGTCAAAACCCTGGTGGAGCTGGCTCTGACGGCAGGTGCCGGACGTGTCGAGGTGTTTGATTACACCTGCAATGAACCGCGTCGTGCGTATCAGAACAGTGGCATCAAAGATGCTGTCGAGTCGCTGGCAAGTGGTACGGTCCGGTTGGAACATATCGATCACCGCAAGTTTGTGGAATATGATATCCCCCGCGGCAAAAAAATTACCCGCTGGGATATCTACCGGCCGGCCATGGAGGCCGATTGCTATATCAACGTGCCGGTGGCCAAGCATCATGGCTTGAGCGGCCTGTCGCTGGGGTTGAAAAATTCAATGGGGGTGATTGAGGCACGCGGCCGACTGCACTTCAGCCTCGGCCAGAAGCTGGCCGATCTGGCAACCGTGGTCCGGGCCGATCTCACCGTTGTTGATGCCACCCGCATGTTGTTGCGCAACGGCCCACAGGGCGGCCGCATCAGCGATGTCAAACGGGCCGACACCCTCGTTGCCTCCACCGATCCGGTGGCGGCCGATGCCTATGCCACCACTCTGTTTGACCGGCGCCCTGATGAGATATCTTCCACCGTGGCGGCTCATGAAATGGGACTTGGCGAGATGAATATCGACAAGATGAGACTTCTTGGGAATGCTTCATGAATGGTGCGCGATCTGGTTCCAGCCACCGTTTTCGTCTGCTGCGCTGGAGCCGCCGGATCAGCCAGGCCCTGTTTGTGGGGTTGTTTCTCTACCTGTTTATCAGTACCGACTATTCCGGCTCTGATACGATCAATCAGGCGGTAAACGTTCTCTTCCGCATCGATCCGCTGCTCGCCCTGGTAACCATGCTGGCAGCCCGTACCGTGATCGCCCTGATGGCGCCGGCCCTGCTGGTGGTATTCTTGTCACTGGTGGCCGGGCGCACGTTTTGCGGCTGGCTCTGTCCGCTGGGAACATTGTTGGATGCAAGCCGACCGCTGGTGACAGCCCGGCGGACCGATAACCGGACCCTGTGGCCGTGGCTGGGAACGACAATTCTGGTCTTTCTGGTGGTTGCGGCATTGGTGCGGGTGCCGCTGGCCGGTTATGTCGATCCGTTTTCCATTCTCGTACGTGGCCTGGCGGTGGCGATCTATCCATCTTTCAATGCGGCAGCGGATACCTTTTTCACCCTTACCTACCAGCATGGACCGGATTTTATTAATGCGGTGACCGAGCCGCTATACGGGGTATTGCGTGATACGGTGTTACCGTTTACCCAGCACTACTTTGATCTGGCCTTGATCAGCGGTGTTATGTTGATCGGTGTATTTCTGCTGGAGCTGATCAGGCGCCGTTTTTTCTGTCGCACCATCTGTCCCCTTGGCAGCATGCTCGGGCTGTGCGCATCTGTTGGGGTGATGCGTTTGCGCGGCGGTGATGATGAGTGCGGGAACTGCCGGCTGTGCGGCGCCACCTGCCGGATGGGGGCAATTGATGCAGAGCGACGGATCGACATGCGTTTTTGCATTGTCTGCATGGATTGCCTGGTGCGCTGTCCACGCCAGGTTATCGATTTTACCGTGAGCCGGACCGGTGCTCCCCAACCGGCCATCTCTTCCCGCCGCCGGCAGTTGGTGGCGGCCGGCGCGGCAGCACTGGCGCTTGCCCCGCTCCTGGGGGTAAGCAGAGTGCGGGCGAGACCTGCCGGTGGGCCGATCAGGCCGCCGGGCGCTTTGGCCGAAGCTGAGTTTTTACAACGCTGCGTGCGCTGCGCCGAGTGTATTCAGGTATGCATCGGCAATGCCCTGCAGCCGGCCTGGCTCGAGTCCGGCTTCGAGGGTATTTTCTCCCCGCATCTGGTGGCTCGCACCGGCTATTGCGAATTTAACTGCACCTTGTGCGGACAGGTCTGTCCTACCGGGGCGATCAAACATCTGACTCTTACGGATAAACAGACCACCAAGATCGGCACCGCCTGGTTTGACACCACCCGCTGTCTGCCCTATGCCAGGGAGGTGTCTTGCATAGTCTGCGAGGAACATTGTCCGACTCCGGATAAGGCTATCAAATTTCAGCTGGTTGAGGTGATTGATCAGTTTGGCGTCCGCGTCCTCGTCAAGCAGCCGTATGTTATCGATGAGCTCTGCATCGGCTGCGGTATCTGCGAAACGAAATGCCCCTTACCGGGAGCATCGGCGGTGCGGGTGACCAGCGAAGGTGAGTCGCGCAATCCCGACTCCTTCTTACCACAGAGGAGCGAAGATCTTGGCTACGGGTAGTTGCAGTAGGGCGATTTCGATATTCGGTAGTATGAGTCGGGCGGGAAAGTCGTTTTGCAAGGTTCCCATTAGAAAACCCAGGCAAGAAGCAGCCACAGCACGGAAAAGAACAGAAAAAAGCTGCCGAGCATGAATTGAATCTCGCCGATTATTCCATCGCCCGCTGCAATGGCAAAGACGATCATGAGAGTGATAGTGAGAAAAAACGAGATGATGGCCGCATTTTTCAAACCCAGTCCCGGAGATAGGTGGTCGGCGGCGATGCCTGAAAGAGCCGGTAGCAATAACAGGGCCGCAACTCCAAGGGCAACCATCAGGGCGATCAAGAAGATGGCGATGGTGCGCGCCTCTTTCTGGTCTTTCTGGTCGGACTGGCCGGTCATGCTCAGTGCTCATCCTCTTTGCCGGCTCTGACCAGTTCACGGACGCGGTTGGGATCCGGCATGCCCGCCGCGATAATCTCCGGGGCGTCACCGGCGGTATAGATTTCGATGGCGCCCACCCCGAAAATGCGATTGAAAAACGATTGCTTGATTTTTACGGTGCGGACGCTGTCGATATCGATCTCCGAACGTTCCTTGCTGAGCAGCCCCTTTTCGTACAGGATGGTATCATCGGTGATGATCAGCTTTGACGCTTTGTTCTTCAGGTGCCACCAGAGCAGGATGATAAGCCCGACCCCCACCGGGATGAGCAGCAGCGAGATGATAAATCCGAGCGGGTTGTTTTTGAACATCGCCGGATTGGCCACGTAGTGTTCGTTCATATCATGTTTAGCCCAGATTCGATTTGTAGAGCCTGTATTGTTTGATGCTTTCGTAAAAACCCATATTCCAGTCATAACGGAGCTGACCTGACATTCATAATCAATTGAAATTACTGGATTCCCGCTTTCGCGGGAATGACGAAAGCAAGCAATTTTGAGGTTTTTGCGAGTCCATCATTGTTTGCTTGGTGTCGATCTACCCCGGATGATAAGCATTCTTACTCTTCAGCCAGAATTCTGGTTCTGCAGTCAAAGTCGACAATTGCGGTACTGGTGTTATGTTTCTCCGGCTGGACCTTGAACATGGCGGCGTCGAGGGTTCGGTGCAGATATTGTTCGGCGCCTGACTCATTGAGACATCCCAATGCTCCCGCGTTGAGAAAATAGTCGCCGGTATTCAGGCAGCAGTGAAAATCAAATTCGACCCGGTAGATATCGCCCTGTTTCACGCGCTGCAATGAGCTATTCCGATCAGGTGAGGATACCGCCCCACCAAGCTCGACTCCCAATTTTGTTTTGATAAGCATACCGAATCGCACATAAAAGACTTCCCGTTTAAACTCAACACAGTAGACATAGCGATATCGTTTTCCCCGTACAAGATGGTTAACCCGCTCGCCGTTTCCTGAAAGTATCATCGGCTTACCGATAACGGCGTCCGTGCCCTCGTAGGAGATGGTGCTGGTGGGCACCATGTTGGGGTCATAGCGGTCCTCAGATACGGCCACCACCACTTTCTTGGGTTTAACGGCATCTTTGGCAGCCGGTGGAGATGGCTGCTCTATTTTACGTGTGCCGGCAACGGATTGTCTGGACAGCTGTCTGATTTCATCTCGTACCACGGCTCTGTTTTCATCGGGAGCGTACAATAACTGCTGATAGCGCCCATATATCTCTTTTGGCAACCCAACCGCAAGCAACTCTCCGTGATCCATTAACACCGCGCGATCACAGAGCTGCACGACAGAGGCCCCTGAGTGAGAAACGAACAGAATCGTTGCACCCTTTTCCTTGATCTGCTCGATCCGGGCAAAGCACTTCCGCTGAAATTTCTCGTCACCGACCGCCAATGCCTCATCGATGACGAGAATCTCGGGGTCGACATTGACGGAAACGGCAAAGGCCAGCCTCACCATCATCCCGCTCGAGTAGGTGCGTGTTGGCTGCTCCATGAATTCGCCTATTTCGGCAAAATCGGCGATTGATTGAAAACGGGCGTCGATTTCCTCACTGGTAAGCCCTAAGATGGAAGCCTTCATGTAGACGTTTTCTCTTCCGGTAAAATCAGGATTGAAACCTGAACCCAGCTCCAAAATTGCCGCAATTCTCCCTTTCGTGGTGTAAGAGCCGCGGGTGGGGTTGAGGGTGCCGCAGATCATCTTCAGCAGGGTTGATTTACCCGATCCGTTTTTACCGATTATTCCGACGGTTTCACCTCTGCCGACAGTCAGTGAAACATCCTGAACAGCCCAGAATTCCCGGTAATACTGTCTTTTCCCTCGCCAGATCATCTGCAGCAGACGGTAGTGCGGCTTGTCGTATATAAGGTAGCACTTCGACAGGCAATCCGTCTGTATCGCTACATCAGATGACATCGGCAAACCCCTTTCTCGTTTTTTGGAACCAGGCAAAACCGAGACAGCAGACCAAGGCCGCACCGACATATTGCAGGGCAAGAAGAGATGGAGACGGACCGATGCCCCAGAAAAGGGCATTTCGGGTCTGCTCGATGACACCGGAAAGCGGGTTGATATGCATGATAATCTGGAATTGTGGGGGAAGACGGTCGGCGGAATAGAAAATCGGTGAGAGAAAGAGCAGGGCGGTGGTGATGATCGATATGATCTGGTTGACGTCTCGCAGGTAGACACCCAGCGAAGATAGCAGCCAACAGAGACCAAGAATAAAGAATCCCAATGGGAAAAGAATAACAGGGAGATAGAGTGTGGTGGCATGTGGCATGCCAAAGAGCACGGTGTATGCCAGGAGCCAGACCACAAGGCTTATGGCCATGTGGAAGATCGCGCTGCCCAGGTTAATAACGGGGAAAATTTCAATGGGATAGACGACCCTGGTGACGTAATGGTTATTACTCATGATTAGCGACGGCGCCCGATTGATGCACTCGGCAAAAAGATTGTACACAATAAGGCCGGCGAAAAGCAGCAGGGCGAATTCCGTTTTGGATCCGCTTCCACCGCCCCACCGTGCCTTGAATACCACGCTGAAAACAAAGGTGTATACGGCCAACATCAGCAGTGGGGTAAAAAACGACCAGAGAATTCCGAGAAACGACCCCCGATACCGGCCATACACTTCACGCTGAATCGATTTTATGATGAGATACCGATTATGCAGGATGGAAGCGACCATCGCGCGTGGGTTCATGTGATGATCTTGCATATGTCATCCTGGCAATACTACTCCGTGCCTCGGAGCATCGAACGCCATTTCTGGCGGATGAGTTATTTGGTGAATGTTAGCGCTTTCGGGTGATTATGAGTCAAAAGATTGTAATGCCGCAAGCTTAATCAGACTCTTTGATTTCAGCAACTTCTTTCCAGGCAATCATCACTGATTCTTATCAAGATTTGTTTTCGGTGGCGAACCGGCTGACCACATAGCGTGCCTGATCGAGATGGATCTTGAGGTGGAAGGCGAACATGCAGTGCCAGCGGTGTGCGTCGAATGTGCCGAAAAGCGGGTGCGGGGTGGTGGCGCCGCCCCGCAACGTACCAAGGGTGCCAACCATGGCAAGGTGTTTATCTACCTCGTCTCGTAGCCGTGCCACCTGTTCTTCCCCTACATCGGTAGCCGGCATCACGTCTGTTTTGGGATTGATGACGGCTGCACCATGCAGGGTTTCTCCCACGGCAAGCTGGTTGATAATGGCCGAAATCGTGTGGGCGACAATACCGTTGTGCGCCAGGATCTGGTAAAAAGACCAACCGCGCATATCCTCGTCCAACCCCCGCATGGGCGGCACCGTCACCGGAGTGCACCCCTGGACCGGTTCAATCTGTTCTGCCAGCTCGAGATAGTCGTGCAACGCCTTTTCCGCCTGGCGCGATGCCTTGGCCCGACTGGTAATGGCAAACAGCGATTGAATAATGGTTTTTAAGATCAACTTACTTATGGCTCTCTGTGTGGTGATTGTAAATTCTCTATATCATAGCCTTGGTCCGCGAGCAACGCGAGTAAACCGTCTTCGCCCGCCAGGTGCAGGGCGCCCACCAGCACCATCTCAATTTCTGGGCTTTCCATCATTGTTTCTATATCACTTATCCAGCGTGCGTTACGCCGCGCCAGCAGAGTTTCGTATATCTCTGGGAACTGTTCGCGCCAGGGATCAATGGCAATCCTGGCCAGACCATCCACGTCGCCGCGCCGCCACGACTCTTTCAACTGGGCAAGCATTGCCGGCAGGTTCTCTAAATCTTCGAGTTGTTGGAGAATCAGGGCATCCTCGTTGCCGACTCCCATTTCGGCAAGAAACCTCAGCTGTTCCTCAATGCTCTCCAGAAACCCCCGTGGTTTTCCATCGTTTCTCGCCAATTCGTCAAAATAGACGTCAACTCCATCACTGCCCATGCCAAGCTTTTGCAGTTCAATAGTGGTCAGGGTCACGATCAGCAGGCCCGGTTTGAATTTCAGCAATACCGAGCTGTACAGGTTTCGCTTTTCCAGATACTCCTTGAGCCGAGCAAAGGTAGCCGGCTGCAGTGTGTCGGCAATGGTGGTATCTCCGGGATAGATCAGGGTGGTCATCAGGGCACGCTGTACCTCTGGTGCGTTCATAGCCTGAATGTCTATCTCAAGGATAAGTCGCTCCGCGTTTCGGTACGCCTCTTTGAAGGCATCGGGTAACGGATAGTCGGTGATGCTCAGGAGGTGGATAGTGCCACCCAGGTAGAGATAGTTCTCACCGTTGCTCACTTTCCAGACCGGTGAGGCGCCATATCCACATACCGGCGCCGCGGCCAGTAAAACGATGAGTGCGGCGGCATTGATAAGTGTTCGGGTAAGAAGCATGAGGATGGGTGGACTGGGATGCATTGGTTTTCAGGTCATGTTATTATTTGATGCTCTCGTAAAAAGTCCTCGACAAACCACATTTACACTACTTGTTGTATATACTTTAGAATCTGAAACACTATATGTTGCCCATCAAAGTTAGGATTTAGGGTTTTTACGAGTGCATCATTATTTGATGAATTCGTAAAAACATCAAAATTGCTCGCTGCCGTCATTCCCGCGAAAGCGGGAATCCAGTGATTTCATTTAATTATGGATGTCGGATCAATTCGGATATGACGGGCATATGGGTTTTTACGAGCGCATCATGATATAATTACGCTTGTTTTCAAATGGTATCAGAAGGTATTATAGCCACTTATAGATAAATCAGTTCGCCTCGTTTTACACATGAGTTCTCTTTTTGTTAAGGTTTATCGGTTTTATCGGGACGGTTTTGCCGCCATGACGGTGGGCAGAACCCTGTGGAAAATCATTTTCATCAAGCTTTTCATCATGTTTGCCGTGCTCAAGCTGTTTTTCTTTCCCGATTTTCTCAGCACCCGTTTTGACTCGGATGAGCAAAGGTCGCAATACGTCCTTGAACAAATAACCAGAGAACCATGAACAATGAGGCTCTTCCTACAAGCTCGAATGTATCACAAGCAACCCAAAAAGGAGGATGGTAGATGAGTGAAATAGATCTGGGCCTGGTCAACTGGTCCAGGGCACAATTTGCCTTGACGGCAATGTATCACTGGATGTTTGTCCCGCTGACTCTGGGGCTGTCGTTTCTCTGTGCGTTTTTTGAGACGATTTATGTGAAGACCGGTGATGAAAAATGGAAACAGCTGACCAAATTCTGGATGACCCTGTTTGGCGTTAACTTTGCCATCGGCGTTGCCACCGGGATCATCCTGGAATTTGAATTCGGTACCAACTGGTCAAACTATTCCTGGATGGTGGGGGACATCTTCGGCGCGCCGCTGGCGGTTGAGGGCATTGTCGCCTTTTTCCTGGAGGCCACCTTCTTTGCCGTCATGTTTTTTGGCTGGGAGAGGGTCTCCAAGGGGTTTCATCTCTTTTCCACCTGGATGGTGGCGGTGGGATCGAACCTCTCCGCTCTCTGGATTCTTGTGGCAAACGGCTGGATGCAGCACCCGGTGGGCATGGAGTTCAATCCCGAATCGGTTCGCTTTGAGATGCAGAATTTCTGGGAGGTACTCTTCTCACCGGTGGCCATTGCCAAGTTTACCCATACCACCAGCGCCGGCTTTATGATTGCCGCCGCCTTCGTAATAGCTGTCTCTTCCTGGTTTCTGCTTAAACGGCGTCATATCCAGATGGCGACCCGCTCCATTCTGGTGGCCTCGGTATTCGGCCTTTTCTCCTTTGCCTATCTGGGACTAACCGGAGACGAGTCGGCCTACTCCAACGCCTACACCCAGCCGATGAAACTGGCCGCCTACGAAGGTCTGTTTGATGGAGAGCACGGCGCCGATCTGGTGGCGTTCGGTATTCTTAATCCGGCGGTATTGCCCGGCAGCGATGAAGATCCATTTCTTTTCTCGGTGAAAATTCCTGCCATGCTGTCGCTACTGGCGAACCGTTCGGCGGATTCTTTCGTACCGGGCATCAACGATCTGGTCTACGGCAACGAGGCTGAAGGGATTGTTGGGGTTGACGAGATGATGCAGCGTGGCCGGCAGGCGAGAATCGATCTGGCCGCCTTCAAGGATGCCCGCGGCGCCGGTGATGATGCCGCTGCTGAGATAGCTCTGGCGGATTTTGACCTAAACAGGGATTTTCTCGGTTACGGCTATTTGCAGACACCTGAAGATGCGGTACCGCCGGTGCAGATGTCGTTCTACGCCTTTCATATCATGGTGTTTCTCGCCGTTTTCTTTGGTTTCATCAGTATTGCCTATCTTGTATACACCACGAAAGGGACGATCGCCGATAAACGCTGGCTGCTGCCTTTGGGCATCGCCTCGTTTTTTCTGGCAATGCTGGCCAGTCAGGCGGGCTGGATCGTCGCCGAAGTGGGGCGTCAGCCCTGGGCAATTCAGAGCATGCTGCCGGTGGGAGTGGCCACCAGCAATATTGGGGCCGGCAATGTCATCGTAACGTTCTGGATGTTTGCCGGGCTTTTTACCCTCTTGCTGCTGGCGGAAATCAAAATAATGCTGCGTGTGATCAGCAAAGGACCGGAGGGTGCATAGATGATCGGAAGCCTCGATATTACCACCTTACAGCAGTTGTGGTGGGTGCTGGCCTCGGTGGTGGGTTCGCTGTTTTTGTTCCTTACCTTCGTACAGGGCGGTCAGACCCTGCTCTGGCAGGTTGCCAAAACGGATTATGAAAAGAGTCTGGTCATCAATTCACTGGGCCGGAAATGGGAGTTGACCTTCACTACCCTTGTGCTCTTTGGCGGCGCCTTGTTTGCCGCGTTCCCCAAATTTTATGCCACCAGTTTCGGTGGTGCCTACTGGGTGTGGATGCTGATTCTGTTTACCTTCATAATTCAGGCGGTGAGCTACGAGTATCGCAAAAAGGAAAACAATTTGCTGGGTACGAAGACCTACGATATCTTTTTGTTCATCAACGGCTCGGTGGGTATTTTATTGATCGGTGCGGCGGTGGGCACCTTCTTTACCGGGTCAAACTTCGTCCTTAACGAGTATAACCAGGTGCGCTGGACCCACCCCTTGATGGGAGTGGAAGCGGCCTTTTCGCCCTTCAACGTGGCGTTGGGGTTGTTTCTGGTGTTCAATGCCCGGGTGCTGGGCGCTAAATACCTGATTAACAACATCGATTTCAGTTCCGCCCCGGAGCTTGAAACGCGACTGCGCCGGGCATGTCTCACCAGCCTGATCTGCGCCCTGCCGTTTCTGCTGTACGTACTCATCCGCCTGGTCTTCATGGCCGGTTTTGGTTTTGATGAAAACGGCGTGGTCAGCATGGTGGATTACAAGTATCTGGGTAATCTGCTGGCTATGCCCATTGTTCTGGGCCTGCTGTTGGCGGGGTTACTGCTGGTCGTGTATGGGGTGATCGCCACCGCCTTTCTCGGCGGTCGGCGGGGTATCTGGTTCGGCGGGCTGGGTACCGTGCTGGTGGGGCTGGCGGTCTTTTTCACGGCCGGCTTCAATAGCACCCCGTTTTATCCGTCCAAGTATGATCTACAGTCGAGCCTATCGATCTATAACGCGTCGTCGAGCCACTACACCTTGACGGCAATGACCTATGTGGCCATGGTGATACCGTTTGTGCTCGCCTATATCGCCTACGTATGGCGGCTGATGGATGCAAAAAAGATCGACCATGAGGATATATCGGATTCTAAGGCGTACTAGCAAATAAGGAGAAAGAGAATGGAAGCATTTTTACTGATCTCGTGGGTGGTGTTGATTGCCGCCTCATATAAGGTATCGGTTTACCTGCTCGATAAAACCGGTAATCTGTAAGATGCACATGGCGTACAACTAGAAGGTGCGGCGGGAACCGGTTGCCTTCCGTCGTGTTATTTTTTCATCTTTCCTGGATACCGCAATGGCAAGAAATTTATTCAACAAGGTGTGGGATCTGCACAAGGTGGCGTCTCTGTCGGAGACCCACGACCAGCTCTTCATCGGCCTGCATCTTGTTCATGAAGTGACCTCGCCGCAGGCATTTGCCGCCTTAAAAGAGCGCGGCTTGCGGGTTAAGTACCCACAATGTACGGTGGCCACCGTTGACCACATCGTACCCACTCAGAGCCAGATGATTCGCCCCTATCGTGACGGGCTGGCCGAAGAGATGCTGCAGGCGCTGGAAGAGAGCACCAGGGAGTTCGGGATCAGATTTTTCGGCTTGGATTCGGAGCGGCAGGGCATCGTCCATATTATTGGCCCGGAAAACGGCCTGACCCAGCCCGGCATGACCATTGCCTGTGGCGATTCGCACACCTCCACGCACGGCGCCTTCGGTGCCATCGCCTTTGGTATCGGCACCTCTCAGGTGCGTGATGTGCTCGCCACCCAGACCATGGCCCTGGAGCGGTTACGGGTCCGTCGCATAGAGGTGACGGGAAAACGGGGTCCGGGAGTCTTTGCCAAGGATATCATCCTCAAGATCATCGCCGAGCTCGGCGTCAAGGGCGGTATCGGCTACGCCTATGAGTATGGGGGAGAGGTGCTCAGTGCACTGTCCATGGAAGAGCGCATGACCATCTGCAATATGAGCATTGAAGGCGGTGCCCGGGCCGGTTACGTCAATCCCGATGAGACGACCTTCAATTATCTTGAAGGCAAACCCTTTGCACCACCGCCGGAGCGATTCTCCGATATGAAAAAGTTCTGGCAGTCGATGGCTTCTGATCTGGACTGCCCCTATGACGATTCCTATCATCTCGACATCTCTTCGCTGGCGCCCATGGTTACCTGGGGTATTACCCCGGGCCAGGCCATCGAGGTGGATAAACCGTTGCCCCGCTTGGCCGAGATGAGCGAGAGTGATAAGGAGATCGGCGCCAAGGCGTATGAGCATACCGGCTTTTCCGAAGGCGCTATGTTGCTGGGCCGCCCCATTGATGTAGCCTTTATCGGCTCGTGCACCAATGGCCGGATTAGTGATTTGCGCAGCGCCGCCGCGGTGATCCAGGGAAGACGGGTGAAGAACGGCGTACAGGCCCTAGTGGTGCCCGGTTCCAGGCAGGTGAAGATGCAGGCCGAGGCGGAGGGGCTGGATACCATCTTCACCGAAGCCGGTTTTCAGTGGCGTGAAGCGGGGTGCTCCATGTGTCTGGCGATGAATCCAGATAAGCTTCAGGGCAACCAGATCTGCGCCAGTTCTTCCAATCGTAATTTCATCGGCCGGCAGGGTTCGGCAAAAGGCCGCACCTTGCTGATGAGCCCGGCCATGGTGGCGGCAGCCGCCCTGGAAGGGGCGGTGGCCGATGTCCGCACGCTTTTATAGGAGTCTGTCATGACCAGCAATGGTGCACGTATTAATCATATAGCAGGAACCGCCGTACCGGTTATCGGCAACGATATCGATACCGACCGCATCATCCCGGCCCGCTTTTTGCGCTGCGTTACCTTTGAGGGACTGGGAGAACAGGTATTTCGGGACGAGCGGTTTGATGAGCAGGACAATCCCGTTGACCATCCACTCAACGATCCACGCTTCAGCGGCGCCTCTATTTTAATCGTCAACGCCAACTTCGGGTGTGGTTCCAGCCGCGAGCATGCCCCGCAGGCAATCATGCGATACGGGATCAGGGCGATCATTGGGGAATCGTTTGCCGAGATCTTTGCCGGTAACTGTTTGAGTCTGGGGATTCCCACCTTTACCGCGGACCAGGCGACGGTGCGTGATTTGCAGACTCGCATAACAAACCACCCCGATACCGTGCTATACCTGGATATAGAACAGCTCACCGCCACCATGGGGACGACGACCGTTACTCTTGCCATGAGCAAAACCACCCAATCGGCCCTTGTCTCCGGCACCTGGGACAGCCTCGAACAATTACTCGCCAATGAGGCGGCAATCGATGCGGTATATGATCGTATTCCATATTTAGGCGGGTAGCGCGCCCTATACATCACCATGGAAAACAAAATCGCCCTGATCACCGGCGGCAGTCGGGGTATCGGCCGGGCCATTGCCGTGGAGTTGGCCCGCCACGGTGCCCATATTGCGGTGGCGTATCATCATGGCCAGCGTGAGGCGTATCAGGTGGTTGCCGATATTGCTAGCGGCGGCTCTACGGCGGTATCAATTGCGGCCGATATCTCTCAGGTTGCGCATGTTGAGAGGCTTTTTGATCAGGTGGTTGAGCATTTCGGCGGCCTCGACATCCTCGTCAATAACGCCGGTGTCATGGTCAACCGGGCCATTGCCGAGGTCGAGGAGGAAGAATTCGGCCAGATGTTTGATGTTAATGTCAAAGGCCTTTTTTTCTGTTGCCGGCAGGCCGCCCGGCTGATGCGTGACGGCGGCAGGATCATCAACATAGGTACCACCGTCACCAAACTCATGTTGCCGAACTACGGGGTATACGCCGCCACCAAGGGGGCTGTCGAGCAGATCACCAGGGTGCTGGCCAGGGAGTTGGGTGAACGGATGATCACCGTTAACACGGTATCGCCGGGGCCCACCGATACGGAGTTGTTTCGACGCGGTAAAAGCCGGGAACGGATCGATGCCATGGCCGCCATGTCACCATTCAACCGCCTCGGTAGGCCTGAAGATATTGCCCGCGTGGTGGCCATGCTCTGCTCAGATGATAGCGCCTGGATCAGCGGCCAGACCATCTTTGCCAATGGCGCCCTGGCCGGATAGTCTCTGCTCGGTCGACCGGAAGGGCGACCTCTTGGGGGTGGCGTAACGTGTTGTGAAACGGTTAGCTTTGCCGTTTTACTTTATTGTAGTGGGGTCTTGGGGGGAGCGGCCCGGTAGATTTCCTGATAGACCTGCGCCAGCGGTACCTTCTGTTCGGCGGCGACCCGCCGGCATGCTTCATATTCCGGATAGATGACCGCGCCGTGCGGTTTTTCTACATACTTTGCGGTAACCGGGCCCCAGGGAGTGGCGACCTCAATCCGGCTCCGGGCCAGGGTGTAGCGCTGTTCACGGCGAAAACGCAGGCCGATGGCGCTGGTCTCGCTTAGTATCACCTGCATGAGTGGCTGCTGGTGGCTTGGTCGGCAGATTACCTGTAGACAGAAACCAGGGCGCGATTTCTTCATGTGCAGTGGAGACAGACTTACGTCCAGGGCGCCCTGATCAAGAAGTTTGCCGCATACATAGTCAAATCCTTCCGGATTCCAGTCGTCTAAGTTGGTTTCAATGACCACTACATCCTGGGCCTCTTCCACCTCCCGCGCCTGGCCGAGGATGGCACGCAACAGGTTTGGCCGATCCGGGCTGCCCGGATGGCTGCCTGCGCCGTAGCCGGTCTTGATCATAGTCATGGAGGGCAGCGGCCCGAATTCATCAACAAGCTCGCGCAGCAAGGCAGCACCGGTGGGGGTCACCAGCTCAAAATCTGCCTCGATACCCACTACCGGAATCCCTTCAAGCAGTTCGCATACCGCCGGTGCCGGCAGCGGCAATCGACCATGGGCACACTTGACAAAGCCGCGGCCAAGTGGCAGCGGCGCACTGATGACTCGATCTACCCCAAGGGCGTCAAGGGCGACGATCGCCCCCACAACGTCAACAATGGTATCAAGGGCTCCCACTTCATGAAAATGAACACGCTCGATCGGTTGCTGATGCACCTTCGCCTCAGCCTCGGCGAGTCTTCTGAACACGAGGCGGCAACGATTCACCACCGGCTCGGACAGACTGCTTTTGGCAAGCAGTGTTTCAATATCCGGCAGGGTTCGGAGGCGCGGCTCTGTTGCCGCGGTGACGGCAAGCGTAGTGGCGCCGATACCGCTTACTGTCTTGCTGGAAATGGACAATTCGAAGGAATCAATGGGCAGTTTTGCCAGTTCACCCCGGAGCACCGATTCGTCCAGGCCGCAGCCCAGCAGGGCGCTCAGCAGCATGTCGCCGCTGATACCGGAAAAACAGTCCAGATAGAGGGTATGGGGCGCGCTCATTTCTCAGTAACCGGCTGCCGGCAGATATCGCCTGGTTTGAGCGGCCACCCGTTGAGCATCTCCCCTACCGTCATCCGCTTTTTACCGGCGGGTTTTAGCTCGCCGATTAACAGGCATTTCCTACCGGTGGCGATCAGCAGTCCCTGGCGATCCGCCGACAAAATGGTGCCGGGCGGTTGGGAAGAGTCGCGGTAGACGACCACGGGCTTGAAAAGCTGAACCTCCCGTTCATGGATCAGGCAGCGTGCCACCGGCCATGGATCAAGCCCACGAATAAGGTGCTCGAGATCAATTGCCGGCCTGTTCCAGTCGATATATCCGTCCTCTTTTTTAAGGGGTGGAGCGTTGGTGGCCCCGGCATGGTCCTGCCCGGTCGGGGCTACTCCGCCTGAATGGAGTGCATTGATTACCTCGAGCAGAGTAATAGCGCCCAGTTGCGCAAGTTTGGCAAGCAGGCTGCCGCTGGTCTCGTCGGGGGCGGGGGTAAGTGCGCTCTGAGCCAGCACATCGCCGGTATCCATGCCTTCATCCATCTGCATGATGGTGATGCCGACCTCAGGGTCACCCTCGATGATCGCCCACTGGATGGGGGCGGCTCCACGATGGCGGGGAAGTAGTGAGCCATGCACGTTGATGCAGCCCAGCGGCGGCAAATTTAGAATATGCGGCGGCAGGATGCGGCCGTAAGCGGCCACGATGATGAGATCGGGCTTGTAGGCGGCAAGGGTTACCGCGAATTCATCTGTTTTGATGGCGGTGGGCTGCAAAACCTCGATTTCGTGTTGCAGGGCCAGTTCCTTGACCGGTGGACTGTTTTTTTTGCGGCCGCGCCCGGCCGGCCGATCCGGCTGACACACTACCGCCACAACCTGATCAGGGCCGTCGATAAGGGCCTGCAGAATGGGTACACCAAATGCGGGTGTACCCATAAATATGATGCGATAGGGGACGTTGCCACCCATTAGGCGGCCTGCTGAGTTTCCAGCATCTTCTTTCTTCTCTTTTTGTAGAGGCTGCGTTTAAGCGGAGTGAGATGGTCGATAAACAGCACCCCATTGAGGTGATCTATCTCGTGCTGTAACACCACCGCGAACCGATCCTCAGCACTGAGCTGATGGTGCTCGCCATCGGGGGACTGGTAGCTCAGTTGAATTTTCTTGAACCGTTTTACTTGGGCGGTCAGCTCCGGTACACTGAGGCATCCTTCCTCGTCGAGCTGGCTGCCCTCATGCTCGATAATTTCCGGATTGACCATGGGGAGGAACTGCTTTTCCTCCTCACCCTTGCTGACATCAACCACGATAACCCGCTGTGAGACAGCTACCTGCGGTGCTGCCAAGCCGATCCCCGGGGCCGCGTACATGGTTTCGGCCATATCGGCGACGAGGGTCCGTAGAGATTCATCAAAAGTGCTTACGCTTTCCGCTGTATGCCTGAGAACGGGGTCGGGATACTCGATAATTTTTCTTACGGCCATTATATTACAACGCTGCTTGTATATTAATACTTTGTACGAATTTGCTACTAAACCCTTTGCCTGCGGGATGGTCGCTCTTGTAAAGGGTCGCAACAATCGGTACACTGCTCCATCATCACTATAACTGTCGGTAAATTATGAACATTTTTTTGCTGATTGCAAGTTATCTCATCGGCGCGATCCCTTTTGGTCTGCTGGTTGGCAGATGGGCGGGAGTCGATGTACGCGGCGGCGGCAGCGGCAATATCGGCGCCACCAATGTCGGCCGTCTGCTGGGTAAAAAATATGGAGCACTGACCCTGATTCTTGACGTGCTCAAGGGGTTCGTGCCCATCAGTCTGGCCGCCATAGTCGTGCCGGCGGGCGACACGCATGAGTTTATCCTTCTTGGCTGCGGAATCATGGCGGTGGTTGGCCATATGTTTCCCGTTTATCTGATGTTTCGCGGCGGTAAGGGGGTTGCCACCGCCCTGGGGGTGTTTTTGTTTCTATCGCCCGCGGCGGTGGTGATCAGCGTTGTTGTTTTTACCGGTGCGGTGGCACTTTCCGGCTATGTTTCCGCCGGCTCCCTGCTTGCTTCCGGGCTGTTTCCGTTATGGCTCATGGTTGTCGGGAAAAGCTGGGCAACGGTGGCGGCAGCACTGCTGATTGCAGCACTTATCTGGATTAAACATCGGGCAAATATCGGCAGACTGCTGAACGGCACCGAGCAAAGCTGGCGGCAAGGCAAGGACAACGCGATCTGAACCTGAACCCCTGTGAAAACTCCAAATAATCAAATAATTGAGCAGATAGAAGCGGCTGCCGGGATCAGTCACCGTCCGGACGGCTCAACATATCGCTTTTTGAGCCACGAAGCGGAATGCGCTATCGTCCACGGCGGCGCCGTCAGCCATCATAAAGTCCAGCACGCGGCCCTTATGGCGGAGATTGTTCCGGAGCGCTATGCCCGCAATCAACGGCAACTGTCCACCGCCGATCAGCTTAGGCTGTTAGGTGCCGGCGTTGCCGTTGTCGGCTTGGGTGGGCTTGGCGGCGCCGTGGTCGAGGTGCTGGCGAGAATTGGGGTGGGCCATCTTACCCTGATTGATGGTGATCATTTTGCCGACAGCAACCTCAATCGGCAACTGCTGAGCAGCCCCGCCGCACTGGGCCAAAACAAGGCGGAGGTGGCGGCACGGCGGGTAGCAGAGCTTAACCCGGCGGTGCTGACCGCAACTCATACCATTATGTTGACAGAGGATAACCGGCAAGGGCTGCTTACCGGCGTCGATGTGGTCATGGACTGCCTCGATTCGATCGGTGATCGTTTCGTGCTTGAAAAGGGATGCCGGCAATGTAGTGTGCCCCTTATCTCGGCCGCCATCGGCGGCTGTGCCGGCCAGGTGACCACTATCATGGCATCTGATCCAGGGTTACGATTGATTTACGGGGATCCCCAGCGACGCCTGCACCAGGGGGCCGAACGGACCATGGGTACCCTGCCGTTTGCGGCAATGGGAATTGCCAGTGCGGCCTGTGGTGAGCTGGTCAATATTGTTGCCTGGGGCTCGCCACGACTGCGTGGCCGCTTGCTGGTTATAGATTACGGCGGGTTTGATGCTGACGTGATAGAACTGGCGATTGCATCTCCGAACAATTAAGTCAGGACGGTTTTTTGGGAAAGCGATTGGTGATCAGCACCTCTTTTTTCCCCTCATCCTCCGCCTCTTTTTTCCCATCCGGGTCTTCGGTAAACTCTTCGATCAAAGAGACCGACTGCAGCGGCAGCATCAGCTGGCGAACATCGCCGAACAGCTTTCTGATATCGTCATCGGCGGGATTGATAAGCACCCCGCCACCACGCGGCAGCACCAGATCCTTTATCGCCACGAAATAGGGGTGGGTCATATCGAGGCTGTTCGCCTTCAGGCTGTACTCCTTCTCCTTCCAGGTAAAATGGACGCGGAACAGTGATTTCGGCACAGGCGGCATCGATTTGCCTAATTCCCCATCATATCGCGCAAAACAAAGGGCAGGATGCCGCCGTGCTGATAGTAGCGTACATCCACTTCGGTATCGAGCCGACTCACCACACTGAATTGGCGCTCTGAGCCGTCAGGCGCCAGCGCCGTAACCGTCAGGGTCTGGCCGGGCCTGATTTCATCCGGTTGCTCAATGGAAAAACTCTCTTCACCACTGAGCTGCAACGAGTCAACCGATTCACCGTTGCCGAACACCAGGGGCAGGATGCCCATTCCCACCAGGTTGTTGCGGTGAATGCGCTCAAAGGATTCGGCAATCACCGCCTTTACGCCGAGCAGGTTGGAACCCTTGGCCGCCCAGTCACGGGAAGAGCCCGAGCCATATTCCTTGCCGGCCAGAACGATAAGCGGTACCGTCTCACTCTGGTACTGCATGGCCGCATCGTAGACAAACTGCTCTTCATGGTTCGGAAAACTCCGGGTGTAGCCACCCTCCTTGGGGGCTACCAGTTTATTTTTGATGCGGATATTGGCAAAGGTGCCGCGCATCATCACCTCGTGATTGCCGCGCCGTGACCCGTAAGAGTTGAATTGCTCCGGCTCGACTCCTTGTTTTTTCAGATATTCGCCGGCCGGGTAATGGGCCGGAATGGCGCCGGCCGGGGAGATGTGATCGGTGGTGACGCTGTCGCCCAGAACCAGCAGCGCTCTGGCCCCGGCAATGGCGGCGGGCGGCTCAGGGCTTTGATCGAAGGTGTCGAAGTAGGGCGGTTTCTTAATATACGTTGAGTCTTGCTGCCAAGGGAAGGTGGTTGATTTTGTCACCGGCAATCCTTCCCAGAACGAATCGCCCATAAAAATAGTCTTATATTCACGGGCAAAGGCCTCAGTACCTACATGGGCGCGGACCAGGGCGGCAACATCTTTTTCATGTGGCCACAGCTCATTGAGGTAGACCGGCTGGCCGTTGGGATCAAGCCCCAGCGGCTCGCTGGTCATATCGATATTGACCCTGCCGGCCAGGGCGAAGGCCACCACCAGCATGGGTGAAGCGAGATAATTTGCCTTTACCTTCTGGTGAATACGGGCCTCGAAGTTGCGGTTGCCGGAGAGCACCGCGGCCACGTTCAGATGATGTTCATTGATGCTGTTTTCAATTACCGGGTGCAGCGGGCCGCTGTTGCCGATGCAGGTGGTGCAGCCAAAGGCGGCAATATGAAAGCCCAGCGCCTCAAAATAGGGCAGCAGCCCGGCTTTTTCCAGGTACGAGGTCACCACCCGGGAACCGGGCGCAAATGAGGTCTTGACGTACGCCGGTACGCGCAGGCCACGGCGCACCGCTTGTTTGGCGATAAGACCGGCGCCGATGAGCACGGATGGGTTGGAGGTGTTGGTACAGGAGGTAATGGCGGCGATCACCACGCTGCCGTCGCCGATTTTTTCCGTCTGTCCGTTGAGGTTGATCTCGATATCACGTTTGGCCACAGCCTCACAATCTTTGTTCGGTTCATCGGGGTGACCGGACTCCTCCACGAATGTTGCCAGCTTGGCTGGATCGGTTTCACGCTCATACACGCAGTCGAGCAGGTCGCCAAACGACTTTTTCATCTGTGAAAGACTAATGCGATCCTGCGGCCGGGCGGGACCGGCCAGTGAGGGCTCCACCGCGGCAAGATCAATGGTGACTGTGTCGGTGTACTGGATGTTATCACCATCGTTATAAAAGAGATGGTTGGCGGTGCAATAGGCCTCAGCCAGTGCCGCCTGGCGTTTCCGACCGGTCAACCGCAGATAATCTAGGGTCGCCCGGTCAACCGGAAAAAACCCCAGAGTGGCGCCATATTCAGGCGTCATATTGGCAATGGTGGCGCGATCGGGAATCGACAAGGCAGCCAGCCCCGGGCCGTGATATTCGACGAATTTTTCCACCACATTGCGGGCACGCAGGATCTGGGTGATGTAGAGCACCAGATCGGTGGCGGTAACGCCCTGGTTCAGTGAGCCGGTGAGATTAACCCCGATAACCTGGGGAATGGACATATAGTAGGGCTGCCCCAGCATGACCGCCTCAGCCTCGATGCCGCCCACGCCCCAGCCCATCACCCCGATACCATTGATCATCGGGGTGTGGGAATCGAGTCCGACCACCGTATCGGGGTAGGCCATGGTGCCCTGTGCATCGTTATCCTCGATGACGACTCGGCCCAGGTGTTCCAGATTTACCTGGTGGCAGATGCCGGAATTGGGGGGTACCACCTGAAAATTGGTAAAACTCTGCTGGGCCCATTTGAGCAGACCGTACCGTTCCGTATTTCGTTCATACTCTTTGGCGACGTTGTGCTCCAGGCTGCCGACGGTGCCGGAATAGTCAACCTGCACCGAATGGTCCACCACCAGTTCCACCGGCACGGTGGGGTTGACCTTTTCCGGATTGCCGCCCAGTTCTGCAACCGCATCGCGCATGGCGGCAAGATCAACCACCGCCGGTACCCCGGTAAAATCCTGCATGAGTACCCGGGCCGGGTGATAGGGTATCTCCACCGGTGTCTCGTAGCTCGGCTGCCAGGTGGCAATGGCACGCAGATCATCGGCTGTGACAATGGCGCCGTCCAGTTTCCTGAGTAGATTTTCAACCAGGATGCGGATGGAGTAGGGCAGGGTGGTGATCTCGACATCCAACTGCCGGGCGCATTCACCGATGGCAACGTAGCTCAGATTGGTTTGGTCGAGGTCTAGATGTTTAATGTAATCTTGTCGGTTCATGATGTTTGGTGACGATCTGTGATTTCTTAATGATTAACTATTCAATATAGGCCCAGTGCGATTCATGGTAACCTTGAAAAATGGCCTTTTCGCCCAATCTCCGCGTTGCTCAAAAAATTTTATCCTCGGTATATCAGCCATATGCCTGCGGTAAAATTTTTCTCGCGCCTTGATCTTGAACGAAAATTCTCATTTTTCAAGGCTCCCAGATGGTGTGTACCGTATCGGATATGACGTAGGCCAGTGTTTTCGGCTCTGTTATTGCTGCTCGGGCTCACTCTTTTCGGCTGGAAGAATAAGGTTGAGAACAAGTCCCAAAATGGCGGCCAGGCCGATCTTCTCGATGACGAAACTATCTCCGGCGGTGAATTTCATGCCGCCGATCCCGCAAACCAGAATAACCGAAATGATAATCAGGTTGCGCGGCCTGGTAAGGTCCTGGCCCGATTTAACCAGCGTATTGATGCCGATAACGGTAATCATGCCAAAGAGCATGATCATAATACCGCCCATGACCGGCACCGGTATGGTGGCCAGCAAGGCGCCGATTTTGCCGACAAAGGAAAGGACAATGGCGGTAATTGCCGCCCACGTCATGATGGCCGGGTTGAACGCCTTGGTCAGGGCGACGGCGCCGCTCACCTCGGAGTAGGTGGTGTTTGGCGGCCCACCCAGCATCGAGGCCAGCGATGTCGCCAGTCCGTCACCTAGCATGGTGTTTTGTATGCCCGGATCTTTCAGGTAATCCTTGCCGGTGATCGAACCGATGGCCAGCACATCGCCAAAATGCTCGATGGCCGGGGCGATGGCCACTGGTACGATGAATAAAATGGCGGCCCAACTCCACTCGGGAAAGACGAAATTCGGCAGGGCGAACCACGCCTTTTCGCCCACCGGCGCCATCGATATCAGGCTGGCCGCCGTCCAGTTCTGGAGTGAACCCGGATCGAAGGATGACTGGAGGGAACCGCTCAATCCGGTGAGGTCAAAGAGCAGCGCCGCCACATACCCGGCGCCGATGCCGCACAAGATAGGTATCAATTTGAACCAGCCGCGTCCGAGCAGGGCGACGATTACCGTGGTTGTCAGGGCGATGGCCGCCAGGATGATGGCGGTGGGCTCCGGTACCAGCCAGGCGGCGCCATCGCCGGTACGGCCCATGGCCATATGTACCGCTACCGGGGCCAGAACCAGACCAATTACCATGATCACCGGACCGGTTACGATAGGCGGCAACACCCGGTGCAGAATTTCGGTGCCGAACGCCCGGATCAGCAGGCTCAGTACCACGTAGAGCAGTCCTGCCGCGGCCAGTCCGCACATGGTGGCCGGGATGCCCAGGGTCTGCACGCCGTAGATGATCGGTGCGATAAAGGCGAACGATGAGGCCAGAAACACCGGCACCTTGCCGCGGGTGATGATCTGAAACAGCAAGGTACCGGCACCGGCGGTAAACAGAGCCACATTGGCGTCCAGACCGGTCAAAAGCGGTACCAGAACCAACGCGCCGAAAGCGACGAAGAGCATCTGGGCGCCGAGTAGACTGTCGGCGAGGCGAAACCGGTAGGTGGTGTTGGCAGTGTCATCGGGCATGAATAGTCTCCTTATAAAGTGGCGAGAGGGCAGGCTGAAGGATATCGGTTGTTGTTGCCGGCTGATGGTTCCGGGAAAAATCTGAAGTTGGTGTGATCACCATTCGGCTCATTGTATGCTGTAGCGGCAGTCTGATGAGTATCGGCTCTTTACGCGTATGTCCATACTATTTGGTTCCAAAAATTTTGTCGCCGGCATCACCCAGTCCCGGCAGGATATAGCCGATATCGTTGAGACGCTCGTCAATGGCGGCCACGTAAATTTCCACATCGGGATGCGCCTCGGTCACCCTTTTTAAACCCTCCGGGGCGGCCACCAGAAACAGCCCTTTGATGGATTGGCAACCGGCTTTCTTCAGGGTATCAATAGTGGCCAGCAGGGTGCCGCCGGTGGCCAGCATGGGATCAAGAATAAGGGCAATGCGTTTTTCCATTTCGCTGGCGGTTTTCACGTAATACTCCACCGGCTCCAGGGTCTCTTCATTGCGATAGTAGCCGACAACACTCACCTTGGCACTGGGGATCATATCCAACACTCCGTTCATCATCCCCAGACCGGCCCGCAGAATCGGGACGATGGTGATTTTTTTTCCCCGTATTTCATCAACCTCCACGTCACCGGCCCACCCCTGGATCGTTTTTTTCTGGGTAATCAAGTCCTTGGTGGCCTCATAGGTGAGTAGGCTGGCAACCTCCGAGGCGAGATCACGAAAGTCTTTGGTAGTGATGTCTTTTACCCGCATCAGGCCGAGTTTGTGTCTGATCAGGGGGTGATCGGCGTGGTGAATTGACATGACGGCTCCTTGGGACAGTACAATAGTCGGTGGATGGCGGCCAGTTGCGGATAACAAGCCGCCGCGATATTCGGATAATGGGAAACGCCTATCTTGTTAAAGAAAATCGGCTCAAAAGGCAAGATCAATTGTCGCCTTGCCGGCTCCGTTTCGCGTCATGTAAAATTCGTGAGCGGCGCTGTGCGTACGGCACCAGTTGCACCGCCAGCACCGCCGCCAGGATGATAACGGCGCCTGCGGTGCGCACGGCGCTCAAGCGCTCGCCGAGAATGATGAAACCGGCCATGGCGGCAAACACCGTCTCCAGGCTCAAGATGATGGCCGCGTCTGCCTCGTGGGTATAGCGCTGGCCGATGACCTGCAGGGTGAAGGCGATGCCGGTGGAAAATAGACCGGCGTAGAGAATGCCAAACCATGCTGAGTGAAAATCTGCTGCTCTGGGATGCTCAACAATGGCTCCGAGAACTAGTCCGCCTATCCCGCACACCATGAACTGGCCACAGGCAACCACCAGTGGCGCCCTTGTCCGGCCTGCCATGGTTCCCACCAGGATAACGTGAATGGCCCAGAAAAAGCTGGAGCCGACCACCCAGCTATCACCAAATTGCAGTGACAACCCGGTCGTGCCGCTCATGATATAGGTTCCGCCCACGCAGCACAACGCGGCCGGCCACACCACCCAGTGAATGGTGCGGCGCAGGACAAAAAAAGAGATTACCGGCACCAGCGGCACATAGAGGGCGGTAAGGAATCCGGCATTGGTCACGGTGGTGTGAAATATCCCAAATTGCTGCAAGGCGCCGGCGCTGAGCAGGACAAGCCCGGTTGCCGCAATGCCGTACCAGTCGGCGGAAGAGATGGAGGATCCCGATTTTTTCAGGGCGAAGTATTGGTGCAGGGCGAACGGCAGCACGAAAAAACCGCCGGCCAGCATCCGGGCGCCGGTAAAACTGATGGCCTGCAGTCCGCCGGTGCCTACCTGCTGCACGACAAAGGTGGTTCCCCAGATAAAGGCGGTGAGGACAAGAAGTCCGTTGGCGTGCAGACGTTTCATGGAAGTAGAGGCGGTGATGGTGAAAGGTTCCCTGAATATTTAACCAAATCCAAACATATTTACCGTAAAAAAAACTTGACGAAGTGGGCAGCCTCCTGGTTCTATGCGGGTACTATGCAGTACAGTTTTTTTTACTACGGAGGGTTTTTACTATGGAGGGTTTGTTATGAGAACAAAGCGGTACATACCTATCTCCACCGGCGCCATCACGGCTCTATGCATTGCCGGTCAGGCGTTTGCCGGTGGGACCGGGCCGATGAGTGAGGCGGATATGCTGGCCGAACTCAAGCGTATGATCCAGCAGCAACAGGCCCAGATCGACCAGCAGGCGGCAGAGATTGCCGCTTTAAAAGAGCAACTATCCGGTAGTGCGGCCGCTCTTCAGGCTGACGTCGCTAAATTGGAGGAAGAGAAGGCCGATAAAAGTGCCGTTGAAGATCTTGGAGTTGACAAGATGGTCGTCTCCAGCAATTCAAATATCGATGTGAATCTCTACGGCCAGTTGAACCGCGCTGTACTGTTTGCCGACAACGGTGATTCAAGTGATGTTTACTTTGTCGATAATACCAACTCAAATTCTCGTCTCGGCTTGCGGGCCGGTGGTGAGGTGGGTGGCTGGAAGATCGGCACCCGCTTTGAATACGGTATCGTTTCCAGCGCCTCTGATGACGTTAATCAGTTTGACAATAACAACGCCACTTCCGACAACTTCAAACTGCGCTGGGCGGAAATAAACTTTGCTAATGACACATTCGGTAAGTTTTCGCTTGGTAAGGGCGACAGCGCCTCCAATAGTGTGGCCGAAGTTGATTTATCCGGCACCGACGTAGTCACCTACTCAAGCATCAGCGACATGGCGGGCAACATTTTATGGAATGACAAAACCGCCAACGAGGTCAGCGATATCGCTATCGGTAATGTTTCCAGCAACTTTGACGGGTTGAGCCGGACGGATCGGATTCGCTACGATACGCCCTCCTTTGCCGGCTTCACGGGGGCCGCCAGCGCCAACGACGGCTCGGCTTATGACGGGGCACTGCGCTACAGCCGAATCTTCTCTGGAACCAAAGTGGCGGCTGCTTTCGGCTATGCCGATCCGGGTAGCACCGCCTCGTATAACAACCGCTACAGCGGCTCAATTTCAGTAATGCTTCCCATGGGGCTGAATGCTACCTTCGCGGGTGGCAGCCAGGATTTGGACACCTCCGGTCGGGATAATCCGGTTACCTGGTATGGTAAGCTCGGCTACCAGACCAAGTTCTATGATGCCGCCACCACCTCGTTCTCCGTTGACTACGCTCAGACCAAGGATCTGCAAGCCAATGACGATAAGTTCCAAACCTGGAGCTTGGCGGCGGTTCATAAAATTGACGACTGGGCAACCGAATTTTACGCGGCCTACCGTTTCCACAAGCTTGATCGTACCAATGTTGACTATGATAATATCAATGCCGTGATGGCGGGCGCCCGAATTAAATTCTAGTGAGATTATTTAATGCTGTTTTCTGGGCAGGCCTGTTGCTGGCCTGCCCATTGTTATTTTGTGGCTGTGGCGGTGAAGAATTCACCCCGGAAACAAACCGGGAGTTGATGCCGGGGCGTGGCCTTCTGTCGGGTGAAGACGGGGAATTAACCATTTGGGGAAAATCAGCCGCCGAACGCGAAGCCGATGAGGCTCAAGCAGAGCAAGAAAGTAACGGCGAAGAGCAAGAAAGTAGTGGTCGCGAAGAATAGCTGCATAGCCAGGCCTCTTCCCGGCAGGACCGTGCCGTAGAGTAATCAGATCGTTTATTTCAGATCGATCATCCCCCTAGCACTGGTTTTTTGTCTTTCCTTACACAATTCTAACCGACAATTTATTTGACCATAATATTTTGGGTCTAACGTGCCGCGCATGCGATATTTCTAAAACAGGGGAGAACCATGCAGCCGGTACACTTTCGAGCCATCTGGATTTCCGATACCCACCTGGGTGGACGCAACCTGCAGAGTAAGAAATTGCTCAACTTTCTCCAGGCCACCGAGTCGGAAAGTCTCTATCTGGTGGGCGATATCCTGGATTTGTGGAAACTGCGGCGGGACTGGCACTGGCCGGCCATCAACGACCGGATTATCGCAACGATTCTCAAAAAAGCAGCCGCCGGCACCAAGGTCTATTATCTGCCCGGCAACCATGACGAGATGATCCGTCCCTACTGCGGCTCGAACATCAACGGGGTGAAGGTGGTTGAGGAACTGGTGCATCGTGCCGCTGACGGGTCGCGCTATCTGGTGCTGCACGGTGATAGATTTGATTGCGTGATTCAAAAGAAAAAATGGCTCGCTGATCTGGGCAGTGTCCTGTACGATTCGCTTCTGGTGATAAACCGCTGGTACAATAAAATAAGCGGTGGGCTGGGTCGCCCCTATTACTCGATATCAGCGGATATCAAGCATCGGGTGAAAAAGGCGGTCAACTATATCGGCAACTTCGAGCAGACGGTGGTGGACGAAGCCCGTGCAAAACACGTGGACGGGCTCATCTGCGGACACATCCATCATGCCGCCATCCGCTATATCGACGGGGTTCTCTACAGCAACGCCGGGGACTGGGTGGAGAGTTGCACGGCCCTGGTGGAAAACAACAACGGTACCTTAGGCATCATCAATTGGCACGACGCATCCTCAACTCAAGAACTGGTATCGACCGAAGCGTATCATGAAGATCGTTATCGTGACCGATGCCTGGCGCCCACAAATTAACGGGGTCGTAAACACCTACCTGCACACTGCTGAACAGCTCCGTCGGCGGGGGTACGAGGTTACCCTCATCACCCCGAACCAGTTTTCCACCATCCCCTGCCCCACCTACCCGGAAATAAAACTCTCTTTCACCTCTCCGCGCCGCCTTTTTACCCTGCTTGCCGCAGCCGCCCCTCATGCCGTGCATCTGGCCACCGAAGGACCGCTCGGGTGGGCCGCAAGAGGAGCATGCAGAAAAGTCGGTTTTGGCTTTACCACAACGTATCACACCCGTTTCCCCGAGTATATCAGGGTACGTTTCCCTATCCCGCTTTCATTTACTTACTGGGTGGTGCGTACGTTTCACAACGGCGCCACCCGAACCATGGCGGCAACCTCCGAGCTTCGCGAGGAGTTGAACAGCCGCGGCTTTAAAAACGTCGTCCCGTGGGCGCGCGGGGTCGATACCGAAATGTTTCGGCCATGCCGGTCACCTGATGTACAAAACGAAGAGCCGATATTCACCTATATGGGCAGGGTTGCCCCGGAAAAAAACATCGAGGCTTTTTTACAGCTCGACCTGCCGGGCCGCAAGTGTGTGATCGGTGACGGACCGGCCCGTGCTGAGCTGCGTCGGATGTATCCCGATGCACACTTCGCCGGTTATCGGCAGGGTAAGGAGCTTGCCAGGCTGCTGGCAGCTTCCGCCGTCTTCGTCTTTCCCAGCCGCACCGATACATTCGGGGTGGTGCAGCTCGAGGCCATGGCCTGCGGCGTGCCGGTGGCCGCATATCCTGCCAGTGGCCCCAGGGAGTTGATCGAAAACGGGGTGAACGGCTGGATGGATGAGGATCTGCGTACTGCCGTACTGAAATGTCTTGATATCGATCGGAGCCGGTGCCGGGCATGTGCCGAGAAGTTTTCGTGGCAGGCCAGCACCGAGCAGTTTCTCGCCAATCTTGAGTTTAGCCAGACACCGTTTCCCGGATAAGCAGGGTTGATTGCATCTCTGGTGCATGCGGCTGGTGTCTTGCCCGCGGCCATCTATTTGCCATTTGGCAATCGTGACATTATATGAATGCGTGGGGTTTTTGATAAAACCCGGTTGTTCTTGAGTTACCCCTGTGTTATAACCCTCCGCCATGTTTTCGGATCCGGCTACGCAGCTTTTGTGTCTTGCTGCAAAAAAATGCGTAGAACGGTTTTCGGGGCGCGGGAGAGAGAAGAGACGGCGGCCACGTTGAAATCTTGCCACGAGGCTGCAACAACATCAAAGTAAATGGAGGAAGCAATGAAAAAGTTAGCCGTACTGTGTGCTTTTGTATTGGCGACCATGGTTGCCATGGCGGGAACCGTTTCGGCCAGTACCCTGGAAGAAATTCAAAAACGCGGCACCCTGCGGGTCGGTATGGAGCCGGGTTACATGCCCTTTGAGTTGACCAATCAGAAGGGTGAAATCATCGGTTTTGACGTGGATATGGCAAAGCGCATGGCCGCTTCCATGGGCGTTGAACTGGAACTGGTATCGATTGCCTGGGACGGTATTATCGCCGGCCTTCTGACCGATAAATTTGATATTATCATGTCAGGCATGACCCTTACCCAGGAGCGTAACCTGAGCATCAACTTTGCCCAGCCCTACATCATTATCGGTCAATCGATCCTGGTGGATAAGAGGCATGAGGGCACCATCAACAGCTACAGCGATCTCAATGACCCCAAGTACTCGGTGGGCTCCAAACTCGGCACCACCGGCGAGCAGGCGGTTAAAAGCAAAATTCGCAACGCCACCTACGTATCGTATGAGACCGAGCAGGAAGGCGTACTCGAGTTGATCAACGGCAAAATAGACGCCTTCGTCTACGATCTGCCCTACAATGCCATCGCTTTCGTCGAGCGAGGCGAAGGGAAAATCTTTCATCTGAGTGAACCCTTTACCTACGAACCGCTGGCCTGGGCCATCCGCCAGGGTGATGTGGATTTTCTCAACTGGCTCGATAATTTCATGTTCCAGGTGAAAAACGATGGTACCTACGAGCGGATCTTCAACAAGTGGTTCCGTGATGATGCCTGGCTGAAAGAAATCCAATAAGCCGCGTATCCGTCCATGCAAACCACCGAACGAGTCTGGCCCTGGCAGTTGCTTCTGGCCGTTATTCTGCTTCTTATGGCGGCCGGGATGTACGGGGCCACTCAGGCTCACGATTACACCTGGAAATGGTACCGGGTGCCGCAGTACTTCGCCTATGAGGCCGAAGATGTGATCAAGGCGCCGTTTGACGGAACCGTTACCGCGATCGCCGAGAGTGGCTCCACCACAACCGTTACACTGCAGTCAGACGCTGGTGAGGTGCTCGACTTTAAGGTCGATACCGGTACGGTTCGGGTGAGCGAGAATGAGCTGCTCTTTGATGGCGATGCCCTGGGATTTGTCGCCTCATGGCGGATGGGGCCGCTGCTCGACGGGTTTTTTACGACCATCTGGATATCGGTGGTGGCGAGTGTTCTGGGGTTGATCATCGGCCTGATTGCCGGCTTGATGAAAATTTCCAAGAACTTTGCGGTGCGAAATCTCTCCACCATATACATCGAACTTATCCGCGGTACCCCGCTGCTGGTGCAGATTTACATCGCCTATTTTTTTATCGGCGCGGTTTTCGATCTGCATCGCAATGTCTGCGGCATCGGTGCCCTGGCCCTGTTTGCCGGGGCCTACGTGGCGGAGATTATCCGCGCCGGCATTCAGGCCATCCCGCGCGGCCAGATGGAGGCGGCGAGATCACTTGGCATGAGTATGCCGCAGGCGATGACCGAGATCATTTTGCCTCAGGCGTTCAGGCGCATCCTGCCGCCCCTGTCCGGCCAGTTTATCAGTCTCATCAAAGACTCGTCATTGGTTTCGGTGATTGCCATTACCGAGTTGACCAAGAGAACCAAGGAGGCCGTTTCCAGTTCCTTTCTGACCTTCGAGCTGTGGCTGGTGGCGGCCGCCATGTATCTGATAATTACGTCGGTGCTTTCTCCAGTTCGTGTTCTATCTTGAACGGAGGGCCAGGGCCAGTGATTAGAGTGGAGAACGTCAGTAAGGTTTTTAAAAGCCGCGGCGCCGTGGTGCGGGCCGTAGACGATGTCTCCACCACCGTCGATAAAGGTGAGGTGGTGGTGGTGATCGGCCCGTCGGTTCGGGTAAATCGACGCTGATTCGCTGTGTCAACGCCCTGGAGATGTTCGAAAGCGGCCATGTTTACATCGACGGGGTGGATATCGCCGATCGTAAAACAAATATTAACAAGATTCGTGCCGAGGTCGGCATGGTGTTTCAGCAGTTCAACCTCTTTCCCCACAAAACCGTGCTGGGCAATCTTACTCTGGCCCAGATGCGGGTGCGTAAGCGCAATACTGCCGAGGCCGAGGAAAAGGCTCGGATGCTGCTGAAAAAAGTGGGGATACCTGAGAAGGAGCAGGAGTATCCTTCCCGGCTGTCTGGCGGGCAGCAGCAACGGGTTGCCATTGCCCGGGCGCTGGCCATGGATCCCAAGGTGATGCTTTTTGATGAGCCCACTTCCGCTCTCGATCCCGAGATGGTGGGCGAGGTGCTCGATGTTATGAAGCAGCTGGCCAAAGAGGGTATGACCATGATGGTGGTAACCCATGAGATGGGCTTTGCCCGCGAGGTTGCCGACCGGGTGCTGTTCATGGATCAGGGCAAGATCGTTGAAATCGGCACCCCGGAGCATTTCTTCACCAACCCCCAGGAAGAGCGCACCAAGCTCTTCCTCAAGCAGGTCTTGTAGTGATGGCCTTTGGTTGATTCGTCTCAGTAATCTTTTAACAAGCAGGAGAGTAACTATGCGCAGAGTTTGCACAGGTATCGTTGCGGCGCTGGCCGTGTGTCTGTTCATGGGCCAGGCCGTTGCCGAGGATTTGCAGGTAGGTTTTGTCTACGTATCCCCGGTTGGCGACGCCGGTTGGTCATACGCCCATGATCAGGGGCGGCTGGCGGTGGAGGCAATGGACGGAGTGTCCACCTCCTTCGTCGAGGCGGTGGCCGAAGGGACCGGATTCGGAACGGGTCATTCTCAACATGGCGCGCAAGGGGTATGACGTCATTTTTGCCACCAGTTTCGGCTATATGGATCCCATGCTCAAGGTTGCCGGTCAATTCCCTGACACTGTATTTATGCATTGTTCTGGTTTTAAGCTGGCCGACAACATGGGCAATTATTTCGGCCGCATGTACCAGGCCAGGTATCTCTCCGGCATGGTGGCCGGGGCGATGACCGAATCAAATACCCTGGGCTATGTTGCCGCCTTTCCCATCCCCGAAGTGATCCGTGGCATCAATGCCTTTACGCTAGGAGTGCGGGCGATGAACCCCGAGGCCACCGTGCGGGTGGTGTGGACGAAAACCTGGTATGACCCGGCCACCGAAAAAGAGGCGGCCAAGTCGCTGCTCGATGTGGGAGCGGATGTCATAGCCCAGCACCAGGATTCAGCCGGACCGCAGGAAGCGGCCCAGGAACGCGGCGTCTATTCGGTTGGCTACAACTCCGATATGAGCCAGTTCGCCCCCGAGGCGCACCTGACCGCGCCGATCTGGAACTGGGGGCCGTTTTATGTGGCCACCGTGGAGAAAGTTCGTAGCGGCGAGTGGCAGGCGGAGGCCACCTGGCCCGGTCTGGCGGAAGGTATTGTCGATCTCGCTCCTATCGGCGACATGGTGCCCCAAGAGGTCAAGGATCAGGTAATGGCAAAAATGGGTGCGATCAAAGGTGGTGAGCGGGTGTTTGTCGGTCCCATCAATGATCAGGACGGCGTACTCAAAGTGGCTGAGGGCGAGACCATGTCCGATGAGGAGCTGTTGGGAATGACGTGGTTCGTGGAAGGGGTTATCGGTACCACGCAATAGCAATTCGTACCGTCACCCGCTGTCTTGTCCGGCCTCCTGCTAGGCCGGATGACGACGGGCGATCATGCCGGGTATGCGGATAATCAAAAGGCAGGAGCCCCTCGGCTGGCGTTCCTGCCTTGTCTTATTGGTGGCCATCGGTTTCTCACTGGCCCTGGGCGGGGGGTTGTTGCTGGTGCGCGGCGTCGATCCGGTGGCTGCCATGGGCACCCTGTTTGTCGGTGCGTTCGGCTCGCGCTACGGTATCGAGGACTCGGCCCTGAAGGCGATTCCCATATTTTTGTGCTCATTAGGCGTTGCCCTGGCGTTTCGCCTGCGGGTCTGGAATATCGGGGCGGAGGGCCAGTATGCGCTGGGCGCCATCGGGGCAAGCTGGCTGCCGGTTGCCATGCCTGATCTTCCCGCCTATCTGCTGCTGCCGTCGATGATCACTATGGCAGTTGTTGCCGGGGGCATGTGGGGCGCCATTCCGGCGTTTTTTCGTCAGAAGATGCGCACCAACGAGATCATCGTCACCCTGATGATGAATTACATCGCTATTTCCCTGCTCGACTATATGGTCTACGGGCCGTGGAAGGATCCGGCCAGTTACGGCTTTCCCATGACGGCGACCTTTCCTCCCGCCGCCGTGGTCGGTAAAATCGGCACAACCGCCTATAGCTGGGGGTTGGTGCATGCGTTTGTTTTGGCCGTGTTGATCTGGGTATTTACCACCTACACCCGGCTCGGCTATGAAATAAAGGTGGGCGGGGCCAATGTCCGGGCGGCGCGGTATGCCGGTATCCCTTATGACCGGCTGGTCATCGGGGTGATGTTTCTCAGCGGCGCCCTGGCCGGTTGGGCCGGGTTTCTCGAGGCCTCGTCAACACTGAACCGGCTGCAGCCGAGCATCATGGCGAACTACGGATACACCGCCATCGTGGTGGCCTGGCTGGCCAGGCTCAATCCCTTTTATATCGCCGTTGCCTCATTTCTGCTGGCCGGTCTGCGGGTGGGGGTGGAATCGCTCCAGCTTGATATGCAGGTGCCGGCCGCCTTTGGCTTGATTATCGAAGGGCTGGTACTGCTCAGCGTGCTGGCCGGCGGCTTCTTCACTACATATCGGGTCACCCGGCGCTGATGGACATTGCCATACTGATACCGCTGCTGGCGGCGACGGTGCAGTCGGGTACCCCGATTCTCTATGCCACCCTGGGTGAGATCATCACCGAGCGATCCGGGGTGTTGAATCTTGGAGTAGAGGGATCATGATCGTTGGTGCCCTTACCGGTTTTGTCGTTTCACTCACCACCGGCAACCCCTGGCTCGCCTTTTTCGCGGCAGGTGCGGCCGGGTGCCTGATGGCTGCCGTACATGGTGTGGTGGTGCTGCTGTTTCTCGGCAATCAGGTGGTTTCCGGGCTCGCCATTACGATTTTCGGGCTTGGTCTCGCCAACTATTTTGGGACGCCCTTTGTCGGCCAGGCGGCGCCCGGCTTCGATCCGTTTGCACTGCCTATTTTAGGTAATATTCCGGCGCTCGGCGAGATTTTTTTTCGCCATGACGTACTGGTCTATATCAGCTATCTTCTGCCGCTGGCTATCTGGCTGTTTCTTTATGTCACCAGGATCGGTCTCAATCTGCGTGCCACCGGAGAAGCCCCGGTGGCGGCCCGGGCAGCCGGTATCGGGGTGGTTGCCTACCGCTGGCTGGGCATCATTATGGGTGGGTTTTGCATGGGCTGCGGCGGCGCCTATCTGTCGCTGGCTTACACCCATCTGTGGACCAACAATCTCACCGGCGGTCGCGGCTGGATCGCCGTGGCGCTGGTCATCTTTTCGTTCTGGCGGCCACAGCGGGCCGTGTTCGGCGCCTATCTGTTCGGCGGCATCATGGCGGTGCAGCTCAGGTTGCAGGCCTCCGGCACCACCATTCCATCTTCGCTCCTGCTCATGCTGCCCTATACGCTGACCATTGCGGTTCTTGTTTTTTCCTCCTGGCGCCGGGGCTCGACGGGTGAGCCGGCCGGCGCTCGGTACCACTATCGAACCACGTCAATAATCGATAAGGAGAGAGGTATGAATGATTATCGCCGCACCTATCCCGTTTCCTGGGAACAGATGCATCGCGACTCCAAGGCCCTGGCCTGGCGGCTCTTGGATATGCACTACTTTACCGGCATCATCGCCATTACCCGTGGCGGCCTGGTCCCGGCCGCGGTGGTTGCCCGCGAGCTGGGCATTCATCTGGTTGAGACCATCTGCATATCCAGCTACGACTGGCAGGACAAGAAATCAGAAGCTGAGGTCATCAAGGGGTTTTCCGGCGATGGTGAGGGGTGGCTGCTCATCGATGATCTGGTGGATACCGGTCGCACCGCGTCACTGGTACGGGAGACGGTGAGCAAGGCCCATTTGCCACCGTCTACGCCAAACCTGCCGGCCGCCCCCTGGTGGATACCTTCATCACCGAGGTAAGCCAGGATACCTGGATTCTCTTTCCATGGGATACCGAGTCACAATTTGTCCAACCTCTGGCTGATCCACAGCGAAGCTGAGTCGATGGACGGGGCGCCGATCATCCGGCTCGAAGGAATCAGCAAATCCTTCGCCGAGCTCAAGGCCAACGGAGATATTTCCCTGAGTCTGCACCAGGGAAGGGTGCTGGCCCTGTTGGGTGAAAACGGCGCCGGTAAATCCACCCTGATGTCCATTCTGGCAGGTCAGCTACAGCCCGATGAGGGCGTCATCTATCTACACGAGAAACCGCTCAACATTTCATCCACCGACAAGGCCATCGAGGCCGGTATCGGTATGGTGTACCAGCATTTTACCCTGGTGGCGGCCATGAGTGTGGCGGAGAACATCTTCCTGGGACACCGGGCGCCTTTGTTTCACCGTCGTCGCACCCTGGAGAAACGGGTACGGGAACTGGCTGAAGCATATGCAATGGACATTAACCCGGCGGCACGTATAGCGGATCTCTCCATGGGCGAAAAACAGCAGGTAGAGATTCTCAAACTGCTCAGCCGTGATGCTGATGTGTTGATCTTTGATGAGCCCACCGCGGTGTTGACCCCGCTGGAGGTTGAGGGGTTGTTTACCACCATCGGCATGCTCAAAAAAGCAGGAAAGGCCATTGTCTTTATCTCTCACAAACTGGACGAGGTGATGGCCATAGCCGATGATATCGCCGTGTTGCGGCGCGGCCGGATCGTCGATGTGCGGCCGGCGCTACAGGTGAGTTCAACCGCTGAGCTTGCCTCTTTGATGGTGGGCCGCGAGGTACTGCTTACCGTTGAGCGGCAACCGATGCCGACCAGACAGCTGCTCCTCAGGGCCAGCGGGTTGAGTGCCGATGTTGCACGTAATGTCGACCTGCAGGTGCGCCAGGGAGAAATCGTTGCCATCGTCGGGGTTGCCGGCAATGGCCAGAAACCGCTGATCGAGGCCATATGCGGACTGCGCAGGCCGGATTCGGGTGATCTTGAACTGTTCGGCAAGCCATGGCGTGAGTTTTTCTCCAGGTATTGCCAGGACAATATCCTCAGCTATATTTCCGAGGATCGGCAGGGGCTGGCAAGTTGTCAGGAGCTTGATTTGCTTGACAACTTTTTACTGACCACCCGTTTTGATTTCTGTTCCGGTCCCTTTTTACTGAAACAGCGGGCCCGCCGCACTATCAGTGGTCTGCTGGAGGAATTTGGCGTAACGCCACCGGATCCCCAGGCCCAGGCGTGGCAGCTTTCCGGCGGGAACCTGCAGAAAATGGTGCTGAGCCGGGAGTTCTACCGGAAACCGCTGCTCATCGTCGCTGAACAGCCTACCCAGGGGCTTGACATTGGTGCTATCGAAGAAGTGTGGAAGCTGCTGCTTATGGCCCGTGAACAGGCCGGAATCCTGCTGATAACCAGCGATCTCGGCGAGGCCCTGAGCCTGGCTGACCGGGTTGCGGTGATGTATGGTGGCCTGGTGGTGGACACCTTCAGCCGTCATGATGATTATAAGGTAGAACAGATTCCTCAGATGATGGCGGGACTCTGGCCACCCAAATCAGACGAGCTGACCAGGATGGCCACCGCATGATTGCAAAAGATATGACTATAGAGACAAATTCAGGACAAGCGGGTTCCGGCTCAGAGCAGTTAAGCCGACTGCTGTTGCCGGTGGACTCGCTGGCCGCTTTTGAGCGCACCCTGCCGCTGGCCGAAGTTTTGATTCGTGCCATGGCGGTGGAAAGAAAGAAGGTTGCCCTTTTGCATGTGGTGTCGGGATCCTATCTACGTGACTATATGGAGGGAATCAGCGTCGACAGAGGTGATCTGCCCGATACCGAGCAGATGAAACAGCTGCGGCGCCGCCATGAAGAAAACGTAGTGAAACCTTTAATGCGTCAGGCAGGGGTGCTGCTTCACAAAACCAGCGGTATCGAGCAGGCGGCCACCATCATTGAGCATGGCGACCCCATTAAGGTGATCGGTGAAGTGTGCCGGGAGGGCAGCTTTTCAACGGTAGTGATGAGTCGGCAGAATGAAGCTGAGCGCGGCGGAAAACTGACCGGCAGTGTCACCGCCGGATTGCTGCATCGCTACGCCGGTTCCACCTTTTATCTGGCCGGCGATCGTCGGGCCGATGATGATATGTTCGCCCGCTGCCTCATTGGGGTGGATGATTCTTCCGCCAGCAGGAACGCGGTTATCGAGGCGGGCACCCTGCTCAGTAAAAACCTCGATGCCATTGACACCCTAAACCTGGTGCATGTACTGGATCAATCCTGTTATTACGAGGAGGATGGTAAAAGTTGCATGCAGACCAGCGTGGCCGGCCAGAAGGCATTGGAGGAGGCGGGCAACCGGTTGATCGACATGGGCATCCCGTCTGGGAAAATCACCGCGGTCATTCATTTCGGTCGCCCCGGAACGGTACTGGCCGAGGAGGCGCTGGCCTGCCAGGCGACCTCCATATTCATCGGGCGAAGAGATCGATCCCGACTGGCTCAGACCTTTCTCGGCTCAGTGTGCCTCGACATCATACAGAGTTGCCGGGAACGCACCCTGGTGCTGGCAAGTTAAGAATGGGTAGAACAATTGGGCGAGATGATGAGTAAAACCTTGCGTGGTTGGCTAGTGACGCTGGTCTTTATTGTGGCGAGTGTGGTACTCCCGGTAGCGCCGGTTCATGCCGAAAAAATGGTCTTTCGCTGGGCGATTCTGGTGGAACCCGAGCCGGGGGCCGCTATCGAGGCGCTAGCCGTAGTCTCGAGCCCGGTGGTGCGGACTGGAACCCCCATGCAGTTCTACGTGGAGCACTTATCAAACGCTCATGTTTATGTGTTTCTATATGACTCAAGTGGTGAACTGCTGCCCATGTATCCGCCGGCGGAGGGTTATTACAGCTATGGATTTACCCGTGGGCCAAATTTTATTCCTCCCGGTGAAGGTTATTTTTCCTTTGTGCCGCCGCCGGGCGCCGAAACGTTTTATATAATCGGCTCCATCCAGCGTCTCTTTAAACTGGAGCAACTCACCGAGATTTATGCACAGAACGCCACCAGCGAAGGCCAGAAAACACTGCTGCTCGAAGAAATAAAAACAATGCTCACCGATAACGAAAAGAAATCACGCCGGGCCGAAAACATAAAACGGGCGGAGGTACGCACCAAAATCGGCGATGAAATTATTACCCGCACCTTTGATGCGGTGGAAGTTTCCATTAACGATTTCTACGGACGCACCATCGTTATCAACCACCAATGATGGAATGACTCCAAGACCTAATACCGGCTTTGTTAGAGCAGATCAGCCGGAGTAGGGTCTCATCGTCTACCAAGTGCTTTGCCGCACCCGTCACGCTGCGCTGTGATCAAAACCTCCGTTGGCCAGAAAATAGATTGTCTGCCTGATGACCTCTTTGTCTTTCATCAGAAACGGGTGCGAGACGTGTACAATCAGATGGTCGGCAATCCCATCAAATTTGGTGTTCTCCACCGAGACCTTGCCGTCATCGGGATTGGGTAGGTAGAGTGAAAGAATGAGGTTGATCGATCTGGAACCGGCGATCACCCCAACTTCCCCTTGGGCTGGACCCAGTGCGAGGGGAACGCTGTCGGGCCCGGTGCCGAGTTGAAGACCGGCCGGCCCGTTCAAGAGCTTAAATCCCGGCACATCGCGCATGGCGTCCACCACCTGACTGCCCCTGTTGGGCGGCCCCAGCATGACCACCCGATGCAGATGTTCAATCTCCCGGGTCTGCTGGTATTGCCTGAGGACGATACCGCCCAGTGAATGGGTGACAAAGCTCACCGTTTCATGCTCGCCGCATCGTGCCAAGGCCCGCGGGATATAGCGTTCGGCAAGGGTTTCGATGGTATGTTTACGTGATGGGTAGGAAAAATTGACAACGCTGTACCCTTCCTCCGTCAAGGCGTCCGCCATCTTGTTCATAGACTTTTCAGTCCGCGCCAGCCCGTGCAGTAAGATTACGCACTCATTGGCTAGCGCGGTGCGGCAGATACAGAGCAGACAGAAAATCGGCAGGATGAAAAAAATAGGATTATTCATGGGTTTTGTTCCAGACGCTACCCGCTTGAGTGTGTTTGCTCCGGTACGCCTACTCATCAAGTATTATTTCAAAACCACCATATATCAACCGACTCGTGTCAAAGGGCATCTCCATCGCTGGTACCTCAGGGTCTTCAAAAAGCCCTTTCATTCCTCTATCCCATGCTTTTTTCGATGGCCACATCACCCAGGACAGGACTACGGTTTCCTCGTCGGTGCACTGCACTGCCCGCGGAAAAGAGGTGGGAGCCCTCTTGTATGTCATCGCCCCAGCACTCAACGAGTCTATCAGCGCCATATTTTTTCAAGAAGACAGCGGCTTCATTGACGTGGGCGATATACGCCTCTTTATTGTTTGTGGGTACCGCGGCGACAAATCCATCGATATATGCCATGTGTGGTTCCTCCGTGGGTGAGCATTGAGCTAAACATGTCGGCGGATGATTGTTTTACGGCCGGTTACAAGGCTATAGTTCATCAGTCGCACCGATTTTTATTCTGTTGAACTCCCGGCTGTCGAATTTCGCGAAGCTTGACAGAAAATCACGAACAGCGTACAAATATGCACCCGGGCGCCATTGCCCGCGCCAATATTCAAGTGGATAGGTTATGCACGACTGCTTGCATACATAGCAGTGCTGACAAATTAAACAAGGAGAACAAGATGGCTGACTGCTGCGACATGAAGGAAGGGGATATTTTTTATTGTGACGTCTGTGGCCTGGAACTCTCGGTGGCCAAAGCCTGCACCTGCACGCCGGGAAGCGACAGCAACACCTGCACGGTTCCGTTGCAGTGCTGTGGTCAGGAGATGAAAAAAAGATAGAGAGGCTGCGTTTTAGCTCAACCATTCGGAAAGCCGCAGCATGCCGTTGGTATGATGCGGCTTTCTTTTTCGTTACACCCCAAGATAATCAAGTATCGCCTCCGCCGCCTGACGGCCTTCGGCGATGGCGGTGACCACCAGATCGGCGCCGCGTACCGCATCGCCGCCGGCAAAAATCTTTTCCGAGCTGCTCTGAAAGGCAAATCGTCCCGATTCCGGGGCGACGATACGATTTTGATCATCGAGCTCAACACCCTGTTCACTCAGCCACGGCTCCGGGCGTGGCGAAAAACCAAAGGCAAGGATTACTATATCCGCCGGCAGGACGTGTTCGGAACCGGTGATGGTAACCGGTTTGCGCCGTCCCCGCGCATCAGGATCGCTCAATTCGGTGCGTGCCACGGTGATCCCGGTAACCCGGTTATCATCGTCTACCGTAATTGCCAGAGGTTGCCGGTTCCATAAGAACTCCACCCCTTCATCACGGGCGTTGGCCACTTCCCGTGCCGAGCCGGGCATATTGGCCTCGTCGCGGCGATAGACGCATTGCACCCGGGAGGCGCCGTGCCGCACCGAGGTGCGTACGCAGTCCATGGCGGTATCGCCACCACCCAGAACGATAACGGTTTTACCGGTGATCTCCGGGATCGGTTCCCGGGGCAGTTCATAGTCGTGCAGTTCGGCAATGGTGTTGACGAGAAAGGGCAAGGCATCGACAACCCCATGGGCATCATCGTTGGCAAGCTCTCCACGCAGTGCCAGATAAGCGCCGGTGCCCACAAAAACCGCGTCGTACTCTTCCATCAACTCAGCAAACTCGACATCGCGGCCCACTTCGGTGTTGAGCCGGAATTCGATACCCATATCGGTGAAGATCTTTCGTCGCCGCGCCATCACCTTTTTATCCAGTTTGAAGTTGGGAATTCCGAAGGTGAGCAGGCCGCCGATTTCAGGGTAGCGGTCAAACACCACCGGCTTGACTCCGTTTCTGATCAGCACGTCGGCGCACCCGAGCCCGGCCGGGCCGGCGCCGATCACCGCCACCTTGCGGCCGGTATCGGTTACCGCCGAGAGATCGGGACGCCAGCCCATTTCCAGGGCGGTATCGACGATATGTTTTTCCACCGCGCCGATGGTTACTGCCCCGTAATCGTAGTGCAAGGTGCAGGCCCCCTCACAGAGACGATCCTGGGGGCAGATGCGGCCGCAAACCTCGGGCAGGCTGTTGGTGAGGTGACAGAGTTCGGCGGCTTCAATAATTCGCCCTTCGCCGGCCAGTTTGAGCCAGTCCGGTATATAGTTGTGCACCGGGCAGGCCCATTCACAATAAGGGTTGCCGCAGGCCAGGCAGCGGTTGGCCTGCATACGGAGCTGGTTGTCGTTGAAATGATGGTAGATTTCCACGAAGCTGCCGCGCCGCTTACGCATGGAGCGCTTCTGAGGTTCGATACGGTCTACTTCCAAAAATTGAAATACGTTCTGATCCATAATTCTCTACTGGGTAGTCAAAAGCAGCTCCGAAGCCGAACGGCCGCGCCGGCCAAGCAGATCCTCAACCTGCATGCCGCGCGGTTTTACCAGTTTGAAGCGGTTGCAGAAACTGCCGAAATCTTCAAGAATCTGTTCCGCCCGGCTGCTGCCGGTGTGCTCGTAATGCTCGCTGATAATGCCGCGCAGGTGCTCCTTGAGCATGCCGTAATCGGCCATCGGCAGCACCTCCACCAGCTCCTGGTTGACCCGTACGGAGAACTTTTCATCCTCGTCCAGGACGTAGGCAAATCCGCCGGTCATCCCGGCTCCGAAATTGATGCCGGTACGACCCAGGATGGTGACGACGCCGCCGGTCATATATTCACAACCGTTATCGCCGATGCCCTCGATCACCGCCTTGGCCCCCGAATTACGTACCGCGAAACGCTCACCGGCGGTGCCGGCGGCAAAGAGACGGCCACCGGTGGCCCCATAGAGACAGGTATTGCCGATGATCGCCGCCTCATGGCTCAGATAACTGACCCCGTACGGCGGGCGCACCACCAGCATACCGCCGGCCATGCCTTTGCCCACATAATCGTTGGCATCGCCGGTAAGAATGAGATTGAGCCCGGAGACATTGAATACTCCGAAACTCTGCCCGGCGGTGCCGGTGAAATTGATGGTAATGGGATGGTCGGCCATGGCCTTGTTGCCGTGATGCTCGGCGATCAGCCCGGCAAGCCGTGCCCCCACGGAGCGATCGGTGTTGCGGATGGGGTAGGAGCCGATGCCGCCGGCCCGGTTGAGAGCGGCTTTGGCGAAGCGTTCAACCAGCTCCAGATTGAGCCTGCCCGGATCATGCGGGTCGTTGCGCCGCCGGTTGATCCGATCCGAGCCCGCCGGCGGTTCCGGGCTGTGAAGCAGCGGCGCCAGTCGCAAATCGGGTTCATCGGGGCGAGCATCACTCATGGCCAGCAGATCAGTTCGGCCGACGAGACCGGTTATGGTGGAGACTCCCAGGCCGGCCATCAGCAATCTGGTCTCCTTGGCGAGAAAACGGAAATAGTTCATCGCCCGTTCCGGCGGACCGTTGTAGTAATCCCGCCGCAGTGTCTCATCCTGGGTGGCCACCCCGGTGGCGCAGTTGTTGAGGTGACAGATGCGCAGGAATTTGCAGCCCAGGGCAATGAGCGGGGCGGTGCCGAAGCCGAAGCTCTCGGCCCCGAGGATTGCAGCCTTGACGATATCAAGACCGGTCTTCAGACCACCATCCACTTGCAACCGGATTTTATGGCGCAGCCCGTTTTCCACCAGGGCGGCATGGGTCTCGGCCAGTCCCAGTTCCCACGGACTGCCGGCGTAGAGTACCGAGGTAAGCGGGCTGGCGCCGGTGCCGCCGTCATGACCTGAGATGGTAATCATATCCGCATATCCCTTGGCAACACCCACGGCAATGGTCCCGACCCCGGGACCGGACACCAGCTTTACCGAGATCAGGGCGCGGGGATTGACCTGCTTGAGATCAAAAATCAGCTGCGCCAGATCCTCGATGGAATAGATGTCGTGGTGCGGCGGTGGTGAAATCAGGGTGACCCCGGGCAGGCAATAGCGCAGCCCGGCGATCATCGACGATACCTTGTACCCCGGCAACTGACCGCCTTCGCCGGGTTTGGCGCCCTGGGCGATCTTGATCTGGATTACATCGGCACTCATGAGATAACTTGTCGTTACCCCGAAGCGCCCGGAGGCAACCTGCTTGATGCGTGATACTTTCTCGGTGCGGTAACGCGCCTCATCCTCACCACCTTCACCGCTGTTGGAAAAGCCGCCCAGCCGGTTCATGGCGATGGCCAGCGCCTCGTGCGCCTCCGGGCTCAAGGCGCCGATGGACATGGCGGCGGTGTCAAAACGGGGGTAGAGTTTTTCCTCCGGTTCAACCTCGGCTAGATCGATGCCGGTATCGGGGGCATTGAGGGAAAACAGATCACGCAGGCTCAAGGTGGCACGTTCATTCACCTGGGCCGTGAAATCCAGATAATCTTCCCAGCGACCGCCGGCCACCGCCTTTTGCAGGGCAGTGACCACACCGGGGTTGAATCCGTGGCGCTCGCCGCCGTGGACATACTTGAACAAGCCCTGTGGACGGAGTGGCTTGTGCGGTTGCCAGGCGAGTCGTGCCCGTTTCTTGACGGCTTGTTCGAGATGGTTGAAATCGGCCCCGCCCATGCGGCTGGCAACACCGCTGAAACAGCACTCGATAACCGGTTCGGCCAGTCCCACCGCTTCGAACAACTGGGCACATCGATAGGAAGCGATGGTGGAGATGCCCATCTTCGAGAGGATCTTGAGCAGCCCCTTGTTGATGCCGGCCCGATAGTTGACCATCACCTCGCGTTGCGGCAGTTTGATGGTCTTGTCATCCACCATCTTGGCAAGCATCTCATAGGCCAGATAGGGATAAACGGCGGTGGCGCCGAGGCCCAGCAGCACCGCGAAGTGATGTGGGTCACGGGTCTCGGCGGTCTCGATGATTATGTTGGCATCGCAGCGCAGATTGTTTTCAGCAAGTGCCGCCTGCACCGCACCCACCGCCAGCGCCGAAGGAATCGGCAGGCGCTGCCGGTCAATGGCGCGATCAGAAAGGATAACCAGCACGGTGCCGTTTCGGACGGCGTCGACGCTCTGCTGCTTTAACCTGGCGATAGCCGCGGCCAGTCCCTCTTCCGGCGCATAGTTGAGATCAAAGACGGCGTGACCGTAATGTTCTTCATCGAGCTGCTTGAGTTGCTCGATATCACTATAGACCAGCACCGGCGACTGAAACAGGACTCGGTTGGCATGGCCCATGGTTTCGTCAAATACGTTGTGCTCCCGGCCGATGCAGGTGGCCAGAGACATGACGTGTTTTTCTCGCAGCGGATCTATGGGCGGATTGGTGACCTGAGCAAACTGCTGACGGAAATAATCAAAGAGCAGCCGGGGCTGGCTGGAAAGCACCGCAATGGGACTGTCGTCTCCCATGGAGGCCACCGCCTCGCGCCCGGTTTCCCCCAATACCCTGACGACCTGATCCACTTCGTCCGGGGCATAGCCAAAAAGTTTACGATAGGTAAGTAACTGCGCATCGGACAAGGCCCGGGCGCCGGACTTCTCCTCGTCTAGTTGTTCGGTGGGGATGAGGCAGCGGCAGTTGTGCTGCAGCCAGCTGCGATAGGGGTGGCGGGACTTGAGCTCGTTGTCGATTTCCCATGAGCGCCAGAGCTTACCGGTGCCGGTATCCACCACCAGCAGTTCGCCGGGCCCGACCCTGCCTTTTTCAACCACTTCATCGGGGGTGTAATCCCAGATACCCACTTCCGAGGCCAGGGTGATGAGGCGATCACGGGTGATCACGTAGCGGGCCGGGCGCAGTCCGTTACGATCCAGGCCACAGGCGGCAAAACGGCCATCACTCATAACGATGCCGGCGGGGCCGTCCCATGGCTCCATGTGCATGGAGTTGAAATCGTAAAACGAACGCAAATCCTCATCCATTTCCGGGTGGTTCTGCCAGGCCGGCGGGATGAGCAGCCGAAAGGCGCGAAACAGATCCATACCGCCGGCGAGAAAGGCCTCCAGCATGTTGTCCAGAGAGGCGGAGTCAGAGCCGCTGCTCAGCACGAATGGTGCCGCCTCCTGCAGGTCGGGCAGCAGCGGCGAGCGCAGTTTGTAGGTACGGTTGGCGGCCCACTTCCGGTTGCCGGAGATGGTGTTGATTTCGCCGTTATGGGCAAGATAGCGAAAGGGCTGGGCCAGCGGCCAGCGCGGCAGGGTGTTGGTGGAAAATCGCTGGTGAAACAGACAGATGGCCGACTGCATGCGTAAATCACCCAGATCCTGATAAAAGCGCGGCAGATCGCCGGGCCGGCACAACCCCTTGTAGACGGTGATCAGGTTGGAGAGACAGGCGACGTAAAAATCTGGGTCGGCGGTGATCTGTTTCTCCACCCGGCGCCGTACCATGAACAACCGCCGCTCGAAATCACGTGGGCCCCAGCCAAAGGGGGCATTGATGAATATCTGAACAATGTTGGGCAGGCAGCTACGCGCGATGTCGCCAAGGACCGTTGGGTTGATGGGTACCTCGCGCCAGCCGGCGATGGACATTGTTTCCCGTGCGCATTCGGCGGCAAAGGCGTTCTTTACCGCTTCTATGTGGTGTGATTCGTGGCCGGTGAATACCATCCCGACTCCGTATCTGCTGGCCAGATTCCATCCGGCATCGGCGGCGACGGCACGAAAGAAGCCGTCCGGTTTCCGCATAAGCAGCCCGCAGCCATCACCGGTCTTGCCGTCGGCGCCAATTGCACCGCGATGATCCATGCGGTCCAGAGCGATGATTGCGGTGCGCACCAGCCGATGGCTGGCATCACCATCCATATGGGCGATAAGACCGAAACCGCAATTATCGTGAATATCCTGTGGATTATACAAAGACATGAGTACCTCGGGAAAAAACTATATACAGCGGGTGCACCGTATTGGGACGATCACCTCACCGCCACCATACGATATCACGGGGCGTGGTGCCACAAGAATGATACGGGGAAATGATAAAAATGGAAAAGTTAATTGGCCGCATTACTGAATGTTGCAAAAATGTAATATTTTCCCTGTTTTCCTTCGCTCACCGGTTACGCATATTCGGCAGAACAGACATCGTGCCTGAATGCGTCAATCATCCTTTCCAGGGCGCAATGCACCCCTTCGACGTCCGGGCAGAGAAATGGTTTTTTCTTCCTCTTAATCAAATTCCGGAAAATCGGGGATATTATAGTGCAGGTTCTCAGCCACGTCGCTGGTTTCCTGGAATGCGCCATATCCCTTGCCTTGTAGCCAGCTAGCGACCTAAGTTGATCCCACCACGAGAAAAATCTACCTGTTGAGCCAGCCGGCGTACGGCGATCTGCCTGTTCAACGACGGCGATGGCGCGTTTTACCCCGGCACGGAAACCACCGGGATCGGCAAGAAGGGTTTTCACGGGGATCTATCCCATTGAGATGAAATTATCGGGGCAGGCGGCATGAGCAATCAACTATATCTTATTGCATGGCTTCGAGAAAGAAACTTTTTCGTTAACATGTCATCTAAAATATGGTTAACGGATTGACTATGAAAGATCACATACTTGCCTTGCTCAGCGATCCGCAAACATATGTTTCCGGCGAGGCCATGAGCCGCGTTCTCGGCATCAGCCGGGTGGCGGTCTGGAAGCACATCCAGGCGATGATCGCCGACGGTATTCCCATTTCCGCCGGGCCTACCGGTTATCGCCTTGATGATGACCCCGATGATCTGCGCCCTTTTCGGTTCAGGGAGAAGGCGTCGTTAATTCACCATTTTCCACTCACCGGTTCAACCATGGATGAGGCCGCGCAACTGGCACGGGATGGATGCCCCGCCTTTACCGTGGCGGTGGCGGAGCATCAGAGTGGGGGCCGGGGGCGGCTTTCGCGGGTGTGGGAGTCGGCCGCGGGAGGGCTTTATTTCACCATTGTCATCCGCCCCGAGGCGCCGACATCTTACGGTGGGTTGTTTAACCTGGCGGCGGCGGTGGAGATGGCTCAGTTGGTGCGTGAGCGTCATGGGGTTGATGCACTGGTGAAATGGCCAAACGATATTCTGGTTCAGGGTAAAAAGCTGTGCGGCATTCTCTCGCGGGTAGAGGCCGAGGCGGAACAGATACGTCATCTCTGCATCGGGATCGGCCTCAATGTGAACAACCCGGTTACTACGGTGAACGGATCGGCGGTTTCGTTGAAACAATTGGGCGGGAAGGCCGTGGCGCGGAGGCCGATTCTCATCGAATTTATCAACCGTTTTTCCGCCTGTGTCGATGGTTTTGATCCGGCAACGGTCCACCGGCGCTGGAAATCGATCAACCACACCCTTGGCCGCCGGGTCCGGGTTGCCACCGTAGGCGATGAGTATCAGGGGGTTGCCGAAGATCTGGACGAATATGGCGGGCTGATCCTGCGCGGTGATGATCAACGCCTGATGACCGTTACTCACGGAGACTGTTTTCATGAATCCTGAGTCTAGTAACAAAGGCGGTGAGATCGATTCGCTGGTTATCAGAAAAATGGTGTATGGCTCACTGATGGCGGCGCTTATTGCGGTCGGCGCCTTTATTGCCGTTCCCATTGGACCGGTGCCCATTGTTCTGCAAAATCTCTTTGTTATGTTGGCCGGCCTGCTGCTGGGCGGGCGCTGGGGATGTATCAGCGTTGCTATCTATCTGCTGGCGGGCGCCCTGGGGTTGCCGGTTTTTGCCGGTGGTTCCGGTGGAATTGCCCGACTGGTGGGGCCTACCGGCGGTTACCTGATAGGGTTTGCGCCGGCTGCTCTGGTTATCGGCTGGCTCAGCGGGCGCGGTGGTGGACGGTTTATAGTTGATGTGGCGGCCATGGTGGTGGGTACTGCCATAATCTATGCCATCGGCGTAACCTGGCTCGGCGTGGTGGCCGATCTTTCCCCGAAGTCTGCGCTGCTGGTGGGAATGGTTCCGTTTCTGCCCGGCGATGCGGTAAAGATTATCATTGCCGCCATCATTGCCCGTAAATTGCGTTTTCGTATCGGTTTGTTTCCTTCAGCCTCGGATGAGAGCGGTGCGGCAGCTTATCGAGATTGAGGGGGTGTCTCATCACTTTGCTGGTGGCGACCGTAGTCTGTACAATGTGTCTTTTGCTGTCGGTGCCGGTCAATTTGTGCTTTTAGCCGGGGCCAACGGTTCGGGTAAGACCACCTTGCTGCGCCATCTCAATGGGTTGCTGGCGCCCAGCCGCGGCGCTGTGCGCATCGATGGGCTGAGCACCGTGGAGGATGTCGGTGGCGTCCGGCGCCGGGTCGGTCTGGTATTCCAGGATGCCGACAGCCAGATTGTCGGTGAGACGGTCTGGGAGGACGTTGTGTTTGGCCCGGAAAATCTTGGCTTGCCGCCGACCGAGATTGCCGGCCGTGCCCGGCGGGCGCTGGCGGCGGTGGCGCTCACCGGTTTTGAACAGCGGCTGACCCACCAGCTCTCCGGCGGCGAAAAACGCCGCCTCGCTATTGCCGGGGCACTGGCCATGCAGCCTGCCGTTGTCGCCCTCGACGAACCCTTTGCCGGGCTCGATTATCCGGCTACTATCTTATTGCTCGATCATCTGAAACTGTTGCACCGGGAAGGCAAGACGATTCTGGTGGCCACCCATGAGGTGGAAAAGGTGATCAGTCTTGCCCAGCGCCTGCTTGTACTTGATCACGGCCGTCTTGTCGCCGATGGGAATCCGGCCGAGATTGCTCCCCTCCTGGGTCGCCACGGCGTGCGTCCGCCCTGCTCGGTGGTGCATGGTGGAACTATTGTTCCCTGGAACTGATGGAGAGGCTCGGCTATATTCCCGGTGATTCGTTTTTGCACCGCTTAGACCCTCGCACCAAACTTGGTCTTCTGGCCCTGCTGAGTGTTGTATCGATGCAGGGGAAGTTCCCGGTTTTACTGGCATTGACCGCCCTGCTCGTTGCCGCCTTTGCCGACATGAGGGTCTCTATGCGCGGTGTGTTTGGGGCAATCAGATATTTTCTTTATCTGTTGAGTGGAATATTTATCATCCGGCTGTTTGGCGAAGGTTCCGGGTGGCTGCCGCAATTAGATATATCCACCGCTGCCCCCGCGGCGCTGTTCTGCTGGCGTTTATTGATTGTGGTGCTGGGCGGTGCCGCATTGATTATCGCAACCTCCACCGCCGCCCTGCGCGGCGCCCTGGTCTGGCTTCTGGCCCCGATTCCGTTTATTAGCGGGGTGAGGGCGGCGGCCATGCTGGCCCTGCTGGTGCGATTTCTCCCCCTGATTCTGGATGAAGCCGCGCAGACCGGTGAGGCCTTGAAAAGCCGAAACATTGAGCAGCGCCGCAATCCGTTTATCCGTCCCATCTATTTTACCGGTGTGCTGTTTCGCCGCGTTTTTGCCCGTGCCGATGAGTTGAGCGATGCCCTGCAAAGCAGATGTTTCAGTGATAACCGAACACCCCCACCCTTGCGCTTCGGGGTGGCCGATGGCTGGGTGCTTGTATCATCGGTAATTTCTATGGTTATAGTCCTGCTGTATTTGTGATATAATTAGCGGGTAATGATCTAAAAAAACTCAATATGCGGTGCAGATGGCCTGATTGGCCACTGAGAACAAGTTGAAATTACAAGGTTCCCGCTGAATTCTGGTTGTCGGTGGCAAAATCGAGGCCGGCAGTGGCGGTGGCACGCGATTTTGAGGTTCTTGCGTATATATCAAATAAATAAGCTCGGAGTTATGTTCGAATAAGCGACACCTGGGGAATTTTCTTTGCATCTGACCATCGAGTTGAGTCCAGCATGAAATTGACCGAAACACCGAGAAAAGCCAAGCTGCTGGTGGTAGACGATGAGGCCGGCGCCAGGGAATCCCTGGAGGCAATCCTTGAAGATGAGTATGAGGTGGCCTTTGCCGTCAATGGCAACCACGCTGTCAGCGCCGTTGAAAAAGAGGAGTTCGATCTTGTCCTGCTTGATCTATCAATGCCTGAAATGGGCGGAATGGAGGCCCTCGAGCAGATCAGGAGGCGCGACAAAGACCTCGATATCATCATCGTGTCGGCAATTGACCGGGCCCTGGAGGCAACAACCGCAATTCAGCATGGCGCCTATGACTATATAACCAAACCGTTCGATCCGGAAACAATTTTGACCCGGGTGGAGCGTGCCATCCAGAAGCGGCATCTGGAAAAAGAGGTATCGTTCCTGCGCTCGGAGGTGGCCCACCAGTCGCAACAGGGCCAGATCATCAGCCAGTCACGCCAGATGCGTGATATCTCTCAGCTTATCGATAAGCTGGCCGGTACCCCCAGCAGTGTTTTGATAACCGGAGAGAGCGGTACCGGCAAGGAACTGATCGCCCGTGCCATTCATGCGGCCAGCGATCGGCATCATAAACCCTTTGTGGCGATAAACTGTGCCTCGATCCCCTCCGAGCTCATCGAAAGCGAGCTGTTCGGCCATGAAAAAGGCGCGTTCACCGGCGCTCATATCCGTGCCCCGGGAAAATTTGAATTTGTATTTCGGTGCCCTGGACAATTCCAGTAACTCTTCCACCAGAAGATTGATGCGCTGGGTTTCTCGTGGCACCGTCCGGTTGAATTTTTCAAGAAAGCCGGGGGTATCGATCTTTCGAGGCAAAAGCTGCACGAAGGTTTTGATTGCCGAAAGGGGATTGCGTATTTCATGGGCCATGCCCGCCGCCAGAGTGCCCAGTGCCGCCAGTCTTTCCGATTGCCGAATTCGCGCCTCCAGCCGCTTTAATTCGGTAATGTCATGAAGGTTTAAGATGATCTCCTGGGGCTTTTTTTCACTGTTTTATAAGATGCTTGAGCTGATCAGCAGGGTCTGGCCACTCGCACCACGCTCAAGGTCGAGTTCCTGCTGGTCGACCGGCTCAGAGCCTGTAATGATTGTGTCAATCAGACCAAGAAGTTCTGGTGAATCCGCACACACGGTCGCAATGGTTTGTCCGGTAACCGTGGCAGGCGAGGGAAGAGTAAGCAGCCGGCAGGCCGCCGGGTTAATCGCTGCTACCGTTCCGCTCACATCTACAGAAAGCAACCCATCGGCCATGGTGGTCATTAATTTGTCGGTGTAGTCCCGCAGACGTTGTATCTCTTCCAATTGCTGTTGCCGGCGCCTCTGGTGGGCGAGGATTTCCCGGGTCATCGTAGAAAAGCTCTCGGCAAGTACCTCCACCTCATCGCCGGTCTTCACCCTGATGTCCTGCTGGTAATTGCCCCTCGCCACATCCTCTGATGCCCGTACCAGATCACCCAGCGGGCGGGTAATCCGCTTTGCCCCTAAAATGGAAAACATGGTACCGAAACATAGTGCCGCACCCCCGATAACAATCACAATCCAGATAGTCTGGCGTAATTGCAGATACAGCGGGGCAAGAGAGAGGCAGACCCGGACGGTTCCCCATCGCTCGGTGGAATCGGGCAGCAAAACGGGTATAACCACCTCCAGGCCGGGTGGCCCGTCAGGGCCTGTTGTCGCCTTTTGCACCAGTGGCCCGGTGCTTGCGGTTGCCTTCCGGCTTATCTCATCAGACAGCTTTTGACCCTGCAGGTCAGGCCGGTTACTGAAGCCCGCTACGTAGTCTTCTTTGTCATGAACAACGACATAGAGAATATTTGGGTCTTGCGCGGCCTGATTGGCAAACTGCTCCAGGGAAATGTAGTCATAACCGAGCAGGGCCTTGATGGAGGTTGCCGCAATACTCCGACCGATTGCCTCACCACGCTGTTCAAGCTGTTCTCTGCTCGTGCGGCTCTGAAACCATACCAGGGTAAGCGCCAGCACTCCCAGCAAGACAATGAGCATGGCGCCGTTTGCCAGCACCAGTCGGTAGCGAAGCGGAATGAATCGAGGGCTTTTCAATATGTTTGGCCTGGCTGCCCATCTGTTCATAGCTGCCGGGGGGGGAGTTTCAATTTACCTGGATTTTTGGGCGTCCAGGTCGAACCAGACCTGATGCAGGGACATATAGTGTGCCCCCAGGGCACTGGGTTGTGCGTCCCGCACGTAAGGCTTGTAGACTCGATCTACACTGTTGAATATCAGGGGGATGATGGGGGTTTCGGCCATTATTGCCGCTTCGATCTCACCATACATCGCCGCGCGCTTGCCTGGATCGGTTTCTCCACGTGCGGATTGAAGCAGATCATCGATCCTCTGATCCTCAAAGCGCATGAAATTGACTAGGCCTTCTGAGCCGAAGAGTGGATCCAAAAAGCCATCAGGGTCGGGCATTTCGGCGGACCAGGATAAGCGATAAAGCTGAACGGAGTCAGAATTGATATAGGCCTCAAATTCGGACCAGTCGGTGATATATTTAATACTCAGATCAACTCCGATTTCCGCCCATGCCTCGCGGACAAGGCTCAGCTCGGTCTGAGCGAAGGAAGAGTTGGAGGTGGAAACGATCTCAAGTGAAATTCGTTTTGGGGCCGCCATTGTTGGAGAATCGTCGGTGTCGTTTTGCAGATGTCTAGTCTCTTCGTATTCATGGAAGTTTTTCTGGCTGACGCCCGGCATACCGGGGGGTAGGATTCTGGTGGCCGGATCAAACTGCCCACTATAGACCTGGTCGATAATTCTTTCTCGATCCAGGGTCGCGGATAGTCGCCGGCGAAACCCCGGATCATCAAGGGGCGGGTGATCCCCCCGAATCCCATAAAACATCAGCCATAAGGCGGGGCGATGAAACCACTGCAAGCCCTCGACCCCGCTCAGTTCCTGTCTAACCCCTCCTAAAACCGGCATCTCGTCAAGACCACCACCCTCGAAATCAGCTAATAGTTGGTCAACACCAACTCCCGGGAAAATAGCATACTCAACCTCGTCAAGGTAGGAAGATGCGCCAAAATATTCGGGATTGCGGGCAAGCGTGATCCGTGTGTTGGCCTCCCAGGAGACAAAACGAAACGGGCCGCTGCCCACCGGATTGCGGCCAAAATCATCCCCCAGACTGATCACTTCCGTTTCCGGGACGATTTTTGCCTGATACATGCCCAGAGCGGTGAGAAAGGGCGCATGCGGTTCATCCAATTCCACAAGCACTACCCCTTTATCCAATGCGCGTAACCCGGCTACCGTTTCACTTGTCTGTTCCCGATACGCACGAGCGCCGGTTATTTTCAGCAGATGGGGCAGTGCTGGCGGTGAGGGGTCAATGCGCAGCAAACGACTCAGCGAGAATACCACGTCCTCGGCGGTGACCGGAGCACCGTTGTGAAAACGGGCGCCCTCCTGAAGGACGAACCGATACCTCCTGCCGTTGTCTTCAATCCGCCAGCTTTCAGCCAGGGCCGGCAGCACCAGCAGATACGGGTCGAAGCGGACGAGACCGTCAAAAAGCTGCTGAACCACGGCGGCGCTATATTCATCCAGCACATAAGCGGGGTCAAGGGTGGCGGGGTTGTTCAGCAGAGGAGTGCGATAGATGCCGCCAGCCCTGCGCTGTTCTTTTGCTGTTGTGCCCGTGGCGGCTTGTTCCGCTGGTCGTTCTGGTTGTTCACACGAGCAAAGAAGCAGTGTTAAGAATAAACCGGCCCAAGCCAAAAGTTTCAGGGACGAGCGGCGGTGAATCATTGCCAAGCTCCTACTTTTTGGAGGTTCGCTAACGTGTATGGCACAACAAGGAAAAGCAATAACGTCGCCGCTATTTTCAGCGGGCATAAAACTCTATCTTATTAGGCGAGACATTGAAACCAATAAAAAAAGCAGCAGAACGGCAAAAAAAAACACGAACCAGCAGGTTCGTGTTTTGATCTTCGACCCCATTGTGGAGATCGAAGTATGTAACTCAGATCAATAAAATTGAGATCGGCTTACCAGCCACCTCCGGCAGCAGCTAATACGGGCAGAACAGAACCGGCAATAACCATGCTTGCGACAAAGAGTTGAACCATTACCTTTTTCATGTTTTCCTCCACATAGATTTTGTTATTAAATGACACATCCTCTCTTCTGGTTCGTACTGCGATGCATACGATGCTCAGATAACGCGACTGGAAGATGCAAGGTGAGTGCCAATTATCAATGATTGCGAAAATAAGGCTTAGACGCTGAGGATTACTGCAATAAAGTGAAAATGATCGGCAAGGAAGAATATCCGCTGAACTGCATAGCGATTTTTCAAAACATGAAGCATGTTACACGCAACTATATGAACAGAAATGAAAAAATCCTATTGCACATAAAGCCTGACGGTGCACAAAAAATTGTGCACGGATTCCATGGCAATTCCCTGAAATCAGCTGGTATGGTATAGAGTCGCCACGTATTTCGGCATCACCCGTGGGTAGTTACCACAACCTGATAGGGGAGCTTAGGCCGGAACATTACTGAAAAATTCGCAACCTCTCTTCCCATGGCGGTGAAATAGGTCTTTCTGCTTAACGGCTTTTGGCATCATTTTTGCCTTCAATACAATCCAGAGTTGGCGCCGACAGAAGAAGTGCTGGTGAAAAGAGACTGCGGTTATTGTGGCACGGATTCTGCGTCACATTGGAAGTGTCTGATTGGTTCACCAAAAAAGGAGTAACTATGCATACAGAGCCGATATTTATTGTCGATGACGACCAGGGTATTCTCGATTCGTTTGATGCCATGCTGGGTGAGGACTATCCCCTGCAGATGATTACCAACGGCGTTGACGCGCTTGCCTTGCTCGAGCGCCACCACCCCAGTCTGATGTTTTTAGATCTCAAGATGCCACGTATGAACGGCATGGAGCTTTTGGAAAGAATGGCTAGGAAACATCTTGCAACCAAGATTGTTGTGGTCACCGCCATGCCGCAGGATGAACTGGAAGAGCAGGCGTTTCATTACGGGGTATGCAGATACCTGCGCAAGCCCCTGGACGTGGACGAAGTAGAGGGCATTACGACCGAGATTATGCATTGATCGATCGCCGGGACAATACGGATCCATGCAAAACACGATTCTGTTCATAGATGACGAGCCCAGTGTGCTCGAGGCGTTGGAATGGACCTTCGCCGACGAGCCATATAGGTGCATTACCTGCCAGGACCCGTTTCACGCACTGGAGATAATGAGTGAAACCGATGTTGCCGTGGTGGTGTCGGATCAGCGAATGCCGGGTATGAACGGGGCTGACTTTTTGGCGGAGGTCAAGTCCAGATGGCCGGAAACCGAGCGCATCATGATGACGGCCTACCAGGAACTTGATATCGCCCTTATGGCCATCAACATGGGGCGGGTTAGCAATCTTATCTACAAACCCTGGGAGGAGGCGGAACTGAGGCGGGTAATACGGACAGCGGTGGAGGATTATACTCTTCGAGTTTCCATGAAGCAGCAGTCCGCTGTATTAACCGGCAGAAATGAAGCGTTGCAAAGAAATAATCAGTCCCTGGCCAAAATGCTCAGGCATGTCGAGAAAATGGCCTCACTTGATAATCTGGTGCTGCAGCTCACCGTAAATGAGAAGAAGTTTCATGACAAAAGTATCAGTGAAGAGGCGATTTTTGATCATTTTACTATGCTAACCAAGACCTCTAATTAACTGGGAATCTATAGAATTAGGGTTCCCAGTTCTCTTCACACAAGAAAATGGGTAACGTTCAGGTCCGTTAGCAATCATACCAGAAACCCTGACAATCCTGTTTTACCGCAATGCTTGTTTGATTACATCTGATCCGCCCTCCCCGGATGCACGGAGAAACAGTCAAGTAAAAGAAATCTTGAAAAATACGTTTTTTCGTTCAAGATTGAGGCACGGGACATTTTTCCGCGGGCTGAATATTTCTTCGACGATACCGGTGATGGCGTCGTAAAAGCTTCGCTCTCCGTCGTCATGGTGCCTTTTCTGATCATCGATCTACCACATGTACTACTTCGAACCAGAAAAGACCCTAACCCCTGGGAACACTGTGTTTTTATCCAGCCATCTTAGACTGCTAAGCAGACTTTTTGCGGGTTCATAACCGATACCCGTTATATTGTTTTGCATCGGTGTATTCTGAGGGAAGAGGTGATAATAGCAAAAATATATGGTGGCCTGGGTAACCAGTTGTTTCAGTATAGCTTTGCCCGGAAGATGGCCCTGAGCCTCCAGGCACCCCTAAAGCTTGATGTGGGTTTTTATCAGGTCCAGCGTCTTCGCAGGTTTCAGTTAGACGAGTTCAACATCTGTTTTGAGGGCTTTGCCGATTCCCACGATTGTCGACGGATAACCGGCTCTGATAATTGTGATCGCAACTCACCACGCCACTATTTCAGAGCTCGGCACAGGCGTCCGATTGTCCGGGAAAACAAAGGGGTGTATTTCAGTAAGGCCCACCAGGCCGTGGGTGATTTTGTGCTGGATGGCTATTGGCAGGATCTGCGCTATTTTCAGGCCATCGAGCCGACAATACGAAAGGAAATTACCCTTGTCGAACAGCCCCGGCATGCTATCTGGTCGGAGATAACGGAAAATCCGAACTCCGTTTCGGTGCATATCCGACGTGGTGACTATGTGGACATGGACAGGCACCTGCCAATGAAATATTATGACAGGGCAATTGAATATATGGTGAAGATTGTACCTGAGGCTGTTTTCTATGTATTCTCAGATGATATTTCGTGGTGCAAACAGAATGTTTCCGGTAGCAAAACGTATAGATTTATTGACCAACACTCATTGACTGATTGTCAGGAGATGGTTCTGATGAGCCGCTGCGCACATCATATTTGTGCCAACAGTACCTTTAGCTGGTGGGGCGCCTATCTGAATCCCGGCACATCGAAAATCGTGCTTTTTCCACAATCCGCTCTGAACCATTTAAATAAAGATCTATGGCTCAAGGAATGGAAATGTATAGAAAGCGGATAGTGGGGGCATAGTATCGGTTCACCATAGCACCATAAAATATCACTATATTACCACCATCTTATGGCCAATTTTTTGACAAAAATACGTGCTCAATTAAGAGCGATTAATCATGTACGTAAAGAACGAAGAGATTACAAAAGATGGCTGAGAAAAGGCAGGCCAAATCCGCCTCCCCATCGAGTAAAACAAGAAATTATCCAGAAATTTCAGCGTCGATCAAATTACACAACGTTTGTTGAGACAGGAACATTCAGGGGGGATATGGTTGAGGCCCAGAAAAGACAATTTGATACGATATATTCAATCGAGCTCAGTCAATACTATTATGAGAGAGCCGTAGAGCGGTTCAAGGGCATCCCTCATATCCACTTACTGTTTGGCGACAGTAGTGTTGTTTTACCCAGTATAATTGCAAAACTTGATTCACCGGCCATTTTCTGGCTTGATGGTCACTATTCAGCTGGCCAAACGGCAAAAGGGGACAAAGAGTGCCCGATCCTTGAAGAAATCGACGCCATTTTTTCAGGAAAACCACTTGACCACATAATCCTGATCGATGATGCCAGATGCTTTAACGGCGAGGGGGACTATCCGACCATTGAATCATTAACCGCCTCTATTCAAGAAAAAGATAATCGGTATCATATCGCGGTGGAAAACGATGTTATCAGGTGTATTGTAGTGCATTTATAGTCTCCAGACAAATTATCGGTATAAAGATGAAGCATAAAATTATCGCCTCTCAACATATTTCCAAGCATTGCATGGTGTGTGGCGTTGCCAATGCGAATGACAACCGAAAATTGACCACTTGTGATTACCTAAAACTGACCACCCTGAATTAAACAAAAAGAAGGGTGTTGGGTACCACCCCAGTGTGGTTGTTTCCGGGGGGCAGGAGAAACGGAGGGAGCCGTAGGCGACCGGAGTTTCTCCTGCCCCCCGGAGGTGTCCTCTGGTACCGATTCAATGTCGCAATAGAGCCTGCTTTCATAATTTCTCCCGCTTTTTACGGCTGCACTATGCCCTTTCTTGAGACATCATCAACAAATACGCCGCCCCCCTTGCGTCGAGCAAGATCTGCCGGCACGCGTTAAGATTAGTGGCCATAGGGACACGTGCAGAGATCCCGGAGGGTCTCACTATGGTGCTGATATCGTCCTTCATTGCTCTGTCTTTGATGGTCTCCCCCTGAGACTTTGTTTTAGACGAAAGCTATCCCACTGACAGGTGATGATATGGGCTCGATGCGTCAGGCGATCAAGAAGGGCCGCGGTCATCACCGGATCACCAAACACCTGTGTCCAGTCGGCAAATCCAAGGTTCGTGGTAATGATGACCGACCCTTTTTCCTGACGTTCGGCAAGAACCTGAAAGAGCAATTCCCCGCCTTCCTTGGAAAACGGGATATAGCCCAGCTCATCGAGAATCAACAGATCGTAGCGAGCGTAACGTCCAATAAGACGGCGAAGCTCTCTTTCCTGCCGGGCTTCTATAAGTTCGTTTACCAACCCATAACAACTGACGAACCTGGTCCGGTAATTGTTCCTGCAGGCCTCAATGCCCAGTGCCGTTGCAAGATGAGTCTTGCCGGTACCACTACGGCCAAGAAACATAACATTGCCACGCTCTGTAATATAGTCGCATCCCGCCAACTCTCGTATAACCCTGATGTCGAGCTCGGGTGCCGCGGCAAAATCAAACCCTTCCAGGGTCTTGAGCAAAGGAAACTTCGCCTCGCGCACTCGGCGGGTGAGTCTCTGTTCCGCTTTGGTTGCAAGCTCGGTTATCGTCAGATCCAGTAAAAACTCATCGTAGCCTGGACCGCTCTCTTTTGCCTGACGAATGCTGGTTTCCAGACCCCGGGCCGTGGCTGCAAGATTCAGCGCCTTCAGATTTTCACGCAATTCGACCATGAGTGCGCTGCTCATTGCACACCTCCCAATACTCCATAGACGCTTACATCAGGAGATGGCAGACTCGGCCAGTCTGGCAGTGGGGCACTCATGGTGTCCTTCTCTCGTGAAGATATCAACACATGCCGTACCCCTTCACTACCGTTAAGATTGCTCTCCAGGGCACGCTTCACCGCAGTCTCAACCTCGTCGACTCCATAGTGGCTGTACAGCATCAATACTGAAATAAAATCCTTGATCCCTTTGGTTTCTCCCTGGATACGGCAGAAATTTGCAAGCAATTGATGCAGCGATTGGGGCCACTGTTCCCGCCATTGCCGAATTACTCGAGCACTGGAAAACGACATCGGGCGTTGTTGGATCAGTTCCAGATAATGGGCGGGATTAAGACTCCACTTGTTGTTGGCGAACAATCGTTCATGGACAGCCAGTTTGGCGCCGTCCGCAAAAATCTCCACCTGGTCCACATACACCAGTGTTTTCAACCGCCGCCCCGCGTACTGCCAGGGCACTGAGTAACGGTTCTTGTCAATCATCACCGTGGCGTATTTGTCGACCCGGGCATCACCGGGAAGGGTAGTGCTAAACGCTGTTTCCGGGTGAGCAAGAAGATGTTGCTTCTCTGCCTCAAAGCGCTCATTTACGCTCTCTGAGTGACCAGCCATCTTGTGTGAACCATACGCCAGACAGTCTGCCAGAATCTTTTCATTGAGCTCTTCAAAGCTTTCCGCCACCGGCACGGGAACCATATAATTCCGGCGAGCAAATCCCACCAAGCCTTCAACTCCTCCTTTCTCATTGCCGCTATCCCGGTTGCAAAATCGTGCGGTAAAACTGTAATACCCTTTGAATCGACTGAAACTCTCCTGTTCAATACGCTTTTTACCCTGGAGAACTTTGCGTACCGCGGTAGTCAGGTTGTCGTAGATCAGAACCGGAAAAATCCCCCCAAAAAAATCGAAGGCCTTGATATGGGCGTCAAAGAAAGCCTGCTGCCGTTCACAGGGATAACAACGGACAAAGTGTTTGCCGGAATATTTGCTTCGCATGCAAAAAAACTTCAACCGGACTTTCTCTCCGCCCACAACTGCCGTTGCAGTGCCCCAGTCGATCTCCGCTTCCTCTCCCGCATCAGCTTCACATGCTATGAAAACCTCCCGGCCAGGGTCACTGCCCAATTCCATTCGTACCAGCCGCACATAGCGGCGAACATTCGATTCACTGCCCTGATATCCATGCTCTGTGCGGAGACGGTTGTAGACACGTCGGGCAGTATGGCGCTGTTTCTTCGGCACTTCTTTGTCCGCTCTCAACCATGCTTCGATCAGTGAACGATATGGCCCCAGGACAGGAAACGATTGCTGTTCACGCGCACGGTATCCCCACGATTCACCGCGAAGGGCCTTTCTGATGGTGTTTCGAGAATGGCCTGTCTGTCTTGCCAGCTCACTGATGTTCTTGCCGTAGACCCTTTGGGCCGTCCTGATGTATTCGTATTGATCCATTTTGAGCAACTCCTCACCTCCTGCTTGAATGACTAAAAATGCCATTCTAGCAGAAAATTGATTGCTCAGGGTGGTCAGTTTTCGGTAATCACTACCCTGTTTTGATGGTCAATTTTAGGTTAGCACAACCAGCAATGATTCCATCACCTGCCACACAAGGACGAATGATTGTGGCGCTGGATGATTCCATCAATCCCAAAAGTGGCAGGAAAATATTTGGCTGTGGCCATTTTCACGATCATGCAGCAAAGACAAACCGGAGTTCGTATCCGTGGTCACAGTGCATTGTGGCAATAGGGTTGTTAAAACAAGTGAAGTCACGATGGGCCTGCTTGCCCCTGGATTTCCGATTCTATATGATGCAAAAGGACATTAAGGCACAATCTGTTACAGCCAAACGACAAGGGAAGGTTCTTCCCTTTGAAAACAAGATGTCACAGGCTGCCACGATGATAGCAGGTATTCGAGAGTACTTTCAGCAATCGATACTGGTTGTGACTGATAGCTGGTTTGGAAACAATGGGCTCTGGTCAAGGATAGATCGTGGTGGTGAGGGGTGTGTCGATCTGCTTTCTCGCATGCGTACCAATAGTATGTTGTATGGCTTTCCACCTTTGTCTACCGCAAAGCGTCCGGCTGGTCGTCCACGAAAATATGGTGCCTGCTTGGGTTCAGTGGGTGACTGTGCAGTTAGGTGGAAGGACAAGGCCCAGACCTATACGGTTTTCCTATACGGCAAAACAAGGCATGTGCAGGCATATTCACAGGCCGTTATGGTCAAAACGATGAAGTGCCCGATCCGAGTTGTGTGGGTGTATCGAAAAACTCGATATGTTGCTTTGATGACCACCGACATGACGCTTTCTGTTGAGCAGATTATTGAGTATTACGGGGCACGATGGAAGATTGAAGCGGGATTCAAGGAGATCAAGCAGGAGATCGGCAGCTCACAATCTCAAGTGCGGAATGCTGATTCAGTAAGTAATCATCTCAACTTCTGTATGATGGCCACAACCTTGACATGGATCTATGCCGACCGGTTAAAAAACGTCCCGGATCGCAGGCATAAAATTAGAGGGCGAGCCGGATTTGCGTTTTCGGATGTGCGCAGGATAATTACGGAAGCAGCATTGAGACCGGATTTTCATACGGTTTGCCCGGCGCCAGCGAAAACACCACAAAAATCTTTCGTCAAAACACTGCTGCGCATGGTGGCGTAGGATGATGAACGGTCAATTTCTAGGAAACTTCAGTGGATAATACTTGCTGGTATAATAACCACTCAGTGTGATTGTTTGATCGCAACGGAGGCCTGTTGTTTTGTCGACCGTATGTGAATATCGCCTTTTGTATTGCGTATTTGCTTTGGCGCGAGTCACGAAAAAAGCAGGCACTCGGTTGAAGGTGTAGAGTCGTTGGAAATCCAGGTAACCTCGATCCATGACATAATATGCGCCTGTTTCCAACGGTAACAAATCGAGCGCGTTGACATCGTGCAGTTTGCCGTCGGAAATATGGATAAATGTGGGTATGTTTCCCCGTAGATCCAACAACGTGTGCAGTTTGACAGCACCTTTTTTCTTGCGGAAAACCGCCCAGGGAAACACTGACAAGCACAGATCGATGGTGGTTGAATCCAGAGCATATACCGTTTCGTCTAACTCTTCGAGAAACTGATCTTCCCGGTAGAGGTCTCTGGCAATAACGATGAGGTGTTGAGCAAGCTCGGCATAGATGCGCCAATCGCGCTTTTCGTTGGCATCGGCGAGCGTTGATCTGGAGACTCGTCCGCGTATACCCATGTGGTAGAGTTTCTTGTTTTGGGAGCGAAGGCAAATCTCGATATCTCGCAGACTTTCCCGGTGGGTGATCTGGGCAAACGCCATGCAGAGAAACTGATCGAGACACGTAAATGTTTTTACGTTGGAGTTGCCCTGGTACTTTGTAACGCAACGATGAAAGGTTGACAGCGGTATGAAGTCCATAACCTGCTTGAAAATCAATCGACCGGTAAACATCTGTGTCCCCCCCCAGGGTTTTACCGGGGATCATCCTCAGAAAAGGATGTGATTTCAAGTCGATTATGGCCATTTTGACGCGTATAGCATGTAATATTAAAAGGTTATACTGTGCTCAGAGAAAAACACCCGGACAGTAGTGGCATTATTCCCTAAAATACTTACTGTATAGGTTAATTCTTAGGGGTCCCTGTTTTTACACTTGATGGTATCGCAACTATCTAAACATTGCATTAATACCCTCTTCACCTCTTTTCCACATCCATCGGGACATTTTCACTGTTCCACTCTGAGCATTTCCATTACGTAAAATCTTTTACGTTGAACGGAAACCCAGAATAGGCACTACACGGACGGATAAAATTTGAGCCTAACTACTATTATCGGTTATTTTTCCAGCAAGGATGAAGCACGAAAAGCCCTGAAGTATCTGGCACGACAAGGACTCAGGTCAGCGGTTCTGATACAGAAAGGCCCGGATGGAGTTGCTCAGACAGTTGATCAGTTTACCTGGCGTCGCTCTTTTTGGGCAATTACTGCAGCCATTCTGGCTGGAGGAATTGGGGGAATTACAGCTCATTGTCTGCTCTGGCTGCAGTTGCTCCCTGGCGGGGCAATCGCCTATCCGCTAGCCGCTATATTGGCCTGTGGGACGCTCGGTGTAGCCATCGTTATCGCAATATTTCGACGCGAACGGTATGGCGTAAAGCTCAGTGCAATAAATAACCATAGTCGCTGGCTTGTACCTGGAGAATCCGTCCTGATCCTTGGCGCCCAGCTTGACATGCTGCCCCTGCCGATGAAGATTTTGCGGGAAAACTGCGATACCCCTCCAGCGCTTTTTGTCCTGCATACAAATCGTGAGGAGCACCTGGAAGCTCGAGGGACAGAGGAAAAACTTTCCCCCATCCAGGTCCACCAACGCGCCAGGCAGCAGGCCAGCGAGCAGCAAGTGGAGCAACGACCATCCTCTTCCACTAATTTGCTAAAGCGTCTCAAGCAGGCACGCAAAAGGCTGCGCCTGGTCTGCGCCGATCTCGTTGCTGCAAGCCGCCTGGAACAGAAAGCGACCCCTGCCGCCGACTGGATAATTGATAACGAATACATTCTGGAGGGAAATGCTCGTGATGTGCTGCTCAATCTACCCCGTCGATTTTATCAGCAACTGCCGAGCCTGGCCTCTGCTCCTTATCAAGGTCTGCCACGTGTCTACGTTGTTGCCAAAAATCTTGTTGCCCATATGGAATTGCATCTGGACCGGGAGAATATCATCGCCTATCTCGATGCCTACCAATCGGAGCAGAATCTGACCATCGGTGAACTCTGGGCAATACCTCAGATGTTACGAATCGCTCTTCTTGAAAGTATTCAAAGTCTGGCTGTTACAGCCTTGGACGATCTCTGCGATCGCCAGCTGGCTGACTTCTGGGCGAACCGGCTGATTGCTGCCAATCGCTGCGATGCCAACCAGCTTTTTGCCCTTCTCTCCGACCTTTCCATATCGGTACCGAATCCAAGCCCTTATTTCGGTGTGCAGTTGCTTGGCCTTCTTTATGATGAAGCCGCCGTCTTGTCGCCGGTCCAGAACTGGCTCGAACGCTCCCTCAACACCCCTCACCATGATCTCAATCTTCGCGAACTCAATCGCCAAACCAGTGAACAGCTGGCTTGCGGGAATGCTTTCAATAGCCTGCGTAATCTTTCCTTGTTTGACTGGCGTGAAATTTTCGAACAAATCAGCCGGGTGGAACAGATTTTACGTCTTGATCCGTCTGGTATTTATCCCGGCGTGGATTTTGCGACCCGGGATTCCTGTCGTGGGGCAATTGAAGAAATCGCTCTTGCGGCCGGCAAGAGTGAGGATGAAATTGCTGAGCAGGTCATTGATTTGGCGAAGCAGGCAGGAAGAGAAAATAGAAGAGATGAACGCCGCCGCCATGTCGGCACCTGGCTTGTCGGGGAGGGGCGGTTGGAACTGGCGCAATTGCTTACCTTTCGCGAAGCATTCCGTCAACGTATTCTGGTATGGATTTCAGCCCGGCATACTTGTGCGTACTTTCTCGGGATTGGTTTATTTTTCATTTCGTTCATGCTTTTGTTCACTTTCTTCGTTCCTCCCCCAAGTATAGGTTTGGTCGGATGGTCTTCAGCAACATATCTTGGATTGCTGTTGCTCCTGCTGATTCCAGTCAGTCAGCTGGCGATTGAAGTAGTCAATTATCTGATCATGCGCATTTTACCACCCAGGCCCTTGGCAAAAATGGATTTCGCTGCTTCGGGAATCCCCGACGATTTTCGCACTCTGGTGGTCGTCCCGATGATGCTGGTCAACAGGGAGACGATAATTGACGAGGTTGAGAAATTAGAGATCCGATATTTAGCAAACAAAGAAACAAATTTGCTATTTAGTTTGTTTTCGGACTACACCGATGCAACTACCCTTTCCTCTGAGGATGACAGCTCTCTGCTACACACAGCCCAGCATAGTCTTGACGCCCTCAACCAGCGTCACGGCGGTGAGCGCTTTTTTCTTCTTCATCGCGAGCGCATGTGGAGCGAATCCGAGCAAAAATTCATCGGCTGGGAGCGCAAACGAGGTAAACTTGAGGAACTGAACCGCCTGATCGACGGCACCCGGGTCGAGGCTGCACCGCCCCTGGTTTATGTTGGAAATCCGGACCATCTGACCAATGTTCGTTTCATCATCACCCTCGACAGTGACACCCAATTGCCGCACACGACGGCCCGAAGGATGGTCGAAACCCTGGCTCACCCTCTCAATCAGCCGCGCTTCGACGAGGCAGGTCGAATTATTGCCGGTTCATATACCATTATCCAACCGCGTATAAGCCCGACCCTGGCGAGCACCAGTTCCTCGGTATTTAGCCGCCTTTTTGCCGATGCAATTGGAATCGATCCCTACACCGCAGCTATCTCCAATGTCTATCAGGATCTCAGTGGCGAGGGATCGTATCAGGGAAAAGGCATTTATGATGTAAAGTCCTTCAGCCGCATCCTGTCGGGGCGGTTCCCTGAAGAATTGGTGCTGAGCCATGATCTGATCGAAGGTGCATATGCGGGCGTAGGACTGGCCAGCGATATCGAGCTTTTCGACGACTTTCCCCACGGCTACCAAAGTTATACCAATCGAGCCCACCGCTGGATTCGCGGAGACTGGCAGATTGCCGATTGGATTTTTTCTCGCGTTCCTCTGGCGGATGGTGGTCGGGGGCCAAATCCTTTGTCACCGCTCAATCGCTGGAAAATTGTCGATAATCTACGTCGCAGCCTGCTTCCGGCTGCCAGCGTGGCACTGCTGATAGCCTCATGGTTTATTTCCGAGCGGATGGGCGCCTGTGCACTAGTGCTGGTCGGCATTCAGCTGATCTTTCATCCGCTTGCCCAACCCTTCACCATGGCCACCACCCATAACGGTCTGAAGCATTTCGAATTCAAAAAGATAATCCACGATGTGCTCCGGGCCTTGGCTGATGCCGCCATGCTGCCGCACCAGGCGGCCGTAGCGCTCGATGCCATCGCCCGCGTGTGTTACCGGCGGATGATTTCAAAACGGCTATTGCTTGAGTGGACGGCGCAGGCGACCCATTGGAGCAGTTCCCGGCGCCAGTCATTTTTTGTCGCCGGCCTGACTTCCGTAAGTCTTTTGAGTATTGCTCTTGGGGTAACACTTTATTTCGTTAAACCAGAAATACTTCTTCTGGCCATTCCCTGGCTTACTCTCTGGCTCTTTTCTCCACTGATCGGCTGGCTTTTAAACCTGCGTCCTGTCACACAAAAGAGCAGCAGCCCGCTTCCAGAAGCGGATTATCGCCTGCTCCGGCAAGTTGCCCGTAGGACGTGGCACTATTTTGCCACATTCGTTAACGAAGATACGTCGTGGCTCCCCCCTGACAATTACCAGGTAGCCCATCAGGACCGCCTGGCCATGCGAACCAGCCCAACCAATATTGGTCTCTGGTTGACCAGCGCTCTGGGGGCCCACGATGCAGGCTACCTGACGACTGACCAGGTCTTTGACCGATTGACAAAAACCATTACAACCCTGGGGCGTCTTAATCGCTATCAAGGGCATCTTTATAACTGGTACGACATCCATACCTTGGCCCCCCTAGAGCCTCGCTACGTGTCCACTGTTGACAGCGGCAATCTGCTTGGTGCCCTCTGGACCCTGGAACAGGGGGTTAAAGAGCTGGTCCGGGCCCCTCTGCTTGACGGAAAAACTTTTGCCGGGCTTGCCGATACCGGAGAAATACTAAAACAGGTTGCAACCCAGAAAAATATAGCCAGCTTTTGCCATCAGACCCTTGATGCCCTCCTGGCCGACTGGCTTGCTGCTCCGTCCGCCGTCACCGAAATGCTTCATCTGCAGGAGCGGACGATGATCGACCTCACCTCGGTCGTTGCTGACGCAACTAACACGACCTGGGCAAAGGAACTGAACAAACAGGCAGCAGCCTTGGCAGAGATGGCTGAGCGCTATCTCACTTGGGCCCGAATCCTTGCTGAAAAATCTGAAGAAGAGCTTGCACCATTTGGTGAGCCTGTGGTGCGGGCCATTCGCAAAGACCTGGCCCGTGTGCCATCACTCAGCATACTCGCCGAAGGTAGAATTGAGTCGATTCTGCGCCTCCAAGTGATTCAGCAAAAGTCTCCTGCTACTTCCCCAACACTGAGCGCCTGGCTCGACCGTCTTCTTGCCGCCTTTGCCATGGCGCAATGGTTTGCCGGAGAAACCTTGGCGGTTGCAGAGCGATTGATCGCTGATATCCATGGATTGGCCGCGGCGGTGGATATGCGTTTTCTTTACAACCACAAACGCAAACTGTTTGCCATCGGCTATAACGTCTCGACCAACCGCCTGGATGATTCAAATTACGACCTGCTGGCCAGCGAATCGCGTCTGGGAAGTTTCATAGCTATTGCCAGAAACGATGTGCCGCTGGAGCATTGGTTCTCCTTGAACCGCCCATATGGGGCAATCGGCAGAAAGCGGGTGTTGCTCAGTTGGACCGGGACCATGTTCGAATATCTGATGCCTCTGCTGTTCCAGCACTCCTATCCCCATTCGCTTCTCGACAAGGCGGCGAGAGAAGCGGTGGCGGTGCAGATTGACTATGGCCAAACCCATGAAGTGCCGTGGGGAATTTCCGAGTCGGCCTTTGCCGATCTCGACCAGGACAAGACTTATCAATACAAGGCCTTTGGCGTACCGGCACTGGGGTTGAAAAGGGGGATGGATGAACAACCGGTCATTGCCCCCTATGCCACGCTGCTGGCACTCAACCTGGCGCCCAAGGCGGTACTGCAAAATCTGAAAAGACTGATCGACTTTGATTTGCTTGGCGATTACGGCTATTTCGAAGCGCTGGATTTCAGCCGTCGACCGCAGCGTGATGTTGTTGGAAAAGCTCGCAAACGCGGGGTAGTTATCGAAGCCTACATGGCTCATCACCAGGGCATGGCCTTCCTGGCTCTTACCAATTTTCTCCACGACAATCCGTTCCCGCGCCGTTTTCATAGTGACTCGCGGGTCCGGGCCTTTGAGGCTCTGCTGCAGGAGCGCATCCCGGTCCTGCCGCCGCTGCATCTCATCTCGACACGGCCCAAAGAAGCTGAACTCATTGACCACGACCTTGTCTCTCCAGCAGGCAGCGTCTTCACCACACCCCATACGCGAAGGCCCAGGAGCCTGTTACTCAGCAACGGCAGGTACGGTCTGATGATCACTAACAGCGGTGCCGGCTACAGTCAGTGGGGTGACCGGGAACTGAGCCGCTGGCGTTCCGATCCAACCTGTGATAGGCAGGGCATCTTCTGCTATATCCATGAGGTCGAACCGGACCGGCTCTGGTCGACCACCTATCATCCGGTCGGCGGGAATCCTGATGCCTATTCCGTCGAGTTTGACCTCGATCGAGCTCTGTTTAAGCGCACGGATAATTCCATTTCCTGTGAAACCGAGGTCATCGTTTCCCCGGAGGATGATGTGGAACTTCGGCGGATAACCCTGGTAAATCATTCCACCCATGCACGTCGCCTTAACCTTACCAGCTATGTCGAGCTGTCGCTGACCCCGCATAACGCTGATCGCCAGCACCCGGCCTTCAATAAACTCTTCATCCAGACCGAAGCACTTCCGCAGCAGGAGGCATTGCTTGCTTATCGGCGCGCCAGAAGCGAAAATGATCAGCCCCTCTATGTCGCCCACTGCCTGACGCTGCAAGAAAGTGCAACGGCAACCCGCGAGGTAAAAGGCTGGCAGTTTGAAACCGATAGGGGACGTTTCATCGGCCGCGGCCGAACTCTTGACCGGCCAATGGGAGCCATGCAAGCACTTGGCAACAGTCAGGGCTTTGTGCTTGACCCGATTCTCAGTCTGCGTCAGAGTATCACCATTGAATCGGGTGGGCGCCTCCAAGTGTGCCTGATACTCGCTGCGGGAGCAAGCCGGGAACAGGTCCTGCTGCTGCTTGATAAGTACAGTGATGCTCATGCCACTAAGCGGGCCATGGATTTTACCTGGCACTCAGCCCAGCAACAATTGCAGATGTTGCGCATCCAGCCGGACGAAGCCCGCCGTTTTCAGCAACTGGCAAGTCATCTGCTGTTTCCCAACATGCTCCTGCGTGCCTCTGCCAAGAACCTCGTGGAAAACCGCAAGGGACAATCCGGACTTTGGCCGTACGGCATTTCGGGAGATTTGCCGATAATCCTCATTAGTATCGTTGAGGAACGCGATCTCAACCTGGTTCGGCAGATGCTTAAGGCCCACACCTATCTGCGGATGCATGGTTTGTCGATCGATCTGGTGATTTTAAACGAGGAGGCGGAGAGCTATGAAAGACCCCTGCAGGAAAGGCTCGAACAGCTGATTCACCATCATAGTATTTCGGCAACTGTTGAAAAACAGGGGGCAATCTTTCTCAAAAACATCGCCCAGGTCCCGGAAGAGGATCAAAAACTTCTCAAAGCAATAGCCGCTGTCGTTCTCGTGGCGGCTCGCGGCAACCTACCCCAGCAATTGAGAGTTCCGGTGGAAGTGTCCGAACCGCTTGAACGCCTTATCCCCAAACACAGTCGCCCGGAACCCTCAGCACCGCTTCCTTTCATGGAGTTGAATTATTTCAATAGCCTCGGCGGCTTTACCCTGGATGGTCGGGAATATGTGATTTATCTCGGCCCAGGCATCAATACGCCGGCACCCTGGGTCAACGTTATTGCCGGGCCTACCTTTGGGACCATGGTCAGCGAAACGGGGTCCGGCTTCACCTGGTACGGCAACAGCCAGCGCAATCGCGTGACCGGCTGGTCGAACGATCCAGTGCTTGATCCTGCAACCGAGGCGATCTATATCCGTGATGAAGAGAGCGGCGTCTACTGGTCGCCGACCGCCTCACCAATCCGCGAGCAAACCGCCTATCGGGCCCGACATGGAGCTGGATACACGGTCTTTGAGCATAACAGCAGCGGTATCGAGCAGGAGCTGACCGTCTTTGTGCCGGTTGACGAGAATGGCGGTGCACCGATCAAACTACAGCGCCTGCAACTCACCAATGCATCCTCAAAAAACCGCAGGTTATCAATAACCTATTATAGTGAACTCACACTCGGAGAGAACCGGGAAACATCCCAGATGCATGTCAAAACCCGCTGGGATGAAAAGACCCAGGCCATACTGGCAGAAAACCATTACCACCCCGACTACAACGGGCGAGTCACCTTTGCCGCCATTACGCCGGATGCTGACAGCTACAGCGGCGACCGTACGGCCTTCATTGGCCGCAACCGTTCGCTGGCAAGTCCCGCCGCGATGGAATTGCTCCAGCTGTCAGAGCGCACCGGGGCAGGACTGGACCCATGCGCGGCACTCCGGGTCAGTTTCGATATGGCGCCTGGCGAACGGCGGGATATAATCTGCATGCTCGGCCAGGCCGAGACGGTGGATGAGGCCCGTGCACTGGTGCAGCGCTACCGAGAAAAACGGGCATTTGAAGATGCTTTTGACGAGACCAGGGGCTGGTGGGATGAACTGCTCGGTACTGTTGAGGTTCATACCCCTGAGCTGGCCGTTGATCTGCTGCTCAACCGCTGGCTCCAATACCAGTCGCTCAGCTGCCGGATATGGGGGCGTTCCGCTTTCTACCAGTCTGGCGGCGCTTTCGGCTTTCGCGACCAGCTGCAGGATGTCATGGCCTTTCTTTACACCAGGCCCCAAATTGCCCACGGCCAGATTCTGCGGGCAGCAAGTCGGCAGTTTCTGGAAGGGGATGTCCAGCACTGGTGGCATGAACCGGCCGGGGCCGGGATTCGCTCCCGCATCTCCGATGATCTGCTCTGGCTGCCTTACGTGGCAGCGCAATACGTCCGTACAACCGGTGATTCCAACATTCTCAAGGTGGAGATTCCCTTCCTCAGCGGCGCACTTCTGGCAGAAGATCAGCATGAGCAGCTATTTATCCCTGAAATCACTGTTGAACGGGCCACCCTTTTCGAACATTGCCGGCGGGCCGTCAGTTGCGGCTTGACGGCTGGCCCCCATGGCCTGCCTTTAATGGGCACGGGTGACTGGAACGACGGCATGAACCTCGTAGGTGCCAAAGGGAAGGGAGAGAGTGTCTGGCTCGGCTGGTTCCTGTGTGATGTTTTGCAAGGAATGGTCGAAATGGCGACGCTTGTGGGAGAGCCGGAACTGAGCCAACACTATCTGAGTGAAAAAATCGGCCTGATCGAGCGGATCGAAGGGGCCGGGTGGGACGGTGAGTGGTATCTGCGCGGGACATTCGATGACGGCACGCCGCTTGGATCGGCGACAAGCACTGAGGCAAGGATCGACTCACTGCCTCAATCGTGGGCCTGGCTCTCGGGTGCCGCTGAATCCGTGCGGGCCGAAAAGGCCATCGAGTCAGCCTGGCACCATCTCGTTCGCGAGGATGAGGGCCTGGCCCTGCTCTTTACGCCCCCTTTTGAGAAGTCCGAACCTTCTCCTGGGTATATCAAGGGATATCCCCCCGGTGTGCGAGAGAACGGCGGCCAGTACACCCACGCCGCACTGTGGATGGCCATGGCCCTCGCCCGCAAGGGAGATGGGGAGCGGGCGGTCAAACTGCTCCGCCTGCTCAACCCGATTGAGCACGCTCGTGATGCGGCAGAGGTCTGGCATTATGGGGTTGAGCCCTACGTGGTCGCCGGAGATGTCTATCGTCTGCCCGGCCGGATTGGCCAGGGGGGCTGGTCCTGGTATACCGGGGCCGCGGCCTGGATGTACCGGGCCTGGACCGAGGAGGTCCTGGGTCTCAAAGTGAGAGGTGACCAGCTCTGGATTGATCCGGTAATCCCCGCAGCCTGGCCGGGCTATAGCCTCCGCTACCGGCATGGCCAGACGATTTATGAGATTCAGGTGGAAAATCCGCACCACTGTGAGCGCGGGGTTGACTGGGTGGAGATGGATGGCAGACGTCTGGGCGGTAAGGTGATACAGCTTGAGCGGGAATTGGTGAAACACCGGGTTGTCGTCAGGATGGGAATGTAGCCAGTAGATGCCGAAGGGGGAGCAGCTTCCGAATCTCCAATGTCAAGCCTTGCTTCGAGCTCATGGCCCGCAGGTAAAAACGGTTCCTGACTCATATATTGCGTAGCATTCTGCACCATGCACATCGAGTTTCAGCCTCAGCCAGCTGCGAACCTTCTTGACGCATCGCTCTGGTTGATTTTATCTCGCAGTCAGAGAATTGGCCGATGTGCCCATCTATCAGTCCGATGCGAAATTCACCGGTTTATGGAATTTACGTCTTGATGTGCCCTTGGAGCTCTAGTATTTTTTGACAAAACCTAGATTAAGAAGACATTGAGGCCTGGTAGTCGGAGGCGAAGCTCTGGGTAAAGCTCGCTGAATATCAACAAGATACCAGAAGTTCGCCCACGCCGGGGCCGATTCCGGAGACGTTGACAAACGTTCATCGGTAAATCAATGATCTGGTGGAGTCTTGTACCTTTCTTGATTGAATTGTTGATAGCTCGCAATTTGGGGATAGCCCCGACGCCAGAGCGATTGCCAATTTTACGCAGGCTCATAACCTGCTGAGGTGGGTGGATGGAAAAAGTCTTTTTGAAATATTTTGATGATGTTTTTGGTTCGCTTCGTGAGCCGCTGGTGCTGCTCGATAACGACTTCAAAGTGGTGAAGGCCAACGGGGCTTTTTACCGGACCTTTGGGGTCAAGCCTGGGGATACTGAAGGCAAGGTGATTTACGATCTCGGTAATCGGCAGTGGGACATTCCCAGACTCAGGGAATTGCTCGAGACAATCCTGCCACAGAATACGGTGCTCAACGATTTTGAGGTGGAACATACATTCGAGAATATCGGCCTAAAAATTATGCATTTGAACGCCAGACGCATCTATCGGCAAAAAGACCAGACCAGATTTGTTCTCCTGGCCATTGAAGATGTGACCGAACGCGAATATTACAAACGACATCTTGAGGAACTTGTCGCCGAACGAACGGCCGAGCTCAGCACGGCACGTGAGATGGCAGAAGCGAATAGAAAGGTGGCGGAAAACGCTCTGATGGAAATCAAACAACTCAAGGACCAGCTTGAGGCCGAGAGAGCCTACCTCCAGGAAGAGATAAAACTGGAGTTCAGCCATGACAACATTGTTGGCAGAAGTGATGCGATTAAATACGTTTTTTATAAGATGGAGCAGATTGCGGAAACAAACACCACCGTCCTGGTGCTCGGTGAGACTGGCACTGGCAAGGAGCTGGTTGCCAGGGCTATTCATGGCATGAGCGGGAGAAAAGATCGGGCCCTGGTTAAAATGAACTGTGCGGCGTTGCCCGCCACGCTGATTGAAAGTGAGCTGTTCGGCCATGAGAGAGGTGCTTTTAGTGGAGCTCAGGCCAAAAGAATCGGGCGGTTTGAGGTTGCCAACGGCACCACGCTGTTTCTCGATGAAATTGGCGAGCTGCCGCTGGAACTGCAACCGAAATTGCTGCAAGTTATCGAGAGCGGCAGGTTTGAACGGTTGGGCAGCTCCATGACGATGAACAGCGATGCACGTATCATTGCCGCGACCAATCGTAACCTCGAAGAGGAGGTGCGCCAGGGGCGGTTCCGGGAGGATCTCTGGTATCGACTGAACATTTTTCCAATTACCATGCCGCCGCTGAGGGCTCGACCGGAAGACATAGCGCTTCTTCTCACATTTTTTGTCGAGAAGATAACCAAGCGGCTGGGCAAGACAATTGAAGTCATACCCACTGGAGTCATGGAAGCGCTGCAGAGATATCATTGGCCAGGCAATGTTCGAGAGCTTAAAAATGTCCTCGAACGGGCGGTGATCAATTCGTCCGGCCCAAAGCTTCACCTGGTTGATGAACTCAGAAAACCGTTCAAGGATTCAGCGGCTCCCCCCAAAACCCTGGAAACGGTGGAACGGGAGCACATTCTCAGGGTGCTTGAACAGACCCAATGGAAGGTAAGCGGGAAAGACAGCGCAGCTGAAATTCTAGGGCTTAACCGCAGCACTTTGCGTGCCCGTATGCGCAAACTCAATATTCGAAAATAAGAAGAAGCTTCCTGTCCTTTAACATCCGGGTTCCAGAAGCGTTTCGCAGGCCGCTATCGCAGACCTGAAAACCTGAGGTCTTCGGGATAAGAATCAAACCTCATTGCCTTACACCACAATAATTCCAGTACACACACCGAGCATTTCCTCAAAGAGACAAAATGACTGCAACGCTTGACAGTGGTTGTATATGACCACTTGGGCACATATGACCGCGAATGTGTTGCAAGCCTGACTCCCCCTGACAACTGAGCATGAGCAATTGTTGTCTGTTAACAAGCCGATCCTAAGACGTTTACTTATACCTGCCGAGCCTGGCATGAACCTTGCTAGTTAAATGGTTAAAGCATATCGGCACAACGTCCCGTTGCACGCCTTTCGGTGGAGTGACCTGTGGATACCTGTTTGGTTTGTACGATACGAGCATTAATGGTGTGATCAGTTCCATGGTGAAGGGCCATGGTGGGAGCCATCGTCCTGCTCTATTTAATCGAATTGTTGAGAAGAACAGAAAACCCAGCAATCCGGAAGAACAAGCGAGCAGGCGGCAGGCAGTATCCTGGGCAAAAGGACAATGACTTTTCAACCACGAAAAATGATTCTGGCGATACCGTACGTCTAGAATCGACTGGTTTGATTTGTTCTGAAATCCTCATCAATAGAGGAGCACGACCATGGGAGACAAAGGCGGCAAGAAGAACAGGGAAAAGAAACAGAGACAAAGCGACAACAAACTTCATCAAAAAAAACAAGAAAAGCGTGAAAAGCAACAGAAAAATGCACCTGTACTGTCCTCACTGATGAACAAGTACGCAGGAACGAGACCAAGCAGCCATTAGCTTGGATTATAAAGGCTGTGGAAAAGAATGCTAAGCAACACCTGGTTCAGTTTTGGGGTGAACGTCAACGTATTGGAGAAGTGAAATGAAAATCCGTCCATTGAATGATCGTATTCTCGTTCAGAGGGTTGAAGAGGAAAAGGAAACAGCTGGCGGTATTATTATTCCGGACAGCGCTAAAGAGAAACCGGCAGAAGGTAAAATAATCGCGGTAGGGCCCGGCAAACTAAATGATGCCGGAGAGCACGTTGCCCTGCAGGTAAAAAAGGGCGATACCGTTCTCTTTTCGAAATATGGTGGAACCGATATCAAGATTGACGGAGAAAATTATCTGATCATGCGTGAAGATGATGTTCTTGGAGTAATCAAGAAATAACGGTCGGTTTAACCGTTATTTCAACCGTGATAAATGGCTTTAAAAGGTAAAGGAGAAAATCCAATGGCTGGAAAAGATATTAGATATGGTGTGAAAGGCCGCGAGGCACTTCTTACTGGAGTTAACATTCTTGCAGACGCGGTAAAAGTGACCCTCGGTCCGAGGGGCGTAACGTCCTGATCGAAAAATCTTATGGCTCACCGACCATCACCAAAGATGGTGTCACTGTTGCCAAAGCGATCGAGATAAAGGACAAAATTGAGAACATGGGCGCCCAGATGGTCAAGGAAGTCGCTTCCAAGACATCGGATGTGGCTGGTGACGGTACCACCACTGCCACTGTCCTGGCCCAGTCCATCTACGCAGAAGGCGTCAAACTGGTAGCCGCCGGTAACGATCCGATGGAGCTTAAGCGCGGCCTTGATCGGTCCGTTGAGGTGGTAGTCGATCAGCTGAAGAAAATTGCCACTCCGACCAAAGAAAAGAAAGAAATCGCCCAGGTTGGAACAATCTCCGCAAACAGTGATGAGACGATTGGTAGCATAATTGCTGAAGCGATGGATAAGGTCGGTAAAGAAGGTGTTATCACCGTTGAGGAAGCAAAATCAATGGATACCACCCTTGATGTCGTTGAAGGTATGCAGTTTGACCGTGGTTACCTTTCTCCCTATTTCGTTACCGATCCCGATCGCATGGAAGTAAGAATGGATGATCCTTATCTGCTGTTTGTTGAGAAGAAAGTTTCCAGCATGAAGGATCTGCTTCCGGTTCTTGAGTCAGTTGTCAAGACGGGTAAAGGCCTTTTCATCATCGCTGAAGATGTTGATGGAGACGCGCTTGCGACACTCGTTGTTAATAAGCTGCGTGGTAATATAAACGTTGCGGCTGTTAAAGCTCCCGGTTTTGGTGATCGCAGGAAGGCAATGCTTGAAGACATAGCAACCCTTACCGGTGGCCAGGTAATTACCGAAGATCTCGGAATCAAGCTTGAGAACGTTACCCTTAAAGATCTTGGCACCGCAAAGCGCGTTGTGGTCGACAAAGACGACACCACCATCGTTGACGGTGCTGGGAACAAAGAGAAGATTGCTGCCCGTGTTAAGCAGATTCGTGCACAGATCGAGGATACCACATCTGATTACGATCGTGAGAAGCTCCAGGAGCGCCTTGCAAAGTTGATCGGTGGTGTTGCCGTTATCAATGTCGGTGCTGCTACCGAGATTGAGATGAAAGAGAAGAAAGCTCGTGTTGAAGATGCCCTGAACGCAACCCGAGCAGCGGTAGAAGAGGGGGTGGTTCCTGGTGGTGGTGTAGCTTACATCCGCTGCCTTGAAGCACTTGCAGCGCTTGAGGTTGAGGGTGAACAGTCACTTGGTAAAAACATCCTGCTGCGAGCCCTTGAGGAGCCAATCCGTCAGATCGCCAACAACGCCGGTCGTGAAGGTTCCGTTATCGTTGATAAGGTTAAAACACTTGAAGGTACTTTCGGTTTCAATGCTGTTACAGAAGAATATGAAGACCTGATTGTTTCCGGTGTTATTGATCCCGCCAAAGTAACGCGGATTGCGCTTCAGAACGCAGTATCCTTAGCCGCCATGCTGCTGACCACAGAGTGCGTCATTGCAGATCTTCCTGAGGACAAGAACGCTGGAGGCGGTTTGCCAGGCGGAATGGGTGGCATGGGCGGCATGATGTAATTATGAAGTTCTCCCTCGTCAGATCTGCCCTGCCCATGTGAGTTATCACATGTTTGAAAAAGTCCTTTTGGGCGAATCTCAGCGAGCAATGTCAGTGCCTCAGACAATCGATGATTAAAAAATGAAACCAGAACTAAAGATGGGGTTTCTCCCTATATCTTCCAAAATCTAAAGCAGCCAAACCGAGGGTGATTCAGCTTAATACTGGTTGGAGATAATGGGCCAGCAATACTCAAGCAGGACTGAGGGTGGTTTATAGTATTGATATTAAATGTTTTTTTGAAGATGTCAATATGGATATGTCTTTGCATCACTATTGGTTTCAATTTAATGGAGCCAAAACGGAATCATAGCCTATGGCTTTGCTTCGCTTTATTGAGGGGTATTCTATGAGAATCAGGAAAGCGGTATTTCCAGTCGCAGGTCTTGGTACAAGGTTCCTGCCAGCAACGAAGGCGATGCCTAAAGAAATGCTGCCGGTGGTTGACAAGCCAATCATCCAGTACGCTGTTGAAGAAGCACTCGCTTCCGGTATAGAGCAGATAATTTTCGTTTCCGGTTCTGGCAAAGGGGCACTCGAGGATCATTTCGATAATAACCAGAACCTGGACAAAATACTTCGTGATAAGGGCAAAACCGAACTATTGCGCACGGTCGAGTCTATCGTACCCAGCAGAGCGCAAATCGTCTATACCCGTCAGAGTGAGCCACTCGGTCTGGGGCATGCAATCTGGTGTGCAAGGGACATTGTTGGCGATGAACCGTTTGCCGTTCTGCTCGCTGATGATCTGATTCAGAGTGATGTGCCGGTGCTACACCAAATGATAGATGTATTTGACAGGTTACGTGCATCGATGATGGCGATCATAGAGGTTCCCCCCGATGAAACGGAAAAATACGGAATTATCAAAGCGGATAAAGCCTTCAACGGAGCTGTGCAGGTTCGATCAATGATAGAAAAACCAAAGCCGGAGGATGCCCCGTCAAATCTGGCGGTGATCGGCAGATACATACTGACGCCACGAATTTTCAAACATCTCGGAATGCACCAGAAGGGAGCAGGCAACGAAATCCAGCTAACCGATTCGATGTCAGCGCTGCTGAGTGAACAGCCGATATTTGGTTACAAATTCAAAGGCACAAGATATGACTGTGGCGACAAGGCTGGGTTTCAGCTGGCCAACATAGCTTTTGCCTTGGAACGGTCGGAAATCAGAGAAAAACTGATTCCGAGTCTCAAACTGTTGATAGATCAGGCAGAGAGTTTGACAAATTAACTTTACTGCTAAACCATGAGCGGAAGCTGTAATAAAGAGAGAAGCATGAATGGGAATGTGCCGATCTCAATTCTGCCGTAATCGTCCTCTAATTATACCGCCAATAACTGAAGATCACTGTCAGCATTAGGAATAAACGGTGCGTCAGCGATCCGTCCACCCGAAGATTATAGGGCACCTGTAAATCCGCACTTAAAGGCGTTTCTTATCCCACTGGAGAACAATCGGACACTCTGGCGGCGATGAACCGGCGGTCCCGATTGCCGAGTGTTCAATGGTTTTTTCTATCCTCTCAGAGCAGACAATTCGGACAAGTGGTCTTATCTGACCACATCGACCAATATAATCCTTCTGGTTTGGTTTTCTGACGGTTAAGCGAGCAATTTTGGCAAATGAAAACAAATAGTAAGCATTGGGTGAGTTGTTTTTGTGAGCTGGCGCAGAGATTGCACTGACAAGAGGTACATCGATACGCTTTTGGGTTTCTGGTGGAACATTTCAACAAGGTCCCAGATACTCCGGGCCGCTCATGGAGGAATGAGAAAATGGCATCTGAATCGAATAATAAGCCGCCGCGAATGTTTAAGGATAAGCTGCTTTCCCTGTTCGGCATAGGCAAACCTCAAAAAGACGAGAAGGGCTTGCCACCTAAGGCGCACTTCAGCATCTGGTACTTTGTTCTGGCCATGATTTTTTTTTCCTACCTGCAGCCACTATTCTTTTCTGCAAAGGTGGAGACAATTCCATACAGCAAATTCAAACAATACCTTAGCGACGGAAAATTGGATGAATTGACCATCGGACCGGATCATATCACCGGAACGCTTCGAGGTGTTCCTGATCAGGATATCTCCACCATCCGGGTGGATGATCCCAACCTGGTGAAGGAATTGAGCGACAGCAAGGTGAACTTTTCGGGACAATACCAGAACAAATTTTTTGGTGCCGTCCTCTCCTGGGTTCTGCCCCTTACTATTTTCTTCCTGATCTGGCGATTTGCCATGAGAAAGATGGGTCCAGGGATGGGAGTGATGTCATTCAGTAAAAGCAAGGCCAAGATTTTTGCCGAGAGTGATACCAACGTCACTTTCGAGGATGTTGCGGGAATCGATGAGGCGAAAGAAGAACTTGAAGAGGTGGTTGAATTCTTGAGCACGCCAGAAAAATCCCAGAAGCTGGGAGGCCGGATACCCAAAGGAGTGCTGCTGGTCGGTCCGCCGGGGACCGGGAAAACTTTGCTGGCCAGGGCCGTTGCCGGAGAGGCCCAGGTGCCTTTTTTCAGCATCAGCGGCTCTGAGTTTGTCGAGATGTTTGTCGGTGTGGGCGCGGCCCGGGTTCGCGATCTTTTCTCCCAGGCTGCGGCTCAGGCGCCCTGCATCATCTTCATCGATGAACTGGATGCTCTGGGCAAGGCCCGCGGCATGAACGCCATGGGGGGGCATGATGAAAGAGAGCAGACCCTGAATCAACTCCTGGTGGAGATGGATGGCTTCGAAACGAATAAGGGCGTCATTATCATGGCTGCCACCAATCGCCCGGAAATTCTCGATCCCGCCTTGCTGCGGCCAGGGCGGTTTGACCGGCAGGTTCTGGTAGACCGGCCTGATATCAATGGCCGCAAGGCCATCCTGGAAATTCATTCCCAAAATGTCCGGCTGGGGCCCGAGGTTGATCTCGGCAAAATAGCCGGCCTTACCCCTGGCTTTGTCGGGGCGGATCTGGCCAATATCGTCAATGAAGCCGCTTTGCTGGCGGCGCGAAACGATAAAGAGATGGTGGAGCCGACAGATTTCGATGAAGCCATCGACCGAGTTGTTGCCGGCCTGCAAAAAAAGAACCGAGTGATGAATGCACAGGAAAAAGAGATCGTCACCTATCATGAGTCCGGTCATGCGATCGTGGCGGAGTCTGTCGAACATGCCGACCCGGTGCATAAAATTTCCATTATTCCCCGTGGCGTCGCCGCCCTCGGCTACACCCAGCAGCAGCCAACCGAGGACCGTTACCTGATGACTCGTTCAGAGCTACTGGACCGGCTGGCCGTTCTTTTGGGCGGCAGAGTGGCGGAAGAGTTGGTTTTCCACGAAATATCGACCGGAGCCCAGAATGATCTGCAGCGGGCCTCGGATATCGCTCGTTCCATGGTCACCCAGTACGGTATGAGCGATCGCCTCGGATTGGTGAGCTATGAGCACCAACGCCAGGCGATGTTTTTACCGGAAGGTTTCAGCCCCGGTAAAAACTACAGCGAAGCGAAAGCCGCCGAAATTGACGAGGAGATTGCCCGATTAGTCGAAGAGACTCACCAGCGGGTGCAAAAAATACTCTCCGAACGGCGGACAGTATTGAATGAACTGGCTGCGCTTCTCTCCGAAAAGGAAAGCATCCATGGTGATGAGCTGAGAAAGATGTTGGCGGCAGCCAAACCTGCAGAGAAAGCGTCATCATCGGAACGACTGTCCCGAGAATAAACATTGGTAACAGATCAGCCGGTTTGTAAGACTATTGCGATTGGCTGATCCTCCACGGAGGCCAGGAAACAAGTGATGAGCTTCTGCAGCTTAACTATTTTGTCTTTCGGAATTCTCTTAATTGGCTTGGTATACGTAAAAGCCCCTGGTTTCAGGCGCTGCGTAGCAGGAGAAAATTTGGGTATATGAGCACGCATGGTGTAAAAGCTCTGAGTTCAACACTAAGAAGAGCAAGAAATCATGATAGTGCAAAGAATACGCTCGTTAGTGATTTTATTGCCGCCACTCACATTCTTCGGTTGCACGCCAGACCCAAATGGTCCGGGGGGCAACTGGGGGCACATGATGGGATACGGATATGGCGGAGTTTAAATGTGGATAATAGCCCTGGTATTGCTCGGCGCCATACTTCATTACCTGCTGCAGGCTTCAACGAAAAGCGGCTCCGATGGTTCACAAGGTGAAAATCCCTTGGATATTTTGAAGAAGCGTTGTGCAGGAGGAGAACTAGATAAGGAAGAATTCGACCGAATGAAAAAGGAATTGGAATCCTGACCCATTAATTATTTGTATGGTGAATGATTTTTATCCAACAAGAAGTGAGGAAAAGACGAACAGGATACCAAATGCCCTCCATCACTGCATGACACCCACCTCCAGGGGGGGAGATGATCTTGCAGACCGTGGATCTTCAAGCAGACCATCCGTAGACAAGGACATCGAACTGAACGTGTTCCAGAAAGTTAGCCAAAATCAGATCGCCCTGCTTCACAATGGCGAAGCGTACTTTCCATTGCTTGAAACAGCGCTTGACCAGGCAACGAAGGTAATATTTCTGGAAAGCTACATTTTCAGCAATGACCGGACCGGAAAACGTATTGCCGAGGCACTCAGACGGGCGGCCGCACGAGGCGTAAAAACCCACCTGCTGATCGATGGATTCGGCTCCAAGGACCTACCGAAAACCATGCGTGATCACCTTGAGGAGGCAGGTGTCATGGTACTGGTGTTTCGAGCCAATGTTTCGCCCTGGACTCTGAAGCGTCAGAGGTTGCGCCGTCTGCACCGTAAAATTGCTGTCGTCGACCTGAAAATCGCCTTTGTCGGCGGCATCAACATCATCGATGATACTGGGAAGGATGGCCAGACCTTGTGCCGCTATGATTTCGCCGTAAGCATTGCAGGACCGATGGTAAAAGAAATTCATGATTCAGCCCGCCACTTGTGGTCGCGGGTGGCCTGGTATCGCCGCCTGCGGTTTTTCCGGAATCAAAACATCAAAAGACCGCCTCCTTCGAAGGAATTAGAAGGCGGCATGCGATCAGCCTTTGTTGTACGAAACAATATCCGCCATCGCCGCGATATTGAAGATGCCTATTTACAAGCAATAGGACAGGCGAATACCGAAATCATACTGGTAAATGCCTACTTCTTGCCTGGTTTGACTTTTCGTCAGGCTCTTCTTGTGGCGGCCGGGCGCGGAATTCGTGTGGTTCTGCTGTTGCAAGGAAAAATGGATAAGCGCTTGTTCCAGAGGGCCTCCCGAGCCCTGTATGGCAGTTTTCTCGATGCCGGAATCGAGATCTATGAATATCACCACGGCCTTCTCCACGCAAAAGTTGCGGTGATTGATGAACACTGGGCAACGGTAGGTTCTTCAAATCTCGATCCTTTCAGCCTGCTGCTTGCGCTTGAGGCCAATGTGGTCGTCGATGATCGGAAATTTGCCGCAGAATTAAAGCGTAATCTTAACCAAGCGATCATCATGAAGGCAAGGAGGATATTTGAGAGTGACTTGAGGGCTCAGCCCTTTAGCATTCGTCTGATGAACTGGCTCAGTTACGGGATGGTCCGATTCATGATCGGTATTGCGGGGTACGCCCCGCAAAATCCAACTAAGAGACCTGAAAGTCTGTAGCTTCTCATGATATCACCGTGCTCAGCATAATGTAGTTATTCCTTAGTTGAGTTTTTCCTGCCCCGCCGGCTTTTGCCCCAATTTTTTCTCATGTCCGGAGTCTAAAGCGGCCATCTGCAGCTGTTGGTCATATATAGCCTTATGGGCAAATATGACCCCTTCATATAGCCGGAAACGTTTACTCTAAAATGGCCGCTTACGATAAATTGTTATTTCAATACAGCATGTTAGGAAGTTTTCTCTGAGACTGACAATCAGGCCCAGGAATTGCTCACTATCTAATTAGATGGCGATAGCCTTGCTGCACGCGACAAGGTCGGATGGCCAAGCACTTTGAAGAGGCTGTTAGAGGATGTTTTCGGGTTGATCTGATTTTTCACTGAGATCAAACGCTAAGTCTTCAAATCATAGGCGAAGGAGATTCCCTTGAGCGCTAAGGAAGACTACAGGAAGGAAATGGAAATCGAGATTGAACTTGTGCAGGTCAAATTAACAATGCTCAAAGCTCTGACCATGAGCCTGATGATAGAATTTCGAAATGAAAACACCAGAAAAATCGATGCACTGGCGTGTAAGGTTCATGAAATGAGAGCACAGTTGAGGGAGGTCGATCGAATCCATGAGAGCGCTTGGCTGCGACTCAGAGGTGGGATAGAGGAAACCTGGGCGGCCTTGCAGATTTCACTAAACGATGCAGTCATGGGTTTTAAATCTCAATAGCATGGCGGGAGAATAGAACATGATCATCGCCCGAACGTATCTTAATTCCCTGCATGAGAAACAGAAAGAAGTCCTGCAAACCCTTCTTTCGATGGTGGAGCCGCCCCCAGGCGGCAGCGGGCTGATCAGCTACGCCATCTACCGTGATATCGAGGATAAAAACGTATTCAACTTGATCTCGTCATGGGAAACCCGTGATCATTTGAACCACCATCTGAATTCTGAACAGTTCGGCGTGCTGCTCGGTATCAAAAGTCTGCTGCGTCTCCCGATTGAAATTGAAATACTCACCATTCTGGCAGTGGAGGGACTGGAGGCCGTCAAAGTGGCCAGGAAGAAGAAAACCTGATGCATTTGGACAACGCTGCTTCAATGGAACCTGATAAAATGAACGTTCTGCTTGTCTATCCCAAATTTCCGGAGACCTTCTGGTCGTTTACCTATGCCCTTAGTTTTATCGGCAAGAAAACAGCCTTTCCGCCCCTGGGCCTGCTCACCGTTGCCGCTCTGTTGCCGGATGGCTGGAATAAGCGCCTGGTGGATCTCAATGTTCAGGATCTGCTGGATGGCGAGGTGCAGTGGGCTGACATGGTCTTTATCAGCGGCATGGCTGTCCAGCGAACATCCGCCGAACAAACCATAGCCCGCTGCAGGGTGCTGGAGCGAACAGTTGTTGCCGGCGGGCCTCTTTTCTCGGCCGAACCAGAGGAGTTTGGTGAGGTTGACCATCTTGTTCTAGACGAAGCTGAAGTCACTCTGCCGATCTTTCTAGCGGACCTGGGCCGCGGCCAGCCGAAAAAAATTTATCGAGCCAATGGATTCAGCGCCATGAGCGCTATCCCGCCACCTAGGTGGAACCTGATACAGGTGAAGCACTACGCATCAATGAGCATTCAGTTCTCCCGAGGTTGTCCGTTCAATTGTGAATTCTGCAATGTCACGACGTTGTTTGGCCGGCAGACCCGGACAAAAACACCACTCCAGGTCATCACCGAACTCGATCGAATCTATGCCACTGGCTGGCGCGGCAGCATCTTTTTCGTGGATGATAATTTCATCGGCAACAAAGGCTATTTGAAAACCCGTTTACTGCCCGAGTTGATCGAATGGCGCAAGGGCAAAAAAGGCTGCGTATTCTTTACCGAATCATCGATCAATCTCGCCGATGATCCTGAGCTTCTCGCCTTGATGGTCGAGGCTGGCTTCGACTCGGTTTTTATAGGGATCGAATCGCCTGATGAAGAAAGTCTTACTGAATGTCACAAGCACCAGAATAAGAATCGCGATCTCCTGCACAGTGTCAAGTGCATACACCGCTCCGGCCTGCAGGTGATGGGCGGTTTCATTGTCGGTTTTGACAGCGACCTGCCGTCGATTTTTCAGAGGCAGATCGATTTCATTCAGAACAGCGGTATCGTCATTGCCATGGTCGGTATGCTCCAGGCTCCGCCTGGAACCAGCTTGTTCGAGCGGCTCCGGCGGGAAAGCCGAGTGGTCAAATTTTTTTCCGGAGACAATGTCGACGGTACGACGAACATCATTCCACGGATGGGCATGGACAACCTCCGCGATGGTTACCGATCGATCATGGAGCATATCTATTCCCCGGCAAACTATTACCGGCGGGTCAGAACGCTGCTCCGTGAGCTTAAGGCCCCTGGAAGCACTATGCCGCTTGACCTGCAACGCGTTCTGTCGTTTTTCCGAGCCGCCTTTCGGCTTGGTGTACTGGGCAGAGAGCGCTTTCACTATTGGTACCTGATGCTCTGGACACTGGTCCACCGTCCGAGACAACTGGCGTTGGCAGTTACTTTGTCGATCTATGGCCACCACTATCGAAAGATATGCGAACTCTACATTTTTGAAGATGGAAACGAGCGCGTGAAACGGCTCGCCTGAGCCGGTGGTGAGAACGGGCACGTTGAGACACGGCGATTTCTGCAAGGATTCGAAGCAGGCTGATGGACATTCGGACTTGAATAACGTGCACCATGAGTTGTGCTTATACATGGGAGGTGAACTGTGGCTGTATGGAATGAATCATTCGAGAAATCATTGAAACCGTTTCTTGAAGAACTGGAAAAACAGCGCTTGAAGCTGGGTGGCTTCAAGTCAGGCAAAGGCTTGATAATCATAGCGATCATCGCACTTGGAATTGTTCTCACCACTGCCTGGTTCACCGTACAGCCGGAAGAGACGGGGGTCGTGCAGCGATTTGGCAAGGTCATGCGCACGGCCGGCCCGGGCTTGCATTTTAAACTGCCGCTTGGCATTGAAACGGTGCGGCGGCTGCCGACCGCACGTGTACTTAAAGAGGAGTTCGGTTTCAGGACCATGTCCACCGTACCTGGCGAGAAGACGCGCTATGCGCCGAGCGGTTCGCATGAGGAAGAGTCCTTGATGCTTACCGGGGATTTGAACGTGATCGATGTTCAGTGGATTATCCAGTACCGCATCGAGGATCCGATCAGCTATCTGTTTCAGGTGCGCAATACGCAGAAATCTATTCGCGACACCAGCGAGGCGATCATGCGTCGCGCCGTCGGTAATCGATTGGGCAGCGATGTGCTGACGACCCGCCGGGTAGAAGTAGCGAGCGAAGCGAAGGTCGAGATCCAGAAAGTGCTGTCGGCTTATCAGACTGGAGTTCGTCTGGTTACCGTGGAGCTTCAGGACGTAACCCCGCCGGACACGGTAAAACCGGCCTTCAATGAGGTGAACGAATCGCGCCAGGACAAGGAACGGACAATCAATGTCGCTCAAGAACGGGCCAACCGGGAGATACCCAAGGCTCGGGGAGTTGCGAGCCAACGTATCAGCGAGGCTGAAGGATACGCGCTTGAACGCGTCAATCGGGCGGAAGGTGAGGCCAGTCGTTTCGCAGCAATACTGGCTGAATATCAGGAGGCGCCTCAGGTAACGCGCAGACGTCTCTACCTGGAGGCGATGAGCGGTTTCCTGGCGGACATGCGAGGCCTCTATATTGTAGACCGGGATCAGAAAGCCATGGTCCCCTGGCTGCCCCTTGAGTCAGCCGGAGGGGCGACAGTTCCCAAGGGGGTACAGCCATGAAAGGTATACTCAACGCGACCGGTGCCGTTGTTCTGGTACTGCTGCTCATAACCCTCACCAGTGCACTCTACACCCTGGAAGAAGGGTCTCAGGCCGTTATCGTGCAGTTCGGCCGGCCGGTTGGCGATTCGATAACCGAGGCAGGTCTGCACTTCAAACTGCCTTTTGTACAGGAGGTCAGACGATTTGAAAAGCGTCTGCTGGTCTGGGACGGTGATCCAAACCAGATTCCCACCAAAGGACGGGAATTCATTTGGGTTGACACCACGGCTCGCTGGCGTATTGAAGACGCCAAAAAATTCCTCGAGAATGTGGCCAGTGAGGAGGGTGCTCAATCACGGTTGAATGATATCCTTGACTCCGTAGTGCGGGATCAGGTGTCAAGCAGCGAACTCGTGGAACTCGTGCGCAGCGCGTCATGGGAGGTTCCCGAGAAAGAGGCGCTGAAAGACATACCAAAAGAAAGAGAAGCGGAGTTGAAGAGAGCGATCGCCCGGGGGAGGGAGGAAATTACCAGGACCATATTGACCGAAGCCCGGAGGATCATCCCCCAGTACGGAATCGAGCTGGTGGATGTTCGTATAAAACGCCTTGATTATGTAGAAAGCGTTCGCGAAAAAGTATACGAGCGGATGATTTCCGAGCGTAAACGCATCGCCGCACAGTTTCGCTCGGAAGGTGAAGGGCGCAGTGCCGAAATCCTTGGGGAGATGGAAAAGGAGTTGCGCCAGATCCGCTCAACCGCCTATCAGCAGGTCCAGGAGATCCAGGGTGTGGGTGATGCGAGTGCTGCGCGCATCTATGGGTCCGCATACAATAAAAATCCGGAATTTTATGCCTTCCAGCGAACCCTTGAAAGTTACGAGGAGGGCACCAACAAAAACTCTGTACTCATTCTCACTACAGACAGTGATTTCTATAAATACGTAAAAGAGGCGAATGCCGGTCTGGTGGTTGAAATTCCGTCAATTGGCGTGCTCAAGTCATCTGCCGCCAAGATGATTCCAGCAGCACCGCAAACCATGGTGAGAGACGATGGAAGTCATGTCCAGGATATCTCCTCTGCAGGGGAGGCGAGCGAGGCAAAGGAGTAGGATAGGGGTCGAGAAAAAGAGAATTAATGAGGTTTGACCACAATTAACGGCAAGAAACTCGCCTTTTTAAGGGAAAAAAATACATACGAGCGGCTGGGAAAGTTCATCGTCCATCTGATCAGAGATGACCCTTCGGCGCCCAAAAACCATTTCCACACAATTTTCTATCGTCTTAAGGACGAAACAAGGCTTATTGAGAAGATTGATAAAGAGAATAAAAATCTTCCTGGAAAAGCATCATCTGTTACCACGAAAAATTTCCAGGAACGTATCGGCGATCTCCTCGGCATCAGGCTAGTGTCCTGTCAAGCCTCATCTGTTGTATCTTGCTTGTCATTTTGGCTTCCTGGCTTCGTTGCTCAATCGGTCACATAACGCTGCTATGCTCCCTCTTTCGCGCCTTGCAGGAAACCAAAACTACGGCGCAATTTTACAACATTTGAAGCTTGACATGACACTGATATGGTCGACACTAGGCAAGAGCAAATACCTGTTTCATCCAACTTTTTACCAAGCGGTCCTTTTCGCGGGTAAATTTCACGGCATTCAAAGAGGCGGAACCGATGGAGCGACGATTGATCACTCTGATATTCGCGGGTTGGGTACCGCATGACTATGCTGCGTCGCGGAGCTGCCTCTATCTAGGTTCGCAAGTTCGGCTCAAAGCCTTATCCAATAGTGTCATCGAGGGTTCTCCTAACCGTGGTTGCGCCTCTTTGGATACCGTGAAAATGATGTCACTATGCTCTGTGATTGCCTCCTGTTGTGCCGTGCTATTTTATATTAGGTGGTGATAACAGGTACCTGTTCAGGTGGAAGACGGGATCTCGATTTCCCTGGCAATAGCCCACATAAACGCGCACAGCTCTCTGGCGATAGCCGTTACCACAACCTGTTTTGGTTTTCCTTTGGCCCACAGCTGTCTGAAGCGTGAACACAGCCGAACCTGGGCTTTCCATGAGATGGCACAGACCTTTTCAGGGAGTTCTTCCTGGCGCTTGAGGAGCCCGCGACCGACTTTAGCAGGCAATCGATACGACCACGCGGCTTCCGTCAGAACGCGACGCACATGGGTATTGCCGGATTTTGTGATCGAACCGCGTCGGGTCTTTTCGCCGCTGGAGTGCTCCGATGGAACCAACCCTAGATAGCACATCAGTTCGACAGGGCTTGTAAAACGATTCAGATCACCGATCTCGGCAACGGTGGTGGCCGCCACAATCAGCGAAACACCGCGAAGAGCCTGAAGCGCGGTAACGACCTCGGACATGCGCCAGTGAGCCACCATCTGCTGGATTTGATCGGTCAGTCTGTGGACGCGCCGGCTACATTCGCCGATGGCATCGATGTATTCCTGCAAGACAATTTGTTGGCCTGGATGATCCATCGTGATATCCGACAGCCAGCGCCAGTGGGCGGCACTCCAACTCGCGGCGCCCGCATAGCGAACGTCGTATCGCAGCAAAAAAGACTTCAAGCGTTGTTTGGCTCTTTTCTCGTCGGTTTTGGCATCCTCCCGTGCCCGAGTCAAATCTCTGATGGCCTCGTCTTCAGCACGAGGAACGTAAACCGGAGTCAGTTCACCGGCACGATCAAGTCGGGCAAGGTTACACGCATCCCGGCGATCGTTTTTTATCCGGTCGCCGCTTTTTCGAGGAACCATGGAAGGAGCAACCACGTCACAGTCGAAGCCCTGAGCGGTGAGGTGACGGTAGAGTCCATACCCACACGGCCCGGCTTCGTAAACGAAATGGAGCCGTCCGCCCGTGGAAACCAGTTTTCTGACAACCTTGTCCAAAGCAGTGAGGGTGTTGTCAATGGCGCCGTAACGGCGCACCTCACCAGTGCGGCCGCTCTCAGCAATGGCGATCTCTATGGAATTTTTATGAACATCCATACCGACAAATGTGCTATAGTTTTGCATGGTCTGCCTCCTTGTTTATGGCTCTGTGATGGGGTGCTTTTCAGCTCTTACCATAATCCACGTACCCAAGGATGGCAGGCCTATTGTGTTGGATAATCACCGCGGCAAGTGAACCATCATCAGGGGCGAGAATGGGCCTCACAACAGCTCGTCGGAGCCCCTGATGATGGTTCGCGGGTTACTACCACCGCGTTCCAATCAACACTATCGACCATTATATCTAGTTTGTCTACGCCTTGCCGATATTCAAATTGTTGAAGCGTACCTTGAAAACTTGGTGCAGGACAATATCCTGCATGCGAATGACAACCGAAAATTGACCACTTGTGATTACCTAAAACTGACCACCCTGAATTAAACAAAAAGAAGGGTGTTGGGTACCACCCCAGTGTGGTTGTTTCCGGGGGGCAGGAGAAACGGAGGGAGCCGTAGGCGACCGGAGTTTCTCCTGCCCCCCGGAGGTGTCCTCTGGTACCGATGTAACAATCACCCCTAGAAGGGGTGGAATAAAGGTGACCCTTCAAGGGTAAGTTAACCCTAGAGCTTCAGTTGTTCTGCACGCTCATCTTTTTTTTGCTGCCATTTTACAGAGCGACGGACCTTGCTCTCGTCCAGACCAACGGTGCTCACACAATATCCTTTCGCCCAAAAATGACGACCCCACTATCGCTTCTTCAATTCCAAGTGCTTGTCGAATATCTTGATGGCGCATTTTCCCTTCAAAAATCCAACTACTTCAGATACCGCAAACTTTGGCGGAATCGACACAACCAAATGGACATGGTCTTCCTGGACGTTCATCTCCAACACCTCAAGCTTCTTCCACTCGCAGAGCTGCCGCACTATCTCAGCAACTGATTCACGCAACGCTCCCTTCATGATCTTGAACCGATATTTCGGACACCAGATGATATGGTATTTGCATTGCCAGACCGCATGCGCTAGTTTTCTCAAGTCGCTCATTGAATACCTCCTCGTAGTATCCTTCGGGTCACCCTCTCGGAGGGTAAGGAGGTATTCAATATCTTTCACCACTATCCTGCCTGCTGAGCACAGCTGGGACCCACCAGTAAAACTGGTGGGTCACGTTAGGTATTCAATGTCGCAACAGAGCCTGCTTACATAATTCTCCCGCTTTTTACGGCTGCACTATGTCCTTTCTTGAGACATCATAAACAAATACGGCCCCCCTTACGTCGAGCAAGATCTGCCGGCAAGCGTCAAGATTAGTGGCCATACGGACATTTGCAGAGATCCCGGGGTGTCTCACTATGTTGTTGATATCGTCCTTCGTTTCCCTGTCTTTGATGGTTTCCCTCTGAGACTTTGTTTCAGACGAAAGCTATCCCACTGACAGGTGATGATATGGGCTCGATGCGTCAGTCGATCAAGAAGGGCCGCGGTCATCACCGGATCACCAAACACCTGTGTCCAGTCGGCAAATCCAAGGTTCGTGGTAATGATGACCGACCCTTTTTCCTGACGTTCGGCAAGAACCTGAAAGAGCAATTCCCCGCCTTCCTTAGAAAACGGGATATAGCCCAGCTCATCGAGAATCAACAGATCGTAGCGAGCGTAACGTCCAATAAGACGGCGAAGCTCTCTTTCCTGCCGGGCCTCTATAAGTTCGTTTACCAACCCATAACAACTGACGAACCTGGTCCGGTAATTGTTCCTGCAGGCCTCAATGCCCAGTGCCGTTGCAAGATGAGTCTTGCCGGTACCACTACGGCCAAGAAAAATAACATTGCCATGCTCTGTAATATAGTCGCATCCCGCCAACTCTCGTATAACCCTGATGTCGAGCTCGGGTGCCGCGGCACAATCAAACCCTTCAAGGGTCTTGAGCAAAGGAAACTTCGCCTCGCGCACTCGGCGGGTGAGTCTATGTTCCGCTTTGGTTGCAAGCTCGGTTGTGGTCAGATCCAGTAAAAACTCATCGTAGCCCGGACCGCTCTCTTTTGCCTGACGAATGCTGGTTTCCAGACCCCGGGCCGTGGCCGCAAGATTCAGCGCCTTCAGATTTTCACGCAATTCGACCATGAGTGCGCTGCTCATTGCACACCTCCCAATACTCCATAGACGCTTACATCAGGAGATGGCAGACTCGGCCAATCTGTCAGTGGGGCACGACTGGTATCCTTCTCTCTTGAAGATATCAGCACATGCCGTACCCCTTCACTGCCGTTAAGATTGCTCTCCAGGGCACGCTTCACCGCAGTCTCAACCTCGTCGACTCCATAGTGGCTGTACAGCATCAATACTGAAATAAAATCCTTGATCCCTTTGGTTTCTCCCTGGATACGGCAGAAATTTGCAAGCAATTGATGTAGCGATTGGGGCCACTGTTCCCGCCATTGCCGAATTACTCGAGCACTGGAAAACGACATCGGGCGTTGTTGGATCAGTTCCAGATAATGTGCGGGATTAAGACTCCACTTGTTGTTGGCGAACAATCGTTCATGGACAGCCAGTTTGGCGCCGTCCGCAAAAATCTCCACCCGATCCACATACACCAGTGTTTTCAACCGCCGCCCCGCGTACTGCCAGGGCACTGAGTAACGGTTCTTGTCAATCATCACCGTGGCGTATTTGTCGACCCGGGCATCACCGGGAAGGGTAGTGCTAAACGCTGTTTCCGGGTGAGCAAGAAGATGTTGCTTCTCTGCCTCAAAGCGCTCATTTACGCTCTCTGAGCGACCAGCCATCTTGTGTGAACCATACGCCAGACAGTCTGCCAGAATCTTCTCATTGAGATCCTCAAAGCTTTCCGCCACCGGCACGGGAACCATATAATTCCGGCGAGCAAATCCCACCAAGCCTTCAACCCCTCCTTTCTCATTGCCGCTATCCCGGTTGCAAAATCGTGCGGTAAAACTGTAATACCCTTTGAATCGACTGAAACTCTCCTGTTCAATACGCTTTTTACCCTGGAGAACTTTGCGTACCGCGGTAGTCAGGTTGTCGTAGATCAGAACCGGAAAAATCCCCCCAAAAAAATCGAAGGCCTTGATATGGGCGTCAAAGAAAGCCTGCTGCCGTTCACAGGGATAACAACGGACAAAGTGTTTGCCGGAATATTTGCTTCGCATGCAAAAAAACTTCAACCGGACTTTCTCTCCGCCCACAACTGCCGTTGCAGTGCCCCAGTCGATCTCCGCTTCCTCTCCCGCATCAGCTTCACATGCTATGAAAACCTCCCGGCCAGGGTCACTGCCCAATTCCATTCGTACCAGCCGCACATAGCGGCGAACATTCGATTCACTGCCCTGATATCCATGCTCTGTGCGGAGACGGTTGTAGACACGTCGGGCAGTATGGCGCTGTTTCTTCGGCACTTCTTTGTCCGCTCTCAACCATGCTTCGATCAGTGAACGATATGGCCCCAGGACAGGAAACGATTGCTGTTCACGCGCACGGTATCCCCACGATTCACCGCGAAGGGCCTTTCTGATGGTGTTTCGAGAATGGCCTGTCTGTCTTGCCAGCTCACTGATGTTCTTGCCGTAGACCCTTTGGGCCGTCCTGATGTATTCGTATTGATCCATTTTGAGCAACTCCTCACCTCCTGCTTGAATGACTAAAAATGCCATTCTAGCAGAAAATTGATTGCTCAGGGTGGTCAGTTTTCGGTAATCACTACCCTGTTTTGCTGGTCAATTTTAGGTTAGCACAACCATTGCCAACGACTATGGCCTTAAAACCACCTTTTATGAAACCGACAACAAAGAGCTGATCGCCCTGTTTACTCCACGGGCGTGCCACCAGAGTTATCCGCGCATCACCCACGGTGGTATAACGGCGGCGATTCTTGATGAAGCCATCGGACGCGCCATCATGATACACAGTGACTCCGCCACCTTTGGGGTGACCATTGAACTCACTATCACCTACAAAAAACCGGTGCCGTACGACTGCCGGCTCAAAGCACTGTGCCGTATCACCAGCAATCGAGGGCGCATCTTTGAGGGGACGGGAGAGTTGTATCTGCCGGACGGCACAATCGCGGCAACCGCCCGTGGTCGCTACCTCAAACGCACCCTCGGCCAGATAACCGACGAGAGCTTCACCGATGAGCAGTGGTTCGCGGTGGATGATCACCCCGAGGAAATTGATATCTGATCGCGGCGCCGCCGGCAAAAATCAATAGTCCCCCGGCCAGCAGGCGCCAGGTGACACTTTCACCAAGGAACAATACGCCCAGCAGTGCGGCAAAGACGACCTCGGATGTCATAAAGAGGCCGCCCTCCCAGCTTTTGCAATAGCTGAATCCCTGATTCATCAGGATCTGGGCCACAATTGATGACGCCAGGATGCCGCCGACGATCATTAGATCCGTGCCATGAAACGGAATTTGCGGGTTTTGCATGAACGGTACGATACAGATGCAACTGCCAATCACACAGAAATAAAAATAGATCATTACCGGACCGTGATCTCGTCGCAAATCCCTGATTATGGCCACGGTCAATCCCGCAAACACGGCGCCCAGAACCGCCATCGCCTGGCCGATCACATCTCCTTCCGGGCGAAAATCGAAAATTACCCCCACCCCCACCAGGGCTGCCAAAATACAGATGATTTCATACAGACTGAGCCGCTCTGGTGAGATACATGTTGAAAACAGCGCGGCAAAGGCCGGGAAGCTGTAAAAGAGCACCATGGCGGTAGAAAACGGGATGCTGCGAATGGCATAGGTAATAGAGAGAAACGCAATTGAGCCAACCACGCCACGCACCAGCATCAGCCTCGGCCGAGCGGGCCGCAAAAGATGGCGATTGAATCGAAACAGAGCGCCCAGGATCACCGCTCCGCCCACAAAGCGGTAGATGGCGATATCCCACACACGATACTCCGGCCCCAATAGTTTCATGAGAAGCCCCATAACGGCAAAAATACCCGCCGAAGCCAGCATGATGACCAACCCTTTACGGCGCGCGGACACGGTGATGGGGATAGACCTGAATCGAGACAAAGAGGGCATGGGGCGCGAAACCGTGCGGTGCGTAGCGGTTCAGTGGTCGATGCGGGGGGTGGCGCGTGCGAAGAACACCGATGTCTGCCAGTCAACCACCCTATCCTGCAGCTGGCGGCGGTACCGAGCCGCCGTCTCGGCGCACTGTTCATCAGAGAGGCCAAATTGTCGCAAACGGTCCTGATAGCTGGGCCGCTCGCCGGTGGCAGGAGAGAACCAACGCGCTACCAATTGGCTGGTGATCCGCTGTTTTTGTGGTATTGCCAGCAGTTGCCGGCTCTGCACGGTAAAAACGGTATTCAGTCGATGGATAATCTCATCTTCATCCCAGTTGACCAGTGGGTCGTCAGTCGCGTTGTAGATCTGCTCTTCAGCCGCGGCTACCAGCGTGCCCAATGCTTCGGCACCGGCCCAGTCAACCAGCCGGTACAATCGCTGCCCGTGGCGACTAACGGGCTGGGCGAAGGTAACCTGTCCGCCCACCTGCAACCGGGCATGCAGCAGCCGTAATATCGGTTCCTCACAGAGACCGGCAGGGTAGGGGTTACGGCTGATGATATGATCAAAAAGCAGTTTGTCAGGGAGCTGCTCGGCCAGCAGTCCATCCAGCTTTGACAGAGCCCCTACCAGAACCCTCGGACGATCGAGCTCGGCCAGATGCGTACTCTGCCGGCCCAGGTTTTCCGCGGCCTGAGCATCCGCCGTCACCACCCAGACGCCTCCTTCCGGGGTATGGCGCACCGCCTCCCAGGTCAACAGCCCACCATCATCACCAATAACCAGCACCACATGATGACGCCGGATGGCAGCCATCTTGAACAACGTATCCCGTTGCATGCTCAAGGTCTGGCCGGAGGTGCCGATGGTGCGCTCTAACCATTGCTCACGATCCCGGTCCGGTGGACTGGTGGAATAGATTTCACCAAGACCGCTTGCCGCCCCGGTCCCCTCCAGCATGGCGGCAAGCTGTGCCTCGCGGCGCCTGGCAACCTCGTCTTGCAATTGTTTTTCATAGCCCTGATCACTGGGCTGATAAAACAGCTTTCCTTGCAGGGCATCCGGCAGATACTGCTGGGCCACCCAATGGTCACGATAGGCGTGTGGATAGAGATACCCCTTGCCGTGGCCGAAGCCTTCCGCGTCGCGGTTGCCATCTTTGAGATGGGTGGGGACCTCATCGGCTATCTCTGTTTGCACCGCCTTTTTGGCATCGAAAAACGCCATGGTGCTGTTGGATTTGGGGGCGGTGGCCAGGTAAAGCGCCGCCTGCGCCAGCGGAAAGCGTCCCTCCGGCAGTCCCAGCCGTTCAAAGCTTTGCCAGCAGTTGATCACCACGGATACGGCATGCGGATCGGCCAGGCCGATATCCTCACTGGCCAGAATCGCCATGCGGCGCATCAGAAAACGGGGATCCTCGCCGGCGTAATCCATTTTTGCCAGCCAGTAGAGGGCGGCGTCGGGATCGGAGCCGCGGATACTTTTAATAAAGGCGGAGATCGTGTCATAATGGGCATCCCCATCTTTATCGTACAACACCGCCTTCTGCTGAATCGACTCCTCCGCTACCGTAAGGGTAATGTGGATAATGCCGGACTCGCCAGGAGCAGTGGTCTCCACCGCCAGCTCCAGCGCATTGAGCACCCCGCGGGCATCGCCGTTGGCGGTATCCACCAGGTGAGCAAGGGCGTCTGTGTCAATGTCCACCGCCAGATGGCCGTATCCGCGCTCCGGCGTTGCCAGGGCATGGCGGGCGATCCGGCTCAGATCGTCACCGCTGAGCGGCTTGAGCTGAAAAATCCGGCTCCTGGAGACCAGCGCCTTGTTTACCTCGAAGTAGGGGTTTTCGGTGGTGGCGCCAATCAGAATGATGGTGCCGTTTTCCACGTGGGGCAGCAGCGCATCCTGCTGGGCCTTGTTCCACCGATGCACCTCGTCCACGAACAGGGTTGTCCGCCGGCCCTGTTTGGTGCGCAGCTCAAGGGCGGTGTCGATGGCCTCGCGGATCTGCTTGACTCCGGCCAGCACCGCATTGATGGTGATGAAATGGCTGTGGGTAGTGTTGGCGATGACCATGGCCAGGGTGGTCTTACCGGTGCCGGGCGGGCCATGAAAAATCAGCGAGGAGAGCTGATCTGCCTCGATGGCGCGACGCAGCAGCCGGCCGGGTGCCAGAATGTGCTCCTGACCGATAAATTCTTCCAGGTGGCGCGGCCGCATGCGATGCGCCAGGGGCGACTCCTTGTTTCTGGAGGTGTCGTGTTTGAGAGCGGATGATCCCATCAGCGTATTGTAACAAATCGACTCACGGCTCACATGATTAACTCGTTGTCACCCGGACATTCGACGATTGGGTGAGGCACCATAGCCGTCGCCAAATATAGAGCCACTCATTTAATAGTTAGAATTGCAAGTGCAAAATCGTCAAGACCTGCAACCTGTTCTGAGAATATGGAACAGCGTTCAAGATTGGTGAGTATGTCGATCTGGTTTGTGTAGGTGACGCACAGGGTCAGACCGGCTCGGCTGCTCAGGTTGTCGGAGGACACCTCAATGGCATCTATTTTGTGTTTATTTTGCTGATTTTTGTCGGTGTGCTTTTTCATTGAGTCCTTCACCTGATGGGTTGCGCTTCAATTGCTATCATTAGTCAGATTTTAGCAATGATTATAGAAAATTACATCGCGGTTGGGGACTCTTTTTTTCAATGAATCGCTCAGCTTAGGCGAGTACAATAATTGCTTATTCTAACAAAAAAATAGACTCATTCGTTATCGCTGTGTCAGCCGTTGAACATCTAGCCCACCGGCGTTGCTTGCCTGCTACCTGATATTTTAACGCTGACAATAGCACCCGCGGTTTGTCGTAAAAGCCAATTCTGAATGAAGCGGGGAAGGGCACTGAAAAATGACTTCAAACCGGGTATTTCATCATCCTCGATTATCTGCTTGATTTGAGATTTTTCATAAATCATCCGATTGATGACCTTAAGGCCTTGTAACCCTTGCTCTTGGGCGGTTTTAATATATTTTTCCTCGGATATCGCTCCCGCTACGCATGCCGTTAAGAGTGGCCTGAACAGACGGAGAAACGGCGGAAACTTTTCTACCACGATATCTGATATGACAAATTGTCCTTCAGGCTTCAGTACTCGGTAAATTTCTTTAAATACCAATTGCTTTTGAGGTGATAAATTGATGACGCAATTTGAAAAAACCCAATCAACTGATGAGTCTTCGATGGGAAGATGTTCGATATAGCCTTTTCGCAATTCCACATTTGTGAGCTTTTCACTCTCTACGTTTTCCCGTGCCCGCGCCAACATCTCATCGGTCATGTCAACACCTATAACCAGGCCCTTTTCACCAACCCGTTTGGCTGCCAATATTACATCCAGTCCGGCGCCGCTTCCCAAGTCTAAAACAACATCACCCTCTTTGAGCTTTGAAAACGCCAGCGGGTTACCACACCCGAAAGACTGCGAAAGCAATTCGTCATCAGCATCCTCGGAACTGTACTCCGACATAACGGCTATATTGGTGTTATCTTTCTTATTAATGATAGCCTTGCCATAGCTTTGCTGTACTTTTCTTCTGGTTAGATCGTTCATCGGGCTATTTCATTTAGCAATTTAGAAGGAAAAAAAGACCGCAAGAACTAACAATGTAAGTATTTACGGCTGATGTTATATGCCTGAAAACTAAGCATTTCATTGATCTAGCGCAACATTTTCAAGCTTACAGCGTGCTTGCTCTCCGCGGATATATATCATGCTAATTTGAATGATGAGCTCGTAAAAACCTCTATTACTGTCATGGTGGAGCTGACCTGAAATCCATAATCATTTGAAATTACTGGATTCCCGCTTTCGCGGGAATGACGAAAGCAAGCAATATCAGGGTTTTTACGAGTACATCTTGAATAAGCCCTCGAAATATTCTGGGAATGCAGTACGCAACTTCCAGCATGCCCGAAGCAACCACCTCTGCGCCGAGCAGGGTTTATCAGCCAGCCAGGCGCCGGTGATAACGGCTGGAAAATCAGGGGGAGGGTGCGTTACAGAGTGCGGTACGAATCTATCGCATATAGCTTGCCGGCCTGAACCTGGTTAACGAACGCCCATGCTTAGGAACAGCAATATGGTGGTAAGCGTCAGCAGGCCGAGGAAGACAAGGCCGAAGACGGCGGCACGGCCGAGATTTGCTTCACTGTGTCGCAGCAGGATGGGCAGATTGTGCATGGAATTGAACACAAGATCCATATACCGTTCACATTGGTTTCGGATGGCTGTTGCAAGCCGGACGATGAGTTTCGGTAGCACCCGAAGCGGTCTTGTCAGCAGGAGAAAGACGGACAATATGTCACCCGGCGGCAGGGAGATAACAGCGCGAACCCTCCGGGCATATACGGCACCGATGCCAACGGCCAGTGCCACCGGCCAGACCGAACTCCATCGGGAAGCACCGCTCATTGCAAAGCTGAGTCCCGAATCGGGATACAGAGCCGGCAGCAGCAGCGGTGTCAAGGCCACCACCCCGGTAAGCGTCCCCCAGGCAAGATATGAGGCGCGGCCGGGGGTATGGTGCGGCCGGTGGGCTGTATTGAGTTGTTGCCAGGTGAAACGAACCATCAGCGCAGCTGTGATTAGGCCGCTTGCCGTGAACAGCAGCGACAGATTGGTGTAGGCCGCCGGACTGATGACGGCGGCCAGCTCCGTTTTAATCGCATATTTTGCCAGTGCCCCGCCGGTGAGTGCGAAATCGGCCAGACTCAGGGGCGGGATGAGCAGGAGCAGAATGACGAGCCATCTGCGCGGACCAGGCGTACTATCTCCCGGCCTGATGCCGACACTGAGGAAAAGCGCACCTTTGCAGAGCGCGTGGTGGGTTGCGTAGACGGCAATGGTGATCAGGATCGCCTCTTTGAAGTCGGGATATAGGAAAACCGTCCCCACCGCCATGGTCATCAGCCCCATTTTACTGATGCTTGAATAAGCGAGCAGCGCTTTTGGCTGAGATTGAAAACAGCCATAGACCGCCGCTGCTATCAAGGCGGCGGCGCCGAACCCGGTGCATAGTGCACCCCAGCCCGGCAGCGCCATTTCGCCCATGGGCAGAAAGCGCAGCCAGCCGAGCAGGCCGGCCTTGATCATTGCCCCTGACAAGACGGCACTTGCCGGAGTCGGCGCGGCGGGATGGGCAAGCGGCAACCAGACATGCAGGGGAAGCGCCCCCGCCTTGATGCCGAAACCCAGCAAGAGGGCCCCGAACAGCACGTTCCCCATCCCCGGTGTAACCCATTCCCCGCCGATTTCACCAAAGATGGTCGTCCCGGCGATGGTGGCAATTCCCGCCATACCGGAAAAGATGAGCACCTCGCCGAGCACCACAAGAATAATGTACACGGTGCCGGCGCGTCGCACCTCAGTGGTGCGGTCATGAATGACGAGACCATATGAGGCAAAACTCATGAGGGCGAAGAAAAGGTAGAAACTGATCATATCCTGGGCGAGCACGAGGCCGAAATTGCCCGTCATGGCAAGCAGGTAGTAAACCCCAAAGGAGCGGTGCCGCATCCTGATATATCCGATGGCGTGAAGAGCGGCGAGAGCCCAGATCAGGCTGGTGAAGAAGAGAAATCCCGCGCTGATCTGATCGAGGCCGAAGCGGGACCCGAGCAGCAGACTATGTATCTCGACCATACTTCCGGCGGGAACCAGCAGCGACGCGGCAAGCCCCGGTAGAGCCGCCATGGGCATTGCCTTCCAGGCACGGTGCGGGGCGAGAAGGAACAATGGGACCAGCATAAGCGGCGTGAGCCAGGCCAGGATAAGCAGGGCAGGGTGGATCATAAGCCGTACTCCCTTGTGGTGATCACCTCGGCCCAGAAGAGCGGACTTGCCGGCGCCCCGGCAAAGAGCCCGGCCAGCAGTGCCAGTAAACAGGTGATCAGGGGCGGCCAGAGCAGAAATGGGTGAATCTCGCCAAGTCGCCAGTCAATAGGATGGTCATCTCGCCCCTCGACCGGGGCAAACCAGGCCCGATAGATGATCGGCAGGAAGTAACCGGCATTGAGCACGCTGCTGGTGATGAGGACCAAGATTACCCACTGCTGCTGAGCCTCGACGGCGCCGCTGCCGATGTACCATTTGCTGATGAATCCGGCCATTGGCGGGACCCCGATCATGCCGAGGGCGGCAAGGCTGAATGCTACTGTCGTCCAGGGCATGCGCCGGCCGATCCCGTCCATCTCGCTGATCCGGTGAATATGGAGTTTTTCGGCAAAATTTCCGGCACAGAAAAACAGGGTAATTTTCATGAGTCCCTGATGAACCAGGTGGACGATCCCGCCGGTGGTTGCGATGGGGCCGAGGATGGAGATGCCGAGGGCGATATAGGAAACCTGGCTCACGGTGGAAAATGCCAACCGGCGCTTGAGGTCGTCCTGAAACAGCGCCCGTACCGATCCGTAGATGATGGTCAGGGTAGATGCCGCCGCCAGAAACGGCATCACCGATAATCGAGCGCACAATTCGATACCAAAAAGATCGTACACAACCCTGACCAGGCCGAACGCCCCGGCCTTGACCACGGCAACCGCATGCAGCAGGGCACTGACCGGGGCCGGGGCGACCATGGCGCTTGGCAGCCAGCCGTGCAGCGGTACCATTGCCGCCTTTACGCCAAGCCCCGCCACCAGCAGTGCGAATATTGCCGTCAACTCCGGGCCGTGCTGGGCCGCGACGTGAGCGAGGCTCCCCCGTTCGGCAAATTCGACGGGGCCGGCCAGACTGACAAGCCAGACAAAGCCAATGAGGATAAGCGAACCTCCCGGCAGGGTATAGGCCAGATAGAGCCGACCTGCCTTCAGGGAATCGACGGTTCCCCGGTGGATGACAAGCGGATAGGTGGACAGGGTCAGCAATTCGTACCAGATGATGAAGGTAATCAGATTGCCGGCCAGAGCGATACCGGTGGTAGCACTCACGCAGAAACTGAAGAAACCGAAGAACCTGCTCCGGTTCGGACTCCCCTCCAGATAGCCGATGGCGTATACCGTGGTGACCAGCCAGAGTACCGCCGACAGTGAAACGAAGAGCAGCGAGAGCGAGTCCGCATGGAGGACGAAATCGACATCGCCGAACATCGTCATACGAAACTCGTAAAAGCGGTTCTGGTAAACGCCGAGCACCATGATATGCACCAGGATGACCTTGATACCCGCCACCGCCAGATTGATAAAGGTTCGCATTTGGTGCTGTTCTTCCTTGAGGAAGAAGATGACGATGCCCGCAACCATCGAGGTGAGCGGAACGATAAACGGGAACCAGTAGTCGAATCCGTTCATGGCGCGCCACCAAAAGGGCTGCCGACAGCCAGCAAAGCAAACGGAAATTGGGAGAACACCCCGAGCAGCAGCGGCGCCATGGCAAGAATCAGCGCCAGCGCGGCCAGCGGCGCTATGTTCTGAGCCTGGGGGGGCGGTCCTTCAGGCGTCCGCAGAGCGACTCTGAGAACCCGGAATATATAGGCGGCGGCGAGCAGACTGCCGACGATCAGGGTCGCCACTATGAGCCATTGCCCGGCCTTGATAGCCCCCTGCAGCATAAGCCATTTGCCGATAAACCCGCCGCTTGGAGGCAGGCCGATAAGATTCACCCCCGCCAGGCCGAACGCCATGAGCACCATCGGCCAGTGGATCGCGGCGCCGCCGATGTGCGCGATGGAGTCGTGACCGAGAGCTTTTTTCAGCGTTCCGGCGGCAAGAAACGCCGCCGCCTTGGCACAGGCATGGCTGACCATGAAATAGAGTACGCCATACCAGACCAGAGAGACCGAATCAGGGTTTATGGTGACGATGGGAAACACCACAAACACATAGCCGAGCTGGGCGATGGTCGAATAGGCGATGACCATCTTGACCCGCTCCTGCATAAAGGCATGCAGTGACCCCCAGACCACGGCTAGTGCCCCGAGCAGGCCAAGCAGCATGGTCACCGGGGTGGTCAGCAGCGGCGCGAAAACGGTGAAGCCGAAGCGAACGATCATGTAGGCCGACGCGGTCACCACCAGCCCGGACAGCAGTGCGCTGACCGGCGTCGGTGCGCTCGCATGGGCCGGAGGGAGCCAGAAGTGCAGGGGAAACAGGGCGGTCTTGATCATCAAACCGATGAGCATGAGCACGGCGGCCAGGATAAAGGGTCCGTCTGCCACCGCCCGGTGGGCGAGAAGCTGAATGTCAAGTGTTCCCAGCGAGGTGTAAAGGATAGCCACGCCAAACAGATAGGAGAGTGAACCGAGAAAGGCAATGACCAGGTAGCCGAGAGCGGCTTTTACGGCCTCTTCCGTCCTCGGCAGGGCGACCATGGCAACCGCGGCGAGATTGATGATCTCCAGGGTAACGTAGAGATTGAAGGCATCGCCGGAGACGAACAGCCCGTTCAAGGCGGTCCAGGCGAGGAACCAGAGCGGCCAGAAAAATGCCAGTCGGCCTCGCTGAGCCTGTTTTCCGAAATAGGCTTCTGCAAAAAAGGTGATGCACGCCGCAATGAAGCCCGTCATCACCAGGAGCAGGGCGCTTAACCCGTCCACATGGAGCCGTATGCCAAGGGGCACTTGCCAGCCGCTCAGGACGATATCCACCACTTCCCCGGAGAGAGTAATCTCGTAGGCAACCAGGCTTGCGCAACAAAAAATCGTCAGCGCGGCAAGCCGGCGGCTTGCCAGCCGCACTATGTGGTTTGTCAAGAGAGCGCTAAATGATGCGGCGATGGGTATCACCAGGAGCGCAATCACCAGATACGGTGTCACGATCCTCTTTCTCCCTCATCGTTGCTGCTTTTCGATACTGATTGGTGTACGCCGATGAGAAAGAGCATCAGCGCCGTTGCACTGGCGCCGATGACGATACCGGTGAGCACCAAGCCATGGGGAACCGGATCCGGCGGTACGGTGTCTGATTTGTATGCCTGGGCCACGAGAAAAAGAAAAATTCCGGCCCCGGCGATATTGAGGGCGAGGGTTTGCCGCACCAGGGATCGATGAAACATCAGGCCGCAAATCCCCATAAAAAAGATGAGCAAACCGGTTATCGAATAGAGCAGGTTAACGGTCATGACGAAACCTTGCCTCTCGTATTCGACACAGACGGCGAGATCAATCTTTGGTCAATGGCGGCATAAAGGCCGGTGAACGTCAAGCCGATCGACAGGGTCGAGGCTGTTTCAGCAGCGAGAATGAAATATTTGGCACGGTGCGGCGGCCATTGCAGAAAGTCGAGGCCGGTGAGCATCACCACCACTCCGAGGACGCAGAAGCTCAAAAAGCCGGCAGCCAGCGTAAAGCGGGCGATGGTACCGCGCATATCAAGCAGCATCGCGGGGCGCGACAGGTATAGCATGATGCCGGCCCCGCCGAGCATTGCTCCCGCCTGGAAGGCCCCGCCGGGTCGAAAAGCGCCGGCCCAGAGCAGGTAGCCCGCGGCGAGCACCATGAGGGGGACAATTGCCCGGGCGTAGGAGCGGAGTATGGAATCGGTGTCGCCCGGCGGAGTAACAGGCCCTGTATCCTTATCTTGAAGCGCGAACACACTGAGCATCACCAGAAAGAGCACGCCGATTTCCAGGAAGGTGTCATACACTCGGTAATTGAGAATAACGGCGGTAACGGGGTTGGCCACCCCGCTCTTGGCAAGGGAATCGTAGGCGGGAAGCAGCAGTCCCTCTTCCGCCACCATCCAGGAGCTGAAGACGCCGGCGTATCCCGCGAAAGCGGCGAGTACCGCAAGCATGAGCAAGCTGCTTACCGTCACCCCGTTCACCATCAATCCTTTGGACATGTGCTCCGGTTTTGTTTCCCTGCCCCGCAAGGTTGCGAGAAACAGTACGCCCAGAACTCCGGCGCCAAGCGCTGCTTCGGCGAGGGCGAGGTCGGGGGCATGCAGACGGGTCCAGGCCAGTGCCATGACCAGACCGAAGACGATGAACATGACAACGCCGCGAAAGGGGTTTGCGACCCCGAGCGCCCCGAACGCCAGGATCATGATGAGCCCACACAGCAGTATATCGCTGGGCGTCGCGCCGTTCATCCCTGCTCCTCTTGTACATCCCGGTGACGATGGGCGTACCGGGCGATCAGGTAGCCGTTGATGGCGGCGCCGTAGAGGGCAAGCAGGTATATGGCGGCCAGTTTCAGCAGGATGATTGACCAGCCCGTTTGCAGGGCTACCGCCAGCACGATGAGGCCCAGACCAAGATTATCGGCTTTGGTAATGGCGTGCAGACGAGACAGGGTATCGGGAAACCTCCAGAGTGCAATGATGCCTGAGAGGAAAAAGAAGATCCCGAAACACAGCATGGTTCCGGAGGCGATGTCAAGTGCGGTTTGCATCGTCGCCTCCCTCGGTTTTATCGCTTTTATAGTGTACGAACGCAACGGTGGTCAGGGTTGCGAGCAGGGCGAAGAGCAGGGCAGCATCAAACAGGTAGGTTTTTCCCGAAACCTGTCCCGCCAGAAGAAGCCAACCCACCGAGACGGTGGCCAGGAACTGGGTTGCCATGATCCGGTCGGCCCGATCTTCCATGCGAAAGACGATGATAAGACCGATTGCCAGGATAAGGAGCAGGATGCCGGCAGCTATCGTGAACCCGACAACCATCAATCTCTCTCCGTAACGGCCGGTTTAATTCCGAACACCGCGCCGACTCGGGTCTCCAGACGGGCAAGTTCGAGCCTTACCGGCATGCGCTCGTCAAGGGCATGGACAAGTACGGTATCGCCCTGCACGAGGACGCTCAAGGTGCCCGGCATAAGGGTGATGCTGTTGACGAAGAGGTGGCGGGCCGGCCCTTCCGGGAGACCCAGCGGATAGCTCAGCAACCCCGGCTGCAGTCCCATGTCCGGCCGAAAGGCCCGCAGGGCGACATCAAAACCGCTGCGCACCGATTGCCGGAGAAAAAATGGCAGGTAGGCCGCTGCCCCAGCCATCGAAATCGATGGTCGATTATCATCTGTTTGCTCATCGGAGAGAAACATCACCACCAGGATGATGACGGGCAGGCCGACCAGCCAACTCCCCCCAATCCCCTCGGTCATCACCAGCCAGACCCCGGCAAGCATTGCCAGGCGGATCAGCGATCTAGTCGAGAAAAAGCTATGTATATGTCTTTGTAAGGTACTGTCGTGCATTGTCTCCATGGCAGCTAAGATAGCACTCCTTCTCCTAACTTTCATCACCTCATCGATCAATTAAAAAGTCAATAATATGCGGCATACAGGTAATCCCGGATTATTACGGGGGCACAACCATGTACGGGAGCCTTGAAAATGTGAATTTTCGTGATAGCTGTGCGGCAAAATTATATGTGGAGCAGCGGGTAAGGTGTCCGGGTAATTTCATTCAATCTCGGGCAGGGAAAGGCTCAGCAGTGCACCTGTCAGGCCAAGGATAAGCAGCAGGCCGAGCAGCCAGGTAATTGAGGCGAATTGAACGACGGCGCCCAGTGCGCTGAAGAGTAGTGGAAAAAAATAGCGGTGGCAATGTCAGCCGCTAGCGGGTGGCGTCGTGATGTTCTTCTTTCATCAGTTTGAAGTTGACGCTGTCCACCAGGGCCTGCCAGCTGGCCTCGATGATATTCACCGAAACCCCCACCGTGCGCCAGTGGCAGTCTTTGTCGGCGGACTCCACCAGCACCCGCACCTTGGCCTCGGTGCCGTGTTCGCCGGAGAGCACCCGCACCTTGTAGTCCATCAATTCCATCTCTTCAAGGCAGGGGTAAAACCTGGTCAGCGCCTTGCGCATGGCGCGATCCAGGGCGTTTACCGGGCCATCGCCCATGGACGCGGTGTGCACCTCGTTGCCGCCCACGTAAAGACGGATGGTAGCCTCGGTGAGGGGCGGCTGATCCATCCGGTATTTGTTATTCATCACCCGAAAACCGTCAACCCGAAAGAATTTACGCTGCAACCCCAGGGCGCCGCGCATGAGCAGCTCGAAGCTGGCCTCGGCCGCCTCGTAAGTGTACCCCTGGTTTTCCTTGTCCTTGAGTTCACTGATGATGGAGGCCAGCAGCGGGTCGTCCTGCTTGAGAGTAAGACCCCATTTTTGTGCCTTGTGCAGGATATTGGCGCGGCCCGACTGCTCGGAAACCAGGATGCGACGGTTGTTGCCCACCTGTTCGGGGGCGATGTGCTCATAGGTCAGGGGATTGCGCTGCACGGCGCTCACATGAATGCCGCCCTTGTGGGCAAAGGCGGATTCACCGACGTAGGGCTGGTAACGATTGTGCGGCAGGTTGGCCATCTCGTTGACCAGCCGGGAGGTTTTGTAGAGCTGCTCGATATGATCAGCCGCGGTGCAGGCCCGCTTCATCTTGAAGATCAGGGCGGGGATGATGGAGGTAAGGTTGGCGTTGCCGCACCGCTCGCCGAATCCGTTAATGGTGCCCTGGATGTGCTTAATACCGTGTTCCACCGCAATCAGGCTGTTGGCGACGGCGGATTCGGCATCGTTATGGGTATGGATGCCCAGCTTTAGCGCGTCGTTGTTTGCTGCCAGCCGCTTCTTGACCGTTTCGATAATCGGCGCCAGTTCATGGGGCAGGGTACCACCATTGGTATCGCACAGCACAATGGTTGTAGCGCCGCCGCGCACGGCATGCTCCAGGGTGGTGAGGGCATATTCCTGGTCGTGCTTGAAGCCGTCGAAGAAGTGTTCGGCGTCATAAATCAACCGATCCGCGTACTCTTTGAGGTAGCTGAGGGTGTCCTCGATGATTCCCAGATTTTCAGCAAGGGTGATCTGCAGGGCGTCGGTGACATGGATCGGCCAGCTTTTGCCAAAAATGGTGATGATCGGTGTCTCGGCGGCGATCAGCGCCTGCAGGTTTGGGTCTTTGTGGGGTTTGTGACGGATATGGCGGGTGGCGCCAAAGGCGGCGATGCGGGCGTGCCGGAGTGTTTTTCCTTTGATAAGGTTGAAGTAATCCGCCGATTTTGGGTTGGCCCCCGGCCAGCCGCCTTCGATGCAGTCGATGCCCAGCTCGTCCAGTGCGAATGTGATACGGATCTTATCCTCGGCGGAGAGATTGAAATTCTCCGCCTGAGTGCCGTCACGCAGGGTAGTATCGTAGATTTCAACGGAAGGTGTCATGGCAAATGTCCGTAAGTGTATGTGCCGAGCCGGTAGTGAAAACGGCAATACTACGAAATCTTTGTGAAAATGCAATGACTTTGCCGAAAATCACTGGTATCACGGTCTTTTAATCGTACCTTGCCAAGGTATCCAGCAGCGATTACATACATGGGAACCTTGGGAAATGGTCTTTTCGTTCAACCTCATTGTTGCTCAAAAACTTTTATGCTGTGAATATCGACTGTCAGCCTGCGGTAAAACGTAACTTGTGCCTCGATTGTGGCCGAAAAGTTTCATTTTCCGGGTTCCCTTGTGGTGGTGTGGTGCGCTTTGTTTTCAAGTTAGATCGTTGTTTTAATTTAGAATAACATGCTCAGACAGGGAGAAAATTATGAAACGATTGCTTGTCCTGATGTTTTCCGTTGTTGTTGTCTGCGGTGGTACCAGTGCTATGAGTCAGGAAAAAGTACGCTGGAAAATGGCCATGACCTGGACCTCCACCCTGACGCCGCTGGCCAATGCCGGCCCCATGCTGGCCGAAAAGATGGCTGAGCTGACCGACGGCAATTTCATCATCCGGGTCGATGGCGCCGAGAAGCACAAGGCTGCGCTTGGGATTTTGGATATGGTAAAGGGCGGCCAGTACGAACTGGGCCATACCGCCAGCTACTACTGGAAGGGCAAGGATGTTTCCTCGGTGTTTTTCACCACCGTACCCTTTGGCATGAACGCCACCGAGCAGTACGCCTGGTATTATTATGGCGGCGGCCTGGAGCTGATGCAGGAACTCTATGATACATTCGACGTCTATTCGTTTCCCGGCGGCAACACCGGGGTGCAGATGGGGGGCTGGTTTCGCAAGGAAATCAACTCACTCGATGATCTCAAAGGGCTGAAAATGCGGATTCCCGGTCTGGCCGGTGAGGTCTTTGCCAAGCTCGGCGTCAATGTCACCAATATCGCCCCGGGCGAGCTGTATACGGCGCTGGATCGCGGCGCTATCGATGCCCTGGAATGGGTGGGGCCGGGGATGGACATCAAGATGGGGTTTCATAAAATTGCCCCTTATTATTATACCGGCTGGCACGAGCCCGCTTCGGAGCTGCAGTACCTGGTAAACAAGGAGGAGTTCAATAAGCTGTCCCCGGAATATCAGGCGGCCTTGAAGACGGCCATACAGGCGGTGACGGCGGAGATGACCATGCAGAACTTTGACGCCAATGCCCGGGCATGGGCGCAGATAAAAACTGAGTATCCGGATATCAAGGTAATGAGCTTTCCCGAGCCGGTGTTACTAGCCATGCGGCAGGCTACCGATGAGGTGATGGCCGAATATGGCGCCACTAATGAGCTGTTTAAGAAAATCTACGAATCGCAGAAGGGTTATATGGCGATGGCCCGCGAGTGGACGAAAATCTCCGAATTTCATTATATCGAGGCCTCCGAGGTCAGCGGCGACCAGTAGGCGCCGTCTTTTTTCTATTCACGCGTCCGGCTGAGGCGGCGGCCGGACGCAATTTTTACAATCCCTAATCGTAATCGCATGACCCCGGGAGCTTTTAGGGCATGTTAGGAAATATCGACATAGTGTGTGACCGACTCAACCGGGTGGCTTCTAAATATCGTCTGGGGTGAGCGACCTCGGCATGGTATAATTGGGGAAAAGCGCTACACCAAAAGACCCGGTGCCATTTTGAATGACCGCGATATGCAATAAAGCCTTGCTTGTTGGGCAAACCGGTATCAAACTGACTGGTTAAGCGGTTCAGGAGTGTCGGGCACTACTTTTCTGAGCAAGATGATATGGGGCAATCGATGTTGGATGTATTATTGAGCAGGCGTGAGGAGCTGCTCATGGTTTCTGAAAAACACGGGGTGGCTTCAATTCGACTATTCGGTTCTGTTGCCAGAGGTGATGATCAGGCGGCGAGCGACATCGATTTTCTGGTAACCACCGGCCCGGAAGTGAGCGCGTGGTTTCCGGCACAACTGATTCATGATCTTGAGCAGATTCTCGGAAGACCGGTCGATGTAGTTACGGAAGCGGGTTTGAACCCACATTTTCGCGATCAAATAATCAGTGAATCAATCGCTCTGTGAATAAAGACGCAGCGTATGTTCGATATATCATTGACGTGATAGGGCGTATTGAGAACGCCGTGGCAATCGGCAAGGAAGCGTTTCTCAAATCACAGCTTCACCAGGATGCTGTTTTGAGAAATCTGCACACAATGACCGAGACGACTCAGCGTCTTTCAGCGGACCTCAAAAATCAGAACCCCGATGTGATGTGGGACACGCTATCGGCATTTCGTAACGTGCTTGTCCACGATTACCTGGGGATTGACATGCAACTGATATGGGTGGTTATAACCCGCGATCTGCCTGAATTTAAACGGCACATACTGCGTATGAATGAAAACCTTTGACTGGTTGCTGAAAATTTGGATGTTGAAATACTTCTCAATCCTACATTGTTTTTCCGCGTATTGCGAAGGCGATAAGATATGCTCCGCCGGCTATTGCCGTAACTGCTGACAATATCCTTTCAAACATCAGGTCATCCACTGGATGAATGATCATAATGCATGTACCAATAAGGATGAAAGTGCCAATCAATCCGCCAAGCACTCTAAAAATTGGAAGGCGGCTCATGGCTGCTTCCTACAAGATCGATTTGCCGAACAGCGAGCCGGTGAGGCTCACCGCCGTCTGGGCGGTGCGGTTGGCCACGTCGAGAATGGGGTTGGTCTCCATGATGTCCATGGAGCCCAGGCGGCCGGTATCGCAGATGGTCTCCATGATGAGCTGTGCCTCACGGTAGGTGAGTCCGCCCGGCACCGGGGTGCCGACGCCGGGCGCCTCATGCGGATCAAGGCAATCCATATCCAGGCTCAGGTGCAGTCGCGCACAGTGGGAAAGGGCCGCTACGGCCTGGGTGAGTACGGTGTGCATACCCACCTCGTCGATGTCGCGCATGGTATACACGGTGATGCCGGAATCCCTGATTCGCTCTTTTTCCAGCCGGTCAAGATCACGCACGCCCATCAGCACCACGTTTTCAGGGGGCAATTTGGCGCCGGTCCGGCCCACATTGACCAGCTCCGGCGGCCCCATGCCCAGCACGATGGCAAGGGCCATGCCGTGCACGTTACAGCTTTCGGAAATCTCCGGGGTATTGAAATCGCCATGGGCATCCACCCAGATAAGCCCGGTGGAGTGGGCCGCACTCACCCCGCCGATGGAGCCGATGGCGGCGGAATGATCACCCCCCAAAAAGATGGGAGTGGTATGTTCGACAATGGCCCGGTACGCCTCCTGATAGGCCTGTTCACAGGCTGCCCGGATCAGCGGCAACCGCTCGGAAAAGGTGCCCGCATTTAAGGTGTAATGGCCGGGTACGTTGATATCACCGCGATCTTCGGTCTGGTAGCCCAGTTTACGCAGGGTGGTGTGCAGTCCGGCGTAGCGGACGGCACTGGGGCCCATGTCGACGCCGCGATGGTTCTGCCCCAGGTCGATGGGAATGCCGATGATGCGAACGGTCTTGCTTTTCATTACATCTGCCTCAGGTTGTTCCATAACATCACGATAAAGTCCTGGGCGTTGGTAAGAATCGCCTGGGCCTGGGCTGAACCCCGGTTGGCCAGTTTGTCGGCGCTGAACTCGGCCATGTCGATGATGTAAAAGTAGACCGGGCGCACCGAGCCGTCGGCTTCGATGCGGTAGCTGGGTGTCATATTGCCGAAGGCAATGGAGTGGAGCTGGGTGGCCATGGCGACTACCGTGGTGGCACGGCGGGCCTGAACGCGCATGGCATCCTGGGCCTGGTACGCATCACCGATAACGCCGGGCAGGGGGCCGTCGTCGCGGATGGAGCCGGCCAGCACGTAGGGGATGGCGTGAGTTTCGCAGGCAAAGATAATGCCGTCGGTCACTCCCGCGTCTCTGATATAGTTGGGGATGGAGCCGGCAGCCCGCACCGCGCCGATGACATCGAGGTGGTTGTAGTGGCCCAGCGGCACCAGATGCTGGGAGTAGATATCCTGGCCCAGCCCGGTGCCGTACCGGGCCGCTTCCAGGTCGTGGGTGGCCAGGGCGTTGCCGGCCAGTAATGCGTGGCAGTAGCCATGTTCGATAAGACCCTGCATGGCGGTACGGCTGTCTTTATCAAAGGCCACGGCGGGACCCAGCACCCAGACGATGAAACCATGGTCGCGATCATGGCGCAAGACCTTGTAGAGTTCGTCGTAGGAGCGGGAAAACGGGGTTTCCCGGGTACCGCGTGAGCGGAAGGTGAACTTGTCGGAGCCGGTTGCGGCGCGGGTAAAGCCGTCGGCATGCACGAAGATGCCGTCTTCGCCGTTTTCGGTACGGCCGATTACCACCTGCTCCCCCTGCTTTACGGTGCGCGGCTCCACCACCCTGATTGTGCCGCTATCAACCACCATTATCGCGTCCATTCTGCTTTCAGGCGCCAACACCCAGCCATGATCGGCCAGTTTGACATATTCGGGAAAATTGGAAGTGGCGTGAAATCCCGGCGGGGCTATCCCGTCGGCCGGGGCGGGGCGGGTTGCGGCGGTGGGCGCGGTGGCAAGAGGCGGCGCGGTGAAAGCGGGCGGGCTATAGGGCAGTAGTGGGTTCATGGCGGGTCTGGTGGTTGAAATTGCAAAAAAGTGATTTTATGATGGCGTTATAGTGGTGAGTGTATCAGCTTGCCGTATAGTGCTGTTTTCTACCATACCCCGGCCTAAAAATCGTTATGGATTAAGCTGCCATGATGAATATTTTTGTAAGCTGATGGACAATGGTGAAAGCGGAAGCGAAGCCGTTTCGTGAAAGAACTAAATGGTAAATTATGATGATTTCGTAAAAACCTCAAAATTGTTTGCTACCGTCATTCCCGCCCTCGATAACAGCACTAAAGGGCAGGCTGCAGCGGGAATCCAGTGCTTTTAATTAATTATGGATGTCGGGTCACTTCCGGCATGAGAGGCATATGGGTTTTTACGAAAGCATCAATTATAACCCAAAAGCAAAGCTGACCAACGGCCTGCACAAGGAGAAAACATGCGCGTATTGACAATTACCCTTGGTGTAGTCCTGAGTATACTGACAGCTCACGCTTCTCTGGCGGCTGATCGGGTCACCCTGCGGCTAGCCCTGCTGCCCATTATCGATACCCTGCCGGTCTATATCGCCCAGTCAAAGGGCTATTTCGATGAGCATGGTATCGAGGTAAACATCCTGCCGGTGGGCTCCGCGGTCGAGCGCAACCAGTTGATGCAGGCCGGCCGGGCCGATGGGATGATCAACGAAATCTCCGGTGCGGCGCTTTTTAACCGTGATCAAAACAGGGTGAAAATCGTTGCCATTGCCCGCTCGCCGCGCGGTGAATCGCCGCTTTTCCGAGTGCTGGCCTTGCCTGGCAACGAGATCAGGGGGCCTGTCGATCTGGCCGGTCGTGAGATCGGCGTCTCCAAAAACACCATCATTGAATATGTCACCCAGCGGCTGCTGGTGGAGGCGGGGGTGGCTTCCGAAGACATCCGCTATCGCTCCGTTCCGGTCTTGCCGGAGCGGTTGCAGCTTCTGCTCGCCGGCAAAATCGAGGCGGTAACCCTGCCCGACCCGTTGGCCGCCAGTGCCATGGCGGCAGGCGCCATAGATGTGGTAAACGATCTTGAGTTGCCCGAGGCAAGCGCCAGCGTAATCACCTTTTCTACCCAGACAATCACCGCTCACCCTGAGGCGGTGCGCGGTTTTCTTGCGGCCTGGGATCAGGCGATAGGTGTACTTAATGAAAGTCCGGATAGTTACCGGGAACTGATGCTCTCCACTATTCGGGTGCCACCCAATGTTCGCGATAGTTTGCTGATCCCGGAATTCCCGAGCAAATCGCTGCCTAATAGCGAGCAATGGGATAATGTGATGGCATGGCTGGTGGAAAAGGGGCTGCTAGATGAGCCGTTGGCCTATGAAGATTCGGTAACCGGAGCATTTCTACCACCGTCGCAATGATTGAGATTCGCCTGCTCACCTTTCACTATCCCGGTACGCAACCGCTTTTTGCCGATTTTTCTCTTACCATCAATCGCGGCGAGGCATGGACCATTATCGGGCCGTCCGGCTGCGGTAAAACTACCCTGCTCTACATGCTGGCCGGACTGCGTGCTCCGGCCCAGGGCGGTATTTATATAGATGGTGAAGTCGTTACCCGGCCGCGCCCGGCCACCGGTCTGGTTCTGCAGGATCATGGCCTGCTGCCTTGGGAGACGGTGTGGGACAATGCCCGGCTCGGCCTGAAAATTCGCGCCTTTTACGGCCCGGACGGCACCCACAGCCCGGCTGACATGATCCGCGACCCGGAAGGTGATGACCAGCGGGTGCGCCATTGGCTGCGCTGGCTGGGGATTGACGGGTGCGCCGCCATGTACCCGGGCCAGCTTTCGCGCGGTCAGCGACAGCGTGCCGCCATTGCCCGAACCCTGGCGCTGGAGCCTGATTTTCTGCTGATGGATGAGCCGTTTTCGGCCCTCGATGCGCCCATCCGTGCCGAGCTGCAGAACGTGATGCATGGATTTCACCTCGAATCAGGGCTTACCTCGGTAACGGTCACCCATGACATTGAAGAAGCGCTGATCCTTGGCGAAAAGATCCTGGTGCTCGATACAAACACAAACAGCGTACCACGGGTGGTGAATAACGAGTTGGGTAACGCCGAAGAGCGGCGGCTACACCCGGAATTCGGCACAGCCCGGAAGAGGCTGCAAGAGCTTCTCGGGCAGCCGGCGCGCTCCATGGGAACATGAACGGACAACGCCCGGCCGCGGGTTTTCTCATCGGCACGGCGATGCTGCTGGTACTCTGGCAGGTGGCGGCATTGCTGGTGAACCGTCCCATTCTTCCCTCACCGCTGACCGTTGTACCGCTGTTTGTAAGAGATATCGGTGGTGAACTGGGCCTTCACTTTCTTGCCTCCACCGCCCGTGTATTGGCGGCGATTGCCCTGGCCACCATGTTTGCCACCCCGCTTGGGTTGATTCTTGGTCAATCAAAGATGCTGGACAGGTTGTGCGGGCCGTTGATCGCCATCATCTACCCCATTCCCAAGATCATCTTTCTGCCGGTGATCTACGTGCTGATCGGGATCAGCGATTTTTCCAAGATTCTGCTGATTGCCATCATTATCTTCTTTCAGATTCTGGTAGTGGTGCGTGACGAGGCGGCGGGTCTGCGTCCCGAGCTTATCTTATCAGTCAAATCTTTGGGGGCGGGGCGGCGGGCGCTGTTTCGCTACGTCTATCTGCCTGCCTCCCTGCCGGCGGTGCTCACCGCGCTGCGGGTGTCGGTGGGCACCGCCATCGCGGTGCTGTTTATCGCCGAGCAATCGCTGACCAATTACGGGCTGGGGTACTATATCGTCATCGAGACCTATCAGGTATTGCGCTACCCGCAGATGTATACCGGCATCATGGCCATGGGGCTGCTCGGGCTGGCGCTTTATCTGGTTATCCAGACCATTGAACGGCGCTTCTGCAAGCACCGGTTTGTATCGTAAGAAAAGAACAGGGTTTTTATGCGTCAGGAAATTTCGCTGTGGATGCTGGCCATTCGCCCCAAAACCCTGCCGGCGGCGGTTGGGCCCATCGCGGTGGGCAGTGCGTGCGCCTCCGCGGCGGGCGGCTTTTCCATCGTGCCGGCGGTGGCTTGTCTGGTGGGTGCGGTACTGTTGCAGATCGGGGTCAATCTGGCCAATGATTATTTTGACGCCCAGCGGGGTATCGATTCAGACGAGCGACTCGGGCCCACCCGGGTTACCCAGAGCGGCCTGATGAGCGGCACTCAGGTGCGCAGCGGAATAATCGTGACGCTTGGCGGCGCCGGGCTGATTTTCATCTATCTGGGACTTCTGGGCGGCTGGCCCATTGTCCTGGTGGGCGCGGCTTCAGTGCTTGCCGCCCTTGGTTACAGCGGCGGCCCGTACCCGCTGGCCTCGCACGGGCTGGGCGATTTGTTCGTCTTTATTTTTTTTGGTCTGGTAGCGGTGGGGGCCACCTTCTATATCCAGACCGGCTATCTCAGCTCCGTGGCCCTGATCGCCTCAATTCCCCCGGGGCTGTTGATTACCGCCATTCTGGTGGTAAACAATCTGCGCGATATCGATACCGATGCCACCGCCGGCAAGCGTACCCTGGCGGTACTGATCGGCAGGCGCCGGACAATTCTCCAGTATCGGGCCCTGGTGTGGGGAAGTTACCTGGTGGCGGGCGTGATGCTCTTTTTTGAAGGGGTCGGCTGGCCGGTGCTGGCACCGCTTGTCACCGCACCCATGGCCTGGAGTGTGTCGCAGCGGGTGGGCGTGGTCAGTGGCCGTGACCTCAACGAGCTGCTGGCAAAAACCGCCCAGCTTTCACTTTTTTTCAGTCTGCTCTTTGCTGCCGGCCTGGCGTGGGGCTGACGGCAGGGAACCCGAGTTGCTCACCTTTCTATGATGGTTGTGCCGGGTCGAATTGCCTGCAAGGCAGCGGCTACGGCATACATTTTAATGCATTAGAAAGATAGGTTTGAGCGATTTTCGAGTCGGTATTGATGACAATCTTTGCATTCTTGTGCTATGATCCACAATCGACCAGTCGTCCCGGTATCGGTATCGAGCTTGAAGCAGGTGGGGCTGCATATCCGTACCAGGCTATCCCCGGTCTTGGCAATGGTCCTCAGCATGGCCCTTACATCAAAAATATGATCATCTATTTCCAGTTATGCCCAGACTCACCAAAATAGTTGCCACTATCTCATCGCGTAAATGCTCGGTTGGCTTTATTGAAAACCTGTTTAAAGCCGGTATGAACGTCGCTCGGCTCAACACCGCCCATATGACTCATGCTGACGCGAAGACGGTTATCGACAATATTCGCGCGGTGTCCGACAAGATCGGCATTCTCCTTGACACCAAGGGACCGGAGATACGAACCGGTGAGGCAACGGAACCACTGAGTGTCAGATACGGGGACGGGGTGCGGATCATCAGCCGGCCGGGGGCGATATCCAGTGGCGATACCATCTGTGTGTCGTACCACGCTTTTGTCCGTGATGTCCCGGTGGGCAGCTCCATCCTCATCGATGACGGCCACATTGCCCTCGCCGTGCTCGAGAAAGATGAGAACTATCTCTACTGCTCGGCGGAAAACGACGGGGTGATCCACCAGCGAAAAAGCATCAATATCCCGGCGGTACACGTCAAACTTCCGGCCCTCAGTGAAAAAGACAAGGACTTTATCCGATTCGCCGCCGACCATGATCTCGACTTCATCGCCCACTCATTTGTCCGGAACAAAGAAGACGTCCGGGTAGTCCAGGAGATTTTAGATGAGAAGCACTCCCCCATCAAGATTATCGCAAAAATCGAAAACGCCGAAGGAGTGCAAAATCTCAGCGAGATTCTGGACGCGGTCTACGGCATCATGATTGCCCGCGGGGATCTTGCCGTGGAGATCCCCACAGAGCAGATTCCGCTCATTCAAAAACGCATTGTCAGAGAGTGCATCGAGCGGCGCAAGCCGGTGATTGTCGCCACCCAGATGCTGCATTCGATGATCGAATCACCCCGTCCCACCAGGGCGGAGGTCTCCGATGTGGCCAATGCCTGTCTCGATTACACCGATGCCCTCATGCTCTCCGGCGAGACCGCCAGCGGCAACTATCCCGACCTGGCGGTGCGAACCATGGCCAAAATAGCAGTTGAGGTGGAGAGTAAACGGCAGGGGTTTGTCGACGCGAGCTACGACGGCAAATACAAGGTTGCCGCCTATCTGGCTAAAGCCGCGGTCAAGGCGGCTCTTCGCCTCAACACCAAGGCCATCGTCGCCGACTCGCTCACCGGTATGGCAATACGGGCGTTATCGGCGTATCGCGGACCCAATGTTATCTATGCCCAGGTATATGACCCCCGGGTCATGAGGCTGCTGTCGCTCTCATACGGGGCCTATGCCGAGCATATCCCCATGGACCTGGGAACCGGCTCTCCGCTGCAGAATTCGGTCTGCCGGCTCATTGACGAAAACAAGTTTAACGACGATGATCTGATCGTCATTCTTGCCGGAAGTTTCGGCCCAAGGCAGGGGGTAAGCTATATTGAGATCAGTACCGCCGCGAATTTCAGGCAAAAGTGCCACGGCTTCCCGGCTCTGCATACCTGAACTTCGAATATGACCGACATCGAATTAGCACTTGTACCGCGGACCGTCGATATCGGCGGCTTTTCCTGCACCGGGCCCTACCGTCTCAACAGCAGCGCATGGTCGGGCCTTTTATCTTTTGGGATCAGATGGGGGCGGGAGCATTTGCCGCCGGCCATGGCGTTGACGTGCGGCCCCACCCACACATCGGCCTGTCCACCGTTACCTATCTTTTCGAAGGTACGCTGGATCACAAAGATTCACTGGGAAATGGCGTGCGTATCGTTCCCGGTGAGGTAAATCTGATGAGCGCCGGCAAGGGAATTGTCCACTCGGAACGCACCGGCGCCGATATCCGCCGGCAGCCGTCGCGGCTGTTCGGCATACAAAGCTGGCTGGCGCAGCCGAAAGATAAAGAACTGAGCGAGCCCGCCTTTTTCCATGTCGGCTGGGAACAGCTGCCGTCGTTTGCTACTACTCAGGTGTCCGGCAGGGTCATTCTGGGTGAATTTGAAGGCTGTGTGTCACCGGTACCCACCCAGTGGGAAACCCTCTACGTTGAATTGTCTCTTGCCGCGGGGGCGGTCGCCTTGGCGCCAAAGATGATTGAGGAGCGGGCTCTGTATCTGGTCAGCGGTACGGTTACCGTCAGCGGCGCCACCTATGAGAGCCCGCGGTTGCTGATCCTGCGCCCTGGGGTGGAGGTCACCGTTACTGCCACCGTCGCCGCCCATCTGCTTCTCTTCGGAGGCGCCGCCATGGATAGCCAGCGCTACATCTGGTGGAACTTTGTGGCATCGTCGGTAGAGCGCATCAAAGAGGCGGCGGATGACTGGCGACATAGCAGATTTGCACTCGTTGCCGGCGATGAAACGGAGTATATTCCGTTAACTGATCTGCCGTTTCCAGGGGAATCTTAGACTCATTAGCTCAAGGGGTATGCTTCTTCGCGGCCTGCCGCGGCTTCATCGTGAGAACAAAGGCCTCAGTAACACTATTCAATGGTGTGCAGGGTCCACTCGACGATGTTCTTGAGAACCTTGCCGGCGGCGATATCATAGGCGATGATAATTGCCTGGATGCCGCCGTTTTCGGCGACCGCCGCAACATGTTCGAAGCTCTGTGAGCCGATAATTGCCCGGTTGGGTTGGGCAACGATCTTGCCGTTGATTCTGACCCGGACCGCAAAGGCGCCGGTTGCCTTATCCGTTTCAACCTGAAACTCACGCAACTCGGTTTTCAAGATATAATCAGAGCGCAGGCCGATGGACTGGCGTCCCACTGCCACAATCTTGCCGGTGTTCTCAAAGCTCTCCACCAACAGGGTCTGCATCATCTTCGGGGCACGCTCGGTCCATCGTGAATCGGCGAGGAACTGTAGCCGGGTCGCATGCGGGCGCAGGGCAATACGGTTGGTATCCAGACCTCCCGCGGCAATCGGCTCTTCGATGATGAGCTGCGTGTCAACGGTCGGTAGGGTCTTGGAAAAGGTGGTTTTGGGAGTGAGGTTATATAACTCGGGCGGCTCTCCCGGCAGATCCACGACACTGCAGCCGGCTGCCGCCACGAGCATCATCAGCCCCAACAGCATGAGGCCGGCGGATGGTCGGTTGATCGGTGTTCGTTGCATAGGTGTCACTTAGTTGGGATCTATTTCTGGATGCTGCCGATCCAGCAGAAACCGTGCACCTGATGCTTCAAGCTGATCGACGACGCGAGTGATACTGGCAATAAGAAGCCGCGCCTCCTGGATAAACAGGGTAAACTCAAACAGTCCCTCATTGGAAAAATAGCCCAGTGATTCCTTATTCGCCGTCACCATGGTGTGCGCGGTTTCGGTGAGCTTAGTCAGCGATGCCGCCGCCAACCGCCACTCCCGCAGCAGTGCTGGTGTATCGTCGCGAAAGACGACGCGGGCGCTGGCTGCCGTCACCCCTACATCATCGATGACCGGTACCAGTCTGTCGGTAAGTTCCTGAAACCTGGTGGAGAGGTGCACCACTTCAGCCGCCGCCTCGTTGACGCCGATGATTGCCGCGGAGAGATTGTCGCGGTCGGCGGCAAGGGTGGTGGTGATGGTATTGATATTGGCGATGGTCTCAGTTATCTGCCGCCGATTTTCCTGGGTGAGCAGCGCTCCGGCCCGATTCACCAGAGCGTTGATCTGGGTGACCAGTTCCGGAACGCCCTGGGCAAGCTGCTCGAGTTCAGACGGTCTGGATGGAATCAGGCCCGGTCTGTCGGCGGTGGTTTCGACAGGCGTGCTTCCCGGCACCGCTCCTTCGATGGCGATATATGCGTTGCCGGTGATCCCTTCCAGCCCCAGTGAGGCAACATCACCGGTACGCAGGGCGAACTGCCGGAAAACGCTGATAAATATCTGCACGATTTGCGGGTTGTCGGCCTTGATCCCGATCCCGGTGACTGAACCGATACGAATGCCCCGGTAGCTGACCCGGCTGCCGACGCTCAAACCGGAAACTGAGCCTTCAAAACGTATTTCATAGAGAATCGTTTCCTCAGACCGATCCGCGCCGGCAAGCCAGAGGCCGGCGGCAAAGATTGAGACGACGCCGGCCACCACAAACAGTCCGATAAAAAAATGGGCGCCTCGCGCATTCATGAGCTGGTTTCAGGGTTTGTGTCTGATGAATTGTGGTGGTTGGTGCGCACCCTTCTGCTTGACGCCCGTGATCCGTGGAAATACTGCTGCACCCATGGATGAGCGAAACTGCTCACCTCCGGCAGGGTGCCGGCGACCAGCACCCGTCGTTCCCCCAATACGGCGACGCGATTGCTCACCGAGTAGATACTGTCGAGGTCGTGAGTAACCATAAAAACGGTGAGCCCCAGGTTGCGCTGCATCTCCAGAATGAGCTCGTCAAAGGCCGCCGCCCCGATGGGATCCAGTCCGGCGGTGGGTTCGTCGAGAAACAGCAGTTCCGGGTCAAGCGCCAGGGCGCGTGCCAATCCCGCCCGTTTGCGCATCCCGCCGGACAACTCGGATGGATACTTGTCGCCAACGGCGCCGTCAAGGCCGACCATGGCCAGTTTCAACGCGGCGATATCTTCGGACAGACGGGCCGGAAGACGGTAGTGTTCGTGCAGTGGCGTCTGGATGTTTTCACAGACGGTCAACGATGAAAAAAGTGCCCCATCCTGGAAAAGAACTCCACAGCGTCTGCGAATGCCCACAGATTCCCGGCGGGACATGGCGCAGATATTTTGTCCAAAAATCGAAATGCTGCCCCGTTGCGGTTTGATCAGGCCGACGATTGCCTGAAGCAGTACCGATTTTCCGGTGCCGGATGCGCCGACCACCGACAAGATTTCACCATTTGCGACACCAAGGCTCAAACCCTCGTGTACGGGTGTCTCGCCAAAGGTGATCCCTACATCCGTGATAGTGACTGCCTGAGTGTTTTCCGTGCTCATCAGATGCCCACAATGCCGAAAAATATCGAGAACAGTGCATCAAAGACAATAATGAGGAAAATCGACTCCACAACCGCTCGGGTGGTGTGTTTGCCCAGAGACTCGGAATTGCCCCGCACCTGCATGCCCTCGTAGCAGCCGATCACGGCGATGATGGCGGCAAACACCGGCGCCTTGATCATGCCGACCCAGAATGCCCAGGGGGGCAGGCCGCTGATAAACTGGTTGACGAAAAACGCAGCGGACATGTCCATGCTGAGCCAGAGCATGACACCGCCGCCGAGCACTCCGAAGAAATTGGCGAACAGGGTAAGAATAGGCAGTGAGATAACCAGGCCGAGCACCCGGGGAAGCACCAAAAGTTCAATGGGATCCATGCCGATGGTGCGCATGGCATCAATCTCCTGACGCAGCTTCATGGAGCCGATTTCAGCCGCGAAGGTAGAGCCGGAACGTCCGGCAATCACCACGGCGGCAAGCAAGACCCCCATTTCCCGCAGGATGGTGACGGCCAGCAGGTCAACCGTGTAGATATCGGCGCCGAGCTTACCCAACTGCAACGCTCCCTGGTAAGCCACGACGATGCCGATCAGAAACGAAATCAGTGAAATGATGGGGATCGCATTGAAGCCGCTCAGCTCGATCTGGGTGGCGGTCTGGCCCAGCCTGAATCGGGCCGGCTTGATCAGGGCTACCAGTAAACGGCTGGTAATTTCTCCGATAAAGACGACAAAGCAGGCAACCAGAACAATGGCATCGACGGTGGCCTTGCCGATATGGGTGAGCTTTTCGATCAGGAACGGACTTTTTTGCGGAAGTGCCACATCCAGGTTTTGATGCCGTTCCAGGGTTTTGAAAATCTGTTCAATGGCAGGATTGGTGATGACCGTATGGGGGGTGGAGTGAGCCAGCCGTCCAATCAGTTGCCTGGCAAGCAACGCCCCGGCGGTATCCATTATCTGTACTGCCTGAAAGTTGAATTCAATGCGGGCCGCATTTTCACAGGAAAAGGTATCGATGGCCTTGGCAAGCGTCCTTCCGTTAGCAAGCGTCCACTGCCCTGTAGCGTTTACCACCACGGTGTCACCTTTTTGCATGGCGCTGAGAAAGCCTGCATTTGTGCTCATCTATGTCCGACCCTTTTGTTAAATTTAGAGGCGGCCAGATTATACGCTTCCTTGATCAGCGGGAGGATATGGGTAAATTGAGCCCGGCTGGGATTGAGAATTTGCGCCCACCCCATCCATCCGTAGACCGGGTGCGGCATCAATGTATTCAGTTGAGAGAAGTCATGGCCGGTGGCGACAACGCCTCCTTTCGGCGGGCGGGCCGGTCTTGGGCCGAACAGCTCAGTATAGGTGGGTGGGGTAAGGCCGATGGCAAGTCGGAATACCAGCGCACGGTCAAGGTGCGATGTCTTATCGTAGGGGCCGTCTTTTTCCTTGAGCGTTACGAAGTAAACGCCGTTTGCAAGGAGCGCACCAGGATTGTAAAACAGGGCCGTTTCCCCCCAGCTTGGTTTTGCTGCAACCCCGGAAAAATCGTTACACAACGCTGCTATGATCTGCTCCGGAGTCATGGTGAAATCATTTATTCTGCTCTGGCGATGAGGTCTCATCCCAGATTCTCCCCTCTCGCTTGCCGTGCAGGGTAAAATGTTTGCGGGCGCCGAGGCTGCCGTAGGGGCCGGTTTTGCCAAAATAGCCATCCTCGGCCACATCGGGGTAGCGGCGCCAGTACGCCTCGGCCAAAACACGCTCGGCCTGGTAGTCAGGGCTGCTTTCGTGGGCGACATTCTGGCGAAAGATAGCCTCGTCACGTCGCTCGGGAAAACGCACCAGCGAATCAGACCAGCCGCGCAGCCACAATAGCGACGAGGCTACGATGACAAACACCGAAATACCAAGCTTCATGGCAGGTTTCATAGTCATATTTGATGTACCTATACTTTTTAATGCCTATATCCGAAAATATATAACTCAATAAAAAACAATCCGCGCCATAGTGCTGAACAGCGGATAGAGGGCAAGTGTCAATGCCGCCCAACTTATCGCGCCAACGCCGTGATGGTGCGGGCGGGGCAGCAGGAAGTACAGCACCAGAGCGGCCAGCAGAGGCATGACCGGCCACAGGGGCAGGGTCAATGACTTGTAAAAAAAGAGCGGCCATATCAGAGCGGCGACACCGATACCCAGCCAGAGCAGATACCATCGGGTAATCCCCGATAGTGGAAGATGCGGCACGCCCGGTCGCTGAAACAGACGCAGGCCATACCAGATCAATGCACCGCCTGCCGCCGCCAGCGCATTGACGCCAATATCACGCAGGCCAAATGTTCGCGAATCGACCATGCCCTGCAGCATTTCGTCGTGGACGCCCAGCAGGGAGGCAAAGTAGGCGCCGCTGAACAACAGGGAGCGGCCCTGCAAGTGGTGCGACATGGCCCAGTTTACCACCAGTGAAAGCAGCATATACTCCGCCACGTGGATGCGCTTTGCCGGATAGTGAGGATCGGGCAGGAGCAGGGCGCAGACACAGAGCACAAGGCCGGTAATGACGGTCGAATTGCCCATATCCTTTATCTTCAGACGCCGGGTCTGATACCAGCAGAGTGCGCCGGCCAGCCCGATTACGCTGACGCCGATGGGCAGCAGGGTAAGCATGGCGTCGCTGAGATGAACGCTGAGCAGCTTCCAGACCGGAAACATCGACACATACAGCGGCACCAGAACGATGCTGAGCAGATAGCCATACATGGCTGGGGTGCGGGGACGGCGAGGAAAAACCATGATCGGTGGCAACTAGTTTCAAGGAGTGCTCATTGTAGCCAATAAGTGTCTCTACAGTCACGAACATTTGCAAGAACCTTGACTGATGGCTTGGTAAAAACCCCAATTACGGTCATTGTGGAGTTGAACCGTAATCTATAATCATCTGAAATTACTGGATTCCCGCTTTCACGGGAATGACGTTAGCAAGCAAATTCAAGGTTTTTACGAGTTCATTTCGATTGATGCAGGCATAAAAAAACTCAAAATTGCCTGCTGATATCATGCCCGCCCTCGATTACCCTATCTAAGGGCAGGTTTCAGCGGGAATGCAGTAATTGTATTAACCTATGGGTGCTGAATCAATTCCTCCATGATCCAAAAGGGGCCTTTCCCACACAACCAGACAAACGGATGCGGGATGGCGGCCGGTATGGTATGCATAACGTACCCCTTTAGTGAGGTTGATCTTCGGTTAGATAGTGCCCATGAATCGCATCGCGTATCTCACCACCGAGCTTGCCATCTCCGCCGTTTCGCGCCTGATCAAGGCGAAGGCGCAATTTCATAACACCCAGGAGATTCCGTCCGGGCCCATCATTTTTGCGGCCAATCACTTCACCCGGCTGGAGACCCTGCTGCTGCCCTATTACCTCTATCAATTGACCAAAAAGCAGATCTGGTCGCTGGCCGCGGCAGACCTGTTCGTGGGTGGTTTGAAGAGTTATTTCGAGATGATGGGAGTAGTCTCCACCAGGGATCCGCAACGCGACCAGCTCATCATCAATACCCTGCTCAGCGATCAGGCGCACTGGATCATCTTTCCCGAAGGCCGCATGGTCAAGGATAAAAAACTGGTCGACGGCAAACAATTTGTTGTCGGCAGCGGCGCCGACGCCCGTGCTCCCCATACCGGCGCCGCCGTACTCGCCCTGCGCGCCGAGATATTGCGTCGCTTTGCCGGGCGCCGTGAAGGTAACCTGGAGGCGCCGCTACCGGTGGCTCAACACCTGCAAAGCGATGAAACGCTGAGTTCGGAAAGCGTTAAAATCGTGCCGCTCAACCTCACCTACTATCCCATTCGCACACGTGACAACGCGCTTTCCGCGCTTGTCTCACGATATGTGAAGGAGCCGTCAGAGCGGATGCGGGAGGAATTGATGACCGAGGGCACCATGCTGCTTTCCGGAGTCGATATCGATATCGATATAGGCAAGCCCATCGATATGGCCAACCAGTTGGATCACCCCATCCTGCAGTCCGTGCTGGCCGCCCCATTTGCCCCCGCATTTGACGAAGATCCGCCGGTGCGGAAGGTGCTGCAGGCCAAGGCAAAAGATATCATGCACACCTGCATGGCAAGAATCTACGCCATGACCACACTCAATCACGATCATCTCTTTGCCACCTTTCTCAAAAACAGTCGTTCCCACCATCTCACCCGTTACGATCTGGCGTTACGGGTATTCTGGGCGGCGGAGCAGGTGCGCGGCAATGACGGGGTGGTGAAAAACCTGCATCACAATCTGCACAAAAGTCAGATTCACCTGCTCACCGATGACCGGTACGGCAAGGGAAGTCGATTTTTTCAAACGGTTCTGGACAGCGGCTGCATCACCGAAACCGATGGGGTTATTCACAAGGAGCCATCCTTATGGCAGCCGGATTTATCCTATCATGAAATGCGGAGTCGCAATCCCGCCCTGGTGATGGCCAACGAGATCGAGCCGCTTCATTCCCTGCGCGGATGCCTGCGTCGTATCGCCCGCACCCCGTCGTGGTTGCTGCGCCTGCTGATTGCCCGCTATCTCTACCTTTGCGAGCTGAAACTGCTGCACCAGGAGCGGGCGGCGTATGAAACGAAGCCGGCAATTTCTCCGCGGGCGGCAAGACCGCGGCTACGTTTCGGTGGACCACGCCGGGTGGGGGTCCTGCTTATCCACAGCTATCTCGCCACCCCGGAAGAGATGGTTGATTGTGCCCGCATCCTGAGCAAGGCCGGGATATGGAGCTACTGCATCCGGCTGCCCGGCCATGGCGTCTCGCCCCATGCGCTGGCGGCCACCACCTGGCGCCAGTGGCGCGAAGCGGTGGAACGCGGCATTGTGCTGCTCACTATGGTGTGTCGGCAGCTCTTCCTGGTGGGTTTTTCCGCCTCCGGGGTGCTGGCGCTGGAGGTTGCCGCCGCCTTATCCCGGCCGGTGGCGGGGGTGGTGGCAATTTGTCCGCCCGCCGAGCTTGCTCACTACTCGCCGCGGTTCATGCCGCCTCAGCCGCGTTGGCATCAGATCCTGGTTCGGTGGCGGAAAAACTCCCGGAACTACGAGTTCGTCGAGTTTGAACCGGAAAACCCCACCATCAATTTTTATCAAAACCCGGTGGCCGGCGTCACTCAGGTAGAACAACTGCTGGCGGCCGGCAAAAGCTCTCAGCCAAAGGTGGACATCCCGGTATTGGTGATGGGTACAGAGAATGATCAGGTTATCGACCCGAACGGTGCACGTCAGGTCTTTGCCCGTATCGGTTCACCGGATAAGGAATTTTTCATGGCCGGCGGGACAAGGCACTCCATTATATACGGCCCAGACTCGGCCCGGCCGTGCCAGGTGATAGCCTCATTTATCACTGACCGGGCTCGCGCCTGAACCTCACCGTTATTATGGTTGTCAAGCAACCCAACTCAAAGTGAAAAAACTCTCAAGGCACCCATGTTCAATAAAGATACCGAACTGTTCCCGTCCACGCGATCCTCATACTTTCTCAGCCACTGTGCGGTATCGCCGCTCTATCGTGATGCCGCCCATGCCATGCATGAATTCAACGAGAAGATGGCTCATCTGGGATTGACCGCTCTTGATTCTTTTGCCGCCCTGTTGCCCCGGTATCGTCGGGGGTTCGGTACGCTTCTGAAAACAGAGGCAGGCAATATCTCTTACACCCATACCACTGCCGAGGCCATGAACCAGATCGCCTGGGGGTATCCGTTTGCCCCGGGTGATCGAATCATCAGCTACCGGCATGAATATCCAAGCAACCACTATCCCTGGCTGCTGCAGCACAAGCGCGGCGTAATCCTCGATCTGCTGCCCGATACAGCGCGGGCGCCCGGTTTTGCTCCAGGCGAAAAACCAAGCGGCTGGGATATGGATGACCTTGCCCGGTTGTGCACCGAGCGCACCAGGGTGGTGGCGCTAAGCCATGTCCAGTTTGCCAGCGGGTTTGCGGCCGATTTAGCTGCGCTGGGCGCCTTTTGCAAAGAGCGCGATATCGATCTGATCATCGACTGTGCCCAGAGCCTTGGCTGTCTGCCCGTCTATCCCGAAGAAATGGGGATCAGTGCGGTGGCCGCTTCCGGCTGGAAATGGTTGCTGGGACCGAAAGGTTCAGGAGTGCTGTACACCAGTCAGGCCCTGCGGGACAAGCTGAGCCCGCCGCTGGGCGGCCCCTCCATGATGCGGCAGCAGACTGACTATCTCGATCTGAACTGGCAGCCGTTCACCGATGGACGGATGTTTGAATATTCCACCATGCCGTGGGACCATATCGCTGCCCTGGTGAGCATTGTCGAGGATCTCTTTACCCGCTACGCAATGGAAGATATAAGAGACGAGGTGTTTCGTCTACAGGATCTGTTTCTTAACCACCTTGATCCGTCATTGTTTGCGGTGCAGCGGTTTGATGATACGCACCGCTCCGGCATTGTTTCCATGACAACCACGGGTGAGAGCAAAGAGATGGTCAGAAACCTTGGCGCCGCCGGGGTCGTTATCAGCGAGCGTGGCGGCTACCTGCGGCTGGCGCCTCATTTTTATCAGAGCGATGAACAGATAGTGGAGGCCGCCGCCATATGCAACCGGATCGCGGCTGGGCAGGCAGAGACGTAGTGCACCCGGAAGATAATACAGATCCCGTGAGCCGAAGGGCAGACTCTTGACGATGCAATCACACAAAGGAGGAACAGATGAAACCCATTATTGCACTGCTCGGCCTGTTGATTCTACTAGCCGGCTGCGCCACACCATCCATCCAGACCGCAAGCCAGTTCGACCCGGACGAGGATTTTGACCGTCTCAAGACCTTCGCCTGGTTCAGCGACGAAGACCATCCCAGCGAGGATCTGCGGGTAAACAACGAATTTGTTCGCACCACGGTACGTGCCGCTCTGGAGCAGGATCTACTGGCAAAAGGCTATAGCAAGACAGGGCGTGATCAGGCCGATTTTCTGGTAGCATGGTTCGGGGCCATTGATCGCAAAGTAAGAACCCAGAATATCAACCATTTTTACTCAACCTACGGCTACGGCACCCTCTATCGTGATCCATACTGGAACCGGCAGCAAGGGGTTATTGCCGAGCAGGAATATGAACAGGGCACCATCATCTTCGATTTTCTCGATCCACGCGACAACTCAATCCTATGGCGCGGTGCCGGCAGAGGTGAACTGCGGGAAAATGTCGATGAACAGACCCAGAGAAAAAATCTCACCATCGCGGTTGGTGACATCCTGGCCCGGTTTCCGCCGGAGAAATAATGGACAGCAAAGGATTTATAATCGTGCTTTTTGCTCCGTGGCTGCCTACACCAGATCACTACGACCTGCTGCCGGCTGGTGAGGGGGCCGGCAACGGTAAGAAAATAATTGACAGAGCCAAGAGGATAACTTTATAGTGCCCGGTTACAAATGCGGCAGGTACAACCGTATCCCATGGCTGGTCACGGGCCGCATATGTACCCACGATTCCTCGGTAGCTCAGTTGGTAGAGCAGGTGGCTGTTAACCACCCTGTCGGCGGTTCGAGTCCGTCCCGGGGAGCCAGAATCCAATCCGCTGATTTCAGCGGTTCTTGTGTAGCACAAAACCCTGTGGGTTGATCCCCACGGGGTTTTGTCGTTTTTGCCCTGTATTCGGCGACTTATGCCGCCGGCAACATTCCCCCGATTAGCCATTTTGACGATCTCCGTCTGGTGTTGCGACGCAACCGTGGGATGTCAGCCTCGATTTTCACAAATGTCCTTTCTTGATTCTCCCATTCTCCGTTTTTTGAATTCGGCTATGTAACAGGCAGGTTTCCCACAGCCCCTGCGCCGACACCAAACGCGATTCTCCTGTAGGTGTCAGCCGGAAGCCGGACCGGGAGGTTCGGCGGCAAGTTGATCACCAGAAAGTGGATGCGGGCCGTGAGAGGGGGTCTTTCCAGCGGTCTTCCGCGAAGCAGGAACGGAGGCAGGTCGAAGCAAACATCTCCGACACGATTGTGACGGTGACCGCCGAAGTCGTCTCAATCCTCGACCAGGGCTGCATGCGCTGCCGGAAAAGCCGAAGAGAGCGGTTGGCGGGAGATATCTGTTCCCTGTATGAGCATGATTGTGCTCAGGCAAGGAGTTCTCGAGATAGCCTCTTGATTCCATCGTCCAGGAAAAGAGGGGAAAGCGATAATTGCGGATTACTGACTTCTGATTGGGGATCGTGGATTATTTGCAGGCCCTTCGCATCGAACATCGGCTGCTCGCGTCCGGTTGTTGGTCCCAATAGAGTTTCTGCCGATCCCGCAAAAAACGTTTGATAATAACTGACAATAACTGAATAATACATCGCAAATATAACTTGTTCTATACCTAAACCATTTTTTGGCTAGAGAGGTGTGGCCGATGGATGAAAAACCGGGCGATGTCCTGACCATCGAAGAGCTGTCCGCATATCTGAAAATCCCAAGGTCAACGCTCTACAAACTTGTGCGGGAAGGCAGGATTCCTTCCCAAAAGGTCGGGCGTCATTGGCGTTTTCGAAAGGAAGCCATTGACCGGTGGTTGGACGAGACGCGGGCGGAAGAACCGAAACCCGAGGGAGAAAAGTGATGGCGGAACCACTTGCAGACCAGATCATACGGAAGGTCAAGCAAGCCGCTGAACTCTATCACCGGCTGCTGTTGGTCGTCGCACCGGCGGGCGCAGGCAAGACCACTGCGCTTCGCGATGTACGGGATCGTACCGGTGCGCCCCTGGTCAACATCAACCTCGAGCTTTCCCGTCAGATGCTGGAATTGACGGAGCGCCAGCATGCCCTGCAGCTGCCTCGTCTTCTCCGGGAGATCATCGGCAATGGCGGTGGTGAGATGATCCTGCTCGACAACATTGAAGTCATCTTCGATGTTGGTCTGAAGCAAGACCCGCTTCGCCTGCTCCAGGGACTCTCTCGCAACAAGACCGTGGTGGCCGCATGGAACGGCTCCATTGTTGAAGATTCTTTGACCTATGCCGCTCCGGACCACCCGGAGTACAGGCGCTATCCGATGCGCGATTTTCTGGTGGCAAGCCCGGCGGTGACGACATGAAAACGACTAATTCCATTGTAGGGAAGCATTTGCTATGAAATACGGAGACTTGATCCAGTTTGAATCCATCGAGTCCGTGGTTCAGCTCAGGGACGCCGACGAAGCGACCGCGGCCCGGCAGCTTGTCGAGACCTATGTCATCTCAGAGGAGATGGCGGAAAAGCTGGTGGGCCTGGTATTTTCCCAGCTGCAGTTCGAGCAGCCCACCGACAATAAAGGCCTCTTGGTGGTCGGCAACTACGGCACCGGTAAGTCCCATCTGATGTCGATGATCTCCGGGCTTGCGGAAAATCCAGATCTATCCTCCAGTCTAAGCAATTCAGACGTAGCGGATGGCGCCGGGAAAATCGGCGGCCGGTTCAAAGTGGTGCGCACCGAAATCGGAGCCACCACCATGTCATTGCGGGACATCCTTCTGGCCGAGCTGGAGGAGCATCTCGCGGACATGGGCGTGAGTTACAGCTTTCCCTCCGCGGATCAGGTCTCCAATAACAAGCGCTCCTTTGAAGAGATGATGACCGCGTTTCATCAGGAGTTTCCAGACCACGGGCTGCTCCTCGTGGTGGACGAGCTGCTTGATTATCTGCGCACCCGTAAAGACCAGGAACTCATCCTGGATCTGAATTTCCTCCGTGAAATCGGCGAGGTGTGCAAGGATTTGCGTTTCCGTTTCATGGCCGGCGTTCAGGAAGCGATCTTCGACAGCCCGCGCTTTTCCTTTGTGGCCGACAGCATCCGCCGGGTGAAGGACCGCTTCGAGCAGGTACTTATCGCCCGCAAGGACATCAAATTCGTGGTGGCAGAGCGGCTGCTCAAAAAGACCGGCGAGCAACAGGCCAAGATTCGCGAGTACCTGACGCCCTTCGGCACATTCTACGGCCACATGAACGAGAGGATGGACGAGTTCGTCCGCCTCTTCCCGGTGCATCCCGATTATATCGACACCTTTGAACGGGTGACCGCCGTAGAGAAGCGCGAAGTGCTGAAGACGCTCTCGCGGGCCATGAAAAAGATTCTCGACCAGGACATGCCGGACGACCGGCCGGGGCTTATTGCCTATGACACTTATTGGGCTAACCTCAGAGAGAACCCCTCGTTTCGTGCCGTTCCGGATATCAAGGCGGTGATCGACTGCAGCCAGGTGTTGGAATCCCGCATCCAGCAGGCCTTTACGCGCCCGGCATACAAGCCCATGGCATTGCGGCTCATCCATGCTTTGTCGGTTCACCGGCTCACCACCGGCGACATTTACGCCACCCTCGGTGCAACTGCCGCGGAGCTGCGTGACGGGCTCTGTCTCTATCAACCGGGCATTGAGGAACTCGGCGGCGATCCGGCCGACGACCTGCTTTCCCAGGTGGAGACGGTCCTGCGGGAAATCCACAAGACGGTCAGCGGGCAGTTCATTTCATGGAACCCGGACAATCGCCAGTTCTATCTGGACCTGAAGAAGACTGACGACTTCGACGCCCTGATTGAAAAGCGGGCCGAGAGCCTCGGCTCCTCGCATCTGAACCGTTACTACTACGAGGCCCTGAAGCGAGTCATGGAGTGCACGGACCAGACCTATGTGACCGGCTATAAGATCTGGCAGCACGAGTTGGAATGGCTGGAGCGCAAGGCCGCGCGTCAGGGATATCTTTTTTTCGGCGCGCCCAACGAACGATCCACCGCCGTGCCGCCGCGAGACTTTTACCTCTACTTCATCCAGCCCTTCGATCCACCGCACTTCAAGGATGAGAAGAACGCCGACGAGCTGTTCCTGCGGTTAATCAACACGGACGATGAGTTTCGCACCGCGCTCAGGAATTATGCTGCGGCCCTTGACCTGGCTTCCACCTCATCGGGGCTCGCCAAGTCCACTTACGAGTCCAAATCATCCCATTTTCTGCGAGAATTGGTGCAGTGGCTGCAAAAACACATGACCGACGCCTTTGAGGTCACCTATCAGGGGCGCGCCAAGTCGCTCACTGAATGGGCCAAGGGTAAATCGATCCGGGAGCTGTCCGGTATCGGCTCCCATGAGCGCATCAATTTCCGCGACCTGGTGAATACGATCTCCGGCATCTGTCTGGGCGCCCACTTCCAGGATCAAGCGCCCGAATATCCCTTCTTCTCGGTGCTCATCACCGGGACCAACCGAAACCAGGCCGCGCAGGATGCCCTGCGCGCCATCGCCGGCCAGAATCGCACCAAGCAGGCCACGGCGGTGCTCGATGCCCTGGATCTGCTCGACGGCGAGCGGCTCGACCCCTACAAATCAAAACACGCAAATCACATCCTCAGCCTGCTCAAGAAGAAAGGCCACGGCCAGGTGGTCAACCGCTCCGAGCTGATCCAGGACGACAAGGGCGTGGAGTACATGGACAAGGACCGGCAGCGGCTGGAGCCCGAATGGGTCGCGGTCGTCCTGGCCGTCCTAGTCTACTCGGGTGATCTGGTACTCGCCATTGTCGGCAAAAAATTCGATGCCACGGGCTTGCCGCAGCTGGCGGGAACCGGCGTGGATGAACTCACACAGTTCAAGCACATCGAGCGGCCCAAGGACTGGAACCTTCCGGCGCTCAAATCCCTGTTTGAACTGCTCGGTCTCACCCCCGGCATGGCCCAACTGGTTACCCAGAGCAAGGAAGAACCGGTTCAGCAGCTCCAGAAAGCCATTTCCGAATCAGTGGAAAAGCTGGTCGTCCTGCAGCAGAGCCTGCAAAGCGGCCTGCTTTTCTGGAGCCGGAATCTCCTGGCTGAGGAAGAAGCCCAGAAACTCCGTACCCGGCTCAATGAGACCAAGTGCTTCCTGGAATCGCTTCAAGCCTACAGCTCACCTGGAAAGCTCAAGAACTTCCGCCATGACGCCCTGGAGGTGACCGCCCATCGGGACGGGCTCAACTCCCTGGCCGAGATCGAATCCCTTCAGGAGATGGTAGCCGATCTCGGTTCCACTGCCTCATTCCTATCCACCGCAGAGGCGGTTCTGTCCGCCGAACACCCGTGGAGTGCGAAAGTGCGGAGTGCGAAGTGCGATGTGGTTAATAAGATAGTCGGTTCGGATCGCACCACGCACCACGCACTACGCACTCAAATCCGAAGGGAACTAACTGATTTGAAGAGGGCCTATGTGCAGACCTACCTGGGAATGCACACCAAGGCGCGATTGGGTGTAAACGAGGACAAGCGTAAGACCCGACTCATGGGTGATGAGCGCCTCAAGGTGCTGCAGAAGCTCTCCACCATCGAATTGATGCCGCGCCAGCACCTGAGCGACTTTCAAAACCGCCTGGCCGGATTGAAGAGTTGCTTTGCCCTCACCGAGCAGGAGCTGGACGCATCACCGGTATGCCCGCACTGCAATTACAAGCCGGGAGCAGAGCCGCCCACCGCACCCGCCGGAACAGTGCTGGATGGTTTGGACGACGAGTTGGACAAGCTGGTTGCCAACTGGACCCAGACGCTGCTAACCAACCTGGAAGACCCGACCACCAGGGGCAACCTGGACCTGCTCAAACCCGAACCCAAGAAGCTGGTGAACGGCTTTATCAAGAAGCGGGAGTTACCCGATGACCTGGGCCAGGATTTTATCCATGCCCTGAGCGAGGTGCTTTCCGGGCTTCAAAAGGTACCGGTCAAGACCGCGGACCTGCGTGCGGCGCTACTGTCGGGTGGTTCACCGGCAACACCGGCTGAGATGAAGAAACGATTCGAGGAGTACCTGGACAAGCTCACCAAAGGCAAGGAGCCCGGCAAGGTAAGGATTGTATTGGAATAGGCGCAACCAATGAACGCGAATGAAAAGCAGTTGATCGAATTGATCCGCAAGGGTGAAGGCATCGATCTCGAATTCAAGGCCTGCCGCAACCAGCTCAATCGGGATGTTTACCAGACGGTGTGCGCTTTCCTGAATCGGTATGGCGGCACTATTTTGTTGGGGGTTTCGGACTCCGGGATTGTTCAGGGAATTGAACAGAGCGCCGTTGCACAAATAAAAAAAGATTTTGTTACCGCCATCAACAATCCCAAAAAAATCCATCCGCCTGCTTATCTATCGGTAAACGAAGTGGCGGTCGAAGGAAGATTGATGCTTCGCATCTATGTGCCGGAGAGTTCGCAGGTACACAGGTGCAACGGCCGCATATTTGACCGCAATGAAGACGGCGACTTTGACATAACCGATCACACCCGGCAGGTAGCCGACCTTTACCAGCGCAAACATACCACTTATTCAGAGAACAAGATTTACCCGTATGCCGGGCTTGACGAACTGGAGCGGAAGTTGATTGGGCAGTGCCGCAAGATCGCGGTTTTGCGTCGGGAGGATTACCCATGGCGAAACATGGACGATATGGAGCTTCTCAAGAGCGCGCAGATCTATCAGACAGACCCGGAAACCGGCAAGAGCGGCGTGACTCTTGCCGGCTTGTTGCTGCTCGGAAAACGGTCTCCGTTGTTGTCAGCGGTGCCGCACCACCGCACCGACCTGATTTTGCGCAAGGTCAACCTGGACCGTTATGACGACCGGGATTTCGTGGACGTCAATCTGGTCGAGAGCTACGACCGCATTATGGCTTTCGTTGCCAAGCATCTGTCCGACCCTTTCTATCTCGAAGGTACGACCAGTATCAGCATCCGCGATGCCATCTTCCGCGAAGTCGCTTCAAACATCCTGATCCATCGGGAATACACCAACGCCTTCCCCGCCAAGTTGATCATTGAGCGTGGTCAGGTTCGGGCTGAAAACAGCAACAAACCTCACGGCTTTGGCGTTTTGAACCTGGAAACATTCACGCCATTCCCCAAAAATCCGGTCATCGCAGCTTTCTTCCGTCAGATAGGCCGCGCCGACGAGCTCGGTTCAGGTATGCGCAAGATGATGCGGTATGGAAAGGCGTATGGCGGTGCGGATCCCCAATTGATTGAAGGGGATATTTTCCGAATCATCGTTAAGGTGCCGGAGTTCAGCACAACAGGTGAAGAATCAGGCGCCCCCGAAATTACACCCCAAGTCACGGGGGAAGTCACGGGTGAAGTCACCCCGGAAGTCACCCCGGAAGTTACCCCGGAAGTTCGGATTTTAACGTTTATTTCAGGGGAAATGACAAGGCAAAGCCTGCAATCCGCTCTAAAGCTGAGGGACGATGAACACTTCCGCAAGTCTTATTTGTTACCTGCACTCCAGGCAGGGTTCATCGAAATGACCATCCCGGATAAACCTCGAAGCAGCAAGCAAAAATACAGGCTGACAGAGAAGGGGCGGAAGGTGCTGAAGGGGATCGCAAGCGGCAGCGAGTGACCAAGTTACTGCACAAGTCGTCCATGCCCATGTGCGAACTTGGTCAGTGGACAAGTGACTAAGTTGGTCGCGAGTCAAGCGGGTCGCGGGTCACGAGTCAAGCCAACCTGAGACCCGTGATACTGAACTTGAGACCTGAGCGGAGCGAATATGAATAAAAACATTCGGCCACCTCGCCAGCAGAAAATGTTTGAAACCGACCGACTCGTGACCCATGACTCGGGACCCGTGACCTGTTTAGGCATGACCTTCGAAAACGACGAAAAGCGCCGCGAGTATTTCCTGGAGAGGCTGCGCGAGAAGCTCAAGGACCCGGAGTTCCGCAAGATTGAGGGTTTTCCCATTGGCGAGGACGAGGACATCCTGGCTTTGTCTGATCCTCCGTATTATACGGCTTGCCCAAATCCGTTCATTGAGGATTTCATTACGCACTATGGGAAACCGTATGACTCGACCATTCCTTATAGCCGGGAGCCATTCGCGGCGGATGTGAGTGAGGGCAAGAATGATCCAATTTACAACGCTCATGCTTACCACACGAAAGTATCGTATTTAGCCATTAGACGGTATATATCTCACTTCACCAATCCAGGCGACCTTGTATTGGATTTTTTCTCCGGCACTGGCATGACCGGAGTTGCTGCTCAACGGTGTGAAGGTGGTGAGAGAAAATGCATTCTCAATGACCTTAGCTCAATCGCAACACATGTTGCTGGTGCCTTCACTTCTCCGTTTTCTCTGAACTGGATAGCCCCAGAGGCAAAACAAGCTCTCAACACCATTAGGTCACAATACGACTGGATGTATGAGACTCAGCATTGTGGCTGGCCTGCTGGTGAACGCGATCCGAAGAAACGAATTCACCAGATTCACGGACGCAACAACCAAAAAGGAACCATCAACTTCGTTGTTTGGTCAGATGTGTTTCTGTGTCCTGAATGTGGCTCAGATATCAATTTCTGGAAAACGGCCGTCGACTTCCAGAAAAAGCGCGTGGTTGATGACTTTAAATGTCCAAGCTGTCATGTGTTGCTTAAGAAGCGCGGAATGAATAAGGCAATGACTACAGTCTATGACTCAGCGTTAAAACAAACGCTGAGCGTCGCGAAACAAGAGCCTGTCCTCATAAACTATACATTCAACCGAAAACGGTTCGAAAAGGAACCGGATGAAGCAGACGCTGAAACGCTATCGAAAGTCGATAAGATTCCGTTCGACCAGTGGTTTCCAATAACGCGTATGCCCAAAGGCGATGAAAGCCGTAGAAATGATACTGCTGGCATAACACATGTTCATCATTTCTACACAAAACGCAATCTACTGGCGCTTTCGGCTTTAAGGGGGCTTGCTGAGAGCCATCGTGCTCTACTGTTCTGGTTCACCTCTACTCTGCCATGGTGTGGTCGTGAGAATCGTCTTCATATGTCGAATTACTTTGGCAAAAAAGGGGGGCAGATAACCAGCCTTAGAGGTACATGGTACGTGCCATCGCTCTCAATTGAGACCAATGTATTCGAACGATTTGATTTGAGAATAAAGAGTGCTTTGGTTGAGTGTGGTTCAAGAGCAAACGGGTGCCTTGTAAGCACAGGCTCTGCCACCAACCTCAAGGATCTCCCAAACAACACGGTTGATTACATATTTGTTGATCCTCCATTTGGAGACAACCTTATGTACTCCGAACTGAACTGCATATGGGAAGCATGGCTAAAGGTATATACAGGAATAGCCAGCGAAGCCATCATAAACAAGACCCAGCAAAAAGACCTATTTGCATATCAGGAGCTGATGTCCCGGTCTTTTCAAGAAGGATACCGTGTATTAAAATCTGGAAGATGGATTACAATAGAATTTCACAACTCAAAGAACAGCGTTTGGAATGCCATTCAGGAAGCCTTGCAGAATGCGGGATTTGTCATTGCAGATGTCCGCACGCTGGATAAAGGGAAAGGTAGTTTTAAGCAAGTCACATCTGCAGGTGCTGTCAAACAGGACCTCATTATCTCCGCGTACAAGCCCAATGGGGGGCTTGAGGGTCGTTTCAAGCTCGCTGCCGGGACTGAAGAAGGCGTCTGGGATTTTGTCCGCACCCACTTGAAACAGCTCCCAGTATTTGTCTCCAAGAACAGTCAGGCAGAGATGATTGCCGAGCGTCAACACTACCTGCTCTTCGACCGTATGGTGGCCTTCCACGTCCAACGTGGGGTGACGGTTCTCTTATCCGCCGCTGAGTTTTATGCTGGCCTCGAACAGCGGTTCCCTACGCGCGACGGTATGTATTTTCTGCCGGATCAGGCGGCCGAGTATGACAAAAAACGGATGACGGTCAAGGAAGTCTTCCAGCTTCAGCTCTTTGTTTCCGATGAGGCTTCTGCCATCCAGTGGCTCAAACAACAAATCACAAAGAAGCCGCAAACGGCAGGCGACCTGAAACCGCAATTCATGCAGGAGATCGGTGGCTGGCAGAAGAACGAAAAGATGCTTGAGCTTGATGTGTTGCTTGAGCAGAATTTCCTGCGCTACGACAGCAAGGGCGACGTGCCCAGCCAGATTCACAGCTACCTCTCCTCGAACTTTAAAGAACTGCGTAATCTGGAAAAGGACGGTCCGGCGCTCAAGGCCAAGGCCAAGGACCGCTGGTATGTGCCCGACCCGAACAAGGCCGGCGACCTGGAGAAGCTGCGCGAGCGGGCCCTGATGCGTGAGTTCGAGGAATACCGTGAATCCAAACAGAAACGCCTGAAGGTGTTCCGCCTGGAGGCTGTCCGGGCCGGATTCAAGAAGGCATGGCAAGAACGCGACTACGCCACGATCATCACCGTGGCCCGCAAGATACCCGAGAAAATTCTCCAGGAAGACCCCAAGCTCCTCATGTGGTACGACCAGGCACTCACCCGCTCGGGGGAGGAGTGAACCACGGATGAACACGGATACACACAGATTGGTTCATGAAGATGAGACGTAACGAATCATCGGCTGTGCGATGGAAGTGCTGAATACGCTCGGGCACGGGTTGTTGGAAAAACCCTATGAGAATGCTTGGGCTGTCGAATTTCAGCGTCAAGGAATTTCATACCAGCAACAGCCCCGATTCGATGTGGTCTATAAAGGCGTCAAAGTGGGCGAGTACGTGCCGGACTTGATCGTCTTCGATAAGGTCGTCGTAGAAACTAAGGTGATTGAGAAGATTACGGACCATGAAATAGGCCAGGTGCTCAATTACCTGAAGATCATAGGGCGGAAGCCCGGGTTCGTTACCTGCTGGCCGACGAGGTCGGACTCGGAAAAACCATCGAAGCCGGGCTCATTCTTCGTGTGCTGAACCTGCTTCGGCAGGGAGAACGCTCATGGCACGAGGAACTCGAACGTAAGGCCCAGGTTTACCCGGAAATGGCGCCTCTTTTGTCGTCCGGGTGGAACCGGAAAAGTGCGAGGTGCGAGGTGCGTAGTGCGAAAGTTGAAAAATTCGAGGATTTGGTTGCGTGGCAGAAAGCGCATGCCCTTGCCATAAAAATCTATCAACTTACGTCAAAAGAAAAAATTTCTCGGGACTTTGGGCTCAAAGACCAGATACAGCGAGCTGCTGTTTCAGTAATGTCAAATATCGCAGAAGGATTTGAACGATACAGCAGACCAGAATTTCGCCAATTCTTATCAATTGCACGGGGATCTGTTGCAGAAGTACGAAGCCAATTGCATATTGCCAAAAGCCTCAGTTACATATCGGGTCAAGAATTTACAAGCACTTATGCACTCTGTCGTGATGTAGGCAACTTAATTGGTGGTTTGAGAAAGTCTCTTGAAAAAGGAGATGCCTCATGACGCACCACGCACCACGCACGCCGCACTCCGAAGGATCCTGGCGAAGCCAAATCCTTCGGGAGTTCACTCCCAATGTCGCCCGGCTCACCCTGGCTGCCGATCCGGACGGCCTGCTTCTGGAAGAAGGCGTTCTGGCAGGCATACGCGAGCGTGGTTTTGAATTGATTCCATTTGAGGATCATGTCGCCTTTCGCTATGCCTACGAATCCAAGTTTCGCTCCCGCTGGGACCAGGGTGAGCAGACGGATTTGGTGGTCGTACTGCGCTCCGCGGCAAGCGACCTTAACTGCCTGCCATACGATCTGCTCCAGGCCGGCCGCCGCTTGTCATTCAACCTCGGGGAGATTTTTCCCAACCTGAGTTATCCCATCGTGACCGCCCTGGACCGTGGCGATCTGGATGCGCTCTACGAAGCCCAGAAGCGGCACGCTCCCGGTGTGCTGGGCGACAATCCTACAAAGGAATTCGTTCTGCGCCATGTATTTGAGATCGCCCCTGAACTCATCTGCAAACCGTCCGATCTACTGCGGGCACTGCTTCGCCGTCACTATCGGGAGCAACGCATCCCCGGTTTGCTTGATGAGCGATTTGTTCAGGTGCTGCGCCAACAGAGCGGTTTTGACCAATGGCCCCTCGAAACGATCATCCCGGATCGAGAAGCCTTTTTCGCCTTTCTCCAGGAACGCTGGCCCATCTTCTTAAATCGTTCGGCAACCCAGGACGCTACCGGCGTTCGCGAGAATGAGAAACCCTACGGGTTTGAGTATTCCGGTCCTTCGGACTTGCCCTTCGACCATGACGACATCCGTGTCTACATCGACAACCTGTTTGTCGAAGGGCTGCTTGAAGCGGTTCCTCATGAAAAAGCCGAGTCGCTCTCCAAGACCTGGCTCGCCATCGGCATCCGCACCGACGAGCAGGCGGATCGGACGAGGCGCGTCGAGGGGCTCCTCGATACCTTGGCGGCGGATATTCCCAACGAGGACACACGACACGACGACTGGTTCCACTTTGCCAAAACCTGGGCGGAGCTGATGGCTCTGGCTCTGGATTCGGATGCAGTGCTACCGGAACCGGCGCGGCAGAAGATAGAGGCGCTGCAAGCTCAGATCGATGCCGCACTCGTGTCGTGGCTGACCAAACGCTACGCAGGATTGGTCAATCTGCCCCCGGCTCCTCCGGTCATGCTCCACCATATTCCCCGTTTCCTCTCCCGCCATGTCAACGACGCCAAGCACCACAAGGCTGCGTTCGTCCTGGTGGACGGTCTTGCGCTGGATCAGTGGATCATCATCCGCGGGGAAATCGCTAAGCAAAGAGCCAATTACCGCTTCCGTGAGAACGCGGTGTTCGCCTGGATACCGACCATCACCTCTGTTTCACGCCAGGCGGCATTTGCGGGAAAGCCGCCGATCTATTTTCCGAACAGCATTTACACCACCGACAAAGAGCCGGCGCTGTGGTCGCAATTCTGGGTGGACCAGGGACTCACACAGCAGGAGGTCGCATATGCCAAGGGGCTGGGCAGCGGCGCCTTGGAAAGCGTGGAGGAGATTGTTGCCCGGCCCAGGGTGCGCGTGGTCGGTCTGGTTATCGACAAAGTGGACAAGATCATGCACGGCATGGAACTTGGCGCAGCGGGCATGCACAACCAGATCCGCCAGTGGGCGGCAGGACCGTTCTTGGCGCAATTGTTCGATCTGCTTCTGGAAAATGGATTTCGTGTCTACCTGTCGTCGGATCACGGTAATATCGAGGCGTCAGGTTGTGGTCGACCCGCTGAAGGTGCCGTGGCGGACCTGCGCGGGGAGCGCGCTCGAATCTATCCCGATTCCTCACTGCGCGGTCAGGTTAGGGAGCGATTCCCAGACGCTTTGGAATGGTTGCCTATCGGGCTGCCGGAGGACTATCTGCCCCTGCTTGCTCCGCATCGCGCCGCGTTTGTCGGCAAGACCGAAAGCCTTGTCGGACATGGCGGCGCTTCTCTTGAAGAGCTCATCGTCCCTCTGATTCAGATCGAGCGGAGGGACACATGAACGGACGGAGAGCACAGATCGGCTTCAGCCAACGCATCAGGCTCGAATGGTTCGAGCAGACAGCCAATCTGATACTGGCCGGGAACAACAATACCACAATCAACGACTCGCTCCAAGATCTGCTGCAGAACAAGGTGTCGGTCGGTGGAAAGTCCGTCAGGGGCAATCGTGAAAAGGTCATCACCATTCTCCTGAAGACCTGGCTCACCGTGCCTCGTGAACTGGAGAAGTTGCGGGACGAGGGTCTGGAGATACTCAGGGGACTTCCACGCAAAGACCGAATTGCCGTTCACTGGGGCATGACACTGGCTGCTTACCCATTTTGGGGTGCGGTTGCCGCTCACACCGGCAGGCTCTTGCGGCTTCAGGGAACAGCCGCTGCAGCACATGTTCAACGACGGGTGAAAGAAGATTACGGAGAAAGAGAAACCGCATCACGGGCCGCCCGGCGCGTACTTCGATCATTCATCGATTGGGGCGTTTTGAAAGAGACGGGCGACAAAGGCGTCTACGGCCAAGGGGATCAGTTTTCGGTTGAAGACCACAGGCTCATTGCCTGGATGGTGGAGGCATCCCTCCGCGCCAGGGTGAACGGGTCAGCCGCCATAAAAGACCTGCTCGACAGCCCGAGCATCTTCCCCTTCCGATTGGCCCATGTCTCAGCCGAACATGTGGCATCGCTCTCGTCTAGTCTGAATATCCTGCGGCACAGTCTGGATGACGATCTTGTGATGTTGCGTGAAAAGGGAGGGGTTACATGACCTTCCCACAGACATCGCGTGCTTTCAATCCTGATGGCGTCGTAAACTTCGCTCTGAGCCTCACAGGATCGTTTTGATTTGTCGACCTCAAACGGGCCTGCGAGTCAAATCGACCACCAATACTCTGAGCTGTGTTATTACTGCAAAGGTTCATCGAAAATCGGTTGGAGAGCATACACTGGTTGCGGAAACACCAAAAACGTCGGGGAAAACGTCGGGGAAAATTCTGAGTATACTAAAGCAGGAGAAACATTTAACCATACCGGAGCTGGCGCGTTTAATTGGCGTGACCGAACGTTCCATCGAAAGAAATATCCGTAAATTGCAGGACCAGGGCCTGCTCCGCCGCATCGGTCCGGCCAAAGGTGGTTACTGGGAAGTGATTAAATGAGGAAAACTGAACTGTTGGAACTCATTCGGCATGGTGGAAACCCATAAGTCGGAACAACGCCGGAATTGATTGAGGATGAAGAGCTGTTCATGGTAAGGCTCTGGAACAAATGATCGAACTCTTTACCAAAGAAATGTTCCTACTTTCTGTACTTTTTGTATGGCACTGAACCCATGAGCGAATACCAATACTATGAATTTCTGGCCATTGACCGGTCTCTGACGGAAGAGGAAATGGATGAACTGCGGGCGCTTTCGACCAGGGCCGCGATCACGCCGGTGAGCTTTACCAACGAGTACAATTGGGGAAACTTCAAGGGCGATCCATACAAGCTGATGCAGCGTCATTTCGATGCTCATGTCTATGTGGCCAACTGGATGACGGCCATTTTCATGGTGCGGCTGCCCATCGAGGCATTGACCCGGGAGGTCGCCAAAGCCGCGGCCGTGCCGTACCTGTTGGATATCAAGTCTACCTCGACCCATTGGATTATCACCTTGAGCCTGGAGGAGTCAGAAAATTACGACCGCTTCGGCATGGAGGACGGTCGGGGCTGGATGGCGCGGCTGGCCCCGGTGCGGGATGAACTGCTGCGTGGGGACCTGCGCAGCCTGTATATCGGCTGGCTGCCGGCCGTAGCCGAGGAACTGATGGATGACGATGAACTGGAGCCGCTGTCTGTTGTTGAGTTGGCAAATCTGACGGCGGCTCAGCAGGCTCTTGCTGAATTTCTGGAGGTGGACCCGGACTTGCTGGCGGGTGCCGGCATGGGCAGCCCGGCTGCACAAGAGCGGGAAGTTTCACAGCGGGAAATGGATAAATGGATTGATGCTTTGCCACGAGAAGAAACCCATTTGATCATGAAACAATTGCTGGAGGGCAACGGGCGGCAGGCCGAACTCTCCATCAGGAACCGGTTCGCATCATGGCGGCGCGGCTTGCAGACGGGTGATGCCGACGCACCCCGGCGAACGGTGGGAGCGTTGCGGCAGAACGCCCAAAGGGCCCGCTACATTAGGTTGGAGAAGCAAAAACGGGACCGCGATCAACTGGAGACCAAACGGTGCGAGAAACGCAAGGAGTACCTGAAAAACTTGTCCAGCGATTTTCCCAAGGCCTGGGCGTCGGTTAGAGAACTTGTCGAGCGCGGAACGGGGCGGGGATACGACGAGGCCTGCCGGATACTTGTCGACATCGCCGATGCCTATGCCTTGTATGTGACCAAGAAGGATTTTCAGCAAGAACTAGAGAAGTTCATGGCCGGCCACCCGCGGCGCAAGGCGCTGATCCAACGGCTGGTGAAGGCCGGTATCTGGAAGGATGGATAAAAGATGAGCACGCGAAGCCCCAAAGAGGGCAAGAAAATTCAAGAATTGGACAGCCTTGTTGCCGAAATCACCGTCGACGCATATGGCGATGACGAGCAACTCTGGGCCTTTCGGCAGGCCTTTGAGGATGACGTTACGCTGCCTCGATGCCCACTCGCACCTGGGCACTCTTGTTTTTGATGACTGGCCGCACCATGCCATCCGGCATTACGAAGTCGGCCTGCGCATCGGTGAGTTGTCTTTGGGTGACCACTTCACCGGCGTGCTGGCGTGGGGCTTTATCAACAACCGTCCGTTTCTGCGCTGCATGCACGGCTACGGATTGTGCCTCTGGCGTCTGGGACGCTTTGACGAGGCGGCGCAGATATTTGAGAAGATGCTCTGGCTGAACCCGTCCGACAACCAGGGCGTAAGGTTTCTCATCGACGAGGTGAAGAAAAAAACAGCCTGGAAGGATCGAGAAGTTGAGTGATCGAATGAGAAAAACCTTCAAACCGCAATTCACCATCACCAACCGGATCACTACCGGGCTGCCCCGCATCGAGCGTGCCCGGTGTTGGTGAGCGGAATTGCTCTTGGTTCGCGGGGAGGGAACCATCCTTCACTTGATTCTGGGCAACAATAGTGGTATCATTCATTTTTTTCGAAGGGCCGATAAACTGGTTTCGAAGTGACTCCACCACGGGGAGCCAGAATTGGTAAAGCCCGGTTTTCTAATCGGGTTTTTTTCTTTTTTTCGGTATCGGGGCGTAGCGCAGCCTGGTTAGCGCGCCTGCCTTGGGAGCAGGAGGTCGGAGGTTCGAATCCTCTCGCCCCGACCAGAACACATCCATTGCGTAATAGCTGGTTGTAATTACTGCACGGCAGTGTGTCTCTGTCGTTTCTGGGATGTTTTTGATTGTGCCCACCTTATGTCCACCTTGCTGGACTGCTGTGTTCTCCACCCGCTTGTTGAAGAATCCCGCCTGAGTCGATCCTCCCAACCCCCCTGAGTAGTCATCTTCGCCGGAATGATGCCATTGATTGTAAAGGTTTTCGTTTTGACCGTTACGTGCTGGTACTGTTTTGGATACTGTCACCGTGACTTCTATGAATAGCTTTCTATGGGCACTTGCTCCCTTTATTCCAAAGTTTTCTTCTCCTGCTGTTGTTGCTCATCTGCCTGCACGGCCAGGGCTGCGGCAGCTCCTGCTTCCAGAGCCTGTTGCCGGCCCTGTTCACTCTGGGTATCCATCTTGGCATCTTCGGGAAAATCGACGATCACCTTTCGGTGCGCATAGTATATTCCCTTGGCATTCAGGGCTTCGGTAATCCGGCGAAAGGCCTCACGCCTGATGACGAATTGCTTGCCCGGTTTGGCGGTGAACTTGACCCTGATCACCATTACCGAATTGGTAATTTCGTTGACGCCCTGGGATTTGACCGGCAGAATAAAATCGTCGCCGAGTTCCTCATCTTCGAGCATGGCGATGCCGACCTTCTTGATGATTTTGCGGACCTGGTCGATATTCGTGTCATACGGGAACTCCAGCGGGAACTTTATGACGATGCCACCACGCATGTAATTGGTGATGGCACCCAGATCGCTGTGCGGCACCACCTGCAACATGCCCCGATGATGCCTGAGCATCACGTTGCGCAGGGTGATTGCCTCGACCGTGCCCTTGATCGATCCCGCCTGCATGTATTCGCCAACCCTGAAGGCGTCATCGAGCAGGAAGAAGAACCCGGAGAGCACATCGGACACCAGTTTCTGGGCTCCGAAGCCGATCGCCAGACCAACTACGCCGGCACCGGCCAGTAGCGGTGCGATGTTTACTCCCAGAGAGGAGATGACGATCAGCAGTACCATGACCACCAGCACCGTGCCTATTAATTTGCGGAGCACGGGAAGCAGAGTGTGGCTCCGCCCCCGCTGGGCGGCACCGCCGAATTCGTCATCGAAATCCTCTTCTTTCTGCTCTTCTTCGGGCTCTGCCTCTTCCAGTTTTCTAGCGATGAAACTGCTGGCGAAGCGCCAGGCGGTCAGAGCCAGGGCGATGGCTACCAAGGAATCAAACACGGCATTGAGGGCGGCGCTGGCAAAGGGGATCGATATGCCCCAGAGCGAGAGAAACCAGATCAGCAGTACCGCCAACAGGATAAACTTGAAAATTTGGTGAATGCGATGTGAAAGTCGTTGTTTCTTTTGTTCACGTTCAGCCGCCTTGAATTCTTTATCGGCATTTTCGGGAAACTCATCTTCGGAAATCCGCCCGAGGCCCAGGGATTCAACCGAACCACTGATCAGATTTTTAGCCACATAGTTCAAGATGAAATAGAGTGGAATGATTGTTATGGAGACGATGAACGAACCGCTTCGTCCGCCTGTTCCGGTCACATGTTGTCCCAGCCAGAAAAACCAGACCAGCAGCAGGTAGATGAGCCCCAGAACATGCCAGTAACTGGCAAGTTGTTTCTTGACCGAACTGGCCTCCTGCTTTTCAAGCTGATCGAGGAGTCCATCCGCAATAGGCTGTCTGAGGGAGTAGACCAGGTATCCATAAATGAGCAGGACTGCTGAGCCCAGCACAATGATCACCCAAGAGACCGTCTGTGGAGCAGCCCCCAGTTGTTCAACGAAATAGACTACCAGGAGACCCGATAAGAGAGCCCCAATTGAGATATAGAAAGCCCGATACAGAGGTTTTGCCAGCGATTCAGCGATATCAAATGGGCGAGTCTCACGGTCGAACGGAGAGAAGATGATGCGCCCCAGCAGTGTGGCAATCATAAAGATCAAAAACGTGCCCAGAACGGCCTGGAACAACATTCGTCCTTTTATTCCCACATCTCCAGCGAAAAGCAGAAAAATAACTATGGAAAGCACTCCAAACAGGAGCAGCGCGACAAGGTCGGGCAAATTTCTCAGTAATCCAACCCATGCCCTTGACACCCCGTCGTCCTCAGATGGCACGACCCTTACCGACTGGGCCAGACGTTTTCGACAGAAAGCCAGCACTGACCTGATGAGCAGATAGGCGACACCGATGGCAAGGATAGTGCGCCACAGCACCGATATGAAGCTGACCGATTTACCCTCCACCACTGTTGACCTCAGGACACGAGCCAAATCGGCAGGAACTTTGGGAGCAAAGGTCAGCACACTGGCGCTGCTTGCATAGGCGTCGTCCGTAGAATCAAGCAGGTGCAGCCAGGTAACGAAAAATTTTTTGTTCTGAGCACTCGCCTCGGCAACTACTTCATGGGCCTGTTCAGCAGCCTTGTTGGTATCGATGATACTTTGTTCCTGCACCCCAGTCTCTTTTTCGTTAGCCATTGCTGCTATCGGCGAAAACAGAAACAGTGCACATACTACTAGGTTACGCCAGTAAAAGGTCTTGTTCATAGAATCTTCCCCAAAATGAGATCTATCTCATAGGATGAGTCCGAAAGACACGCTAGAAATAAAATCTAATACCGGCACCAACGCCGCTCAGGTCAAGATCACCCAGTGCCGCATTATCGTCAAAATCCCAGTACAAATAGCGATAACCGATGAGCACGTCAAAGCTCTTAAACCGATATCCCAGCCCGGCAAAGGCCTGCCAGGTAAAATCACTGTCGCCTGCTCCTATATCTAAATGATAGGGAACAAACCATTCGGAATTTAGAGATAATTCTCCTCTTACCCCGATCATAGCATCCCAATTACTGCCGGATTCAGACACGCCCATGTTGAAGGGTGCGCCACCCGGATCGGCATTGCGCAAATTAACATCGGTACTCAGAGAGAGATAACGTGTCCCGGCAACGAGGTTCATGAAAAAGATATCGGAATTAACTACCAGGTACCCCGCCATCGGATTGACAACCCAGCCATCCAACTCGACACCTACATTCACGCCGGTAGGGCCGACCATTGTGTTTTGGCTGTCACTGGCGTTGAGATAGAGAGCATCAACCATAATTCCCCAACGGTTTTTACGGGCGGCGATATTTCCCATGAAGGCCATATTGAGGCCATCTATCAGGTCATTTGCGTCAATCTCGAGATCGCCCCCAACCGCTGTACTACCTCCAATCGATGCATACCAGAGATAAAGCTCCGCTGCGAACTGCCAGTCCGAGTCAGTTTCTTGAGCTTCGGCCTGAATGGTTAATGGAAGAGTGAGAAAGACAATTGATAGTATACACAGCAGTACTAGGACTTTTTTGTGTCTCGACACATTATTGATATTTTTGGCTCTCCGTTTGTTCTCCATGATATCCTCTTTTTCAGGTGTAAAATCTGAACATTTGAACCTTTTAGATCTCATTTTTTTCACTTCACCAACCCTTGAGAGCGTCTTTCAAAGCGGCATAGAGGTAAACCAAGCAGGTACCAGCACCTTCTCCCTTAAACCAACAGCGTGAAAGCCGGCTGCCTATTGAGAAATTCCATCTGCTCCTCTTCTTACCTTATCTGCAAGTTCGACATTGACCAGTTCCGGCAGGTGCAGATCTCGCTGCGGAAATGCTATAACGATTCCATTCTCACGGAATCGTTTATCGATGTCGCGGTTCAGTTCATTTTTTATCGCCAGGCGTCTGCTTGCAGATACAAATACCCGCAGCTCAAAATCGAGTGTACTTTCACCAAAGTTCAAGAACAGGACTTGCGGACATTCCTCGGAAGATACCGAGTCATTGTCCTCGGCGCATGCCATCAGGGTCCTGGTCACCAGATCCAGGTCAGAACCATAGGCTACCCCTATCTTGATAGTCAACCGGACCTGCTGGCCACCGAGCGTCCAGTTTGTCACCCTGTTTACAATAAGGTCTGCGTTGGGAATGATTATGTCAGCATGATCGAAGTTGCGCACCAGAGTAGAACGTATTCCGATATGCTTTATTTCGGCCCACATCCCTTCAAACTCGACCATGTCGCCGACCCTGATAGGTTGTTCAAAGAGTAGAATCAGGCCGCTGACGAAATTGTTGATGATCTCCTTCAGGCCAAAACCGATGCCGACCCCAAGGGCACTGACCATAATCGTCAGCTTCGAAAGCTCGATACCCAGCGTGGCGATGGCAAGCAGAATGCCGACCAGGACGATGCAGTAGTGGACCAGCTTGGCTATCGATATGCGCGCCGCCCGCTCCATGCGCCGCTTGAAGAGCAAGTCTTCCACCAGTAGGTTCTGAACGACCCACGAAATCAGGAAAGAGCCATAGAGGATGGCTGCCGATACCAGAAACAGGGAAACGGTGATTCTGGCATCGCCTACCGTGACCCCGGCGGCCAACACCCCGAGAGTTGCCTCTTCGAGACTCGGGAAGATGCCCCAGATCATGAGAATCGCCGGAATGATAGCAATGACGATAATCAGCAGGTCGACGAAGCGTGTCAAGCGGTCCACCATAATATCTTTGAGCTGCAGGCCGAGTGAAGGCGCCTGCTTCATCAGCGCGGTAGAAAAGAGCCACTCAAACCAGCCCCGAACCAGGTACATGAGCAGGACAAAGACCATAATCGTAACAACCGAATCCAATAAGGAGATGAACAAGTAGGAAGCCAGGGCCTTTTTGCCCAATAGTTCGATGGCGGAGATCAGCACAAAGAAGACGATCCCGGCGCGAAAGAGCCAGACATAGACAGCAGGTTCCTTATCGGTCACCAGGTGTTTGACGAGCAGAGAACATAAAATCACCCCCGCGAAAGATACAACCAGTGTATAGAGGCGAAACACTGGTAGCGGAAAACCGAGCACGTCAACGAGACGGGTGACGAGGAGCGCCGCGACAAGCCCGACCACGAAGTGATACTTCCATCGCGCGCTGACAATACCTTGGGTGAGCTGCATGAGGGCAATACCCCCGGCCGCCGCCGCCCCGAGTTTCCACGAGCTCGGCACGCCCTGGTATTCGTAGATCAATGCGCAGACCATATAACTCAGGAATATGCCTGAGGTGATGGGGTGTTGGGCAATGCAGCGCCATTGCGTTACTTTCTCAAACACCTGTCTCGACCGGCTGAACCCCACCACCAGGAGTATGGCAAGCGTTGCATTGAGGAGTACGATCCAGCCATGCTGGTTGATGGTCTCACGCTCGGGGAGGCTGAACGCCTGAGATTGACCCATTGTCTCCCACCACAAAACAGCATCCTTGAGCTGTTCATAATATTGTCGCGATAACATCGACGGTGTATCGTTGAAGAGCGTTTTACGTCGTTCCTTGATGATCTGGTCATCGATATCGATGGCGAGAGTTTCGATCTGCTGCTCAAGAATGCCGGCTTGTTCCTGGATGGTAAGAGTGGCATCCAATTCAGAAAGAATCAGGTCGGCGGCACGAGAGATCGTGGCCGATGCATCGGTGAAGGTTGCGTTGAGCAGTTCAGGGCCCCCTTCGGTCAGCAGTTTGTCCCGCCAGTTATTCCAGCGTTGAGCCTCCTGCTGCCACTCTTCCCGCAGTGAGCCCAGCCTCTGCAACAATTCGGCAACCGGCCTGTTGACGGCTTCGAATGTTTCCTTCTTCTGTTTTACTAGTTCCCGAAGGTCGACAAGCCTATTGTAGATGTTCTTGTCAGATTCCTTGAGTAGTTCGAATTTTTCAGATAAGGGTGTAATAGAGGCTTCGAGCTCAGCATAGCGTGTCTTGAGCTGCTCTTGGTCTATACCAGCCTGCAGTTGTTTTTCGAGTTCCCGCAAACTCCTGGCAAGCTTGGTCTCGAGCGGGACAATATCGGCAAGCCCGGGGACCCACTTCTCCGCCTCCACAACTGTTTCTTCAGGCTGCTGTCCCGGAACTTCATCAGCGGCGAGTCCGGGACGGTTGACCAGCAGGAAAACGACCAGCGCAGCCAGGGCCATGCACAGATGCCTGAGATTCAGAAGCGAGCCCTGCTGTAGAGTGTCAGCTCGTGCGGGCGCCGCGGGCGAGCTCATTTTCTCACCATTGCTGCCCTGGCCTGAATGGCTCTCCGGGGACGTTGGTGGAAATAGCTGACTGTCAAGTATCATGAGATTCACCGATCTTCTTTCTGATTTCTGCTCGCCATAACGATGCGTTCTCCTGTTGTTGATTGAGGAGGATGCCGAGAATGTATGCGGTGACCGCTGCCCCGATCAGGGCCACGCCGATCTCAAAAACAACATCCACGGCAAACTCTCGGAGCGCTTCGGAAAGCACATAGACGATGGAGAATTTGAGATACTTGGAGAGGGCAACCAGAGCGACACCCAGTAACGCCCCCCACCAGAGAAAAAGCTTGTGGACGTTGACCGGGGCGGTCACTTCATCAATCTGGTCCGGGTGTTCCCGAAAATAGTCTATTTCCTCATCTGTAACCTCGCCGGGATGTGACTTGAGGTACAACTTGAGGAACATCTGATCACGTTTTTTGGTGTCATTGTCCATGACTCTTTCCATCAGTTGTTATACGATTCCTCCATTATTCGGGATGAGATGGAATCCATTACTCACCTCGTCCCCCTGTCTGATCATCACCCAGGAAGTCGTGTGGCTTCGGCGGTTTGGCCTTTTTATGAGTGCTTTGGCCTCGATACAAATTCGCGTTGCAGCAGGTATGGCCGCCCTGATTCTGGATTTGACCCGCTTGACGGCGCTATCAATCGCACCACAATCTTGATTGTCAACAACATTGACATCGATGTTGACCAGCATATCATTGGGTCCGAAGTAGACTCTGAGCGGTTTCCGGAAAGTGCTTATATGAGGTTCTTCGATCAATATTTCATGCCAACTCCTTCAGGTGCCGGGGCCATATCGACCAAGGATCGTTCCATGGCCCCGGCAGAGGGAGTCTATTTCAATGCTTCCGCCACCAGGTGCCCGGCCTGTTTGAGCTTTTCACTGCGCTGCGCAAGATCGGTCTTGAGGTCTTCACGGGCCTTTTCGTACTTGCTTTTTAAGTCTCCTTCGGCCTTGGCAATCTGCTGGTTCAGCTTCTCGACCTTGGCATCGTATTCCTTTCTCATCGTTTCTATTTTCTTTTCGATACGGTCATCCAGGGCCTTGAGTTTGGCCTCCGTCGCCTGGATCTTGGCTTTGAGCTTCTCTTTGGCATCACCCACCGCCTGATTCCACTCGTCTTTCAGTCCCTGGAGCTCGAGCCGGTTGGCCTGAATATTGCGTTCGAGCTGTTCATCCTCCACGTCGATCCGCCAGGTTCGAAATACCGTTCCACCGAGGGCTTCCATGCGGGTGTCCAGCGGAGTGGTCCAATGCTCGCCGATTTCCGCAACCAGGGCAAACTTACCGGGCGTGAGGGTCTCCATAACCTCCGCCAGGAAGTCGTCATTCACGCCAGCGCGGACCGTATCGCCTACCAAACCGACCAGAGAACCGGTGGCCGCACCCATCGCCACGCCGATCGGTCCGCCAAACACGCCGATCAGGCTGCCCAGCAGCATGCCGGCTAGGGTACCAAACGGGCCCTCTTCTTCCGCGTCGAGCACGCGGACTTTACCTTCTGCGTCTTTGGCCACGACCGCCCCTTCATACAGAGCGATGCTGGCATCGTTGTCGAGTTCCTGCAGGGCCAGTGCTCCTTTGTAGGCGGATTGTTCATCATTCAACACAACTACGATGTACTTACTCATGATCTTCTCCTGTTAATTAGGGTTTATGATTGAGCCGCAGCGACTGCCATTCATTCGGGGTTCTTTGTTGCTGCAGCCCTATTTCTTACTTTCCGTATTTTTCCCCCGGTTAAAGGCACTGATCAGGGGAATAACTGCATGAGGCAGCAAGACATCGACCGGGTTGCGGATCAATTTGTGGACATCTTTTTTCAACGACACCACCTCTGCTTCCATTCGGGCGACCTCATCGCCGATATTGGTCAATGCCATATCGCGCATCTCAATGACCATCTCGACCTCAGGCGCTGGTTTCAACGAACGGCCATAGATTACAAGAACACCGGCCAACCCCAGATCGATGCCGGCAACCGACAAGGCCGCCAAAGCCTGGCCCAGATAAGGCACCAGGGCAAAGAAGACTGCCAGCGTCAGCATCACGAGACCGAATATTGCCACGAAACCAGCCATTGCATTGCACTGGATCTTCTGGGACATCAGGTTGATTTCATTTTTTTTGAGAAGGCGTTCCGCTCGCCACCATACCTTGAGGTTTTGCACTAAACGTTCCATTGTACCCCCTATCTTCGAGAAAACATTTGCCCGACGATGATGCCCAGGGAAAATGCGGCAAGCAGCGCCAGTGCCGGCCGCTCAATCGCTGCCGCTTCAGCTTCTTTCATAAATGCTTCCACCTGCAGGGCAAACTCACCGATTGTCTGTTCGGTTTCGTCTTGTTTAAATTGGCGATCCTCTTGCTCCACTGTCTCCTTGCTTGAGTCCACAGGGTCTTCTGAATCTGTTTGTTTTTCTTGCTCTGCAAGATGGTTCTTTGCGGCCTTTACTTCCTCGACATCCTCCCGCAGACGCTGCAACTCCTGATCGCTGCTTCTCGAGCCCGGTTCAGGATTTCCCTTTTTTCCCTCTGGATCTGGAGAGAGCCCCTGTACATCCTTGTTTTCCATGTCATATCCCCTCTTTTTTTTCTGGGTTCAGATGTGCTGCTCGTTCTCTGGATTCTTCCTCAAACATGGTACCGCACAGTTTCCAGGCCGTCATATAGAGGGCGCCGATGATTGGTCCGAGCAAGATGCCGGTGGCGCCAAAAAGGGCGATGCCTCCGAAAGTGGTGAGCATAACGACGATATCCGGCATTTCGGTGTCTTTGCCGATGAGCAACGGGCGTAAGATATTGTCCGCGGAACCGACGATAAGCGCGCACCAGAGTCCCACGCCAACGGCCGCCCCGACCTGCCCGCTCAAGGCCAGAAAAGCAACCATAGGCACCCAGACCAAGGCAGTGCCGACGCTTGGTATGGCAGAGGAGACCGCCGTGACCGCAGCCCAGAACAGGGCGCCCTGCACCCCGGCAACCCAGAATACAAGACCACCCATCCCGCCCTGGACGATGCCGATGACAACCGTACCTTTCATGGTGGCCCGCCCAACCGATAACACGATGTTGAGCATCTGCTCCTTGTCCTCCTTCGTGAGCGGGGTAAAGCGCAGGGCCGCGTCAAGGAGGGTTCGACCTTCGGCAAGAAAATATGCCATCGCGATGAGCATGATAAAAATCATGAGAAAGAATTCAGCGGTTCCTTTGGCGGTTGCAGCCAGACCGTTGACAACAAGGGAACCGACTTTCGCTGCAACCTGACTTGCTTTGGCAATGATTTCGTCCTGGTAGGGTAGGAGCTTCTTGAGTTCCGCGTGACCCTCCAGCTGCTCTTGAAGCAGGTCGGGCTGCTCTTTGTACACCGCAAGCCACTGCCCAGCCGAATTGCTTATCTCAACCGCCTGCCCGGCAAGAATGGTGAGAAAAATCAGCATTGGTATGATGATCAGCACCAGGGAGAGCAGGACCGTCGCCGTAGAAGCCAGCCCCCTGCGACCGCCAAGCCATTTGCTAACCCGCAGATAGAAAGGGTGCAGCAGACCTGCCAGAATCGCGGATACGAGCAATGCCACGACAAAATCACTAATGACCCAGAAAAACACGCAGGTGATTGTCAGAGCGGTTAACAGCATAAAGGCCAGACGAGATCTCGTCTTGTTGTTATGTGTGGCATGCATAGAGATTCCTCCTGGTACTGTTCAGTCGTTCATTGCCCGTATCAGGCCATGTCGCGGATGCGTCAATTCGTTCCCCGTTCATCAGAGGCCTATTTCTAACTTTCCGGTTTTACATGTTGAGTGGCGCCTATCTGAAGAAAAGAATCATTTCTTCTCCTCGTCAGCAAAATGCTTCTTGGCATTTTCAAACGACTTCTTCATGGCCGTAATTGAGACCCTCAAACCTTTTTCGATATCCTTCAGGGATTTTTCAGAGGCCTCTTCAACCTGCTGCCACTGCTGCTTGGCTTCCTCGAATTCCTGCTCCAGTTTGTCAACATGGGGCTGCAGTTTATCCTGGGCATCTTTGGCGCCAAGATGCAGCTGCACCTTGGCTTCGTCCATTTTGGTCTGCCAGTTGGCCAGTTCTTCCGCAAGCTCTTCTTTTAGGGTCTTGTCTTCTTTTTGATCGCTCATGGTATACTCCTCTGTTGTTGCTTGTATGTTTGACCAGCGCTCTGAACTATTTCAGAAAGCTGACCTGCTGCGTATGTGTTACGAGTGTGTTATCCGTCAGTTCTTTTTCCTAAATTTCTTGTAACAGGGGCGTACAACGCAACGCCCCTGTCGCTCAGTAATCTCTATTTCATCCTCTCAATTTCACCCTGACGCCATGCCTTGTCGTACCAGACCTGCGTTGGGCTGTAGATTCTCCAGAGAACGTTCCACCCTTTATTCGGGATGGTTTGTATCCAGTTGACCTCGCCTTCAGGCTTTTCAGGACCGAAATAGACGTCGTAGGAGCCGTCACTATTCTGAACGATATCGCTTTGCATGCTGGTGACGCCTGGCAGACGCTGGTCGGTCTGCAGCATGGAACGGGTCTGGTTGTCATATACCGTGAGTTCCCAGAATCGTTTGGCCGGGACGTTGGCCGGAATATGCAGTTTGTAAGTCTCGGAACCGTTCAGGATTTCTCCATCTGCATCGCGCAGGCCGATTACGTACTGAGACCCGGCGCCGACCGGAGGCTTCACCATCACCGGTGTAATGCCGGTGGCGTAGTAGTGGAAGCGGGTGCGCTCATTGATGAGCCGAACGCCGTCATGATCAAAGGCATGGCTGCCGCCGGCAAAGCCGATTTCCCAGCTCTTGCTGTCCGGCCAGATCTTGATGTTCTCATTGCGGTTGCGCCAGATGATGGAGCGCTGCGCGGCGGTGCCGACCACGGCCGCTTCACTGAGGATCTTCTGCATGCGGGCATCGGGCTTGAACTCTTTACCTTTTTCAATACCGATGGAGGCGAGAATGCCAAGAACTTCCGGAGAGAACGCTGCATTGGGTTCTTCCTGAACGACTTCGTTGACCTCATTGAAGAAGGTCATGTCCTGGGCATGCAGCGTGTTGAGATATTTATTCGATATATCGTAATATTTGACCGGCGTTGGATTGTCCTTTTCGGATAGCGGATAGATCTTCAGATGGTCCTTGATATTCTGAACCACGCTTTCGTTGTCATCCCCGGTGGGGAATCCGCGCACGGCGAGCCAATTACCGTAGGTATTCGATTGTGTAACAAAATAGCCTTCCGGAACATCGCCCTCATAGCCCGGAGGAAGAATGAGGTATTTACCGCCTTTGCCACGGTCCGGTCCGGCATTGCCTATGTCTGTGACATAGTGGAACCAGAAATCATCCAGGATCGCCAGTACATTGGGAGGTGACTCGATGACGACCGGTCCGTCAGTGGTATTCACCCATGCAAAAAGATAAATAACAGAGGTGTTGCCGGTGAGCAGGAGGGCCTTTGAATCGAGGCGCTCCTCCCAGATGATGGCTGTCTCATTATCGGGACCGAATTCCCTTATCCCCCGGCGGAAGCCGCTCAAGGATGCTGCCGGCGTGGTCAGGATCATCGCTTCTACCGCCCGCGAGAAGTCGAGGTGATCCCATACTTTGTCAGCAGTTTCGGCAGTGGGCACCCCATCAAAAAATTCCAGGGTTCCCAGACGTGTTTCCACCTTATCCGGAATCAGTACGTTGTCCGGTACCTCGGTCGTCATTTTGTAGGTGCTTACCTGCGCAAACGGTGCAGTCAATAGGCAGAACATAGCCAAAGCCACCAAGGTGCTACTCAGGGTGATCATTCTCATGTGAATACCTCCTTGTTTTTTTGGTTCACTATTATTTGATTAATTCGTAAAAACCCTGATATTGATTGCTTTCGTCATTCCCGCGAAAGCGGGAATCCAGTAATTTCAATTAATTACGGATTTCTGAATAAAAGATTGACGTCCAGCGTTCAGCTTCCAATAAGGAATTCAATCGATCGTACGTCTATCGTTTGATGTTTAAATGTGGGCTGAGTGTTGCGCATGATTGCATTTCGTTCGACACCGAATGTTACATGCTGGACACTCGATTTCATTTTCCACTTCATTACGCCAAGAGGCGTTTACCTGCCCACCGCCTCTTGCCATCCAGGCGGTGTGTCCTCCCACGGGTATCCGCCCTGGGCCATGCGGTAGCCGTGCTCGAAAAGATTGTTCATATAGACCGTGTCAAACGGCTCTTCAGGGACTTCACCTAAATCGTCGGGGATGTAGGCCAGTTGATAGTTTGCCCCGTCGCGCCGGGTGAGCATGTAAATCAGGTACAAATCACCGATCCCCTGCGTGCGGATCAGCGAGGAGATCGACCGCCCGGCAATCGAGGTCAGCTTGGGCTCGACTGTTGTATGGTCCGGTTGCAGGGCCGAATTGCGGATGACGTATACATTCGGCGGGCCCGGCACCTCCAGCTTGTTCAACAATTTGCGCCAATTGATGGCAGCCGGATAGACGAATACCTGGGAGCACACCCCGCCGTCCACGTGCAATTCATCGTAGAACGAGCCGCCTGCCTCGACAGTGATGTATACCGGAGGGAAAACGCCGGGGATGGAAGCCGATGCGAGCATGATGCGATGGATCAGATCCTTGGCGCCGGCCTTTCCGCTGGAGGCAATGGCGCCAATATCCCAGATCCGGGGACGCATGTAATCCAGGTCGGAAGTGCCGATAAAAAGGCGCCGGCCGGTGCGGTGCGCCGCGGCGATGGCAGCGACGACCTCGTCTCCGACGTATCGCTGGATCAACGCCCACAGCGGCGTGGAATCGGCGACTGCGTCGGCCCCCAGGATCTTCAGCAGCGGTCTTTCGATTAAGATGTCTTTGGTGGATATGGTTGTGTAGACCGCTTTCAATATCGGGTCGTAGTCGGGGCCTAAAAAGGCAAAGGGGGCAATCAGCGCGCCGGTGCTGATGCCGGTGACCATCTGGAACATGGGCCGGTTGCCGGTGCGGGTCCAGCCCACCAGCAAACCAGCACCGAATGCACCGTCGGCGCCGCCCCCGGAAATGGCCAGGTAATGGTGCGGCTGGCCAAAAAGCGCTGGAAAATCCGCCTTGATCTCCTCTTTGCTCAGGGTTTGCAAGCGCCGCTCGATTTGGGGCGGGATGTCATCGCCCCAAAAACGGTAATCGGCGTTTCCTAGGACCCGCGGCTCCTCCTGGACGGAAAGCGGTGCCGGGTTGCGGATTTGTATCGTCCCGCAGCCGGCCAGCAGAAGGGCAATGGTCATCAAGGTGAGGAGCGTTAATCGATTAACCTTCAACATCGAACGTGCAACGATTAACTTTCTATAAGGATTCCTGCCGATTATACGTTTCATTGATTGTTTCACCTACAAGCATGCTTATCGGTCCGGTACTTAAGTGGTGGAGTGGTGGAGTATTGAGAGGATCCATTTTCCCGATCCATTACGCCATCAATCCATTCCCCCGTTATCCTAACTTCACCGGCTCAAAATCGTTCATCACCCAGGTCTTCTCGATGTAGCCCTCGAGCGTTCCGTAGAAACGGAAGACCACGAAAAAGCCCTTCCCGGAAACTGTTGGTACCCAGTTCGCTTCCTTGCCTTTCGGCGCCTCTTGACCGAAGTAGATGTCCACCGAGCCATCCGGGTTGATCTCCACCCCGCGCGTGCTGCTGACCGTGATGTCGCCGCCCGAGTTCAGCAGGGCACGGGGCACGCGATCGTAGGCCGTCACCGCCCAGAAACGCATGACCGGCGGGTTGGTCGGCACGCACAGCCGGTGGGTCTTGTCGCCCAGCCTGTTATAGATTGTCGTTCAACTGCTACTTTTCAGCTATGCTGATGGTGCCATGGTTTCCGTATCCGGTGAATTCCGAGTCCTCAAAGTCTTTGAACACCTTGCCAGATATCTGAGTAGCATCGTCTTTACCGACAAGGGTGGGTCAGTGTTCTCTTGCCGACCCCCCGCCGGCCAGTGTGGTCCGGCGGGGGTGGGTCAGGTGTCGTTTTCCGCTTAACCCTTATTTCTGGGGGGAATGCTAATCGTGACCTCGGTCACGTGTCCGGTGAACTCGGAGTCCTCGACGTCCTTGAAGACCTTGTCGGCGACCTGCGTGGCCTCATCCACGCCGACATCCGCAGTCTCGTCGGCGGAGTAGAGCGCGGGCTGGGTCTTCTCGATGCGGCCCGCGGCGACCTGCTTGCCGTTCACGTAGAGGGTCGCCTCGCCGCCTTTGCCGCGGCCTTCGCCGGCCTCGTCGTAGTCGAACTGCAACTTGATCTCCGCCTCGTTGCCACTGATGGCCTCTGTGGCGGCCACCGTGTAGCTATGCAGGCCAAACCAGTTGTAGGTGTAGGCTGGCTTGCCCTCATCCATGTACAGGGCCCAGCCGCCGAACTTGCCGCCCTGACAGAGGATGACGCCATGGTCGTTGCCCTCGAGCTGGACCGTGGCGGTGATCGTCTTGGAGGTGTTCTTCTCGTTGATAAAGGTGTTCTCCAGGATGCCGGTCATGCCCTGGGAGAGGGTCAGGCTGGTCCGGTCGCCCATCAAATCGGGCCGTCCGGCGATGGCCGCGTTAAAGCGCTCGTACGCACGGTCGTCCAAGGGATAGACGCTGTTGGCGATGGCTTCCTGCTCGAACAGATCCTTCATCGCGGCGAGCCGTTGCGGATACTCGCCCGCGAGGTTAGTCGTGAGGCTGAAGTCCTCCTTCGCATGGTAGAGCTCCCAAACGTCGTTCTGGAGCGTGTTGATCGGCAGGTTCTCCCACGGAACGCGGTGCACGACGCGCGCGTACCAGCCATCGTGATAGATCGCGCGGTTGGAAAAGATCTCGAAGTACTGGGTGTGGCGACGGTTGATCGCCTCGGCGTCACGTGCTGCGTAGAGCATGCTCTTGCCGGCCAACGGCATCTGCGGGACGCCGTTCACCATTATGGGTTGCGGGAGATTGGCCGCCTCGAGCACGGTGGCGGCCACGTCATTGACGTGATGCCACTGGGTGCGAATCTCACCCTTGGCCTTGAAGCCCGCCGGCCAGTGCATGACCATCGGGTTGCGGGTGCCGCCGTAATCCCCGGCCATCTGCTTGGTCCAGGTGAACGGCGCGTCGGTGGCGACCGCCCAGGCTGAGGAGAAGTGCGGGAAGGAGTCGGGGCCGCCCCAATCATCCGCACGCTCCAACATGCTCTCGGTGGTCTCGGCGTCGAAGATGCCGTTGAGGTGCACCAGCTCGTTGTAGGTGCCGGTCAGTCCGCCTTCACCACTCGAACCGTTGTCACCCATGATGTAGATGAACAGGGTGTTGTCCAGAGCGCCGATATCGTCGATGGCGCCAACCAGCCGGCCGATCTCGACGTCCGTGTGCTCCATGAAGCCGGCAAATGCTTCCATCTGCAGGGCGTAAAGCGCCTTCTTATTGTCGCTGAGCTTCTCCCAATCCTCGATGTCGTCGGGCATGGGTGCCAGCTTGGTGTTCTCGGGGATGATGCCCATCTTTTTCTGGCGGGCGAAGGTCTCCTCGCGGTACTTCAACCAGCCGGAATCGAACTTGCCCTTGTACTTCTCGATGAACTCCTTAGGGGCATGGTGCGGGGCGTGCACCGCACCAGGTGCGAAGTAGATAAAGAACGGCTTGTCCGGCGTCATCGCCTGCTGGAACTTCATCCAGGCGATGGCCTGATTGGTCATGTCCGCGGTGAAGTGATAGTCGGGGTCGTCCGTGTCGGCCTGGATCTTGGTCACGCCGTCGAAGATCACCGGGTCCCACTGGTTGGTCTCGCCACCGATGAAGCCGTAGAACTTGTCAAAACCCGAGTTCGTCGGCCAGCGATCGAAGGGGCCGGACACGGAGGTCTCCCAGGTCGGGGTCTCGTGCCACTTGCCGAACGCCGCCGTGCTGTAGCCGTTGAGGCGCAGGGTCTCGGCGAAGTACTGGCCTCGGGTGGTGCGCTCGCCCTGGTTGCCGGGGAAGCCGGTGGCGATCTCCATCACGCTGCCGACATTGACCTGGTGGTGGTTCCGCCCGGACAGCAGCGACGAACGAGTCGGCGAGCAGAGTGCCGTGGTGTGGAATTGGTTGAAGCGCAGTCCTTCGTCGGCCAGGCTATCAAAAGTCGGCGTTTCGATGCCGCCGCCGAAGCTGGTGACGGCGCCGAAGCCGATGTCATCGATCAGCACGATGACTACATTCGGGGCTCCTTCCGGAGGCGTGACCTCGAACCTCGGGGGCTTCTCGGCGTCCCGCGCGTCGAAGGTCGTGATCGGCTCGCGATACGGCGGGTAGATCGGGAGAATGGTTCGGTCCAGTTCCTGTGCCGACACGGTGGTCGAAAGACCGGTCAGCATAAACAGCGCCATGGTGAATGCAGTTAACTTCGGTTTTGTTTTCATTCTTCTCCTCCTTTGGTTTTCATGATGTTTCCTCCTTTTGGTTCCTGACCCGGCACCTACTCCTTGAACTTGGTCATGCTGAATCCCGGAGGATTCGGATATTCCTTCAGTGTTGCCCGATATTCACCTGTCAGCCTCAGGTACTCTCCGAGGATCCAGCCCTCGACGCCGACCACGTTCCACAGCTCGCGTGGGTCGCGCTCGATATTGAAGATGGCAGGAAAACCGACCCCATCAACGCGATGGGCGCTGAGCCCATACGCTGAAGGATTGCCGGAAGATCCTATGAATTGTTGTGGATAGATACGCCACCCTTTATAGCGTACCGCCGCAATCTGGCCCTCGATGAAGGTGATCAGGCTTTCGCGGGCCGACTGCTCGCTCGTGCCCAGAAAGAAATCACTCTGATCGACACCGTCGATGGGCCGATCGTTGGGCACCGGTGCCCCGATGATCGCTGCCAGCGTCGGCAGAAAGTCGTGGACGGACACCATTCCATTACTCTTGCGTGCCGGAATGCGAGCAGGCCAACGTATCATGCCCGGCACTCGAAGAGAGCCCTCCAGGGCGTCACCAACCTCGCCGCGGAACGGGCCGGGCGAGCTGCCCATGAAGTCGATGTTGTTGGCCTGGGTCTGTGCCGGACCATTATCGGAGAGCCAGATGACAATGGTGTTGTCTTCGATACCCGCATCGGCGATGGCGTCGAGCACCTGGCCGGTGCGATAGTCGAGCTCCATCACGCTGTCGCCAAACGGCCCGGCAGCTGATTTTTCCTCGAAGTCGGGATGAGGCAGTGCGGGATAGTGCACCTGTGACCAGCCGATATAGAGGAAAAACGGCTCCCCGGAAGCGGCTTGGCGCTTGATATAGTCTGCCGACGCCTGGGCGATATCACCCTCGATCTGCCGCCGGTACTCCAGGTCGTACGGCCGGACCTTCTTCAACTCATCGCTTCCCGCAACCGACTCCCAGATCCAGGGCTGCTTGGCTGCGACGGCCGATTCCGGCATGCCGCTGCGCCGCATGGACTCGGGATACAGGGTGCCATCCGTGGTCTCGAGGATGCCGACGTGGTACTCGTCGAAACCCTGGTTAACCGGCAGGCTCTGCTTCTCCCCACCGAGATGCCATTTGCCGACAATGCCGGTGGCGTAGCCTTTGGACTTGAAGAGCTCGGCGATCGTCACCTCTCCATCCTGAAGGGTCAGCGGCGTGCCTGCGATGATGATACTGCCCAGCCCGGCCCGCGGAGAGTGGCGACCGGTCATCAGTGCGGCACGTGTGGGCGTACAGCCAGGTTCCACAAGGAACTGGGTCATCATCAACCCTTCGCCGGCAAGTTGATCGATGCGCGGCGTCGGCATGCCTCGCATCTCACCACCGCTGCCGAAGGCGCCGAGGTCACCGTACCCCATGTTGTCGGCGAGCATGATGACCACGTTGGGCCTGTCGGTCGCCGTGGCGGTGGTTGCCGTCAGGGCAACCACAAGGCTGGTCAGCGCGAGGATCGTGAGCGATTTTATTTTCATGGTGTTCTCCTCTTCTCTGGGGTTCGGGTTTTCCTCGTTACTTCGCATACTGGAAGGCCGGCAGGGCCTTGAGCATCTCCTCGGTGGCCCCGGGTAAAACCACCTGGCCCTGGTCGTTGCTTTCAACCAGGGTGGCGGGTACCGCGACCAGCCGGCTGCCCATGCCCAGGAAACCGCCGACCGAGACCACGGCCACTGAGACTTCGGCCTCAGAGCCGACGATGAAGTCGTCGAGCTTGCCGATTTTCTGGCTTTGGTCGTTGTAAACGTCCGACCCCAGCAACTTGGATGCCCGATACCCGGTAGTTGCCACCACCTCCACATTCACCGCCACGATGGCGCCTCCCACTACCGGGGCCTCGACCTTTGCTTTCTCCGCCCAACCCTCGACCGCAATGCCAAGCGCCAGCAATAGAGCCACGACTGTCGTGATGATCGCTCTTCTTCTCATTGTTTTTCTCCTTTCGTTGTAAAATCGATGTTCTTACGTAGCGAGGTGTTCATCTTTGAATGCTTTTTAGTTTTACTCCACCAGCACCACATCATTGGGCACCCAGGACTTATCGTTGAACGGTTTAAGCGGGCCGTAGTAACGGATGTAGACAAAGAACCCCTGGTCAGGCAGGGTCGGGATCCAGTTCGAATCAGAAACGTTCTTCGGTTTTTCATTGGAAAAGTAGATATCTATGGTGCCGTCTGCGTTAACGACAGGAGGCTTTTCCTGCTGGCTGCTGATGCTTGGATAGGGCTGGCTCTGGATTTCACTGCGGGTCCACGGATCGTAAACCGTCACTGCCCAGAACAGCGCAACCGGCACCTTGGGCGGCATTGTCAACTTATAGGTCTTGCTGCCGTCAAGGTAGTTGCCGTTTCTATCCTTATAGGTCGTCTGGTATCTGGAACCCTTCCCTTCAGGCATCTGCATCGCCATGGCAGGGGTAATCCCGTCCGCAGTAAAGTGAAAGGTCGTTCGCGCCTCGAGATTGAAATAACCGTCAGGATCGAACGTTGAGCTGTTGCCGATAAAGGGGCTTTCCCATTTCAGACCGGGGTAAACCACCGCATCCGGCTGACGGCTGTCAAAGGCGATTACCCGGGACATGGCCACGCCCTCCTGCGCCGCCTGCTCGAAGATTTTCTGCATGCGCGCGTCAGGCTCAAACGGCTGACCCTGCACGATGCCCACTGAGGCCAACCGTCCGAGCAACTCCTTGCCAAAAGCCTCGGCCGGTTCGTAGTTGATTATCTCGTGCATCCACTGGAATGCCGACCCATCCTCGGGCACGAGCGAATTCCAGGCAATGTTGGAAACGTTTTTGACAACCGGCGCGCGGGGACCACTCTTCAGCGGATAGACCTTGGCATTGTCCTGGTAGTACTTGATGGCTTTGTCACCAAAACCGACCTAGGCGGCATTGGCCCGGATAAAGGAGAAGTTCATATAGGTCGATGATCGCACCACGAAGTAGCCCTCAGGCACCTCGCCCTCATAGCCCGGCGGCAGGAGCAGGTACTTGCCGCCCTGGCCCTTGTCCATGCCGGTGGGGCCGATGTCGGCCACGAAGAGAAAGTTGTGATCGTCCAGCGGCCCCATGACCCCCGGCGGCACCTCGAAGACGGTCGGGCCGTCCTTTTTCAGGTCGAACACGGCAAAGGCATAAAGGCTTTCGGTATTGCCGGTCAGAACCAGGGCGCTGGAGTCCAACCGGTCTGCGGTGACGTTGATGTATGAGCTGTCATCCATGCCGAGATCCCGCACCCAGCCCTTCATCAGTCCGTGCGCCGACAGGGCCGGGTACATATCGAGGTAAAGCTGGGTGGCCCGCTGCAAATCGAGCTCGTCGTAAACCTTCTGCGCTGTCTCTTCGGTCGGGAAACCGCCAGGGAATTCCAGGTTGCCGAAACGGGTCTCTATTTTCTCCGGTGCGGCCTTGAAATCTCCGGGCTTGTATGTGGCTTCACCGCGGGCCTGCTCGAAGAAGCCCTGCGACTCAGCTGCCGCCAGAGAACCCACGGAGCCAATGACCAGCAAACCGGCGGCCAGTGCGATAAAACGCTTTTGCTGTTTCATGACAATCTCCTTATTGCTTGACTATTTCGGGAACAGGAACTGGAGCTGCAGCCGCAAGGTCCAGTCCGGCCCATTGTCAGGCATCTCAACGTTGTAAAAAGCCTGAACCTGGGCATTCAGGGGCTGATTGCCGATATTGAAGATCTTGCCGACACCGCCGCCAAACGGTACCGTCCACTGATTGCCGCTTTCCGCCTCCCAGTTGGCGGTGATGATCGGCGCCGACGAGAGATACCAACCGTCTGCCATGTTGTAGTTGATGAAATATTGAAAGAGAAACTGGTTGACATCGGTCCGGTCGTCATCGCCGGCAAACGACCAGAGGTTGTTCACCAGACCACCGACAACCCAGGGTCCCTGTATGGTGAGGGCCACCCCCGATATTCCCGCACTCCACTTGTCGGTGCCGAGCACCTCATTGGTGGCGGTCGGAAAGGAAAACACCGGACCGACGCCCCAGGTAATCTTGCCGGCATCAGCGGGAGAAAAGAACAGGGTCGTGTTGATATCACCAAGACCAAACTCGCTGCCGGTACCTTCAAGAATCTCCGGTTGATAGATGACCGGGGCAATGGTGCGGGTGATGAGGTTCCAGTCATTACCCAGCTCAATGGGGTAGACCGGCTGGATATTCAGGATGTTCTGCGTGTCATCTCCGGGGCCGACTCCAAAGTTGGTATTGTTCTGGAGCGGCAAACTGATCATGTTGGCGATCGGGTTCTGGGCTGCCTTTGCCAATTCTTCTTTGTTTTCAGCATGAGCGCTATCAACATCGACGAGCAAGACCACCCCAACGCAGCCCAAAAAGAGCATCACATTTCCGTAACAGCTTTTCATGTCCACCTTCCTCTTTCGTGTATCATCTTTTGCTCACCCGCCGACTGGCAATACGACCTGCGGCGCTTCGTCCCCGGCCTGTTTCGAGCCAACCCGTGAAGAGTAGGCTGCGACGAGGGCTTCGAGGAACATTTTCGATGCAAGTTCCGTATCATCGACATAAAACCAGTAGCCTCGATGCTTGATGCGATAGGGGAAGGCAGGTTCTTCTGGCGAACTGTGGATGGTGATCGCCGGAAATCGAACTGACTCAGTTGCACGTGGTACCAGCGGTTGCACGATATCTTCGTGGTCAACCGGTATGTCCACAAATTGGGTGGCCAGGTTGATCACATCCGCCATCGACCGCGTTGTAACCCAGATATCGGCGGTGCTGAGCTCTCCCGGAGAGGCATGCAGAGGTGGCCTGAACACGTACCTGCTGTACCCGGGGTCAACACCGAGTGACTCGAGGGCAAGGCGCGTCTTCGGGTCATTGGACCGAGGAATGATAATGGCCAGCACAAGACGATAACGGGCGAGTCTGACGGTATCGCCTTCACCCTCTTCGATAAAGAACAAGCCCCACTTGAATGCCTCGATCTTGTCCTCAGCGGTTATTTTGTCCGTGGCAATGGCAATGCTGTCGTAATCCCAGTCGGGAACTTGCTGAAAAGAGGCATTGTTATCAAGCAGATAATCCAGCGCGGCGATTCGTTTTTCGTACACATCGTTTATCTGTCCGTTGACATAATCGCTGGCGCCGTTAATCGAGGCGACGGAATACCTCATGCTCAGATTCTGCCAGCCCTTATCCATGTTGGCATAGCGATAGGAGAGCCCAAAGCCGATAGTTTCGCCGACGTCAAAGGGTTCGTAAAAGGACTTGTAGAATCCGGCATCTGATTGGGGTACGAAGGTGATGGTCGGGGAATCTGAATAGCCGATTGATGTATCCAGGCCTCCCGCTGTACCAGCCGCGCCGATTCCGCCAATGTTTGCCCCCCCGCCGGCGTTTACCGAAAACTGGGCATTGATGGCACTGACCGCGATAAACTGCATCGGGTCTGAATAGCGGGACCGGACGATATTGGCCAGGACCTCTCGGACGACAGTCAGCTGCACTGCGTCGTTATAGGCGGTGTGACTTGACACGACCTTTTGTGGGCCGATAGTGGCGCATGAAGAGCAGAGGATAAACAAAAAAACGGGCACGATTCGGTTACACTTGTTTCTGTAAATCATCGTTTCCTCATCTGCGTCGTCTCGTCTGATAGTTACCGAACGAGACTTGTACGTGGTTACAGGGCTTCAGTGTTCTCAGGTTCTAGAGAGACGCATTCGACCGAGAGTATGGGCAGGTGCATCTCGGCCAAACCGTTCAAGACCCCGGTCAACTCAGATTGATCCACCAGACGCCCGGTCAGCGTAGTAAAGGATGTCTGGTCCTTCCTTGTCATCATCTCGATCCGCATTCCCCCAAACCGATCAGACCAGCTTTCGTCAAGTGCCCCCTCAACTCTGATTTGATAGGTTGCCGACGCCCAGGGTCTTAGATGTTTGATTCCAGATACGTCTGCCATGAAGGCTCACTTTTTGTTGTCTTCTAGGGAATGATTTTCTGGCTGTCTCGTAGTCTAAAGAATCAGGAGAAGCGGGCATCATCCTAAAAGGCGCACTAATGGCGTAAAAATGGTGGAGAAGGTTTTTTTTGGGGGGGAAAACGACGGGCTTTGACTACGCCCTTATGGTGTTTGTGCGCAATCTACGTGCTAGATGGTAGCCCCAGCATGGCAGCTTTTTCGGTGGCTTCCCGACGTGTGGCGACATCGAGTTTCCGGTAGATGTTTCTAAGATGAGTTTTGACGGTTGTCGCTGAGATGTTCAACTGCTCAGCAATCTCTTTGTTTTGCAGGCGCTTGGATAACAGCTCCAAAACATCCAGTTCTCGATGGCTAAGCGGCTCGATCAGGGACTGCTGAAGATGCGACGAGACGGGGGGATCGGTTAATGATGTATGGATGGGTGGAGCCTCTGGGGCTTGAGAAGTGATGGGCTCAAGAATCTCCACGTCCCGCCCCTCATCCTCGAACATTTGTAAAATGTGCTCAATGAAACCCGTGGTAGGCTTGGTTCCGGAAAAACCTCTGAGAAGGTTCTCCATGGGCCGGCCCCCTTCCAGAAAAGGCCGTACAAAGCCGCCGGGCCCTGCTAGCGATAAGACTTCTTCAAGCGCCTCAAAAGCCTCCCGGCGCTGACCTGTTTTGTCAAGGGCTAGTACCTGCAGGGTTCTCGCTTCGATCATATGGCAGGCAAAGCGGCACCTCTCGCTTTCATCCCAGATCGTCTGAAGCAAATCGACCGCTTCAGCAAGATTCTCCTCGGAGCCGCTGGCGATAAGAACTCTCGCCCGGGTAGTTGGGGGTGATTCCAGCCAAATGAATAAATTGGCGGCATTGGGAGTGTCGTCAATCAATTGTGCCTGTTCCACTGCTGTTTTCAGATCTTCCTGCAACACCGCAATCCGGGCGCGGCAGGAATGGACCATGGGTCTGTATTGAGGCATATTTTGCTCATCGACGAAGGTCTCCAGCAAACCGACCGTCTCCAGGGCATCATCGTTAAAGCCGAGAAGCTGTCGGGTCAGCGCCAGTCCAACCAGCCCATCAAGCACCGCCATTGTATCCAAAACATAGCGCTGCTCATAGGCAGCGGTAAATTGAGACAATGCAGCTTGTAACTCACAGGCGTGCAGATGTGAGCATGCCAACATGTAAGAGGCCCATGCAGCAGTCAGACGCATATCGGCCCTTTTTGCCAAACCCTCAAGCCGTTGTGTCTCGATGCGAGCACGTTCGAGATCAGCGCGGGTCAAGTGGATGAAAACCAGGCTGGCAATGAGTCGAGAGCGCAGGTACACCTCTGAGGAATCGGCCCCATTAATCTTGCGCTCCAATTCCCGAATTGCCAGACCATGCTGACCAGACATGGTGCGAGCAAGTCCGAGTACGATTTCAGCCTCTCCCAGAAATGGACTCTTCATGCCGGAAAGCCTTGCCACTGCTTCCTCAGTATATTCTTGAGATAGTTCAGCCTGACCTTCAAAGTAGAGGTAGTACCCATGAAAAAAGGCCACCTCACCACGTGAAGAAGAATCTTCCAGGTCGCCGGAGAGCAGTCTCTCCGCCTGTTCAAGAAGCGCCGGGACTCTCTCAAGTTTATGTTCACAGTTGGCAATCCATGCGCGAGTCAGAAGCAGCTTCGGTCGCTGCGTTATCATCTCTTCTGGGAGCATCGATAGCCACTGATTAACATTATACCACCGGTCAGCTAAGAACTCCTCGTCACGGTGTGTCTCGACAAGCCGCGCCGCGCGAGTCGGCTCTGTCACCTTCTGCAGGAGACCAATCGCCTCGGTGATCAAGCCTTGAGACTCAAACCACTCACTGGCATGATATTGCAGTCTGGCGATTTCTTTATCGTTCATGTCCGCCTTCAACTGCCGCTGCAGAAGAATTTGAAATAGTTGGTGATAGCGGAACCAGTGACTTTCCATATCGAGTGCGGTGGTGAACAGGTGATGCGACAAAAGCCATTCGATGAGTGCATCCCCATTAATTTCATTCACCGGTGACGATTCATCATCCTCAAGCAGCACATCCAAGAGAGGGGCGCAGAATCGATTGACAACGCAAGAGCGCAGAAGACCTTTACGAATACCCTCGGGCTGTCGATCAAGAATTTCGGTGACCAGGTAGTCTACCACGTACGCATACGTCCCCTTCAGTTCCATATATTTGCGGCCCGGATCATCCTGGCCCTGCATGGCAAGGACCGCCAGGTGCAAACCGGTCACCCAGCCCTCGGCCTTTTTCACCAGTGCTTCTGCTATGATGTTATCCAACTGCTGCCCCATGGAAGTGTGCAGAAATTGTTTCCCTTCATCAATCGTAAAACGCAGATCAATCATACGCACTTCTGTGAGGCGGTTTTTAGCACGCAATGAGGCGATCGGAAGGGTTGGATCACGCCGGCCGATCAGCACCAGCTGCATGGAGCGGCTCGGATGATCAAGGAGTAACTTCAGAAATTCGCAGATATTTTTGTCCTGAATATGTTGCACATCATCCAACACGATAATAAATTCATCCTCCAATTGGTCCAGTTCATTGATCACGGTCGTGGCCAGGGCAGGCAGAGGAGGGATAATCGGCGTGTCAAGCATAGCCAGGATATCATCGAGAACATCGGGGAAAATGGTCTGAACGGCGCCAATGAAATACAAGAGAAATTGAACCAGGTTGTTGTCATTCTCATCCAGGGACAACCAGCAACTCGACCGTTTTGACTCTCTTAGCCAAAAGCTGACCAGGGTACTTTTGCCATAACCGGCAGGTGCTGACACAAGAATCAACGGCACCTTGCTCTGCCGCTCTAACTTGCTGATCAAGCTGGGCCGTTGAATGTGGTTATTTGGGATCGGTGGCCGGTGAAACTTGGTGCGCAGCAAGGTGTTATGTGGGGAATCTATCTCCATGCTGAGATTGTCAATTACCAAATGTTTGTGACATCAGTTTCCGTGTAACCAGCTATTTGCGAGGGGACCCGATCAAGTTTTGGTGATTGACCAATCAACTTAACACGCTATGAAAATTAATCAGTAACAATTTCCCTGAAACATGAGATGGGCTTTATAGTGCTATTGTCACATGTATCACTTTTTCATCTAAATTAACTGGGAATGACCAGTGCGGCAGGCAAGTATAGATTTGCCGTACCTGTTAAGATGTTATGGTTCTTTCTGATTATCTGAGAATGGGGGAAGTGGGCAAAGCAAGAGCTTTCCACCGGCAGTCTGGAAGCGCCGGCTGGAGAGGCTCTATCCAGGTTCGTCGAATGCTCACCGGCTCAGTCCGGGCTTTTTTTCAACCAGTCATTGCTGTCCCATTTTTGGGGGCCACTACAGGGATCACCTTACCATCTATCTTAAGCAAAGCTCGAAAAACGCCTTGAAAACCATTCATAAAGAATATCAGCACTCTTACCTGGTAACGCTCAAACAGCCCTGAAGACGACGATGATAACCTGCTATCTTAAATACCGGATCGACCCCTATAAGACAAAAGAGTTTGAGAACTATGCCGGAATGTGGAATCCCCTGGTCAACAGATTTGGCGGAAATCATCATGGCTATTTTTTACCGCACGAAGGTGCAAACAACATTGCCTATGCCCTGTTCAGCCTTCCAAGTCTGGCGGATTATGAACGCTATCGGGAAAAGAGCAAAGTCGACGCCGAATGGGGGCCTTGAAAAATGAGAATTTTCGTTCAAGATCAAAGCGCGAGGAAAATTTTCCCGCAGGCATATGATTGATATTCCGAGGATAAAATTTTTTGAGCAACGATGAGATTGGGCGAAAAGGCCATTTTGCAAGGCTCCCGAATGTCTTGCGGCATTTGCATATGCGAAGCAGACAAGGTGCATAATCAGCCACGAGCGTAGCTTTATGAAACCAGTGTTTGGATAATTGAAATGAAAAGACTTCTTCTTATCATCCTGCTTGTTTTACCGCTCCCAGCCTTCGCCGAAGGTTGGATGGACCCCTATGGCTATCCTCTGCCAGATACGGAAAACAGGAAGACCATCGCTGGTTTTTCCGGCTGGCTGCTGATTACCTCCGATCCGGACTGGAAAGAGAAAATCGACTCCACGAAGAGTGTTCCGCCGCGATTGACCACGGTGAGTGAAATTGGCCTGGGAGAGAAAATCACCATTCTGACTCTCTACAAAAATCCGCAAACCGACACGAACAATAGAATTGATCTCACCTGTGATTTGAAAATAACCATGCCGGACGGCACCCTCTCCTCTGACGAAACTGACCTTACATGCGCCAGTGAAGAACTGATCGGTCCTGCCGACAATATTCGCAGGACATATCTGGTCATTGATTTTATCGCGGAGCTGAAAGACCCCTATGGGATATATACCATCGAGATCATCCTGAAAGACCGCAATGCAAAGATAGAAATCCCTTTGAAGGAACGCTTTGCATTGGTCAGCAGGGCGACCCTTACCTGAATTCGTGTGAAACCACCGACACACAGCTCAATTCACAAGTGCGCCGCCGGCCCGGATGCTGGAATTTGAACTCCGCCTGGAAGAGTGAGAAAGAAAACCTGGGGTAGACAGTCTGAGGTGGACCCCAAGTCAAGGACAATTTTCCCCTGAATTTAAGTTATTTCCCTTTCCTTTATTCGCAGCGGATTAGCGCTGCCCCAGTTCCTCTTTCCGGTACCATTTCGGTGGAGCGAAGCGGAGCCGAAATGGTACCGGAGCTATCCGTGTTGAAATGATCCTTTATTTCCGCACCCCCGCCCGTGCCCGCTCGATAGACTGATGTGGGCGTAAGATAGCCCAACGCCTGATGGGGGCGCTCGTCGTTATAATAGGTGAAATACGCTCGGAGGCCACGGTACAATTCGGCAAAGAACTCGTACCCCTTGAGGTAAATATCCTCATATTTGACGCTGCGCCACAACCGCTCGACGAAAATATTATCCAATGCCCTGCCCCGTCCATCCATGCTGATCGCAATCTTCGCATCCGTAAGCACCTTCGTAAAAGCCGTACTGGTAAATTGAGCCCCCTGGTCAGTGTTGAATATCTCAGGCGCACCATACGTACGGAGTGCTTCTTCCAGGCAGTCGATACAGAAGCCTGAATCAAGTGTATTTGACAACCGCCAGGCCAAGACCCGACGAGAATACCAGTCCATGATCGCCACCAGATAGGCAAACCCGTGGGCCAACCGGATATAGGTGATATCGGCGCTCCACACTTGGTCTGGTCGCGTAATGGCCACACCACGCAGCAGGTAAGGATAGATCTTATGGGTGGGATGCGGTTTGCTGGTATGAGGTCCGGGCAGCATGCCGGCAAGTCCGAGTACCTTCATCAAACGCTGTACCCGCTTACGGTTGACCTGATACCCAGCATCACGTAACGATAAGACCATTCTCCTGCTGCCGTAAAAGGGACGGCGGGTGTACTCGGCATCAATTAACCTCAGCAGTTTCAGATCCAGCTCGCTGACCGGAGTGTCACCCTTCCAGCACCGATAGACCCCTGAGCGGGTTACTCCGGCCAGTTCACACTGGCGACTCAGCGATAGAGCTGAGGATTCGCCTGCTGGAGCAGGCTCTATCCAGGTTTGTCGAACGCTCATCGGCTCAGTCCGGACTTTTTTTTCAACCAGTCCAGCTCCATGTTCAACCGGCCGATTTCCGTGTATAATCTATCCGGCTCAGTGGCTTCGTCGCGTTTTTTGCGTCCCCGCTTGGTTTCAAACAGTGTCCCGGCTTGTTCGGTGATCGCCTTTTTCCAGTGGCCGACTTGCACCGGATGGACACCGTATGCCTGGGCAATTTCGTTAGTAGTCTGTACCCCACGGATCGCCTCCAAGCCAACCTTTGCCTTGAATGCCGCGGTGTAGGTCCTGCGCCTTTTTTCTGTCATTTTTCAGTATCCCCGTTATGGTGAGGAAAATAACTTAATTTGCTGTCCCATTTTTGGGGTCCACTATAGTCACCCCAGCACAAAGACCAGAATAAAATAACGTGTTTGTCAAATATTGATGAGCCCGTAAAAACCTTGAATTTGCTTGCTAACGTCATTCCCGCGAAAGCGGGAATCCAGTAATTTCAAATGATTATGGGTTTCGATTCAACTCCACAATAACCGTAATTGGGGTTTTTACGATGCCATCAAATATTGACCCTCTTTTAAACCTCTTTTGCCACCGGCGTGGTGAAGTAGTACAGATGAGTCCGCATGAAGCGCAACGATACAAGGAACGCAGCTCAGTGGATTGTTTCAACGGACGGCTCAAAGAAGGTTTCGGCGGTCGTACTGTGATGGTTCGCGGTGCCGCCAAGGTGATGATGCACTTGATGTTTGGGATTGTCACATTGTTCGCGGATCGGTTTATAAAATTGACGGGGTACTGACGTCGACAAGACGTTAGATTACTTTTGCAAGAGGCTCTCCGATTCAAGATGTAAACTATTGGCTACAGTTGGATTGAACTTGCCCTGTTGTACATATAACGCTACACTCCGCAATACCGTGCATTTACGGGTTGCTTTCCTAACAAAATGTGGCGCACAAATGGAAATTGCTATGGAAGACGAAGATTACCGATATGTGGGTTTTTCGTCTTGTAGGAAATCGAACAGCTGTAAAGTAACAAGAACGATCAGACTGGCTATTGGGTGGACGTCGGCTAGGCTTGAGGGTATGGATTATGAATAACGGCATCCAGATTCCGCGCGAAAGGATTGAGGCTTTCTGTCGTGCCCACGGCATATGCCGTCTGGCACTGTTTGGGTCGGTGCTGCGTGAAGACTTTGGACCGGAGAGTGACGTTGACGTGCTCATTGAGTTTCATCCCGGCGTTCGGATCGGACTCGCCTTTATCCGGCTGCAGGACGAGTTGTCCGAGATTCTTGGCTACCCAGTTGACCTGAACACCCCGGGAAGCATAAGCAGATATTATCGGGATCAGGTACTCGACGAAGCGGAGGAACTCTATGTCGCGGCATGAGGATTCGGTATTCCTGTGCCAGATGATTGATCACATTGAGGAGGCTGCCGCGCTTGCCCAGGTCAGAACACGTGAGGATTTGGAATCTGACAGATTGTTTTTTCTTGCGCTCTTGAAACTGGTCGAGATTGTCGGTGAGGCGGCAACGCGTGTTTCCAGGGAGACGCAAGTCGCGTATTCCGAGATTCCCTGGCGAGAAATCATTGGGACCCGTAACCGGCTCATTCACGGATATGACGCCGTGGACTGCGACATCCTGTGGGAGATAGTGGTGACGGACTTTCCACCGTTGTGCGAACAGCTCAAAGCAGCAGTGGATGCAACTTCCGAAGCGAGACCGCAAGACAAGGGAGTTCCGCATTGAATGAGTAGTGAGCTTAAAGGAATTGCAGGTCCCATCTCATGGGCTTCCATGTCCGGTAAAGTCAAGAAGAAAAAGGGGGGCTCTCTAACCCAGGCGCACTATGGCCTTCGAGGTCGTGACATGGGCTTACGAGTGATCGGTGGGCGGACTATCGGTGGTCTGCGCCGTCTGCAGCCGGTTGTCGTCATCGTAGCTCCGTTTGGTGTCTTTGTCTTTTAAACATCAAAACAGAGTCGTAGCCTTTTGCACCGCCATTTGTTTTCCGTGATTTTTTCCGAGTTATTTCAATTATTTACCGTAACTGATCCCAGTCGACAACCGTGTTGAGTTGGACAAGTGGGTTAACGGCTTTATCGATGCGTGCCAGTCGTGTGCTGTAGTCGAAGAGCCCGTGTTGGAGTATGATAGAGTCCCTCACCTGGATTACATGGCATGATTTTTTATTTATCCATCTGAATTTACAATATTTTTATCAATCTTGCTCCATTGTTATTGGCCCTTTTGCGCTAGTTTGGTAATTTCCAAGGAACCATGTAGTTTTCCGGTTCATCGACTCATCACACGTACTGAGGGGTATGCCATGAATGAGCTTCCTTCCTACGAGCAGTTGGGGCTGTTTTATCTGGGCAAGCAGCGCTCAGCGGGCGGTGACGCTGAGAGCTCGGCGCCGCTGCTGTTTCGCAGCAAACATCTGACCACCCATGGGGTGATCATCGGGATGACCGGCAGCGGTAAGACCGGTCTGGGCATCGCCCTGATCGAGGAGGCGATTATGGACGATATCCCGGTGATCGTCATTGATCCCAAGGGCGATATGGCCAATCTGCTGCTCAGCTTTCCCGACCTTTCCGCCGCCGATTTCAAGCCCTGGGTGGATGAGGCCGAGGCGGCGCGTAAAGAGCTGAGTGTCGAGCAGCTGGCGGCGCGGACGGCGGCGCAGTGGCGCGACGGGCTGGCGGCATGGGGGCAGGGTGCGGCGCGACTGGCAAGGTTTAAGCAAAAAAGCGCGATAACGGTCTACACTCCCGGTTCCACCACCGGAGTACCGGTTTCGGTGGTTTCCGGTTTTGCCGCGCCTGATGATGCCACCATGGCGGACGGGGATGCAATCAACGCGCTGGTGGGTGGCCAGGTCTCGGGCCTGCTGCACCTGATCGGCGTGAACAGCGATCCACTCACCGGTCGCGAGCACATTCTTGTCTCATCAATTGTGCTGCATTATTGGCGGCGGGGCGAGGATGTGTCGCTGGAGCGGCTCATCGGGGCCATCGCCGATCCACCTTTTGACCGGGTAGGGGTGTTCGGCATGGCCCAGTTTTACCCGCAAAATGAGCGCATGAAGCTGGCCATGGCGCTCAACAACCTCATTGCCGGGCCATCGTTTGCCCCGTGGCTGGCGGGAGAACCACTCGACCCCCAACATCTTCTCTATGGGGCGGACGGCAAGCCGCGCACCGCCATTTTCTCAATTGCCCATCTCAGTGAAGAGCAGCGGATGTTTTTCGTAACCCTGCTGCTCAATCGCATGATCGGATGGATGCGCCGTCAGCCGGGCACCTCCTCGCTGCGGGCGCTGATCTACATGGATGAGATATTCGGCTATTTTCCGCCGGTGGGTAATCCACCCTCAAAACAGCCGATGCTGCTGCTGCTCAAGCAGGCACGGGCCTATGGGATCGGGGTGGCGCTGGCCACCCAGAACCCCGTTGATCTCGACTACAAGGGGCTGGCCAATATCGGCGGCTGGTTCATCGGTCGTCTGCAGACCAGTCAGGATCGGGACAGGGTGCTGGATGGACTTACCGGTGCCGGCATGGTGCGTGCCGAGGCGGCCACTATGCTTGCCGATATGAAAGGGCGCCATTTTCTATTGAATTCCGCCCATCTCGATACACCGCTGATTTTTGAGACCCGGTGGGTGATGTCGTATCTCAAGGGGCCGATAAGCCTCACGGAGATCGGCGCCTTGATGCAGGGCCATGTATCGCCTGAACCACCACCCGAAGCGTCCGACTTTAGCGGCGGGCCCGCGGCGACATCACCGATTCTCGACCACCCGCCGCCGCTCAATGAGGCCATCGAGCAGCGCTTTAGGTTCAGTCCCGCACCGCCGGAAGAGATGGTGTTTGCGCCCTGGCTGGTGGGCCGTGCCTCGGTGCGGTTTTTCAAGGAGCGTGCCGCTATCGATGAGATTAAACAGGTGGAACTGCGCCTTTATCTCGATGAAGTGAGTGCTGATTTCAACTGGCGCGAGGCGAAAGCCTCAGATGTACTGGCCACGGCGCAGCCCGGCTCGGGCCCTTCCGGCGCCCGGTTTTACACGCTTCCCGCCCAACTGAGCACGCTGCAATCGCTTTCTTCGGTGAACAAAACTTTTGCCGATTATCTCTACCAGCATGAGCGACTAGAGCTGTGGCACGCCCCCGCCTTGAAGCTTGAGGGAAAGCCGGGCGAGAGTGAAGCGGCGTTTCGGGTGCGTATATCGGAGGTATTGCGAGAGAAAAAAGAGGCGGAGGCACAAAAGCTGCTTAGCCGATTTGCCCGCCGTATGCAAACCCTGGAAAAACGTCGCGAAACCGCGTTTGCCAGGGTAGACAAGGAGAGACAAGATGTCAGCCTGAAGACCACCGACACCCTGATATCCTTTGGCAGCGCGGTTCTCGGCGCCTTTTTAGGGCACAAGACCATATCCTCGGCCACCATGACGAGAACGGCGGGCGGGCTGCGCAAGGCCGGGCAGTTGTCCCGAGAAAAAGCCGATGTGCGCCGCGCCGAAGAGCAACTGGCGCGGGTAGAAGACGATATCAGTGCACTGCTGGTCGAGCAGGATCAGGCGATCGCCGAATTGGGGCGTCGGTTCGATCCGGCCACGGTGGCGGTTGAAACAACAAGCGTCAAGCCGCGTCGCCGGGATATATTTGATCTTACCATGTGTCTGGTATGGGATATGGTGCACACCGGCAAGGAAACAGAGCGAAATCGGATTGCGGAAGATGTCTGATTCATACCTATCCGTCTCTATCGATGAGGCCCATGAGTTGTGTCGCGCCGCCCTGATCGAGGTGGGGGTGGCTGAGGAGCATGCCAAAATCGTCGCCGCCGCCCTGGTACGAAGTGAGATGGACGGCCAGGTGGGGCATGGCTTGTCGAGGATGCCTTCCTATGTGCTGCAGGTTCAGGCCGGCAAGGTCAACCGCCGGGCGCGGCCGCGGCTGGAGCGCGTCAAACCGGGGCTGTTGCGTGTTGATGCGGATTTTGGTTTTGCCTTTCCGGCCATTGCAATGGTGCTTCCCGAGTTGGCAACAATTGCCAAGGATAACGGTATCGGCGCCGCCTCTATCTATCATTCCCATCATTTCGGGGTGGCCGGGCACCCCTGTGAAGATCTGGCCACTATGGGGCTGGTTTCGTTTCTCTACGGTAATGCGCCCAAGGCAATCGCCCCCGTCGGCAGCAGCGAGAAGGTGCTTGGCACCAATCCCATTGCCTTTGCCGCACCCCATTCCCCCCACCCGCTGGTTGTCGATTTTGCCGTTTCCACCGTGGCCCGGGGTAAGATTTTGGCCGCCCGGCAACAGGGCAGGCAGATCCCGGCGGGCTGGGCACTGGGACCCGATGGCGAGCAGACAACCGCCCCGGAGATCGCCCTGCAGGGTTCGATGGTGCCCATCGGCGGCGCCAAGGGGGCCGCCCTAGCGCTGATCGTAGAGGTTATGTCGGCCTGTCTGGCCGGCGCCGCTCTGGGGGTGGAGGCCAGTTCATTGTTTGACGGCGAAGGCGGGCCGCCGGATCTGGGTCAGGTACTCATCGCCATCGATCCCGGGCCACTGTCGCGCCGGCTCTTTAGTGATCGTATGGCAGCCCTTGCCACGGTGTATGAGCATATCGACGGAGCCCGGTTTCCCGGCGAAAGCCGTCTGGCTAAGAGAGAGACGGCCAAGAAAAATGGACTGACACTCCCTGCCTCTCTGGTTCAAGCAATCAAAAACCTGACAAAACAACCATGATTGACTCCCATGACCTTGGGCTTTTGTTGGCCTCCAAGATACCGGTCATCGTTATCGAGAGCTACGAGGAAAGGCTGGTGCTTGATATGGTATCCGGCCTTGCCCACAAGAAAAGGCTGCCCTGTTTTGTCTGGACAGTCACCGAAGGGCTGACTGACAGCAACCTGCATCAGTTGGAAATGCAGAACGGGCCGGTATCAGACAATGTCCGGGATAACCAAGGCTTTCGAGATCCCAATAAGATCCTGTACGACATCAAAAAGTCCAGTAGGCCCGGAATTCACTTGCTATGTGACTTTCATCCCTACCTTGAGAACGAGCCCGGAAGAGTTCGGCTGATAAAAGATATCGCTCTTCGATACAGATATATTCGTCAGACCATCATCTTCGTCAGCCATGAGTTTCCGGTTCCACCGGAGTTCAAACATCTCACCGCTCGCCTGGAAATTGCTTTGCCCACAAGGGATCAGTTGGTCAATATGGTCAAGGATGAGTCGCTGCAGTGGGCGCGCGAAAATAGCGGGACTAAGATTAAAACCAATCCGGAATCCTTCAACTATTTTGTAAAAAATTTGCAAGGCCTCACCTTCACCGAGGCAAAGCGGCTCATTCGCAGGGCAATAGATGACGGCTCAATCACCAAGTCGGATGTGCCGGACCTCAACAAGACGAAGTTTCAGTTAATGAACCAGGAAGGTGTGCTCGCCTATGAGTATGACATCCCCTCTTTTCATGATGTTGGCGGACTGCACAACCTGAAACAATGGTTGGAGAAAAGATCGGTGGTCTTTCACTCAGCCGTCGGCCTCGACATTGATCACCCCAAAGGGATCCTTTTGATTGGTGTGCAGGGAAGCGGCAAAAGTCTTGCTGCCAAGGCTGTGGCCTCGCAGTGGGGACTGCCGCTGCTGCGCCTTGATTTCGGCACCCTGTATAATAAATACTTTGGTGAAACAGAGAAGAATCTGCGGGAATCCCTGAAGCTCGCCGAGGCCATGGCCCCCTGCGTGCTGTGGATGGATGAAATCGAAAAAGGGATAGGCCCGGATGACAGCGATCAGGGCGTCTCCAAGCGATTGCTGGCCTCGCTGTTAACCTGGATGGCGGAGCGAACCAGTTCCGTATTCATCGTGGCCACCGCCAACGACATCCGCAAACTGCCTCCCGAGTTGATTCGCAAGGGCAGGGTTGATGAGATCTTTTTTATCGACCTGCCTGACCATGAAACAAGACAAAAAATATTTTCCATCCATATGAAAAAGAGAGGCATTGACCCTAACAGCCAGAATCTGAGACTTCTGGCCGAGAATACGGAGGGGTTTTCCGGAGCTGAAATAGAGCAAAGTATCGTCTCGGCACTATACAGCAATGAAGGCAACAGAGAGGGAGTAACCCCGGCGCGGATTCTTTTGGAAATAAAAAACACGGTGCCTCTCTCCGAACTCATGGATGATGAGATACAACAATTGCGGAGTTGGGCGGCAACGCGCACGGTTTCGGCGCATTAGTACGCTATCGCTGAATCGGCTACTTCTTTTTATCTATGCGCCCCGGGTATGGCTGTATTCCGTGGGCTGAATACCCAGTTTTTTTATGCGATACTGCAGGGTTGAGCGCGGCATCCCAAGCAGGCCGGCGGCACCCTTTTTGCCGCCGACTATGCCTCTGGTCGCGGTCAGGGCACGCACGATATGGCCGCGTTCAGCCTCATCCAGGGTGGGGATACCCTGGTGCGGTGATTGTGAGGGCAGGGGAAACATGGCGGTGATGTCGTCGGCGTGTATTGTCGCACCCGGCTGCAGGATGATGAACCGCTTTACCATGTTCTTGAGTTCGCGGACGTTGCCTGGCCAGGCATGGTTCATCAGCATGTCCAGGGCGTCTGAGGTGTAGCGTGGGGCGCTGCGATGCATGTCGGCTGCTTCGCGGGTGTTGATGTTTTCTATCAGCAGCGGAATATCTTCGGCTCGCTCACGCAGCGGCGGCACGGTAATGGTCACCGTCTCAAGGCGGTAAAAGAGATCGTTTCTAAACCAGCCGTCTTCGACGCCGGCCCGCAAATCCTTGTTGGTGGCGGCAACGATCCGCGCATCTACTGGAATCGAGCTGCTCTCACCGACGCGCTCGAATTTTCCTTCCTGCAACACTTGGAGCAGTTTTGCCTGCTGGGCGATGGGCAACTCTCCGATTTCGTCTAGAAAGATGGTGCCTTTGTCGGCCAGTTCGAATCTTCCCATGCGTGCTTTTTCGGCGCCGGTAAAGGCGCCTCTGGCATGGCCGAAGAGTTCGCTTTCAAAAAGTGAGGCGGTAAGCCCCGGACAATTGGTCTTGATAAAGAGGTGATCGCCACGGCCGCTCATTTCATGAATGAGGCGGGCGAGGTAGTCCTTGCCCGTCCCGGTTTCGCCGGTGATCAGTATGGTCTCATCCGTAGCTGCTACCTGCCTCAGAACGTCCATGACCTGCTGCATGTTCCTGGAGGCGTAAAAGAAATCGGCCCTGCCTGTTTCCCGCGCATTGGCCAGCAGGTATTCCTTTTCTCCCTGCAGATGCTGGTTGGAATATTTCAGCATATTATAGGCCAGCATATTATCCACCGCGATGGCAATCTGCTGCGAGGTGTCGATCAGCACCTCGGTCAATTCGGTGAGTGCCGACGGTTTTTCTCGGTAGCTGAAATGAATGGTGCCCAGCACCCGATCCCGGACGATCAGGGGAAATACCATGGTTGAGGTCAGTCCCGCCTTGACCAGTTCGCCGACTGAGCGCAGATCGGTATATTTTCTGAGATCGTCGAAAATGGCCGGTTGTTTTGAGTTGATGGCGATCCGGGCGACGGCGCCGTTGGTGAGCGGTCGTGATTTATGGGCGATAACCCCGCCCGGCTGAATGCCGTCGGCGGCGGCGAAATAGGTGATTATCTGCCGGTCGGAATCATACAAGATGATTGAGAGCCGGTCATATTTGAAATAGCGGTGCAGTTCTTTGGCAAGAGAAGCAAACAACCCCTCGCGGCTCTTCTTGGTGGCAATGGCGTTATTTATTTCAAGCAGGAGCTTGTAACGGGTTTCGGTATTCCAGTTCATGCCGGTATCCGTGCAGTGGTTGATAGTGTCATCCATACCAATAAGTCGGGCAGGATTCAAGCCCATTATTGGGCACACCGCCCAATAATGGGCTTGAATCTTTCGGCACGTGGTTTGTTGATAGGTAATATAAGAAGTAATTATAAAAGGTTGCGGGATGCCCTTAGGGTGGCGCGGTTATTGCAAAAGTAAACCTCACACCAACGGGGGGAAAATGGGCATTGAGTTGAAATATGGTCGGGGGACTGTAGAGATCGACATACCCGAGCCGGCTTACGCGGATATTCTGGCGCCGGCCACGGCCGTCCCGGTTGCCTCGCCTGCCCAGGCGCTTGCCGCCGAGCTGGCCCGTCTGGAAATAGACGACCCAGATCTGATCCCGTTAATCAGAAACGGCGAGAAAGTGGCAATCGTCATTCCCGATGAGACGCGCCCGCTACCGGTGGCCCAGATTCTGCCGCCATTTCTGCAGTGGCTTTTTGCGAAAAATACTTCCCTGCTTCCCAACCACATCACCATCATTGTCGGCGGTGGCCTGCATCCGCCGGTTACCCAGACGGAGTTGAACCGCCTGGTCGCTCCGGAGATTGTCGGCGGCTGTGTGGTGCTCGCTCATGATGCGCTGCACAGTGCCATGATCGATTACGGCGTTACCAGCCGCGGGACTCCCGTGCAGGTAAATCGTGCCTTTGCCGAGGCCGATCACAAGATCGTCATCGGCCAGATCGATCCCCATCAGTTCGTCGGTTTTACCGGTGGTGCCAAGGGGGCGGTCATCGGCTGCGGCGGCAAGGCGACCATCGAACACAATCACAGCCTGATGTTCAGCGACAATGCGCTGGTGGGCAGGCTTGCCGGCAATCCGGTGCGTGAGGATCTCAACGAGGCGGGCGAGATGATCGGCATCGATCTGGCGGTCAATGTGGTGATGGCCCCGGACAACAGCATTGTCGCGGTGTTTGTTGGGCGGCCCCTTGCCGTCCTCAGCGAGGGGGTGAGGGTCTGCGCCGACATATACGGGGTTGAGATCACCGAGCCGTACGACATTATTGTCGCCAGTTGCGGCGGCTACCCCAAGGATATCTGTCTCTATCAGGCCCAGAAAGGACTCAACCTCGCCTCTCAGGCGCTCCGGGAAGGGGGCAATATCCTGCTGCTTGCCGCCTCTTCCCAGGGGGTCGGTGATGATGTCTACTTTGATTATGTTTCTCGCTTTGCCTCTCCCGGCGAGGTGATGGCGGAGTTTAAACGAGAGGGTTTCAGAATGGGCGCCCATAAGGCGTATCTGTTCGGCAGAACCCTGAGCCGTTTTGATGTGGCGGTGTTTTCCGATCTCGATCCGGCAATTCTTCGCACCTGCCACCTGCGTTCGGCGGAGCCGTCGGAGATTTTGCACGAATGGGTGGCCGGCGCCGCGTCGCCCCCGAGAATCGGTATCGTCCCCAATGCAAACACAACCTATTTTTATAAAACTGCATAAAGGGGGAAGGGGCAGTGGCTGATACACCACTGTCCATAAGCAACGCGAAGTATGAAAGCCGGCGGGAAGAAGCTGTGCCCGGTTGCGCACCGAATGAGAGAAGACGGTTCGTATCCCGGGCAAGATGAAGGGGAAATCCCCTGAAAACGAAGGCCTGTATGGATTCACATTAACCCACACAAAGAGGAGTAAGATATGGTACCGGATTTTCTCGTACACGAAGCCGCGGACGGGGTTGGTGTCGTGGTGGTGGAGGGGCTTGAGGCCAACCAGGAGATCACCGGCTGGGTGATGAAAGAGGATCAGACGATTACCGTGAAGATTCTCGATGCCATTCCAATCGGTCACAAGGTCGCCTTACAGGATTTCGCCGAAGGCGACACCGTAATCAAATACAATACCGACATCGGCAAGGTCGTCGCACCGATCAAAAAAGGCGAGCACCTGCATGTTCATAACGTCAAAACCAAGAGGTGGTAACAATGGACAAACAATTTTATGGATATCGCCGCGAAAACGGCCGGGTCGGGGTTCGCAACCACGTCATCATCCTTCCCCTGGACGACCTTTCCAATGCCGCCTGTGAAGCGGTTGCCAATAACGTCAAGGGAACCCTGGCCATTCCCCATGCCTATGGCCGGCTTCAGTTCGGCGAGGATCTCGAACTGCATTTCCGCACCCTGATCGGCGCCGGCTGTAACCCGAATGTGGCGGCGGTGGTCGTTATCGGCATTGAACCGCAGTGGACCGATCGTATTGTCCAGGGCATCGCCCAAACCGGCAAACCGGTACAAGGCTTTGCGATTGAAAAAAATGGCGATTTCAACACGATTTGCGCCGCTTCCCGGACGGCCATGGAATTTCTCCAGGCGGCCACCGAAAAACAGCGTGAACAATGTGATATCAGCGAGTTATGGGTCTCCACCAAATGCGGCGAGTCGGATACCACCTCGGGCATTGCCACCAACCCCACCGTCGGCAACGCCTATGACAAGCTCTATGAAATGGGTAATACCCTGCTCTTTGGTGAAACCACCGAGCTTACCGGCGGTGAGCATCTGGTGCTGGCCCGGTGCGCCAACGACCAGGTACGCAAGGACTTTCAGTTTTTCTTCGACCGCTACGCCAAAGTCGTTGACGATAACAAGACCAACGATCTTTCCGATTCTCAGCCCACCAAGGGCAATATCGAGGGCGGCCTGACCACTATCGAGGAAAAGGCCCTGGGCAATATTCAGAAAATCGGCACCAAACCGCCGGTTGTCGGGTGTCTGGAAAAAGCGGTTGAGCCCACCGGTCCGGGCCTCTGGTTTCAGGATTCATCCTCAGCCGCGGCGGAGCAGGTGACCTTGTGCGCCGCTTCCGGCTTTGTCGTTCATTTCTTTCCCACCGGGCAGGGTAACATCATCGGCAACCCGATCCTGCCGGTTATCAAGCTCTGCTCCAACCCGCGCACACTGAGAACCATGTCGGAGCACTTTGATGTGGATGTATCCGGTCTGGTGCGCCGCGAAATAAATCTCGATGAGGCCGGTGACAAGCTGCTTGACATGATGATGCGGACCGCAAATGGCCGCCTGACGGCGGCCGAAGCGCTGGGCCACCGTGAGTTTATCATGACCAAGCTGTATGAGAGCGCCTGATCGTTACACGGTATTGGTGGGCCGACGCGATACGGCCAATCCGGTTCGGCCCGCCGATTTATTTAAAGAGCCATCATCAATGAAAACACAATATGGTGTGGAGGAGACCATGAGAGTAAAAATCGACACACGTTTTTTGATTGGGCTGATCAGTGCCTTTCTGCTGTCGGTCGCTTCGTTCGTTCATGCCGATGATTACCCGACCAAGCCGGTCAGTTACGTGATTCCTTTCGGGCCGGGCGGGGAATCTGATATTACCGCCCGTCACCAGCAGCCGTATTTCAAGAAATTATATGGCCAAGATCTGGTCATTTCCTACAAGCCGGGGGGCGGCGGTGCGGTTGGCTGGGCGCAGTTGAACAAGATGAAGGGTGACGGCTACAACATCATGGGCATCAATCTCCCGCATATCATCATTCAACCGAATCAGAAAGACGTCGGGTTCAAGACGGAGGATATCACCGGGGTATTTATGTTCCACTACACCCCTGACGCCATTGTCGTCAACAACGACAGTGAGTTTCAGACACTGGCGGAGATGGTTGCCTATGCCAAGGAGAATCCGGGTAAATTAACCTTTTCCGGTTCCGGCAAAGGCACCGCCAATCATCTCGCCCAGCTGCGTTTTGACAAGATGGCGGGAATCAAGACCACCTATGTCGCCTTCAAGGGAACCGGCAAGGCGGTTGCCGCTCTGCTGGGTGATCAGGTACGAGCGGAATGGGGCTACACCTCGGTGGGCGCCCAACATGCCGAAAACGTCCGTATGCTCGCCGTGGCCATGGAAGAGCGTCATCCAAAATTCCCCGATGTCCCCACCTTCAAAGAGCTGGGCTATGACCTTGTCTCCGGCGCGTATCGCGGAATTGCCGTACCCCAGTCGACGCCGGAGCCGATTCGGAGGCAGCTTTCAGAGATGATCGGTGAGATCAATGCTGATCCCGAGTTTCGGGCGCGGATGGAAAACGACGGTATGGCACTGCTCGATGTGGATTACGACGGCTATACCGAATTTATCGAGAAGATGTCCGCTATCTATCTGGAAGCGGCGCGGGAAGCCAACATCATTCAGTAGTAACGGAAAAAACCTGTAGTACACTCCGGGCCGGTCTGTGACGGCCCGGAGGCTCGATCCAGTAAGGAGATAGACCAGTCGTTAACCTCTTAGGGAGGGTGTATGCCCGGATTTGAGTATCTTGTTGCCGCGCTGACCCTGTGGCACATCTTTCTCGCACTATCAGGGGTGATTGCGGGAACGGTGATCGGATCTCTGCCGGGATTGACCGCCACCATGGCTGTTGCCGTGCTGGTGCCCATCACCTTTTCCATGGCGCCCAGTTCGGCCTTGATCCTGATGGGGGCTATCTACACCGGGGCCATTTACGGTGGCGCCTATGCCGCTATTTTACTCAACACTCCGGGAACGCCGTCGGCAATCGCCACAACCTTCGACGGCTTTCCCATGGCCAGGCGCGGCGAAGGCGATCTGGCCATATCCATCGCCTGCCTCGCCTCGGTTACCGGCGGTTTTGTGGGGGCGGCGTTTCTGCTGATGTTGTCGCCACCGCTTGCCAAGGTGGCTCTGGCCTTTGGCCCGGTGGAATATTTCTGGCTGGCGGTGTTCGGTCTCACCCTGATTTCGGCGCTGTCGGAGGGAAATCTGCTCAAAGGGCTGATGGGGGCATGCTTTGGTTTACTGCTGGCCAGTGTCGGTATTGCCGAGATCAGCGCCGATGTGCGCTTTACCTTTGGCTCTCAGGTACTGCTGGGCGGAATCGAGACGGTATCGGCGCTGATCGGGCTTTATTGCATACCGGTGCTCATCGATCTGGTGGCCACCCCCGACAAACATCTCAAGGTAACCCATCAGCCCCGGGGATTCAGGTTTTTCGAGGCGCTGGCCATCTCCTGGAAGGCCAAGCTAAGCCTGCTGCGCAGCTCGGTGATCGGCACCCTGGTGGGTATTCTGCCTGGAGCGGGCGGCTCTATAGCCGGTCTGGTGGCCTATTCCGAGGCACGACGAACCTCATCGCGCCGGGAGCATTTCGGCAAAGGCGAGCCGGAGGGCATTCTTGCCACCGAATCGGCCAATAACGCCACCGTTGGCGGCGGGTTTATTCCCACCCTGGTGCTGGGTATTCCCGGCACCCCGCCCGACGCCGTTATTCTGGGGGCGCTGCTGATCCAAGGGGTTCGCACCGGGCCCAGCCTGTTCACCGAGGGCGGCTCGATTGTCTATACCTTCATTTATGGGCTCTTTATCGCCACCGCCCTGATGCTTCCGGTGGGTCTTGTTATCGGTCGCTACGCATACCGGACGATAATCACCGTGCCAAAGGCGGTGCTGGTGCCCACCGTGGCATTCATGACCATGATCGGAACGTATGCGATCAGAAACAGTGTTTCCGACATTATCATCATGATCGTGCTTGGCGTTATCGGCTGGATTCTAAACCGTTTCGGTTTCAGCCCCTCACCCATCGTTCTGGGCCTCATTCTGGGGCGTATCGCCGAACAGGGATTCGTCCAGGCGTGGACCATAGGGGCCGCCACCGGTGAGTTATGGAAGATGTTTTTCGGCCGGCCGATCAGCCTGGCAATTATCGTTTTCATTCTCTTTTCCCTGAGTTACCCGCTGCTCAGGGCACGCTGGTCACGCCGGGCCGGGAGAACATAGCCCATGACCACGCGCAGCCCCCAGCCCAAAAGAGATATCGGCGGTATGGCCACGGCCTGCGTGTTCATCGTCCTTTCCTGCATTGCGCTCTGGGACACCACCACGATGATGGACTCAGATTCCTATGTGTTTCCGCGAGCTATCGCCATCGCCCTGATTGTCTTCAGCCTTCTGCTGATCCTCTATAACCTGATCAGGCCCGGCGAACGGGCGCCAGTTACAGCGGGGGGTGAGTCGACACCACGGCGGGTTATGCTGGTGGCGGTGATGCTGTTGAGTTGTTTTGCCATGCCGTGGCTCGGTTTTCTGCTCTGCGGCATGGTGAGCTTTGGCTTGTTGATGATGGTATCCATGTATGAACCGTGGACAACGAAGCGGCGCCTGATCTATCCGGTGGTGGCGGTGGCCGTTGTCGCCGGGTTTTATACCCTGTTCAGCACGTTTCTCATGGTGCCGTTACCGGTTGGTTTTTTATTTGAATAATGGTGGTCGGCACGGGTCTGATAAGCCTTTTTTGGTAAAACCGGCAGTAACCAGGCAGCGTGTGCTGTTGTGGTTCCCCGGCAAGTGCGTAATTAAGAACAACGGAGGGATGCATGCCACATGGATATAACGGAAAAATCCTCGCGGTAAATCTCAGCGATGAAACCATCGAAGTCAGAGAGCTCGATGAACGGTGGTACCGCACCTACTTCGGTGGATCAGGAATCATCGGCAAGATTTTGTGCGATGAGGTGGCGGCCGATGTCGATCCGCTGGGGCCCGATAATGTTCTCGTTTTTGCCTGCAGTGTTGTTACCGGGGCGCCCCTGGCGGGATTCAACCGCTATGCAATCGGCGCCAAATCCCCCCTGACGGGTGGGTTCGCCCGCACCGAGGCGGCCGGCTTCTGGGGGCCGGAGCTCAAATTTGCCGGTTTTGATGCAATCATCATCAGGGGCACAGCCGCCAGACCGGTCTATCTGTGGATCACCGACGGTGAGGCTCAGATTCGCGACGCCGCCGGCTTGTGGGGACTTGATAACTGGCAGACCCTTGAACAACTCAAAGCCGATGTCGCCGAGCCCAAGGCGCGGATTGTCAGCATCGGTCCCGCCGGTGAAAATCTTGTTTCATATGCCTGCGTGCAGACCGATCTTGAGCATTTCAACGGGCGCACCGGCATGGGCGCCGTCATGGGCGCCAAAAACCTTAAGGCCATCGGTGTGCGCGGCACCGGCAAACTGAGCCTGGCGGACCCCGACAAGGTGAAGGAAATCGGCACGTGGCATCGGGAACGGATCAAGACCCATCCGCCGAATATCGGCCTGCACAAGGTTGGTACCCCCGGACTGGTAAAGGGGGTAAACGATGCCGGATTTTTCCCTACCCGAAATTTTCAGCAGGGGCAGTTTGAGGGTGCCCAGAAACTGGCCGCTGATGCTTATCACGACACCATTTTCGATTCCCGGGGTACCTGTTTTCAATGCACCGTTGCCTGTAAGCGCAGGGTTGCCCTGGATGACGAGACCTACCCGCTGGACAAGCGGTTTGGCGGCCCCGAATATGAATCCATCGCCGCGTTTGGTTCCATGCTGGCCATCGACGATCTGCCGGCGGTGGCCTATGCCAATCAGCGCTGTAACCTGCTGGGGCTTGACACCATCTCCACCGGCGGGGTGATCGCCTTTGCCATGGAGTGTTTTGAAAACGGGATTATCACCACCGAGGATACCGGTGGTAAATCCCTTGCCTTCGGTGACGCTGAGGCCCTGACCTGGCTGGTGGAAGAGATCGCGGCGAAACGAGGCCTCGGCGAGGTTCTCGCCATGGGCGTCAAACAAGCTGCCGCGAAAATCGGCAACGGCGCCGAACGCTACGCCTTTCACATCAAAGGCCAGGAACTGGGACTGCACGATGGTCGCGGCAAGTCGGGCATGGGACTCGGCTTTGCCCTTGGACCAACCGGTGGGGATCATATCGAGACGCCGCATGACGTTGCCTTCCAGGGGGAGGGGATCAGTAAGCTCAATCCTATGGGGCTGCTCGATCCCATTGACCCGGTAAAAATGGACGGCGCCAAGGTACGGTTTTTTTACGTTGGCCAGAAGGCGTGGGGAATCAACAACCTGCTTGGGCTCTGCAACTTCTGTTCGGTGCCGATCCACGCCATGACCTTCACCAGACTGGTTGAGGCGGTGCAGGCGATTACCGGTTGGGAGACCAGTCTGTATGAAATTGTCGACGGGGTCGAACGGGCAAATGTGCTGGCCCGGGTTTTCAATAACCGGTGCGGATTTACCCCGGATGACGACACCCTGATTCGCCGCTGGTTTGAGAAAATGGCGGATGGGCCGCTCAAGGGTGTACGCTTTGAGCCGGACCAATTCAGGCAATGGGTGAATCTCTATTATGAGATGAGTGGCTGGGACTCAGATGGCCGGCCCACCAGAGGAAAACTATTCCAACTTGGTCTTGACTGGCTGCCTGAGGCAAGTTTGTCGGTCTGATGATATGCGGCCTGATAACGCTTCTGATCAAGGTACCAACCCTGGTGGCGATAGATCAGCTATGGGCAGGGTTAAGTCTATAGAATCATATTAAAAATAATACAAGGGGGGGATGTGATGAAAATCGGTTTTATCGGCGTTGGTTTGATGGGTGGGCCGTTGGCCCGCAATCTCATCAGGGCTGGAAAAGAGGTATTGGTATACGATCTGAGCGAGGAAGCGGTACAGCGGACACTGGAAGCCGGCAGCAGTGGCGCCGCCGCCGCCGTGGCCGATCTGGCCGATTGTGGGCTTGTCTTTACATCTTTGCCGATGCCCGCCCATGTCCAGGGCGTCATGCTGGGGACGGACGGGCTCTACGAGAAGCTGGCCGGCGGTACCGTGCATGTGGAACTCAGCACCATAGATCCACAGACATCGGTGGCTCTGCGTGACAGTGCCGGCGCCAAGGGGATCGAGTTTTTGCAGTGCACCCTGGGCAAAACGCCCGCCCACGCGGAAAAGGCGGAGGAGCCGATGTTTATCGGCGGCGATAAGGCTGTTTTTGAGAAAATGGCCGATATCTGGCCGATTATCGGTGCACCGGCATATTACATGGGCGGGGTGGAGGCGGCCTGCGCCGTCAAGCTCATCAGTAATATGGTGGGCATGGGTAATCTGGCAATTCTCGCCGAAGGCATACGGGTCGGTGAGCAGGCCGGGATCGAGAAAAATCTCTTGATCGAACTGCTCCAGGATACCGGCGCCAGAAGCTTTCAGATGGATGTGCGGGGGCCGTGGATTGCCGCCGGTGATTTTAACAATCGCTTCGGTCTCGATCTGGCCCTCAAGGATGTTCGACTCGGCTGTGAGATGGCCCGGGCCTGGGGGCTGGATCTCGGCGCCATGGAAGCCGTGCTGGCGCTCTACAAATCCGCCTCGGAACAAGGATACGGCAAGGAAGACTGCAACGCGGTCTTCAAGGCCATCGGGACGACGAAACGCTCGTAGTCGAGCGCAGTGTGATGGGGATAACACCTCTAATGGGGATCTTGAAAAAGAAGCATTTTCGTTCAGGATCAAGGCGCAAGGGAAATGTTTCCGAAGGCATAGGTTGATATTGCCAGGATAACATTTTCAGAACAGCCATGAGATTGGGGGAAAGGCCATTCTGCATGGTTCCCTAATGCCATATGGAGATACCGAGAACATGAATACCGATGATACGAGAAATAACAATACTCCGGCAGCACGAATCGCACTGGCGGTATTTTTCTGCACGTTTGGGCTCTACCTGCTCAACGTATTGATTGGTAAGGCCAATATTGTCTATGGCTGGAAGATATTTCATTTTGGCAGCATCATGGAGTGCCTCATTTTATTCTCGGCTTCAGTGGCGTTCATCGCGGCCGCATTAATCAAAGAAGCGGCCTTTAATGCAGAACCACAACAATGAACCAAAAGAGGAGGGAAGTATCATGACGGAGAAAAAAGAAATACAAACATTGAAATCCGCTGATCGGCGCCGTTTCCTGGAGTTGAGCGGCAAGATCGGTTTCACCGCCGCGGCGGTGGCCCTCGCCCACGGCGCCCTGTGGTCCGATGAGGCGGCGGCAATGACCGCCAACGAGGAAAAAGAGCGGCAGGACAATGCCACATACACCATGAATGTGGCAACGGCATACATTCTTGGCGCCTCCCGCACCTATCCCATCATGCAGCTTGATTTCAAGGAAAACGTGCAAAATGCCACCAATGGGCAGGTATACGTCAAGCTCGCCCCGGGCGGCCAGCTCGGCGCCGGCAGCGCCCTTGTCCAGAAGGTGCAGGCGGGAACGATCCAGGCGGCGCAGCACTCCATCTCCAACTTTGCACCGTTTGCCCCGGCCGCGGATGTTATCAACATCCCCTACTGGTGTGGTGAAAACCAGCGCTTCATCAATCTGGTGACCTCGGATCAATGGAAGCAGGAGATCAATCCCAAGATTGAGGCAAAAGGGTTCAAGGCGCTCTGGTATGTCTGCATCGACCCGCGCACCTGTGCAGTCCGTAAGGGGGTTGATGGCCCCATTAAGACCCCTGATCAGTTGCAGGGCATCAAGTTCAGGGTGCCGGGTTCGAAGATTCTCCAGCAGTTCTACCAGCTGATCGGCGCCAACCCGACCCCGGTGGCCTGGGGCGAGACCTCATCGGCCATCAAGCAGGGCGTTGCCGATGCCCTTGACCCCTCAGTCCAGGCTCTGCTGGTCTTCGGCTTCAAGGATATCTTGTCCTCCATCACCTTCAACTCGGCGGTGCCCGATTCTCAGGTCTACTCCTGTAATCTGAAATGGTTCAAGAGTCTGCCGGGCGATGTTCAGGAAGGCATCGATTTTGCCAGCGAAATGACGAGCCGACAGAACCTTGCCAAGGTTCCCGCCGCCCGGGCCTACGCCATGGCCGAACTGGGCAAGGCCGGGGTTGAGTTCTACGTGCCCACCCCGGAAGAAAAGGAGCTATGGGTGGCTAAGGCCGGCGCCCAGCTTCCCGACTGGGATGACATCAAGGTAGAGCTGGTGGGCTCCCCGGCTAATTTCGATGCATTGGCGGAAGCCGCCAATACCTTCAACGGCTTCTACGTGCATGATATTTAACGGGTAGTGATATCCCGATAACCCAGGGGCGGCGGGTTGAAATAGATCCGCCGCCCGCTCAGCGGAACCGCAAAGGTGGATTATGACGTTTAAAAAGATATTGAAACTGATTGACCAGAACGGCGAGCGGTATCTGCTGCTCCCCCTGTACGCCATGGTCGTGAGTACCATCTTCATGGAGGTGGTGCGGCGAAGCGTGCTCTCTTATTCATCCATCTGGGCCGAGGAAATCGCCCGCTACGCATTTATATATATCGCCTGGATCGGGGCGTCCGCGGCCATCAAGGAGCGTGCCCATATCCGTATCGATATCCTGCTGCACGTCTTTCCGCAACGAATGAAGGCGATTGTCTTTCTCTTTGGCGATGTTATCACGCTGATTCTGGCGGTGTTGGTGATCTATATGTCGATGGAGCCGGTCATTATTTCCATTGAATACGGCTCCGTCACCCATGGCTTGCGGGTCAGCCAGGCCTTTTTCCTCGCCGCGGTACCGCTTGGCTTTACCATGATGGTATTTCGTCTGCTGCAGTCAATCAAACGGGACTGGAGCGATATGCGGGCCGGGCGTCCGGTGTTTGAAGGCAACAAGTTGTTTGATTAAGAAATACAACGGGGGACCGCATGTACCAATACCTCACGCAACCACAGGAGTTGTCGCTTGGCTGGGAATTTTACCTGCCCTTGGTCGGCATGGTCATTCTGATTTTACTGGCCGTTCGCATCTGGGTGGTGATCGGGCTCGGCTCGCTGGTGATGCTCTATACCACCGGCGTTCTTCCCACCACACTGGTCGGTGAGGCGCTCTTCGACGGGATTGATTCGTTTGCGCTCATTGCCGTACCGCTTTTCATCTTGACCGGCGACGTGCTGGTTCGTACCGGATTGTCCTTAAAGCTGCTGGAAGTGGCGGAGGCGACCATGGGCTGGCAGCGGGCCGGGCTGGGAACGTCAACGGTGCTCGGCTGCGGGTTCTTCGCCTGCATCTCGGGCTCCGATGCGGCCGATGCCGCTGCTATCAGCAGGATCACCATCGACCGCCTGGTTGAAAAAGGCTATCCCAAGGGCTATGCCTGCGCCCTGGTGGCCGCCGGCGCCTGTACGGGTATTCTTATTCCGCCGTCCATTGCCTACATTATTATCGGCCTGGTGCTGGGCATTTCAGCCTCCACCCTGTTTCTTGCCGCCGCCATTCCAGGGGTGCTGATTCTCGCCTCGGTGATGATTACCAACATTATTGTCAACCGGTTTAAAGGCTACGAGGCCTCCGACATCGGATTCAATTTCAAGCACTGGTATAAAACCGTCTATTCCGCCCGCTATGCCCTGCTCATCCCCTTTATCATTCTAGGCGGCATCTACTCGGGCATTTTCACCCCCACCGAATCAGCCGCGGTGGCGGTAATGACCACCATCATCATCGGTTTTTTCCAGGGTACACTCACCCTGAAGGATTTTCCGAAGATGCTGGAAAACTCAGCCAAGGTAAATGGTGTGATCGTCCCCATTATTGCGATGTCGCATCCCCTGGCGCAAACCCTGGCATCGCTTCAGGTGCCTCAGTTCTTCGTCTATTCCATAACCGCCTTCACCACCAACGAGTATCTCATTATCCTGCTCATGCTGCTGATTCTGATGATCGCCGGTTGCGTAATGGAGACCACCCCCAATATCGTTATTCTCTCGCCACTGCTGTTGCCGCTGGCTCTTGAAATCGGTATGAATGAGATCCACTTCTGTATCTTCATGATTACCTCGCTGGGTATCGGTTTTATCACTCCGCCTCTGGGGCTCAACCTTTTCGTGGTATCAGGCGTTACCGGCACCTCGGTGCTGGCTATCTCGCGCTATGCCGTGTTCTTTGTGCTGTCGATGCTTGTGGTGGTGCTGTTTCTGGCCTTTTTCCCGGCCCTCTCCCTGTGGCTGCTCTGAGCTGGGGGCAAGCCCGGAGAAGCTCTCACATAGCGGGCCGGCGAGCTTTTCATCGCCGGTCCGCTGGTGAATTTCGCCGAGCCGTAAAGCATTGAAAGAGAAGATGCATAGTGTAGGCAAGCAGCGGGACGGAGAACGCCTTATCACGGTTGAAGTTACCCTCTATCCTCCTTTGCGCAGGCATCGATCACGGCGGGAGTCGGTCTCATTGTCCGCCTCGGCAGACATCGATGCGCTTCTTGAGCTGCTGAGCATCAAACAGTATGAGGTGGGCGCCATCTATATAAACAGAGAGGCGGCCACCTTTACTACCAGAATGTGCGAGGGCGATGACATTCAACTTCTTCCCCTGATCGGCGGGGGGTAGCAGCGGCCAATTCCGGCCCTGTAAACAGTATCTCAACTATTCAGAGGATGTAAGCAAACATGAAGACATATAAAATTTACAGAGGCGGTGCATGGCATGATTCCAGCGAAAAAATCCAGGTACTGAACCCGGCCACGGGAGAGGTCGCGGCCGAGGTTGCCACAGTTGACGCGGCGCAGGTGAAACAGGCGATCGAGGACGCCGACAAGGCATTTATCGACTGGAAATCGCACACCGCGCTTGAGCGCGGCGACTACCTTCGGGCGGTGGCGGCTGAACTGCGCAGCCGTGGAGATGATATCGCCCATGCAATTGTTCTTGAAAACGGGAAGCCCCTTGCCCAGGCAAAAGGCGAGGTGGCCATGGCAGTCGATCATCTATTGTGGTTTGCCGAAGAGGGACGACGTGCCTATGGCCGGGTGGTACCGCATCAGGCAGAGGGCAAGCGTCATCTTGTTATTCGTCAGCCGCGTGGTGTTGTGGGCGCCATCGCGCCCTGGAATTTTCCATTGGTGCTGGCGGTGCGTAAAGTGGCGCCGGCCCTTGCCGCCGGCTGCACGGTGCTGCTGAAACCGGCAAGCGCCACGCCCATTTCCGCCTGCCTTTTTGCCGAGTGCGTCGAGACCGCCGGACTTCCCGGAAACGTTTTCCAACTGCTCGTGGGCAAGGCTTCCGATATCGCCCGGGAAATGTTGGCAAACCCGTTGTGTCGAAAGATCAGTTTCACCGGTTCAACGGAAGTGGGGAAGTCGCTGATCGCGGGCGCCGCTGAAACCTGCACGGAGTTGTCCCTGGAGTTGGGCGGTAATGCCCCGATAATCGTTTTTGACGATGCCGATTTTGAGCGGGCCGTTGAAGGGGTTATGATCACCAAATTCCGTAACAATGGCCAGTCATGTATTGCATCTAACCGGATCTATATCCAACGGGAGAAATATGACGCATATAAAGCGGCGTTGTCGCACCGTATCAGCGAGCTAAAGGTTGGTGACGGCCTGGAGGAAGGTGTGGATATCGGCCCGCTGGTGGATGATCGCGCCCTTGATTCCGCTTTGCACTACATCGATCAGGCGCGCACGGAAGGCGCCGAGGTGGTAGTGGGCGGTGGACGGCTGGGTGAGCGCGGTAATTTTCTCGTACCGACCCTGTTGGCAAACGTCTCCCGTGATGCCCGCTGCTATCGGGAAGAGATTTTTGCGCCAATTGCCGCCTTGTACCCGTTTGATACCGAAGAGGAGGTGGTTGGATGGGCCAACGATACCGAGTATGGACTCGCCGCCTATGTCTTCACCACCGATCTGAACCGGGCCTTTCGGGTAAGTGAGGCACTTGAGGCGGGTACGGTTGGCGTCAATGACCCGGTGCCCTCCACCTCGAACAGCCCCTTTGGCGGGTTCAAACAGAGCGGCTGGGGAAGAGAGCTGGGCAGCGAAGGCATTGATGCCTATCTGGAAACCAAGCATATCTCGTTGGCCGGTGTCGACGGTCTGTAAACAGATGGATCTGGTTTTGCGCTGTTTCTCGAAAAACAGTACACTGCCATCATGAAATCATATCTCGAGCTCTGCAGGCGGGTTATCGATGAAGGTGTCTGGGTAGAAAACGCGCGTACCGGCAAACGCTGTCTGACGGTGATCAACGCTGATCTTGTCTACGATGTCAGTGATCGTACCCTGCCGGTCCTGACCACCAAAAAGATGCAGTGGAAGGCGGCCATTGCCGAGATGCTCGGCTATCTGCGCGGCTACACAAGCGCCGCCCAGTTTCGCGCCATCGGCTGCAATACCTGGAATGCCAACGCCAACGACAACGAAGAGTGGCTCAACAATCCGTTTCGCACCGGCGAAGACGACATGGGCCGCTGCTACGGGGCGCAGGGGCGGGATTGGCGCAACCCCGAGGGTATGCGAATAGATCAGTTGCGCAACGTCTATGACGATCTGCGCCAGGGGATCGATAACCGCTGCGAGATCATGACCTTCATGAACCCCGGCGAACGCGACCGCGCCTGCCTCAATGCCTGCATGCATACCCATACCTTCAGTATCCTCGAAGATCGCCTGTATCTCACCTCCTATCAGCGCTCCGACGACCTGCCCCTGGGCCACGGCTTCAACCAGGTGCAGGTGGGCTGGCTGCTCATGGTCATGGCGAAGATCACCGGCCTGCGGGCGGCCACCGCCTACCACAAGATCGTCAACGTCCACATCTATGAGGATCAGGTTGAGCTGATGCGCGATGTGCAGCTCATCCGGGCGCCGTTTCCGCTGCCAAAACTGGTTATCAATCCCGCCATAAAAACCCTTGAAGATCTCGAAACCTGGGTGACGCCGGATGATTTCGAGCTGGAGGGGTATCGCCATCATCCAGGCATTAACTACCCCTTCAGCGTGTAAGAGATGGCGTCATCTGGTAATGGTCGGCGGCCGCAATTGGGACGGGTGGGGCATCGTCCTTATGCGGCGGTCTGGTTCAGTGTGTTGTGCCGGGCGGTACACCAGCTGGGCGCCGGGCTGTTACTGGCGGCGCTTATTTTTACGCCGATCGGTGCACCGCCGGGGTGGGTATGGTGGCTGACCGTGGTAAGCGGAGTAGTGCTGGTGGGGCTTGAATGGTGGCGTCATCGGGAATTGTATCGGGAGGTGGCGGGGGTGGCAACCGCTGCTAAGCTGCTTCTTGTGGCGGCCGCCATTCACGGCCTTATTCCCCAATTAGGCGGGCTGCTGGCAGTGTTTCTGCTGGCCGCGGTGGCTGCCCATGTGCCCAAAGATATCAGACACCGGGTGATAATCGGATCAAAAGCCGCCAGCAAAATGTGAAAGAGGCGGTGGCGACATCGCTGCCGCCACCGCCTCTTTGCCTAAACAACCGATATCTATTCAGCGACCATCTTCTGAATTTCTTCAACCACCTCAGGGTTTGCCAGCGTCATCACGTTGCCCACATCGCCCTTGTTGGAGATAGCCCCCAGGACCCGGCGCATGATTTTGCCGGAGCGGGTTTTGGGCATATCGGGTACCAGCCAGACGTTTTTGCACTTGGCGATCTTACCGATCTCAAAGACAATGGCATCGGCAATCTTCTGCTGCAGTTCCGGTGAGGGCTGGATGCCGGGTTTGAGCGAGACGTAGAGTTCCGGCTCCTTGCCCTTGATCTCGTGGGCCACCGGCACCACCGCCGCTTCCGCCACCTCCGGCACGGTCAGCGCCGCTGATTCGATCTCCTTGGTGCCGAGACGATGGCCGGAGACGTTGATTACATCATCGATACGGCCAAGAATCCGCACGTAGCCGTCCGCCGACTGCACCGCCGCATCACCGGTCATGTAGGGCCAGTCACGCCAGTCTTTGGAGTCCGGATTCTTGTTATACATGGAGAAATAGCTCTTGACGAAGCGGTCGCGGTCGCCCCAGACGGTCTGAAAACAGCCGGGCCAGGGATTCTGGATGCAGATGTTGCCGGCCTTGCCGGCGCCCGGCTCGATCACCTTGCCGTTCTCATCGAAGATAATCGGATGAATACCCGGCACCCCGGGACCGGCGGAGCCGGCTTTCATGGGGTTGATGCCCGGCACGGTGGAGCAGAGAAACCCGCCGGTCTCGGTCTGCCAGTAGGTGTCGACGATAACCGCTTCGCCACGGCCCACCACTTCGCGGTACCAGCGCCATACCTCCGGCTCGATGGGTTCACCCACCGTGGTCATATGCTTGAACGTGTAGTTGTACTTGGCCGGTTCATCGGGGCCGATCTTGCGCAGGGCGCGAATGGCGGTGGGAGCGGTGTGAAAGATATTGACGTCGAGTTGCTGGGCGATCCGCCATGAACGCCCGGCGTCGGGATAGGTCGGCACCCCCTCGTAGATAACGGTGGAGGCGGCCAGCGCCAGGGGGCCGTAGACGATGAATGAGTGGCCGGTGATCCAGCCGATATCGGCCATGCACCAGTAGACATCCTCCAGATGGATGTCCTGAATGTATTTTGACATGGCGGTGACATAGGAAAGATAGCCGCCGGTGCCGTGCTGGCATCCTTTCGGCTTGCCGGTGGTGCCGCTGGTGTACATCAGAAAGAGCGGTTCCTCGGCAAGCATCTTCTCAGGTTCGACCCGGACCCCGAAATAATTCTTCAACTCCTCGTTCACTACCACGTCGCGGCCGGGCACCGGCGGGCTGTCGGAGGAGTATTTGCCGGGATAACGCTGCCAGACCAGCAGCATGTCGACTTTCTGGCCACCCTCTTCGGCAATTGTGCAGGCTTCATCTTCAACCGCCTTGTGGTTGAGCAGATTGCCGCCGCGATAATAGGCATCCATGGTGATGAGGACGCGGCTGTTGGAGTCGATGATCCGATCGGCGCAAGCGTTGGCGGAAAAACCGCCGAAAACCACCGAATGAATTACCCCGAGCCGGGCGCAGGCGAGCATGGTGATGGGCAGTTCGGCCGACATCGGCATGTGAATGGTAACCCGGTCGCCTCGTTTGAGACCGGCGGTGTCGCGCAACAGGGCGGCGAATTCGTTGACCCGAACGTAGAGTTCCTGATAGGTGACGTGCTGCACCCGTTCTTCTTCCGGTTCAGGGACGAAATGGATGGCGGTCTTATTCTTGTGTTGAGCAAGATGGCGGTCGATGCAGTTAAAGCTGGCATTGAGCTTGCCGCCCTTGAACCATTTCCAGCACGGCGCGTCACTGGTGTCCAGGACTTCGTCCCAGTACTTATACCAGGTGAGCAACTGGGCGAACTCGGTGTAATAGTCGGGGAAATTGTCCAGGGAAAACCGGTCGTAGATGGCCGGGTCGGTCAGATTCGCCTGGCCGACGAAGGCCGGCGGCGGGGTGATGTATTCCTCTTCTTGCCAGTGGACGGCGATCTCGGCCTCAGAAGTTTCAACAACATTTTTTTGCTCACTCATCGCAACGCCTCCTCCAAAGCGGTTAGTGTAGGCGGCCGGTCAATTCCGGCCATCATCTCTTCTGGATTAATGGGTAAGGGATTTGACGGATGGCGTCTCCCTTAATAGTGTCATCTCTATGGCTAGCATAGTTTTCCTTGTAATGCAATTAATCTTAAATTAATTTTCAATTTAATTGATGTAAAGGAGGTTGTACATGGGTGAGACTCGCTATTTCCGGGCCGGCTGGGTAATTGACGGCACCGGCGCCGCACCGCGCCGCGATGTATTGATCACCGTCACCGACGGCGTATTTGCCGGTTTTGCCGATTTTTCAGAAGAAGACCGCTTACCCGAAGGCCTCTTAACCGATCTCTCGTATGCCATGATCCTCCCCCTGCTGGTGGACAGCCACACGCACCTGGGCATGTCCGGCACCATTGATCGAGCCGCCCGGGAGCAGCAGCTGGGTAACGATTATCAGGCCCGAAAAAAGATCGTCGGTGCGAACCTGCGCAACTATTTCGGCCACGGCGTGGGCGCCGTGCGCGACGCCGGTGACCGTCAGAACGCGGTACTCAGATATTGCCGGGAAGTGGCCCAGGATCAGCGCCCGCCGGTTATCGTCAAAGCGGTCGGCCGGGCCATCCACGCGCCGGATCGTTACGGCGCCTTGATTGGTGCATCGCTTTCAGATGACCCGCGCAAAAGTGCCGAAACTGAGCTTGATGGCGGCGCTGATTGCCTTAAAATCGTCAATTCCGGGCTTAACAGCCTGCGTGAATACGGTAAAACCACCGCCCCGCAATTCTCCCCGGAGCAGCTCAAAGCAATGGTAAACGCGGCGAAAAGCCGAGGAGCCCCGGTAATGGTCCATGCCAACGGTGAGGAGCCGGTACGCCGGGCCATCGAGGCGGGGTGCAGTTCCATCGAACACGGTTTTTTTATGGGCCGTGACAACATCGAATTGATGGCGGAGCGCGGCATATACTGGGTGCCGACCCTGTTCACCATGCATGCCATGCGGGTCTACTTCGAAGGGCTGGGCGGTCAGGCCGATAGGTCGGTGATTGAGCGAACCCTTGACAGCCAGTTTACCCAGGTGGCTCATGCCCGCCGCTGCGGGGTGCGTATTGCCTGCGGCAGCGACGCCGGCGGTTATGGGGTGCTACATGGCGAAGCGGTGGTGGAGGAGTTGAAACTGCTGAAAATGGCGGGGCTGAAAATCAGCGAGGCCATTTGCAGTGCCACCGAGCACGGCGCGCGGCTGCTTGGCGTAGACCATGAGCTTGGTTGTCTGGCGGTGGGCAAGCCGGCCCATTTCCTGGTGGCACGCGGCACCATCGGCCAACTGCCAAGAAAAATTCGCTTTCTCGACGCCATTTACCATAACGGCGCACCGAGCCCGTTGTATCGCAAGGAGCCGGAATATGATTTTTCTGCTTAGTGGGTCTGGACGTAGGCGTCGTACTTTTTCAGGTAGATATCAGCCAGGGTCATGAACGCGGTGACGATCAGCGGTCCGTAGATGATTCCTAAAATCCCATAGACGGCAAGCCCGCCGATAATCGAGAGAAAGACCAGCAGGGTATGCATTTTGACCTCGCTGCCCACCAGTTTCGGTTTGAGCAGGTTTTCCACGGTAAATGAGAGAATCACGTAAAAGACGAAGAGCACCACGGCAGTGACGAAGCGCTCGCTGATCAGTAAAATCGCGATGGCCGGGATCATCACGATACTGATCCCGACAATGGGCAGAAAGGCCAGAATCCCCATAATCGAGCCCCACAGCAGCGGTGAGCTGAAGCCGATCAGAGAGAAGGCGACTCCGCCCAGCACCCCCTGGATAATGCCGCATATGCCGTTGCCTTTGAGCACCGCGTTGGCGATTTGCTGGAATTTGTTGAGCAGTAGCCGATCCTCTTCATCCGGCAAGGGGGAGAGCTTGGTGAGATAATCGATGAGCTTGGGCAGATCCATGAGCAGGAAAAAAACCACCAGCATCAGGATAACGAACAAAAAGACTAGCCGGGCAATATTGGCGGCCCAGCGGTTTGCCTGATTGAACAGCTCGAGCCCGGCGGTTCGTACGAGAATGGAGAGTGAGTCGGAAATCTGGGTGGGATTGAACTCGATGCCGAGGTCGAGCAGGTATTGCTGGATCTCGGCGATGGTCTCGCTCTCCTGAATAAAGACCTGGAGCTTGATCCAGATATCACTGCTTCGCCCCCACTGATAGACGGTGAGCGCCTCATTGGAGAGGGCGGTGATGAAGAAGATGAGCGGAATGAAGACGATCAGCGTGATAATCATACAGGTGAGGATGGAACATACCGGCGCCGGCAGTTTGCGGTTGAAAAAGCTGTAGGCGGGCCGAAACAGCCCGGAAAGCAGAAAGGCGAGCACCAGGATCGACCAGAACGGGTAGAGGATTCTGCCGAGAAAGAAGATCGAGATAAAAAACACCAGCAGGAAATACTTCACCCGCATGGGGCTTGGCTTGCCCGGCGAGTACGAGTAAGGGGGCTGGGTGTTATCGCTCATAATTCGTGGATGGCGGCGCGAGCACGACGCCGCACTGATTGTGATTGCAATGGATTAACCGGCTCAGGTATGGTATCACCTCTTCCTGCCCGTGGGCGCAGAAAATGTCCGCCCGATTATATAGCGAAACGTTGTGATTGCAACGCTAAATGAGACGAATGCAACGAGGCTGTCATGTGGAAAGACCTTGATATATCATTTGAAAAATCAGATACGCTCAAACCAAAGCCTGATCCCACCAATCTGGGGTTCGGCGTCCATTTCACCGACCACATGTTTGTCATGAAGTGGGATAAGGAGCAGGGCTGGCACGATGCGCGGATCCTGCCCTATCATAGTTTCTCCATCGATCCGGCGGCGACCGTTCTGCATTACGGCCAGGCGATCTTTGAAGGGCTCAAGGCGTACCGCAAACATGACGGCCAGATTTACCTCTTTCGTCCCGCCGACAATTTTACCCGCATGAACGACGGCGCGGTGCGTATGAGTATGCCCCGCTTTCCCGCCGACAGTGCCCTTAAGGCGCTCAAAGCCCTGGTCTATCTTGATCGGAGCTGGGTGCCGGAGGAGGAGGGCTCGTCACTCTATCTGCGCCCCACCATGATTGGAACCGACCCCTATCTTGGCCTCAAACCAGCTGATTCTTACCTGTTTTACATCATCATGAGCCCGGTGGCGGCATATTACGCCGAAGGTTTCAGCCCAACCAGAATATATGTCTGCAAGGATTACGTGCGGGCCGTGCGCGGCGGGGTCGGGGCCGTCAAAACCGGCGGTAACTATGGCGCCGCCATGCTGGCGACGGTGGAGGCCCAGAGACAGGGCTATATCCAGGTGTTGTGGCTTGATGGCTGTGAACACCGCTACATCGAAGAGGTGGGAACCTCAAATATATTCTTCCATATCGGCGACACCCTGATCACCCCGGCCCTGACCGGCTCTATTTTGCCCGGCATCACCCGTGACTCGGTGCTTACTCTGGCGCGTTCCTGGGACATTGAGGTGGAGGAGCGTCCCATAACCATCGACGAGGCGCTGGCCGCATCCAGGGATGGCAGCCTGCGTGAGTGCTTTGCCACCGGCACGGCGGCGGTCATCTCGCCGGTGGGCGAGTTGCACTACGAAGATGTCTCGTATCCTATCAATGACGGCCAGTCAGGGCCGCTTGCCCTGCGCTTCTATAAGGAGCTCCAGGCAATCCAGTACGGCTGGGCCGATGACCCGCACAATTGGCGGGTTGCGGTTGGTTGATCCGGTCCCGGCTACCCCTCCTTTTCCGACCCCCGCCGCCGCCCATGGCGCGGCGGTGAAAAATCATCGCATTACCCTTGATTTTTAGTTGGGTGCTCCTATAGTTTCGCCCGGTTGATTAAAGGCCCGTTTGCGGGCCGTAAGAGAAGAGATGTCCACCCGGGCATGCTCACCATTAAAAACTAAAAATAGATGTTGAGGAGGAAGCAATGAACATTCGTCCCTTAAATGATCGCCTTCTGGTGCAAAGACTCGAAGAAGAGGAAAAAACCGCCGGCGGTATCATCATCCCCGACAGTGCCAAGGAAAAACCGGCCCAGGGCAAGGTCGTAGCCACCGGTCCCGGCAAAACCAACGATGCCGGTGAGCGTGTAGCTCTGCAGGTCAAGGAAGGAGATACCATCCTTTTTTCCAAGTATGGCGGCACCGACGTGAAGCTCGATGGCGAGGATTATCTGATTATGCGCGAAGATGACGTGCTGGGCGTTATCGAAGACTAGTCCGGCCGTATTGCCTTTGTCGCAACCCATATCGTGAAGTTAAATCGCTAAAATACATAACGAGAAGAAAGGAGAAGTAAGATGGCAGCAAAAGACATTAAATTCGGCGTGAAAGGCCGTGAGAAAATCCTCACCGGCGTCAACAAACTGGCTGATGCGGTAAAAGTGACCCTTGGCCCCAAGGGCCGCAATGTACTGATCGAGAAATCCTTTGGCGCCCCGACCATCACCAAGGACGGCGTCACCGTTGCCAAGGAAATCGAGGTGGAGGATAAATTCGAGAACATGGGCGCCCAGATGGTGAAAGAGGTCGCTTCCAAGACCTCCGATGTGGCCGGTGACGGCACCACCACCGCTACCGTGCTGGCGCAATCCATCTACACCGAGGGCGTCAAGCTGGTAGCCGCCGGCAACAATCCCATGGAGCTTAAGCGCGGCATCGATAAGGCAGTCGAGTGCGTGGTTGGAAAACTCAAGGATATTTCCACCCCCACCAAGGAGCAGAAAGAGATCGCCCAGGTCGGCACCATTTCCGCCAACAGTGACGAAACCATCGGCAACATCATCGCCGAGGCCATGGACAAGGTGGGCAAGGAAGGCGTTATCACTGTCGAGGAAGCCAAGTCCATGGAAACCACCCTGGACGTGGTGGAAGGTATGCAGTTTGACCGCGGCTATCTCTCCCCCTATTTCGTCACCGATCCGGATCGCATGGAAGCAGCCATGGACGACCCCTACCTGCTGCTGGTGGAGAAAAAGGTTTCCAGCATGAAAGACCTGCTGCCGATCTTGGAATCAGTTGCCAAGATGGGCAAGGGACTGTTCATTATTGCCGAGGATGTCGAGGGCGAGGCCCTGGCCACCCTGGTGGTCAACAAGTTGCGCGGTACCCTCAACGTTGCCGCCGTCAAGGCGCCCGGCTTTGGTGATCGGCGCAAGGCCATGCTGGAAGACATCGCGGTACTCACCGGCGGCCAGGTAGTTACCGAGGATCTGGGTATCAAGCTGGAGAATATCACCATTAACGATTTGGGTAATGCCAAGCGCATCGTGATGGACAAGGACAACACCACCATCATCGACGGGGCCGGCTCCAAAGAAAATATTGCCGCCCGGGTCAAGCAGATTCGCACCCAGATCGAGGACACCACCTCCGACTACGACCGTGAGAAGCTCCAGGAGCGGCTCGCCAAGCTGATCGGCGGTGTTGCGGTAATTAACGTCGGGGCTGCCACCGAGGTGGAGATGAAAGAGAAGAAGGCCCGCGTTGAAGATGCCCTGAACGCAACCCGCGCCGCCGTCGAAGAAGGCGTCGTGCCCGGTGGCGGGGTTGCCTATCTGCGCACCCTGGGTGAACTCGAAAAACTTGATCTGCCGGGCGAGCAGGGGCTTGGCAAGCGCATCCTGCTGCGTGCCCTGGAAGAGCCGATCCGCCAGATCGCCAATAACGCCGGCCATGAAGGCTCCGTCGTTGTCGAGGCGGTCAAGAAGCTCGAGGGCGCCAACGGTTTTAACGCCGCCACCGAAGAGTATGGTGATCTCATCGCCGCCGGTGTTATCGACCCGGCCAAGGTAGCCCGCACCGCACTGCAGAATGCCGCCTCCGTGGCCGGCATGCTGCTTACCACTGAGGCGGTGGTGGCGGAGTTGCCGGAGGATAAGGACAAGATGGGCGGCGGCATGCCTCCGGGCGGCGGCATGGGTGGTATGGGCGGCATGGGCGGCATGATGTAAGCCCAGATATCAGCCCGCTAGTATCGTTTCCCACAAGGGGGCTCGCATGCGGGCCCCCTTTTTTTATTGCCCGCGCCAAACGCGCATTAGACGAATAGGTTGACACCGGGGCACGAATCGGGTAACAAAATTTCCCATCATTGGCGATGTAGCTCAGTTGGTCAGAGCATGCGGCTCATATCCGCAGCGTCCGGGGTTCAAGTCCCTGCATCGCCACCATAATTTTTCATAACCTCCTGTAATCATTACAGGAGGTTATGTTATTTCTAAATGCTACCACCAGCTTCTTCTTTGACCCTTTCAGCTATCCAAACCTTGATAATTGATTGTCGAGTAACACCAATTCTACTTGCCTCTTTATCCAAGGTTTGGATCATCCAGTCAGGGAAGTCGACATTGACACGTCTTTGCTTAAGCCCAGGTCTATGTTTAGATGATACATCAAGGTGTTCAGTAATGTCTTCACCACTGTCGAACAACTTGTCCAATTCTTTAGCTTTCATAATATAAATCCTTTTCACCTTTTCTAGACCGACGAACAGATATCACTCTTCCTAATAAATCTCCAATGATTTTTGGTATTTGTTGTGAAGTTGCCCCACTTTCATGTTGCCTTTCACTTAAAATAGATGTCATTTGCTCAACAATCCCTTGAAATCCCCCCATAAGTTTTCCCTCTTTTATCAGGGTTTGTACCCGTTTCACATCTTTCCACAGTACCTCGTAGCACCCATCGATTCTATCCATCCTCCTGCTCTGCCTACGCATCCACCACCAGCATTGGGTGATGCTCTAGGCCTCGGAGCCAGCATTATGCGGAGAGCGTTGCCAGCGGCCAAGTGGCTAAGGACGAGAGCAGATCTTTGCGATCTTATCCGAACGAAATCGTTTGACAATCGACTTTTGGCTAAAATATGTTAGAGGGCATTGTAAAGTGGGGGAGTTGCGTCCGGCATCCCTGTTACCGCCTCAGATGTGGCAGTAACACCAATCGCCCATGAAGAACGAGAGAAATGGCCTATATGGAAGATCGCTGGTTATCACTACATGAGATAGGCAAGTACCTCGGTGTCAGCGGTTGCACCTTTTACTGCCGCGGCGACAAGCATACGATGCCCGCTCACCGCATTGGCCCTCTTTGGAAGTTCAAAAAATATGAAGTCGATGAGTGGGTCAAGGCGGGCGGTGCGGCGGATATTGCGGGGTCGGATAAATCGGAATGAGCGCAAGGAACGGGAAAAACAATTCAGTCGAACTGGATATCGGGACCCTCTCCGGACATCTCTGGGAGGCGGCCAATATCCTCCGTGGCCCTGTCGACGCGGCCGATTTCAAGACCTACATCTTTCCGCTGTTGTTCTTCAAGCGGCTCTCCGATGCCTATGACGAGGAATATGTTGTGGCCATGGAGGAGTCCGACGGCGACGTGGAATTTGCCCAGTTCCCCGAAAATCACCGATTCCAGGTTCCGGAGGGCTGCCACTGGAACGATGTTCGGGCGGGGAGCGCCAATATCGGCCATGCGCTCCAGAAGGCCATGCGCTGCATTGAGCAGGCCAACCCGGACACCCTGCACGGCATCTTCGGCGACGCTCAGTGGACAAACAAGGATCGCCTTTCGGACGCGCTGCTCAAGGACCTGATCGAACACTTCTCGGCGCTCAACCTGGGTAATGAGCACTGCAAGGCGGACATTCTCGGCCAGGCCTATGAATACCTGATCAGGAAATTTGCCGACCTGACCAACAAGAAGGCCGGTGAATTCTATACCCCGCGCTCCGTGGTCGCGCTGATGGTTCGCATCCTTGCGCCCAAGGCCGGGGAAACCATTTATGACCCGGCCTGCGGGACCGGTGGCATGCTCCTCGAGGCGCTGCATCATGTCAAAGAGCATGGCGGCGACGAGAACCTCATGCTGGGCAAGCTCTACGGCCAGGAAAAGAACCTGACCACATCCTCCATCGCCAGGATGAACCTCTTTCTCCACGGCGCGGAAGATTTCCATATCGAACGCGGCGACACCCTGCGCTTACCCGCCTTTTATTCAGGTGACAGCCTCGCCACCTTTGATTGCGTCATCGCCAATCCTCCCTTCTCCCTGGAAAAGTGGGGGGACGACGTCTGGATCAACGATCCCTACGGCCGCAACTTTGCCGGGCTACCGCCAGCCAAGTCAGGCGACTTCGCTTGGGTTCAGCACATGATCAAGTCTATGGCCCGCAAGACCGGCCGCATGGCAGTGGTAGTGCCCCATGGCGTGCTGTTCCGCATGTCCAAGGAAGGAAAAATTCGCCGCAAGCTGCTGGAAATGGACATGCTCGAAGCGGTGATCGGCCTCGGCCAGAACATTTTCTACGGCACCGGTCTCGCGCCTTGTATCCTGGTCTTTCACGACAGCAAGCCCAAGGCCCACCGCCAGAAGGTGCTGTTCATCGACGCTTCCAAGGAGTTCAAGGCCGGCCGCGCCCAAAACGAGCTGCTGCCGGAACATGTGGACAATATCCATCGCTGGTACGAGGGCTATCATGATGTGGAAGGGGTCTGCCGGGTGGTCACGCTGGGCGAGATCCGTGAGAACGATTTCAACCTGAATATCCCCCGCTACGTGGAGCCGGTGTTCCAGGAGGAAGCCATGACCATCGATCAGGCCATCGCCACCCTCAAGGAATCGATGCAGGCGGCGTATGCGGCCGAAGACCGCTTGAAAGCCCTGCTACAGAATGAGGGCTTACTTCAATGAATCCGCAGATTACGCAGATTACGCAGATGGACGCGGACTACGCGAAGAGAGATGAGCAGACTTACGTCATTATAGGCGCTGCTATGGCGGTTCATTCCGGATTGGGCAATGGATTCCTGGAGGCCGTTTATCAGGAGGCGCTGGAGTTGGAATTTCAATCGCGGGGCATTCCTTATGAACGGGAAAAAGAGTTACCGGTCAGCTATCGCGGTAAGCCGCTAAAAACCTTCTACAAGGCGGATTTTGTCTGCTTTGGTTCGGTCATCGTAGAACTGAAAGCGCTGGTTCGCCTCTCCGGTACGGAAGAAGCCCAGGCCATCAACTACCTCAAAGCCTCCGGCCTGCAAAAAGCCTTGCTTCTCAACTTTGGCGCCAGAAGCCTACAACAGAAAAGACTTGTCCTTAATCTGCGCGAATCTGCGCAATCTGCGGACAAGTCTTTTACGGGGTGACAATCATGATCTCCCAATCCCAACTCGAATCCTACCTCTGGGGCGCGGCCACCTTGCTGCGCGGCTACATCGACGCCGGGGACTACAAGCAGTTCATCTTCCCGTTGTTGTTCTACAAGCGGTTGTGCGACGTGTATGACGAGGAACTGGCCGATGCACTGGAGGAATCCGGGGGCGATCAGGAATACGCCGCGCTTCCCGAACAGCACCGCTTCCAGATCCCGGAGGACGCCCACTGGAAGGCCACCCGCACCAAGGTCAAGAACGTGGGCAAAGCTATCCAGGATGCCCTGCGGGCTATCGAAACAGCCAACCCCGACACCCTCTACGGGGTCTTCGGTGACGCCCAGTGGAGCAACAAGGACCGTCTGCCGGACCGCATGTTACGTGAATTGATCGAGCATTTCAGCTCGCGGACGCTTTCGCTTGCCAACTGCCCGGAGGATGAGCTGGGCGTGGGCTACGAGTTTCTGATCAAGAAATTCGCCGACGATTCCGGCCACACCGCCGCGGAGTTTTATACCAATCGCACTGTGGTTCATCTGATGACCGAGATGCTCGAACCCAAATCGGGTGAGTCGATCTATGACCCCACCTGCGGTTCAGCGGGCATGCTGCTCTCCGCCGTCGCCCATCTGAAGCGGCAGAATAAGGAATGGCGGAACCTGCGGCTGTTCGGCCAGGAGCGCAACCTGCTCACCTCGGCCATCGGCCGGATGAACCTGTTCCTCCACGGTATCGAAGATTTCCGCATTGTCCGAGGCGATACCCTGGCCATCCCCGCCTTTGTCGAGGGCGACCGACTCATGCAGTTCGATGTGGTCCTGGCTAATCCGCCGTACTCCATCAAGCAGTGGAACCGCGATGCCTGGTCCGCCGATCCGTGGGGCCGGAACCTTTACGGGACTCCGCCCCAGGGTCGCGCCGACTATGCCTTCTGGCAGCACATCATCACGAGCATGAAGGTGGGAAGCGGCCGCTGCGCCATCCTGTTTCCGCATGGCGTTCTCTTCCGCAACGAAGAGTCGGCCATGCGCGAAAAGCTGATCGCCCACGACGTGGTGGATTGTGTGCTGGGCCTTGGCCCCAACCTCTTTTACAACTCGCCCATGGAAGCCTGCGTTGTCATCTGCCGGATGAACAAACCCAGGGAACGCAGGAACAAGGTGCTTTTCATCAACGCGCTGAACGAGGTGACCCGTGAGCGGGCGCAGAGCTTCCTCACCGAAGATCACATCCAGCGCATTGTCACCGTCTACCAGGCCTTTGCTGACGAGGACGGCTTTGCCCGGGTGGTCAGCAATGACCAGATCCGGGAGCAAGCCGGCAACCTCAGCATCCCGCTCTACGTGCGGGCGGCCAGCGGAAACGGTAATGGCAATGGGGCGGCCGAAGCGGTCAGCCTGAAGCAGGCTATTTCGAACTGGCAACAAAGTTCAATTGCCTTGCGGGAGTCGATTGACGGCCTCTTCGAGGTGCTTGACGACACACGGGTGATGGAAGGTGGCAAATGAGTGAGCAATCCCTGAAGCCCGGCTGGAAGATGGTGAAGTTCGGCGACATCGCCCAGAACGTTGCGGTGCGGGTGGACCCCGCCGATGCCAAGACGGATGTTTATGTCGGGTTGGAACATCTCGATCCCAGCACGATTCACCTGCGCCAGTGGGGGCACCCTTCCGATGTCACTGGACAAAAGCTGGCCTTCAAAAAGGGCGATGTGATTTTCGGCCGCCGCCGTGCGTATCAGCGCAAACTCGCCGTGGCCGAGTTTGATGGTATCTGTTCGGCCCATGCCATGGTCGTCCGTGCAGAGCCCAAGATGATTCTGCCTGAGTTTTTTCCGTTCTTCCTGCAATCCGATATGTTCATGGAACGGGCCATCGAAATATCGGTGGGCTCGCTCTCGCCAACGATCAATTGGAAGACGCTGCGGGTACAGGAATTCCCGCTGCCGTCCCTTGATGAACAGAAGCGCATTGCCGAGATCCTGTGGGCGGCGGATGAGGCGGTGGAAAAATATGCATCGCTTACCAGCAATCTGAATACTTACGTGGAAACTCTGATTGAAAACAATATCACGTCAACGAACGTTACCAGTGTGCTGGGAGATTATTGTCCATCCGATGGAATAAAAATCGGGCCATTTGGAAGCCTTCTTCACTCTGAAGATTATCAATCTGAGGGTGTTCCTGTGGTAATGCCTGCCGATATCGAGAACGGTGTCATTCAGGAAGAAAAAGTTGCAAGAATAAGTGAGGAGAAGGCCCTCGAATTACAAAATTACCGCTTGTCCGAAAACGATATTCTATTCCCTCGTAGAGGAGATCTTAAAAAACGCGCTCTTGTTTTAGACCATCAAGAAAATTGGCTTTGCGGAACCGGGACAATAAGAGTTCGATTAAAAAAAGGAATAAATCCACTCGCCGTTTTTTGGGCGGTTACGAGTACATCAACAAATCGCTGGTTAGATCGATTTTCCGTCGGAACAACGATGCCAAATCTCAACGCTGCAACGATCAAGAAAATCCCGTTTCACCTTCCCGAAGGGTCTAAAGCGGAAGAATTCCTTCGATTGCTTGAGCGAACAAAGAGTTTGCATGCAAACGCTGTAGGGCATCACCAAAAACTTGTAGCACTCAAAAATCACCTCATAGGAAATTTAGTCTTGGAGGGAGCCGCCCATGTTTAACGAAGAAAACTCCGTAGAACCGATGGTTCTCAACACGCTCCGCGGCGGCGTGACTTCAAACATGGTGGCCGAAGAGCTCGCCTGCTTTTGGTGGGAGTCCATGCCATGGTAATGTTGAAAAAACTATCGCCATCTTTCATCGAGTTGACCCAAGATGCCTGTTTAAAAGCATTCTGGAGGAAGCGTGCTTTACGTGCATTTCTCAAACAGCACCAAATCTCAGATAATCAACTTGCTTCATGGGCAGAGGATGAATCAAAACGTGATTTTCTAGCGCGTCTTTTTGATGCGCTGATTGGTGTTAAAGACAATAGGGGCTTTGCCGTCATTCTCAATATGGCGCGGTCTCTTGCTGAAATGAAGCACTTTCCGGATCTGGAGAATTGGGAGGATTCCTCGGAAAAAATATCAAACGCTCACAAGGCCATTGCAAGACTCAAGAGCCAAGTGGATAAACTCAACGAACAGGTAAGAGACGAAAACGAATCCAGGGAATGGCGTAAACGGGCCGCCGAAGATCGAGAGCGTCAAGTGGCATCTCAGAAAACACTTCTGAGTCTTGAGGAGGAATTAAAGCAACTGCTGCCCAGGGTAGGAACTCAAGAGGGTGGCTACGCCTTCGAGGAGTGGTTCTACAAACTGGTGGCCTATGCGGAAATGGTTGCACGTCGCCCGTACAAAGACCCGAATGGACGACAAATCGATGGATCGGTCACGTTGGACGGCACGACATTTCTGGTGGAGGTAAAATTCACCGTTGATCCCATTGGTTCCCAGGATATTGATATCTTGCTGAGCAAGATCGCTCGCAAAGCGGACAATACCATGGGCATCATGATCTCTTTAGCGGGCTTCAACGAGAATGCCATCAAGAACGCCTCGCGTGACCGAACCCCTTTGCTTCTTATGGACTACAGCCATATTTTCAACGTCATTCTGCCCGGGATCATGCCGCTCCCCGAGGTAATCCAGCGCATCTGGCGTCATGCATCCCAAACTGGGGAGTCCTACCTGAGCGTGACGAATTTTTCGGGATAAAGTGGAGGAATTTTGAAATTGAAACTGGACGATCTGCTAAATCAAGTCTCCCTTGGCGAGGACAGCACGCGCCAGTTCAAAGTCGATGTGCGTAACGCCGATTCCCTCGCCTCAGAGATGGCCGCGTTCGCGAACTGCGAGGGTGGAACGATCTATCTGGGAGTGGCCGATGACGGCTCAGCGCCGGGACTCGGCAGGAACGACATTGCCCGGATCAACCAGCTCATCAGCAATGCCGCCAGCCAGCTTGTCAAAAGCCCGCTGACAGTCCGAACTGAAAATATTGCTCTGCAGAATGGCCGTGTTGTGATCGTGCTGACCGTTCCCAAGGGACTCGACAAACCTTACTTCGATAAGAACGGCGTGATATGGCTGAAGACCGGCGCGGACAAACGGCGGGTGAACTCCAAGGAGGAATTGCGTCGTCTGTATCAGATCACGGACCAGTTTCATGCCGACGAACTGCCGACCAAGGCCGGGATCGACAAACTGGATAAGCTGCGTTTCCGCGACTTCCTGCGGGACGTTTACAAACAAGACTATCCTGACGATTTGGAAAAGTTGACACGCCTGCTCCAGAACATGAATCTGGCCACCGACGACAGAAAGATGAACCTGGCTGGGTTGCTGATGTTTGCGGAACGACCGGAACTGATCAAGCCGCAGTTCGTGCTCAAGGCGATCCGGTATCCCGGCAACCGGATTCATGCGACTGATTATGTGGATACGGAAGACTTTGCCGGGCCATTGCCAAAAATTTTCGATGACGCCATCGCTTTTGTGATGCGCAACCTGCATAAGATCCAGGCGGGTCGAGGTGTGAATGCGCCCGGGCAACCGGAAATCCCCGAAAGCGTATTCGAGGAACTACTGGTCAACGCCCTGGTGCACCGTGATTATCTGGTGAGCGCGCCGGTCCGACTGTTCATCTTTGACAACCGTATCGAGATCGTCAGCCCCGGCCACCTGCCCAACAACCTGACCGTGGAGAAGATACGAACGGGGAACTCCAATATTCGCAATCCGATCCTGGTCTCCTATGTGGCCAAGGGGCTGCTGCCCTACCATGGGCTCGGTTCAGGCATCAAACGCGCCCTGTCGGAATGGCCAAAGATCGACTTCACCGATGACCGAGATGGTTGCCTGTTCACCGTGACGATCCATCGGAAGCCGGTGGAAGAGTTGATGCTGGCGGAGAAAGGCGCTTTAAAGGTCCCCATAAAAGGTCAGCCTGACCTTATAAATGACCTTTTAAATACACTCCGGGCCAACCCAACGGCTGACTACCTGAGCCTGGCGCACGCTCTGAGGGTGAGTGAGGCAACAGTCAAGCGTCATATCCAGAAACTAAAACAGCAGAATCGGTTGCGCCGGGTCGGCTCCAGAAAAACCGGTCATTGGAGGGTCCTGGAATGACCTACTTCAACGAGGAAAACACGGTTGAACAACTCGTGCTGGACACTCTGTCTGACCGGGACAATCAGTGGTGCGTTGCCGAGCCGCAAGCTGATTATCTTGATTCACATCTCACCCTTCAGCTTTCAAGTCTTAAATGGCGCTTCGTGGCCGCCGAGGAGCTGCCCCGTCAGCACTCCGACGTACTGGTGGAGTCGATGGTGCGCGAGGCCCTCATCCGCCTGAACCCTGAAATGGGGGCCCAGCCCGACCGCGCCGACGAAGTGCTCTACCGCCTGCGGACCATTCCGCTGTCGGTGCAGAGTGAAGGGTTGGTGCGGGCCAACGAACTGTTTGCCGAATGGTTGCGGGGCGAGAAGTCCATGCCCTTCGGCGAGCGCGGCGAACACACGCCGGTAAGGTTGATCGACTTCGAGAATCTTTCCAACAACGATTACGTGGTCACCAACCAATGGAGTTGTGAAGGGAGAAGGGTGAAGGGTGAAACTTCACCCCTCACCCCTCACACTTCACCCTTCCAGCAACACGAGTCGAACGCGAAGCGGCTCGACATTGTGTTGCTGGTCAACGGTATCCCGCTGGTGGTCGGCGAGGCCAAGACGCCGGTGCGCCCGGCGGTGACCTGGATGGACGGAGCCAGCGACATCGTTGGCGGCTATGAACAGAGTGTACCGCGGATGTTCGTGCCGGGCGTCTTCTCGTTTGCCACCGAGGGCAAGTGCTACCGCTACGGTTCGGTGCGCATGCCCATCGATATCTGGGGGCCATGGCACGAAGGCGGGATCAAGGCCGAAGGGACGATTGCGGACGTGCAGCGTTCCATCCGCTCCATTCTGCGCCCCCACGTGGTGCTGGACATCCTGCAGAACTTCACCCTGTTCGCCACCGACAAGAAACACCGGCGCATCAAGATCATCTGCCGCTATCAGCAGTACGAAGGCGCCAACCTGATGGTGGCCCGCGTGGTCAATGGCTACCCAAAGAAGGGGTTGATCTGGCACTTTCAGGGCTCGGGCAAGTCGCTGTTGATGGTGTTCGCGGCGCAGAAGCTGCGAATGCACCGCACGCTCGGCAACCCCACGGTGATGATCGTGGTGGACCGCATCGACCTGGACACCCAGATTACCGCCACCTTCAACGCCGCCGATATCCCGAACATGATCGGCGCCGCCACCCGGCAGGAGTTGCAAGCTCTGCTGGCGACCGATACCCGCAAGATCATCATCACCACCATTCACAAGTTCGGCGAGGCGGACGGCCGCCTGAATGAGCGCTCGAACATCATTGTCATGGTGGACGAGGCGCACCGCACCCAGGAAGGCGATCTGGGCCGCAAGATGCGCGACGCGCTGCCGGGCGCCTTTCTCTTTGGCATGACCGGCACGCCGATCAACAAGCGGGACCGCAACACCTTCTGGGCCTTCGGCGCGGACGAGGATGAGCAGGGCTATATGAGCCGCTACTCGTTCCAGGATTCGATCCGGGACAAGGCCACCCTGCCGCTGCACTTCGAGGCGGTGGACGTGAAGCTGCATATCAACAAGGAGGCCATCGACGAAGCCTACTCCCAGATGACCGATGAGCTGAGCGAGCTGGATCGTGACGACCTGGCCAAGCGGGCCGCCAAGATGGCGGTGCTGATCAAGGCCCCGGCGCGGTTGAACGCCATCTGCCGGCACATCGTCACGCACTTCCAGAAGAAAGTGGAGCCGAACGGTTTCAAGGCCCAGGTGGTGACCTTTGACCGGCAGTGCTGCGTGCTCTACAAGAAGGTCATGGACGAGCTGGTCGGTCCGGAGGCCAGCGTCATCGTCATGCACACCCAGGGCGGAAAGTCAGACGAGTACGCTTCATTCAAACTGGCCAAGGACGAGGAGGAAAAGCTCCTCGACCGGTTCCGTGATCCCAATGACCCGCTCACGTTCCTGATTGTCACTTCCAAGCTGCTGACCGGCTTTGACGCGCCCATTCTGCAGGTGATGTACCTCGATAAGCCGATGAAGGATCATAACCTGCTGCAGGCCATCTGCCGCACCAATCGTGTCTATCCCGGCAAGACCCACGGCCTGATCGTGGATTACCTGGGCATCTTCGATGACGTGGCCACGGCGCTTGATTTCGATGAAAAGGCGGTGCAGAAGGTCATTAGCAACCTGGACGAACTGAAGAAGGAATTGCCGGGCCAGGTTGCGAAATGCCTCGCATTCTTTCCAAATGTAGATCGGACTGTCGGTGGCTACGAGGGATTGATCGCGGCGCAGGACTGCCTGCCGGATAACAACGCCAGAGACAAGTTTGCAGCCGAATATTCGGTGCTCTCCGGGCTGTGGGAGGCGTTGTCCCCCGACCCCTGTCTCGGCCCTTATGAAAAGGAGTACAAGTGGCTGGCCCAGGTATATGAATCGGTAAAGCCGCCAAGCGGCACCGGCAAGCTGCTCTGGCACGCCCTGGGGGCCAAAACCATCGAGCTGGTGCATGAGAACGTGCACCTGGAGACGGTGCGTGACGACCTGGACACCCTGGTGATGGACGCCGAGATCCTCGAGGGGCTGCTTGATGCCAGGGACCCGAACAAGAAATCCAAGGAAATCGAGATCAAGCTCATCGCCCGTCTGCGCAGGCACAAGGACAATCCGAAGTTCGTCGCCCTGGGCGAACGCCTCGAAAAGCTCAAGGAACGGCACGAACAGGGACTGCTCCATAGCCTCGACTTCCTCAAGGAGCTGCTGACCCTGGCCAAGGAGGTCGTTCAGGCCGAGAAGCAGGTTGACCCGGTCGATGAACAGGCCAGGGCCAAAGCGGCCCTGACCGAGCTGTTCGCCGAGGTGAAGAACGGCAAGATGCCGATGGTGGTCGAGCGGATCGTCACCGACATCGACGAGATTGTCCGGCTGGTTCGCTTTCCCGGCTGGCAAAACACCAAAACCGGGGAACGTGAGGTTCAAAAAGCCCTGCGCAAGGTGATCTATGTGAAGTACAAGGTCAAGGATCAGGATCTGTTCGACAAGGCGTTCGGATATATCCGGCAGTATTACTGAGAATTTTCAAAAAATTCGGAGAAGAAGGATGCCTTGATGGCTGGTATGAATACAAAGTTAGAGTTTTGCATTGGCTAAGGCGCGGAGAATGTCAAGATAGTTGTCGTATTTTCATGCTGGTTTCTTATACCTGATTTTACTGTTTCCACGCTTGTCTTCCTCTGATGGATTCAGCCAGATACGCCCCACGCGCCATGCTTGCGGGCAGAGAAAAACGGATATTTAGCAACGGGGTACGAGGCTGGAAATAAAGCAGGCACCACGAATTGGTACGAAACGTTGATCTTTATCACTGATAGGCTTTGCGCCGATCACCGGGAGGAAATAGATAATTATGGCTATGTCATTTAACGTGCTCAAAGGCCAATTGCCCGAAGAACGAAAGGCAAAAATCGCCCAGCGCATTGAAGCGACTATGGCGACCATGCCGCTTGCCGAACTTCGTCAGGCTCGCCACTACACTCAAGAGCAGTTGGCGCGTTCGATGAACATCAAGCAGGCTTCCATATCCAAGATGGAAGGCCAGACGGATATGTATATCTCCACCCTGCGAAAATACGTAAAAGCCATGGGTGGAGAGTTGGAGATCGTGGCAACATTTCCAGAGGGCAGAGTCCGGATAGAAAAATTTGAGACCCTTTAGTGACATCAAATGCTAGATGATATAGTCTAGTCAAGTGGCTTGCGGGCCATTATTACAGCAAGGAGATTGAGCAATGACCAGAGAGAAAGAAGAAATTTCCATGCGCAGTACCAAGAAAGAGATGTTTGACCTCATAAAGGAGCTGCAAAAAGAGCGCGAAAAACAGGAAGAAGCGAAGCTCAACCCCGAAAAAATAAAGGAGCAGACGAAAAAAGAGGTGGTGGTGAAAAAGGCGGATGACACGTCTGAGAACGATCTGGCGGGTGATATCCATTCGCTGAAAACAGCAATCAGCCGGGAACTCACCGCCCTTTCCGACAAGATCGAGGGGGAAGCCGAGAAATATCGATCCATCAAGGCGGCCATTGCTCTCAAGGAGCGTGAGCTTGAAGAGATTTACGGCGTTGAAAAAGCGGCCACCGAGCTTGCCGTAATCATCGAGGCGCAAAACAGGGCAAAAGAGTTCTTTGAAACTGAATCAGCGGAGAAAAAAGAACGGCTGAGCCAAGAGCTGTCTGAAAAACGGGACAAGCTTGAAAATGAGATTGAGGCAGTAAAAGCCTCTTGGGACCAGCAGAAGGCTTCATATCTGGCCGCCCTCAAGGAGCAAAAAGACAAGGACGAAAAGGAACGTCTCCGCGAGCAGGAGGAGTACGACTATGAGACGGCTCGAACCAGACAGCTTGAAAAAAACAGATTTGGTGATGAGCTGGCTGCTTTGGAGAAGGAGATCGCACTTAAAAAAGAATCGTTTGCCAGGGAGCAGGAGCACAAAACCGCCGAATTGGAAGAGAGAGAAAAAGAGGTATCTCAACGTGAGCAAATGATGGCCGAGTTGCAGTCCAGAGTGGACGCCTTTCCGGCAGAGCTGGAAGCAGCTGTTGGCAAAGCGGTTGATGAGGCCACCACACGTCTGACCAGTGATTTTTCAAAAGCACAAGAGCTTTTACAAAAAGGCTTTGACGGTGAGAAAAATGTGCTGTTGGCGAAAGTCGCGGCCCTTGAAACGGTGGTAAACGACCAGAGAAAGCAGATTGAGAAATTGATACTGCAACAGGAAAAAGCGTACGAACAGGTGCAGGATATTGCCAGTAAGGCCGTTGCCGGCGCCGCCGAACGTCCTCAGAATATCGTGATCAGGCCGCCGGAGACGGTGAACAAAGGGGCCTGATATGGTGTCGTAAAAACTTCGCTCTCACGCCGCCGCCCGTTTAGGCCGGGTCTGAAGCGGGCTCGATGCGTTAGCCAGTACCTTCTTACACCAGCAGTACCTGCTTGCCGATCGTGGTTCCGCTTTCCTGCCTGATATGCATGGCACGGATGTTTTCCGGCGTCAGGCCATGCACCGTTTCTTGCCTGGTAGAGACGATGACGCCATTATCCACCAGCTGTGCGACGGCGGCAAGGATGCGGCCCTGTTCAGCCATGTCTGGTGTTGCATACATTGATCGGGCAAACATAAACTCCCAGGAGATGGTGGCGCATTTGAATTTCAGCGGCCGGATATCGGGGGACTCGGCCGGATCATCGATCAGCACGATGCGACCAAAGGGGCGGATGCACGCCACCATTGCCTGCCAGTGTCTCTCCATCTGAGTGGTGCAGAAGATACTATCCACCGATTCGGCGCCCGCCGCCTTGAGTTCTTCGTGGAGGTTGTTGCTATGATCCAGGATGACATGGGCGCCAAGTTTTGTGCACCACGCTCTGGTTTCCGGGCGCGATGCCGTGGCAAAGACCCGCAGGCCGGCCCAGCGGGCCAGCTGGATGGCCATGGAGCCCACCCCGCCGGCGCCGCCGATGATCAGAACGGTTGCGCCGTTGTTGACGTTTTCCGAAGCGGCATATCCGAGCCGCTCAAATAATCCTTCCCAGGCGGTAATGGTGGTCAACGGCAGGGCCGCACTGTCTTGAGGTGAGAGGGTGTGCGGAGCGCGCCCGGCAAGGCGTTCATCTACCAGATGATACTGGCTGTTGCACCCCGGCCGGGTGACGTCACCGGCGTAATAGAGTGGATCGCCTTGTTGAAACGCACTTACTTCCGCACCGGTTTTTTCGACGATGCCATAGGCATCCCAGCCCAGCACCTTGTCTTCCTGCATGCGTCGTCGTACCTTGGTGTCCACCGGATTCATGCCAACGGCCATAACGCGAACCAGCAGGTCCCGGGCACCGGGCTCAGGGATGGACAGGGCATGTTCCGAGAAGGCGTCATTATCGCGGGCCGCGCTGCCGTGTTTTGCAACGATTGCTTTCATGGTGTGTGGCATGGGAAAGGTCACTTAGCAAGGGTTTACGAACTCATCATTATACCGGTACCGTATACCACGGTGCCGTTACTATATATTGTGATTTGCGGATAAACTTCAAGAGGGTTGAACGTGTTTTGACATGATTAAGGCGGGGTATTAGTTGTTTCGTCAAAGGAAACGGTGAATTCATGTACCCTGATTTCAATAAGAACCATTCCAGGCAGTGGGGTGCCGCCAGGGCCGCGTGGGGTGACGCGGCGCAAGGCCGGTACGTTAACGCCATTCATAATTGCATGCTCAACCACCACATGGGCAGCCCGGGTGAACCTCCCGATGATATTGACCCGATAATCAAGACGGCTGAGCAGGCCGGTTTCTCGGCTAAAGTAGAAATGTTGCGTGCGGCAGTGAGTAGGAATGGTATCGGAGAATGTGGCAATTAATTCTCCATCGGTTGGTTCATGCCATGAAATTGATTTGTTTAACAGCAGTGCGGGAAAGGTGAAATAGTTCCAGAATGCATAGTTGGCGAAGTAGGCCATATCAAGATCGTCCCACCAGAGCAGACGCCGATTCCAGCCAAAATGTGAGCGAGCATCTTGGCGCCGAACCATGGTACCATCGCGATCATTTGCCAATGCTGCATCTTGGCCGTCGAGAATACCTGAAGTGGAGCCGTTTTTACCGACTGGCGAGATCACACCATACGGTCTGTGAATCTCCAATTCGAGTCGTGCCCAACCAAGAAAAGGTCGATTTTTAAGTACTAAAGCCAGTCCTCGAACACTAACAGTTGCAAATATTCGTTGAGCGCGCCGCCAAAATTGCGCGCCGCCATAAGCGGCGAGCGCGCGCCGTGCTGTTGTGGTCAGGGTGACTGCCATCAGCTTAATCGATTGATAAGCCAAACCGCCACAAACACTTCCAGCAAACTCAGCGGAATGGCAAGCGGAAGCAAACCAAACGGCAAGATTCCCATATTTCCGCTGCTCACCCACATAAGAACAAACACGGTGAACCAGGCCAGCGCGGTAGCCCGGGTCAGGGAAAATTTCTGCGCGATAAAGTAAATCGCAATGGCACAGAGCAGTGACCATACTCCCCACATGGCACCGTTAATGGGGGCTGAAGGGAAGGAAATGCCAAGGGATTGAAAATGATCAAGCCAATAGCTTTTCAGTAAAAATTCGTTTCGAAAAAAACTCTGACACACTGATCCATAGCGTAGCGGCGAGCACCGCAAGAGTGGGTTTGATTGCAGCGTGCATGGTGACTCCTCTTAGGTGTAATAGTTTACAGCACATTGGTGACACCAGAATCGGCATCCCCAATGTGGCTGTTGAGCAGTGCCCCTTCAATGAGCTCCCATAGGCGGTAACAGCAGAGTATTTCCAGTCTCCAGCAGGGTTTTGAGGCCGGAAAGAATACGCGACCAGCCTTCTCCTATCTGACCTCCGAGCTCGGTACTGGTATCGACGCCCTCGTGGATTATTGTTACCTTGCAGGCATCGCCTTCAGCTTCAATCAACCACGTTACTTGGGTTGCGGGTATCTCGACCGGCACAAAGTGTGGGGTAAAACTGGTTACTAACCGATGCGGTGGATCAATCTCAATAACTTCACCGGTAACAAGATCGCTGCCGTCTGGATTTACATAGCGGTATTTTCCACCTACCTTCCACTCCGCCTCAATACTGCTCCCGAAATAGTATTGCTTGGTCAAGGCCCCGTCGGTTAGTGCTTGCCATACTTTTTCCGCACTTGCCTGTACAAATATCATCTGTATGTGCTTTTCCATCTGTTCATTCTCCTCCACGTAACGTTTAAGAGCGCTTAAAGCGCCGGCCCATGGGCGTGCGTAATTGCTGACCCATCGTTCATAAACAAGTTGGATCGGTACGGAATTGAGGTGGTGATATTTTTCACGACCTACCCGCTCACAGGTAATCAACCCTGCCTTTTCAAGTACTCTCAGATGCTTCATTACGCCGTAGCGCGACATTGCAATGAGCTCACAGAGCTGCCCTAAGTTTTGGCCATCGCGGATCCTTAATGCATCAAGCAAGAGCCGACGGTTGGGGTCGGCAAGTGCCCTGAAGACTTCATCATGATCCATGTCTGCTCCGTGCGCAGCCAAAATATGTGACCGCAAGGTAACATGTCAAGTAGAAATTTTCTTTCTTGCTTTTGTAAAATAAAATAAGGAAGTTATAAGCTACAAAATGAATTGGTTGATGATGGTGTTGGCAAATGATTCGACCTGTGCGTCAATTTCCGGATTGTCTTGCACCGCGCCGCGCTCATCGACGCCTCTGATCAAACAGGCACCGCCGTAGGGGATATCGACTCCATCGAAAAACGATTTGGCCACCAGTTCGGATCCTTCGAACAATCGCTTGCCGTGTGTGGCGGCGGTGCAGAGCAGGTAGCCGGCGCGGGTGTCTCCCGTTCGAAACCGCTCTTTGCGCAGATACTTGCGGGACCAGCGTGCCTGGCCCCGGTCTATGAATGCCTTGAGCTGGGCCGATACCCCGTAGAAGTAGGTGGGACTGGCCAGAAAAAGCAGATCGGCGCGATCGATCTTGTCGTACAATGCTATCATATCATCTTTTACCACACACATGCCTGTCTTTTCGCAGCCGCCGCAGCCGATGCATGGTGCCACCGTAATTTTGCAGAGGCGTACGGTCTCTCCGTTGAAAGAAAACGCTTCACTAAGGCGGGCACGCACCATATCGGCGAGGGTTTCGCTGTTGCCACGACCACGCGGGCTACCGAGAACGGTGAGAATGTATGGCTGGTTCATGGTGATCTGATCCGGTTGAGTTTGTGTATAAGCCGGTTACTATGGCCGTGCAAAACGCTGCATGGCGTTAAACCGGGGCGCGAGTCTGCCGTTGAAGTAGCCACAAGCTTTATAGTAGCGCAGATCCTCGAGCAGCAGCTTGAAAAAAGTGGGCTCGCGAAACATCTTGCCGGCCAGCTTGATCGGGTGGGTGAATATCTCGGCAAAGGGGCCGAGCACGTCGGAGGGGTCGCGAAAACATTCCCATTCGCACAGGTCGCAGTCGCTGATTGTACCCAGTCTCTGGTTCAAGTCCGGCAGATCCCGGTGTGTCTCCGTGCGGTAGCCGCAGGGATGGATCGTCCCTTTTTCACACTCCACGAAAAAGAAATCAACCCCGCCCCGGCAGGGGAAGAGCACCGAATCGTGGCCCGAGAACTTGCGCATGAGGTTGTACAAGGCGCAACGTGGCGAGAAAATACGGAGCTTGTCGCGGAATTTTGGAATGGTGGTAAACAGGGCCTTGAAGATCAGCGCCTTTTCCGCCCTGCTGAAGTTGATCACGCTGTCTTGTGAGGCGGCACCGTAGAGTGCTGTGTCGATGGTGCCGGTGGCCGCCTGATGTTCGTCGCCGGTACCGTCACTCATGGGGTAGCAGGCGTTGACGATGGTAAAACCCAGCCCCATGGCCATGGTGTAGAATTTTTCAAACGAGTCGGTAAAGGCGGCGAAAAATCCTTGCTCGTCCATCTCACTCAGATATGGCTGCCGGCTTCTGCCGCCGGTGGCCCGGTTGATGCCGAGATTGACGGAGGGGTAGATGCCATGCTCATGGAAGATGGGAATGGCCTTTTCAATACCCTGTATCACCCCCTTGAGTCCTCTCATCGCCTCATGGTCGTCGGGCTCGGCTGAGTCAATACTGATCCAGAAGGTGTAGATGCTGGTGGCCGCCAGTTTTTCGGCAATCGACTTGACCCGGTCGAGGTAGCCCGGCGAATTACTGTCTCGAAACATGAAGCCGTTGGTTCCGGTGCGCACGTAAGGGATGCCGGCGGTGGCGGCGTAATGGGTCAATTCGACGACGTCATCGAGAAAAATGAGCGGTTCGCCGCCGGTGAAAGAGAGCGACTGTATTCCATTTTTGGCGGCGGTATCGATGAGTTCTTTGACCCGCTGCTGATCCAGGGTGGAGCGGTGGATCTGCTCTGAACGGCGCATGCCGCATTGCGGGCAGTCGGCGTTGCAATGGTTGCTGTACTGGATGATGAGCTGGCCGGGCAGCCGGCCCTTGAGCAGGGGCCTGAGGTTGGCCAGATTTCTAAATGGGGAGTGCATGGATGGCAAACAGCTACAGGGCTTTTATAGGATATCGCTGGCCAGCTCCGCCAGTTCCGATCGCTCTCCTTTGCGCAGATCGATGTGGGCATATATCTTCTGGCCCTGCATCTTGTCAATGAGATTGCTGAGCCCGTTGGAGTGAATGCCCAGATATGGGTGGTCGATCTGGTGTATATCGCCGGTAAAAACGACTTTGGTACCTTCTCCGGCCCGGGTGATGATGGTTTTTACCTCGTGCGGGGTAAGATTTTGCGCCTCGTCTACGATCATGTACATCCGCACCAGGCTGCGCCCGCGGATGTAGGCCAGTGGTTCGATGGCCAGCTTCTCTTCATCGAGCATCCGCTGCAGCCGCTGAGACATGTCGCTTTTCTCGGGAAACTGGCCGCGGATGACACCCAGGTTGTCATAGAGCGGCTGCATGTAGGGCTTGATTTTTGACTGGATATCACCGGGCAGGTAGCCGATGTCTTTGTTGGACAGGGGCATGACCGGCCGGGTCAACAGAATCTGGCGAAACTGGGAACGGGTCTCCAGGGCGGCGGCCAGCGCCAACAGGGTTTTACCGGTGCCTGCCTTGCCGGAGATGGTTACCAGTTTGACTTCGGGATTGAGCAGGGCGTGAACCGCGAATGACTGTTCGGCGTTGCGTGGGGTAATTCCGTAGACGCTCTGTTTCAGCACCCGCTTGATGACGAATTCGTTCTCCACCAGCGATTCGGTATAGGTGGCCAGGGCCGATTTCTTGCCGTTTCGTAACACCACATACTCGTTGGGGGTGAAGGCAACGCCGTTTTTGATGAGCTCGCCGGGAAACGCGCCATCCTGCTCGTAGAGCTGATCGATGAGTGCGGCGGCGACATCCTCCTCGTAGCGGCATCCGGAATAGAGCCGGTCCGGATCGCGGACATGATCGGTGGTATAATCCTCGGCACTGAGCTGGATGGAACGTGCCTTCATGCGCAGATTCACATCTTTGCTCACTAAAATGACCGCGTGTTCTTTGTCCTCCTGGGCGATGTGATAGGCCAGATTGAGGATGCGATGATCCGCCTTTTCGATATTGGGGAACAGCGTGACAAGATCGGGATGGACCTTTTTTTCAAACCGGATGGAGAGTTTGCCTTTGTCCTCTCCCAGGCGCAGCCCTCCGTTGACCAGCTTATCGGTGCTCAGGGTATCGAGGTCGCGAACGAATTTGCGGGCGTGGTAATTGATGATCTGGGAACCTTTCTTGAATTGATCGAGCTCCTCTAAAACGGTGATGGGGATGATGATGTCATGTTCATCGAAGTTATGGATGCAGGAAGAGTCGTGGAGAATAACGTTGGTGTCGAGGATAAATATCTTATGCGGTGGTGACATGTTCGGGCATGTGGTGAGAGGGTTACTCGTTTGATAAAAAAGTGCTCTGGACGTAGCGTTCCCGCTTGGCCGCCTTGAGCCTGGTGGTGTCAACGATGACCAGGCCGTCGACGCAATCCTTGAAGGCCGGATCGATATTGAAATCAAGAAAGACCACCCCGCCCGGCTCACACAGCTCGGTGTACTGTTTGTATAACGGCGGGACGGCGGTGCCGAGATTGCTTAAAAGCGTCTTTAGCTTGGTGAAATCGGCCTTGTAATCGTTGCCGTCAAAAAGTTGGGCAAGATCAGAGAGTGATTGTGAGAAGCTGAATGGGTTGCGCGAGCACGAAATCGAGGTATCGGCCGAAAAATAGAGCTTGTAAAAATAGACCAGAATCTCACGGGCCATCTCCGGTACCGCGTTGCTGATGGAAACCGGGCCGAACAGATAACGATAATGAGGGTTTTCCTTGAGAAAGGCGCCGATGCCGTACCACAGGTAGTCGAGGCTGCGCCGACCCCAGTAGCGCTGCTGTACGAAGCTACGGCCCAGCTCCAGACCGTTTTGCAAGAACCAGCACTTGCCGGTATCCAGCGTAAAGAGACTGGCCGAGTACAACCCCTCTGGGCCTTTTTCCGCAACCACCTTGCCGGCGTTTACGAAACGATAGGCGCCGGCGATTTCCAGGTCGTCTTCATCCCACAGCAGCAGGTGCTGATAATACCAGTCGAAATGATCGAGATCACGGCGGTTGCCGGTACCCTCGCCGACGGCGCGAAAGGCGTGTTCGCGCAGGCGGCCGATTTCCCGCATGACCGGTGATGATTGACTGGGCTCCAGCAGATAAATGGTCTTGCCGTCCGGGGTGCGGCCCAGTTTCGCGGCCGCGGTGACCGCCTTTTTCAGCTCTGGCTTGCGCTCCGGCCGGGCAATGGCGGTTTCCGTGGAAAAGAGCAGCTTTTTGTTAGCACCGACGCGGTAGACATGTTTACGAAAGAGCTTGACCTTGTCGGTACGCCGAATATCCACGTTGCGGTAGGACTCAAAGGGGATGATGGAGCCGATGGTCATCTTGATCTCTTTTTCCTGCTGATAAAACATCTGCCCCACCAGCAGCAGAGTGGAGAGCGGCCGCATGACAAAAGAGGCGAGATAAAATGAGGCGGAATTGCGCCCCTTGATATGGATTGGCAGGATCGGCGCCTTGGCCTGTTCGGAAATCTGCAGAAAACCGGCGTGCCAGCGGCCGTCGCGGATACCGCGCGGACCCAGGCGGGAGACCTGGCCCGAGGGAAAGGTGATGATCGCCTCCTCATTTTCCAGGGCCTCGCTGATTCGAAAAATATCGCGCCGGGGCACCGGTTTTGTGGAGAGCTTCACCGGCAGCAGGCAGGGGCGCAGGGGCGCGATGGACATGAGCAGGTCACTGGCGACGATGCGCACATCAGAGCGGATTTCGTGGACAAGTTTAAGCAGGGCGAGGCCATCCAGAGTGCCGATGGGATGGTTGGCGATAATCATCACCTTGCCCTCGGACGGAATGTTTTCCCGTTCGCGATCCGATACGGCGTAGGAAAACCCAAACGATTCAAGGATCTGCTCGACAAACTCGATACCCTGAAGATGCGGGTACTTTTCGGCAAATTCGATAAAGGAACTCTCGTGCAGTAATCGTCGAAGAATCGGCTTGATAATCGACGATACTATCTTGCGATCATTAAGCGCCGGATAGTATTCGTTGATAACCTGATCGACGGTAAACATAAGTGGTTCAGCCGGCTGCCGGGCGAGTTCCGTTTATCCGGCAGAGGGGTAATTGACCAGCCGGCGAACGGGTGGCGCCGGGTATCTCCACGGAACCCGTTACCACATCTTTTTCAGCAGGCACAGGGCGTCCGGAAAACGGAGCAGCGAAGACTGGTGAACCCCATGCCGCCGCCATGTCGTGAACGCTTTGTGTTAAAGCATCAAGACAGGCGGCACCGAGCCGGTAGCTGTGGAAGGAGGCAGTTGGAATGGTTGACGGTTGCATTGTGTATCCGAGCAAATATTGCATGGATTGGTTAAGGACGCAATAGGATCGGAATAGAACTTGATTAGGGAAGCGCTGGATACCACAGTCAGGCGGCGAGAATACGGGCAATGAATCCATAATCAAATCGTCAGCCAACCTTACCAGAGACCCGGTTTGATGGCAAAACAATAATTGAGGCACAATATTTCTATTGACAGGTCTCTGATATCTGATATATCAGACATCAGAATAGGGGTAAGGGGGAGAGTTGAGATGGCTGCTACTGTGCCGATGAGGACTGATCAATACATAAGCGAGGGAAAACGATGAAGATGACAACAGAAGAGGCCTTTATCAAGGTCTTGCAGATGCATGGAATTGAGGATGTGTTCGGCATTATCGGCTCGGCCATGATGCCGATATCGGATCTGTTTCCCACAGCCGGAATCACTTTCTGGGATTGTGGTCATGAGGGTAACGCCGGGATGATGGCGGACGGGTACAGTCGCGCCTCAGGCAAGATGTCCATGCTGGTGGCACAGAACGGCCCGGGTATCACCAACTTCGTTACCCCGGTCAAGACGGCGTACTGGAATCACACCCCGCTGCTGCTGGTCACGCCGCAGGCGGCCAATGCCACCATCGGACAGGGCGGATTTCAGGAGGTCGAGCAGCTGGCGGTATTCAAGGATATGGTTGCCTATCAGGAAGAGGTGCGCACGCCGGCCCGCATCGCCGAGGTCCTCAACAGGGTGATCATGAAGGCCAAACGGGCGTCGGCCCCGGCCCAGATAAATGTGCCGCGCGATTTCTGGACCCAGGTGATTGATATTGAGCTGCCCGCCATTATCGAGTTTGAGCGTCCGGCCGGCGGCGAAGAGGCCGTAAAACGGGCCGCGGAACTGCTTTCAGAAGCCCGTATGCCGGTCATCTTAAACGGAGCGGGAGTGGTTCTCGGCGGTGCCATCGAACCCGCCATGGCCCTGGCCGAACGGCTCGATGCTCCGGTTTGCTGCAACTATCAGCACAACGACGCCTTTCCCGGTAGTCACCCCCTGTTTGCCGGGCCGCTGGGCTATAACGGCTCCAAAGCGGCAATGGAGCTGATCGCTCAGGCGGATGTGGTGCTGGCGCTGGGCACCCGGCTTAACCCATTTTCTACCCTGCCCGGTTACGGGATCGATTACTGGCCCAAAGACGCGGCCCTGATCCAGGTGGATATCAATCCCGACCGGATCGGGCTCACCAAACCGGTTTCGGTGGGTATCGTCGGCGACGCGAAAAAAGTAGCCGCGGCCATCATGCAGCACCTCTCAGCCACTGCCGGCGACCACAACCGCGACCAACGCACCTCGCTGATTGCCAAGACCAAGGCCGACTGGGACAAGGAGCTGAAAACCCTGATCCATGAGCAGGACGATCCCGGCACCAGCTGGAATGAACGGGCCAGGACCGGCGCTCCCGACAAGATGTCGCCCCGGATGGCCTGGAACGCCATCAAAGCGGCCATGCCTGCTGATGTCATTATCAGCTCCGATATCGGCAACAACTGCGCCATCGGCAACGCGTACCCCACTTTCGAGGCGGGCCGCAAGTATCTTGCGCCGGGTCTGTTCGGACCGTGTGGATACGGGTTTCCATCGATTCTGGGGGCCAAGATCGCCCGTCCCGATACGCCGGTGATCGGCATGGCGGGGGACGGTGCTTTCGGCATTTCCATGAACGAGATGACCGTGTGCGGGCGTGACAACTGGCCGCCGATCACCATGATCATCTTTCGTAACTATCAGTGGGGAGCGGAAAAGCGCAATACCACCCTCTGGTATGCGGATAACTTTGTGGGTACTGAGCTGGACCAGGGGGTTTCTTACGCCGCCATTGCCGAGGCCTGTGGTATGAAAGGTGTTCAGGCAAAAAGCCCAGAAGAACTCACCCAGATCCTGGGGGCCGCCTTGAAAGCCCAGATGGAAGACAACACAACCACTTTTATTGAGGTGATCGTTAACCAGGAACTGGGCGAACCGTTCCGTCGTGACGCCATGAAGGCGCCGGTTTCCTGCGCGGGTATCGATCCGGCCGATATGCGGCCGCAAAAAGCTGTTTAACCGGTATACTTGGGTTATTTGAAAAGGAGACGAGCCATGGGAGCACCTGATATGCTGAACTACGATGTCGAAGAAATTGTCAAGGGAGATAAAGAGTATCTCTGGCATCATATCAAGCCGCACAAGCTCTTTGAGACCGCCGAGCAGCTTATTATGGTGGAGGGCAAGGGGCTTACCGTCACCGATATTCGCGGCCGGGAGTTTCTCGATGTTACCTCAGGCGGGGTGTGGAGCGTGATTGTCGGTTTTGGCCGCGAATCAATCGGTGATGCCATTGCCGCGCAGCTCAAAAAACTGCCCTATTTTGCCGGCGTCTACGGCACCGTCCCGGCTGTCCAGTGTGCCGAGAAAATCCTCGCTACACTGCCGCGGCTGGGCAAGATATATTTTGCCAACAGCGGTTCGGAGGCCAACGAAAAGGCCTTTAAGATCGTCCGTCAGGCGGCCCACTTCATCGAGCAGCGGAAAGGCAAGTTCAAGGTGCTCTATCGTAACCGTGACTATCACGGCACCACCATTGCCGCGGTAAGCGCCTCCGGCCAGAATGAGCGCAAGGAGCAGTTCGGCCCGTTCGTCGAGGGGTTTGTGGAATTTCCCCACTGCTGCTGCTATCGCTGCCCGTTCGATAAAACCTATCCGGGCTGCGATATCGAGTGTGCCCGTTGTATCGAAGATGTGGTGCAAAAAGAGGGGCCGGAAACGGTGGGCGGTCTGATTATCGAGCCTATTACCGCCGGCGGCGGCATCATCGTACCGGTGCCTGAGTATTTTCCCATCGTTCAGGACATCTGCAAAAAGCACGATATCTGGCTGATTATGGATGAGGTTGTCTGCGGGTTCGGCCGCACCGGTACATTCTGGGGGCATGATCATTTCGATGTCGATCCGGACATGGTTACCATGGCCAAGGGCATGGCGAGTTCCTATGAACCGCTCTCCGCCGTTGCCGTGAAACAGGAAATTTTTGATCTGTTTCTCAACGATCCGGCCGATCCGGACCAGCGGATGAATTTTTTCAGGGATATTTCCACCTACGGCGGCTGCACCGGACCGCTGGTTGCGGCCCTTGAGACCATGCGCATCATCGAAGATGAGAAGCTCATTGAAAATAGTAAGGAAATGGGGAGTTACCTGCTTGGCCGCCTGCAAGAGCTGAAAGATCTGCCGCTGGTGGGCGATGTCCGCGGGATGGGGCTGTTCTGCGGGGTGGAATTTGTCCGTGACAAGACCACCAGGGAGCCGGTTTCCGAGGCCGAGATGGCAAAAATTGTCGCCTCCATGCTCGCCCAGAACATTATCGTCGGGCGTACCAATACCTCCATTACCGGCCTGAACGTTACCATGAACTTTGCTCCGGCGCTTATCATCACCAAAGATGAGGTTGACCGGGTGGTCGGTGCTCTGCGGTATACGGTCGAGGCGGGGATTTAGGAGGAAAATCTGGAAAAGGGTTTTTCGCTCAATCTAGTCATTGGGCAACAATTGTTATTCCCGGGATATGATGGATATGCCTGTGGAACAATGTTCACGGTGGCTTGATTTTGAGCGAAATTTTCATTTTTTTAAGGTTTCCAGATAGAGTAATGATACAGTGTAACATCTCGCGGTTATCGTAAAATTTATCAAGGGGGAGCGCTCATGAAAGTCGGTATTCTGAAAGAAATCAAAGTGTTGGAAAATCGAGTATGCATGGTTCCAGGCGGTGTTGCCACCCTGGTGGGGGCCGGCCATGAGGTGATGGTGGAAACCGCGGCCGGTGTCGGCGCCGGTTTTTCAGACGATGAATATCGCGCCGCCGGTGCTGCTATCGCACCATCTCCAGAGGAAGTGTTTGGCGCCTGTGACATGGTGATGCATGTCAAAGAGCCGCAGCCCTCCGAGTATGATCTCATTCGCAAGGATCAGATCGTCTTCACCTACCTCCATCTGGCTGCTGATGAGCAGCAGACCAAGGCGTTGATCAAGGCCGGTTCGATAAATATCGCCTACGAGACCATCGAGAAGAAAGATGGTTCACTGCCGCTGCTGGTGCCCATGAGCGAGGTGGCGGGACGAATGGCCGCGCAGGAAGGGGCTAAATGTCTGGAGATGCCCGAAGGGGGCCGCGGTATTCTGCTGGGCGGCGTCAAGGGCGTGGCGCCGGCCACGGTAGTGGTGATCGGCGGCGGCGTGGTGGGAATCAACGCCGCGAAAATGGCATGCGGACTGGGCGCCCAGGTCTATATTCTCGATACCAATCTCGAGCGTCTGGCCTATCTCGACGATGTGATGCCGGCCAACTGCTTTCCCATCATGTCCAATCCGGCTATGCTGCGGGAATATGTCGCCAAGGCTGATCTGGTGATCGGCGCGGTACTGATTCCCGGCGCCAAGGCGCCCAAACTCATCACCAGGGAAATGCTCGGTACCATGAAGGACGGATCAGTGCTGGTCGACGTGGCCATCGATCAGGGTGGCTGTGCCGAGACCTCCAAGGCCACTACCCACGCCGAGCCCACCTATGTGGTTGACGGGGTGGTGCACTACTGTGTTGCCAACATGCCGGGAGCGGTGGCCAGAACCTCTACCATAGCCTTGACCAACGCCACCCTGCCTTATGCCCTTGCCATTGCCAATAAAGGCTGGCAGCGAGCCATGCAGGAGAGCGAGGAGATCAAAAAAGGCGCCAACGTGGTGCGCGGGGCGGTGACCTATGAAGCGGTGGCCGAGGCGTTCGGCCTTGCCTATACCGATATCGAAACCTTTCTGTAGTGGATGGAGGAAAAAACTTCCCTCTGTGTTGCGTGGGATCGTGTTGACTTCTTGAGGTTTTTTTCGGTTAGGACTTCATCATGAGTGAAACCCTCAACTACTCCTCGTTGAGTCAGCTGGTGTATGATTACCTGCGGCGCCAGATGCACGAGGGGCACCTGGCGCCGGGTTCAACGCTCAATATTGGTGAGATTGCCGGCCAGCTCGGAATCAGTAAAACGCCGCTCAGAGATGCGCTCATTCACCTCCAGCTGGAGGGGTTCGTCACCATCCTGCCGCGCCGCGGCGTGCTTGTGAATGCGCTTACCATGGCGCAGGTCGAACATGCCTATGACAGTGTCGGGCTCATCGAGGCCTTTATCGTCGAGACCTGTATCGATCGTATAACGCCCGCCCATATTGCCCGCCTCAAAGCACTTAACGACCAGATGATCAAGGCTATCGAGGCTGAAGACTTCTCATACTTTTTTGAGACCAATCTGCGGTTTCACAATACCTATGTGGATACATGTGAGAATGAACCGCTCAAGCAGTTCATCTTGCCGTTGAAACACCGGCTCTACGATTTCCCCAGAAAAAACTATATCCCCGCCTGGGAACTGCGCAACTGCGGCGAGCATCGCCAAATCATCGAGTGTATCGAGGCCGGTGACGGCGCCGCAGCGGGACGTATTCTCAAAGAGGTGCACTGGTCATTTAGTGCGCAAAGCGATTTCATCTACGCCTTTTACCAGGGATGAAGCCACCGGATTCAGTTAAACAACCAGCATGACAAGGGAGGAGTCCATGGAAACCTATCACGATATCCGCATAAAGAATTTTATTCATGGTGAGTGGGTGGAAGAGCGCGGGGCGAAGACGACACTACTGTTCAATCCTTCTACCGGTGAACAGATCGGCGAGGTACCGCTTTCTTCGGTGGCCGCATCTGAGCAGTGCACCGAATCCGCCTTTGCAGCCTATGACCCCTGGCGCAAATTGCCGCTGGCCAAGCGTATGGCCTATCTTTTTGATATGCGGCAGGAGATCATTAACAACGAGGAAACACTGGCCATGGCTATTGCCGTTGACCAGGCCAAGCACATCAGCGAGGCACGCGGTGAAGTGCGTCGGATCGTCGAGATTTTTGAGATTGCCTGCTCAATTCCCAGCCTCCTCCAGGGCGAGACCCTGCAGGGGATTTCCACCAATATCAGCGGCCGGGTGATCAAGGAGCCGCTGGGCGTGTACGGCGGAGTTGCCCCGTTCAACTTCCCGGCCCTGGTGTTTGCCTGGTTCGTGCCTTTTGCCATCGGCGTGGGTAATACCTTTATCTTCAAGCCATCCACCCAGTCGCCGCTGTTCATGCAGAAAACCGGCGAGATATTTCAGACCATCAAGCTGCCGCCCGGGGTAGTCAACATCATTCACGGCAACCGGACGATTCCCGGCACCTGGTATGACGATCGGCGCATCAGCGGCGTCTGCCTGGTGGGTTCCAGCCCCACTGCCACTGCCATGGCCGAGGCCTGTGGGCGCGGCGGCAAACGATCCATGCTGCTGGGCGGCGCCAAGAACATCCTGGTGGCGATGGAGGATGTGCAGCCCGATCTATTTATTGAGAATTTCATCCACTCCTGCTTTGGCTCCGCCGGGCAGCGCTGTCTGGCCGGCTCCATTGTCGCGGTGGTGCCGGAGGTCTACGACATGCTGCTTGAAAAGATGATCCAGGCGGGGAAAAACGTCAAAACCGGCGATGCCTGCGACCCCGATGTCTATATGGGGCCGGTGATCTCGGCCCAGGCCAAAGAAAAGATCGAAAATTACATCGAAATCGGCATCAAGGAAGGATCTACCCTCGTGCTTGACGGTCGTAACCCAGAGGTACCCGAGAAAAACAGAAACGGCTACTTTGTCGGCCCCACCATTTTCGCCGATGTCACTCCCTGCCGTACCATTGCCAAAGAGGAAATTTTCGGGCCGGTGGTATCGGTGATGCGGATCAAGGATATCGATGACGCCCTGGCAATTATCCGCGCCCAGCCGTTTGGCAACGGTGCCTGCATCTTTACCCAAAACCAGTATTATACCGAGCACTTCATCAGCGAGGCCAATGTCGGCATGGTGGGGATAAACGTGGGGATCTGCGCCCCCCATCCGTATCTGCCCTTTGGCGGCATAAAAGATTCCCATCTGGGAACAAATAAGGTACAAGGGAAAGACGGCATCGATTTCTTCACCCAGAACAAGATCGCCACCGTCCGGGTGGCGCCGCCCTCAGGCCACTATGTAGGCAGTGCGGGTGCTACCACGCAGGACAGCTCGGAGCAGCCCACAGTTCGGAGCTGCGTGGCCTCATAAACGGTGCCGCCATGCCGGATGTGAACCGGCAGTCAAAATATACCTGATTGGCTTTCATGCTGTATATGCATCGGCGAAAGTCAGTAGAGAGGTAGCAGCAGTTCGCAACAATTCCACGGCGCCGGCCACCGGTTCCGTGGAATGCCGTATTTTTCAAGCCAGGGAGATCTCGTGAGCATTGAACTGATCACACTATTGTACTTCGGGGTGCTGTTTTTCTCGCTGTTTCTGGGGCTGCCGGTGGCCCTTGGGCTGGGAGGTACCGCTGTTATCTTCGCGGCCATCTTCGAGCCCCGCTCGCTGCTGGCCATTCCCAGCGCCTTTTATTACACGCCGTGGAACCACGTGCTGGTGACGGTGCCGCTCTTTTTGTTCATGGGCAGCCTGATCCGCTTTTCCGGCATTGCCGAGGCCGCCTACGACGCGGTCTACAAGCTGATCGGCCATATTCCCGGTGGCCTCGCCATGGGTACGGTAAAAGTATGTACCATCTTTGCCGCCATTACCGGAATCACCCCGCCCGCCACCATTACCATGGGGCAGATCGCCTATCCCTCCATGATGAAATACAAATACCGCCGGGAGATCGCCATCGGCTCCATCGGCGCCGGCGGCGCCCTGGGAGCGCTGATTCCGCCCAGCGTCCCGTTTATCTTCTACGGGCTGCTGGCCAAGGTTTCCATCGGCGGCCTGTTTCTGGGCGGGGTACTGCCGGGGCTCATGCTCGCCTTTTTCTATATCGTCTACATCGGCATCCGCTGCCGGCTCCAGCCCCATATCGGTCCCGCCATCCCGGCTGACGAAAAATTTTCCACCCGCGAAAAGCTCCATGCCCTGCTCAACATCTGGCCCTTTCTGCTGTTGATTTTTATCGTGCTGGGGGCAATCTGGGGTGGGGTGGCGACGCCGGCCGAGGCCGCCGCCTTCGGCGCCACCGGCGCCTTTCTCATCAATGCCATCTATGGCAAACTCACCTGGCAAGTGCTGCGCGATTCCCTGATTACCACCCTGACCCTTACCGGCATGGGATTCTGGATCCTGATCGGGGCCAACATCTACCTTAATATCTTCAATTCCATGGGCTGTCAGGAGCTGGTCACCTCGCTGGTGTTGGGGATGCCGGGCGGCACCAACGGTATCCTGTTCATGATGATGTTCATCATTCTGCTGCTCGGCATGGTAATGGATGACTGGGCCATCATCATGTTGTGTACACCGCTCTATATCCCGATTATCAACGAACTGGGCATCGACAAGCTCTGGTTTGGCGTACTCTTTATCGTCAACATCCAGATCGCCTATCTTACCCCGCCCTTTGGGTTCGTGCTCTTCTGGATAAAGAGTGTCTTGCCGCCTGACGTGACTATGGGCGATGTCTACCGCTCGGTTGGGCCTTTTATTTTGTTGCAGTTGCTTGGCTTGGCGCTGGTCTTCATGTTTCCCCAGATCGCTCTGTGGCTGCCGAGTATGATGAACAACTGAGCCGGTGTCGTTGCCGGATAAGTAATATATGAGGAGTGTACGATGAAAGTGTGGCGAATGTATGAGTGGGTCATCGACATGGTCGTTGAAGGTATGGGGAGGATCGGCTGGGCGCTCATCCTCTATTGTATGATATCAGGGATCACCGATGTGTTTCTGCGTTATGTACTCAACAAGCCATCGCTCTGGATCGGCACCACCATTCAGGCCGCCCTGGTGCTGATCGCCTGCATGGGCGGCGCCTACGCCCTGAACAAGGACGCCTTCGTCAAACTCGATCTGTTTTACGCACGGTTTTCACCAAGAAAAAAGGCGGTTTGTGACATCATCACCGTTGTCTTCACCTTCCTATTTCTGGGAGTGCTGATCTGGAAGGGGTACAGCGCCGCCCAGCTCTCCTGGAAGCTCAAGCAGGTGACGCCGACGGCGGTGCCCATCCCACTCTATCCCATTAAGACGCTTATCCCATTAAGCGCGATCATGGTGCTGCTGGTGGCCGTTAAAAAACTGGGCAACGATATTTTGACGATTATCGGAGTCAACCATCAAAGCTGATGTCGTCGTAAAAACCCCTATTACCGTCATACTGGAATTGACCTGAGACCCGTAGTTAATTGAAATTACTGGATTCCCGCTTTCGCGGGAATGACGAAAGTAAGCAATATCAGGAGTATTGCGAATTACTCAAACCTGACGAACCCCGTAAAACTGAAATTATTTTCCCCGTCTTAGCTGCCCTCGATTCTACCATTCAAGGACAGGCTTCGGCGGGGATCCAGATCCACATAATTTCTGAATGCCGAATCAAGCCCTGCGTGGCGGATATCGGGGTTTTCTTGAAAGGGTCAAACCTCATCAATAATCTTTGCAAATTGCACAATGATTACTAAGTTTGCAGATCGTGGCGGTTTATAGTGGCTCCACGCCTTGTCTCCGCCGCCTCTGCCAACCATTAACAACAGGAGGAAGACACTATGATGAAGCTTGCAACCGCGGTAATTAGCGCGGCCAGTCTGCTTGTTTTGCCGGTCTCGATGATGGCCCAAGAAAACGGCCCCCCGGATAAAGTAACGGAATGGGTGTTTCAGCCCTGTTTTGACTCCTCCGACGCCGGCTGGGCCAATGGTGTAGTACCGTGGATCGAGGCGGTGGAAGCGGCAACCGAAGGCACCGTCAAAATCCAGCTTGAACCTTCCGGCGCCATCACCAGCGGCTCCGAGGCCTTCGGCGCCACCATCGCCGGGATGATCGACGGTACCGCCTGCTGGGCCACCGTCTATGGCGGCGATATGCCCGAGGGTATGCTGGCATTTGGCCTGGCCATGGGTGCCAGCAACTATCGTGATGCCTGGGCGGCCATGTGGGGTGATCCCAAGTATCGCATCGGTGAGTTGGTGGAGGAAGCGGCCAACGAGCGCAACCTGCACTGGATCGGTTGGTCCAGCCAGGGGCCCAACGCCATGTTCACCAAATTTCCGGTAACCAAAATGGAAGATCTGGCCGGTAAGAAAATGCGTGCCGGCGGCCCCCATGCCCTGTTCCACGAGGCCATGGGCGGCGCCCCGGTATCTATGGGCGCCGGTGATATTTACACCGCCATCAAGCTCGGCACCATCGACGGTACCTACTGGGATACTGGCGGAATTGACGATATGGCCTTTCATGAGGTTATTCAGTATGCCATCATGCCGGGCTGGTGTCCTTCTCAGCACCAGGAAATTTTTGTCAACCTGGATAAGTGGAACGAATTGACCCAGTGGCAGCGTGACCGCATCGACGAGGTCTTCATGACCACCTATTTTGAAACCAGCCGCATGCACATGGAGGGGGTTGCAGAGGCGTTGGCCACATTGGAAGCGGCCGGCGGCGAGGTGGTGCATCTTTCCGAAGAGGAAGTGAAGCGGATGCGTGAAAAGTCAGTGAGTGATATCTGGCCGAAAGTTGCCGAGAAATCCGAGCGTAACGCCAAGGGTGTTGAGCTCTGGAAACAGTTTCTCACCGATATCGGCGAACTGTAAATAACACCCTTTTCGATAGCTGTTTCACTCGGCGCGTCTCCTGCGGGATGCGCCGTTTTTCGTGGTGTAATTTCAACCAGTAAGGAGCAGGCATGGAAAGCATGAAACTGGGCTGGATCGGCACGGGGGTAATGGGCAATTCGATGTGCTCTCATCTGCTGGCGGCGGGTCACGCGATAGCAGTCTATAACCGTACCAGGGAAAAAGCGGCGAGCCTCATCGCCGGTGGCGCCACCTGGTGCGACTCGCCCCGTGCGGTGGCCGAGCAGAGCGAGATTGTCTTTACCATCGTCGGTTTCCCCGCCGACGTCGAGGCCGTTACCTTGGGCGAGCAGGGCACCTTGGCGGGAGCGGGAGCCGGCGCGGTGCTGGTGGATATGACCACCTCGAGCCCCGAGCTTGCCCAGCGCATCCACCTGGCCGCCAATGAGCGCGGCGTAGATGCACTGGATGCGCCGGTCTCAGGGGGTGATGTGGGCGCCCGGGAGGCAACCCTGGCAATTATGGTGGGTGGAGAGCAGCAGGTCTTTGACACGGTAAAACCGCTGTTTGAAATCATGGGGAAAAACATCGCCTTCATGGGGGCGCCGGGGGCGGGCCAGCACACCAAGATGTGTAATCAGATCCTGGTGGCGGGCACCATGATCGGCACCGTTGAATCGCTGCTCTACGCCCAGCGTATGGGGATGAGCCTTGACGCGGTGATCGATGTGATCGGTCAGGGCGCGGCCCGTTCCTGGCTGATCAATAATCTGGGCCGCCGGATTGCCGCCGGTGATTATGAGCCCGGCTTTTATATTAAACATTTCGTCAAGGATATGGGCATCGCCCTGGACGAGGCGCACCGCGGCAATCTTGCTTTGCCCGGCCTCAGTCTGGTCAACCAGTTTTACCTGGCCGCGCAGGCTTTGGGCCTGGAAAACCTCGGTACCCAGGGACTCTACAAGGTACTTGCCCATCTCAATGATATGCGGGGAGAAGAAAGCTGACTGGTGTGGCCGAGTTTTCGCGTATAGCCAAAGAGGTGCGGTAAGATGCTTCAAAATAGAGTTCTTTTTGGTCTCCTCCTGGTTTGTTTGTCCCCGTTGTTGTTACTTGCGAGTTGCACGCCTTTCAGAGCCGTGGAGATAGTAGGCGGTGGTAAGCCGGTGCAAGACGGCGCCTTCGAGAGTACCGTGTCGTTTACCCGTCATTCTCATCCAATTCTTATTGAGGTGCGCCTCAACAACCTGGCGGACCCGTATGTATTTGTCTTTGATACGGGCGCCCTCACCGCGGTAAGTAAGCAGGTGGCGGCAGAGATCGGCCTTTCCCAGGGGATATACGTCGAAGGGCGCGGCTCGGGAGGAAAGGCTGAGACGGTTGAACTCGTTCAGTTGGACAGTATCATGGTCGGCGATATGGCGGTCAAGGGATGTGGCGCCGCCATTATCGATCTTCGACGCCTTTCTCCCGACATTGACGGGATACTGGGATCCAACTTTCTCAAACACTTCATGGTGAGTATCGATTATCAGCGTGAAGAAATTACTCTGGCACATGGGTCACGCCCCATATCCGGACAAACTGAAGTCGATAGGCTGTCGTTTACCACCGACATGAGATACGGTTTCGCACCCGTTGTTTCATGCACCGTCGATGGATCCATACAAGCCGGCTGTCTTGTTGACACTGGTGCGTACGATTTCGCCCTGCCCGATGCCATGATCAAAAAAACACGGGCTTTTAGCGATGGAAATATACGGGAGGCACGCGGAAGTATGGGGGGCGGCATGTTTGGTGATGTGGGAAAAAGTTATGCGGTGCGTGTGCACACGATACGTATCGGCTCAGAAAACTATAGCGATATCGTTGCTCAATCCCACACAGGTGGAGACTATGTGCTGCTGGGAAACTCATTTCTGGAAAACTTTGCGGTAACGCTCAGTTATCCCTCACAGGAAATGGTGCTAACCCCAATTCGGCCATTTTCTGGAGACAAGAGGACCTCTTTTGGACTGGGGCTCACCAAGAAAGGTGATGCTACTGTTGTTTCCGGTGTCTGGCGGAACTCGGGTGCGGCCCGCGCTGGCCTCGAGCCTGGAGACAGGGTGGTGACGATTAACGAGGAGGATGCTTCCGCATTGTCGCTTATGGAATTGATGTCATTATTTTTGGGCGATAAAAGCGAGAGTATTACACTTGAGTATGTGGACAAGTCAGGTAACGTGAAATCTGCCGTGCTCTACAGAGAGATGCTTCTTCCCCCCGCTGATCGATAGGGGTGCGGCCATATATCAATGAAGCTTCCGCACTGGTAAGGCAGAAGGCAACCTTGAATAATGGCCTTTTCGCCCGACCTCCGCGTTGTTCAAAACATGTTATTCTGGCACTATCAATAAGCTCTCGGTGAGATTTCTCTCTCGCCTTGATTTTGATCGAAAATTATGATTTTTCAAGGCTCCCGGAAGATACATTGACTTGTATCTAGTACCCTGTAATGCTTTAAATATCGCCTATAGCTTGCTCTTTTGTGCTTTATGCTTCGTTACTCTTTCACTCACATAGCGCTGCTATGCTCCTTCAATCGTGCTATCCGCGCCTAAAACAAAAATAGCGGCGCTAGAATGCGACATTTTAAACTTTACATGGTACTAGCCGATTGTGGTTACAATGAAGCGGGCTCGTTGTTCATCACTGTGAAATGCTCTGATGAACCGGCTTCCGCGGGCGGCGATACGCTCTCTTTGATGTTCATGGGTAAGATAATACTGAATGCGTTCATTGAGATCTTCCAGATTGTCAGCGCAATAGATCAGGTGCTTTTCATGGATCGGCTGGTGCGGAATACGAATCCGCGGCTCACCGCTGATTATGAACGAGCCCATCGCCATAGTTTCCCAGTAGCGCATGGTGTCCCAGCCGCCCCCGCGGAAGTTGAGGACAATCCGGCACCGCTGTAACTCCTTGAGATAATTCACCCCTTTTCGTTTGATGGGGTCAAATGTCTGGTGCAGGGTAGTACCGTTTTGGGCGCAATCATATTTATCGACGATCAAGCGAAGCACCTGATCACGGATGGGGACATTGTTGGAGGCCCAGAATGCGACATCATATCGCTTTTCGGCGGCCACCCGTCGGGGTAGACGGGTAAAATTGAAGCTGAAGGGAAGTGGAAATACCTTCGCACCATGGTCATGCTCGCGTAGATATTCGCGCTTGAACACGTAATCAAAGGGCCGTATCGCCATCGCTTTGTGATACAGCTCTCCCGCTCCCAGCCGCACCAGATCGCCGCCGATCTCAGCACGGTCGCCACCGTCGATAAAGACTGCCTTCGCTTGTGCCGGGATGTGTGCGGCGATGCGCAGATAGGTGTGAAAGGCATCGGGCTTGGCGGCCCCAACTATCACGACATCGGCATCTTTGAGGCGTACCCGGGGGTGCGGCGGCGTCCATGAAAAGCCGAGATTTTTTGGGTAGCGTTTGAGTGGCAGATGATAAGGCGGGCGCCATGGGTATTCTGTAATGTTTGTGCCAAGAATCTTTTTCAGCCCGCTGTAACTCAAATCCTGCAGATAATCGAATCCCTGGTGGACAATGAAAACGATCTTCATCTTGTTTTGAGGAGCATGAGGTTCCCTACCCCTTCATCATGTCGGGCAAGATGGTCACAATAGTGGGGAACATGGTGATCAGCAGCAAGGCAACCAGCAGCAGCAGGAAAAACGGGATGGCGGCGGCGGCCACCCGCAAAATATTGATGCCGGTCTGGCCCTGGATGACAAAGAGGTTAAATCCCACCGGCGGGGTGATCTGCGCCATTTCCACCACCAGTACAATAAAGATGCCGAACCAGAGCGGGTCGATACCGGCTTGCTCCACCATGGGCATGATCACCGAGGTGGTCAGCACCACCACTGAAATGCCGTCGAGAAAGCAGCCAAGCACGATGAAAAAGACGCTGAGCACCGCCAGCAGCGCGTGAGGCGAGAGATTGAGCGTGGCGATCCAGGTTGCCAGCAAACGCGGGATGCCGGTAAATCCCATGGCCACGGTGAGAAAGGCGGCACCGGCCAGGATAAAGGCAATCATGCATGAGGTGATGGTGGCGCCACGCAGCCCGTCCAGAAAACTCGTACGGGTCAGGGTGCCGCTGCTCCATGACAGGAGTAGGGCGAGCAGGACCCCCACGGCGGCGGCATCGGTGGGTGATGCAATGCCCGCGTAGATGGAGCCGATTACCCCCAGAATAAGCAGAACAATGGGTATCAGTCGCCGAGATCGCTTTATTTTTTGGGCGAAACTGGTGGTTTCATGGTCGGCTGGAATTGCCGCCTTGTGCAGCAGCGACCAGATTATCACGTAGCCCATAAACAGGCCGACCAGCAGCAGGCCGGGCAGAATACCGGCGATAAACAGCCGGGCAATTGATTGTTCGGTGGCAACCCCGTAGACAATGAGGATGATCGAGGGGGGAATCAGCAGCCCCAGGGTGGCTGATCCGGCCAGGGTGCCGACCATCATTGTGGTTGGGTAGGAGCGACGGGAGAGCTCAGGCATCGAAATCTTGCCGATGGTGGCGGCGGTGGCCGCCGAGGAGCCGGAGACGGCGGCAAAGATGGCACAACCAAAGACATTGACGTGCAGCAGCCGGCCCGGCAGATGGCTGAGCCACGGTGAGAGCCCGGTGAACATATCCTCGGAGAGACGGGAGCGAAATAAAATCTCCCCCATCCAGATAAACAGCGGCAAGGCGGCCAGGGCCCAGCTGTTGCTTGCCCCCCAGATGGTGGTTGCCATCACACTGCCAAGGGGCGCCGACGAGAAAAAAAAGATACCCGCCATCCCCACCGCCAGCAGGGAAAAGGCCACCCACAGCCCGCCTGCCAACAGAGCAAGCAGGGCCACCAGCAGCAGCGCGGTCATGGCCAGCTCAGACATTGTCCTCCCCGCTGGTATGGTCGGTCCGGCTCTCGTCCCAGTAGTGTGGCCGGTTGCCCCGTATTACCCAGATCAACTCGTCGATCAGGGCGATGGAGACAATGATGAGCCCCGCCAGCATGGCGGATTGGGGAATCCACAAGGGTACCGCGATCATCCCCGGCGAGAGATCCTGATAACGATATGATTCGAGGCAGAGCAGTAAGGTATAGTAGCTGAAATAGCAGGCAATGGCTGCTGCCGTCAGCAGGCAGAACCACTCAAATACCAGGGCCACACGCCGGGGGAGATGGGAAACGAGCAGCGTAACCCGGATATGTCCGCCCTGGCGCAGCGTGTAGGCGAGGGCGAGAAATGAGGCGGCGGCCAGGAAAAAGCCGGTAAAATCGGCGTAGGAGGGAATGGTCAGACCGATTGCCCGACCGGTAATCAGACTGCTGATCCGGTCTAAGGAGTTGAGGCCGACCTGCGCCACCACCAGGGCGCAGATCAGCCCAATGCAAAGTGCCGCCAGCCAGCCGCTTGCCAGATAGATCGTGTCAAGAATACGCCGCACAACGAGCATCTCCGCGGCAGCCGGTTTGGTTAAGCAATTGCTCCCTAGTTGGCAAAGGTATTGAGCAGGGTGGCGCCGTGTTCACCGGCGTCTTCTTTCCACTCTTCCAGCATACCGGCGCCGATCTCCTTGAGTTCGGCCATAAGCTGGTCGCTGGGTGTGGCGATGACCATCCCGTTATCCTCGAGGATGGCGATCTTGGCGGCGGTCTCCTCGCGGCTCATCTGCCAGCCCCGTTCTTCGGCGGCAGCGGCGGCGGCAAGCACCGCTTCCTGAACCTCATCGGGCAGCGCGGCGAAGGCCTTGCGGTTGACCACGACAATATTTTTCGGCACCCAGGCCTGGATATCGGTAAAATAATCGACGAAATCCCAGGCCTTGGAGTTGGCTCCGGTGGACGGCGAGGTAATCATCGCCTCCACCCGGCCGGTGGCAAATGCCTGCGGGATATCGGGCACCTCCACCTGAGTGGGGGCGGCGCCGACGGCGTCCGCGAATTTTTCCAGTGTGGCGTTATAGGCCCGAAACTTGATACCGCTGAGATCGCCGGCGTAGGCAATGGGCTTTTTGGTATAGAGTCCCTGGGGCGGCCATGGCACCGAAAACAGGGGCATCAGATTCTGCTGCTCAAGCAGGGCGGTGACGATTGGTTTCTGCGCTTTCCAGAGCTTCATGGCCTCTTCGTAGTTAGTGGCCAGAAAGGGCTGGGAGTCGGCCCCGAATACGGCGTTCTCGTTTGAGATCAGGGAGAGGAAAAATTCACCGATAGGCACCTGGCCGCCCCGGACGGCATTCTTGATCTCCGGATGCTTGAACAGCGATCCTGCCGAATGGATGGTGATTTTCAGTCTGCCGCCAGTGGCTTCTTCCACATCCTCGGCAAACTGGGCGATGTTTACCGTGTGAAAGGTCTTGTCGGGATAGGGGGTGGGCATATCCCAATTAATCGTATCGGCGGTGACGGCGGGTGATGCGGCCAGCATGATTGCAATGGATGCGGCGATACAACCAAATACTCGTTTCATGATACCTCCTCATCGTCCAAAGGGGAAAAACAGCTTGAAAAGCACTACAAAAAAGCGTAGCAACATACCGAATAAACCTTGGGTTTCGTTTCACTCGGTACAAAACTATATACTAATTTCGTCTCTGACGCTTTACCAGAAAAAAGTTATAACCAGACTATGACAACATTGTGGAATATATGGATTGATCGCGGCGGCACCTTTACCGATGTGGTGGGCCGGCGCCCGGATGGCGTGATTGTCAGTCACAAGCTGCTTTCCGAGAATCCGGAGCGATACGATGATGCCGCCCTCCAGGGCATCCGGGAAATCATGGGGCTTGATGAGGCTACCCTACTGGAAAAGGTGCCGATAGATCAGATCAAAATGGGCACCACGGTAGCCACCAATGCTCTTCTTGAACGTTCCGGTGACCGCACCCTGCTGGCGATAACCAAAGGGTTCGGCGATGCATTGCGGATCGGTTATCAGAATCGGCCGGATCTATTCAAGCTGCACATCGAATTACCCGAGCTGCTGCATGAGGCGGTGGTCGAGGTGGATGAGCGGCTCAGCGCCGACGGTGAAATTATCACCCCGCTTGAGGAAGCGGGCGTCCGGCGTGATCTTGAATACCATTTTGCCCGTGGTATTCGCGGACTGGCCATCGTCTTCATGCACGGCTATCGCTACCCGGAACATGAGAAGCGGGTGGCCGATATTGCCCGGCGGATCGGTTTTACCCAGATCTCCATGAGTCATGTGGTCAGCCCTCTCATGAAGCTGGTGGGGCGGGGCGACACCACCGTGGTGGACGCCTATCTTTCGCCCATCTTGCGCCGCTATGTGGAGCGGGTGGCGGCTCGGCTGGGCAGCGGCGCCGGAACAGGCCCCCGGCTGATGTTCATGCAATCGAGCGGCGGACTTACCGATGCCGGCCGTTTTCAGGGCAAAGATGCCATCTTATCAGGACCGGCCGGCGGCGTGGTGGGCATGGTGAAAACGGGTGAGGCGGCCGGATTTAACCGACTGATCGGCTTTGATATGGGCGGTACCTCCACCGACGTAGCACATTATGACGGTACCTACGAGCGCAGCTTCGAGACCCAGGTAGCCGGGGTCCGCATGCGTGCCCCCATGATGCGTATTCATACGGTGGCGGCGGGCGGCGGTTCCATTGTCCAATTTGATGGAGCCCGCTTCCGGGTCGGCCCCGGTTCGGCCGGGGCCAATCCGGGGCCGCTCTGCTATCGGCGCGGCGGCCCGCTCACCGTTACGGACTGCAATGTCATGCTGGGAAAGATCCAACCCGAATTTTTCCCGCACATTTTCGGCCTTGGTGGCGATCAGCCCCTGGATTATCCGGCTGTTGCCGATGCCTTTGCCGATCTTGCCGCGGAGATCGGCGCTGCTGTTGCCTCTGAGCCGACCGTGGAGATGGTGGCGGAGGGATTTCTCAGAATTGCCGTAGAGAAGATGGCCCATGCCATTAAGAAAATATCCGTTCAGCGCGGCCATGACGTTACCGCCTATACACTGAACTGTTTTGGCGGGGCAGGCGGCCAGCATGCCTGTCTGGTTGCCGATGCCCTGGGCATGCAGACGATATTGATTCACCCTCTGGCCGGGGTGCTCTCCGCCTATGGCATCGGGCTGGCTGATGTGAGCGCCATGCGCCAGTTTCAGGTGGAAACCGATCTTGACGACGAATCCTTGGCGGCAGCAGCCGATCGGTGTCTGACGGTGGAGCGGCAGGCACAGGCCGAGGTGGCTGAGCAGGGGATAGCGGCAGACGAGGTGAAGGTTGTTCGCACCGTCCATCTTCGCTATAGCGGAACCGATACCGCGTTGCCGGTCGAGTGGGCGGATGGTGCCGCGATGCGGGAGGAATTTGAAATACTTCACCGGCAACGGTTTGGCTTTATTGCTCCGGAACGTTCCCTGGTGATTGAATCGGTCTCAATCGAAGCGATCGGTACCAGTGAGGTGATCGCCGAAAAGTCAGCGGTCACGACACCGGTGCTGTCGCCTGCGACCCCGATTGCCTACCGCCAGGTGTATATGGCAGGTGCTTTTAACGCAACTCCCTTCTTCCACTGCCATGATCTCACCATCGATCATCCAGTGGTGGGCCCGGCGGTGATTCTCGATACTATCGGCACCATCGTGGTGGAGCCCGGCTGGCAGGCGTTACGGCACCAGGCCGGCCATATTCTGCTCACCAGGCACCAGCCCAGAGCCTATACCGAGGCAATCGGGACGACGGTTGATCCGGTGATGCTCGAAGTGTTCAACAATCTCTTTATGTCGATTGCCGAACAGATGGGGGTGAGTCTGGCCAACACCGCCTATTCGGTAAATATCAAGGAACGACTTGATTTCTCCTGCGCTCTGTTCAACAGCCATGGCGATCTGGTGGCCAACGCCCCGCATGTGCCGGTGCATCTGGGATCCATGAGTGAGTCGGTGAGAACCATCATTCGTGAAAACGAGGGCCGGATACGGCCCGGTTCGGTGTACATGCTCAACGCCCCCTACAACGGGGCACCCATCTACCCGACGTGACGGTGGTGACCCCGGTATTTGATGAGCATGGCGAGGATATTATTTTTTACCTGGGTTCTCGTGGCCATCATGCCGATATCGGCGGCCGCACGCCCGGCTCCTGCCCCCCGGACTCCACTCATATCGAGGAAGAGGGAGTACTGATTGACAACTTTTTACTGGTTGAACATGGTCGTTTGCGTGAGGCCGAGGTGCGTGCGCTGCTGAGCTCGGGGCCGTTTCCGTGCAGAAATATCGAGCAGAACCTGGCCGATCTGACCGCCCAGATCGCCGCCAACGAGACCGGCGCCCATGAACTGCGCAAGATGGTTGCCCAGTTTGGCCTTGCCACCGTGCACGCGTATATGGAGCACGTGCAGGACAATGGCGAGGAATCGGTACGGCGGGTGCTGGATGTGCTGCACGATGGTGAGTTTTGTAACGAACTGGACAATGGCAAACAGATTCGGGTGCGAATCACGGTGGATAAAATCAAGCGTGAAGCGCTGCTCGATTTTTCCGGCACCTCGCCGCAGGATGGTGGTAATTTCAACGCCCCTGTCGCGGTGTGCCGGGCGGCGGTGCTCTACGTGTTTCGCACCCTGGTCGATGATGATATCCCCCTCAACGAAGGGTGCCTCAAGCCGCTTAAGGTGCACGTACCCGAAGGTACCATACTCAATCCCCGCTATCCGGCCGCGGTGATCGCCGGTAACACCGAAGTCTCCCAGGCCGTCTGTGATACCCTGTATGGGGCACTGGGGCGACTGGCGGCAAGCCAGGGTACCATGAATAATTTTGTTTTTGGCAACGAGTACTACCAGAACTATGAAACCATCTGCGGCGGTACCGGCGCCGGGCCTGCTCATCCGGGTGCGAGTGGTGTCCACAGCCATATGACCAACACCCGGATGACCGACGCGGAGGTAATAGAGCACCGCTTTCCGGTGCGTATCGAGTCATTTCGGTTACGTACCGGCTCGGGCGGGGCCGGGAAATTCAGCGGCGGCGAGGGGGTGGTCCGGGAGATGCGGTTTTTGCAGCCGATGGAGGCGACCATACTCTCATCACGGCGTCTCACGCAGCCCTTTGGTTTGGGCGGTGGCCGGTCGGGGGCATCGGGGCGCAACTACGTGGTCCGCGTAAATGGTGAGGTGGTTGAGCTTGATGGTAACGATGAAATCACCATGCAGGCGGGCGACCTTTTTGTCATCGAGACCCCGGGCGGCGGCGGCTTTGGCGATGGTTGAAGGAGATGGGGAGAACAATCTTTTCGCCAATTCATGGCTGGATGTTTTTCGGGTTTTTGATAGTCACCGTTTTTGCTTTTGATTCTGAAATGTTCGTTTGATAGCATCAGAGTGCGGAAAAATGCATGGCCATTGAGCCGATTCTGGAATATGGTGGCCACGGGTTTTTTAAGGGTGTGACGATCTCAATTTTTCAATTACCATCGCCTAGAGGGAGTGTATGAAATTTCCCATCGATTTAACCGGCTATCATCCCCTTTCATTTGATATTTCCAAACAGGCCCTGACTGTTGAAGAGCACCGGGTACTGGCAGACAATATCGCTCTTACCCGTGACTCCATTATCTTTTTTACCGCCCTGGCTCGGGTGAAGGGGTTGGGCGGCCACACCGGCGGCGCCTACGATATCGTGCCTGAGCTGCTCATCGTGGATGGCTTCATGAAGGGTAATGATCATTTACATCCGGTCTATTTCGATGAGGCCGGGCACCGGGTGGCGATTCAGTATCTGATGGCGGCCCTGAACGGCCATCGGCCCATCGATGATCTGCTGCACTATCGGGAGTTTGGTAAAGGGTTGTACGGTCATCCCGAGCGTGACGAACAGGGTGGGGTCTTTTTCAGTTCGGGGCGGCTCGGCCATCTGTGGAGTTATGTGAACGGGGTGGCCGAAGCGGATCGAGAGAAGGTGCTCTTTTTATTTGGCAGCGACGGTTCCCAGCAGGAGGGCGGTGATGCCGAGGCGGCCCGTTACGCGGTGGCCCGCGGCCTCAATGTGAAGCTGCTGATCGATGATAACGATGTAACCATTGCCGGCCACCCCAGCCGGTATCTGCCGGGCTTCAGTGTTGCCAAGACCCTGGCCGGGCATGGGCTGAGCGTTGATGTGGGCGACGGTGAGCAACTCGATGAACTCTATGGCCGCATCCAGCGGGCCATCACCACCTCCGGCCCGGTGGCAATGGTCAACAGGCGCAAGATGGCGCCCGGAGTTCCGGGGATAGAGGGGTCGCCCAAGGGACACGACGTCATTCCGGTGGAGTTTGCCATTGAGTATCTGACCAGCCGGGGACACGATGAGGCGGTTTCGATGCTGCGGGAGGGCAGTGGCGGCACGGCCGCAATACGTTATCGCGGCAGCAGCGAACAACGCGCCAAGTGCCGCGATGATTTCGGTAAACTGGTGTGCAATCAGCTGGATGCCATGGCTGATCCCGCCGCCTCGGTGCTGGTGGTAGATTCAGATCTGGAGGGCTCCTGCGGCCTGCATCATATCCGCAAACGGCACCCGGATGTCTATGTATTGGGCGGGATCATGGAGCGCAATAATTTTTCAGTGGCGGCGGGCTTTGGCTCGGAGCCGGGCCGTCAGGGAGTTTTCGGCACCTTTTCCGCCTTTCTTGAAATGGTAGTGTCTGAAATCAGCATGGCGAGGCTCAACCATGCCACTGTGCTGGCCCATTTTTCCCATGCCGGTGTCGATGATATGGCCGATAATACCTGCCATTTCGGTATCAACAACTTCTTTGCCGCCGGTGGGCTGGCCGATGATGCCACCACCATGCTCTATTTTCCGGCCGATGGTTCGCAATTGGCGGCCATGGTGCCACGCATTTTTGGCGACCCGGGGCTGCGTTTCATCTTTTCCACCCGCTCGGCGACACCGTTCATCGAGAATGAGGACGGCAGCAGGTTCTACGGTGAGGGGTACGAATTTATACCGGGTAAGGACGAGGTAATTCGAGCGGGCACGGCCGGCTATATCGTCTCTTACGGTGAGATTCTCTACCGCTGCCTGGATGTGGTTGAGCGGTTGCGTGAGGAAGGCATTGACCTTGGCTTGATCAATAAGCCGACACTTAATGTTGTTGATGAGGAGATGGTTGCCATGGCAGGCGCCAGCCCATTCGTCCTGGTGGTGGAGAGCCAGAATGTGAATACCGGATTGGGCAGTCGCTTCGGCAGCTGGCTGCTCAGCTCAGGCTATAGTCCGCGCTATGATAATATCGGCGTGAGCCGGGAGGGACGCGGCGGCCTCAGCGAGCAGATACCCCATCAGGAACTCGATCCGGACTCCATCACCATGCGTGTGCGGACACTGCTTGACGGGTGATCACCTCTGCGGTGAGCCCGTTTCATCTGGCTCTGACAGGCGGAGTCGAGGCGGTTGTTCAGAAAGCGACTTAAGGGCTCCGATAAGCTCATCAATATTCATCAGCGGTGCCAGGTGCTTGTGCTGTGCTGTGAGCACCGGTATGGCCTTGGCGCCGATCTTGGCGGCTCGCTGACGATAGCCAAGCTCGAGATTGATATAGACGCCGGCTGCCCGGATAAGCGCCTGCAACAATCGCTTTTCATCGCCCGTGGCCGTCATCCAGGCCGTTTCAAGAACCTCGTGCACCTCAAAATAGCAGCCCAGATCCCATAAAACTACGGCCTGCCGTACAACAGAAGCCTGGCTACCGGCGAGGGTGTCGGCGGCCTGTCGGTAACACTTCAGGCGATGTTGAATGTAGCGTCGATAGTGGGGCGCCAAGTCACCATGGATAAATGGTGAGGCGGCCTGTTCGGCGGCGGCAAGCGACCCGCTGGCGAGCACTTCGCTGATAGTATGGGACAATGTATTGCGGATGTCACGACTGAGCCGGTCGGTGAAGGGATTGAACTGAGCCATAGGAAAGGGTGATATCGATGGTGATAAAAAATGGTATTGACCGGGCTGATCGATTTTCAGTCATATGAATAAAACGATACAGCAGGTAGGGTCGGGACGCCCGCGATATTTCATTGTGCTGGCGGGAATCATTGGGTTGTTTGCCAGCCTCGGTATCGGCCGATTTGCCTTGGGCATGCTGCTGCCCTCCATGGGCGAGGCGCTGGATCTGAGCTACGCGCAGATGGGGGCGGTGGGAACCGTCAATTTCTGCGGGTATCTGGTCGCTGTTCTTGTCTGCGGGAAGCTGAGCGATATGTTCGGCGCCCGCACCCTTATTTCGCTGGCCCTTGCCGCGGTGGGTCTTTCCATGATGGCGGTCGGTTTGGTTAACCATGTCTACCCGGTCCTGGTGCTCTATTTTCTTACCGGTGTGGGGAGCGGGCTATCCAACGTACCGATCATGGCCCTGGTTGCCGCCTGGTTTCCTCCGGCCCAGCGGGGCAGGGCGGCCGGGCTGGTGGTGACCGGCAACGGCATGGGCATTATAATGGCAGCCTATCTGGTGCCAGTGCTCACCGGGGCCGGTTTTTCCTGGCGTCTGGGATGGCTCAGCCTGGGGGCAACGGCGACGATCTGTGCGGTTATCTGCTGGCTGTTGATCGGTAATGCAGTCGTTTCGGGGCGAGACCAACATGTTGCAAGTGGCTGGTCCCAGCGGCGTGATGGGATCGAAGTGCCGGTCGCCCGGCTGGTACAATGTGGTGTGCTCTATTTCTTATTTGGTTTTTCCTACGTTATCTACGTCACTTTTTTTGTCACCTCACTCATTCAAGAGCGTGGTTTTTCGCCGGAGCGCGCCGGCATGTTGTGGTCGTGGGTTGGGGTTTGCAGCCTTGCCTCAGGCTTTCTTTTCGGGGTGTTCTCGGATCGGTTTGGCCGACGGCTTGGCCTGGCGGCCATATTTTCTTTGCAGGCCTTCGCATATCTCGGTGCTTCCGCGGTGCTGCCGGTTCTTTTTATCTACCCGTCGCTTGTCTGTTTCGGCCTCGCTGCCTGGAGTTTGCCCGCGGTTATGGCAGCGTTGGTGGGGGATCTGGTGGGGGCGGCGCGGGCCACGGCCGTTTTTGGCTATATCACCTTTGTATTCGGTATTGGCCAGATTGCCGGGCCGGCGGTTGTCGGCGTGGCAGCGCAGAGTACGGGGAGTTTTTCAACAGGGTTTCTACTGGCCGCCGCCTGTGCTGTCGGCGGGGTGATAGTGGCATTGTTGCTGCCGAAAAAAACCGTTTCAGGAGGTTGACTCAGTTTTTCCCGCAGCGCCATGGAGCAAAGCGTTTCTTCAGGGGTTGTTATTTCGGCGCTTCGTTGGTTATTTTACGGGCTCCGCGGCTTCTGCATCGTCGTTTTTATGACTGTTTTCTTGTGAGGGTGGTTCTTTTGGCGCGGCGGCGGGTTCATTTTTGGCGCGTGCCGCTTTGGGAATCTTTGTTTCCGGCAGGACAAAGGCGGCGATCTGCTCAATCTCGGCTTTGAGATCTGGATCCTGACGGCATACCGGACAATTGGCGGCATGGTTTTTTATGAACTGGACCATGCGTGCCGGCGCCATGGTTTCGTCCTGAACGTTGAGGTACCAGGTCTTGATCAGTTTAACGAGCCGTTCGCACTGCATCGATTATTGGCGGAAAAGTATGGGCAGGATTGCCGACCTGTTGCTAAAACATCCTATTATAATAAACAGTTGCGCAAACGGTCAAGAGCAATTACACTGAAAATGAAAAGTAATCCAGATCGGAAGTGGATAGGGCACTGGTGGCTCTCCCGGACTTCAAATCCGGTGTAGCGGGTTAACAGCCTGCTGGGTGGGTTCGATTCCCATGCACTTCCGCCATATCACGCAGTCACCGTTTTTTTGAGAAGTGGGTATCCCATGTCTTCGCGTTGGGCGACGTATTTCTCTGCAACCAGACGGGCAAGTCTACGGATGCGGCCGATGTAGCGGGTTCGTTCAGCCACGCTGATCGCCTTGCGGGCATCAAGCAGGTTGAAGGTGTGGGAACATTTCAGGCAGAAATCATAGGTTGGGAGAATCAGACCCCGCTCAATGATACGTTTTGCCTGGGCCTCGCAGGTGTTGAAATAGTCGATAAGAACGGCTACGTCCGCTTCCTCGAAGTTAAAGGTCGAATGCTCTATTTCGGCCTGATGGAAGATTTCGCCATAGCTCACTTCGTTATTCCAGGCGATATCATAGACGCTGTCTACCCCCTGCAGGTACATGGCGATGCGCTCCAGCCCATAGGTGAGTTCGACGGTGATTGGGTGCAGGTCGATGGAACCGGCCTGCTGGAAGTAGGTAAACTGGGTGATTTCCATGCCGTCCAGCCAGATTTCCCAGCCCAGCCCCCAGGCGCCCAGAGTGGGGGACTCCCAGTCATCCTCGACGAAACGAATATCATGGTCGAGCAGGTCAAGGCCGAATTTTCTGAGGCTGTCAAGGTAGAGTTCCTGCACATCCGATGGTGAGGGCTTGAGCACCACCTGGTACTGATAATAGTGCTGCAGCCGATTCGGGTTTTCACCATATCTGCCGTCGGTGGGGCGGCGTGACGGCTGCGGGTAGGCGGCCCGCCATGGTTCCGGTCCCAGGGCACGCAGCAGAGTAGCGGGGTGAAAGGTACCGGCGCCTACTTCCATGTCGTAGGGTTGTTGGATAACGCAGCCGCGTTCCGCCCAGAAGCTGTCCAGGGCAAATATAATATCTTGAAAATACATGTGATTCACATTTTCCAAAGGGTGTGTTGGATGCTTCTTATTATTTTCCGTACAGCCTTATAATTGTTGCTCTCGTAAAAAGTCGAACTTGCAGCTAAAGATGGCTAAGTAAAAACACAGCTACACTAGGAGTGGTGGTCATTTTGATCTCGCAGGCGTACATGTGGTACGTCGAGAAGTCAAAATGATCCCACGACGACGTAGAGCGAAGTTTTTACGACGCCATCATAATTGTTGCCTTGACTTTTGTCCAGTGGCTCAGTTCAATGGCACCTTTTGTGCAATCGCTCCCTTTTTGGTTGACGGTATGAAATCTGATGGCGTCGTTGTGGGGTCGCTCTGACTTTTCACAGATTATTCTATTAAGACGCCAGACATTGGTGAAAGTGAGTCGGGGCGCAATTTTTAAAAGACAATGGAACCGAAATTAATAAAAATCCGCGGCGCGCGGATGCACAATCTCAGAAATGTCGATGTAGATCTGCCGCGCAATGCCCTGGTGGTGTTTACCGGCCTGTCGGGTTCGGGAAAGTCGACGCTTGCCTTCGATACTCTTTACGCTGAGGGCCAGCGTCGCTACGTCGAGTCCCTTTCCACCTATGCCCGCCAGTTTCTCGGGCAGATGGATAAACCGGACGTGGACTCACTGGAAGGGCTTTCTCCTGCCGTATCCATTGAGCAAAAAACCACCAGCAAGAATCCGCGATCAACGGTGGGCACGGTAACCGAGATTTACGATCACCTCAGGCTTCTTTTTGCCCGCTGCGGCCGGCCGTACTGCCCGCAATGCGGTGATGAGATTAAATCGCAATCCATCGAGGATATGGTCAACACCCTACTTGCCGAACCGGAGGGGACAAAGGTGGTATTGCTGGCGCCCATGGTGGAGAAACGCAAAGGTCGTCACGAGCAATTGTTGGCGCGGATTCGTAAGGAAGGGTTCGTGCGAGCCAGGGTTAATGGTGACATCGTTCATACCGAAGATGTGCAACCTCTCGATAAAAACAAGAAGCACACCATTGAAATTGTTGTTGATCGTCTTGTATTGAAAGACTCGATCAGACGGCGTCTTTCAGACTCGGTGACCACCGCTGTTACCGTCACCGAGGGCTATCTGCTGGCCCTGTTCCCTGATGACGGTAGAGAGCAGCTCTTCAGTGAACTGGCCGCCTGTCACAAGTGCGGTATATCGCTGCCGTCGCTTTCCACCCAGCTTTTTTCTTTTAACAGCCCACAGGGGGCGTGCACTGAATGCGCCGGACTTGGCGTGAAACAGTTCTTCGACTCCTCTCTGATCGTTCCGGATACAAAGCGCTCCATCCTCGATGGCGCCATTGCCCCGTGGGGATGGCGCAATGAAGCGACCTATACCGGTCAGATGCTGGCCGCGGTTGCTAAACATTACGGGTTTTCGCTGGCCACCGCTTTTTGTAAACTGTCCCCGGAGAATCAAGATGTGGTGTTGTTTGGTTCTGGTGATGAGGAGATTGAGTTTGAGTACCAGAAGGGGAAGCGATGGCTGAAGGCGGTGAAGCGCTATGAGGGGGTTATTCCTCAGCTGAATCGGCGTTTTCATGAGACCCAGTCGGCGATGATCCGCGAGGAACTGGCCCGATTCATGAATGAGCAGCAGTGTCCGGCCTGCGGGGGCGCCCGGCTCAAGCCGGAAGCGCTGGCGGTACGGGTCGGTGCGTTCACTATCTACGAGCTGACCTGCCTCTCGGTTGAGCAATTGTTGATGGATCTCAGGGAGTTGCCGCTTAATGCCCGAGAACGTGCCATCGGAGAACCGGTGCTCAAGGAAATTGTCGACCGGCTTTCATTTCTTGAATCGGTGGGGCTTGGCTACCTCACCCTGGCGCGAACCTCGGGAACATTGTCCGGCGGTGAGGCGCAGCGCATCAGACTGGCCTCACAGATCGGCTCCCGGCTGGCCGGGGTGTTGTATATCCTCGATGAGCCCAGCATTGGGCTGCATCAGCGTGATAACCGCAAGCTCATTCACACTCTTGAAGAGTTGCGTGATCTGGGCAACACGGTCATCGTCGTTGAACATGATACCGACACGATTCTGGCTGCCGATCATGTGCTTGATATGGGGCCCGGCGCCGGTATACACGGCGGTGAGGTGGTCTTCAGCGGTACGGTAGCAAACCTGCTCGGAGCCAAAGATTCGGAAACGGGAGCATATCTTGCCGGCATCAAGTCGATCGCCATTCCGTCGAAGCGGAGGGTGGTAAAAAAAAGATCGCCACGGGCACTTGCCGTTTCCAAAGCACGGATAAACAACCTCAAAAACCTTACGGTGCGGTTTCCCCTGGGGGTAATGACGGCGGTAACCGGGGTGTCGGGTTCGGGTAAATCGAGCCTCGTCATGGAAACCCTCTATGGCCTGGCAAAAAAGGCGAAAGAGTCACGAAAACGGGAGATCGAGCGTGACGGGACAACCCTGCGCGGATTGGAACGAATTGATAAGATTATCGATATCGACCAGAGCCCGATCGGGCGGACACCGCGCTCCAACCCGGCCACTTACACCGGGGTGTTTACCCCGATCCGAGAGCTGTTTGCCCGCCTGCCCGAATCCCGGGCACGTGGCTATGCGCCGGGGCGTTTCAGCTTTAACGTGAAGGGAGGGCGGTGCGCCGCCTGCGATGGCGACGGGGTGCTGCGCATTTCCATGCACTTTCTGCCCGATGTCTACGTGCAATGCGAGGTGTGCAAAGGAAAACGCTATAACCAGCAGACCCTGGAGATTGCCTATAAGGACCGCTCAATCTATGATGTGCTCATGCTCAGTGTTGCCGAGGCCCTAGAGTTTTTTGAGGCGATCCCACCCATCCGGCAGCGTCTGCAGACCCTGTTTGATGTTGGCCTTTCCTATATAAAACTGGGGCAGGCGTCGACCACCTTGTCAGGTGGTGAGGCGCAGCGTGTCAAGCTGGCGCGCGAGTTGTCGGCACGCGGCAGCGGCAAAACCCTCTATATTCTCGATGAGCCCACCACCGGTCTGCATCCGGCCGATATTCAGCATCTGCTGGCGGTCTTGAATCGCCTGGTGGATCAGGGTAATACGGTGGTGGTAATCGAGCACAATCTCGACGTGATCAAAACCGCCGACTGGATCATCGATATCGGTCCCGAGGGGGGGGCGCGGGGCGGAGAAATTGTCGCCCAGGGAACCCCCGAGCAGGTTGCCGGTCAATCATCCTCATACACCGGCATGTTTTTGAAACAGGTATTGTCGGAGTGAGGGAATGTCGTATCCGCGGCAACCTTTAAAAGAACCTTGCAACATGGCCTTTTCGCACAACCCCTTCATTGCTCAAAAAATGTTATCCTGGCAATATCAGCTCGGCCTGCGGTAACATGTCCTGGCGCAATGATCTTGAGCTAAAATTCTCATTATTCAAGGTTCCCTTAATGTGGAACGATAGATAAAAATATCACAACGGAGTCATCATGACTGAAACCACCGGCAGCAGCGAACAGAAGAGTGCCGAGAACCCGGTATTCCGAATGCAGAAGATGTACGTCAAGGATTTTTCATTCGAGAATCCAAATGCCCCTGAAGTTTTCTTAAGTGGCCAGGGCAAGGAACCGCATGTTGAGCTGAACATGAAGCTCAATAACCGAAAGATTGATGAGGCGCACTATGAGGTGGCAATTGAGATTTCGGCGAAAGTAACCAACAAGGAAGAAGCGGATAAGGTATTGTTTTTACTTGAAGTTGAGCACGCCGGTGCGTTTCTTATTAAAAATGTTCCGGAAAAGCACCTTCCCGCTGTGCTGGGGGTTGAGTGTCCTACTTTGCTGTTTCCCTTTACCAGGCAGATTGTCAGCCAGATTTCGGTGGATGGGGGATTTATCCCTTTTCTGATGGAGCCCATTAATTTCATGGCCTTGTTCCACAATGCCAGAAAGCAGGCCGGCGAGTCGGCTGAGCATTAAAAAAGGCGGGCACCGCGGTGGTGCGGACCCACCTTTCAGCTTAGATGTCAAAGCGTGGCTATAGAGTGTTGGTAACGAAACTGTCGATAAGCGCCGTCACCCCTTTTTCGATCGCCTGATCAAACAGCACGTCATACTGGGAGTCTGAAAAAACGGTTTGAGGCGATACCTGTACCCGCACCCGGTTCGTCCAGACGACGTTGCCGGAAGATGCCTCCTGTACCCAGATGCGCATCTGAACGACGGCCTGATCCAGGCGACCGCTGTGCGTTGAAAGTTGACCCAGCCAGCCGCCGGCAAAGCCCCAGAAGATGGCGTTTGAAGCGGAACTGCTCATACCCAGGATGGTATTGCCGGGGTCGTTTTCAAATGGCCAGATGATGTTATCCGAAGAGCCGATCAAGGCGCCATAGCCGGCCCCGACAGTTGTCTGATTCCACCGGTCATACTGATCCGACTCGGCAAAACCGTACACCACCTGGCTGGTGCCGCCCACCACAAAGGGCAGCACGCCCTTGCGCCACGGCGCCCAGGATGGGTCTTCTCTGGTTTTATACTCGAGCAGGCGGCCCCTGACGATATAGTCGGCGTTAAAGCGTCGGCCGATCTTGCGTACCGTGTTTTCGGAAAGGCCATGGGTGCCGGGGCTTGAGACAAGACGGTTGTCGCGGCTGACCTGCTGCTCGACGATGTAGCGGCGGATTTCGGTTTTCATCTCATTTGACCATTCACCGGAAAGCTCGTTGGTGAGCGATGATGAGTGGCTTTCCTCGTAGGCCACCAGGCTGATCAGGTTCTGGTTGATCATGTAGCGCACCACGTCTTCCTGAATCGGCATGGCAAAGCCGTTGGCGATGAGCCGATCGGTAACCGACTCGGTCACCTGCAGGTTGCGTCGGTGGGCGGATGCCAAATTGTCTGAAAAGGTGTAATCGGCGAACGGCAGCACCACGATGCTGCGTCCGGCGCCCGGTGCATTCGGACCCACCGGTTCGGAAACCTTGAGCGTTTCCACCACCTTTTGCCCACATCCGGTTAGGCTCAGTACCGCAACTCCAAGAATGAAAACTTTGAGCAGTTTCATGTGGCTCTCCCTGCCATGTAAAATAGTTGAGTATACAGCTAAATAATCACCGGCCTCAGCAGTATAATAAGCTCTCGCTTTTCTTTGATTTTTTCTTCAACGCCAAAGAGGTAGCGGACAATGGGAATTTTGCCCACCAGTGGCACAAAGTCGCTGGTGGTTTGCTCCACCTCGGAGATCAGCCCGCCGATTACCAGCATTTCACCGTCTCTGACTCGCACCGTGGTGCTGATCTGGCGTATGTTTACCACCGGCAACCCCACCTGGGCGGCCTCGCCGCCAAAGAAGCGATACTCTATGGGCTCTTCAAGTTCGGAGGTAACCGGAACCAGATTCATGACGATCTCATTGTTTTCCATGACGTTTGCGGTGAGGGACAGGCCGACGCCGGAGAGAATGCGGGCTGTCTCCACCGTGATGGTAGTAGTTGGAAATGTTGCGGAGGTATCGATATCGGTTTCAACGCTGTCCACGTAGGTGACATTACGGCCCACCGTGATCAGTGCCGGCTGGCCGTTAAGCACACTTATCTTTGGATTTGAGAGAATTCTTGTGTTTCCCTGTTCCTCCAGAGCGTTGAGCAATACACTAAAATCCGTCGGATCCAGCAGTATCTGCGATATAAAAGCGGTGGGATCAAGGAGATTGCCTTTTACAGTTCCGTCGTTAAAGGAGTCGTTAACCGTTTGGATCTTCGGATATACCTGCCCTCCCCGGGATAAATCGCCAAAAACCACCGTACCGGTAACGTTGAAATCTTTCAGAACCTGGCTCCAGTCAAGGCCTATCTTGGAATTATCCTTGAGTTGTACTTCGAGGATTTTTGCTTCTATGGAGACCTGTTTATACAGCGAGTTGGTGAGGTTGGTAAAATATTTGTCGAGTTCCTGCAGCAGCGGGCGAGGGGCGGTAACGGTGATGATACCAACGGGTTTATCGATAAAATAGGCAACATCGCTGGATGAGACTCGTCTGGTCGCAAGATTTTCCATTGTCGACTGATTCTCTTCGCCACCCTCGGCTGTATCGGTGCCTGCGGTCGGCGTTACCGTGGTGGTGCTCCACAGCGCAATAATCTTATCCATGTTTGCCTGGATATTTTCCCAAATGTCAAAGGTGTTGCCGGTGGAATCGAGCTGGATGGTGCCTTTGACATTGGTGGACAACTCCGGACTCCCCAGTAAATTGCCGCCTGATTCAGTGGTATACTGCGATGCGATAAACGGCATGGCAATCTTGAATTGCCGGGTTTCCTTGTATTTGATGACAATGGTGTTGCCCTGCACTTCGTGAAAATAGTCAACCTGCCTGAGCAGGTTATCTATGGCGTTGAAAAAATCATCGGCGGCATTGATATCCACATCCACCAGAACGTTCTGGTCAACATCGCTGGCCCAGGAGACATTCATTTCCTTAAGGGCAACCAACCGTCTCATGATATCCCAAAGCGGCTGGGGACCGCGGGTTGATCTGATGGTGGCGCCGACCCTGACAACCGCCTCATCGGTGATGGCCAGATCTTCATCAAAATCATTGCCCACCACGTAGGTGGGCAATTGGTAGGCAGTGGGCAGGACTATTGGCGGCGACGATGTTGGCTGGGGCGGATTGTTTTCTTGTGCCGTTTGCTGGGGAGCGGGGCTCTCCGATACCTCCGGTACCGGTTGATTCTTTGAACAGGATAGGCTCAAAGAGATGAGCGTTACCATGATTGTGCTGTACAGCAGGATGCGAAACCGTCTCATATGTTCACCCCGGGGCAAGGTTGAAATGATATCTTCATTGATGATTGGCTCCATTCAGTTATTCTGGGCCAGTCTGTTCTGAATATAATCTCTGAGATTCACCGGTATTGAATATCCAGAAGCAAGCAGGGTACGATATTGTGACAAGGCTCTCTGCTCATCTCCCATCTTGTCATAAATACGTGCCTTGCTGATCATTGTCTGAAGATTTGCGCCATAGTAATTCTCAAATATATCGAGCAGTTCAAGGGCAAGGGCAAAGCTTTGCTGGATCTCACTGAAGGCGGCGTAGCTGATCAGGGCCTCTTCGGATGGCGGGATATCGCTTACACTTTGGGTGAAAAACTCGGTGGCATTTTCGATATCGTTCATGTTTGCCGAGCTGATGGCGGCATAGAGTGCGGCTCGGGTATCGCCGGGATCGTTATTCAGGGTAATTTTTGCGTAATAGAGGGCGCGGGCATTTATGTTTAATCTACCCAGGTAAAGATTGGCCAGCTTGTTTGATATTTTGGTGTTCTCCGGCCACAGCTCAAAGGCCTGTTCATAGAGTTGTACGCTCAATTCATAATCTTCTGATTTTTCATATCGTGCCGCCTGGACAAGCAATTCTTTTGCCTGAACGACCTCAGGGGGCAGACTTGCGGTTTCCTGGATCATGATTGTCTCTTCTTCAATCACTTCCGTATCGGCTTCAAAGCTGAGATTGTCCATGGCATCTTCCGGCCAGAAAAAATCACGGCCGGCGGGAAAGATAACGATGGTGTTGTAGCGCTCTTCTTTTCTGAGGTTTGCCAGATTCAGGATAATATCCATGGCGAAGTCCCACGGTACATCGTTGAGGGCGATGGTAATGGTACCGTTGACGGCTTCATCAACCACGATGTTTTTGTCAGATATCTGTCGGAACAGTCTGAAGACGTTGTGAAGGTCAATCTTGAAAAAATCGACGCTGATTCGCTCTTTGTCATAACCGGTAAGAGCAAATCGATCGGCCAGATTGCTCTGCGCAGTGCTCGCTGACTGGTTCATTTGGTTGAGATTTCCGCCGCCTACCCCCGGTTGCGGGTCCGATATGATGGAATCGATGGTGATCTCGTCGGGCGAATCAGAAGCGGCACCGGCTTGTGGGGATTGCTCCGCCACTGATGAGTCGGGGGCCTCGATGGTGACAATGAGATTGTTGTTCACCGACTGGATATCGTAACTGCTCAAGTCCGGTACGGAAAACTCCAGACGCAACAGTGGGGACTCTGAATCTCCCGAGTTTGATACGCTGAATCCAACAAAGCTATCTGGTGGAACAATCCCCATGGTGTCTATGGAATCAACTATTGCACCGCCCGCTACGTTCACAATAATCCGGTGCGGATCGAAATTTTCCAGAACGGTAAATAACGGTTCCCGTGAACCGACAAAGGTCATGGTGAAGGATGACTGACCTATATTGGTTTGGATCGAATTGATCAGATAGGTTTGATCATCTTCTTGAGCAGACAATGCCCAGGGAGTAGCCCAACAGGTGAGAACAGCAAGAGTTATGGAAAAGAATCGTTTCATATTGTTTCCGAGCATGGCGGTTATTGCACCTCTCGTTCAAATAGCATGGATATTTCATTGGTAAGCGTTCGGCCTCGCCTGGTTTGCATTACCTCTTCGATGAGTACCCCGTTATTTGAGATATCGACGATCGTCCCATGCTTGCCGATGAGCATGCCTTCTTTGATTATATATCCCTGGCCTGATGAATCCTGAACCATGGCGATGTTCTCTGTTCCCGAAAACATCACCGCCACAAGGGTGAGTTGGCTCGGCTCGAACAGCTGCATACCGGTTAACCTGGTACTTTCAATGATCTCGTCAGGTTCTTCTTGGATAGGCCTGGGTGCGGGTTGCGGTGTCCGCTCTGTTATAAAAGGCATGAACGGGTCCGCCCGATCAATCGACTCGTATTGGAATTCTTCTCTCTGCCCGGTGTCACCATTTGTTTGCATGGTCTCGGTTGCTGAGCTTCCTTCATCGGCCGAAACGGGTGCTTCCTGGGATACAGCAATCGCGTTGAACAGAAATAAAGCGATTACAATGGCATGAGAGAGAAAAATCTTTTTCATGAAAATGGTAATACAGTCATATGCTGTAAATTTGATCGGGGTACATAAGAGAGTAGATCTGGTGTTTTGATCAAATAACCTTGTTATTGCTGTACAACCTGATTGGTAAACCGGTACGTGACCAGATCAACGTTTGCGGTAAGCAATATTTCTCCGTTTTCCGACTGAGGAGCGCTCATTTTATTTCCGGTAACGACCACAACCCGGTCCATCTCAGCTACCTGCTGGAAAAAATACCCTATTGAGTGGTAAGGACCGCGGACGATGATATCTATTGGTATTTCGTTGTAATAGTTTCTCTTTATCTCCTGTCCCGGTGTGAAGCTCATGATATCAAGGCCGCTTTCTCGGCCAAGGGTGGATATGTCCCGGAGCAGTTGGGGGATTTCCTGCTCGGTGGGTAATTTCATGGTGGTCTTTTCATACGTGAGTTCCAACTCTTTTACCTGCTGCTCAACCTTCGGGAGGTCCCGTGCCTGGGTTCTTAATTTGTTGGTTTCTTGAGTCAGCGTGACAATTTGTGATTCCAGTCCTGAAATTTTAACGGTATTAGGTTTGAAATACAAAAAATAGAAAGCCACGATCGGCAGGGCTATAATTGCGGCACCAATCAGAATTTTGAATTTAGGATCAAGCGGGATATAGCGCTCGTCCAGAAACGATACAAATTTAGAAGTATCAATTTTCATGTAACACCGGGGTAACTAATTCAAGCAATCTTTTGATCTTTATCCACTTATTGATCACTCTTTTCTTATTTTTCAGCGGCAGGAATACCAACTGCACACGAAAGGCTGAAATTGGTCAGTTCCGCGCCCTGATAATTGGCTAAAGTCGATCGCGTCAAATCAACTGATTCGATAAATTGTGACTCTAGTTTCAACCGATCCATGAACTCCGCCACGCTCTGATTGTCAACGGCATACCCACTGAGGAGTAGACGGTTGTTTTCATTGGATAAAGAGGTGAGCCACATACGATCATTGTCGACAAATGTGGCAATATCATCAAGAACATGCACGGCAAGCAGCAGATTTTCCGTAAGCTGCTCAATTAAATCTATCTTAAACTCGATATCTTTTACTTTTTTCTGCAGCGCCGTGAGTTCCCGTACTTTTATTTGGGCAGCACTTTTTTCCGCCTGTTTCGCCGCGGCCTGCTGTTCCAGCGCGGAAATGTTTATCCGCTGCACGGTGCCGATTATGGTAAAGACGGCCAGGACGCCGAGCAGCACTATGCCGATGGCAATAATCTGGTTGCGGGCGGCGGCACGCCTTCTGAGGGTTCTAACCGGGAGGAGATTGATCTGCAGCATTGGATGCGCCTCTTCCGCGGCGGCTATACCGGCGTCGGTCGGATGGCGATACCGGTGGCTATCGCCATTTCAGGGGCAACGGTACCGAGGTAACTGGGATCGATTTTCTTATCAACAGACACCATACTGCCAAATGTATTGAACAGTTCCACGGCAACCCCAGTTTCAGCGTGGATATAGGCGTCAAGGCCCGAAACTTTCGAGCCGCCGCCGCTGAGCAGTATCTTTTCAAGGGGTTGATCAGGATAGTTGGCCTGATAAAGATCAAGAGATTTCTTTATTTCAAGAATCCACTGGGTGCACACACTGGTAAAAATCTCTTCAACTGTCTTCTTATGTTTTTCCACTGGTGTGTGACCGAGCTTGATATTTTCCGCTTCTTCAAACTCCAGGTCACACTTTCTCATTATCTGCTCAGTTAATTGCCCGCTTCCCACCACGATATCGCGAGCCACCACCGATACCCCCGTTTGCTAGAATATTGATATTGATTTTAGAGGCGCCGATATCGATCAACGCCACATTTCTTTTTTCCCCCGCGTTGTACTCATAGGTGTTTTCCAGGGCAAACCCGTCTATATCCACCACGGTCGCCTGCAAGCCAATGCCGGCCAGCATTTCGAGATATTCGTCAACAACTTCTTTTTTCGCGGCCACCAGCATGACATCGGTCTTTTCATCTTCTTCCGTTGTTGTTACCAGATCTTGAAAGTCCAGGTAAATATCATCGAGATCAAACGGGACGTATTGTTCAGCCTCTTCCATGATGTGGCTCTCCATCTCGTCAGGTTCCATAACCGTGACCTGGATCTTTTTGACAATCACGGAATAGCCGGAAATGGAAAACCCCACCTTCTTCTTTTTTATCTTTAATTGTTTGAACAACTCCTTGATGGCCGCGGCGACGACCTCTGGTTCGTTGAGGGCGCCGTCATCGACAACACCTTCGGGAAGCCTGGCAATGCCGGCAGTTACTACCGAGTAGCCTTTGTCGGCTCGTTTCAACTGGCACACCTTGACGCTGTGTGAGCCGATATCTACCCCCACCACCAGGTCTTTTGCCGGTAAAAATGACAATTTCATCGTAATGATATACCCAACTTATGATGCCATGCGGCACTAACTACCACAATCTTCGTATAATTACAACTAAATAGAGGACACAAAAAACAGTGCTTGTCAAGGAAAACTTGTTCAATCCCTATAACAAAACAAGAATTATGAGGGATATTTTTTACCGAATATAGTTATGAAGAGATTCTTGTAGATGAACAATAGCGTTCTCATATGACAACAGATAATCATTTTAATGTTGTATTGAGATTAATTATTTTGCAAGACCGTGTAACATACTTTACCAAAATACTATCTATGTGGTAGTTTCGGCGATAGCAACACTGCTGCTTGTATACCCAATCCATGATGTGCAAAATTCAAAGGGAAATATGGTCAAGATAAAACAACGGATAGAGGATTAAGGGAGCCTTGCAAAAGGAGAATGTTCGTTCAGAATCAAGGCGCGACAAACATGTTACCGCACCCATATGCCTGCTATTGCCGGGATAACATGTTTTGTGCAACGATGAGGTTGGGCGAAAAGGCCATTTTCCACGGTTCACATATAGCTGATTCAAAAGATCCTATTCCAGCGACCCATCGTGTCCTGAATCCTTGATAGTCATATGGGCACTATTGGACTGTCTAATTGAGCATCCAACCAGTCTGTTTTTGGGTGTTGTTTATCCGGTAATTCATCGTTTGCCGCTTTTATGGAATTTTCTTGCCAGGATTCATGCCTGCCGATTTGTATTGAATAAAATATACCTATATATTAGACATCTTCCCTCGCGTGCCGGCTGTACTCGGCACCAGCGTTCCCCTAGCTAAGGTGACAGCCGGGCACACTCACTCAAAAAATATAACACGTTCTGATGACGAACACACAAAAGAAGAAGTCTACCTTTCGCGAATATGCCGAGGCGATTGTTATCGCGGTGCTGATTGCCCTGTTTATCAGGACTTTTATCGTTCAGGCATTCAAGATCCCCTCCGGTTCCATGATCCCCACCCTGCTGGTTGGTGATCACCTGTTTGTCAATAAGTTCATCTACGGGGTGCGGGTGCCGTTTCGCGGTACCATGCTGATACCGGTGAAGGAGCCGGAACGATTTGATGTCATTGTCTTTCGCTACCCGGGTGACCGCTCAATTGATTATATTAAAAGAGTCGTGGGACTGCCCGGCGATTCCGTGAAGATGAAAAACAGGCAACTGCTTATCAACGGCGCCGCGGTTGATGATGAGCATGCCTACTACGGCACTGCTCTCGGCAGTCTTGATCAGGACAGTTTTGGGCCGCGGAAAGTACCCGAGGGCAAATATTTTGTCATGGGAGATAACCGTCATAACAGCTCCGACAGCAGGGTGTGGGGATTTGTCGATCAATCAGATATCCTGGGTAAGGCGATGATCATCTACTGGTCATGGAATTCTCAATACGACCTGCTTTCCTGGCAGCGTTTTTCCTCCATTCGCTGGCAGCGGCTGGGTGATATCATTGATTAGAAGGCGATAGAGCCTCTGCCGGCTGACTGACCATGACCGAGCCTTCGATTTTTATCCACAAGCACATTCTCGGTATCAAAGAGCTGTCGCCTCAGGATATTCATCACATTATTACCACGGCTCGCTCATTTCGTGAAATCTCAAACCGCCCCATAAAAAAAGTACCCACCCTGCGCGGCAAAACGGTGGTCAACCTCTTTCTCGAGCCGTCCACCCGAACCAGGCTCTCCTTTGAGATCGCCGCCAAGCGGATGAGCGCCGATACCTTCAACCTCTCCGGTTCATCCAGCTCAACGAGAAAAGGGGAAACCCTCATCGATACCGCCCGCAATATTCAGGCGATGAATCCAGATGTCATCATCATGCGCCATGGTCGGTCTGGAGCACCCCATCTGCTTGGTCGATACGTCGACTGTTCGATCATCAACGCCGGCGACGGCGCCCACGAACATCCCAGCCAGGCCCTGCTCGACGCCATGACCATTCTTGATCACAAGCAGAGCCTTGCCGGCTTGAAAATCGCCATTGTCGGCGATATTGCCCACAGTAGGGTGGCGCATTCCAATATTTTCAGTTTCACCAAACTTGGCGCCCAGGTCTGCCTGGCCGGCCCGGCCACCTTTATGCCTGCCGATATCACATCGCTGGGCGCCCATGTCTGCACCTCGGTGGGCGAGGCGGTAACAGGCGCCGATGTGGTGATGGCGCTGCGTATCCAGATAGAGAGGCAGCATGATCCGCTCATTCCGTCGCTGCGTGAGTATGCCGTCCATTACGGCATTAACAGGGCCCTGCTGAAACTGGCAAAGCCTGATGTTCTGGTGATGCATCCCGGCCCGATCAACCGGGGCGTTGAGATGAATCCCGATGTTGCCGATGGGCCCTGGTCGGTGATCCTTGATCAGGTGACCAATGGTGTTGCCGTCCGCATGGCCCTGCTCTATCTGGTGCTTGGTGGAGATAAATCCGCATGATCTGAACACGAGGAAAGAAAATGGATTCACTGATAGTTCTGAAAAACGGCAGAGTGCTGGATCCCGCCGCCGGCCGTGATGAGATAGCTGATTTGTGGATAGAGGACGGGCGCATCATCGTCCCCGATTCACGCCCAATTGCCGAGCAAAATTGTATCGATGTATCCGGTTTCTGGGTGGTGCCGGGCCTCATCGACATGCATGTTCACCTGCGCGAGCCGGGCGAAGAGTACAAGGAGACCATCGCTACCGGTACCGCCGCCGCCGCCGCCGGGGGTTTCACCGCGGTCGCCTGTATGCCAAACACCAAGCCGGTCAATGACGGCAGTGCCGTGACCCGCCTGATTAAGGAGAAAAGCACCTCCGCCTCGGCCCATGTCTACCCAGTGGGGGCAATCAGCAAAAACAGCGATGGCGTCGAGCTTGCCGAATATGGCGAGATGAAAGCGCACGGCGTCGCCGCCGTCAGTGACGACGGGCTGCCGGTGATGAGCGCTCAGCTCATGCGGCGTGCTCTTGAATACGCTCACAGCCACGGCCTGCCGGTAATTACTCATGCCGAAGACGCCGCCCTTTCGAAAAACGGCTGCATGCATGAAGGAGTGGTCTCCACCAGACTCGGCCTGCCTGGTATTCCGGCGGCAGCGGAGGCGGTTATGGTATGTCGCGATATTGCCCTTGCCGCTCTGACCGGGGCTCACCTGCATATCGCCCACGTCAGCACGGCGGCGTCCATCGCTCACCTTAGGCAGGCCAAGCGGGAAGGGGTACCAGTCAGTGCGGAAACGGCGCCGCACTACTTCACCTTAACCGACGAAGCGGTGGCGGATTACGACACCAATGCTAAGATGAATCCACCACTGCGCTCCGAAGCGGACCGACTGGAAATCCGCCGGGCGTTGTCGGACGGCACCCTGGACGTTATCGCCACCGACCATGCGCCTCACTCGGTGCTGGAGAAGGAGTGTGAATTTGAGTTGGCGGCCAACGGTATCATCGGCCTGGAATCGGCTGTCTCCCTGGGCCTTGCCCTTGTTCGTGACAAGGTGATTAATGAGACCCGCCTTATCGAGCTGATGAGCGTCAACCCGGCCCGTATTCTGGGCGTTCCCGGCGGCAGCCTGGCGGCAGGTAAACAGGCCGATGTCACCGTTATCGATCCCCACCACCATTTTATTCTCACCGAAGATACGCTTGTCAGCAAAAGCGCTAACAGCCCGTTTCTGCACCAGCCTCTCACCGGTCGAGCGGTGCTCACCATCTGTGCCGGCCGCATAACCCATATGCTGCTACAAAGCATGAAGGGCTGACTTGTTTACGAGGCCATTATCACCGGCACCATTTCCTGAACCGTTATCTCTTCAGGCGTTACCCGGGCTGTATAGGCAATGCTCCTGACACCGGCGGCTCTTGCCGCCGCCAGTGAATCGGCGTAGGTCGGATCAATATCGGCCGCGGGTGCAAAACTTTGTGCGTCATCACGCTGAATGAGAAAGATCACCGCCGCCTCATTGCCCTCTTTACGAAGTTTCATGAGTTCGGCCAGATGTTTGGTGCCGCGACTGGTGACGGCGTCGGGGAAAAGGGCCCTCCCATCTCTTACCAGAGTGCAGTTTTTGACTTCAATATAGGTGCGGATCTTTTCAGAGCTCAGCATCAGGTCGAGCCTGGTGCCGGGCGATGTCTTGATCTCCCTCATCATGGAATCAAAATGGCCAAGTTCGTCGATGACACCGTTTTCGAGCGCCTCTGCCACCAGTGCATTGGTTCGCATAGTATTTACCCCGATCCAGGTTACACCGTTATGCACCATCTCAAGGGTGTGCGGATATCTTCGTCTCTGGTTGTCAGATCGTGAAAAGCAGGCCGGGCTGCCCGGTGCCGAGCAGGTGAGCATGGCCCCGGAGTTCGGGCAGTGGATGGTGAGTATTTCTCCGGTAGGGAGTTCAACCTCGGCCAGAAACCGGTTATATCGCCGGATGAGGGTGCCACGGGAAAGGGTTTGGTTAAAGCGCATGAATTGAGGCTGGAATTTTAGTAAAGCGGGTGCTATTACTTACTTCATAATCTCATCTGAGAGGGAGAATGAACATTATGAAATTAGGGGTAAACGGTTTAGGCAGAATCGGCAAGCTCTTGTTGTGGAATCACGTCGCCCGTGGCCATTTCAATGAACTCGTGGTCAATATCGGGCGCGACGTGGGCACCAGCATGAACGACCTGGCGGCCTCTATTGAACGTGATTCAACGTATGGCAGGTTGACCACCTATCTCAATGGTTTCCGCGGTGGTCGGGTGATCGAGGAGCTGGATGAGCAGACCGGCCGAATGCAGATCAACGGTATCCCGGTCACCATCTTGCGCACCGCCCGCAACCCTAAAGAGATCGGCTGGCGTGACCATGAGGTCAACCTGGTGGTGGATACCACCGGCGCGTTCAGGGATCCCGGCAGCGATGCGGATGAGCCCAGGGGTTCTTTGCGCGGCCACATTGCGGCGGGGGCGAGCAAGGTTATTTTGTCAGCGCCGTTCAAGATTAAAGCAAAGGGACTGGAGATGCCCGATGACGCTATTACCACGGTAATGGGCATCAACGACGATGAGTTTCTGCCAACCGTTCATAGCATTGTCTCGGCCGCCTCATGTACCACCACCTGCCTCTCTTATATGATGAAGCCGCTGCTGGAGAGAATCGGCGCCGATAATCTGCTCAGTGCGTCGATGGTAACGGTTCATGCCGCCACCGGTTCACAGCAGGTGCTCGATAGGCTGCCAGGGGCCGGCGCCTCTGATTTAAGAAAGAACCGCTCCATTTTAAACAATATCATCCTTACCACCACCGGTGCCGCCAAGGCGCTTGGTCAGGTTATTCCGGAAATGCGCAACATCGGCTTCATCGCCGAGTCGGTGCGCATCCCCACCGCAACGGGGTCGCTGATTATCCTGGTGATAAATATTCACGATGAACCGGGACTGCCGACCCAGCGCGACTATATCAATTCGATTTATCGTGAATACAGTCGGCACAATCCATATCTGGTGTTCAGTGACGAACAGAACGTCTCTTCCGATATGATCGGCTATCCCAAGGCGGCAACCGTTATTGAGGGCAGTGAGACGCATACCCGTACCGCTTCGATCCGCGTGAACATAGCCAAGGCAACCAACGCTGATATCAGTGGCGATCACGACCCCATTATTGAGGTGCCGGTTACCCAGGCGGTGATTTACGGGTGGTACGACAATGAGTTGGGAAGCTACACCCACATGCTGACCGACTTGACTTGGAAGATTGCCGAAACCATGGTGTGATTGTTTGGTATTAACATTGCGTTACGTTGTCGTGGCAGTTTCACTAATTAATTAACAAAATCGGCACCAAGGCTTCCAGAATCCCAACAAAGCATCAGGATATACTCATAAGAAATATGCGTCGCGCCGATTGCGCGGCGCTTGCCGAGATTGAGAGCAGTTACCCGTCGCCGTGGTCAGCTTCGCGGATTGTTTCGGAACTGATTTGTCCGCGCGGTATCGCCCTTGTCGCTGAGAAGAAGGGGATGGTAGTCGGTTGGTGCTGTGCACGTTTTATCGATACTGAGGCTGAGCTGCTCAAAATTGCCGTTGACCCATCATATCGCCGCATCCATGTGGGAACACGGCTGATGGCTGAAATTATTTCTTGTTTGACGCGGTGGGGCGTCGTGACAATTTTTCTTGAGGTGCGGGCCGCCAATTACCCGGCAATACATTTCTATGGAACAATGGGGTTCGTCCAGGCGGGGGTGAGGCGTGGCTACTACCGGGAACCGGTTGAAGATGGGTTGTTGCTTGGGCTGAACGTGACGGAGCATGCCAAAGCAGATGATGAGAGGGAACCATGAAACATCTAAAGGATGTAGCTCTAGCCGGAAAACGGGTTTTGGTGCGGGTGGATATCAATGTACCCTTTGCCGAAAACGGCCACATATCTGATGACAGTCGCATCCAGCAGGTGTTGCCCACCCTTGAATATATCAGAAAAGAGGGCGGGCGCCTGATACTTGCCGCGCACCGAGGCCGGCCGCAAGGGCAGGTACGGGAGGAGTATCGGCTTGCCCCGGTGGCGGCCCATCTTGCCGGCTTGATTGATGCCCCGGTAGCAGTGGCGCCTGATTGCGTAGGGACTGAGGTTGAGGGCATGGTTGCCGAACTGGCTCCAGGGGCGGTGCTGATGCTTGAAAATCTGCGCTTTCATCCGGAAGAAACAGCCAATGATCCTGATTTTTCCGCTGCCCTCGGTCGCCTTGCTGATGTTTATGTAAATGATGCCTTTGCGGCCTCCCATCGGGCCCATGCCTCAGTGGTGGGGGTGGTTTCTCATGTCGCTGAGAGGGCAGCCGGGTTTTTACTGGCAAAAGAGCTCGATTTCTTCAACCGGGCCATGGAAAATCCGGCCCGGCCCCTTGTCGCCATTGTCGGCGGTGCCAAGGTCTCCACGAAGATCGGCGCCCTGGAGCATATGCTGGAACGAGTAGATAAGATGATTATCGGCGGGGCAATGGCCAACACCTTTCTCAAGAGTCATGGCGCCGATATGGGCGGCTCTCTTGTTGAAGACGATCTGCTCGATACCGCCCGCACCTTTCTTACGAAAGCCGGGGAAAAAGGAGTTAAGGTATATCTGCCGGTGGACTTTGTGGCGGCTTCGCATTTCGGGGCGGATGCGGCTACCAAAACGGTTACCTGTCAGGATATGGTGCCGCAATGGCTGGCCCTAGATATCGGTCCCGCCACCGCAATCTATTTCACCGAAGCCCTGGCCGATGCCCGCACCATTGTCTGGAACGGACCGCTGGGCGCCTTCGAAATGGCGCCATTCGCGCGCGGCACCATGGCCGTGTGCCACGCCGTGGCTGCTGCCCACGCCCTCACCGTTACCGGTGGCGGTGACATCAACGCGGCCATCCAGCAGGCTGGGGTGGCGGCGCAGATCAGCTATATGTCCACCGGCGGCGGTGCCTTTTTACGCCTCATGGAGGGTAAGTCCCTGCCGGGCGTAGATGCTCTGCTGCACTGATTAACTGATGGCGTCGTAAAAACTTCGCTCTACGTCGTCGTGGGATCGTTTTGGCTTCTCGGCGTACCAGTTGTATGCCTGCGAGGTTAAAACGACCACCACTCCTAGTAGACTTATTACTTAGCCATCTTAGCCTGCAAATCTGACTTTTTACGGCTTCATTAATTAAGGAGTGACGATCATGAGAAAACCAATTATTGCCGGCAACTGGAAGATGCATACGACCCGCGCTCAGGCCCGCGAACTGGCCGCGGCCATCGTTTCGGGCTGCGTTGGTCTGAGTGATCGCGATGTGCTGCTGGCGCCGCCTTTTACCGCGCTTTCTCAGGTAAGCCGTGAAGTCTCAGGCAGCTCCATTATCGTGGCTGGACAAAACGTGTGCTGGCAGGAGCAGGGTGCCTTTACCGGCGAAATCTCACCTGCCATGCTCTTTGATTGTGGGGCGACCGCGGTTATCATCGGTCATTCCGAGCGGCGGCAACTCTTCGGCGAGGATGACAAGCTCATCAATCGCCGCATCCACGGCGCCTTGGCGGCTGGCCTTCTAGTGGTCTTTTGTATCGGTGAAACTCTGGCGCACAGAGAAGCTGAAAAGACTCTGGATATACTCAAGAGCCAGCTGCACTGGGGGCTTACCGATCTTGTCGGAGACTCGTTGGCATCCGTGATCATCGCGTATGAACCAGTGTGGGCTATCGGCACCGGCAAAACCGCAAGCAGCGGCCAGGCCCAGGAGGTACATGGTTTTATCCGGGCGGAGATTGGTCGGATGTATAAAAAAGAGATTGCCGAGAACCTAAGAATCCTGTACGGTGGCTCGGTTAAGCCCGATAATATCGATGATTTGATGGCACAACCCGATATTGACGGCGCCCTGGTCGGTGGTGCGGCCCTTGATGCCGAATCATTTAACCGGATTATTAATTTTACTCAACAAATCTGAACGGATGGAAACGTTGATCATTATCATCCATGTAGTTGTCTGTATATTTCTCATCGGTATCGTGTTGCTTCAGCATGGCAAAGGGGCCGATATCGGGGCGACCTTCGGTGGCTCCAGCCAGTCTCTGTTTGGTACTGAGGGGCCGTTGCCGCTGCTCAACAAGATTACCACCCTGTCGGCGGTGATTTTTATGGCCACCTCGGTAGCCCTGGCCTATTTCTCCGCGCAAAGCGGTACCGGGTCGGTGATGAGTCAGCGTGGCGTCGAGCAGCAGGCGGTTGCGCCCGAAGCTGATGCCTCAGCGGAGCTTGTTGTGCCGGAGGCAGCGGAACCTGTCGCACCGGGCCAAAGTGAGTAGAGCAAAGACAGGTGGTTTCTCCATCGCCTAACTATCAAATATGCCGAAGTGGTGGAACCGGTAGACACGCTATCTTGAGGGGGTAGTGGGCCACGCCCGTGCGAGTTCGAATCTCGCCTTCGGCACCAATCTTTATCACAAAAGTGCACGGCATTTGCACGCCGGCAGCACAAACTGTTGTCAGGGAGGCTCCAGTATTTTCTCCGCTTCCTCTCCCATCTCTTTTGCAAAAGACCAGGGTTCCACAGTGCCGCATATCATGTGGGAACCTTACAGAATGGCCTTTTCGCCCAACCTCATCGTTGCTCCAAAAATTTTATCCTGGCAATATCAATCCGGTCTGCGGTAACATGTTCCTCACGCCTTGATCTTGAACGAAAATTCTCATTTTCCAAGGTTTTTTTGTTAGTTAATTTATTTGAGAAGGAACGATGGCACAGCCGTTTCTGAAGTAATTCCCATCCGTTTTTCTTTTATTTAGAGCCAGCCAGGCTAATCCGCCCACAATCATGGGTGAGGGTATCAATTTCTTCGCTTGTAAACCTTAGAGGAAGTAGAGTATCATTTATTGTATAGATATCTCTTCGATTTTTGGATACCTCTGTCTTTTCATTGCATATCGGGTACTGGCCTGGTACCCGAGGTGTTGCATAAAGTTATACCTGACTGGTTCATTGTTTTGCTTTCACGTCCCTCCGACACGCTCAATGTACGATATGCTCATGCAGGGAGCACACGGTTGTGCGGCGCCGTTGTGGCCGTGTTTATTCTGCTCATGGCATCCTCTGGTGCGGCAACCGGCGAGCCGAGGCATTGGTGGGAAAATATCCAGTTGCACGGCTTTTTGAGCCAGGGACTGGTATGGACCAGTGATAACCGCTGGTATGGTGACAGTCCGGATACATCCTCTGAGTTTACCGAGGTTGGGATCAACGCGTCCATTCGTCCCGTGCCGAAGTTGTTGATCTCCGCCCAAGTCCTCTCCCGGATAGCCGGCGACATGTATGACGGCACGCCGGAGCTGGATTACGGGCATGTTGATATTACCGTCAACACAACCGATACGAACCGGTTCGGAATCATGGTCGGCCGCAATAAAAATCCTCTGGGACTCTACAACGAGACCCGAGATGTGCCGTTCACCCGGCCAGGTATTTTTCTTCCTCAGACGGTCTATTTCGATAAGGTGCGCAATCTCATCCATTCTTCTGATGGGTTGATACTGTATGCCGATGTCTATCGTGATTTCGGCACCATATCGGCAGTGGTCGGAGGGGGGCGGATTGTTAGCGATGAAAATGTCGAATGGGCTCTGCTGGGCGGGGACGTGCCCGGTGATTTTGGTGAAGACACTGTCGCCTTGTTCGGCAACCTCTGGTACAAGAGCCCCACCGAGCGCATCGAGCTCGGCTTTAGTATTGCCTCCATGCGGCTTGAATTGGATGACGCCCCGGCCGATACTCAACCAGATCTGGTGTCCGGCTACACCGATGTTTTATACAATCTGGCTTCATTTCAATATAACCTGGAAAAAACTGAGCGTTTCAGTAGAATATCTTCTCTTTCCCCTCAAATACCGAGACTATGGCCCGTCGCTTCCGTATGAGGATTCCACCGTTGAGTCCTTCTATGTCCAGGCGAGCTATCGTTTTGATCCGCGCTGGGAGGTAATGATGCGCTACGATTACGGCGTGGCCGACCGTGATGATCGAGACGGCACCAAGTTTTCTGAAAGTACCGGTGGTTTCTTTCCGGCTCATTACGGATTCAGTAAAATACTCACCGCCGGGCTTCGCTGGGATATCAGTTCCCACTGGATGGTTCGGCTGGAGTATTCCTACAACCAGGGTACCTATATCCTTTCGGAACGGGAAAATCCGCTGATGCAAAATACTCAGACATATTGGAACATGGTAGCCGCGCAACTTTCATTTCGTTTTTGAGGGCATGATCAGGGAAAGGTGAAAAATGAGTAATGGGAGCTTTGAAGAATGAGACTTTTCTTTGAAGACCAAGGCGTTAGAGAAATTTTACCGCTGGCATATGTCCTATATTGCCAGGATAAATTTTCTTGCCCAACGCAGCGGGTGGGTGCAAAGGTCTCTTTATGCATGTTCGTCATGTCTTTTACCATCAATGAGCTGAAATGAACTGGCTGGTAATTATCGACCCCCAGGAAGCCCTCAAACCACAAACCGATACCAGTCTGGCGGTGATCGAAGCGGCCCGGGCCCTGGAGATCAGGGTGGACACGGCAACGATCGGCGAGCTGTTTTTTGATAGCCGGGCGATGGTTATGGCGCGCAAGGTGGATGACGGGATTGAAGTGCGACCGCTTGATAGCTATGAGCTAATTTTCATGCGCAAGGAACCGCCCTACGACCTCTCATTTCATTATGCCACCCATCTACTCTCTTTAGCTGATACCTTGGTGGTTAACAACCCCCAGGCGTTGCGAGATTTCAACGAAAAGTTGATCGCCCTTAATTTTACCCGCCACATGCCGCCGACCCTGGTCAGCTCCGATCCGAAACTGCTGAGTGCGTTCGTAGGCCGTTACGGTGAAGCGGTGATTAAAGAGCTCGATAGCTTTCAGGGAAAATCGGTGCGGAAAATAGGTGATACCGACATCCATGTGATTGACGAGTTTACCGATGGTGGCCGCCGTCCAGTCATGGTGCAACAGTTTCTGGAGGCGGTGTATGACGGCGACAAACGGGTGATGATGCTGGGTGCTGAATGTATCGGCGCCTCATTGCGCCGGCCCAGGCACGGATATCATGCCAATTTTGCCAACAGTGAGGCGCTGGCCGCGACGCTTTCCGAGAGGGAAGAGGTAATTCTGGCTGAGCTGGGTCCATGGCTGGTGGCCCATAAAATTTATTTTACCGGGCTCGATCTGATCGGTGGATATCTCACCGAGATCAACATTACCTGTCCCACCGGGATCAAGCAGATCGGTGCACTCAATGGCGAAGATCTGGCCGCCCGCACGGTGCGCTACTTCCTCTCACTTATCAAAACCCACAGCTCCTAACCGTAATGGATGCGCTGACCATTGGGGGGCTCACAAAACAATACCGGAGCGGCGTGCAGGCTTTAAACGGTATCTCGCTGTGCGTCAAAGAGGGGGATTTTTATGGACTGCTTGGTCCAAATGGAGCGGGAAAAACCACCACCATCGGGATCATTACATCACTGATTACCAAGACCAGTGGGACGGTAAAGATATTCGGCATCGACATTGACGATGATTTTCCCGCCGCCAAAAAACTCATTGGGGTAGTGCCTCAGGAATACAATTTTTCCATCTTTGAAAAGGTCATCGATATCGTCTGCCAGCAGGCCGGCTACTACGGCATGAGCCGGGCCGAAGCGCTCGTCAGCGCCGAGAAATATCTGCGCCGGCTGGGGTTGTGGGACAAGCGGCAGGTGGCCGCGCGGGAACTCTCCGGTGGTATGAAGCGGCGCTTGATGATTGCCCGCGGATTGGTCCATGAACCGCGCCTGCTTATCCTCGATGAGCCCACCGCCGGGGTGGATGTGGAGCTTCGCCGCGGCATGTGGGACTTTCTTGAAAAGCTCAATGGTGACGGGCGCACCATTATACTGACTACTCATTACCTGGAAGAAGCTGAACAGCTGTGTGAGCGCATTGCCATTATCGCCCACGGCGAAATCGTCATCGATACTGGCAAACGGGAGCTGTTGCGCCGTCTCGACACCGAGACCTTCGTCCTCGATACCCGTGCCCCGGTGCACACCATCAGACCTCTGGACTTGGTCAGTTTCACCATCGTTGATGAAACGACCATCGAATTAACCATGCCCCATACCCTTTCGTTGAATACTATATTCGCGCACCTGGCCGAACACGGAATCATCGTGGAGTCCATGCGCAACAAGACCAACCGGCTCGAAGAGCTGTTCATGGAACTGGTGGAAGCGTGAAAGACGCCCTCATTGCCCTGTCTTGCATCTCCCGCAAGGAGACCACCCGCATTTTTCGCATCTGGATACAGACCCTGGTGCCGCCGGTAATTACCATGACCCTCTATTTTATTATTTTCGGGCGCCTGATCGGTTCACAATTGCGTGATATCGGCGGGTATAACTACATGGCCTTCATTGCTCCAGGCCTCATTATGATGTCGATTATCACCAACTCCTACACCAATACCGTATCGAGTTTTTTCAGCGCCAAATTTCAGCGCAATGTGGAAGAGTTACTGGTGAGCCCAACCCCTGACTGGGCGATTGTCCTGGGCTATGTCTCAGGCGGGATGGTACGTGGTCTGTGTGTCGGTGTACTGGTAACCGTGGTCAGCATTTTTTTCGCCGGGCTGTCTGTGTATAACCTGTTTTTCATCGTTATATTCGGGTTGCTTACCAGTTTTGTTTTTTCATTGGCCGGTATGATCAACGGCATCTTTGCCAAAAAATTTGATGATGTCTCTATCATCCCCACCTTTGTCATTACCCCATTGACCTATCTGGGCGGAGTGTTTTACTCCATCAGCCTGCTGCCCGATTTCTGGCGTACGGTGTCGAAAATCAACCCGATTATCTACATGGTTGATGGCTTTCGCTACGGTTTTCTGGGGATTCACGATATCAGCGTCTACGGAGGGGTGTCCATCCTGGTGGTTTTTGCCGTCATCCTCTTTGGCGCCAATCTCTACCTTTTGAAAAAAGGTGTCGGTATACGTAGTTAGGAGAAAGCTGATGATTGAACTCTATCTTTCACCCGAATGTCCCTTTTGCCGGAAGGTGGAGCGGGCCACCGCCGAACTTGGTCTTATTGAAGGGACCGATTTTTCGGTAATTGATGCGTCGCCTGGAAGTGTCGGCAGAATGACGGTGAAGAATCTGGGCGGCAGGTCAATGGTACCGTTTTTGGTGGATGGTGACAGCCGCATGTATGAAAGCGATGATATCATCGCCTATCTTAAAGAACGCACAGGAACCTGAAATTACTTCGTGGAGGAATCGGAGCTCGTCGATACCAGGGCTAGAAACTCTTCTTCGCTCAGAATTGTTTTGCCGCTCTGTTCGGCCTGAGCGAGCTTGCCGCCGGCTTTCTCACCGGCTACCACATGGGTTACCTGTCTGCTGATCGATGAGCTGATTTTGGCGCCGTGCTCCTTGGCCAGTTTCTTAGCCTCATCCCGGGATAGTCCGGCAAGCGAGCCGGTGAATACTACCACCATACCCGATAGTGTCTGGTGAGAAGGTGACAATGACGGAGCAGCCGGCCGTACTCCCAGCGTATCAAGTTGTTCCAGCATGTCGATAAGCTCCGGCTCCTGAAAAAAATTGGTGAGCTGGTCGGCGGTACGCTCGCCGATTCCATCTATTGCTATAAAATCTTCCGTTCCCGCCGCCCGCAGGGCAGCAAGAGAGCCAAAGTGGTTCATCAGCAGGGTGGCGGTAGTCTCGCCCACATAGCGGATGCCGATGGCGCTGAGAAAGCGATCCAATGGCGGTTGCCGTGCCTTCTCAATCGCACTGAGCAATAGTGCAGCGGAACGCTCGCCCCAGCCGGGCAACGCCGCCACTTCGCTGCTGGTCAGCCGGTAGATGTCGGGTATTGTCCGGAGTAGACCGGACTCGTAGAGTTGCTCAACGCTTTTTTTACCCAGCCCCTCAATGTCGAGCCCCGCCTTGGAACCAAAGTGGATCAGGGCGCGCAGCCGTTGCGCCGGGCACAACGGGTTGCGGCAGCGGGTGGCGGCCTCGCCCGGTTCACGGTGGAGGTCATGATCACAGGCGGGACAGCGCTGAGGCATCGTGATGGGCAACTCGGTGCCGGTTCGGTTTTCGGTTACCGGCCTGACGATTTCAGGTATGACATCACCGGCCCGCTGCACCAGTACGGTATCGCCGATTCGTAGATCCTTTTTGCTGATCTCGTCCTCGTTATGCAGGGTGGCCCGGCCGACTATGACCCCGCCCACCGGCACCGGCTCCAGTACGGCTACCGGGGTAACGGCGCCGGTGCGACCGACCTGAAAGATGACATCGTTGAGTGTGGTAGAGGCCTGCGGGGGGGCAAGCTTATAGGCAATTGCCCAGCGCGGTGCCCGGGTTTTCACGCCGAGACGCTGTTGCAGGGAAAAATCATTCACCTTGATCACCAGCCCGTCGATTTCATAGGGCAGCAGGTCACGCTTGTCCCGTAACTCCGCATATCGTCTAAGCACCGCCTCCGGGTCGGGACAGAACGCAACTTCCGGTGAAACCGGCACCCCACGTTCGCTGAGCCAGCGCAACAATCCATATTGGTGCGTACAGCCGGTAATGGCGGGATCGGCTACTCCATAGGCGAAAAAACGCAGCGGCCGGGAGGCGGTAACGGCGGGATCAAGCTGCCGTAATGAGCCGGCCGCGCCATTGCGGGGATTGGCGAGAAGCGGCTTGCCTTCGGCCAGTTGCTTTTCGTTGAACCGGGCAAAATCATCGCGCCGCATGTAGACTTCACCGCGCACCTCCAGACGTTCGGGGAATGGCTCGATCAGCCTGAGCGGGATGGCCCGCACCGTTTTCAACTGACCGGTTATATCTTCACCGCTGCGACCGTCGCCACGAGTGGCGCCAAGGCTGAAAACGCCGTGCACATAGACCAACTCCACCGCCAGGCCGTCGAGTTTGGGCTCGACGCTGTAGCCCGAGATGACCGGTTCATTGAGATAGCGCTGCAACCGTTCATGAAAGTCCGTCAGTTCCGACTCCGTGAAACAATTGTCCAGGCTGAGCATGGCAATTCGATGTTCAACCTGGGTGAAGCCGGCAAGGGGTGCACCGCCCACCCGTCGGCTCGGCGAATCGGCGGTAATCAGTTCCGGGTGGGCCTCCTCCAGGGCGAGCAGTTCCTGGAACAGACCATCATACTGCTGGTCTGAGATCCGCGGATCATCCAGGACGTGGTACCGATAGTTGTGCTGGTGAATCAGCGCCCTGAGTTCCGCAAGGCGACTGGAGGCGTCCATAAAATGCTACGACTGGCTCAACAATTTCCCGGCTTTGGCCACGTTATCGCGCGTGGCCTCATCGATGAAGATGAGCACTGATTCGGGCGGTTTGCCCGCCGCCTGGCTGATTACCTCGGTAACCCCCTTGCTGATGGTCGCTTTCTGGGCGGTGGTCAGGGTACCGGCTACCCGGATATTCACGTAAGGCATCTATTCCTCCATAATTTAGAGTTACGTCCATTGATCAAGGCGAGTCAAGAGCGACTTTCCCGTCTGGGTCTAATCTGGACAGATGTTCACCTGGGACTCTTTATCATACCGTTTTGCCCTTGTATAGGGTATTACCTTGGGCATAAAACATAAATACTGATGGGGGCATAATGCATCTTTTAGTGACCGGGGGAGCGGGCTATATCGGCAGCCATACCTGTGTTGAATTGCTGGCGGCGGGACACCGGGTAACGGTGGTGGACAACCTGAGCAACGGTAAGCTCGACGCGGTGCGCCGGGTCGAGCAGATTACCGGAGAGGACGTTCCTTTTGCCGCTGTTGATCTGCGCGACCGGGAGCGGTTGCGCGAGGTTTTCGCCCATACCGGCGCCGCCTTCGACGCGGTTATCCATTTTGCCGGCCTAAAAGCGGTGGGAGAGTCGGTGAGCGAACCGCTCACCTACTATCATAACAACCTTCTCTCAACCATTGTCCTGTGTCAGCTCATGCGCGAATTCGGCGTTACCAGGATCATTTTCAGCTCCTCCGCCACCGTCTACGGCAACCCGGCTTCGGTGCCGATCAAAGAGGACTTCCCCCTTTCATGCGTCAATCCCTATGGTCGCGGCAAGTTGATGGTCGAGCAGATTCTCACCGATATGCACACCGCCGATCCCTCCTTCAAGGTTGTCTTGCTTCGCTATTTCAACCCGGTCGGCGCCCATGCAAGCGGCTTGATCGGCGAAGATCCGGGTGGCATCCCAAACAACCTGATGCCATACATCAGTCAGGTCGCGGTGGGGACATTGCCGCACCTCAACGTATTCGGCGATGATTATCCCACCGCCGACGGCACCGGCGTGCGTGACTACATCCATGTAGTCGATCTGGCCCGGGGGCATATTGACGCCCTGCGGGCGTTTAGCGAAAAGGAGACGGTTTCCACCTACAACCTCGGCACCGGGCAAGGCTATTCGGTTCTGGAGATGGTACGCACCTTTGAAATGGTCTCGGGCCGTCCGATTCCCTACCAGATTGCTCCCCGGCGACCAGGTGATGTCGCCGTCTGTTACGCCGACCCGAGCCTGGCCGAGCAGGAACTTGGCTGGCGGGCCCGGCACGGTCTGGAAGATATGTGCCGGGACAGCTGGCGCTGGCAGCAGAACAATCCCAACGGATACTGATTAACCTCCTATCGGTGGGCAGGAACTTATATCTTCTTCACCTTGGCCGAAATATAAGGGTGAGGGTATCAATTCCTGTCCCTATTCCATACAACCAGTAGAAAAACTGAGTATCTACAACGTCGCTCGCACAGGCTGTTTGGCGGCGTCGTTCAAGTTTGTGCAAATGGTTCAAGGATGGGCAACAAAAACTGTTGAAATCTCTACATTGTGGTGGTAGTGTGGGTGAAATTAACGAAAATTTCGAAACCGCGCACAATTTGAACACCAGCTATTCGACCGTAATTTTTGGCTGCGGCAACCTTCTCATGGGGGACGACGGCTTCGGCCCCAAGGTGGTGGAGGCTCTGCTCCAGAAGGGTGATCTGCCGCCCACGGTCACGGCCATCGACGCCATGACCGGGGTGCGGGAATACCTTTTTGATTATCTCCTCAGTGAGGAGGGGCGTCCGTCCCACATCATCATACTCGATGCGGTTGACTTTGCGGATAAGACCCCGGGAGAGGTATTCTTTATCAATTCCGCCGCCATTCCCGCCAAGAAGATTCATGATTTTTCCCTCCATCAGTTTCCCACCGTCAATCTCCTCAAGGAGCTTGAGGAACACACCGGTATCAAGGTGACCATAATTGCCGCGCAGATAGAATATATTCCCAATGAAATTGAGCCGGGACTCTCGGCTACCATGGAAAACGCCGTTTCAGAAGCATGTCAGTTGTGCATGCAGATCATTTAAACTCAGCCACATGAGGTGACCGCAGATGATGTATGAATTTCGAGTCAGCGAAATGGCGGAGGAGTTTGGCGTCCATCGCAACACCATAAGAAACTGGATCAATGCCGGCACCCTTCCCGCCAAGGAAGGTCCCGGCCGCAAGTATCTTATGAGGTTCGAGGATTACCATGCCCTCTGCGAAAAATTCGGTCGTGAGCCGCACTACCGGACCACCAGCCATGTTGACCTGCAAGAGGTAAAGCGTTACGCTGATAACAAGGAGCAACCGAAGCCGATGCAAGTCGGCTTTATGGAAAAGACCATCTACGCCGATGCCGATTGGGCCGATACCTGTCTGACCTGCGGCACCTGCGCCAGCGCTTGCCCCATCGCCGGTGTTGACGGGCTCGATCCGCGCAAGATCGTGCGCATGGCGGTGCTCGGTATGGAGGATGAGCTTAAGAAAACCAACTGGCCCTGGAAGTGCACCATGTGCGGCAAGTGCGAAAACGCCTGCCCGGCCGGCGTCAAAATTCTTGCCCTGATGCGCAGACTGCGCGGCCTGCGCGAGCGCGACCTGGTTCCCGGCCCCATCCATAAAGGTGTGGCGGTCTGCCTGGAGCGCGGCAACAACCTGGGTATCCCCAAGGACGATTTTATTTATCTCTGCGAAGAGTTGGGTGATGAACTGGTGGAGGAGGGTTTGGAAGGTTTCAAGACCCCCATCGATAAGGTCGGCGCCCGCGTGCTGGTAACGGTCAATTCCAAGGAACCCTTCGCCGAGCCTGACGATATGAAGTACTGGTGGCGGATTTTTCACGCCGCCGGCGAATCCTGGACCATCCCGTCTGAATATTGGGAGGGGGTCAATTGGGGACTGTTCTCCGGTGATGACGAGGCCATGAAGACGGTGGTCGGACGATTGGTCGACAACATGCGGCGGCTCAAGTGCGAGGTGCTGCTCCTGCCAGAATGAGGCCACGCCTATTATGCAACCCGGTTCGGGTTGAACAAGTGGTTTCCCGAAGCACTCAACGAGTTCAAGATCATGTCGGTATTTGATCTGCTCACTGAATATATTAATGAGGGCAAAATAAAGCTCGACAACACCAAACACCCCATGCGGACCACCTACCATGATCCGTGCAATTATGGCCGGAAGTCCATGAACGCCTTTGGCGTTGCCTATTACGAAGAAGGGCGTGACATCACTAAAGCGGTGTGCCCTGACTTCAAGGATATGGAGCCTAATCGCGAGAGCAATTACTGCTGTGGTGCCGGCGGCGGCGCCTGGGCCATGCCCTTTGGCCCCGAGCGGGTGTTCTATGGCCGGATCAAGGCCCGGCAGATTAAAGAGACCGGTGCTGAGATGGTGATCGCGCCGTGCCATAATTGCCGTGACCAGTTATTGAAATCGCTCAACAAGGAATATGATCTCGGCATCGAGATTAAGTATATCTGGGAGCTTGTTGCCGATTGTCTCATTTACCCCGGCCAGGAGCAAAGCGCCGAGGTGGAGACAGTCGAGCAATCGTAGCGCTGCTGTACTGATTCTTGAATGAGGATCACACGCTTCGAGTGCTCCCATATTTTTGAGAGAACTATTTAGAAAAGGAGAAACCAGTGATGCTGGATACCAAAAAACTCGGCTCGGTAATGGTTGTGGGCGGTGGTATAACCGGAATACAGACGGCCCTGGATCTGGCCGATTCCGGTTATTACGTCTACTTGGTGGAACGAAGTGGGGCGATCGGCGGCGCCATGGCGCAGCTCGACAAGACCTTTCCCACCAACGACTGCTCGATGTGAATTATCGCGCCAAAATTGGTTGAGTGCGGTCGGCACTTAAATATCAAGTTAATGACGCTTAGTGAAGTTACCGGTATTGCCGGTGAGGCGGGTAACTTCCAGGTAACCGTAAAAGAACATCCACGTTATGTGGATATGGACAAGTGCATAGCCTGCGGCGAGTGTACCACTAAATGTCCCAAAAAAGTCCCCAGTGAATACGATGCGGCCACCGGCAAGCGCAAGGCGATATACGTCAAATACGCCCAGGCGGTGCCGCTCAAGTATCAGATCGACCCGGTAAACTGTATCCGGCTGAACAAGCCTGGTGCCTGCGGGTTCTGCGAAAAAGTCTGTCCCGCCGATGCGGTCAATTTCGATGATACCGAAAAGATGCATCAGCTCAACGTCGGCGCCGTCGTGTTGGCGCCTGGCTTTGAGACGTTTGATCCGGCTAAAAACTGGACCTGGGGGTATGGGCGCTATCCAAACGTGGTAACGGCCATGCAGTTCGAGCGCTACCTCTCCGCCTCCGGTCCCACCGAGGGCCATCTTAACCGTCCATCAGACGGCAAGGAGGTTACCAAGGTCGCCTTTCTGCAATGCGTCGGCTCACGTGATGAGCATAAATGCGGTAACGGCTACTGCTCGTCAGTCTGCTGTATGTACGCCATCAAGGAAGCGGTGATGGCCAAGGATCACGTGGCCGGACTGCAGACCTCCATTTTCATGATGGATATGCGAACCCACGGCAAGGAATTTGACCGCTACTATGTCAATGCCGAACGTGATGCCGGGGTACGCTTTGTCCGCTGCCGGGTACACGGAGTTGAACCCGAGGGCGATAGCGGCGATCTACGGCTCCACTACATCAATGAAGAAGGCCGCCAGGTCGAGGAGTATTTCGATATGGTGGTGCTTTCCGTCGGCCTGCAGATTCCCGACTACGTGAAAGAACTCGGTGCCATCGCCGGTATCCGCCTGACTCATGACGGATTTGCCTCGACATCTGATTTCAGCCCGGTCTCAACCTCGAAACCGGGGATTTTTACCTGCGGTGTATTTTCCGGCCCCAAGGATATCCCGCAATCGGTCATGGAAGGTTCCGCTGCCGCCGCCGCGGTGGCCGACAGCCTGGCCCCGGCCCGGGGTGAATTGACTGCTGAGAAAACCTTTCCCAAGCAACGCGAAGTCGGCGGCGAAGCCCCCAATACCGGGGTATTCGTATGCCATTGCGGATCAAATATAGCAGGCGTTGTCGATGTTGAGGCGGTGGCGGCATATGCCGAAACCCTGCCAGGAGTCGGCCATGTCGAGCGTAACCTGTTCAGCTGCTCCCAGGATACCCAGGAGCAGATGACCCAGATCATCAAGGAAAAGAAGCTCAACCGCGTGGTTGTAGCCGCCTGTACACCGCGAACCCACGAGCCGCTCTTCCGCGAGACGCTCAAATCAGCAGGCCTCAATGAGTACCTGGTGGAGATGGCCAATATCAGAAACCAGAACTCATGGGTGCATTCCAATGATCCCACCACCGCTACCGCCAAGGCCAAGGATCTGGTTCGTATGGCGGTGGCCAAGGTCAATCAGCAGGAATCGCTGGAGCCGATTTCGGTGCCGATTACCCAGAAAGCCCTCGTGGTCGGTGGCGGCATTGCCGGCATGAGCGCGGCGCTGAACATGGCCGAGCAGGGATTTGCCGTCAATCTCGTGGAAAAAACCGACAAGCTGGGCGGCAATGCCCTGTTGCTGGGCCATAGCTGGTCTGGTGAGTCGATTCAGGATCGTACCAGAAAACTCATCGATACGGTTCACAAAAACGAAAATATCGTTGTCCACCACGGTTTTGAGGTCACTGATGCAAAAGGCTTTGTGGGCAATTTCACATCCACCATCGCCACCAAGGACGGGCTGGAGAAAACCATTGAACACGGTGTCGGCGTAATCGCCACCGGCGGCGGCGCCCTGCGTCCCAGTGAATATGGCTACGGCTCAATCCCCAATGTGGTGACGGCACTGGAGTTCGACCGTCTGTTCGAGCTTAAGGAGCATCGGGCCGCCAATGCCAAATCGGTGGTCTTCATTCAATGTGTCGGCTCCCGTGAGGGCAATCGCCTCTATTGCTCCAAGGTGTGCTGCACACACTCAGTGCAATCGGCAATTTCACTGAAACAGGAAGACCCGACCCGGATGGTATACATCCTCTACCGCGACATGCGTACCTATGGTCAGCGTGAGGAGCTCTACAAGAAAGCACGGGCACTGGGCGTTATCTTCATCAACTATGAGTTGCACGGCAAACCCAGTGTAAGTGTCGAGAACAAGCGGCTCTCCGTTGAAGTGTGGGATCATATTCTGCATCGGCCGCTTGCCATTAAGGCTGATATGGTGGTGCTGGCTACGGCCATCGTCCCCAATCCCGACGGCGAAAAGCTCAACAAGCTGTACAAGATATCTCTGGACGGCGACGGTTTTTTCCAGGAGGCACATGCCAAGCTGCGTCCGGTAGACTGCGCCACCGATGGTATGTTTCTCGCCGGTCTGGCTCATTATCCCAAACCTGTAGAAGAATCCGTCAACCAAGCACTAGCCGCCTCGGCCCGGGCCGCCACCCTGCTTTCCAAAACCTCGGTAAGCCTTGACGCGGTCAAGGCCCAGCCGATTCTGGAGAATTGTGACGGCTGTGCCCTGTGTATCGATGTCTGCCCCTACCACGCCATTGATCTGGCCGAACATCCGGTGGGAGAGGATGGCATGGTGCACAAGTACATCACCGTCAACAAGGCCCAGTGTAAAGGGTGTGGACTCTGCCAGGGGACCTGTCCCAAGCGCGGGGTCGCGGTGCAGGGCTATACCATGGAACAAATCGCCAGCCAGGTGGAAGCGGCGCTTGCCGTCTGAGCCGGCACTTATAATAAGGAGATAATCAATGAGTTATGAACCGAAGATAATCGCGTTCTGCTGCAACTGGTGTTCCTATGCGGCAGCCGATCTCGCCGGCACGGCGCGGATGCAGTATCCGCCAAATGTGCGGATTATCCGGGTGATGTGCTCCGGGATGGTACATCCGGAGTTTGTCCTCAACGCCTTCAGCCAGGGGGCGGACGGTGTCCTCGTCCTGGGCTGACACCTGGGCGAATGCCATTACCTGGATGGTAATTACAAAGCAATGAGCCGCTCCAACATGATCGTCGAGCTGCTGGAAGATTTTGGATATGATAATGACCGCTTCGGGATTTCCTGGGTTTCTTCCGCCGAGCCGGACAAGTTCGTCAAGGCGGTTACCGAAATGACCGAGCGGGTACGTAAACTTGGTCCCATCAACGAAGCGCAGGCAGCGTAAAGGAGGATGACATGGGAGTTACCACGGCATTAGAATGGCTGAGTTCATGCTCCGGCTGTGAGATCGCAATATTGAATATCGGTGAGGACCTGGTTCCGATTATCACCGAGCATCTCGATATCGTGCATGCACCGGTGATCATGGATCACAAATATTATGGTCAATGCGGGGATGAAGGTGAGCATCTCAATATCCCCGAGGCCGTCGTCGGCATTATCAGCGGCGGGGTTTCCAATGACGAGCACATGGAGGTGCTCGAAGAGATGCGCAAAAAATGCAAGGTGCTGATCGCCCTTGGCTCCTGCGCCACCCAGGGGGGGATCCCGGCCCTGATGAACGGCCAGGATTCAGCCGCGAGTTTTGATGAAATCTATCAGACTTCCTCCACCGATGCCGGCGCCACCCGGCCCGATGAGGTGGTGCCGAAGATGCTGGATCGCACCTACGCCCTGGATGAAAAGGTCAAAATTGATTTACGGTTGCCCGGCTGTCCGCCCAACCCGGCCCACATCGCCGAGGCCATCATGGCCCTGCTGGAGAACCGCGATCCGGTGCTGCCCACCAAGAGTGTCTGCGATACCTGTCCCACCAAACGGGAGGGCAAAGGGGCGGTAAATACGGTCAAGCGGTTTGTGGAAAATGCCGTGTTCGATCCGGATAAGCCGATCAGTGAAATGCGCTGCCTGCTCGAGCAGGGCTATATGTGCATGGGCCCGGTGACCGCGGCCGGCTGCGCCAAACGGGGCGCACCTTCCTGCATCGAGGCGCGGGTACCGTGCCGGGGCTGTTTCGGTTCGGTACGTCCGCATGGCAATCAATTGCTTGATATGATGAACGCCCTGGCAAGTAACGGCATCGATTTCACTTCCGTGGTCGATCGTCGTTCCATTCAACGGTTCAGCGGCGCACACGGTAATTTACGACCCAAGAAGGTCGCCGCGAAGGAGGAGGCATAAGATGGGTAAGATACTAAATATACAACCGGTAACCCGCATTGAGGGGCACGCTCGTATCACCGTGCATCTTGACGAGAGTGGTAACGTCGAAGATGCACGGATGAACCTGATGTCGCTGCGCGGGTTCGAAAAATTTATCGAGGGCAGACCGGCCGAAGAGGTTCCCCGGATCGTCAACCGCATTTGCGGAATCTGCCCGTGGATGCATCACCTTGCCTCCAACAAGGCGGTGGATGGCTGCTTTGACGTTACTCCGACGCCCACCGGCCATAAGCTGCGGGAACTGCTGCAGGTGATGGCCCACATCAACGACAAGATTCTGCACTTCTTTTTCCTGGCGGCGCCCGATTTCGTTCTGGGGCCCGACAGCGATTACTCGGTGCGCAACGTCATCGGCGTGGTGAAGGCGGCGCCGGAGCTTGCCACTCAGGTAGTGAAGATGCGGCAATTGGGGCAGATGATGCTGGATCGGTTTGCCGGCAAGGCGATTCACCCCATCGCCGCGGTTACCGGCGGCTTTTCCAAGCCCATGCGCGAAGCGGAGCGGGTAGAACTGCTCAAGGATACCCAGACCCTGCTTGATTTCTCTCTTTTTGCCCTGGATTTTGCCAAGAACAACGTGTTCAGCAAGTACCTCGATGTCATCAGCGAGTTGGGCGTTATCAAGACCGGGTTCCTGGGCACCGTTGATCGTGCCGATGGATCGTTTCGGATCTATGACGGCAAGCAGCGGTTGATGAAGGCCGACGGCTCATACGTTGACTTTGAGGGTGTTGACTATCTTGATTATCTGGGCGAGCATGTGGAGTCCTGGAGTTACGGCAAGATGCCGTACGCTAAATCCTGGAACGAAGGGTTCTCCATGGATCTGAGCGAACCCAAAGGCATCTACCGGGCCAATACCCTGGCCCGCATCAACGTCTGCGACCAGATGGCAACGCCCAAGGCGCAGGAGGCCCTGGAAGAGTTTCGCGCCGCCTTCGGACGACCCGCCCAGGCGACCCTGCTCTATCACTATGCCCGGTTGATTGAATTGATTTATGCCTGTGAGCGCACCATCGAGTTGCTTAACTGGGAAGGCATTACCGATACCGATGTCCGCGCCAAGGTTACACCTCAGGCCGGCCGCGGTGTTGGTGTGCTGGAGGCACCGCGCGGTACACTGATTCACGATTACACTACCGATGCCAACGGTTGTATCGAGAGTGCCAATCTCATCGTCGGTACCACCCATAACATCGGGCCCATGAACATGAGCGTCAAACAGGCGGCCACCGCCCTGATCAAAGATGGCGTTTATGACCAGGGAATACTCAACAAGGTGGAGATGGCCGTACGCGCCTATGACCCGTGAATGTCATGCGCCACGCACCGCCTGGATGGCGGAATCCCCTTGGCAGTTGAAATCGTTGACGCCGATGGTAAACTAGTTGATGTCATCAAAAACTGATTTGAACTGGTTGATCCGGCTATCTTGCTAGAGGCATCGGGAAGATGGCCGGATTGAGACGTCCATATCCACTATGGAGGAATACCATGAGTGAAGCGGAAAAACACCCGAACCGGATAAAAGTCAGGGCCGAAAATCCCAGTGGTGCCTGCGGCCATATGGACCACATGACCATTGATGAGTTGCGTGCCCGCGCCGTGGGCGACACCTTCGACGGCTCGTGTCCGGCCTGTGGTTTGTATCATCTTACTAGAGCCGATATTGAAGCGGTCGAGGCGGAGAAAGTACGTGAGACCGAGCAGTACAAAGAAATGCAAAAACAGGCTGAAGCATGATGGAGTAAGATTCGAGGCAGCCTTGACAGTTACTGCAACCATGGCGCCGCCGGGTAGATTCCCGGTGGCGTACTTCCCTGGGCATGAAAGGGCCTGATTTACATATGGGGCAGCAGGCCGATGAGGCCTTACTTGCCCGTCTGTCCACCCTCATCGACCGCCCGGTACGAGTGATGGTGGTCTGCGGTACGCAGATCCGTACCATACTGAAGTTCGGTATCAGTGAAATGGTGCCGGAACAGCTGGAACTGGTACCAGGACCCGGCTGTTCGGTGTGCGTTATGCCGGAAGGCCACATCGACGCCTATGTCAAAATCGCCATGCAGCCAGACGTTATTACCGCCACCTGCGACGATCTGCTGCGGGTGCCGGGCAGCACCAGTTCATTAGAAGAATTGCGGGATGCCGGGGTATGGGTGGAGGTGGTGGACGCCCCCATGGAGGCCCTGGATCTGGCCCGGCGTTACCCCGATAAAATCGTGGTCTTTACCGCGGTGGGTTTTGAGGGCGCCGCCCCCGATGTGGCTGAAGCAATTCTGGAAGCGGCCTCAGAGGGGATCGAGAACTTTTGTGTAATCCCCTCCATCAGGCTGCTGCCGCCATCGCTTGACAATCTTTTCAAAGATCCGGAGCTCAACATCCGCGGTCTGCTCTGCTCCGCCCATGTGGAGGCCATTACCGACACCGAGGCGTACGCCCAACTGGCGCGCCGGCACCATCTTGCCTGCGCGGTCACCGGTTTTGGGGTCAACGACATCTTAAAGGGGTTGATCACCATTGTCGACCAACTGCGATCGGCCCAACCGGACCGGGATAATCCGTTTGCCGGTATCACCTCGAACGCGGAAACAACGCGCGTGCAGAAAATGCTTTCCGAGGTGTTTTTTGCCACCGACAGCGACTGGCGCGGCTTGGGCAGTATTGCCGGCAGCGGCTTTGTCATTCGTGATGAACTTTCCCTCTACGATGCCACCAAGCGGTTCAATATCCGGATTCAGCAGGGTGAGGAGCCTCTCGAGTGCCGCTGCGCCGAGATCATATCGGGCAAATGTCTGCCCACCGAATGTCCCGCCTTCGGCATCTCCTGCTCCACCAGAAACCCCATCGGCCCCTGCATGGTGGCCCAGGAAGGGATCTGCGCCTCCTACCTGCGCTACACCTTCGGACAAACGTAGCCGACTGGGAATACCTGTCTCTGAGCGGGGAGCCCATCTGGCTTCTTGAGCACTTCAGGTGATCGGGCTATTCGTAGCGCAACGCTTCGATGGGATCCAGCGATGCCGCTTTTTTTGCCGGGAAAAAGCCGAACACGATGCCGACCCCGCTTGATACCAGCAGGGATGCGCCGACGATATCGGCCCGGAACATGAACGGTACTCCGATCAGATCACAAAAAAGCACGGCGGTGGATAGTCCCACCGCGATGCCGAGCACTCCCCCCAGTGAGGTGAGTACCGTGGCCTCAACCAGAAACTGAAGCAGTACATCTCGTTCCAGCGCACCGATGGCCAGCCGGGTACCAATCTCTCTGGTGCGCTCGGTCACCGAAACCATCATGATATTCATGATACCGATACCGCCCACCAGCAGGCTGACCCCGGCCACCGCACTGAGCAGGGCGGTGAGGATGGCGGTGGTGCCTGACAAGGTGTCGCTGATCTCGGTAAGATCGCGAACATGAAAGTCGTTGGCATCATCTGTCCTCAAGCCACGCCGCTCACGCATGAGGGCAGTGATGTCGCGTTGCGCCTGGCTGGTTTCGATGGCCGGATTGACGGCCACCAGAATGGTCTGCACGTCCGTGTTGCCGGCCATGCGGCGCTGCAGGGTGCGCAGCGGGATAATGACCAGGTCATCCTGGTCGGTACCGAAGCTGGACTGTCCCTTTGGCGCCAGCACGCCGACTACCCGAAACGATAGTTTTCCTAATCGGATATTTCTGCCGATGGCGGATTGCTCGTCAAAGAGTTCTCTTTGTAAGGTGTTGCCGAGGATGCAGACATCGGCGCCTGCCTTTTCTTCACCGCTGGTAAATACCCGGCCCGCGGCCAGATACCAGTTGCGCACCGTAAGGTACCCGTTGGTGGAGCCGATGATCGTTGTTGACCAGTTGGCGCCGCCGTAGATGGCCTGCCGGCCGGTCTGTGAGACCGGCGCCACCGCCGTAAGACCGGCAACGTTGGTTATGATCGACTGGGCATCGGCGATAGAAAAACGATCTTCCACCCCGCGGGCACCGCCGGGGCCATGCCGCCGTTGTCCGGGACGGATCACCAGCATATTGCCGCCCAGCTCGGAAATCTCGTTGGTGACCTGGGTGGTGGCGCCGCTGCCCACCGTCACCATATTGATCACCGCCGCCACTCCGATGACGATGCCCAAGATGGTAAGGGCCGAACGCAGGACATTGCGGCGAATGGCGCGAATCGCCAGGATGATCGCCTCTTTCAGCATCAGCTCGCCTGGTCAGCCGAGTCACTGATCACACAGCCGTCCTGGAACACGATCCGGCGCTGGGCATAGTGCGCCATTTCCTGCTCATGGGTGACCATGATGATGGTGATGCCTTCTTCGCGGTTAAAGCCCGTGAGCATCTCCATGATCTCCATGCTGCGGGCTGAATCGAGATTGCCGGTAGGCTCATCGGCCAGCAGTACGCGTGGTTTGCCGACAATGGCGCGGGCCACTGCAACGCGCTGCTGCTGTCCGCCGGAAAGTTCACTGGGACGGTGATTCGCCCATTTCTCCAACCCCACGGAGGCGAGTGCCTGCTGCGCCAGCAGGCGTCTTTTCTTGCTCGGCACCTGCTGGTAAATCAGCGGTAACTCAACGTTTTCAATGGCCGAGGTGCGGTTCAGCAGGTTAAAGCCCTGGAAGATGAAACCGATAAAATGGCGGCGGACGATGGCCCGTTGATTGCGGGTAAGTGACTCAATTCGGACGTCTTCAAAGAGGTAGCTGCCGGTTGTCGGTACATCGATGCAGCCGAGAATGTTGAGGCAGGTTGATTTCCCCGAGCCGCTCGAACCCATCATGGCGACGAATTCACCCTGCTGCACATTCAGGCTCACGTCGTCTAAGGCGCGCACCGCGGCCGCACCCTCGCCGTAAATCTTGGATATTCCGGCAAGCGATATGAAGGGCGTGGACATGGGGCGGGGCAGAAAGGGCTACCGGTTCGTCTTTATCCGACTGACAATGACTTCCATACCTTCCCGCAGCCTTTCCGAGACCACCGCGGTCATTACGTCGTCGGTACCGATGGTGGTGACGACAATCGGCTCGGCCATTCCCTCAGGGCCGACGATCCACAGATTTTGTTGGCCTAACTGGATGGGCCGGGTGCTCTGCGCACTTTTTTTCTGGGTGCGGGACGGGCCGCCGAAAATGGAGCCGAGAAATCCTCGTTTTTGCTGCTGCGAGTCGGTTTCATCGGGGTTGAAGCGCAGGGCAATATTGGGCACCAGCAGACTGTTTTCGATCTTCTCTACGACGATCTCGGCGGTGGCCGTCATACCCGGACGCAACAGCAGTTTAGGGTTGGCCACATCGAGCACGGCGGTGTAGGTGACCACTCCGTCGGTGGTTTGTGAACCGAATCGTACCTGGCTGATCTTGGCCGTGAAGCTGCGTTCCGGATAGGCGTCAACGGTAAAGGTCGCCTGCTGGCCTTCTTCTACTCGACCGATATCGGCCTCATCCACGTCGACCTGCAGCTCCATGGTGCGCAGATCTTCGGCCAGCATGAAGAGCACCGGCGCCTGTAGAGAGGCTGCCACCGTCTGGCCCGGCTCAATGGCCCGGTCAAGGACGATGCCGCCGATGGGTGAATAGATCACGGTTTTTTCAAGATCGGTCTGATTGGCGTCAAGCGCCGCCTGGGCGACCTCGATGGCGGCCTCGGCGCCGCTTACCGCGGCGATGGAGCGGGCAAGATCGGCCTCGGCTTGTTCCATACTCTCCAGAGAGGGGAGTTTACCGCCGGTCAACTCACGGGTAACCCGGTATCGCTCCACCTGTTTTTCAACGGCCTCGCGGGTGGCGATTGCCTCCTGAAGACCGGCCCGGGCTGAATTGAGCTCGGCTTGGGAGCGCCGCACGGCTGCCTTGAACTTGGTATCGTCAAGGGCGGCAAGGGGCTGGTTGACGGTTATCGTATCGTTGAAATCAACCAGCACTTCTCTGATGATCCCAGACAATTCACTGCCTACTTCCACCTGATTGGTCGCTTCGAGATTGCCGGTGGCGGTGACCGTGATGGTTATATCGCCTTGTTGCACCGGTCTGGTCTGATAGCGGATCTCGTTTGCCTGTTGCCGGGGGTTGACGATCAGCACGGCAACCGCCGCGATACCTGCCACCAGCACAAGCAGAAAGAGACGGCGCCGGCGGGAGCGGCGTCTGGTTCGCTCATGGGTGGAGATGGTTTCCCGTACGGTTGGCCGATGGTTCTCACTCATTGTCTATCCATGTCGGCGGTGTCTACCTGAGAAATGGTTCGATACGGTTGCCAGCCGCCGCCCAGGGCCTTGTAGAGGCGAACTAAATCGATCACCACGGCACCGCCGCTCTGGGCCGCCTGATCCTCGAAGGAGAGCTGGGAGCGTTGTGCGTCCAGGACATCGCTGAAGCCGGTAAGCCCGGTACTGTATTGAAACTCGGCAAGCTGCACCGCCAGGCGCGCGGCGGTAACCGCCTCGTTCAGGCTCTGCAGTCGTTGCTGCTCGTTTGCGTAAGAAATCAACGCGTTTTCGACCTCCTCAAGAGCAGATAAGATGGTGTCCTGGTAGCTGAGAAATGCCTGGGTGCGCAGCTCTTTTTGGGTGGCGATATTGGCATCGATCCGGCCTCCTTCAAAGATCGGCCAGAAAAAGGATGGGCCGTACGCCCAGAGTCTGGTTGGATTGGAGAACAGCGAGCCGGCGTCAATGGAATCGATACCGATTGAGCCGGTCAGTGAAAAACGCGGATAGCGATCCGCTTCGGCTTCGCCGATGCGAGCGGTCTGTGCTGCCAGTCTCCGTTCGGCCTCGCGGATATCGGGGCGCTGGCGAATGGTGTCGGCGGGCACGCCGATGGCCAGATCCGGCCGTACCGATGGTATTGGTTCGGCAGCATCGAGTCGTGCTTGCAATGCACCGGGCGGTTCATTGATCAGAATAGCCAACCGATTGCGGGTCTGTTCCAGGCTGGTCCGCAACTCCGGGATGCGCGCCCTTGAACTCTCAAGGTTGTAGCGCGCCTGGGTGACGGCCAGTTCGTCACCGCGTCCAGCGGTGGAGAGCGCGGAGAGCAGCTCCCAGGTTTCCTGCTGGGCGGCGACGTTTGACTCCGCCACCGACAGCCGTTTTTGCAGGGTGCGCATATCGATGTAATTGATGGCGATCTCGGCCAGCAGAGTCACAATCACATCATGCAGTGTTTCAATCTCAGCCTCGACATCGGCTGAGGCCGCTTCAACCGAGCGTCTGGTGCCGCCAAAGATGTCAAGTTCCCAGTCGGCATCGAAGGAGGCCGAATAGAGTTCGGTATTCAGTGAGATACCATCGTTTCCACTCCTGTTGCTGATCCGGGCCGTACCATCAGAGGAAACAGAGGGGAAAAGTGTGGCGCCGGCGACGATGCGCTGCTGCCTCGCCACCCGCACCCGCGATACCGCCTGTTTGATATCGAGGTTGCGATCAATCGCCGCCTCAATAAGCCGGCTCAATTCAGGGTCATCAAATACCTGCCACCAGCGACCTATTTCATCAAGGTCGTAGCTGGGCGGGCCGTGTTGGTCGCCCACCCAGTGATCCGGCACATCGGGTTGGGGCTCCTGGTAGTCGGGGCCCACCGGTGCACAGGCAACAAGAAAACAGAGAGTAAGGTAGAAAGGGGCGAGCCTTATCGCTGTTCTGGAAATAATGGTAGTAGAAGGCGCCATGATGGTTCTGTTGTTATCGGTTACTTGTACCGTCTCATACCGATTTTGTCCATGATATCGTTATGAAAGTGTTGTTGCCCTGGAAAACGGCATCTGTTTATAAAAACCGGCTTTTTTTGCTGTATCTGGTAGGATGTGTGGCCGCGGTTGACTCGAACAGAAGATTTTCCCTCTCACCAGTGTAAAACATGGAAACGAATTTTGGGGTTAAAGATATCTTACGGCTGGAAGTGGCCCCGGCTCTGGGCTGTACCGAGCCGGTCGCGGTGGCCCTGGCAACCGCCTCCGCCGCCTCTCTGCTGCCGTCCCGCCTCGACATTGACGCGATTGAGGTGTGGGTGGATCCAAACACCTATAAAAACGGCATGGCGGTGGTGATTCCCGGTACCGGAGGGATGATCGGCCTTGAATGCGCCGCCGCCGTCGGCGCCTTCGGCGGCGACCCGAACCTTGGTTTGGAAGTTCTTAAAACCCTTGGTGAAGAATCACTTGATCTGGCGAGGCAGCTGCTCGCCGGAAATGCGATCACTACTCATCTCTACCAGGAGACCGGCCTGCATGTCAGCGCCGTCGTCACCAGCGGCGAGAACACGGCGTGCAGCGAAATAAAGGACGCCCACACCAACATCATCAAACTTACCCTCAATGACGAGCCGGTAAGCAGCGAAATGTTGCTCGGCCGGCCCGCCTCGCCCACCGGCCAGTCACCGCTTGCCGAACTCGAAGACTGGCTGGTCAGTCTCAGCCTATCAGACATCTATGATATGGTTGATGATCTCGACGATGAAGACCTGGCCTTTTTACGACTTGGCGTGGACTATAATCTCGCCCTTGCCCAGCATGGGCTGAAATACGGCAGCGGCCTTGGTATCGGCAAGGCCATCGACCGGCTGGTCAAGCAGAAACTGCTGGTTAAAGATATTGCCGCTTCCGCCCGTCTGCTCACCTCCGCCGCTGCTGATGCACGGATGAGCGGGGTCAATCTGCCGGCCATGAGTTCGGCCGGCAGCGGCAATCATGGTCTCACCGCCATCCTGCCCATCTGGGCCTGCAAGGATTTCATCGATACCGATGAGCAGACCCTGCTCAAGGCCATTGGTCTCAGTCACATCATCACCGCCTACGTCAAGGCCCACACCGGTCGCCTCTCTGCCGTCTGCGGTTGTGCCGTGGCGGCCGGCGCCGGGGCGACGGCGGGCATTACCTACCTGGTGGGCGGCAATGTCGAACACATGGCCGGGGCAATCAAAAACATCCTCGAGGATCTTGCCGGCGTCATCTGCGACGGGGCCAAGGCCGGTTGCGCCCTGAAACTCAACACCGCCGCCGGCGCCGCCGTACAGGCGGCGCTGTTCTCCCTGCAGGGGGTCAACGTCAAGGACACCGATGGGATTATCGGGGCCTCCACCGAACAGACTGTGAGGAACCTCGGCACCCTGAGCCACAAGGGGATGATGGAGACGGATCGGATTATCATCGAGATCATGCGCGATAAGCTGGAAAAAAAGAAATCCTCCCCATAGAGGCGCTCTGCCGTTTGTCGCTCATCTCATTGTGGCATACGCGGAAGGGCTTTGATGAGCATGACGGCGGCAGCAAGTTAAAGGCTCTAAGACGCCACCAGCAATGGTTCAGGGCAATTTCTGCGACCCCGACTCCTGTTGCTGGTTGGCCTCGGCGGCAAGAGCCGAGGCGGCGCCGGCCTGCAGCGCCTTTTTTTTGTCCTCTTCAAGGGGTGCTTCCGTGGCAGCGGACTCAGGAAAATCGACGATCACCTTGCGGTGCGCGTAGTGAATGCCTTTTCCCGCAAGGGCCTCGGTTATTCTTCGATACGCCTCGCGTCTGATCAAAAAATGGGTTCCCGGTTTGGCCGTAAATTTTGCCCTGATCGTCAAAACCGAGTCTCCCACTTCTCTGATTCCCTGTGATTTCAGCTGCTTGATGAAGTTGTTGCCAAGTTCCGGATCGTCCAGCATCTCGATACCCACCCGTTTGATCACCTTGCGGACGAGGTCGACATCGGTGTCGTAGGGGAATTGCAGGTTGAATTTGACGACGATGCCGCCTCTCATATAGTTGGTGATCGAGCCCAGGGAACTGTAGGGGATTATCTGCAACATGCCCCGGTGATGTCTGAGCATCAGGTTGCGCAGGGTGATTTTTTCCACCGTTCCCTTGATTGGTTCCGCTTCGATGTATTCTCCCACCCGAAAGGCATCGTCCACCAGAAAGAAAAATCCTGACAGCAGGTCACTCACCAGTTTTTGGGCGCCAAACCCGATGGCAATGCCCATGACCCCGGCGCCGGCCAACAGCGGCCCGATATCCACCCCAATGGCGGAGAGGGTAAAGAGGCTCAGCATTACCAGCATGACGATACCCATGAATTTGCGCACGATGGGCAAAAGCGTCTGGCTCCTGTTGAGCAGCCGACCGCCGCCCCATTCGCTCTCTTCACCCTCATCGTCTTCCTGCTCTGTTTCTTGTTCGCGCAGGAGATACGAGTTGATCGATTTATCGACAATCTGCCAGATGATGAAAAAGACGATGAAAATAAGGATGACCTTCTGAATACCAGCTACCAGCGTATCGGTATAGGCAAAACGGATGTTGTAGAGATGCAGCACCCAGATGAACAGCAGGGCCAGCAGCACCAACCGGCTCAACAATCTCAGATATGAGGAAATAGTCCCGGATGGCGGTTCGTCTCTGTGTCCCTCATGGACCTCTTCTTCTCCCGTTAGGTCTTCACTGGAGAGTGCTTTTCGGGCAAAAAAGAAGAGCCAGCCGATCAGCCCGTCCAGCAACAGAAATATCGGAATGATCAGTATGCTTAGAGCAAATGCCACGGTGAGCTGGGACTCAGAGAGGATGAGCTTGCTGCTCCATATCAGCCACAGCAGTACGAGATAGATGATTGCGAAAATAAGCCATGCCTGAAAACCGCGATCCGCCGGATGCGATTGGGTGTCTGCTTGTTGCTGCTGTCGCCGTATCCAGCTGGAAATGGTGGCGCGGTTGAGAACCAATACCAGACCGGCCGCCATCAGAAAGAGCGTGCCGAAGAAGAGCTTCACCAGCAGCATGCTATCCCCATCCAGACCACCGTACTTTAACAGGCTGGTGAGCAATACCCCGATAGTAATGATCGATACGAACACGATGCTGCTGCGATAGGTCAGTCGGGCGGTTTGATCGGTGCCGCCGGCAAGCCTAATCGATCCATTGCTCGGAGCAAGAATGAACCTGGACAAGATTGCCGCCACGCGGATGAAAACGATGGTCACCAGGGCCATCAGAAAGGTCGGACAGATATCTGAAAAATGGGAGGCATAGATGAAAACGTAGGCCGCGTAAAAGGCAAGGGTGAAAATGAACAGCGACAAAATTTCCGGCACGGCATAAAGCAGGGCCAACCGCAAACGATGCGAAAACAGCAGCGGGCAGGCGTCCGTTCGCTTTAGATAGGGGCGCAGCAGGGTAAATCGAACGAGAAATTCCACAAACAGGGCACCAAGACTTACCTGAACCAGAGAAAACAGCAGCGAGGAAAATGTCGTAGTTCCGCTCACCGTTGCCAGGCTTTGCAAGGTCTGGCCAAGATCGTGAAACAGCCGTCCTGAGTTTATTTTCAAAATTGCCAGTCGCCAGTAGGAGCGCAGCGAGAAATTCTCGATAAAGATCTGCAGTTCGGCCAGGGTGTTTTGTGAGAAAAATGAGTCCTGCCCGCCGGTGGCGGCGGAGTTCAGCGTCCCATTCGCGGCCTGCTCCGTGGTGCTGGCATCGGAGACAATCTGTGTATCGCTTTCTTGCTCGGCCTGGAGCAGCGCCGGCGCCATGATGAGGGCAGAAAAACAAAGCCCCAGAAGGAGCAGAAAGGACAACTGAACCCATGTATTATGTGTGAAGCGTAGCCAGGGTAGTTTCATCTGATCTCTGTTTTGGCTGAGCATAGTCGGTTATCTCCCTTCATACCAGCAGATGCGCGAAGCGTCGACATTATAGTGAGGGATAGTTATTAGGTGGCATCATCACCCGTGGTTTTTGCTTCATGCCGCTCTTATGGCTGGGCCTGGCCCGTCTTCTCGGCATCCTTCCGTTGATCGGCCAAAACCTGAAGTGGTTCGTTGAGTTGCTCACCTCGTTGGCAATGATTGGGGGTACACCCCACATCCTGATGAACATGCCCTGCGATATGATGGATGGTTGATGCCGAAACCTTATGGATGGCGCTGCCGGTCAGTTGTTCATCGATAAATTATATTGGAGCGTGAGCAACACATCTAACTTACCGATTGGACATCACAGGCTACTTACGGTTAATTGGCACAATGGCTACGGATTATTCCCTACCAAATGATGCCACCGGAAATCTAGTGACCCGCTATCGTCCCACCAAAACCCAGATAGTCTGGGTTGTTCGTCTGTGCTGCTGGGTGGTAGCGGTGGTTTTTCTGCGTGCATCGTTGCCCAAACTTGCCGCACCCTACGAGTTTGGCGCGGTGATCAGCATGTATGGATTGGTGCCGCTCTGGTTGATCATGCCCACCGCATACATTCTGCCGGCGGCGGAGTTTGTCACCGCCTGCGGACTCTTCTGCATCCGCCGCTGGGCGATGATTCTGGCCGGGCTTCAGCTGCTGCTCTTTATTGGTGTACTGAGCTACGGCATAGCCCTTGGCCTGGACGTGGACTGCGGCTGTTTTGATCCCGGCGATCCCCAGGGCGAGGCGATACATGGCCTGCGTTCCGCCCTGATCCGTGATCTGGTGCTGCTCGTGGTGCTGGCCATCGGGTGGTGGGGAAAACGACTTACCACTAATAACCAAGGAGAATAACTATGAAGACGTATCGAACAATGCTGGCTGTGGTCGCCTCTTTCACGCTTATCATGGCTGCCGGGCAGGCGCATGCCCTGTTTGGCGGCAACAAGTTTGAGCAGGAGGTCGAAATCGAAACAGGCTCAGTCAAGCTGGTGCGCGAGGTGCAGCGCGGCGGCTATGACGTGATTACCACCGAAGAGCTGAAAAAGGCGATGGATGGTGGCGAGGAAATGGTGATCATCGACACCATGCCGTATGAGGACAGTTACCGAAAAAACCATATCCCCGGCGCAACCCAGTTTCTATTTCCCATCCCGGAGATGGAGACTTGGAGCACCGCTGAGACGGACGGCAAGACGGAGGCCGATTTTATCGAAATGCTCGGTCCCGACAAGGACAAAAAAATCGTAATCTACTGTGGGTTCGTCAAATGCACCAGAAGCCACAACGGTGCCATGTGGGCGGTAAAGCTTGGCTATACCAACGTCTATCGTCACCCGGGCGGGATCTTTGCCTGGAAAGGCGCCGGCTATGAGGCGGCGACTGAATAGGCGCCAATGCGCAAAAACCGCCGCTGCACATCAGCTGGCAGCGGCGGGGCGGCTGTTCAGCACCTTTTTCAGGTTTTTCATCTCTTCCAGCCGGCCGAACATGGTGAGGACATCGCCCGGCTCCAGTTGATGACGGCCGCGAGGCACGATGATATTGCCCTCCCGCTTGATGGAAACGAGGTTGACGTGGGGCGGCAGGGCAAGATCCTTCACCTGGCTGTAGCAGCAGGGATCCTCCTCGTTGAGGACAAATTCGACAAAACCGGTACCCTGTGAAGAGCGCAGGGTGGTCTGCTGATCCTCCAGCCGGCCCCGCTGTTTGCGGACAACCCCGACATCGTATGCACGCAGGACGTCGCTGCGGCTGATCATCCCCACCAGCCGCATGGAACCATCCCGGGCCACCACCGGCAGGCGGGCCAGATCACGCGGCGACATCTTTTGAATAGCCACCCAGACAGGCTCGTCGGGATAGACCGCGATGGGCCCTTCGGTGGCCAGATCAGCCACCTTCATTTCCCTGGGATTAAAGGAGTCAAGCGCCTGCGAACGATGTACGTCCTGCAGGGTAATGATACCCCACAAACTGTTTTCACCGGTGACCACCGGAAACCCCAGCAGGTTTGTTTCCTGAAACAGGGCCATAAGTTCGGCCACCGAACGATCCTTGTTGATCGACACAAAACGGGTTCGCATCACCTCTTCCACCTTGACCCCCTGCATCACATCCATATCCCGGCCCTCAAAAAAACGAATGCCCCGCTTGGCCAGTTTGATGGTATAAATAGATTCCGGATGCAGCCACTGGGCGAAATATGAGGCGGTGATCGTGGCCACCATGAGCGGCAGGATCATATGGTAATCGTTGCTCATTTCAAAGACGATGAGCATGGCGGTGAGCGGCGCCCGCGCGGTGGCGGCAAACAGCGCCGCCATTCCCACCAGGGCATAGGCGCCGGCGCTGCCGGTTATGTCGGGGAGGTATTGCTCAAAGAGGATGCCGAGACAGCCGCCAAGCATGGCGCCGATAAACAGTGATGGTGCGAACACCCCGCCGGAATTGCCGGAGCCCAGGGTAAACGAGGTTGCCAGCGGCTTGAGAAAGACGAGTAGGAGCAGCAGATAAAAAGAACCGCCACCCTGCACCACCTCTTCGATAAATTCGAAACCGGAGCCGTACATGAAGGGCATCGGCGAATGGTGGGCGGCCGGCAAATACATGAACCCCATGCCGATAATTCCCAGCAGCACCGCGCCGATGGCCGGTTTGTAGATCTGCGGGAAAGACCAGTTGTCAAAAACAATCTCGGCCCGGTTCAGCATGCGGATGAACATGATCCCCACCAGGGCGGAAAGAATCCCCAGCAGCAGATAGAAAATCAACTCAGTGGGCGATTCCAGCCGGTAGATGGGCACCGAAAAGGCCGGCTCCGCGCCAAGCATCAAGCGGCTGACGATGGAGGAGGAAACGGCGGCGATCACCACGTTGCCGAACGAGCGCACCTGCAGGTTGCCCATCAACACCTCGATGGCAAACACCACCCCGGCGATGGGTGCGTTGAAGGTGGCGGCAATCCCCGCCGCCGCCCCGCAGCCCACCAGGTTACGGATACGGTCGTCCGAGAGACGGAGAATCTGGCCAAGACTGGAACCAAGCGCCGAGCCTACCTGAACGATCGGACCCTCGCGCCCGGCCGAACCGCCGGTGCCGATGCACAAGGCCGAGGCAACGATCTTGGCAGCCGCCACCCGCGCCCGAATGCGGCCGCCGCGCACGATAAGCGCCTGCATTACCTCGGGCACCCCGTGTCCCTTGGCCTCCTGGGCAAACAGGATAAGCGGCCCCACCAGCAACCCACCGATCACCGGAACGATGAGATACACCCATGTGCCCAGCACCGGAAGCAATTCGGGCAACACGGTGTAGCCCAGGTTCTGGATGGCGGCAATCAGCTTGATAAACACCACCGCGGCAAAACCGGTACCGGCACCGATTGCCACCGACATAAGCAGCAGCAACAGGCCCACCGGCGGCGACAGGCGGTCGAGAATTTCACTGATCCGGGTTTGCATGGCGGTTTAGTCGTGATACTGCTCTTCTTCCATCTGAAATAGACTCGTTAAAGTCTTTCACGGTAATGCGCCTGCACCGACCACGCTATGATTATTTCGGAAGTGTGGGGTCAGGTCTTTTATTTTGGTGTTTTTGTAGACTTGTTAACTTGCTGGTACAATCTGAGATAAAACACCAAAACAAAAGACCTGACTCTATTACCCTGACCCTATTACCCTAGAGTGTGGGATATGCCAATCAGCCGCTACACCGGGCGTACCGGAGAGTTCTTGTTGTGTGTCAAGGAAAAAGATTTGACCCCCTGCCCTTGGAATTCTCATTTTCAAGGCTCCCTCATATCTGCCTTGTCCCATGCTCAACCCATCGATTCTCGAAAGCGGAGATCTGCTCGGCAGAGTAAAAATGGTGTGTATATGTCGATGAGTACATCAGTTCCACGTATTGTTTCGGCAACTGCAAGCCTTCTTTCATCTCTTTGTATGGGTCAGCATACCATTTATCATGAGACATGTTTGCCGAACTCTTTGAGCCTAAACAAAAAGTAGGGTCACCGAGAAATTCTTGAATCACCTGTTCAAGCCCATTCAACTTCTCCAGCTGGATAATCAAAATCGAGACATTCGAATCATCGATAATCGTATAACCTTCCGATTTGTTGAACGGATGTTTGTACACGTCTACATGTAAATTCCTTTTGAACTCGATGTCAAACCACAACAAAGGCACAAAGTGATTCGTAAATACAAAAAAATCGTCTTCAAGATATTCTCTTTCTGGAAGCTGAGAGAGGCTGAGAGTCTCAAAATATGCAGATACATTTCTTGCTATCGGATCTCTTACAATTGTAATTATTTTTCTCTTGTTGCAATCAACCGTACGGCGTGAAAAGGCCCAGTGCAAGAGCTTCCACCGAGCCATTTCAGCACTTTGTCTTAAAATACTTCGAGAATACCGGGACGCAAAATATTTTGACGGCGATTCCATGTCTAGGTTATGAGTCTGGTAAGCTCTATTTAGATTATTAAAGATCGAACTTGACCCGACTTTTCCCATCGTATAAACTAGGATATCTCCATCACCAATCTTGCGATATCTTTCTATGTTTTCAAGGAAAAAATTCCATATTCTTACCATTATAGATCCTTTGAAAATTTATCAGATTTTTTACTACAAAGAGCCTTGAAAATGAAAATTTTCGTTCTTTTTCAAGGCATGAGAGAAGTTTTAATGAATGCCTGGCTGATATAGTCAGGATAAAACTTCCTGAACAACACCGAAGGTGGATGGAAAAGCCATTTTTCAAAGTTCTCTACAATAATTTACGTAGCTCGCGGCGTCTGACTACAAAAAACGCGTGGGTACGTATCCCCTCGACTTTATACAGGAAAATGTTTGATGCGAGATTCTGCGCCACCCACGCCATCGCTATCACCAGGGCCACGGCCTCGGGCCCGAGGTGCTGCGCCGCGAAGACACACATCACAATTGCCACGAAGGTTGTTACAAACGAAATAACCATTCTAACTTTCGCATACCCCATAAGATTCATCGCATAACTGCCGGAACCCAAAAAAGAACTAAAAAGAAGGCCCACTCCCAGAATAACCAGAATGCTTGATCCCGCCGTATAAAAGTCACCATAGATCAGTTGCAGCAATTTTTCCGCAAAAAAGATGAACACAAATGACACTATAAGTGAGGAGTACGTAGCCAAAGTTGCCGATCCTCGCATAACCGCTTCGAGCCGAGATTTTCTGTTCTGCGTGTTGAACTGGACTATCAACGGTGCCACTACTTCATTTACTACCATTACGACTAAAAACGCCAGCTTCGCGATGCGTGAAGTGGCGGCATATACTGCAACCTCGTCGTTTGTTCCATACACGCCCAAAATGATTACGTCCACATGCATCAAACTGTAGCTTGCCAGTATCGCAATAAACAATGGCAATCCATTCTTCAGCAGATCAATTGAGGTAAATTTCTCAGATGATTCCTGGGGCCCATCAAACACCAGTGTATGCAGTAATCGCCTTATGATGACCAGCTCGGTAAGAAGAGAAATAAAGATCACAAAAATTACCGAAGATATAAGAATAGAGAGCGAGAGAGGAAAGCCTAATATATATAGTGCCGCAAAAATCATAGGGATAGAAAGACTGCCCAGGAACCCTCCGAACGCAGTACCTCCTGAGTAGATGCTGGCCAGCTTTATATTGTGAAAAGCTCGAAATATCTCGGCAAAGAGAAGCTGCAAGGCAAAAACAGGAAGCCAGAGCGCAATGAGTAGCTTAAGCCGTGCGTGGGCGATACCATCGAAAACAGCGAGGTGCTCAACCATTGATGCAAGCACCAAGGAGAGCACCAGTGATACTGTCAAGACATGGGCGATGGATTTAAGTGTAATGGACGTTATTCTTTGCCTGTCTTTTTGTACGAGCGCTTCTCCGATGAGTTTAATAGCAAGCTGATCCAGTCCTAATCGTGCAAAAAGAGACAGTATGGCAACCACGCTGAACGAGAAAAAGAAGATACCCACTTCTTCCGGCGGCAGATGCTTGGCAATATACCCTGTGAGGGCGATAGTAAGAAAACCGGTGAGCAATTTAGAAGAGAAAGACCACGCGCCCCCCCCGACCAGCCTGCTCACAAGAGTTTTCTCTTCCATCTTCAAATAGTGTGGATTAGGAGGTATGGGGTCAGGTCTTTTATTTTGGTGTTTTTTCTCAACATGTACCAGCAAGTCACCAAGTCGGCAAAAACACCAAAATAAAAGACCTGACCCCCATTAACTCTGGCTAGGTAGCGGGCTGAGTGCGCGGCGTGCTTCTTGGCGCATAATCATGTCGATGATTACCAGGGCCGCCATCGATTCGACGATCGGCACTGCCCGCGGCACCACGCACGGGTCGTGGCGGCCCCGAGCTTCGAGTACCACCTCATCACCCTGGTAGGTTACGGTCTGCTGGGGATGGGCGATGGTCGCCGGCGGTTTGAAGGCAACCCGAAAGAGGATCGGCTCGCCATTTGCAATGCCGCCCTGAATACCGCCCGAGTTGTTGGTCAGCGTTCCCATCCTTCCGTTTTTATGGGCAAATGGGTCGTTGTGGGCGGAGCCGCGCATGGTGGCGCCGGCAAAACCGGAGCCGATTTCAAACCCCTTGGTGGCCGGAATGGCGAGCATCGCCTGGGCCAGTTTGGCCTCGAGTTTTTCATACACCGGCTCGCCAATGCCGGGCGGCACACCGCGGGCAACACAGGAGACCACGCCGCCGGTGGAGTCGCCCGCCTCCTTGAGCGAGCTTACCAGTTCACGCATATCGTCGATTACCTGTTCATCGGGGCAGCGGATATCGTTGCCATCCACCATCTCTCTGGTGATGATCTCGGGGTCCACCGCGCCGGCCTGGTAGTTTCCCACCGCGCTCACCCAGGCAACAATCTCGATACCGTAGCGCTGCCGCAGGATCTTGTCGGCCACCGCGCCGGAGGCAACCGTGCCGATGGTCTCACGGGCGCTTGAGCGGCCGCCGCCGGAGGCCGCCTTGATGCCGTATTTGGCCATGTAGGTATAGTCGGCATGGGACGGACGCGGGATGTCGCTCATGGCCTGATAGTCGCCGGGGCGCTGATCACGGTTGTTTACCATGAGGCCGATGGGGCTGCCCAGGGTAATGCCGTTTTCGGTGCCGGAGAGAATGGTGACCGAATCCTGTTCCTTTCGGTCAGTGGTAAGTGCTGACTGACCGGGGCGTCGCCGGTCAAGCTGTGCCTGGATATCGCTCTCGACCAGGGGAATGCCGGGCGGGCAGCCGTCGATGACAACGCCCACCGCCTTGCAATGTGATTCGCCGAAGGTGGCAATACGATAGATGGTGCCGAACTGACTGGACATTTAATTATCCTCTGGTGTGTGGTGATTGGTCATCGGTGCTTTGCCGGAAATTTGCGCCAACAGCGATTCGGCACGGGCAATAACCGCTTCGGTATCATCTCCTATGGCGGCGATTTTTGCCAATTCCGTGCGGCGATAGTCGGTATCGGCGGCAATCGAGTCGTCTACCGCAAGTGGCTGGTAGGTTCTCATCCAGTCAAACATCGCCTCATCGGCGTTTTCCAGCTCGACCAACACCTCGGTGATGGCGCGTTGCTGCTCCGGTGGGCTATGTTCCAGCCGACCCCTCAGCCGGATACGCAGATCATAGAGTTCGCCGCTTTTCGCCATGGCCTCGTCATGCACCTCATTGACCTGCTTGTGCAGGGCTCTGTTCTCTTGTTCCAGCCTGCTTTCGCACCCCGCTGCACCAAGGATCATGAGCAGACAAAGGGCTGCCGCCCAGATTCGGCCCGGCCGGGTCAGGGTACGCATGCCTTACGAAACGCCGCCACCGCCGCGGGCGACAGTGGATTGCTTGTGTTGTCGGCCACCGCCCACCGGTCAGAAAGATAGCCGACCAGATCGCTCAACTGAGCGTCGTCCAGGCGGGTAATGGCGGGCATCAATACATTATAGTCACCGTCAGCAGTGATGATATCGCCGCGCACTCCGTTGGTAATCAGACAAATCAACTCACCCGGCGCACCGCGCAGATAGCCGCTGCCCGCAAGCGGCGGATAGAGGTTTTTGAATCCCTGGCCGTCGGCCCCGTGACAGGCCTGGCAATGCTCACGGTACAAGGCGGCCCCGGCCTCATTTGCCGGATTGTCGCAACTGCTCAGCAGCAGAGCGGCCACCAGAAGTGCCGCGGCTCTGGCAGGTGTCGCCTTAGGCCGGTTCATCGAGCAGGCGACGGATGTCGGCGATCAATCGGTCCACCGCCTCCTGCTCGGTGCCGCGGTAATAGCCGCGAATTCTGCCGAGTCGGTCCACCAAAACAAAAGAGCCGGAATGGATATAGCCCCCCGGCGCCTGTTCGTCTTCGCGTACGCCGAGGCCAAAACGTCTGGCGGTATCGTAAATCTCATCCTTTACGCCGGTAACCAGACGCCAGCGCTCAGCAGATATTCCTAACCTCTCACCATAGGCCGCCAGCACCTCCACCGTGTCATGGGTGGGGTCCACAGTGTGGGAAAAGAGCACGATATCGTCATCGTCCGTGAATGCTTCGTATATGCGCACCATCTGGGTTTTCATGATAGGACAGATGGTGGGGCACGAGGTAAAAAAGAAATCGGTTACATATACGGTGCCCCGCAGCTCCTTCACCGAGGCCGATGCACCGGTCTGGTCAAAAAATGAATAGGGAATATCCGGGGTGTTGAGAATCGGCAGTGGTTCCGGGGGCGATTGACAGCCGGTCACCGTCATCGCCAGCAGGATGGCGGCGCCACCAATCAAGCAGCCGCGAAGACGGCGCACCAACTGGGAAAGGCAATACATCATCTCAATGGTAGTAGAGGCTTGAGCTTCCCATGGTAAGCAGGGATTTGTGCAGGTTGCGGCGAAAATCGCGGCGATCCCAGATCCCCTGAATATGTCCGCGCCTCAGGGCATTACGGGCCGAGTGGTAATTCGGCGCGATGTTGATGCCGGTGGTTTCGCGGATGACCCGGGGCCCGGCAAAGCCGATCCGTGACGAGCGGATGGCGAACTGATAGGGCGAACATCCTAAAAACGAGGCCACCGGGCCGGCGTAGGAGTTGTTGTCATACACCACGATGTAGAGGCCGCCGGAGTCGATATATTCCCGCACCGCCATGGTACACTTGGGCATCTGCACCACGCCCAGGGTTCCCTCCTGGATGCGGATGCCGCCGGTGGTGTGGACATAGGCAAGCAGCGGACGTTTTTTACGCTGGGCAAGCTTGCACGCCTGAACGAATTTTTCTCCTTCGGCTGAGCCCACCGTGCCGTTGCGAAAATCGGAGTAGAGCACGGCGGCCACGATGTTGATGCCGTCAATGCTGCCGGTAAAGGTGATATTGCTGCTTTTTCGACCGGTTTTTTGTTTGGCCGCCTCGAGGCGCTCGGAAAACCCGCTGTAGCTCAGTGGATTTCTTGCCTCGATATGGTCGTTGAAAAACTCAATCGAGCCGGGATCAAAGACATTTTGCAGATACCACTGATATTCCAGAGGAAAATGATGTCCGCAGGTCTCGCAGGCGCCGCCGAATTCACCGTACAGATCGGGCACCCAGAGATCTTTGCAGCCATGGCGCTCGGCATTGGGACACGATACGGTGCGATCTTCATTGGCCATGGGGCTGGTATAGGTGTCGCTTATCTCCAGAACATCGACGCGCTGGTTGGCGGACGTGCCGTTACCGGTATAGGTGAGCAGCCGCGGGGTGTTGTATTCAGCCTCCGGGGTGAGGAATTTGATGATCGACTGCAGCGGCGAGGTAAGTGTTCTCACCAGGGCCGAACCCTCGGCTGAGACGTCGTTGAGTACCTTGCTTAATTGTTTCTTATGGTTTTTCAGAACGTCGTAACGCAGGGTGTAGTAGAGATGCTCGGCCTGGGTTTTTGTCTGGGTGGCGACGCTCTGCTGGCTTTCAGGTTGGCCGATATACCCATGGGCGGCCATGGCCAGGTATTTTTTCGAGCGGTTCTGGAGCAGTCTGTTGGTTTCCTCATTGCTCAGGTCCCAAACGATCTTGTCGGCTGTTTCGGGTTGATTCTTCTGGGCCTCACCGGCAACCATGGCATGGCTGCGAAAAAGCTTGAAACTCTTGGTGGAGAGCACAATCAGATCGGTGGCGTTGATCATCTCTTTGCGCAGGGTCGCGAAAAAGGAGAAATCATCGCGCCGTGCTCCCAGCGGCGGTTCCTGGACAATCCGGTCGATGGTACCGTGGTTGAGGTTGTCAAGGGCGGTGAGACGCATGCGGTGGGCGCATGATTCCACCAGCTCGCGGGGCACCTTGCCTCCTTCCCTGATCCGGCCCTCGATGGCGGCCGCGCCTTCCGGTGAAATCACCGAGTAGTAGCCGTGGCTGGCCATCATCCGATAATCGCTCAAGCCGATCGCCTCGGCCCCGCCTGAGCCGCCCTCCGAAATGAACGAGACCATCGGCACCCGCAGCTTGGTCATGGCGTAAAGATTACGGGCAATCTGCTGGGCGGCGCCGGGATATTCCTCCACCGGGTAGGAGCCGGGGGTAAAGACGTAAAAGTGAATGGGGATGTGTTCGGTTTCGGCAACTTTCATGTAGCGCAGAGCCTTCTCGTTGCCCTCCGGACGGCATGATCCACCGTTGCGAAACTCCTCGCCGTGGCCCGATTCCTGGCCGATCACCATGACGGTGGCGACATACGATTTCTTCTTACCCCGCCTGGTCAGGGTTGCCTTGGCGCAGATCATCGCCGGATCGATATTGGCATCGTCTTCGCCGCCCAGTTCGGTGTAGTCGTCGTAACAGTTTTCCAGGATATCACGCAGACTGAAGCGCTGAATGGAGCGAACAATGCGCACCCGCTCCATGGGGGTAAGCTGTTCCTCGGCCCGCTCTTCGAGAAAGCTGATGGACTCATCGAGACTGCGGATCTCCCCATCTATCTCGTGCTCGGAGTATTCATAGATATCTCTGCGCAACTGCTGACAACCGGCCTGAAAACCGGCCAGGTTCCCCCAGTTGGGCGTTTGTTTAATCTGCAGCAGATAGTCGAGACGGGTCTCGAGCTGATGCAGTTGCTGGAGTTGTTCTTTCATATCGACAGAGGCTAAAACTGCAGTAGCCGGTGGAGATTTTCCTTGAGGTACGCGACGTTGGTGATAATCGGTTCACCTTTTGAATCGGTGCCTCTGATGGTGGTCTCATCGATAAAATGGGCGGCCCGATTTTTTGCCTCATCCATGGTATCGGCCCAGACCAGCGCCAGCGCCAGATTGGGATCGAAATCGCTGGGGATGGAGTAGGGCCGATCCGTCGGCACATGGGTGTAGACCGCGGACCAGTCGTAGGAGGGCAGGGAGAAGGTGTCGATGGTTCCAATCCACGGGGCAAAACCGCGTTTGGTATCTTCGGCGACGATGCGCAGTTCGATGGCGGCGCCTTTGAAGGTGATGTCTTTCTGGGCAAAGCCGAGACGCTCGCCCAAACCCAGACGGATCTGCTCTCTAATGAGATTGAACTGGCGATTGTTGTGGTAGCTGATCCGGGCGGAGATATCGTTTTCAACCTGAATGCGGGTGTTTACCTCCAGCAGATACGGTTGGCCCGAGCGATCCACAATCCATTCCCAGGTGCCGATATTGTCATAATTTACCGCTTCGGCCAGCTTGAGCGAGTAGGATACGATCTGATCCAGCACCTTCTGCTCGTCAAAATCATAGGAAAAACAGGAGCGATGAAATCCCGGCGCCGCCTCCACCCGCTTCTGTCTGCCGGTGGACTGGATAGTGCAGTTACGCGAGCTGAAATGAACCCGCTCGCCATAATGGGAGCAGAGAAGCTGGACTTCCAGGTGATTATAGTCGCGCAGGCACTGCTCGATAAGTACGCCGCCGTCGCCAAACTGTCGTTTCGCATAGTTTTGCAACTGCCGGTAGGAGCGACGAAACGGCTCGATCTCGAAGACCTCTTCAATGCCCATGCCGCCGCCGCCGGCGGCGGCCTTGATTAAAATAGAGGGGTTCTCGACGCCTGATTGTCTCTGCTGCTCAAGCAGGTGGAAGGCGAACTCTTCGGCCTCCATCTCGTTGTAGATCGGGCCATCGGTGCCGGGAATGGTGGGGATCTTGAGCTGGTTGGCCACCCGCTTGGTGTTGATTTTATCGCCCAGATCCTTGATCACCTGCCAGTTGGGGCCGATAAAACTCAGCGGCCGCGAGCGGCTTACCACCCGGCGGGCAAACCGGTAATCCTCCGAGAAAAACCCGTAACCGGGATGAATGGCGGTGCAGCCGGTATGATCGGCAACGGCGAAGATGTCGTTGGGTTCGGTGTAGCTGGAAATCCGCCAGGCGTTCTGGTCGGGGCCGGATCTCTGGTTGCGCTGGACATGCTCGGAATCAACATCCGCATCGGTATAGACCACCACATACTCAAGTTCCAACTCTTCACATGCCCCCATGATGCGCAGGGCGATTTCGCCACGATTGGCAATGAGCACCTTACCTTCCACTACCGCCTCTTGCAGAATTTAACAAAAATTTAATGTGCGATACGATGAACCGCGGACCACGCAACAAAATGGTCGATTTGGTTCAACGAAAACCCTCAGTATAATGGTTCGAGGATGTAAAGCCAAGCAAAATGGAAATCACGGCATCCGGTGATGAGCTGTCCGGGTTGCATCGGTGCTTGACTTTCACCGCAATCGTATCTAAATCAAGGCTTAGCTAATTGCGGCGGTTTACCTGAATCACTCCAATCTCATTTTACACATTTTTGTCATCGTGCCATGAGCAGCGAAAAAGACGCTGACCCTGAACCCGAATCGACCAACTCCCCATCAATTTTCAGGCGTTTGCGGGAATTGATCCCGTTTGGCCGTGCTCCCGAGACCACCGAGGCCCTTGAACACGAGATTCAGGAGCTTCTCGAAGAGGGGGAAGAACATGGGTTGATCACCCCCCTGGAAGAGAAGATGATCTCGTCTATCTTCGACTTCCGTGACACCCTTACCTCCGAGGTAATGACACCGGTTTCCGAGATCTGCAGCTTCGAGGCCTCCGCCCCGGTCAGCGAGATTATCAAGGGGGTCATTGAAGAGGGTTACACCAGGTTTCCCATCTATCGCGAACGCAGCGACCGAATCATCGGCATTATCCACGCCAGGGATTTGCTGCGCATGTGCGCCATGGGGGCAAACGGCAGTAGTGATCTTGAAAAATTCTTAATGACGCCGACCTTCGTTCCCGAGAACAAGCCGATTGTCGATCTGCTGCTCGAGTTTCAGAAGCAGAAAAGCCACATGGCCATCGTCATGGATGAATTCGGCGCGGTGCGCGGGTTGATCACCCTGGAGGACATCCTCGAGGAGATCGTCGGCGAGATCGAAGATGAATATGATATCGACGGTGAGGATGATTTTGAAGAAATCGATGAGCAGGCCGCTCTCGTCAGCGGCAAGGTGGATATCGAGGATGTCGAAGAGCGGCTCGGTATGATGTTTCCGGAAGGGCCGTATGAATCCATCGGCGGCTATGTCATTCACCAACTGGGGCGGCTCGGTGCGGAGGGCGACAGGGTCGAGGTCGATGGACACACCCTTGTTGTGCAGGTGGCCGGAAAACGGCGCATCAAAAAGGTGAAGATAATCCGGGATACGGTCGGCGCCGATAGCTAATGGCAGTGCTTCGGCCCACACTGCTGACGCTTTGCTATGTTCTAACGCCGGTGCTGGCGTGGCTGGCCTTGCCGGACACGATTGCTTTCTGGCCGCTGCTTTTGATCTGTCTGGTGCCGCTGTTTTTTCTGCTGCACGGTTCCCCGTCACCGCGTGCGGCGGCCTGGCGCGGCCTGCTCTGTGGGATACTTTTCCAGGCGTGCCTGTTGTACTGGATCAGTCCGGTGCTGGTCCGTTTCGGCGGGTTGCCGTGGATTCTCGCCATCGGCGCCCAGGCCTTGCTGGTTATCTATATGGCCGGCTATCTGGCAATTTTCTCGGCGGGTTTCGCCATTCTTTTACGGGGTGGGTTTTTCATCTGGCTGATGGTCTTTCCGGCTTTGTGGGTAGGGCTGGACTGGGTGCGCGGCTGGCTGTTCAGCGGCTTTCCCTGGCTTGATCTGGGCTATGGGTTGTGGCAGGTGCCGCAGTTGCTGCAGGTCGCCGATCTGGTTGGCCACCATGGGCTCACCTATCTGGTGCTGCTCATCAATGGGGTGGTGTTTTCCTGGCTTCACCCGGATTTCATCAAAAAAACGCGGATAACCGGGCTGGTGACGGGTACGGTGGCCATCGCTGTGGTGGCCGGCTATGGCTCGTTGCGCTGGGATGAGCTGGCGCCTCGTGTTATCACCGCGCCGGCGCCCACCGTTTCGATCGTTCAGGGCAATGTCGCGCAGGAAATTAAATGGTCGGCGGGGCAAAGCTACGATGCGGTGCTGAAATATCTCACCATGAGTGAGCGGCTACAGGCCAATGATAATCCCGGCCTCATCGTCTGGCCGGAGACCGCCCTGCCTTTTTTCCCCACCCATGATGAGCTTTTTATACCGGTAGCCCACTTTGCCCGCGACTCGGGCCGGTTTGTGCTTACCGGAGCGCCCTGGGTAGAGAGAGACGCACAAGGTGACGCCGAGGATCGAAAGTATTATAACGCGGCGCTTCTGATTGCACCTACCGGTGAGATTACCCACAGCTATTATAAGAGCCACCTGGTGCCCTTCGGAGAGTATGTGCCGCTGCAGCGCTATCTGTGGTTCCTGCAGCCGCTGGTGGAGGCGGCCGGCAACTTCAGTCCCGGTGTTGTAGAAGCCCCGCTGGTGGCGGGAGAAATCAAGGCGGGGGTGCTCATCTGTTTTGAATCGATCTTCCCCGAGATCGGCCGCGCCTGGGTCAACCAGGGCGCCAATATGCTGGTGAATATCACCAACGACGCCTGGTACGGCAGATCCAGCGCCCCGCATCAGAGCTGGGCGATGAGTGTGCTGCGCGCCGTGGAGACCAGGCGTACCCTTGTACGCGCCGCCAATACCGGGATTTCCGGGGTGGTCAACCCGCTGGGACTCATCGTTCGCCAGTCCGATATCTTTGTGGACTGGGCGGATTCGGCCCCGGCGCCGCTGATGATCGAGCGCACCGTTTTCGTTAGGGGCGGCTATCTGTTCGCCCCGGCATGTGCCCTGGTTGCCCTGGTGAGTCTTGTCCTCATCGCCATTGCCAGACGCACCGGTCGGCATTATAAAACAGCAAATTAATACGTGCATTTTGGATAGACTCATTCAAGATGCTTTCGTAAAAACCCATATGCCCGTCATACCGGAATTGACCCGACAACCATGATAAATTGAAATCACTGGATTCCCGCTGAAGCCTGCCCTTGAGTGTTGTTATCGAGGGCGGGAATGACGGTAGCAAGCAATTTTGAGGTTTTTACAAAGTCATCATTGAAGGTTTCCTCAAATTTCAAAAATAGAGAAACGGTGAATCACTATGGCGGAACAATCCAGTTCAGCGTTGTGTTTCGAGCAGCTCAACGACATGAAAACCCGCATGCTGGCGCTCAAGGAGCATCTTTGACCTGGATGCCCAAAAAGAGCAGATAGCCATCCTCGAACGTCAGGTCCTGGCCCCGGATTTCTGGAACGACACCGATAGTGCCCAGAAAGTGAAGAAACAGCTGGGCGCCGCCCAAGAGGTGGTGAACAGCTGGGAACACTCCTGGAACCAGATCGAAGAGGCGAGTTTGCTCCTGCAGATGGCGGTTGAGGAGCATGACGCCGAAGCGGAGCAGGAGGTTGCCGCCAACCTCGTGGAAATAGCCCGCGAGCTTGAGCAGACCGAGCTGGAGTGCATGTTCAGCGGCGAACATGACGCCAACAACGCAATTCTCACCATCCATGCCGGAGCCGGCGGCACCGAGGCGCAGGACTGGGTGGATATGCTGCTGCGCCTGTATCTGCGCTGGGCTGAAAACAAATCCTTCAAGACCTCTATTCTCGATCTGCTGCCTGGCGACGAGGCCGGGGTGAAATCGGTATCGGTGTTCGTGGAGGGGCGCCACGCCTTTGGTTATCTGCGTTCCGAGGTGGGTATCCATCGGCTGGTGCGGATTTCTCCTTTTGACGCCAGCGGCCGCCGCCACACATCCTTTGCCTCGGTGATGGTACTGCCGGAGCTGGATGACTCGATCAGTGTGGACATCAGCGATAAGGATCTGCGTATCGACACCTATCGGGCCAGCGGCGCGGGCGGCCAGCACGTCAACAAGACCGATTCGGCCATCCGCATCACCCATCTGCCCACCGGCATCGTGGTCCAGTGCCAGAACGAGCGCTCCCAGCACCGCAACAAGGATATGGCCATGAAGATGCTGGCCGCCCAGCTCTACGAAGAAGAGAAAAAAAAGAAGGACGAGCAGCAGCAGAGCCTGCTGGGTGAAAAAAAAGAGATCGGCTGGGGCTCGCAGATCAGATCTTACGTGCTGCAGCCGTATCGGCTGGTAAAAGATCACCGTACCGAGCATGAAATCGGCAACGTCGACGCGGTGCTGGACGGCGCCATCGACCCGTTTATCAAGGCTTATCTGCTATGGGACAAGTGATGGCAACCACCACCCCCACAGCCGTCGATCCGCTTAGCCAGTGTGCCAAATGCGGCGCCTGCACCGCCGTCTGCCCGGTCTACAAGGTCAGCGGCAACGAGGCCTACAGCGCCCGTGGCAAGCGTCATCTCAAGGAAGTGTATGGTGACGATACACCAAGCCCGGTGGTGGAAGATATTTTCTCAAAATGTCTGCTCTGCGGCGCCTGCGCTTCGGTGTGCCCGCGCCATCTTGATATTACCGACGATGTGCAACAGGCCCGGCAGGATTTTTCGGCCTTCTATGGCGAGCACGGCTATCAGAAATTTCTCGCCAGACAGGCCCTGAACCGGCCATACCTGCTGGGCGCCGCCCGGGTGCTCGGCAAGCAGGCGGCCCGTCTGCTCTTTGATAGGCTCCCGATAGACAGCGGACTGCGACTGCGGCTGGCCATGTTTGCCGAAGATCAACCTGAGGGAGCCGATAAAAACGTAACCCTGCCCCGGCCGGCCCGGTCAACCGATGCTACCCAGATTTACTATTTTCCCGGCTGTGCGGCCACCTATCTCTATCCAGAAATCAGCCGCTCGGTGGTGGAGCTGCTGGACACCTACGGCTACCGCCTCACCGTCCCCGACGGGCTTGCCTGCTGCGGTCTGGCGATGGGCGCCAGTGGTGATAAGGACGCGGCACGCCGGGCCGCCCGACAAAACATCAGGATACTTGAAGCGGGGGAGGGGCCGATTCTAGTCTCGTGCGGTTCCTGCTATGCGCAACTCATCGAAATGGCTGATCAGTTTGCCGAAGATGACCCGTGGCGCCTGCGGGCAACCCTGGTGGCTGAGCGCTTTGTGGAAATCAGCCGGTTTGTGGAGGAAATACAGCGCGAATCTGAAACCACACCCGACAAGACCCTGGAAGGACAAACCATCTTTTATCACGATCCCTGCCACATGCGTTTTGCCGTCTCCGTCACCGACGAGCCGCGAACACTGTTGCGTAACGCCGGGGCAACCCTGCTGGAGCTGCCCGGTGGCCCACAATGCTGTGGCCAGGGCGGCTTGTTTCACGTGGGTGCGCCGGAGCTGGCCGCCTCCATTCGTGACGATCTTATGGAAAAGATCGTGGCGCTCAACCCGGATATCATCACCACCAACTGCTCAGGCTGTATTATGCAGCTTAAAATGGCCGCCGCCGCAAGCCGGTCGAACATCCCCGTCGTCCACCTCGCAACCCTGCTGAAAACAGCCGATCAAGGAGCATAAGGGAGCCTTGAAAAATGAGAATGTTTGTTCAAGATTGATGATTTCGTAAAAACCTCAAAATTGCTTGATACCGTTATTCCCGCCCTCGATAACAACACTCAAGGGCAGGCTTCAGCGGGAATCCAGTGATTTCAATTAATTATGGATGTTGGGTTAATTCCGGAATGACGCGCATAGGGGTTTTTACGAAATCATCAAGATTAAGGCACGAACCAAATCTTACCGCGGGCATATTTTCTCCACGGACGCACTCACATAAAACACCATGCAGCCACTGGCGCAATTTCCACGGGCAGCCCGGCAGCGCATTACCTGCCTGCTGACCGATATTGACGACACCATAACCACCGCCGGCAGACTGCCCGGCGCCAGCATCACCGGTATGGAGCGCCTTGCCGCCGTGGGTATCGACGTTATTCCGGTAACCGGCCGGCCGGCCGGCTGGTGCGATCACATGGCCCGGATGTGGCCGGTGGCAGCGGTGGTGGGTGAAAACGGGGCATTTTACTTTTCCTACGACGAAAACAAACGCCGGGTGAATCGAGTCTTTGCCCGCTCCCGAGAGCAGCGTATCGCTGATCGTCTGCGCCTGGATGAACTGAGAACCACGATCCTTGCGGCAGTGCCGGAAGCAGCCATCGCCTCCGATCAGGACTATCGGATTGCCGATCTTGCCATTGACGTTTGTGAGGATGTCGCCCCACTCAGTGCCGACCACATCGATGAGATTGTCGCACTATTTAAGGCGGCGGGGGCAACCGCCAAGCTCAGCTCGATCCACGTCAACGGCTGGTTCGGTTCCTACGATAAACGTGGGATGAGCATACGCTGTCTGCGTGAAGTGTGCGGCATCGATGCTGAAAAAGAGGCCGAGAAGGTAGTGTTTGTGGGCGATTCGCCCAACGACGCGCCGATGTTCGACTTGTTTCCCCAATCGGTGGGCGTTGCCAATGTCGCCGATTTCGTTATGGACACGCCACCGGCCTGGGTAACCAGAAAGCGCAGCGCCGCCGGATTTCAAGAGGTGGTGGAAGCATTACTGGCGGTTCACTAAGGCCGCGAAGTGCAACTCAGATTAGATCGAACGACTGGTTGTGTAATTTTTTATTCATAGTGGGTCCAAAGTCTTATAACTTTGACGATCTTTTCATTGTCATAAACTTGGTAAACCAGTCTATGTTGAATAGTTATTCTACGAGAATATACCCCTCGCAAATCACCCACCAATTTTTCGTATGGGGGAGGATTTTGGAAAGGATTTTCTTTGAGTATTTCCAAAAGTTTTTTTGTCTTGTTCTTTAGACCAGCAGAAGAGAGTTTTTTTGCATCTTTTTGAGTTTTTTTTGTAAATACCAATTCCCAACTCACCAATCAAGCTCCTTTGAACAATCGGAAATATTTTCTTCTAATCCTTCTCGTATTGATTCTCTCATTCCAGGAATAGAGAGTAAGTATATTGTTTCAGAAATTGCATTCCAATCTTCTTCTGAAAGTAACACAGCATTTTTTCTCTTCCCTGTAATAACAATAGGTTCATGGGTTTCTGCTGTTTCGTCAATCAATCTATAAAGTTTAGACCTTGCTTCTGTTGCATTAATTATATTCATAATGGTACCTCCTGTTGTAAGCGTACGTCATAGCGAACGTAAGGTCAATATATGATTTTCACACAAGGTGCGCTTCTCCCGCCGAGGTACGAGTTCGGGAGCAAGAGCCTTGTGTACGCCCGGCATGGGCATGATCTTATGAGGCGCAAGTGCCTCAAAAATCTCTGGGTAATCATCCATTACCAGCCACGGTTCGGTAGCCTCTGGGAACCGCCTCGTGCGAACTGCGTGCCCGGTGGTGTGGGAGCTGGGGGAGAGATTCCCACAGCTACCAGATTACACCTGTTTTTTTGTTCGTTTCATATACCATCAGCACATCCCGAATCTCGCCGGGGTTCTGGACAACCGCAGCGTGCCATTGCCCGAAGCCTCCGTGCGTATTCACGGCCTGCGTCCATTCGTCAAGATAGCGGCGTTTCACCTTGTCCTGTTCGGTCTCCTTACCTTTCGTTTCAAGGACTATCATGTCACCGTTTCTCATGCGGATCAGGAAGTCCGGTCTGTATTTCCGAACAACACCGCGATAGACGTAGAGTATCTCGAAGGCCAGATGATCGTTCTTGACCCAGGCAGCCACCGCGTCCGTGTTCTCCAGCACAAAGGCATCGGAAGCCTCCCAGGTGCTGTCATACACGCAGACATTGATATGTGATTTTCGCGTCCGCTCACATGGTTTTCCGGTATGCCACGGCCGCATGTCGCCGGTCGCCCGTATCGGATGATCGCGGTCGAACACCGGCGTCAGTCGCTCGGTGTTCTCCTGTCGAATCGCCTCCCACACATGCTGCACCACGCGCGACATGTTCAGGATGATGATCAGCCTGCGCCGCAACTCGTCCTGATAGAAGAGCGGCGGAGAGATGTTGATCCGGTTAGCGGCGATGAATTGCTCGACGATCCTGACTAGCTGCGCCAGCAGCACTTCGCGGCTTCCCTGCCAGGTGTGCTTCATCTGATCGAACACATCCCGCGCCGTCTCAAAAATGATCCGCTGCATGCGGAACTCGCGCGCCAGCCGCTCCAATTCGATACGGCTGACCCTGGTAACATCCGGCTTGCCTTCCAATATCGGCGCCAGTTCCGCCACCTGCGCAGTCCGGGCGGCATCCAGCCCCAACGGGCGTACTCGTTCCCAATCGAGTGTCAAGGCAGGCTGGAATACCCGGTCAATGCGCACCACGTTCGGCCAGCGGATCGCATAATCAGCCTTTGATGGGTCTGCATGAACGCCCACCTTGGTGTCATTCTTCTTTTCGACTACTTCGCCCGGGTCTTCGTGGGGCAGGAAGGTGAACGGAACGCCGAAGATGTTCACATACTCAGGATCAAACAGTCCGGTTTCCGGGTTCAACTCGTAGGAGGTGCGGCGCAAGCCCCGTCCGACCACCTGCTCGCACAGCAGTTGCGAAGAAAACGCCCGCAGCCCCATGATATGGGTTACGGTCTTGGCGTCCCAGCCTTCGGAGAGCATACCCACGGAGATCACCTTCTGAATGTGCTCGCCCGGCTTCCCCGCCTTGCCCACCGTGTCCACGGTGCGACGCAAAAGCTCCGCCTGTTCGGCCTTGGTCAACTTAGGTTTGACCGGAACCTCATTCCCGTTTTCGTCGTCGCTTTCCTCGCCCGTCACCTCCAGCTCGGCGGTATCCTCCTGAGCCTCCGCCTGATCCAGCACCTTCGAGTCAATGTGCAGCACCCGGTCGGGATCGCACAATTCGTCAATATGAACCCGCCGCGAGTCAAAGGCATGTTTAACCCGCGCCGCCGTCTCGGTGCGGTTCGCCACGGTGATCATGACCGGCGGCGTAGGCAATCCCGCCTTGTCCCACGCCTTCCACGCTTCCCGCCAGTCATAGCCCAGCAGATTGTAGGCGTTCAGCACCAGGTCGGGCAACGGCTCTTCCGGCTGCGCCCGCCGGTTCAGGTCGTCTTTCACATCCGGGTCGTTGTAGATGTGGTAGAGGCGCGGCTTGTAGGTCCTGGCGTCCGGCACGGCATCGTCGCGCACCACCACGCGCGGGGTCTTCACCAGTCCCGATTCGATGGCGTCGTTCAGCCCGAAATCGCTGACGATCCAGCCGAACAATGCCTCTTCGCTGCTCTTCTTGCCCGACGGGGTAAATGGTGTAGCGGAAAAATCGTAGCAGGTCAGAATGGACCGCGACCGCTGTAACCGGTCCAGTCCGCCGATCCAGACGGTCGCTTCCGCGGCGCTGTCCTTCAGGTCGCGGGTGCGTAAATATTTGCCCTCCGCCTCCCAGTTCACCCGCCAGGCATGGTGCGCCTCGTCATTGATCACCAACAGGTTACGGGCGCTCGCCATCTCGCCCAGCACCTCGCGGGTGTAGGCCTCGTCGCTTTTGACGCCGCGCTTGTCCACGCTGCGCCGCTTCTTGATCTGCTCGGCGCTGTCCCAGGCCAGCGCATGCCAGTTGCGGATCAGCACCTTGCCCTGGCGCAGACCGTCCAGCAGCGCCGACGGCACGATGTTGAACGCCTCGAAATAGTTGTCCGTCCCCGCCGGTTCCAGCACCGCCAGACGGCTTTTGACCGTCAGCCCCGGCGCAATGACCAACACATTCTTGGAAAACCGCGCATCTTGCGCACTGGCCACCTTGTTGAGCACCTGCCAGGCGATTACCATCGCCATGACGATGGTCTTGCCCGAACCGGTCGCCATCTTGCAGCACTGCCGCACAAACGCGCCACCGTCACCGGGAATCTCGATGCCCACCCGCTCCGCCGCCGGGGCCTCGGCCAGCCAGATCAGCGTCTCAACCGCCTCCAACTGGCAGAAGAAGAACCGCCTCACGTCGAACTCCTCCGGGTCGTTCCAATGATCCAGCAACCGCTTGGTGATGCTGGTCACGCCCGGATACCCCATCGCCCGCCACGCCGCCACGCGCGGGCGGATTTGATTCACCAGCGGAATCTCCACGAAGATGCCCGGATCGTCGAAGGCCTTGGAGTCCCCCGAGGCCACCACGTACCCGGCCGGACGCCGCCCCTCGGCCAGATCGAAGCTGCGCGTTTCACGTTCGTAGCGCCAGTGCCGCGCCGGTTGCTCGTAAGGTGAGTTGATGATCAACCGGTCAATGGTGGTGCGGGCCATCAGACATCCTCCTCCGGGGGAACCAGCGGTTCGAGCACGGCGATCAAGGCCGGAACATCCGTGGTCGCAATCTCCCACACCCGCAGAATATCCAGCCGGAGGTAGTCATGGGCGATCCGATGTCGCAGGCCTGTGATCTTTCGCCAGGGAATCTCCTGGTGGCCTTCCCGGTATTCCTCACTGACCTTGCCCGCCGCTTCACCGATATTTTCCAATGCCTTGGCAATGGCATGCTGATGCAGGCTGCTGTCGCGAAATCGCTCCCACGTGAGGCCCATGCTGAACTCGTTGGCGCGCCGGGCCGCAATCAACATATCCAGCACGTTGGCATCGTCACGCCACATAGAGAGGCTCCACGTGCTTGAGGATGTGCCGGCGGCGGATGTAGTTCTCACTTTGCTCTACCGCCCGTCGTTCGACCAGGTCGACTTCACGGCCAAACAGCGCTTCCAGATCCCCGCGCATCGCGGCAAGTTGTTCGAAGCCCGGCGAGTCATCGTCCGCGAAGACTACCAGCACGTCCACGTCGCTGTCCGGACTGAAATCGTCCCGCAACACCGACCCGAACAAGGCGAACTCCGTCACCTTCCATCGGCGGCAGAAATCGCGGATCGCTTCCCTGGGAATGGCGATTCGTGCCTTCATTGTTTCACCTCCATCACCTTCAGGCTCTCGATGCCCCGGTCGTCCACGATCTTGACCGCGATGCGCTGGTGATCGCCCGCCGTAAAGGGCAGTGATACCGTGCCGCGATACGCTTCGATCAACTCCTCGTCAATCTCCGCCTTGAGGTTTTTCGCCAGTCGCGCCCACCCCTGCTTCGCGCCGGCCATCGGAAAGAAGACCTGGCGCGGATAGAGACTGCGCCCGTCGTAATCGGTATCCAGCAGCCAGACCGCGATCCTGTCCTCGCCGCCCGACTCGATGCCACCGGTCTTGGTATTGTAGTAGTCGAAACCGTGCACCGATACCCGCACCTTGTTCTTGTCCTCGCCCGTGGCGATGCGCTCGATCTGCACGTCCGGCTGGCCGATGAGCCAGAAGGACTCGTTGCTGGCCCGCTTCTTCTTGAGATCGTCGGTGAGCAGGTCGGCATTCACCTGCGCCTTAAGCAGGGTGACACCCGGCCAGTTGGTTTCGTCAATGTCCTTGGCCGCCTCCGGGTCGAACTGGAAGGCGGCGAACACGATCAGTTTCGGTTTGGGCACCAGCGTCTGCGCTTCCTCGATGGCCTGGGCCACCTGGCGCTGTTCCAGAGGCGCGTGCTCGGGGCCGAAGGAAATCACGATGCGCTGGGCGGCATAGGCCGCGCCTGTATCCCGCACCTGATTCCTGCCCTCATCATTAGGGCGGCTCTCGCCGTCGGCGTGCAGCCAGCGGCAGCCGGGCAGCGGTTCCAGCCGGGCGAAGCGGATATGCTGGCCCGCCTTGCCGCGAATCCCGGTTCGCAGAAGTTCGTCGCGCCACTCGCCCTGGCGCAGGGTCTCGCCGGAACGGGAAATGGAGGCGTCCGCCGGGTGCCTGCCTGCCGAAGCTCCGTAAGGTGGCGTGTCATCGAGCACATCCTCGATGGCTTTCACCGTCGGGGCGGGCACCGCCTCGACCGTAAACGGCCCACTGATGCGGGTCTTCTTCTTGTCCATAAACGGCTGGTCGTAGAGCGTCTCCTGCGGGGCGTGGCGGGCAATGGCCGCATCGATCTGCGCCCGTGTCATGCCTTCGCGGATATCGGGGTTGTTGGCGATGGATTTCAGCGTCACATGCGGCACGGTCTTGTACCTGAAGCCGCTGCCCACGCCCTCGCTCGGATGGGCCAGCTCGTAATAGTCGAAGACTGCCGTCATGAGCCGCTGCTTGGCCAGGGTCAGCGCCACCCGCGAGGTGTCGCAGGTGATCCAGCGCCGCCCCCACTGCTCGGCCACATAAGCGGTGGTGCCGCTGCCGCAGGTCGGGTCGAAGACCAGGTCACCGGGATCGGTGGTCATCAAGAGGCAGCGTTCGATGGCGCGCCATGCGGTCTGGACAACATATTCGGGGTTCTCCTCGCCCTTAAGGTCGTCCCACACATTTGACATCGCCGTATACGGCCAGTCGTCCCAGAAAACGATGCCGCCTAGAGATTCACCGCCACCATCAAATAGCCGCTTTGCCAGAGCGAGCCGGTCAAGCCCGACAGGGACATCAAAGCTCCATTGTCGGTTGCTCCCACAGACCTTCTTCTTCCCTTTGAATTCGTATGACGCACTTCTGGTCGGACTCGGGTGTTGACTAACTATGGGGTAGTTGACGCGCGCCCAGCGCCAACCTTCATTCTGCCGTTCAACGAGTTGTGACTGTGAGATGCTTTTAACGCGTAATTGCTTACCCTCCGAGGAGATCAATGTATTGAACTTAGGATCGTCTTCAGGATTTCGGCGCTCCTGATAGAGTCTACTTAAAGCACTGCGAACTCGGTCTCGCTCTTTACCATACCAAAGAATGAAATCATTTACCGGATCGGTAGGTGTAGTCGCCCCCTTCTTCTTCAAGACAATTGTGACTATCATATTCCCCGCCCCAAATACCTCATCCATCAATTCCCGCACATGGTGCACATTCTCATCGCTGATCTGCACGAAGATGCTGCCGCTTTCGGTGAGCAGTTCGCGGGCCAGCAGCAGCCGGTCGCGCAGGTAAGTAAGGTAGGAGTGGATGCCCAGCTCCCAGGTGTCGCGAAAAGCCCGGATCTGCTCGGGCTCGGCGGTGAGGTCGTCGTCCTTGCCGTCTTTCACGTCGCGCTTGTTGACGAAGGGCTGAAAGTTGGAGCCGTAGCGGATGCCGTAGGGCGGGTCGAGATAGACCATCTGCACCTTGCCCGCCATACCCTCCTTTTCCAGCAGCGAGTTCATCACCAGCAGGCTATCGCCCGCCACCAGCCGGTTGGACCAGCCATGGGCGTGCTTGTAGAAATCAATCGCCTGGCGCAGCGGTTCCTCGCGCTCGACATCGAAGAGCGTCATCTGCTGCGGGCCGCCGCCGGTGCGCTTTCGCACCGCCTCGATGATGGTGCGTGAGTCGATGCGCTCGTGGACGTGCAGGGACACGGTCGGCACCGCAAACGAGGTATGCTCCGCCTTGCCGGCCCAGACCAGCTGCGGGTCCAGATGCGGATCGTAGGCGTAGTGCTTCTGTACCCCCGCGTCAGGGTCGGTATCAGGCGTCACCAGTCCGACCGGTGGATTGTTCACCCGCTGCTTGTCCTTGTGCTCATACGACTCGATCGGTCGTTTCATCCCAGCCTTCTTTTTTCGAGCCATAATCCTCTTCCTTTCCGCCACGTGGCGTTCTATGCATAGGGCTAAGCGGGCGGGTGGGCTGCCAGGTAAGCGCGGCGCACTCAGGCAGTTCCCCCACTGGTTCTGTGTCTGTGTCTCCTTCAATCAACGCACCGCTCTCCATAAAGCTCCCCAATCTTTCTCCGACGTTTGTTCATTCAATACTCGCCCTGTTGAGCACTTCCATACGTCATGGTTGAAGGCCGCACCACGTCGAAAAGTCAGTCACAACAAAACCTCGATACGCATTGGCTTGAGACCTATGGACAAACCGATACCTATGCTTCCCGACTCCATCGCCCGCGTAATAGTAGTATCGATAATCCTGGCCATAAATCCACCGTTCACCTGATCCATTATTCATCTATATCGGCTCAAATGTGAATATTGAGGAGTCCATCGGAATAAAGTAACCTCTCCCTGTCAATAGCAGCTAGGCATTGCCAAGTAAAGGGGAAATAAGGAGCGCAGCAAGAATCATCGCAAGAAAGGTGTACGCAATCATCCGAACAGCTGTTTTGGACAACATATTCCGAGCAGACCGTTCTAAAGATTGCGCCATCTAGTTTTGATGAACCCGTAAAAACCTTGAATTTGCTCGCTAACGTCATTCCCGCCCTCGATAACAACACTCAAGGACAGGCTTCAGCGGGAATCCGGTAATTTCAAATGATTATGGATTTCGATTCAACTCCACAATGACCGTAATTGGGGTTTTTACGAAGCCATCTGTTTTAAGATCATTAGAAAAAGTATAGCTGCCCCTTAACTTTGTCCGAAGCGGCACGAACGTTGAGTTAACCGGCGGAAAATAGCAACAGAGCTATGTTGCGTCCAGTTCAGCGGAAGTTATGCACAGAGCAAGATGTTAACTATGCATGTGGCGGGTGTTCTGGTCCCGAATATGGACGAATGGTTTTTAGCTATTTGGCTTCAACGTGGTTCGCCTTGTACATATCCCATCGAATAAGCATGTTCATCCAGAAATCGGCAGACATCCCAAAGAACTGTGCGAGTCGTAAAGAGGTACTCGGTGTCACTCCCCGTCTACACTTTCGTCGTCGGGTTTTTCCCGCGCGACCATCCGCCGTTTGATGGTGCCGTTCTCATAGGTAACCAGCGGGGTGTGGGTGCGTTCGGCATCGCGACGCGCCCGAAGAGCGGCCCGCTTAAGCGCCTCCGCACTGCACGCCATGTCCGGATCGGATGTGCGAACATCTTCTTTTTTCATGGTGTTTCATCTAAAAGGATCGGGCTCTCGCCCGAATTTTGCGTCCCCGTTTGGTTTCAAACAGTGTCCCGGCCTGCTCGGTAATTGCCTTTTTCCAATGGCCGACCTGCAGCGGATGGACACCCTATGTCTGGGCAATTTCGTTAGTAGTCTGCACCCCACGGATCGCCTCTAAGCCAACCTTCGCTTAAAACGCCGCAGTGTACGCCCTGCGCCTTTTTTCTGTCATTTTTCAGTGTCCCCGTTATGGTGAGAAAAATAACTTACATTGCTGTCCCATTTTTGGGGTCCACTATCTACGGTACCGAAAAGAACTGAGGAGACGGATCGTTTTGTGGGTCGGCTACAATTACCTGGTTATGCGCAATTTACGCAAGAAAACTATCATTATTGTCACTTCCCGAAATGATTATTAATTCCAGATCCTTTTCTTCAAGATATATTCTTTCGAAGTCTAGGTTATTTCTCTCACATTCGCTTTCATAATCATCGCCCGCTACTGAAAGGGTATCTTGGTCCCAAACAATGGTATATAACCATGAGCCATCTTCTATTAAATCCACTTCTTCTACCTTTCCTGACCAACCACCTATATTGGCCTGAAAATCAGGATCTCTTACTCCATTCAAAACTCGAACGATATCCCCAGGTCTAAATTTGCTGGTTTTGTTGCTCATTAGTCTACTCTATTGCGACGATTTGTGTTTTTTTGAAAACATAACGTCAAGTTATACGGCATGATTGGGAACTTAAATATTAAATAATATGCAGTAAGGCGCGTTCACTTGAATGACTTGTTGTGGAACATTAATTTTATCAATATAATATACAAATTATGGAGTAAGAAAAATCACTAAAAAAACTAACACAAAGAACATAGCAAAAATAAAAGTACAGAATTGCATAGTCTTTTTTAAAGAATCAATTCTTTCCTGTTTTGAGGCCCTAATTAAATCAGAAATAATCTTGTATATAATCCAATTGAGAACACCTAAAAAAGCGATGAAAGCTAGAGGGCTTGATAGTACCAGGTTTACGATACCTTGCGTTCGCATACATTCTCCGTATAAAAAAGGCTTACCACAAATTACTCACATATTTACTTGATTTCACTGAACAATATTATTCTTTTGCCCTCCACCTTTCTCATGCAGTCCTGGAGTAGTTATCTGGTTTGATGATTTTCCAAACCAGTATAGAAGGAATAAAAAACTGATGGTAATCAAAAAAAGCGTGAGTTTGTAGCAATCAACAGGAAAAAATGATCTCATGAAGAGAATACCCCAAATTACCGTTACAAAAACACTTAATATTTGGTTGATTTTGCTGACTGAAAATTGACCTGGAGAGTTTAGAATATTACCCGAAATAGTTTCGACTGCTATCACCTTATATAGCGGGCCAAGAGTTATGTCTTCTAAAAGGTCAACGTGTCGTTCCCAATTGTTCTGCCAAAACTTACTACCGCGATTTGCCAAATACCAAGCAAAAGAAAATACGAAGCAAGGGCGGAAAACAGCAAAGAAAGCCAAGGATCATTATCGGTAGATTTCCTGTAGGTTAATGCGTACCCAGCAAATGCTGATGCAATGAAAGCCCAAAAGTATGTGGCACGTTTCCAGTAGAGTTCAATTTCAAACTTTCTGATGTCTAAAGCATATGCTAACGCTCTTCCGGCACGTGTATCAGCTTCCTTGAGTTCATTCTTAGGGCAAATGGACTTTGGTTCGGCAAAACGTGAGTTATATTCAACCTCGTTCAATATCATTTCCTCCTGCAGGTGTAGTTTTTGTAATTGCTTTTATTCGCCTTTTTATTTCATGCAGTAAGCAGGCCGAAGGCCTTCAATCCACAACGCTCCGTTTCACCGGGCGGGCGGCGTAAAACGAAAACCAACGAAAAAGCGGAAAAGATTAAATAGAAAACACAGTTATAAATCGCCCCAATGTAGCCCAATCAGTTTGCAAGCGTTTGTTATCAAATAATAAATAAAATTAGATACAGCTGAGAACAATCACTCCGGCTATTGTGATCAATATACTTGAAATCCAAATTTTTAACGCAATATTGATATTCATTTCTTTTCGAAGATCACTTGTAAAAGCATATATCGGTGTCACAAGTAAACAAAATAATCCTGCTGAGAATCTAAGCCTAAAGGCACTGAATATAATGTAAATTTGACTAAGAACAGCAAAAATAAATCCACCAAACATTAAAATCAATCCGATTATTTTCATAAGATTCAGTTACTCAATTTAAGATGATAACGTATAATATCACGCAGAGGTTTTTCTTGGGAATTTACCTGTGGCTTCCCATATAAGCCTGAACGTGTTCTTTTCCGTCTACTGCTGTAATCACGAGAGCTTTATTGCCCTTCTAGTTTACAACTAGCCGAAATGTCGTGTGAAAGTTGGGAGCCTGTGACATTGTAAATGACCAACAGATTCTTGACAAGATTAAAAATCCAGCGGTCGCGGCGCGGCTTTTTTCGGAAATACCCATGTCATACACTGCCGTATAACTTGGGAATTCAGTTCTCCAGTGCTTACAACGAAGGGCTGTTTTCGTGCGTGGCAGTAGGTCTGCATGCGTCTTTTTGCGAAATATCACACCTTATACGGACGACTGTATAACTGCAATTTATTGGTTGTATTTGTAAAAAAGTGAATAAATACAGATATTTAAGCGCTCCTGATTTAGGGGCTCAGGTGCTTGGTGCACGTGATGTGCCGGCCGACATGCGGGAGGCGTACTTTTCACGATAGGCAGGGAAACCGACTATGCCTGGAGCAAACGACTGCCTGGCGCCGGTTGCCGGCTGGGAAAGATCAGGGGGATGTTCTCGAGGAGACTGTGCCGTGGAGTTCTGGCCGATAAGTGGCTTTTGTCTATGCGTCTAAGAGGTGTTGGAGAGGCTGGGAATATCTTGCTGCAGGCGGGGGCGCAGCCGCACCCGGCTTCCGTTCCGTGGGAGGCACAGGAGATACCCCGGGTGTGGCGCACCTTTTCCATTCGTATGCGGGCGAAATTTACCAGCAGCACCGCGCCGATAAAAAGCGGCGCGGTGAACAGCAGGGTAAGCAGAAGGGAGTTGATCATGGCAGGCTGCTCCTAGCCGCCAAAGTCGTCGTAGCGCACGTTTTCCGGCTCTACGCCCAGGTTGTCCAGCAATTCCCGCACCGATGCGAGCATCATCGGCGGGCCGCACACGTAATACTCGATATCCTCCGGGGCCGGATGATCCTTCAGGTACTGCTCATAGAGCACCAGGTGGATAAAGCCGGTATATCCCTCCCAATTGTCCTCGGGCAGCGGCGCCGACAGCGCCAGGTGAAAGGTGAAGTTGTCGTGTTCGGCGGCCAGTTGTTCGAAATCGTCCTGGTAAAAGATTTCCTTGAGGGAGCGGCCGCCGTACCAGAATGACACCTTGCGTTTGGTGTGGCGTCTTTTGAAGAGATCGAAGATATGGCTGCGCAGCGGGGCCATGCCGGCGCCGCCGCCGATATAGATCATCTCGGCATCACTTTCGTGGATGAGAAAGTCGCCGAACGGACCGGATATGGTTACCTCATCTCCTGCTTTCAGATTGAAGATGTAGGATGATGCCTGACCGGGAGGGGCGGCCTCTTTGCCGGGCGGCGGCGGGGCAATCCGCACGTTGAGCATGATCAGCCCCTTTTCATTGGGGTAGTTGGCCATGGAGTAGGCCCGGGTGACCGGCACGTAGACGTGGGATTTGAATTGAAACATCTTGAACTTGCGCCAGTCCGCCAGAAACCGGTTGTCGATATCAAAACTCTTGTAATCGAGTTCGTGCGGTGGCACCTCGATCTGGATATACTCGCCCGCCTCAAATCCCACATCCTCATCGGCCGGAAGTTCAAGCACCAGCTCTTTGATGAAGGTGGCGACGTTCTCGTTTGATTTGACCATGCACTGCCATTTTTTCGTCTCCAGGGCCTCCTGCGGTACCACGATATCCATATCGCGCTTCACCGGCACCTGGCAGGAGAGGCGATAACCCTGCTTGATTTCCCGCCTGGTAAAGGCTGATATCTCGGTGGGCAGAATAGAACCACCCCCGTCATTGACGATACATTTGCACTGGGCGCAGCTGCCGCCGCCGCCGCAGGCGGAAGACAAGATAATCCCATCGTCGGCAAGTTTGGTGAGCAGTTTGCCACCCGGTTTTGCCGACACCTGTTTGTCATCATTAACCGTGATGGTGATGTCGCCGCTGGGCAGCAGCGAGCGCTTTGCCAGAACAATTAGGGAAACAAGCACAAACTGGATGGCCAGAAAAATGCCCACCCCGTAATAAATTTCGCCCATGATTACACCGCTATGTTGATAAATCTTTTATGTCCATATGGTAAGCATTTCCGGCGTATTAGGAAACGGCCTCCGTTACAGATCCATTCCCGCCAACCCCATAAAGGCCACGGCCATCAGACCGGCGGTGACGAAGGTAAGGCCAAGACCGCGCAGGCCGCCGGGCGGATCGGCATATTCCATCCGTTCACGGATACCGGCCAGGGCAACCACCGCCAGGAAAAAGCCGAGTCCGGCGCCGAATCCATAGGCCGCCGACTCGGTAAAGTTATAGTCGCGCTCCACCATAAACAGGGTGGCGCCGAGAATCGCGCAGTTTACCGTGAGCAGCGGCAGGAAGATGCCCAGGGTGTTGTACAGGGTCGGTACGAACCGATCCAGCACCATCTCCAGAATCTGCACAACGGTGGCAATGGTGGCGATATAGATAAGCAGCCCCAGAAAGGTGAGATCCACATTGGGCGCGCCCAGCCAGGCCAGCGCGCCGGGTTCCAGCATGGTGGCGAGGATGAAGTTGTTGAGCGGCACCGTGATCGAGGTCAGCACCAGAACCGCCAGCCCCAGCCCGATGGCCGCCTGCACCTTCTTGGAGATCGCCAGAAAGGTGCACATCCCCAGGAAAAAGGCGAGGGGAAGGTTCTCGATAAAAACCGAGCGATAAATGATATCGAGATAATGCATCAGTCTTTCTCCTGTTGCTCGGGATCGATGGTGCGCATCACCCAGATGATGATGGCGATCAGAAAAAAGGCGCTGGCCGGCAGGATGAGCATGCCGTTTGCCGTGTACCAGCCGCCGTTGGTGGTGAGCTTGAGCACCTCATAGCCAAACACCGAGCCCGATCCGAACAGTTCGCGGACAAAGGCCACTAGCATCAAGATCAGGCTGTATCCCAACCCGTTGGCAATGCCGTCGACAAAGCTGGGGATCGGCGGGTTGGACATGGCGAACCCCTCGGCCCGTCCCATGATGATGCAATTGGTGATGATCAGCCCCACGAAGATGGAAAGCTGCTTGGAAAGCTCAAAATAAAAGGCCTTGAGAATCTGATCTACCAGAATAACCAGGGTGGCGATCACCATGATCTGCAGGCCGATACGTACCGAGTTGGGGATGCGTTTACGCACGAGGGAGATGGTCAGATTGGAAAAACCGGTCACCAGGGTGACGCACACGCACATAACAAAGGCGGTGGCCATCTGGCCGGTGACCGCCAGGGCCGAGCAGATGCCCAGCACCAGCAGGGCAATGGGATTGCGTTTGAAAACGGAGTTGAAGAGCAACTCCTTAGCCGATTCAGCCATTAAATCCTCCTTCTTGCTTGATGCGTGCGATAAAGGGTTCGTAGCCATGCTCACCGAACCAGAAACGCATCAGATTATCGACGCCCTGGGTGGTAAGGGTGGCCCCCGATAGACCATCGACGCTGTAGGGCTGTTGCTCCTCGCTCACCTGGGCGCCGCCTTTTACCACGGAAAGCTCCATCTCGCCGTCCGGGCCGAACAGCTTTTTCCCCTGCCAGCCGGCCTGCCAGCGGGGATTTTCTATCTCACCCCCCAGGCCGGGAGTCTCACCATGTTCATAAAAGGAGATGCCTTCAATGGTGGACAGATCGCTGTCCAGTGCGACATAGGCGTACATGGTGGACCAGAGACCTTTGCCGCGTACCGGCAGCACCACTTTGTCTATCCTGTCCTGATCCGAGAAGAGATAAATTTTCGCATAGTTTTCCAGCCCGCGCAGGCCGGCAATGTTTTCCTCGCTGCTCAGCTCTCTGCTCAGTTCAGGGGAGAGCAGCGCGGCCTGTTGGTCGTAGGAGTTGGGATCGATCTTTTCATCGGCGACATAGGCGCCGCTTTGCAGGTCCACCAGGCGGGTCTGGACGGCGCCGAACTGCTCGTCTACCGGTATGCCCGCCTCATATACGCCGGCGGCCCGGAGGATATTTCTTTTCTGATCAAGCAGCCGGTTGGCATCCTGCTGAGGACGCAACCCGATGGCGGCGGAGGCCACCAAGAGGGAACAACCGAAGGCCAGAACAAGTACCGTATAAAAGGGTCTCAATGGATGTTCTTCAGCCATGGCGCAGCACCCTCCTTCTGACGTTGGCCCGCAGCACAAAATAGTCAAACAGCGGTGCAAAAACATTGCCGAGCAGGATGGCAAGCATTACCCCCTCGGGGTAGGCGGGATTGGCCACCCGGATAAGAATGACGATAAAGCCGATCAGCAGCCCATACATCCATTGTCCGGTTTTGGTGTGGGCGGCGGAGACCGGGTCGGTGGCCATGAAGACCAGGCCGAAGGCAAAACCTCCCAGGACCAGGTGCCAGTGAATGGGAATGGAGTAGAGGGGATGACTGGCGTCGGCCATGGTGTTGAACAGCAATGTCGTAACCACCGCGCCCAGCAGCATGGCGGCCATGATCCGCCAGGATGCCACCCCGGTGATGAGCAGTAGTCCGGCGCCAAACAGACAGGCAAGGGTTGAAGTTTCTCCCATGGAGCCGGGCATGACGCCCAAGAAGGCATTACCCCAACTTACATCGATCTGGCTGATTGGGTTGGGGGCGGAGGAACTTACCATGGCGGTGAGCGGGGTGGCGCTGGAGAGGCCGTCCACCGCCGTCCAGATGGAGTCACCGCTCATCTGGGCGGGATAGGCAAAATAGATGAAGGCACGCGATGAGAGGGCCGGATTCATGAAGTTGCGGCCCACCCCGCCAAACACCTCTTTGGCCAGAACAACCCCGAAACTGACGCCCACCGCTACCTGCCAGAGCGGGATGGTGGGCGGCAGGGTCAATGGCAGAAGCAGGGAAGTGACCAGAAAGGCCTCGGAAAATTCATGACCGCGAAGCAGGTTGAACAGCGTCTCCCAGATGGAGCCCACCACCACGGTAACGATATAGATCGGCATGAAGTAGAGCGCCCCGTGCATCATGTTGGAGATCAGCGAGGATGGATTGATGCCGATGATCTGCATCACCGCGCCCCGCCAGCCGTCCGGTACGGCGCCCAGATCAGCCAGGGCGCTGTTTGCCTGGTAGCCGGTGTTCCACAGGGCCATGACGGTACAGGGGATGAGCGCGATGATCACGGTGATCATGATCCGCTTGTAATCGATGGCGTCGCGGCTGTGTGGCGCAATCGGGGCGCTTTTCGTGGTGGAGAACAGAAACGAGTCGGTAGCCTCGTACAGCGGATACCAGCGCTCGAACTTGCCTCCCTTGTCAAAGAGCGGTTTTATGTCGAGAAAATATTTGTCGAGTTTTTTTAGCATGGCGAAAAACTGTTGTTAGTTAGCCCTCCAGTTCTATTGAGGTCAAAACTTCCCGTAATTTCGGGCCGAATTCGTTTTTTCCCGGGCACACGTAGGAACAGAGTGCGATGTCTTCTTCGATCAGTTCCAGACAGCCCAGATCTTTTGCTTTTTCGGTATTGCCGGACATCAGACTGCGCAGCAGATAGACCGGGATAATATCCAGCGGCATTACCTTTTCATAGGTGAAAGCCGGGTAGATCGCCCGATCACCACCCCACACCGCCGTGTTCAGCGGCAGGGTGGCCGGTTTGGTGAAGGCCGAGAGAAACGCCCTGGTTACCGAAAACCGGTCGCCCCCCGGCATCAGCCAGCCGAAAAACTGCCGGCCGGTATCTTCGTGAATGACACTTACTTGTTGATGATATCTGCCGAGAAACTGATGCGTCTCACTGAGTTTGCGCCCATCAAGCACGGAGCCGGAGATGACGCGAAACTCGCCTTCATGGCGTTCGCCGTCGCTCAGATCAACCAGCGATGCTCCCACCTGGGTGCGGATATGACGCGGTGTGGCAATACCCGGCCCGGCCAGGGCGACAATTCGATTAACCGGCAGGGTGCCGGTGCGTAGCAGCGTGCCCACCGCGATAACGTCCTGGGCGCCGATATGCCATACCGTTTTGCCCTCACCCACCGGGTCGAGGAAATGGATGTGGGTGGAGGGCAGGCCGGCTGGATGCGGGCCGCTGAAGCCAACCATCTCGACGCCTTGCGGGGCCTGGTCAAACAGGGTCTGGTCGGCGGCAACACAGAGATAGACGGGACAATCAATCAAGGTTTGCAGGGCGGTAAGACCCGCCAGAAAATCCTCGCGGCCACCATCGATGATGAGCGCCATGTCGGCGCCTAGCGGGTTGGTGTCGATGGCGGTGATAAAGAGCGCCCGCGGGCTGGTGTCAATGGCTGGTATTTTGCCGTAGGGACGGGTGCGCAGGGCGCACCAGAGTCCTGATTTTATGAGCAGCTCCCGCAGTGCCTGGGCATCGAAACTCGCCGGGCTGCTGCCGGCCTCACAGAAGTGTTCTGCCTCATCGCCGTCGAGCCTGATGGAAAGTGATTCAAATTTGCGCTTGGCGCCCCGGACAATGGAGGTCACTTCGCCGCAGCCGGGTGAGGTGAAGGTGACGCCTTCGTTTTTCTTGTCGGTAAACAGCGCTTGGCCGCGGATGACGCGGTCGCCCACGTTGACCAGCATGGTTGGTTTCATGCCGGGATAGTCGTCGCCGATGATGCCGACGTTTTTTACCGCTTTATCGTCAATGGTGCGCTCGGCAACGCCGCCGAGGGGCAGATCAAGCCCTTTGGAGATGGTGATGTGTTTCATTTTAGGTGAAAAAACCCTCAGTGTGGTGAGTGTTCATTGATTTATCGATAAAATAGCCCTCGCAGTCAGGCAATGAGCCGATCAGTTCCAGCGATTTGGCGGCCCCCATCACCATGGTTGCGGTGGCCATACCGTCGGCCTGTACCACTGAAGGTGCAACGATTGAGCTGCTGGCCAGCTCAATGGGTGAAAAACCTGACCGTGGATCGATGATGTGATGGACGGTCTTGTCATCGCTGAAATAACGCAGGTAATCCCCCGATGTGGCGATGGCCTTGTCACTAAGCCCGATGCTTTTCATCTGGGTAAGATTGTCGCTCCGGGGATTACGGATGCCGATGCGCCAATCGGTGCCGTCCTGGCGGTGGCCGCGTACCATCAGGTCACCACCCGCCTCCAGGTAAAAGTCGGTAAGTCCAGCCGCTTCCATGGCACCAACCCCGGCATCGACGATGTATCCCTTGGCCAACCCATCAAGAGTTACCTGCATACCCGGCAGGGTGTACCTGATTGTGGTCTGATTCTCAACAACAATCTTGCGGTAATCAACCAATTTGAGGGCCTTATCGATCATCGATTGCGGGGGCAGCGTAGCCGTTTCACGATAGCTTTGATACAGATGAAGCAGCGGCATGACGGTGGGATCGAAGGCGCCGTCGGTCAGTTCACTGAGGCGGCGCGACCGGGTGAATACATCCAGCAAAGATTGTGGTGCATTGCGCAGTATCCCTTCTCGATTGAGCATCGAAATCGGACTGTTCTCATCGTAGGTGGAGAGCTCGTCGGCGAGCGCGCCCATTTTTACAAATGCCGTGTCAATGGCGGTGTGGGCATTATCTTCATGGTCCGTCACGACGATCACGTTGACAATGGTGCCCATCAGCGGCCGACTGAGCTTGATGGTTCGGGTCTGCCGCCATGGAATGATCCCGAAATAAAAGCCCGCTCCGAGCAGGGCGGCGCCGGCGCCTAATTGCAGAAGCCGTCGCCTGCTCAGGACGGATTGCTTCGTTGGCGACTGCTCGGGCGAACTGGTTGGTGACTGTGGGGGCAAAGCGGGGGAGTCTGGGACGAATCAAATAATGGGTAGTGGGTCACGTAGCGATCTATTATTCTAAAACTTTTCCACTGTAACAGTTTTCCAATGGAAGGGCAAATAAAGTTGATGAGCCCTTAAAAACCTTGAATTTGCTTGCTACCGTCATTCCCGCCCTCGATAACAACACTCAAGGGCAGGCTTCAGCGGGAATCCAGTAATTTCGAATGATTATGGATTTCGATTCAACTCCACAATGACCGTAATTGGGGTTTTTACGACGCCATCAAAGTTGATCCCTGACTCGGACGATCAAAACACTTTCTCAATTCATGAAGGCTGCCTCATAGGGGGCAGGTTCGGCCGGGCATTCCTCGCAGTGGTGGGGATCAAATCCGGCGTCTTCAACCGGTGAAACCAGATGCAGAGTATAATTGATCGAGCGTTTGCCGGGATTGGTGCGGTGATAAATGCGCAAAATGCCAAGGATAGGGTGATCGCGGCACTGGGCGAAACAGTCATCCGGCTTGATCGTTATTTTTCTTCGTTTGAGTTCGTTGTGTAGCTGGCGGTTGAGCTCCTCGAACGAGAAGGTGGCAAACTCGCCAAAGGCGCCGATGCCTAAAATCCTCGTCAGTCCCGCATAGGCGTTTTCCCGGTGCCGGGTGGTATGGCATACTACGATGTACGGGGGGTAGAGAGTCGGGCCGTCGGAGGCGCGAACCGGTTCGCGGGCGCAATCGATATCAAGGGTGAGTCGTTTTGCCTGTTTGGTGGTGAGGTTGAGTTCCATCCGGTTATAGGCGTAAAACATGGGCGGGTCGATAAGCCCCACCGCAATGCAGCTGCTGATCCTGGTGCGTGCCCCGTAGGGCGGCTTCATGTAGGTTGGGCAATGGCTTTTGATGATTGCCTCGGAGCTGATTTCGATGGGGATATGGTTGCCGATCTTTTTTACCCGCCGATATGCCGCCCGCTTGTAGGTGAGGATGCGGCGTGCCGCCTTGGAGAAAAAGCCGCCGTCGAGGTTGATGCCGGCGGCAACCCCGTCGGGATAAAGCAGGGTGGCGTTGTCGGTCTGCATGGCACCAAGCAACTGCTCGCGAAACATGGCTGAGCTGAGCTGGCCGTGCGACTGATAGCGGATGAATTTTTCATCCACGTCCTGGTAAATCAGGCCGCCGGGGATGAGAATGGCCCCTTTGTTGTCGTACTTGCCGGTGGCGCCCTCTTCGGTGGTGCCGGGCAGCAGCCCCATGGTACGGCGCGTCAGCATACGCTGCAGGGTATCGTAGCGGATGCGGATAATCTCACGCATCAATGCATTGTCCAGCAGCGCTTTCTTGCTAACCATAGGATGGGGAGGGGATGCTTGTTCCTGCTTTTTTCATTATTTCATCACTATATACCATTTCATGACTAATGTTAGATTTTCATAATGTTGATGGGCTCGTAACAACCTCCAAATTTCTTGCTGCCGTCATTCCCGCGAAAGCGGGAATCCAGTAATTTCAAATGATTATGGATGATGGCGTCGTAAAAACTTCGCACTACGTCGTCGTAGGATCATTTTGACTTCTCGACGTACCACCTGTACGCCTGCGAGGTCAAAATGACCACCACTCCTACTTGGGTTTGCGGTCTGTAAGTACATGAATCACCGCAAACCATTGCTGTTGGTGGTTATGCGATGCATAGCAAGATTCGGCGTGTGTCTACAAATTCAAGCTGTTTTTTCCGCGTGTATGAGCTGCTTTGGTACCTTTATCTTTAATGATTTTAATATGTTTCTTGCCTCTGTTGTCACTTCGTTGCGCATAAGCACACGATACTTTAAATCAAAAAATTCTGTGATCTGCAGTGTCTCCAAATTTCGCTGGATATGGTGCCACGACATGCCGCAGGTCATTTCAGCGATCCGTTCGATAAGCAAGGCCAGTACGCAAATTTTGACATGACTCACAATCCTTCGGGAGGCCCAGTGGTACATCGGCACCATCTTTATCTGGGTACGTTTCAACGAGCGGAAACAACGCTCGATCACCATCAGACTCTTGTAACCGCACGCCGCATCCTCGAGACTAATGGTATCGTCGTTGGTTTCAATTACCCATTTTCCATCATACTTTGCCGCCTTACCAACGGCAGCCCGGTCAATACGAATGAGGCCACCTTTGGTGGTTCGCAGATATTTCTTGAAACGGCGTGATGCCAACAATTCAATAGCCCACTGGGCAGTTGCTGAGTGATCCTTGTGCGTGGCCAACTCAGCTTCAAGCAGCTCGATTATTAGCTGTCTGTGGCTCCGCTGCCTTTGCGCTTGTTTGGGGTTATAACAGAGGATGTAACGCCTCCGCCTCTCACCATCGCCGACGATGATCTCCTTGGCATAGAGGTTATCCTTAAATTTGGTGTAGCGGCCACGTTTACTGAGAACCTTCAAATTGATTTCAGAGATACTGGCCATACGACAGGCCAGAAGATATTTCCCACAAGCTTTGGCCAGTTCAACGCGGTTATCTTCGGAGTTCATCCCCGCATCGGCGACAAACATTGCCCGACCCAAGTTCCAGCCTCTGAGATCGGCGCGAACTTTTTCTACCGTTGTGACATCGGCGGTATTACCCGGCAACACCCAACTACGCACCGGGATACCATCGCGGGTCACCGCCAGAGCAACGACGACCTGCGGTGCCCAACCGCCTTCTTTACAACGGCCAAATTTACGTAATGTGGCGTTGGGGTCGGCTTCAGAATGGTCTTCAGCATCGACCTGGAAAGAAGCGGTCGTCGTATCGTAAAAGATCAGATCGACCTCCAGGTTGAAAAGGTTGGCCGTGTTGAAAAACACGGTTTGTTCAATGGTATCGATATTGGCGTGAAGCAGGTCCATCGCTTCATACATATGCCTGAGCCTGAGGCTTGCACAAGAAGGCAGGTAGACGGTGGACAGCCAGCGGTCCCATACCCCGAGTTTGGATTCGGGGTCACATAATCGGTTAGCGACCATGGCCAGAATTGCTCGTTCGTAAGGAACTTGACTACCGGTTGCCTGTTCAATACTATTGAGCGTCTTTTTCAAACCGAGCCGTTCCCATAGGGTCTCAATGACCAACGGGCACCCCAGAGCAAACGTTTGCTTGATCTTCAGATCAGGCGGTATACCTATTGCTTCTCCCTCTGGTAGCAACACGTCTTCAGCCAATGGATCAGAGATATGCAACCCACAGACCCTGGCGATAGATCGACACAGTCGTACCAGTTCAAGACGGTCAAGTTGGTCGGCTCTACCAAAGTTATGGATGATTTTGGCGACCGGTTTGCGAGTCTTTGGATGGCGCTCGTTGTGGGCAATCTGAAAGTACTCGACGACCGAGCCATCTTTGTTGGTGCGTTTTGTTGTTCTCAGGTACATGCTTACGTAAATAGCATGTATAGACAGCTAATGCAAGGAAATAAATACAATTCGTGTGCCTACATATTTCAGCTCACACCTGACATTTGGCTCGATATATGTTGTTGAAATTTAGCGATTTTGACTTATCTAATGGAGTGAATTCGACCGATTTTGTGCCTACTGACCGCAAACCCAAGTCCTAGTAGAGCTTTGTTTTTACTTAGCCATCTTAAACTGCTAGATTGAGTTTTTACGAGTTCATCATGGATGTTTGGTCAACTCCGGTATGACGGGAATATGGGTTTTTTCGACGCGATCAAGATGTTAATAAGCGGTTATTTCTTTTAAGGATGAGTGAACCATGGCATGGGTATATCTGATCGTTGCGGGAATGTTTGAATGGGGCTGGCCCCTTGGCCTCAAACTGGGCTGGACCGATAAAGGTGCTCATTTTGGCTGGCTTGCCGTCGGCATCTTCAGTATGGCCGCCAGCGGCGCCCTGCTGCTCATCGCCCAGCGCACCATTCCCATGGGCACCGCCTATGCAGTCTGGACCGGGACCGGGGCGGTGGGCACCTTTCTGATCGGTATTGCGGTATTCAGCGAACCGGCCACCTTTATGCGCTTTTTCTTTGTGGGGCTTATCATTACCGGCATCCTGGGACTAAAACTTGCATCGGTCTCATGATTGGTGGAAGATCATGTGAGTGGTATAGTGAGGTGATGGCATGGAGACATTGATGGATATATCAAAAGAGACAATCGCAGAGTTTTGCGGCCGTTGGGGGATAGCGGAATTTGCCTTGTTCGGCTCGGTACTGCGTGATGATTTCGGGCCTGATAGTGATATTGATGTTTTGGTAAAATTTGATCCTGAGGCCGCTCATTCATTGTTTGATTTAGTTCGTATGGAGGATGAACTATCCGAATTGATTGGAAGAAAAGTGGATATCGTCAGTCGTGGGGGTATTGAGGCGAGCCGGAATCCTCTACGAAGAGATGCAATTCTTGCCTCGGCGAAGGTGATTTATGCAGCGTGACTAGTGTCCTGTCAAGTTTCAGATGTTTAAAAATTGCGCCGTAATTTTGGTTTCCCGCAAGGCGCGAAAGAGGGCGCATAGCAGCGCTATGTAACTGACTGAGTAACGAAGTCGGGAAGCCAAAAGGACAAGCAAGATTGAAGAGATGAGGCTTGACAGGACACTAGGCTTACTTGAGAGATATGGTGGAAGCAGCTACATTGGCAATCTCCTATCTGGATCATGTAGACAAGTCAGCGTTGCTGGCAGACGTTCAACTACAAGATGCGGTAATTCGCCGCTTGGAAATCATTGGTGAAGCGGCTCGGCGTATTTCTGAGCAAACCCGAACTGAATATGAAACTATTCCGTGGCAGGAAATCATTGGTATGCGAAACCACATTGTTCATGTGTACGATGGTATTGACATGGAAATTGTTTGGCATACGGTCAAAAATGATTTGCCGGCCCTTTTGCAAACACTCACCAGATAATTGGCAGTGCGGAGTTACGATATGGAACCCATCGGCATCATCCTTACCCCATTCAGCAATCTCCAAGACATGCCCATCCAGCCCGGTGGCGGCGAGGGTGTAGAGGGGACGGTTGTGATCGACCCCGACTATGTGGAAGGACTACAAGACCTGGAAGGGTTCAGCCACATTTACCTGATCTACCTCTTTCATCGGGCCCGGCGGGTGGAGCTTACCGTGGTGCCGTTTATGGACAGCGAAGAACGTGGCGTGTTCGCCACTCGTTCACCGCTGCGGCCCAGCCATATCGGGCTCTCCATCGTCGAGTTGGTGGGGGTTGCGGGAAACATCCTCACCGTCCGTAACCTAGATATTCTCAATTCCACCCCATTGCTCGACATAAAGCCCTATATCGCCGCCTTTGACCATGTTGATAAGAGCCGCTCAGGCTGGCTCACCGCCAAAGAAGAGCAAATCCGCACCACCCGCGCCGACGACCGGTTTGTTTGATTGTCTTACCTGCATACTTTTTACTTGCCCAAGAGCGCCTTTTGTAGTAAAGTTGCTACATGGTGTGCGGGTGCAGAGTAACAACCGGTACATACCAGATATTGCTTGTCGTCGTCATTCTGGATAGCGGGGTTGTTACGAGGCCATCACGGAAAGAGGTGCGAGATGTCAATCAACACAATATCAAGCCGGGAATTTAATCAAAATGTCAGCAAGGCTAAACGGGCGGCAAAGAACGGCCCGGTATTCATTACCGATCGAGGTCAGCCGGCCCATGTCCTGCTGAGCATCAGAGACTATCAGCAGCTTTTTGATAACAGCGGTAAGATTGCCGATCTTCTCGCCATGCCCGGTACGGAAGATATTGAACTGGAAATTCCCCGGATGGCTGATCTCGCCCGTCCCGCTCAGCTGAGCTGATGTTTCTTCTCGATACTAATGTGGTTTCCGAGCTGAGAAAAGTCCGTCTCGGCAGGGCCGACAAGAATGTGGCGGCGTGGGCGGATAGCACGGAGACAGCAGAGCTTTTTCTTTCGGTGATTACCCTTCAGGAACTGGAAATCGGGGTACTTCTTGCCGAAAGACAAGACGCTGAACAAGGGGCAATGTTCAGGCAGTGGATGAATAACCAAGTCCTGCCCGCCTTTGCGGGTCGCATCCTGCCCGTTGACCAGGCGGTTGCGCGGCAGAGTGCAACATTACACGTCCCTGATCCTCAACCGATCCGCGATGGGCTGATCGCGGCCACGGCGCTTGTTCACAAAATGGTCGTTGTCACTCGCAATAGACTTGATTTCGAAAGAACAGGCGTCACCATATTCAATCCATGGGAGCCGGCCTGATCGGCTGGCTGTTTTAGGTAGTAGCCGTCCTATTTTATTTCTCCCGCCCTGGCCGGTGCCGGCGGCTTCACCACCGTTGCCTCGCCAAATACCACGGCACCAGTTTGATGTACCAGGCCGCCGACTGAATCTGGAACACATAGGCCATGGTCATTGTTTCCCGTTTGGCGATGGGTTTAGGGGTGGGCAACCACGTCAAAACATCAACTGTCTCAGCGTCGGCACGGGATATGCTTATACTATCAAGTGTTGACACTATCCGTTTGGAACATGAGCAGATGGATAGATTAGAAGCAAACCCGCCAAACGGCGGCTTCACTGAATGACAACCCTCAACCACAACTATAAAAAGGATGTTATTATGCGCTCACTGATCGTCTATTCAAGCAAGGGCGGCAATACCGAAAAACTGGCAGAAACCGTTCGTGATGCTTTGCCCGGCAAAACACATCTGGCTCTGGTTCAGGACGATCCTGATCCATCCGGCTTCGCTCTGATCTGTGTCGGTTTCTGGCTGCAAAAAGGAGCGCCTGATGCCGCTGCCGCCGCCTATCTGGAAAAATTACAGGGACACAAGCTCTTTTTGTTTGCCAGCCATGGCGCGGCGGTACACTCAACCCATGCCGAACAGGCGATGCAGGCGGCCCGTGATCTTGCCAAAGGCAACGAGGTGGTGGGTGTTTTCAGTTGCCAGGGCGAGGTTGATCCGGAGTTTCTTGCCGAGGTGAGCACGCGGCCCACCCCGCCGCCATGGGCGGCGGATGCGGTTACTGCCGTCGGCCATCCTGATGCGGCCGATCTGCAATCACTTTCCGAACAGCTCGCCGCGGCGGTTGCGAAGATCTCCGTTTAGCTGGGCTGGTTCGCCGGCGGCCGGGTAAGGGGGATCGCATGTTTTTTCATCTGTTTCCAGATGGCGGTGCCGCTCTCGCCCTGGATGAGAACGGTGGCGTCACCGGCGACGGCAGGTGTTGTGTGGTCATAGCCGGCAGTGGAAACATATGAAAGGCGGTGCGGTTGGCCAGAGCCCTGCCATCAGCGCTGGCCAGAGCACTGCCATCAGCGCAGTCGCAAGCCGGTGTCCGGATCAAAAAAGAGTGCCTTTTCCATGTCCATAAGCAGCTCAACCGTCTCACCGGGGCGGGCGGCAATATCTGGATGGAGGCGACAGGTGACTTCGGTGTCGTTGATGGTGACCACCACATGGGTGTCGGGGCCGGTGGGTTCGCTTAACTTGACGCCGCAGGGTACCGGCGACAGCCACTGGTTTTCGACGGACGGCTGGGCAGTGTCGGTGATTTGTTCGGGGCGGATGCCGAGAATTACCCGCTGATCGAGGTAGGCGCCAAAATCGGTGGATGTCTGTGGCAGAGGCACCAATTGTTTCTCCCCGGCGCCGGTATCGAGCACCACCACCGGTGCATCGTTGTGACGGGCAATGGCGGTGGGAATAAAATTCATCGCGGGTGAGCCGATAAAACCCGCCACGAATTGGTTGGCCGGGTTACGGTACACCTCGCGCGGGGTATCGAATTGCTGCAATTCGCCGTCTTTCATGATGGCGATGCGATCGGCCAGGGTCATGGCCTCGATCTGGTCATGGGTCACGTAGACGATGGTGGTCTTGATGCGCTGATGGAGCAGCTTGATCTCGGTGCGCATCTCCACCCGCAGCTTGGCGTCCAGGTTGCTGAGTGGTTCATCGAAAAGAAATACCTTGGGATTTCTCGCCAGGGCCCGGCCCATGGCCACGCGCTGCCGCTGGCCGCCGGAAAGCTGCGAGGGCTTGCGATCCAGCAGGTTCTCGATCTGCAGCATGGCGGCGACTTTTTCGATAATCTCGGCAATCTCCTGCTTTGGTACCTTGCGGGTCTCCAGGCCAAAGGAGAGATTCTTGCGCACGTTCATGTTCGGATAGAGTGCGTAGGACTGAAATACCATGGCGATATCACGATCCTTCGGGCTGATATCGTTAACCACCTTGTCGTCGATAAGGATCTGTCCGGAGGTGATGGTTTCAAGTCCCGCGATCAGGTTTAGCAGGGTAGACTTGCCGCAGCCGGACGGACCCACCAGGACGAGGAATTCACCGGAATCGATGGCCAGGTCGATGCCCTTGAGAATCTCAACCGAACCAAAAGCCTTGCGGGCCTGTTCTACTCGTAACGAAGCCATGATATCTACCCCTTCACCGCTCCCGCGGTGAGCCCGCGGACAAAGTATTTACCGGCCACCACGTAGACGATCAGGGTCGGCAGGGCGGCAATGATCGCCGCCGCCATATCGACGTTATAGGCCTTCACCCCGGTGGAGGTGTTGACCAGGTTGTTCAAAGCCACCGTAACCGGTTGGGTGGCGCCGCCGGTAAAGGCCACGCCGAAGAGAAAATCGTTCCAGATCATGGTTGTCTGCCAGATGACGCAGACCACGAAGATCGGCGTAGAGACCGGCAGCATGATGCGCCAGAAAATGCGGAAAAAACCGGCGCCGTCAATGCGTGCCGCCTTAACCAGTTCGTCCGGGATGGTCACGTAGAAATTTCTGAAAAAAAGCGTGGTAAAGGCCAGACCGTACACCACATGCACCATGATGAGGCCGGGCAGGCTCTGGGCCAGACCGAATTGGCCAAGGGTGCGTGCCATTGGTAGCAGGACTACCTGAAAGGGGATGAAACAGCCGATCAGCAGCAGCGAAAAGAGCACCTCGCTGCCCTTAAAACGCCACTTGGAAAAGACGTAACCGTTGGCCGCACCGATAATGGTGGAGATGAGCACGGCCGGCACCACCATCTTTATGGAGTTCCAGAAATAGGGTTTGATTCCCTCGCAGGACACCCCGATGCAGGCGCTGTCCCAGGCCGTTGACCACGCTTCCAGGGTAATCTGGCGGGGCAGTGAGATCAGGTTGCCGGTGCGGATATCATCCATCGTTTTCAGCGAAGTGGACAGCATCACAAAAAACGGCAGCAGGTAGTAGATCACGAAAATAGCCAGCAGCGCATAGATGAAGATGCGTCCGGCAATCGCGCTTCTGCCGCTGGCGGCTACGATACCGTCACGATTAGCCATGCCGTTTGCTCCGCAGCTCGGAATAGAGATAGGGGACGATAATCGCCATCACCCCGAAAAACATCATCATCGCCGAAGCGGCGCCGAAACCCAGCCGGTTACGGTTGAACGAAAAGGCGTACATAAAGGTGGCCGGCAGATCCGATGAATAGCCCGGCCCGCCGCTGGTGAGCGCGACCACCAGATCGAAGCTCTTGATGGCCACGTGGGAAAGCAGGATTATGGCGCTGAAGAACACCGGGCGCAGGCTGGGGATGATGATCCGCCGGTAGATGCGGGGCAGACCGGCGCCGTCCACCTGGGCGGCGTGGATGATCGAGTCGTCGATGCCGCGCAGTCCGGCCAGGAACAGGGCCATGACAAACCCCGATGATTGCCAGACCCCGGCGATGACAATGGTATAGATAGCCATCTCCGAGTTCACCAGCCAGTCGAAGGTGAAGTTTTCAAACCCCCATTGCTGCACCAGCCGCTCCAGGCCGAGACTGGGATTGAGCATCCATTTCCAGGCGGTACCGGTAACGATGAAGGAGAGCGCCATGGGATACAGGTAGACGGCCCGGATGGCGCCTTCCAGCCGGATTCGCTGATCCAGCAAAATGGCGAGAAGCAGCCCGATTACCGTGCAGAAGAAGATGAACAGGCTACCGAAGATAACCAGGTTCTTGCAGGCTACCCACCAGCGATCGTTTTGAAACAGGGTAATATATTGTTGAAAACCGGCCAGATCGTAGCGCGGCAGCAGTTTTGAGCGGGTCAGCGAAATCCATCCGGTCCAGAAGATAAAGCCGTAGACGAACACCAGTATGGCCACCGTGGTGGGGGCCAGAACCAGTTGCGGCAGAAACCTCTGCAGACGATCAAGCACTGCTGACAAAAGTCCTCCTCCGAATGGTGATAAACGGCGTGGGCGACTGAGAACCGTTTATCGCGACTGAGGCGGCGCCGTCAGGTGGACGGCGCCGCCCATCTAGTGGTTATCAGTACGCCGCTGCCTGTACTTCCTGTGCCAGTTGCTCGGCTGCCTTGGTGGCGCTCACATCTGAATTGTAGAAGTTGGTGACAACGTCGAAAATGGCGCCGCGCACGGCCGGAAAAACCGCCATCTCATGGGCCATGCTGGGCAGCAGATTGCCGCTGGCCGCGGCCGAGGAAAACTCGTCCATGGAGCGCAGGGCGGGGTCATCGAAGGCGCCGCGCACCATCCCGAGTCGACAGGGGATGGAACCTTTGTTGACGTTGAAAACCTGCTGGAACTGCTCACCCATGATGAGCCGGGCCATGGCCTGCTGGGCTTCCTGGGCGTCCTCATCTTTTACGTCGAACATGATGAAACTGTCCACGTTGAACAAAAACGCGCCACTGGTCTGCGGGGCGGGCACGGCTACGTAGTCAACGCCCGGGCGTTTGCCGGCGGCGGTGAATTCACCCTTGGCCCAGTCGCCCATGAATTGCATGGCGGCTTTACCCTGGATGACCATGGCGGTGGCGAGGTTCCAGTCACGCCCCGGGGCATTTGCGTCGGTGTAGGGTTTGATCGCCTTGAATGTTTCCAGACACTTGATCATGGTGGGGCTGTTGAGCGCGGCGGGATCGGCCTTGACCAGCGCCTGCTCGTAAAAATCGGGGCCGCCGACGCCGAGCACGACAATCTCAAATACCGTCGCTTCCTGCCAGTCCTGCCCACCGAATGCAACCGGGATAAAGCCCGCTTCCTTGATTTTTTCAGCGGCAACGGTGAATTCCTCCCAGGTAGTGGGAATCATCGCCCCAGCCTGACGAAAGACCTCAGGGTTGACCCACATCCAGTTCACCCGGTGCACGTTGACCGGTACGGCAACATAGGAGCCGTCATACTTCATGACATCAGCAACCACCTTGGGCAGCAGGTCGTCCCACGAACCGGCGGCGGCCACCTCGTCGAGATTGGCGAGCACGCCTTCGTCACCCCATTGTTGAATCTGGGGGCCTTTCACCTGCGCCGCGGTGGGCGGATTGCCGGAAACAGCCCGGGAACGCAGCACCGTCATGGCCGTGTCACCACCACCGCCGGCCACGGCAAAATCCTTCCAGGTGTGGCCTTCTTCCTCAAGCAATTGCTTGAGTACAGCCACCGATTTGGCCTCGCCGCCCGAGGTCCACCAGTGCAGAACTTCGACCTCGCCGGCAATAAGCATCGCCGGCGACAGCGTCAGACAAAAAATCAGTGCCAGAACACGAGCTTTCATGAGAACCCCTCCCTGAAGGATATTATTGATGAGAAATGGGTTGCATGGACCCACGGACAACCCAATAATCAGCATTTCTTATGTCTGTCATAACCAAATGTCAAGCACTACATGGGCTACGCCTGGGGTCAGGTCTTTTATTTTGGTGTTTTTTCAATCTCATGAACTACTAATCAAAACTATAGGAAAACACCAAAATAAAAGACCTGACCCCAGTTCCAGGTTGACCCCAGATCCAGGTTCACTTAAACGGCTGTCTGATCACCGTTTTCCAGTTGGCGGGTGCCGCCTTTCTGATATCGCTGAGGTATATCTCATGATGTTTGCCGCGCCGCACCCCACGCGCATCGATAAACCGGTGCACCTTATCAATGGTAGGCCCCTCTTCCGAGAAAGGCCCGATGTGCAGAATCTGGGCGCATTGGCCCTGGGTAAATGTCTCAAAACGCAGCCCATCAAGGACAAGCTTCTTCTTTTTCTCAACCTCCGCCATGGCCTCGTCAATCAGTTCACTGGTGACGAATTCAGGCTGCATGATCATCAGCGTCCAATACCACGCCGATTTGTCCTCAACCGTAAAGGCAGACATATCATCAGCCCACCATAATCCCTCCAGCGGCATCACCCCGTAGTCGATGGCAAGCGACCCCTTTTTGATCATGAACTTGACTGCATACGACACCGAGAAGAGCATGGTGACCGCTTCGGAAAAGGTCTCTGAATTGTTTGGATCACCGGCTCCATCGATCATCAGAAAATTCATTGGAGGCACCTCCACCACCGAAACCTCCCTGGCGGACGGCTTGTACAGATGCTTAAGTTCCTTCTTCAGGTCACGTTTTTCCATCGTGTATAAGAGGTTTTTTTAAGGTTCTCGGCCTGTTCATCGGTTTTACGATCGGTATTGCTGATTTCGGATCAATTGCTGCTTATTTTAATGTTGTAAATCAAATATAACTTTATCAAGGTAAACGTATTACCTGTTATATTTCCCTTTTTCCATGGAGTTATAAAAGATGTCCCGCTCACCGTTTTTTCCAGATTTCGCGTCCTTGCCCGACTCACTTCCCGTATTTCCACTGGCCGGGGTGGTGGTTATGCCGGGCACGCAGTTGCCGCTCAACATTTTCGAACCGCGCTATCTCAACATGGTTGAAGATGCGCTGGCCAGCAATCACATCATCGGCATGATCCAGCCGGTTCGCAATGATGAGGAGTTTGAGCCGGAGCTGCAGCGGGTGGGCAGTGCCGGCCGCATCACCTCATACAGTGAGTCAAACGATGGGCGAATCGTTATGGTGCTGACCGGAGTGTGTCGCTTTACCGTTTCCGAAGAGGTCGAAGGACAGAGGGGGTACCGCCGCGTTGCCGCCGATTGGGGACGATTTGCCACCGACTATGATGAAACCGGGGGCGAGTTGTCCAACCGTGAAACCTTTCTCGATACCCTGCGAACCTACACGGAGCTGCGGCAACTGGATATTTCCTGGAAAGATCTGAATAAACTTGGTGAAACCGATCTGGTCAATCTGCTGTGCACCCATCTGCCGCTTGAACCGGAGGAAAAGCAGGCCCTCATAGAGACCGTCGGCCTTGACGAGCGGGCCGAACTCTTGCGCGGGCTTCTGAGCCTCAGCGTGGCCGCCCGCCAGGCGGTCAGTGATAAGCCCCACTGATTTTTTAGAAACCTTGAGAAATGGCCGTATCGAATATGCCATTTCTCAAGGCTTCCTTCCTTTTTTACCTGGTCGGTATTCTGGAACACCTTTTTTTCCAGTAGGCGATCAGCGCGATCACCGGAACGAGAATAAGAATCTCGATCATAGCTGTGACGAAGTTGTAACCGTCGGTCAGTCCGGCGATAAAGGAGTCGGTGGTCTGTCCTTTATGAATGTCGCGAAAGATCGATACCGGCGAGATGAAATAGTCATGAGAGAAGGGCCATAAGAGCTGCACGCCGTAGGGTGGGGTGGGATCCATGGTAAAGAAATCGAGCACAATGTGGGAGAAATACACCGCCGTGAACAGCGCTATGAATGTGATCCGGTCGGCAGTTGTGCGCCGACTGAACAAAAAACCACCGACCAGCCCGGCAACCAGGGCAAAAACAATGCTGTGCGTCATCCCATGATGAAACGCATTCGGGGCACCGATGAAAAACCCGGGCAGATAGTCAAGATCGGCGAGATTGGCAAATACCATAACCCACAGGGCCAGTTTCCAGTCAAATCTGCTGCTGCCTGGACCGGCGGTTCGGTAGCAGGCATAGCCGCACAAGGTGTGAGCGATGGGGGTGGGCATTGGAAAAGGGGTGATCTGTTCTGGTTGCTTTTAAGTTTTTGTCAGGGTAACGTCACGCCCTTGATTGATGAAATCGGAGAAACCTTGAATTTGTGTGCTAGTGTCCTGTCAAGCCTCATCTGTTCAATCTTGCTTGTCCTTTTGGCTACCCGAATTCGTTGCTCAGTCGGTTACATAGCGCTGCTATGCGCCCTCTTTCGCGCCTTGCGGGAAACCAAAATTACGGCGCAATGTTAGAACATCTGAAACTTGACATGACACTAACGTCATTCCCGCCCTCGATTACACCCTTCAAGGGCAGGCTTCAGCGTGAATCCAGTAATTTCAGATGATTATTGCTTTGAGTCAACCCCACTATGACGGTAATTGGGGTTTTTACGGTTCCATCTTGATGGTTTCTTTCGGTACATATGTTAAGAGATAAACTGTATACCAGTGGATCGGCTTTAGGCGCAAGAATAGACAATCAACCAGCTTGAGCAGCAAAAAATATACCCCTTTATCCCGATGCTCGGCATTCATGATTTTGGCGTCTTTGTAGTGGCGGCGATTGTCCTCAATCTGACCCCGGGCCAGGACACCCTATACATCACCGGGCGCACCATGGCCCAAGGCAGAGGCGCGGGGATTGCCTCGGTGCTGGGGATATCCAGCGGATGCCTTATCCACACCCTGCTCGCCGCGGCGGGAATATCAGCGGTTCTTGCCCATTCAGCGGCGGCCTTTTTCTATCTCAAGGCAGGGGGAGCCATCTATCTTATCTATCTTGGTCTTCGCCTGCTGGTGGGGGCGCCGGCGGTGCCGGCTTCCGTTCATGGGATTGAGGCGCCGCGATTTGTTACCATCTACCGGCAAGGGGTGCTCACCAATCTGCTCAACCCAAAGGTCGCACTCTTTTTTCTCGCCTTCATGCCGCAGTTTATTGGCGCCGACAGCACCGCGCCGTTTTGGGCGTTTATAACCCTTGGCCTGGTATTTGTCACTACCGGTACGATCTGGTGTTTCGTCCTGGTCTGGCTGTCCGGCCTGATGGTGCGGAGGTTGCATGGTTCCCGGCGCATTATGGGTATGCTCAATTACAGCGCCGGGTTATTGTTTATCTGGCTGGGAATCAGGCTGGTACGATCAGCGTAATCGTAAGATGAGAAGATATGAAGAGGATGATTCCATTATGAAAGCAGCACCATTTACCGGGGCCGAGCGTTATGTACTGGATGCGGAACTGGCGAAGATCGTCAATATTTCCATGGCTCTGGAGATGCCCCTGCTGCTTAAGGGGGAGCCGGGTACCGGCAAGACTATGCTCGCCCACGCCATTGCCGAGAGCCTCGCCATGAAGCTGATTGTGCTCAACGTCAAATCAAGCATGAAGCTGGTGGACGCGCTCTATCATTATGATGCCCTGACCCGCCTCAACGACAGCCGTTTCGGCGATTCCGGCCGCGACGTCGGCACTATCGGCGACTACATCCGTATGGGCAAGATCGGTCAGGCCTTTGTCTCGCCTGAGCGCTGCGTGCTGCTCATTGACGAAATCGACAAGGCGGACACAGACTTTCAGGACGACATGCTGGACGTGCTCGATCAGATGCAGTTTGACATCAGTGAAACGGATGAGACGATCAGGGCCAGGGTACGCCCGGTAATAATCATTACCTCCAACGCCAAACGCGACCTTTCCGACCCCTTTCTGGGGCGCTGTAATTTCCACTATATTGCCTTCCCCGAACCTCATCTGATGGGTGATATCGTTGCCGCTCATTTCCCAGATCTGGACAAAATCCTGGCCGAGCAGGTGATATCTGCATTTTACCGGCTACGCAGAGTGGACGGCGTCGAGAAAAAACCGGCGACCCGGGAGTTACTCAACTGGATTCGCGCCCTTTCAGCCGATCCCGATTTCACGGCGGATGCGCTGATGGCGGAGCAGATCCCCTATCCTGGGGTGTTGTTTAAAAAGGGCGGGGACCTGCAGCGCCTCCAGCGGCGCCGCTGAATCGGTGTTCGTCCGCTTTTTCTATCTGCTGCGGGAGCATGGCGTCCCCGTTACGCCAACCTCATTTCTGCGTCTTCAGCAGGCCCTGGCGGTCGGCCAGATCGCCAGTCTCGATGAACTCTATGTGGCGGCCCGGACTATCCTGGTAAAATCTGAGCTCTATTTTGATCGTTACGACCAGGTCTTCGCTCATCTCTTTGCAGGCGTTGAGATGGTGCTTTGCGAAGATGAGGACGATCTCTTTGCTCATGCACTGCTGGAACAGTGGCTGCTTGAGCCTGAGACGGCGGCCGCCCTGTTGGGAATTGATGAGGATGAGTTGAGCCGGATGAGCAGAGAAGAGTTATTGGCATATTTCAAGGCCCGGCTGGAGGAGCAGCAGGGCGCGCATCACGGCGGCAACACCTGGATCGGCACCGGCGGCACTTCGCCCACCGGTCATTCCGGTCGCTATTACGGCGGTTTGCGGGTCGGCGGAGGCGGACTCAATCAGTCGGCCCTGCTGGTGGCGCGTGATCGTCGGTATAAAGATTACGATATCGATTCTCCGTTGAACACCGCAACCTGGAGTGAGGGGCTTACCCGTCTGCGCCATCTGGTTGCCGCCGGTGCGGCTACCCGTCTCGACGTGGAGGCGTCGGTAGCGGCCACCGTCAACAACGGCGGCGATATCGAGGTGGTCTTCCGCCGCGCCCGGTTGACCGGCTGGAGGTAGTGCTTGCCATTGACAACGGTGGCTGGTCGATGGATCCTTACGTTGAACTTGTGCAGGCCCTCTTCGATCAGGCCGGCGCCCGTTTCAAGCGACTCACCACCTACTACTTTCACAACACTATCTACGATGTGGTGTGGCGCGATCCCGCCCGGCGTCGTCATCCCGTGCGCATCGAGGATATGCATGACCATAGCCGCGATAGCAGACTGCTTATCGTCGGCGATGCCCACATGGCGCCGTATGAGCTGATGATCAGCGAAGGTTCCATCCATGCCGGGGAGCGTAGCGGTCAGCCCAGCACCATGCGCCTACGTCTGCTCGCCGAACGTTTTCCCCGGCGGGTCTGGCTCAATCCGCTACCCGCCTGGCGGTGGGCGGCCAGCCCCACCATCTCCCATATTTCTTCTTTGTTTCCAATGTTTGCCTGCACGCTGGAAGGGCTTGCGGCGGCGGTCAATTCATTGAATGCACCGCCGGTCTCGAAAATGCCCGCTGAGATCTAGCCGGCTCAGATTACCATGCCGTCAAACGCACCACCATATTCCGCCTTGCTCTGCGCATTTTTTTCCGCCGTGCTGATGGCAACCATCGGCGTGTTTTCAAAGCTTACCGGGTTGCCGGCGGAAATAATCACCTTTTTCCGGCTCTTTCTGGGTGCCGCCTTCATGGGCGCCTTTGCGGCGGCCACCGGCGCCGGCAGCTCATTGAAGGGATGGCCGTGTGCGGCGGTGCTGATAAACGGTGCCTTTCTGGCCGGATTTATCATCTTCTACGTGCAGGCGATGAATCATACCACCATGGCCAACGCCATCATGCTCATCTACCTGGCGCCACCGGTGGCCTCGGTGGTGGCCCATTTTTTTATGGGAGAGCGACTGACGCCTCTATCGGTCTCTCTGATTCTGCTCGCTCTGCTGGGGTTTGGCATGATGATGGAATTCAATATTGAGATTTCCAGCAAGAGCCGCGAGTTTATCGGGGTAGGCCTCGGTCTTGCGGCCATGACCTGCTATGCCGGGTTTATTCTCAACAACCGTCTCATCTCAGCCTCGGTGCATGTCTACAACCGGACCTTTTATGCGATGCTGGCCGGTGCCTGCCTGATGCTGCCGTGGGCCGCCGGTTCGTTTTCCACAATTGGCACTGATGAGATTCCCTGGCTGTTCGGAATCGGCCTGTTTCCCGGCTTTCTCGCCATCCTGCTGGCGGTTGTTGCCCTGAGCCGGTTGTCCGCCGCCACCTTCGGCACCATCGCCTACACCGAACCGGTGGCGGTGGTTGTCTTTGGCTGGACCCTGTTCGGCCAGCATCTGAACACCATGCAGGCGGCCGGCTGCGCGCTGATCATTATCAGCGGGATTGCCAAGACCTTGCTCAGCACCACCGAGTCGGGCGACGCCGGTGCTCTCACTGATCGGAGTTGTTGACAATTTCGTGCAACACCTCAAAGAGTTGCATGGGTTCCATTTCGGCGCCGGCGGCGATGTCTTTAATGGCCATGTCGGCGTTAGCATCAATGTTGCGGGCGGCAAACGCGGCGACTATCTCGTTTACATCAAGGTCATATTCGGCGCACACATCAGCGAGAATTTTCTTGCCCCAGCCGGCTTGCGGGGCGTCCGGGAAAGGGATCGGTTCACCGGGTGCTGGTGCAGCAGCCTGGATGGTGGCGGGTTTGATCGCTTCATAGATCACCTGTGGCGCCACCTCGTTGGTAGCTGCTATTTCCTTGATAGTGTCTTTTTCATCACCAAATTGAAACCCGGCCGATTTCAGCAAAACCAGAGATGTTTCAAGGTCGAGCCCCTCGCGTTTGGTGAACATCGCAAGTGATGAAGATTCGGCGTGGCCATAGGGTGGCTCGCCGTATTTTTCAGAGGCGGCGTTTTTAAAATGTCCGGAGATTTCCAGTATGGTGCTCATCGGTGGGATATGAAAATAGGTACCCACCACGAAGATCACGGTGATCGCCAGAGCGACGTTGAAAGGGCCGGTAAAGACCTTGATCTGGCGTGCCTTGTTTTTCATATAGGCGAGGATAGGATTCCAGTTGTAATAAAGATGCAGCAGACCGGCAAAGACGAAGAGAAAGCCGACGGTGGTGTGCTGTGCCCCCCAGTCCTCCTTGGTCAGGCCCAGAAAACGCCAGTCAGCCCAGTACGCCACCCGTCCTTCGGGCACCACGTAGAGGACAATGGAGTTGATGATCAGCACAATCAGCGACAGCAGCATGGTCATCGAGGTAATTTTACGCATGTTCATTGGCTTACTCCGTATGGTGTATGATGAGATATAAAAACCATGAGTCCGAGAAAAGGCAAAAAATGTGCCTAAAATGTAAATTTCTTAATGTATCGTACAGGCCCGTGTTGATGGAGGCATTCTGATAATCACTATGCGTTGGCGGGCAAGGAGCGAGAGGGGGAGCCGGGTAGAAATTACCCGGAACCGGAAACTACATGGGTAGCTTTTACCCGTTTCTCTCATAATCTGTAAGGCGAATTTGCTGACGACACATTCAGGTCTGGTTGACAGGCAGGCGGTGAAGCCGTAAGTATTAAGAAATTTGGGTAGCGGGCATGAGGGTAGCTATCGCCCGCGAAAATCAAGTGATTGAACGGTTTCCGCGATTGATGAAAGGGTTCATATGGCTGCAGATTCACCTACTGTCGAAGACGTTATCGCCCGGTGGCCGGCTGATTCCGGGCAGGCCCTGCGGGCCTTCACAACGCTGAAAGATCATCTTGGCGGAATCCCTGAGGTCTTGACGGAATTTCAAGCCCGACCGGGTATTTCATATTCTCTGCGGGGAATCTCGCAAAAAAGCGCGGATGACCGTCCCCTCTTTGTGATGATCGATATCATTGTCGATGAGCCGCGCTGGCTTTCCGTCTGTTTTTATCAGGACATGATCAGCGATCCGGAGGAGCGCGGTGATTTTGTCCCCGGCGGTCTGCTTGGTGAAAACGGCCTCTGTTTTGATGTGGAGGACGACAACCAGATGCTGCTCGACTATGTCATCGCACGCATCGATGAGGCGTGTCAGGCTGCCGGAAGCGTCTGAGCTACCGCAATTATCGCTATGAGTGCAGTGTCAATCCTCGTTGTCGTCGTGGTAATGCTCGGCTTTGGCCTTATCTGGTTTCTGTTGAGCTATCTGCTCGGCGGCTCATCTGTGGTCGGCGCTGACGGCCATGCACGGGTCACCGGCAACTGCGGGGATACCATGGAATTGTCGTTCAAAATGGAGGGTGACCGGGTGGCCCGCACCCATTTCTGGACCGACGGCTGCGCCACCAGCCGCACCTGTATCGAGGCGGCGGCTCTGCTGGCGTATGGGAAAACCGCGGCGGAACTCAAAGCCATCAGCATGATGGATATTATCGACCACATTGGGTCACTACCGGACAGTCATCTGCACTGTGCCCAGCTTGCCGAGACCACCCTGCATCAGGCGGTACGTGAGTATTACAAAAATCCCGCCGCGACCGGAGCTCATGCCTGACTCCGCATCATTTGCAGCTATTCGCCGCCCGCTTGGCGCAACCGGTGTTGCGGTCAGCCGAATCGGCATCTCTTCCAGTTTCGGCGCCGATGAACGGGTCTTTTCAGCGGCGTTTGAGCGGGGTTGCAACTATTTTACCTGGGGCACCTTCATTCGCGGCAGATCACGCCCTTTTGTGGACTTTTTCAAAAACACCATAACCGCTGACCGGCGGCAGGACATTGTGGTCGGGCTCTTGAGCTACTCGCATCTGAAGCTGTGGAGCAACTATTTTCTCCACACCGCCCTGCGCCGCCTGGGCACCGAATATATCGATGTCCTGCTGCTGGGCTACTATCCGAAACGCCCGCCCAAGCGGATTTTGGATTGGGCCGCGGAGGCCAAACAGCGCGGTCTTATCCGGGCGGTGGGGCTAACCACCCACAACCGGGCTTTGGTCGCCGAACTGGCCCTTGATCCGCTGGTAGACGTGATCCATTTCCGCTACAACGCGGTGCATCGGGGCGCCGAGCAGGATATTTTCCCTTATGTTGCCGATACAGATATCGGGTTGATTTCTTTTACCGCCACCTGCTGGGGTAAACTGGTAAGGTCTGGCAAGGCAAAACCTGATACTCCTCCCGCCAGCGCCGGCGATTGTTATCGCTTTGTGTTGAGCCGTCCCGAGATAGATTGCTGTATGATGGGGGTGAAAAACCTCGCCATGCTCAACGAGAACCTGGACGAACTCGACAAGGGTGAGATGAGTGAACCGGAGCGCAGACGCATGTGCGCGCTGGGTGATCATCTGCGCGGCGCATGAGTAGAGGTTGTGTTCTTCTGGCCGGCGGCGCCGAGTTCGGCGGCGCCATGGCGGCGGCTGATGAGCGGGCCGTCTTATTGGCCGGTGGCGCTGAGGCGCGGGTTGTTATTATTGTTGCGGCGGCGGCCCCGGACAATAACCATGAACGGGCCGGCGCCCGGGCAGTGGCCTGGTTCAAGTCGGTGGGTGCAAAAGAGGTGCGGTGTTCACCGGTGATCGATCAATCCTCGGCCAACGATGAGCGCCTTGCCACAGGCGTTGCCGAGGGTACGCTTATCTATCTGCTGGGAGGGTTTCCCGGTTATTTATTGGATGTATTACAAAAATCTCTGGTATGGCGGGCGATACTGGCGGCCTGGTCGGGCGGGGCGGTAATCGGCGGCAGCAGCGCCGGGGCGATGGTGCTGTGCGAGCATCTCTTCGACCCCCGAACCGATTCGGTAAGGCCCGGCCTGGCACTGGTTGCCGGAACCTGCTTCATCCCTCACCTCAACACCTTCGGCAATAGATGGCGGGCGCCGCTGCGCAAGGCCCTGCCGAACACTACCTTACTTGGGGTTGACGAAGAGACGGCACTGATCAACGACGGCGATACCGGCGACTGGCGGGTATACGGCGGTGGCGGCGTACTGCTTGAGGATGAATCGGGCCTGATTACGGCATCCTCCGGTGAGACTATCCCGGCGGCCTGGCTCCGGGTTAACCTCGGCCACGGATGAAAGCGTTGATGGATGTAGCTGCCACTGATAACCAGCACCGGCCCGGCACTATCGCCCTGATGGGCTCCGGCGAACTCACCGCTTCCATGGTGGAGGTCCATAAGGGACTTTTGCGTGGTCTTGGAGAGCGGCCGATGGCCACTTTTCTCGATACGCCGGCGGGGTTTCAACTCAATGCCGATCAGATTGGCGCCACTGCCGTTGACTATTTCCGTAACCGGGTTGGCTACCCGCTACACGTCGCCTCCTTCAAATCCAATGAATCCATCTCCGAAACCAACCGCCATGCCGCCTACGCCCAGTTGCGCCAGGCGGATTATCTCTTGCTGGGGCCGGGCAGCCCTACCTATACGGTGGAACAGCTCCGGCCAACCGCCATTCCCGCCATTATCACCGACCTGGTGAAGCGCGGCGGTTGCCTTGCCGCCGCCAGTGCCGCCGCCATTACCATGGGACGATACACCCTGCCGGTGTATGAGATATACAAGGTCGGCCAAAAACCTCACTGGATAGACGGGCTTGACATTCTTGGCGAGTTCGGCCTTGATCTCATCGTTGTCCCACACTGGAACAATGCCGAGGGCGGCACCCACGACACCCGCCGTTGCTATATGGGGACTATTCGTTTTGCTGGGATGGTTGCTGGCCTTGCCCAGCCGCTTGCCGTTCTCGGCCTGGATGAACACACCGCCTGCCTTATCGATCTGGATCGGGATTGTTTCAGCGTGCGCGGCGTCGGCACGGTGAGTCTGGTGACCGGCGGTGAAACGGCAGTGTTCAACCCGGGAACATCGTATCCTCTGGGATTGTTGCGGGGTGAAAGGGCGACAGCGCTGCCCGTTGCACCGGCAAATACCGAAGTTATAGAACCTCAGGAGAGAGAGGATTTCTGGACCGTTTTTCACCGCTTAGAACGTGACTTCAATGACCGCTCTGCAGCCGCCGAGATGGAGCCGGCGGCAGCCGCCCTGCTGGAGATTGACCGTTTACTCTGGCAGGGACAAGAGCAGGGCGTGGATGCGCAGAGCATCGCCCAGGCCCGGGATCTGTTCCGCGAGCTGCTGGTTTCATTGGCGATGCGCCCGGTCTTGACTCAGGCTGTTCGTGCTGAGCTGGTGAAACCCCTGGTAGAAGAGATGCTGGCAATCAGACAGCGGTGCCGTAACGATGGGGATTATGCAATGGCCGATAGTCTGCGCGACATCCTCAGTGATGCGGGTATCGTGGTGGAAGATACGGTGGGGGAGACCACCTGGCGGTTTACCGAACCAGCTGAGCTGTCATGACCAATTATCAATCTCCAAACCGGTGCCGGGAGCATGACGATGGCATCTGAGCTACGCTGGGGGATCATCGGCAATGCGCTGATTGGCCGCAAATGCATGTTGCCGGCCATCGCCAAGACGCCCGGCTGCATCATTCATGCGCTGGCCACCAGCCGCCCCCACGAGGCCGCCGAACTGGTCACCCAGTATGGTATCGCGCGTCTTTATGAGGATTACCGCGATCTTCTGGTCGATCCCGAGGTAGATGCAGTGTATCTGCCGCTACCCAACCATCTGCATCTTCCCGTCACCCTGGCCGCTGTGGCGGCGGGCAAGCATGTATTGTGTGAAAAACCGCTGGCCGGCAATGCCTCCCAGGCGCGTACCATGGCCGATGCGGCGGCGGCAGCGGAGGTGGTGCTCATGGAGGCGATGATGTACCGCTTTCACCCCCGTTCCCGGCGCGTCAAGGCGCTGGTTGATGAGGGGGCAATCGGTGCGGCAAAACTGGTGCGGGCCGCCTTTTGTTTCAGCATGGATGAGCATCTGCTGGATAGCACCGATAATTACCGGCTGATTCGGGAACAGGGCGGCGGCGCGCTGCTCGATGTGGGGTGCTATTGTGTCAGCGCGGCCCGCTGGCTGCTGGGTGCGGAACCCGATATCGTCCAGGCGGCCGCCTTGTATCATAATGTCGGTGGGGCTGATATTCACCTGGTGGGCAACCTGCGATTCGGCAGCGATGCACTGGCCTCCATAGAGGTGAGTTTTGGCGCCGGACTGCAACAGAGTTTTACCGTGGTCGGCGGCAAGGGCGCCATTGAACTGCCGCACAACACCTTTATTCCCTGGGAGCAGGACGCATACCTGACGATCCGCCGTGGTGATCAGGAAGAGGGGGAACGGCTTCGTATACCGGGGGCGGATGAATATCAGCTGCTTGTCGAGCATTTTCGTGATGTGGTTTGTGATGGGGCGATCAACGAGCAGCCCGTGTCCGAATCCATTGCCAATCTGCTGGTACTGGATGCGATGGATAAGGCCGCCCGGACCATGACGTCGGTGCTGGTACCACGTACGGGTGGTTGATGGGGTCAACGCGAAAAAATCGGGACAGGCATCTGAATCTTACCGCGCTTGACGCCGCTGAACTTGCCCGGCTGTACCACACGAATCAGCACCTGTGGCAAGGGAGCGGACCGTTTGTAAGTGAGCCGTGGCTGCGGGCCTGGTGGGATAGTCTCGGGGAGCCGTACTCCTGGTTGGTTGTGCGGGTCGATAAGGGCGCTGAACCGGTTGCCGTGGTGCCGCTGATGGTGCGGGGAGATACCGCCGCAATGATCGGTTCCGACGATCTGTGTGATCATGTGGATATTGCCGTGGCGACCGGTTATGAAAAAGATGCAGCCGAGGCAGTCCTGAATTTTCTGGGTGAGCGGGAACTGCAAGAGTTTAGTGCACATGCGGTGCGGCCCGGCTCAGTGCTGTTGAACCACCTGGTGCCAACTGCCAAAGCAGCTGGCGCTACAGTGGCGGTGGAGTCCGCCGGGGTGGCCGCGCCCCTTGCCCTGCCGCGCAGTTGGGATGAGTATCTGGGGATGCTCAGCACCAAGCAGCGCCACGAGGTTCGCCGCAAATTCAGGCGGCTTCACGAGGCCGGCGTGGTGAGCCGGCGGCTGATTGACGGCGGCGCTGAGGTGGACACGGCGCTTGATCTGTTTTTCATGCAGTTCAGGGCGAGCCGTACCGATAAGCAGGGCTTTATGACTCCCGCCCGGGAAATTTTTTTCAGGCGCCTTGCCCATAACCTGGCGACGGCGGGGATGCTGGTTCTGCAGGTGGTGGAGATTGACGGCGTGCCTGCTGCCACCACCTTCTGCATGAAGGACGGCACTACCCTCTATCTCTACAACAATGGCTTTAATGTCGATTTCAAAGTGCTCTCCATCGGCACCATTAGTAAGGTAATGATGATTGACCACGCCATTGAATCCGGGTGCACGGTATTTGATTTTCTCAATGGTGCTGAGCCATACAAATTTCGGCTTGGCGCCGGTACGGTGGCATTGGCAAAGGTCGTGATTAAATGGCGGTAGAACAGTGTGGCGCTACCTGCAACGTGGCGATGCTCAGCGTCCACTCAAGCCCGTTCGGCCGGCTGGGTACACAAGACACCGGCGGAATGAGTGTGTACGTGCGAGAGATGGCAAAGCAATTGGGTGAGAGCGGCCACCAGGTGGATATCTTCACCTGGCGACCGAGTCCGGATGAACCCACCGTACAGGTGGTGAGTAAAAACGTCCTGCTAGTGCTGATCCAGCCTCTCGGGGTGCACGATAAACCGGAAAAGGAGCAGTTGTGGCATTATGGTAATGGCTGTGCCCATGAAATTGACAGCTATCGGCAGCAAAACGGCCGTGAGTACCAGGTAATTCACAGCAATTACTGGATCTCAGCTCTGCTGGGAAACCTGCTCGCAAGGCGCTGGCGCTGCCCCCATGTGGTGAGTTTTCATACTCTGGCGGCGGCTAAAACAGCGGTTGTAAAGAATCACCGCGAATCAGAGGTGCGGCTTGCTGCCGAGCACCGGCTGATGACCGGCGGTGATCTGCTGCTGGCCCCGACCGCTGCCGAGGAGGCTCGATACCGGCAGCTTGGCGCCACAAATATCGTGCGGGTGCCGTGTGGGGTTGATATCGCGCACTTTATACCGGCGACCGATAGAAAAAAGAAAGAGACGGCGGAGCTGCTGTTCGTCGGCAGGTTCGATGGTATGAAGGGCGTGGAGGTGCTGCTGGCGGCGCTGCGCACCCTCTTGAAGCGGCGGCCGGCCCGTCTGACCCTGATCGGTGGCGACGGCATCGACAGCGCATCGCACTGGCGGCTGCAAAACATGGCGGAAGAATTCGGTGTGCATGAGTCGCTTCGGTATCTCGGGCCGGTACCTCACGAATCCATGGCCGATCACTACGGGCGGGCTGATTGTCTGGTGATCTCCTCGCACTACGAGAGCTTTGGCCTGACCGTGCTCGAGGCTTTGGCCTGTGGAGTGCCGGTGGCGGCCACCCGGGTTGGCATCAGTGCCGAGATACTTGCGCCCGGCCGCAATGGCTGGCTTGCCGAACCTGGTGACCATGATGGTCTAGCCGAGGCCGTTGACCAGTGTCTTGCGATCGCACAACGGGCTGAGCCCGCCACGATTCGTGCCACGGTGACGGGCTTTGCCTGGCCGGTGGTGGCTGAGCGGCTCCTGGATGCTTATCTTCAGGCCTTACAACAACGTGAAGGAAACCAAGAAACATAAGAAAGCGAGCTCGAAACCATGACCACCCATAGCATCGATGTATTGGTAATAATCGCCCACCCTGATGACGCCGAATTTGGCGCGGCGGGAACCATCGGCGGCTGGATAGAGGAGGGTAGATCGGTAGGGTACGTGGTCTGCACCAACGGCGACAAGGGCAGTGGCGACCGCTCCGTCGATCCGGTCGAACTTGCCCGCATCCGCCAGGAGGAACAACGGGCCGCCGCCCGCACCTTGGGGGTGTCATTCGTCGATTTTCTCGGATTGCCGGATCAGCAGCTTGAAGAGACAGCTGAATTTCGTGAGTTGATCGTGCGCCAGATTCGCACCTATCGTCCCGATATCGTGGTGAGCACTGACCCCTATCGTCGCTATGTCTGGCATCGTGACCATCGTATCCTTGGCCAGGTGGTGGTGGATGCAAGTTTCCCCTATGCCCGCGATCACCTGGCATATCCGGATATGCTGGCCGAGGGGCTCGAGCCGCACAAGGTAAAGGAGCTCTATTTCTTTGGCACTGAGGATGTCAATCATCAGGTTGACATCGCCGAAACCTTCGATCTCAAGCTTGCCGCCCTGCGCTGTCATGTAAGCCAGATAGAAGGGATTGGCGGCGGCAATCTGGAAGAGTGGCTGCGCCAGCGATGCCGGAAACATGCCCAGGGCAGTTCGTTCGAGCTGGCCGAGGCCTTCCATACCGTGGTGATGCCGGGATGAAGCAGGGAGCACATGATGAATACCGTTAAAATCGCCGTTGTCGGGGTCGGCAATTGCGCCAGCGCCTTGATCCAGGGAATTCACTACTATCGCAATCAGTCTGAGAATGAGGCCATCGGCCTGATGCATTGGCGGATTGGCGACTACCGGCCCGGCGATATCGAGGTGGCGGCGGCCTTTGATGTGGATCGGCGCAAGGTTGGCAGAGATCTAAGCGAGGCGATTTTCCAGCCGCCCAATTGCACAACGGTGTTTCAGAGGTACCTGCCTGCATCCGGAGTTGCGGTGAGTATGGGAGCTACTCTGGATGGGGTTGCCGCACACATGAGCGACTATGATGTGGAGCGACGATTTGATCCGGCTCTGAGCGATGATCGGGAACAAGAGGCAATTATCGATGAGCTGCGGCGAAGCGGCGCCCGCGTTATGGTCAATTTTCTGCCGGTAGGCGCCCAGCGGGCCACCGAGTTCTACATGGAATGCGCGCTGGCGGCGGGCCTTGCGGTGGTAAACTGTATTCCCGTGTTCATCGCCAGTGATGAACAGTGGGCGGCCAGGTTCAGCGAGCGGGGGCTGCCGCTGATCGGTGATGATGTCAAGTCGCAGCTGGGCGCCACCATTGTCCATCGCGCCCTTACCGATCTATTCAGACGGCGCGGCGTCAAACTGGACCGTACCTATCAGCTCAACACCGGCGGCAACACCGATTTTCTCAACATGCTGGACAGAGGCCGTCTCTCTTCTAAAAAAGAGTCCAAAACCGAGGCGGTGCAGGCGGTGGCGAAAAAACGTCTCAATGCAGCCGACATTCACATCGGCCCCAGTGACTACGTACCCTGGCAGGGAGACAACAAGATCGGCTTTATCCGCATGGAGGGAAGACTCTTTGGTGACGTTGCCATGAACCTGGAACTGCGCCTTTCGGTGGAGGATTCACCCAACTCCGCCGGCGTGGTGATAGATGCCATCCGCTGCGCCCAACTGGCCCTGGATCGTGGTTTATCAGGAGTCCTGGAAGGACCATCAGCTTATTTCTGCAAACATCCGCCTCGCCAGGTGCCGGACGACGAAGCGCATCGTATGGTGGATCGTTTCATCGACGGCACCATGCGCAATTAAGCGGCCTGCCCTGTGCCAGGAGTTGTGATCAAGGCGCTGATCTTCGACTTTGGCCGGGTAATCTCCGCCTGGAAGCCGCCGGAGCTGTTTCGCGCCTATGAGCGCGATCTGGGGCTGGCGCCGGACACCATCAACGCCATTATGTTCGACTCTCCCCACTGGCACCGCGCATTGGTGGGAGAGCTCAGTATGGATCAATACTGGCAGGCGGTCGGCCCTGCTCTCAACCTGCGTACAGCGGCTGAGATCGAGAATTTTCAGAAACGCTACTACGAGGCCGAACGCATCAACGAGGCGGTTCGTGAGTTGCTTCACGTATATCATGGCCGACTGATGCTGGCGCTGCTTTCCAATCACCCGCCGGGACTGAGGGGCTGGCTTGTGGAGTGGGAAATCGATTCACTTTTTGATGTAATTATCTGTTCCGCTGAAGTGGGGCGTGCCAAGCCGGACCCACGCATCTACCGACTAACCCTTGAAAGACTTGGCGTCCGCGCGGCAGAAGCGATTTTTATCGATGACACGGCCGGCCACGTTGCCGCCGCCCGGGCGGTGGGCATGCATGGACTGGTATTTACCGGGGCGGCAGAGCTTGAAACGGATATATCCAGTTTGCTTGACACTTATGGACAGATAGCTACCATCTCTTACAGAGCTCGTGTTGACGATGGTGTCGGCGCGGTCAAAACATAAGGGAGCCTTGAAAAATGAGATTTTTGGTTCAAGGTCAAGGCGCGAGGAAAATTCTACCGCAGGCAGGGCTGATATTGCCAGGATAAAATTTTTTGAGCAACGCGGAGATTGGGGGAAAAGGCCATTTTTCAAGGTTCCCATAACATGTAACGAGCTATCCATTATGAGTGACACCGAACAGAAAACCTTATGCGCTCACGTCGCGGACGAACTACATGTAAAAAATCCGCCGGCCTATATAGCTCTGATTGAACCAGCCACCCACTATTGCCAGAATTGCGGACGCAGCGTCGCCAAAGCCGAAAATGTCTGCAACCCGCGAAAAATGAGCTGATTTCACCCAACCCCGCTGGCCCGCCCGGCGGGGTTTTTGCTGTTGCCCGTCCTTCTTTCACTCCAAATTTTTTCTGCTTGCCAATGGACTTTTCGGATAACTGATGTAAGAATTGCCTGTTTTTAAGCGAGTGAGAGGTGAGGTCATTCGTTGCCACCATTCGTGTCGTGATCGTCTCTTTCACATAGGGGGAAACGAGAGGTTATGAAGAGCTTGTGTTTTTATCTGTCAGTGGTTTTGTTGATCCTTCCGACAATGGGGCATGGAGTGCAGGGCGATGACATCCTCGGTGAATGGGTGGTCGAGGGAGGGCTTGCAATCATTGAGATCGCCAAAAAGGATGATCGCTATTTCGGGGCGATCGTGGCGCTCAAAGAGCCCAACTATCTGCCGTCTGAAAGAGAAGAACTGGCGGGTACGCCGCGACTTGATTTAAACAATCAATCGGAATCACTGCGCTCTCGGCCACTGATGGGAATGGAGCTGATGTCTGGTTTCAGGTTCAGTGAAGGAGAATGGGTGGATGGGGAGATATATGATCCGGAAAACGGCAGCACCTACAGCTGCAAGATCTCTCTGGCCGAAGACGGCACCCTGCACGTACGCGGCTATGTTGGGGTTTCTCTGTTAGGGCGCACTACCATATGGGAACCGGTGCAGTCCTATCGCAAGCGAGAGCTTGCATTTTTGGGGCTGTCCGATTGTGCTGCCGATACGAATTTATGAGTGCCTCTGACCTGAAACAAAAAGAGATCAGTCACCTTTGGTGGCGTTGCAAAAACTTCGCTCTATATGGTCGTGGGATCGTTTTGACTTTTCGACCTCACAGAAGCTTGCGAGTCGAAACGGACACCACTTCCAGGAGCTGTTTTTTGCGTAGCCATCTTACATTGCTTGGCAGACTTTTCACGAGTACATTCTGTTTAAAGGTTCCCGTAATGTACCGAATAGATTGAGCAGAGGTGACGATAATGCTGGAATTACGACCAGGCTGTGAGTGTTGTGATAAAGATCTGCCGCCTAATTCAACAGAGGCAGTGATTTGCACTTTTGAGTGTACATTTTGCACTACCTGCGCAGCTGAGCTATTGAACTGGGTTTGTCCCAACTGTGGTGGTAACCTGGTTGAGCGCCCGATTCGCCCCGTATCCGAGTTGAGAGTTCATCCGGCATCGACGGATCGTATCGTAAAAGCAGGCGGGTGTTAAAGTAAAAACAGGCGTAAAACCGGCAAAGTTAGCTTCGCCTCCGCCCGTTTGCCAGACTGTTCTTCGATGACAAACAAATACTCGGGTGCAAACCCCACCCAGCACTATTGTCGCGCCTATCCCGGTTGCAACCGGCAAGAAAAATGTCCCGTTCGTGCAGACAATTCTTTGCAGCGGTTTTGGCCTCCAGCAAAAAACTATTTCCTCTTCCCGATTGCATCAATAACCATATCGTTGAGCTGCGGGTAGTATAGCTTTCTGGTTGCGGCGTCTTTAATGCGCTCTTCCCAAAGGGAAAACGAATCCACGTTCCTTAGGGTGTGATCGGCACTTTTGGGGTTGCCTTTTTCGGCTATTTCCCGGATTCCCTCAAGAGCATGATCATCGGTTGGAAAATAGAGCGGTATGATGCCCTTGCGTTCTATCACCGATGCAAAGATCGTTTGATCGCGCCGTTCCCGTTCGCAGTCCTGGACAAACTTTTCCAGGCTGAAGAAATTGAGGCTGTCCAGCGCGCCCAGGGCATGGCGCACGATATGCACTCCATATTTGCGCAAAAGGTTACGGCTGAGTTCCGAATCAACCAGCGCCTGCTCTGCTACTTCGGTCATGCTGGTGCTGCCGCCGGTCTGGGCGGTGGGCAGGCCGGTAATCCAGGTGTTAAGCCTGGCCATGGCGGCGTTTATCATGCTCTGGTGAGCGGAGGAGTAGGCCAGCGTGCCGTCACCTCCGACGATGCTTGGAATTCCGCAGTGCACGCAGGATATGCCGGGAGTGACAGTCTGGGCGACGACGATCATGAAGATGATGTGGGCATGGACTAGGGTAAGGATGGCCTCCGGGCTGCCGGGGCCTGACAGCCCCACAAGGCTCTGGTCGACCAGTAAGAGGTTATTGCCGGCGCGGGCGCTGCGCATAAAGGCACCCACCATAGTGTTCATGGGGGTCAGCGAGGTAAGCAGGCTGGTGCCGTCGAGCCACTCTTCTTTTCCACTGAGAAACGAAACCTCGTCATCATGCATGGTATTGGTTGGTATCATTTTCAGCCCGTGATACCGATCTTCCATCATCTGAGCGATGTCAAACAACGTGGCGCTCTTGTCGCAGGCAACCGGCAGACTGAAAATTCCTACGATATCGCTGTTGTCACTGACCACCTGGACAATCTCTTGGTACTCACGGCGAGAAGCAGGGCGCAGTTCGTCATCACCGGTTCGGGCGAGAAACGGTGAGGTGGCGCCGGTGCCAAAGGTGTTCATACCGGGATCCGCGCCTAAGGTACGGGGTGTTTGCTCCAGACAGGCGTCAATGTAGTGCCGTTTAAGTGGAATGAACAGCGCCGTCTGGTTGTCGAAATCAACGGCGTTCACCTGGACCAGAAGATCGAGAATACTCTGATTGTCGACGATATTTACGCCGATATCGGTGAGTACTCTTTTTGCGTTTTCATCAATTCGCCGGTATATGGCTTTTTCGGCGATCAGCTCGTCCATATCTTCCAGCCGATCTTGAACTCTCTGCAGGACACTCTTCTCCGGGCAATGTCGCAGAAGGTCTTCATACAGAGCTTTGGCCGTGTTGAACCGCGCCTGTTTTTCCAGTGCCAAAGCCCGATCGAAGGCATGATGCGTCCGGTTGTCCATCATCTCTTCACCATTTGGGGTCAGGTCTTTTATTTTGGTGTTTTTTCGATCTCATGACCTGCTAATCAAAACTAAAGAAAAACACCAAAATAAAAGACCTGACCCCAAACATGACCCCAAACACGACCCCAAACACCAAAAATTCATAAGGTGCTAAAATAGTTGCGCAATGTATGCGTACCATGCTCAGGTGCACACATGTCCATCGCCATGACCGTCATGAAAAACTCAACCGGCCCATACACCTTGCTGCTGGTGCATAACCTCACCAATGTAAGGGCTGTGCCGCGGATAAGATCAGGAATATAGGTGATTTTGGGCTTCTTGTTCAGAACTTCAAAGGCAATGGATGCAATCTCGTTATGGGTAAATGTTTCAGGGCCACCGATGTCAACTTCCTTAGTAGATGCATCGATGGCATCGACACAAAAAGCGGCCAAATCAGCACCATGAATTGGGTTTGATTTGAATGAGCCATTTCCGAAGAGATATACCCTTCCTTTTTTTGCCATAGTATACAACTCGGTCATATCGGAGAAAAATCCATTTGGCCGGATGATACTATACTCCATGCCCGATGACTTGAGCTGATCGACAAACATCTCTTTTGCGTCACAACCTTTTAAATGCCGCAGTTTCTCACCATTGAGAACTGAAAGGTAAATAAACTTTTTGACGCCGCTTTTTAGTGCTTCATTAAGAAGGTTTACATTGGCTTGATAATCTACATCCATATAGGTCAGGCCATCTTTTTGCCGGGTAATGCCGATGGTTGAGATGACTACATCGATGTCTCTGCAACAACCACGGATTGAATCCGGATCGGTAACCTCCGCATGCAATACTTCACTGGCTTCAATGCCATTGTCCCGAAGTCTTTCCGGGTTTCTAGCAATAGCTCTGAAAAACCATGATCGATGTTGAAGTTCCTTGGCGATATAGTTCCCCAGGTAACCCGTTGAACCTGCTAAGAGAATTTTTCTCATGGGTTTTTCAAGCCCCCTTGACCCCAAAAATTACTGGTGCCGATACGCCTTAATCCAGTCAATTTCCAGCCTAAACGAACCCTCCTGTTTGTCTGCTATCAAAAATCCAATCTGTTGAATCTGTTGTGGTACAAGCGGGCCAACGTCAGATAAGATCCGCCCGCGAAACACCGGGACGCATTGTGCAAATGGAATACGGACGTCCATCCACCGGTCCAGTGTTGTCTCAAATAAAGAGCGATAGGCGTATCCGTCGAACCGTTCATCGGTGCGCAGCCGGAACTGATATGTTCTCCCGTCACCTTTGACTCTGAGTACAATTCCGCTATAGCCATCGAGATTGTAGGGGGACGGCCTTGTCCGCACAGAAGAAAATCCGCCGTTGTTTTCAAGCGACAGGGCTCCGCTGAAAACGGCCGTGTTGTCATCACTCCAAGTCATCTCACTGCGAGAAAGACCGCCCATTACTCCATCGTTGACGATAACCCAATCGGCGAGCTCATCAGCGGATCGAAAATCAAATAACATGGTGTGCTCCGGTATTTCAGTGTGTGCGTTTTTACTGGCGGCAACCAGTGCAAACAGGACAACGAATTGAATAGACAATAACCGAATCATTCCTCTCTGGTTCATTATTGATACCTTATAGTGGACCCCAAAAATGGGACAGCAAATTAAGTTATTTTCCTCACCATAACGGGGATACTGAAAAATGACAGAAAAAAGGCGCAGGACCTACACCGCGGCATTCAAGGCAAAGGTTGGCTTGGAGGCGATCCGTGGGGTACAGACTACTAACGAAATTGCCCAGGCATACGGTGTCCATCCGGTGCAAGTCGGCCACTGGAAAAAGGCGATCACCGAACAAGCCGGGACACTGTTTGAAACCAAGCGGGGACGCAAAAAACGCGACGAAGCCACTGAGCCGGATAGATTATACACGGAAATCGGCCGGTTGAACATGGAGCTGGACTGGTTGAAAAAAAAGTCCGGACTGAGCCGGTGAGCGTTCGACAAACCTGGATAGAGCCTGCTCCAGCAGGCCAATCCTCAGCTCCATCGCTGAGTCGCCAGTGTGAACTGGCCGGAGTAACCCGCTCAGGGGTCTATCGGTGCTGGAAGGGTGACACTCCGGTCAGCGAGCTGGATCTGAAACTGCTGAGGTTAATTGATGCCGAGTACACTCGCCGTCCCTTTTACGGCAGCAGGAGAATGGTCTTATCGTTACGTGATGCTGGGTATCAGGTCAACCGTAAACGGGTACAGCGTTTGATGAAGGTGCTCGGACTTGCCGGCATGCTGCCCGGACCTCATACCAGTAAACCGCATCCCACCCATAAGATCTATCCTTACCTGCTGCGTGGTGTGGCCATTACTCGACCAGACCAGGTGTGGAGCGCCGATATCACCTATATCCGGTTGGCCCGCGGGTTTGCCTATCTGGTGGCGATCATGGACTGGTACTCGCGTCGAGTCTTGGCCTGGCGGTTGTCCAATACACTTGATTCAGGTTTCTGTATCGACTGTCTGGAAGAGGCGCTCCGTACGTATAGTGCGCCGGAGATATTCAACACCGACCAGGGGGCTCAATTTACCAGTACGGCTTTTACGAAGGTACTCACGGATGCAAAGATTGCGATCAGCATGGATGGACGGGGCAGGGCATTGGATAATATTTTCGTCGAGCGGTTGTGGCGTAGCGTCAAATATGAGGATATTTACCTTAAGGGGTACGAGTTCTTTGCCGAGTTGTACCGTGGCCTCCGAGCGTATTTCACCTTTTATAACGATGAGCGGCCCCATCAGGCGTTGGGCTACCTTACGCCCGCATCAGTCTATCGAGCGGGCACGGGCGGGGGTGCGGAAATAAAGGATCATTTCAACACGGATAGCTCCGGTACCATTTCGGCTCCGCTTCGCTCCACCGAAATGGTACCGGAAAGAGGAACTGGGGCAGCGCTAATCCGCTGCGAATAAAGGAAAGGGAAATAACTTAAATTCAGGGGAAAATTGTCCTTGACTTGGGGTCCACCTCACCTCGTGCCGGGCCTTTTCAGATCGCGGGCCGGCACTGTATGTCGATAAGACAAGACATCTTGAGAGCTGAAGAACGAGGTTTTTCCACCGCCATCACATTAGCTCTTTCTTTTTTAAACTGTCGGTGTTTACTATACGAAATCATCGGCAGCAATACAATGGCACCGCTCACTGCCGCTTCCGCGCCCAACGCAGCGGGATCATGACGAGAAGAGGCATGAGCGAACGCGGGCGCCTGTTGGCTGATGCGGCCCGGCGCAATTCAGAGGTAACACCACAAGGAGGACAGCATGAACGTGAAGAAAACCCTTTCCATCATCTGTGCGGGTGCGTTTTTGGCCATCGGCAGTCAGGCGGTCGCGGCCGACGACTATAAGCTTACCCTGAAACTGAGCCACGTTTTCAGTCCCGCCGAGCAGCTTACCAAGTCCATGGATGCGGTGGCTGAAGCGATTCTCGAGAGGACTGACGGGGCCATCGTCATCCAGACCTTCCCGCAGGCGCAGTTACCGGCCTACAAGGAAGGGGTTGAGCAGGTGGTTCGGGGCGCCAAATTCATCTCCGTCGAGGATCCCTCTTTTATCGGCGATTATGTGCCCGATTTCAAGGCCCTCTACGCACCGATGCTCTATCGCAGCTTCGATGAATATGTCACCCTCACCGAAACTCAACTGGTGGCGGACATGAAAGCTCAGGCCGAGGAGCAGGGGATCAAGATTCTCGCCCTGCACTATATCTACGGTTTCAGAAATCTGATCACCCAGAAAGTCATCACCACCCCCGCCGACCTCAGCGGCATGAAGATCAGAACCCCCGGTTCAAAGTCCTACATTGACACCCTCAACGCCATGGGCGCCGTCGCTACCCCACTGCCCTGGGGCGAGACGCTTTCCGCCGTTCAGCAGGGTGTCGTCGACGGGCTTGAAGGCTCCGAGTTCACCAATATCGGCACCAAGGTCTACGAAGGCCCCACCAAGAATGTCGCCAACACCCGCCACATCCTGGGCACCTGCGGCGTCTATATTTCCCCGCAGGTCTGGGCTGAGATTCCCGAGAACTATCAGGTCATCATTCAGGAAGAGTTCAGCAAGGGCGAGGACGAGATGGTGGCCCTGTTGAAGTCACAACACGGTGGTGTGGTGGAAGAGCTTGAGTCATATGGTGTTGTGTTCAACGAAGTTGACGGCGACGCCTTCCGTCAGGCCCTGGCGCCGCTCTATAACGAGCAGGAAGGGATGACGCCGGGTATTTTTGAGGCGATCTTCACCGAACTGGACGCCATGCGGTAAAGTGCTCCAATGGTGCATGGGAGTCCGTCTCCCATGCACCCGTTTGGCAACGGCACCAGATGTCTTTTTCTTCCAAAACGCTGATCAGCAATCTCGACCTGATCCTCGCCGGCTTCTTCCTCTGTATTACCGTCCTCGTCGTCATCGTCAACGTTGCCCTGCGATACCTCTTTCACGGTGGTATCTACTGGGCTGAGGAGGTGGCGACAACCGCATTTATCTGGTCTGTTTTCGTGGGCGCCGCGGCTGCCTACCGCTATAAGATGCATATCGGTATCGACTTCATCACCAAGATCGGACCGCACCCCTGGCGCGCCTTGATTGCCGTGATCATCGATGCTCTGATGCTTGCCATCAACGGCTATATCGTCTATCTCAGTATCTTTTTCATCCAGTCAAACAAGCTCAAGCGCACGCCTGTTCTGGATATTCCCGCGTTCTACGTAAACCTGGCACTGACCGTCGGATTTACCCTGATGACCCTGTATGCCCTGATGTTCCTGTACCGGGATATCCGCAAACTGTTCTCCGGACAGCACGGCTGATAAGGGGCACCGAAGAGGAAAAGCATGCTGACGTTCCCCGTTATCATTGTGATGGCCCTCTATTTCACCAGTATCCCCATTGCCTTTGCCCTGCTTGCCGCCGGGCTCTCTTATTTTACCTTCGCGGACGTGGGGACGCCGCCGGATCTAATCCTGCAGAAATTCATCACCTCGGCGGCCTCGTTTCCGCTGTTGGCCATCCCATTTTTTATCATGGCCGGGGAGATCATGAATTATTCAGGCATCAGTGCCAGCCTCATGAAGATGGCCGATGTCCTCACCGGCCATTTGCGTGGCGGGCTGGCCCAGGTAAACGTTTTGCTCTCGACCCTGATGGGGGGCATCTCCGGCTCGGCCAATGCCGATGCGGCCATGCAGTCAAAAATCCTCGTGCCGCAGATGACCAAACGCGGCTACAGTGCCCCCTTTGCCACCGCGATTACGGCCGCCTCTTCGGCCATCGCCCCGGTTATCCCGCCGGGCATCAATCTGATTATCTATGCGTTGATCGCCCAGGTCTCGGTGGCAAAGATGTTTATCGGCGGCTACACGCCGGGTATTCTAATGTGTGTGGGGCTGATGCTCACCGTCCACCTTATCGCCAGACGAAGAGGCTATCAGCCGACCCGGGAAAAAAAGGCGACGCCGAAAGAGATATTAAAACAACTTAAAGAGTCGATCTGGGGGCTGCTGCTGCCCCTTGGCATCATATTCGGTATTCGTTTCGGTATCTTCACGCCCACCGAAGCGGGCGCAATGGCCGTTCTGTTCTGCATAGTTATCGGGGTGTTCCTCTATAAGGAGTTGAAATGGGCGCATGTCCCGATCATCCTGAAAAACACCGTGCTGTCCACCAGCGCGGTGATGCTGATCATTATCGCGGCATCCGTTTTCGGGCAATATATGAGTTGGGAGCGAATCCCCCACCAACTCACCACAAGCATTTTGGCCATCTCCGACTCCGCCTGGGTTATCCTGATAGTCATCAACATCCTTCTGCTGGTACTCGGCATGTTTCTCGAGGGCGGCGCCCTGTTGATTATCGTTGCCCCGCTTTTGGTGCCGCTGGTCAAAACCATGAACATCGATCTGATTCATTTCGGCCTGATCATGATCGTCAATATCATGATCGGCGGTATCACCCCGCCATTTGGCTCGATGATGTTTACCACCTGCGCAATCACCGGCGCCACCGTGGGCCAGTTCGTCCGCGAGATCTGGCCGTTTATCCTGGCTCTGCTCCTGGTACTCGGGGTGGTTACCTACATGCCTGCCGTGGTGATGTTTCTCCCCAACATCCTTTGATGTCAATCAGGCACATAAATCCACATGAAAATAACCGAACTTCAAACCCCATGCCTTGTCCTTGATCTAGACATTTTGATGCGCAATATCAATAAAATGCAGGCTTCGGTAATGGGCGCCGGCAAGCAGCTCCGCCCCCACGTCAAATCCCACAAATGCTCGGCGCTGGCCAGAGTCCAGCGCGAGGCGGGAGCGGTTGGTCTCTGTGTGGCAAAACTCTCTGAAGCCCAGTCGCTGATCGATAATGACCTGGACAATATCCTGATTACCGGCCCGGTGGCGGGCCACGGCAAAATGGAGCTTCTCGCCGAGCTGGTGGAAAAATCACCTTCGCTGATGGCGACTGTCGATCACCGAGTCTCCATCGATCGGCTCGATACTTTGCTTGCCGCCCGGAACACTGCCATGGATGTCCTGCTCGATATTGACGTGGGGCTGGGGCGCACCGGTGTTCGTTGTGAGCACGCCTATGAACTGGCTGATTATATCGATCGGTGCACATCCCTGCGCCTTCGAGGCATTCAGGCCTACGCCGGCCAGGTGCAACATATTGTCTCGTTTGATGAACGAAAACAGGCCTCACGGGCATCCCTTCAGGGGGCGGTAGACGTCTTCACACGGGTACGCAAACGGGTGCCGGGCTGCACGATTTTCAGTGCATCAGGTACCGGTACCTTCAACATCGACACCGATATCGAAGAGATTACCGAATTGCAGACAGGCTCCTACGTTCTGATGGATGCCGAATACCTGCACGTCCAATCGGCACCAGACGCACCGGGATTTGAGGAGTTTGCCCCGGCCCTGAAGCTGTTGACCAGCGTCGTCAGTGCCAACCAGACTGGATTTGTGACGGTGGATGCGGGCTTGAAAGCCCTCTATCAACACGGCGCCGTTCCCAAGGTTGTCGGCCCGTCCGGTTTTGATCTGGTATACGACTGGTTCGGTGATGAGTACGGCAAGGTTTCCGCTCAAAACGGCTCAGCGGTGCCGCCGCTCAACTCAGTTCTTGAAATCGTCGTGTCGCATTGCGATCCGACGGTCAACCTCTTTGATGAATTTAATCTGGTCCGCGGCGATGAAGTGGTCGGCACCTGGCCCATAGACCTGCGCGGATGCTGTAGGTGAGTCGATCGATGAAACCGTCTACCTTAAACTACCCGGCTGAGGCCCGGTAACCTTATTGAAACGCCCTGTGCGGACCCGCACGCCGGGTGTTGTGGGGAGGGCTGGTTTACCTTTCGTCATTTCCCGTTCAGGCTTGTTCTGTCTCATATTTCGAGGGCAAACCGGATTGCCCACCCGACCTTGTGCATCTTTGCCGGAGGTAGGGAGGTGATCAGGGCACCCATTTTTCCCTTAGAAACCGTCTGCAAGTGGTCACAATTAATTGCGCAGTCTCTGGGCATACCGTCGTTTTTCGATAGGGATACCTCCGATGTATGCTGCGAATCCTACTTGTAATGGGGGCAACGGTTACTTCACCAAGATATTCCAATACAGAATCACGTGTTAGAATGAGTACCGGTCTCTTTTTGTCGGGTCTTGCGAATTTTTACCAACGGATTTCGCCGCGTTTCATTCGTCTTCCCAAACCTGCTCAGATTCCCAAACTGAAAATTCAGCGGCACCAACAGGGCTCCGTTCATAGCCTTGGCGGTGTTCACGCTCAAGCTGTTCTATGTGATGGCGGGCAAGTGCTTCACGAAGAGCCTTTCTGGTGAAAGCAGAGCGACTTATTCGAAGTTTCTTGGAAACGCGATCAACCGCTTGCACAAGATCTTCATCAAGGGTCATTTGTATAGTTCTCATATCACAACACATCTATGTTGATTAGTATAGCTATATAAACCAACATATTGAGCCTTGTCAAATCACTTCAGTCGTACTGTAGGGAACAAACAAACTGTCCGGTGTTGAAGCACGTAAGCTGTCCGGTGGTAAGAGGTTGGTCTTTTTTAAAACGGCTGGCCGAACAGTGCCCGGCTGTTGAACCCTTCGTCGGAGGCGGCCACCGCGATCTTGAGATGGGGATAGTGCTTGCGCGCCAGGGTGACGAGTTCCCGGGCAGCTTCATGCTCGCCCAGGCAGATAATGATCAGTGTGGCCTCGGCGGCGCCGGCTGATTCCAGCAGGTCCAGCCGGGTGGCGTCGCCGTAATATACCTCGAAGCCGAAGTTACGCGGGAGTTCGACGCTGGTCCCTTCAAAGGCCAATCATACGTGCAGGTCAACAATACTCATGTATCCTTGCTGCACTGTTCCAGCAGCGCCTGCCAGTTTATTGAACAATACATAGGATTTCATTTCATCAGCGTGAGGTACAACACCTTATTGGCCAAAGAGGTCATCTGTTCGGAAAGGTTTATCCGCGCCGGCAACCGTTGATTTCTCATCTCCAAAGACTGATTGGTTTCAACAAGCTCGAGCACTTTCTAATAAAATGAATCAGGTGCCTCTTTGGACCAAAGCCGTATTCTGTATTCGTCTACCGCGCTCTTTATGACTCGCCGCAACTCGGCCTCATCTCACGGCTTGTTGATAAAATATCCGACCCTTTCTTTGCTGAAGTTTCCTAGAAATTGACAACTTATCATCCTACGCCACCATGCGCAGCAGGGTTTTGACGAAAGATTTTTGTGGTGTTTTCGCTGGCGCCGGGCAAACTCTATGAAAATCCGGGCTCAATGCCGCTTCCGCAATTATCCTGCGCACATCCGAGAATGCAAATCCGGCTCGCCCTCTAATTTTATGCCTGCGATCCGGGACGTTTGCCAACCGGTCGGCATAGATCCATGTCAAGGTTGTGGCCATCATACAGAAGTTGAGATGATTAATTACTGAATCAGCATTTCGCACTTGAGATTGAGAACTGCCGATCTCCTGCTTGATCTCCTTGAATCCTGCTTCAATCTTCCAGCGTGCCCCGTAATACTCAATAATCTGCTCAACAGAAAGCGTCATATCGGTGGTCATCAAAGCAACATATCGAGTCTTTCGATACACCCACACAACTCGCACCGGGCACTTCATCGTTTTTACCATAACGGCCTGGGAGTACGCCTGCACCTCTCTGTTCTTGCCATACAGGAAAACACCATAGGTTCGAGCTTTGTCCTTCCACCTGGCTGCACAATCACCCACGGAACCGAAACAGGTGCCATATTTTCGTGGCCGACCAGCCCTGCGCCGTACTGGTGGTGCAGGGGGAAAATCATACAGCGTATTATTTGAACGCATCCGAGAAAGCAGATGGATACCCCCGTTGCCCCCACCATCTATCCTGGACCACAGACCATTGTTGCCAAACCAGCTATCCGTCACCACCACCACCGGTTGCTGAAAATGATCTCGAATAGCTGCGATCATCGCGGCTGCCTGTGACATCTTGCTTGCAAAACGAACCGCTTTGCCCGGTCGCGTGACCGGTGCCGACCGTAACTCGATATCTTTTCGCTTCAGGTAAAATCGAAAATCAAGGGGCAACCAGGCCCATCGTGAGTGTATTTGTTTCAACAACCCGATTGCCACAATGCACTGTGACCATGGATACGAGCTCTGATTTATCTGTGCTGCATGATCGTGAAAATGGGCGCAGCCAAAGACTTGGGTTTGCGGTCTGTAAGTACATGAATCACCGCAAACCATTGCTGTTGGTGGTTATGCGATGCATAGCAAGATTCGGCGTGTGTCTACAAATTCAAGCTGTTTTTTCCGCGTGTATGAGCTGCTTTGGTACCTTTATCTTTAATGATTTTAATATGTTTCTTGCCTCTGTTGTCACTTCGTTGCGCATAAGCACACGATACTTTAAATCAAAAAATTCTGTGATCTGCAGTGTCTCCAAATTTCGCTGGATATGGTGCCACGACATGCCGCAGGTCATTTCAGCGATCCGTTCGATAAGCAAGGCCAGTACGCAAATTTTGACATGACTCACAATCCTTCGGGAGGCCCAGTGGTACATCGGCACCATCTTTATCTGGGTACGTTTCAACGAGCGGAAACAACGCTCGATCACCATCAGACTCTTGTAACCGCACGCCGCATCCTCGAGACTAATGGTATCGTCGTTGGTTTCAATTACCCATTTTCCATCATACTTTGCCGCCTTACCAACGGCAGCCCGGTCAATACGAATGAGGCCACCTTTGGTGGTTCGCAGATATTTCTTGAAACGGCGTGATGCCAACAATTCAATAGCCCACTGGGCAGTTGCTGAGTGATCCTTGTGCGTGGCCAACTCAGCTTCAAGCAGCTCGATTATTAGCTGTCTGTGGCTCCGCTGCCTTTGCGCTTGTTTGGGGTTATAACAGAGGATGTAACGCCTCCGCCTCTCACCATCGCCGACGATGATCTCCTTGGCATAGAGGTTATCCTTAAATTTGGTGTAGCGGCCACGTTTACTGAGAACCTTCAAATTGATTTCAGAGATACTGGCCATACGACAGGCCAGAAGATATTTCCCACAAGCTTTGGCCAGTTCAACGCGGTTATCTTCGGAGTTCATCCCCGCATCGGCGACAAACATTGCCCGACCCAAGTTCCAGCCTCTGAGATCGGCGCGAACTTTTTCTACCGTTGTGACATCGGCGGTATTACCCGGCAACACCCAACTACGCACCGGGATACCATCGCGGGTCACCGCCAGAGCAACGACGACCTGCGGTGCCCAACCGCCTTCTTTACAACGGCCAAATTTACGTAATGTGGCGTTGGGGTCGGCTTCAGAATGGTCTTCAGCATCGACCTGGAAAGAAGCGGTCGTCGTATCGTAAAAGATCAGATCGACCTCCAGGTTGAAAAGGTTGGCCGTGTTGAAAAACACGGTTTGTTCAATGGTATCGATATTGGCGTGAAGCAGGTCCATCGCTTCATACATATGCCTGAGCCTGAGGCTTGCACAAGAAGGCAGGTAGACGGTGGACAGCCAGCGGTCCCATACCCCGAGTTTGGATTCGGGGTCACATAATCGGTTAGTGACCATGGCCAGAATTGCTCGTTCGTAAGGAACTTGACTACCGGTTGCCTGTTCAATACTATTGAGCGTCTTTTTCAAACCGAGCCGTTCCCATAGGGTCTCAATGACCAACGGGCACCCCAGAGCAAACGTTTGCTTGATCTTCAGATCAGGCGGTATACCTATTGCTTCTCCCTCTGGTAGCAACACGTCTTCAGCCAATGGATCAGAGATATGCAACCCACAGACCCTGGCGATAGATCGACACAGTCGTACCAGTTCAAGACGGTGTTGATTCTCACATTAAATGCACAGCATTTGTCTGAATATCTTACCAGTGATATCAGAATATTTTGCAGGCGTCCCCCCCGGGCGTGCGTCGCGTAGCGCCGCCCGGGGGGAGCATCTCGGCACGACTAGAGTACAGATTTACTCAGAACAATGCATCATATTCTGAGTCCTTCTTCTCTGCGTAGTGTCCGTGTCCAGATTGATCAGTGGTTACGAGTCGGCAATACTGTTTGACGATACGGTTTAGTTCTTCAGCCAGTTCAAGCAATTCGGCAAGAAACTGGATGGTCTGTTCAGGTTTCATGATGTGCTCCTTGTGTTTGATGGTTGAATTACAGCAGCTCCGAGTCGGCACACCGAACATGCTCCGCTGTTACCTCTTGTGTTTTTTCGGCGGCAGCGGCGATCATGGCGCCGCGGGCAAGATGGTTGGCTTTGCGAAAGAGCCCGCCGGAGCCCTGATGAATGGCGGTTACCGCCTGTTCGGTAAAGGGTGAGTTTTTTATTCCGACAATGGTGAGATGATGGTCCAGATACTCACCCATCGCCTGGCGGGTGACCGCCGGCAGATGACTTCTGGCAACAATGCGAGAAGCCAGCGGTATGGCGGTACGGTAGAGCAGGTTTTCCGCCAGGTTATTCTGGCCGGCCAGCACCATGGGCAGCCACGGTTTGGAGTCGGCTTCGAACTGGGTGATGGTATGGAGCTCGGCAAAGACATCGAGGCGCAGCAGTGAGGCCTCATCGATAATCAGCAGGGGTTGCTGCTTTTTACCGGCGACCAGGCTGTCGATCTGTGCTCTGATCAGCCGGGTCAATACGGCCCGTGAGGACGATGCGGTAGCGATGTCAAGCTCGGCCAGGAGCTGGCGGTAGAGTTCGAGAATAGAGCCGGCTGAAGCGGTGACCCACAGGGTCTTGTACCGAGAGTGATGAAGCGTTCCACAGCTGTAGCGCACGGCGGTTGATTTGCCGGCGCCGACTTCGCCGGTGACGAGCATGATGGCGCCCAGGCGCAGGACATAGTCGAGGCGCTGCTGGACGCCGAGCAATTCCGGGGTGGTGAGCACCTGCTCAAGGGCGAGATCAGCCCTGAAGGGCTCCGCACTGAGACCGAAGAAACTTCGATAGCTCATGATCCACCTCCGTCGGCGCCAGGATCAAAGGGCAGCCGTCCCGGCCGGCATGTCGTGGTCTTGGCGAGCATCTCTTCACCGCCGTTTTTGGTTCGTTTCACCAGGGTGTTGACCACCAGATCAACCGGCCTGAGCAGACCACACGACTGCCCCTTACAGAAGATTTCGACCCGTTCCGGCCGATCATCGTTGAACAAGAGCGTGACCCGTTCACCGATCAATTGAACCGGGGCTTCGAAGAGTCGTCCGTCGATGGTGACGACCCGGTCTTTGCTGACCCGGCGCCGCACTTCTTTACGGAAGTGATCAGCAAGCTCAGCGGGTGCTTCGCGAATCATTTCAAGATGAGCGGCAAAGCGGTTGAACGGGGTCATCGCGGTAACCGAATGAACCCGATGCAGATAGTCCGTTTCCAGCCAGTGCTGGAACCGGTCATTGAGCTGAGCAAGGGTGTCGGGTTGGTCATCGAGGCGCGAGATAAACCGGGATCTGACGGTGCGAAAGAACCGCTCGATTTTGCCGCGCCCCTGTGGGGTATAGGGGCGGCTGTGGATCAGGGCGATGCCGAGCGAGGCACAGATTCGTTCGAGATGGCGTGAGCGAAAGGCGGCGCCGTTGTCCACGTAGAGTTTACGCGGCAGTCCTCTGGTAAGCAGGGCCTGGCGAAAGACCTGGAGCCAGGATTCGAGTTTTTCCGAACAGAAGAACTCGCCGTGGGTAATGAGCCGGGAATGATCGTCAAGAATGGCGATCAGATATGCTTTGCGCCGCTTGCCGGTGCCTTTTACCAAGGGGCCGTGCATGATATCTGATTGCCAGATATCGTTGGGAAATTCGGCCTCGTAACGCCGTCGATCCACCGGGGCTCGCTTGTGCAGAGCGGCGCTGTCAAGCTTTTCCTGGGTGAGGATGCGATAGGCGGTGGAGAGACTCAGGGTCGTGCCGGGTGTGATTACTTGTTTTTCAGCAAGTGCTTGCACCAGCCGCCAGACCGGCCAGCCTGGTTGTTCTTTGCGCAACCGGATCAGGGCGCCGCGAGTCTCATCATCGACCGTGCGAGAGCATCCCCGGTCGCACCGCCTGGCCGGCATCAAGGCACTGAGCTCGCGGCCGCCCCGCTCATAGAGTCGCAGCCAGCGCCTGACGGTGGCCGCCGACACCCGGGTGCGATGAGAGCCGGGGATGTTCCAGTGCTGCTCACTTTTTTGATAGATGAGTTCGGTCAACTCACCGGGTTCGAGTCGTGATGCAACCAACTCGCTGATGACTCCGAAGCGAAACAGGGCAACTTCGGTACGCAAGGCTTCGTCTTCCATGGGCGTCCTCCTGGGTATGGGGTATCAGAGTCGGGTTATCCGAGTCTGTCTGCCGATACCATGCTCAGAGGCCGCCGGGCAGAGCTACAATACGGTAGGGTGGGTCATGGATGTGTCGATTGTCATGGTGTATTGCTTGGGTAACCGGGATGATGTTTCGTGCAATGAGTCGAGTGAATCCTTCCCGGTGGGTAAGCTGAGCGGACATCCCGAAGACCAGCCGAATCATCCGACCTAGCCGACGCCACCACTGGCGTTGGCGCGAACGCGGCAGATCGGGCCGCCAGCGTTTTGTGCTCTGTCGGTGGGTAATTGCCTGCTGGATCTCAGCACTGGAACTGCGATACCGGGGCCAATATCCCCGTGGTTTCAACCGATGAACGGCGCGGCACTGCGAACAGAACAGACGTCGAAGATAGACACAATGAGAAAAGCAGCTAAACCAGGCGACAACAAATCCATGCCACCACAACCGTCCACCGCACCGGGGACAGCACGATGGTTTATTCCAGGGGTAGGCGGTGCCGAGACGAGCAATTTCCTTGACGGATGCGGCAACAAACAGTACCACAAGGCAACTCCTTTCAGGAAGTAGGTTTCCTGCCTGGAGGGCTGCCGGGGCCGTGTCCACGGCCCCGGCAGCCACCACTCACGAGGGGTGTACAATAACGTTACGAGAATTCAAGATAATCTGCAGTGTCACCACCCACTGCTAACAGATTCTGACAAAAAAGGCTGGTTTTATTTTAGATAATCTGGGATTCAACAGAGTCAAGTTGGTCGGCTCTACCAAAGTTATGGATGATTTTGGCGACCGGTTTGCGAGTCTTTGGATGGCGCTCGTTGTGGGCAATCTGAAAGTACTCGACGACCGAGCCATCTTTGTTGGTGCGTTTTGTTGTTCTCAGGTACATGCTTACGTAAATAGCATGTATAGACAGCTAATGCAAGGAAATAAATACAATTCGTGTGCCTACATATTTCAGCTCACACCTGACATTTGGCTCGATATATGTTGTTGAAATTTAGCGATTTTGACTTATCTAATGGAGTGAATTCGACCGATTTTGTGCCTACTGACCGCAAACCCAAGATTAAGCATGTTACTGATTTTATATCATTTGTGAGGAAAGATTGGGTGAAAAAAGGAGGGGCTTACAGCGTTGACGTGCTTAGAGTGATGATATTACACAACTTATTCTAAAAATTGCCGTTTATCTCTTAAACTCCTGCCCATCTTTTTGAAAACGCTGCCCCTTTTTTTCAACGACAATTATTGTTCCCGGAAAAAGCCACGTAGCCGCGGGCTCAATAAAAGCACTTCAGAGAAAGATTCCGTAGTGGTCATCCCGCTCTATTCAGCTTTTTGGCGGGAGCCGAGATTTGACTTGGAAATAACCCTGCTGTTTATTACTGAAGTTTCCCGAAAAGTCCTCAAGCCGCAAGCCTCATAAACAGAGCGGCAACGATATTTTCCCGTGGTTTGGGTGGAGGTGAGCAACCCATATGAAAATCCTTATCCACTACCTGTTGCGCAATCACTCTGCGGACATCGGAAAAGGCATAATGGGCACGTCCTTTTACCGCATGTCGGCGGTGGGGAGTTTTGTCTAGATGGATGGCATACACCCACGCAAGTGAGACGGCCATCATGCATAAGTTCAGATGATTGTAAACCGCCACCGGTTTCCGATTCTGGGCCTCGGCACTGCCGATATCCTGTTTGAGCTCTTTGAAGCTTGCCTCGATCTTCCACCTGGCGCCATAATACTCAATGATCTGGGCAACAGACAAGCTGAGATCGGTAGTAAACAGAGCAACCCACCGTGTCCGGCGATATACCCACACCACCCGAATAGGGCATTTGAGCGTTTTCTGCATGACAATGGATGTAGCGAACAGTACCGTGCGCGTTGTGCCGTAAAGATTCACTGCTATCTCCGTGGCATGCTCTTGGTGAGCAATGGCAAGCGAGGTTGTCGTACCGAGGTAATCACCATACTTTTTTGGCCGGCCAACCCGCCTGCCTTGTGGCTGTTCAGGCATGGCATACAGATTATTGTTGGCGCGCAGGCGAGACAACAGATGGCCTCGTGAATCAAGCGATTGGCGCAGCGGTTTGAAGAGCCCCTGATTACCAAACCAAGAGTCGGCCACCACCAGGATCGGGTGCTCGGGAAAATGTCTTCCCACCTCATCGAGCATCTCTACCGCCTGCTGGTATTTGTTTTGAAACACGATGCGCTCGCCCTTGAACGTTGGCTTACTGGTGGTGATGTGTTTTGTGCTGAAATAGTAACGCTGGCTGAGGGGAAGACAGGCCCATCGTCCCTTGATCACCGTAATCAGACCGATGGCAACAACCAGTTGCGCCCATGGATAGCGTGACTGGTTTTTCTTGGCGGCATTATCGAAGACCTTCGCGCAGCCAAAGATATTCTTACCGGTCTTGGGATTGACATAATCGTCCAGGGCAACCAGCAGGCGGCCGTCGGTGCACGGATCCGGGATCATGTTCCAGAGCGTGGGCCACAGCCTGCCCCAGGGAATCTTCGGCGAGGCGATAAAACTATAGTATGGTTTCTTGCCAACTGTTGTGAGACCAAAGAGCACGTGGAGTACCCGAAACAGATGTGAGGTTTTTGCCGAGGTGCCGGGCAGGATAATGGCGAGCAGGGTATAGACAAACCAGGCGCCGCGTTCTTTGCCTTTTTCTGATTGAATAAATTGGTCTTTGAGTTCGGTGAGCAGGCGGTGTAGTATAGACATGCGGGGTCCCTCCGGTTTCTTGTTGGTGATAAAACATAGTATACCATGAGTGGGCCTCGCATTCACTACTAACTTGCTGTTATCGTTTATTATTCTGACATTCAGGTGAAAATTTTGTTAATTTTTATCGAGTAATATCAAGTAGTTAGCGGTCTCAAAATTTCTCCTCATAAGTTATTGATATTAAAACATAAATATGTCCTTCCTGGGATCTTCCAAACCATATTACTGCTCTGATATTGTCAGGATTGTGTCGTCCTCGCTTCAAAAATGGGAAACTTTAGTTATTTTCTGTTATCATATTTTATCACGAAATGTATGTATATGGGGCTTTGTATGAACCCACAAGACAAATGGCTGACCATCGGGGATCTTTCCGGCTATCTGAAAATGAGCCGCAGTAAGCTCTACCAGATGGCCCAAAAAGGTGAGATGCCCGGTTCCAAGATCGGAACCCAGTGGCGGTTCGACCGGGACCGGATTGATGCGTGGATGAACGAAAAAATGAGCCCATCTTGTCAAGGAAGAACGGGGGCACACCATGCCTGAAGGTTTGTTGAAAGAACCGCTCAATCTTTTATCTCGGGCGGATGCTACGAGAAGAATTGCGAACAGCAAGCTCGAGATTGAAACCAAAAGCGCCTTTGGCCAATATATGACCCCGGCGTCGGTTGCCTCTTTTATGGCGTCGTTATTTCCCACCCCATCATATGAAAATATCCGCCTTTTGGATCCCGGAGCAGGTGTCGGTAGCCTGACATCCGCTTTTGTCGAACATCTCTGCCGCTCCACATCCGGCTATCATATTGAGTTGGACGCTTACGAAATAGACCCGGTAATGCGTTCATATCTAGAGAAGAACCTCAATCTGTGCGAAACAACCGCGGCGAAAGGCGGCAGTTCGGTGGCGTGGCGGGTAGTTGCTGAAGACTTCATAACCGAAGCATCACGGAAAGCGGCCTCACTCAATAGCCTGTGGCCTGAAGATGTGGATAGGTACACGCACTGCATTATGAATCCGCCATATAAAAAGATTTCCAGTGCTTCACGCCACCGAAAATGCCTTCGCGCCGCCGGCATTGAAACGGTCAATCTGTATTCGGCTTTCGTGGCCCTGTCCCTGCTGCTCCTGAAAAAGGGCGGCTATCTGGTTGCAATCATCCCGCGGAGTTTTTGTAATGGTCCGTATTATCGTCCTTTTCGGGAATGTCTGTTGAAACACGCTGCTATTCGGCGTATTCACCTGTTCGGTTCCAGAGACAAGGCGTTTAAAGAAGACAAGGTTCTTCAGGAAAATATTATCGTGGTGCTTGAAAAAGGCGGTCTGCCTAACGGTGTCACTGTCTCGACTTCTACGGACGATACATTTTCCGATATATCACTATCTGATTATCAATTGAGCGACCTTGTCCGTGTGGATGACAAAGAACGTTTCATTCACATTCCGGCAACACCAGGAGCTGATTTTCTGGATGATGCGATAGCATTTAACCACTCACTTTCGCAACTTGGGATACAGGTTTCAACCGGCCCCGTGGTAGATTTTCGTATGAAGACTCACTTGAAGGCCATGCCTGAAGCGGGAACCGTGCCGTTGTTATACCCATGTCACTTCAAGGGGTCGCTCATGCAATGGCCGATAGAGGGAGGGAAAAAGCCCAACGCGATGCTTTGCAACAAGGAAACGCACAAGTGGCTTTATCCAAATGGCTTTTATACCGTGGTACGCCGTTTTTCATCAAAGGAAGAGCGGCGGAGAATTGTGGCGAGCGTCGTAGACCCCTCCATGTTTGGTGCAACGGAGAAGCTTGGCGTGGAAAATCATCTCAATGTTTTCCACAACAATAAAGAGCCGCTTTTGGAGAGGCTTGCAAGAGGTCTTTGCGTTTTTCTCAATTCGACGGCTGTAGATGACAACTTCAGGCGGTTCAGCGGCCACACACAAGTCAATGCAACCGACCTCAAACTTATGAAGTACCCAAGCCGTAAGACCCTCATTAAACTTGGAAACTGGGCAATCAAGACAGGTGATGTGACTCAGGAAATGATCGACGAAGAAATAAGAAAAATTGCGAAATGAGCCATCCTGACAACCACAAGAAAATCAATGAGGCAATCACTATCCTGGCAGCTCTTGAGATGCCGAAGGCGCAGCAGAACGAGCGTTCGGCGCTCTGTCTTCTGGCTTTGCTGAATCTTTCTCCCGGCAAGGAGTGGAAATCGTCTGAAAATCCGCTGATGGGAATAACGCCCATCATGGATTGGGCGCGTGAGCACTATCACAAGGACTATGCCCCAAATACTCGGGAAACGATCAGGCGGCATACCATGCATCAGTTCGTAGAGGCGGGGATCGCGCTCTGCAATCCAGACAAACCCGACCGGCCGGTAAACAGCCCCAAGACTGTTTACCAGGTTGAGGATACCGCTTTGGAGTTGCCGCGTTCCTTCCGTACTTCGGCGTGGCATGGCAAGGTGACTTCTTACCTTGTCGACCGAGAGACCCTTGTGGCGCGTTATGCAATGGTGCGGGAGCAGAACCTGGTTCCCGTGAAAGTCCCTACCGGCGAGAGAATTACTCTGAGTCCAGGAGAGCATAGCGAACTGATACGAGATATCATTGAGGAGTTCGGCGCCCGATTCGTTCCCGGTGGTGTCCTCATTTATGCCGGTGATACCGGTGACAAATGGGGATATTTTGATACGGCTTTACTTTCCAATCTTGGCGTCAGGGTCGATTCTCATGGGAAAATGCCTGATGTGGTCCTGTTCTGCCCGCACAGAAATTGGCTTTTACTTGTTGAATCCGTAACCAGCCACGGCACCGTGGACGGGAAGAGGCATGCGGAACTGTCACGGCTTTTCGCTACTTCCACGGCCGGTCTTGTTTATCCTGAGTTCCCGGAAAGATATAACGAGGAAGTACAACTAAGCCTATGAAAAAGTGATAAATAAGGACGATTTCCCTTGCCATTATTCTCGTTACATGTATAATAGTGTAACGAGGAACAAGGAGGGGAAATCGCCATGGCAGCCATCGTCTATCAAACGAACAAGAAAACAGGTATCACCTACGCTTACGAGTCAGTTTCTCACTGGGATAAGCAAAAGCAACAATCCCGGGCAAAGCGCAAATGTATTGGCAGGGTTGATCCGCAAACCCACAAGATTGTTCCGACCCGGAAAAGAAAGGCACCGACAGTCGAGCCGAAAGGTAAACGAGGACCCGTGCCATCGATCAAGACGACAAGGAGCTTTTTCGGAGCAACATACTTGTTTGACCACATTGGCAAACTGATGGGAGTAACCGATGATTTGAAGACCTGTTTTCCGCATTCTTACAAGCACCTACTCTCGATTGCTTACTACTTGATCCTTGAAGACAGGAATCCCTTAAGTCGTTTTCCCCACTGGGCGACACTGCATCATCACCCCGCTGGTGAAGTTATTGCTTCCCAGAGGAGCAGTGAGCTTTTTGCCTCTATCAGCGAGGAAGCGAGACAACGTTTTTTCAAACTCCAAGGCAAGCGCCAGGTGGAGCGGGAATACCTGGTCTATGACAGCACCTCTATTTCCAGCTACTCAAAATGTTTGAAGCAGGTGCGTTATGGCAAGAACAAGGACCATGAACATCTTCCCCAGATCAACGTGAGCATGGTATTCGGGCAGCAGTCGCGTCTGCCGTTTTATTACCGGAAACTCACCGGGAACATTGTTGATGTAAAAACGCTAAAAAAGCTGCTGGGAGACATGAATGCATTGGGATACAAGAAGATCAAGGTTGTCTTGGATCGGGGCTTTTTCAGTGCCTCTAACGTGAACGAGTTGTACAAGCACCATATGAAGTTTCTCATTGCCGGCAAGCTGTCGTTGAAACTGGTGCGAACGCATGTGGATAGCGTGCGGGAGACGATGAGAAATTGGGTTCACTACGATCAAACATACCAACTGTACGCGTATTGCTTGCCGATTACCTGGAACTATGTTCAGGACCGCCCCTACAAGGGCGATACTATCAGAGCGGATCGTAGAATGTATCTCCACCTGTATTTTTCTCCAGACTTAGCACTTGAAAATGAAAAAGCCTTTAACAACCGATTGGCTCAATTGCAGGAAGAACTCGTCAGTGGAACGCGCCACCCGGATCATGAGAAGCAGTATGACAAGTATTTTGAGGTAAAAACGACACCGGTACGAGGAACACGAGTAATAGCCAAAGAGGAAACACTGGCAGAGGCAAAACGGTACTATGGCTATTTTGCTCTGTTGAGCAACGATGTTAAAAACGCGGTGGAGGCGCTTGAGATTTATCGGAACAAAGATCTGGTGGAGAAAGCATTTGAGAATTTGAAGGAGCGACTTAATCTGCGCAGGCTGGCTGTGTCTTCAGAGCAAAGCTTGGATGGCAAGCTTTTTGTTCAGTTTGTCGCCCTTATTTACCTGTCTTATATCACCAAAAAAATGCAGGATGAGAAATTGTTCAAAGACTTTACCATGCATGAAGTTCTGGATGAGTTGGATGTGATTGAATGTTTTGAGCGTCCTGGTAAGCGACTTGAAGTTGGCGAGATGACGATTCGGCAAAAAGAACTCTATGCTAAGCTAGGCGTCGAGCCGCCTGCCTCGTTACAATAACTCGGGAATTCAGGGTTTATGTTACAGCTTTTCCGAACCGCTCTCTTATGGCCCGGTACCTTGCCGATATCGCATGGGAAACGGAAGTCTGGGTGTCTGATGCTCCATCCCATTTAATTCATTTCAATGGCGAACGGTTCCTCGGGCCCTATGCAGAATGAAACGCGTGCCCAAGATCAACGACAGCTATGCCTACATGCCTGAAGACGCGGTTCACTACGTGGTGCTGCTGGGCTATAATCCGGCCTTTGAGGTAATCGAGCCGATCGGGGTGGGTCGGCGGGTTGGTGGTGGGTGGGGAGCGGTCCGACTTTGCTGTCGAAAAATTCCATCTTCAACCCATCTTCAGGCATACCGCTGCCGCCGAGAAAGACTGTCCTCTAAACGATCTTACTCACATTTCTGCAATGCTGACCACATCGTCAAGGATGATAATCTCAATCGACGGGATGGCGGGCAATCGGGCGTCGTTGGTAAGAAAATGCGTTGCTCCGGCCTGCATTGCCGCGGCGATCTGGATGGCGTCCGGTGTTCGAATATTATGGCGTGATCTCAGTTGCGCCGCTGCTTCCGCAATCGGTGCTGAAACCTCGGAGGTGATCACTTTTGAGTGGAGTAAGATATCCCGGTACTCCGCTGCAAGGGTATCATTATTGTTTCGAAACGGGTGAACCAGTACTTACAGCAAGGTCACCGTGGAGGTGACCGCCGTGACTTCACCTCTTTCGACTGCTTCGAAAAAGCTTAAGATCGCCTCAAGATAGGTGGGATGCTCCTGAACAAAATAGATCAAGGGGGCTGTATCAAGCCCGATGGTCTTCCCCTTTAAATTTGTTACCCATTCCAAGACGCCCTTTCCTCATCGATATATTTCTGCACACCAATTCTCTGCCAGAGTTGCTTCCCCTTACCCCGAAGTTCAAGAATACTTCGCGAATGGTCGTCTGTCGTTCTCCGGCGAATTAAGCCGGCCATCTCTTCCAATAGCCGCAACTGGTCGGCCATGCTCAACTCTTTTATTTCGGAGACTACCCGATCATAGCTGACTGTCGTCATGGCATCCTCGCTGTTCTATGCATCTTCACTCAATAGATTAAGCCTCTTTCCTTTCTTAGCCGCTTTATATTTTGCCCGAAGTGCTTCATTGTGGTGCCTCCGTGATCAAGAAATAACCCGACAGGGCAAACAAATCAAATTTATAGCCTCTGGTGGCGATTTATTGTTAACCAGGCGAGGGTATGGGGGGCACCCATTAAAAGGCCGCTTTCACCTGCCGTATCGTCCATTGGCAGGTCGGATGATCGGTGACATTGAAATGAACAACTTTTCTTCGGTCATGGCTGAGAATTACCAGGACATACAGCAGACGAAGATGGTAGGCGAGCGGTGCATGAGATGGGAGTAGTGGAGTATGAATGTTGATTTCTGTTGGTGTTGAGTGAGGATTTATAATGGAGTATGAACTTTTTGTCGAATAGATGTAGGCTATACCCCTGTATCGGCGATTTGTTGAAGGCCCCGTCCATGTGCAGTTTCTCAGCTATTCCGAGATCGGCGTCGAGTCAAGGGGGTACGATTAACCACCCTGTTGAAGATGATTTTGGACGTATCTATTTAAAATGTAGTGAAAATTGCTGCCTGATTTTCAAGTTTTTTATGACAGAGACTCAGGAGTAAGTCACTAAATACCCTGACGGGGTGTCTTTAAATGTTCCGTTTCCGCTCGCATCTGCCCGTGGCAGACCACCGGCATCAAGAGGGGGGACGAGCTTTTCATGATGCAACGGTAAAAAAACGCTATAATGCAATGAAATGATGTGTACGGATGGCGGCGGCTATTGCAATAAAAGAAACAGTCGGTGGTTGTGAGAATAGCTGGAAACCCTCACTCCCTGGCGATTGTCTAGCCTAGCATGGTGGTGTTGTGCCCGTCTATGAATATGAAGCGCTGCTGAAAAGCGGCAGGAAAAAGAAAGGCGTTGTCGAAGCGGAGAGCGAAGCGGCGCTTCGTGCCCGTCTGCGCTCGGAAGGTCAATATCCGGTCTCTATCCGGGTAGCCGCCCGGCAGGCAAAACGGTCGGGCTCTTCCGGGCTGGGCCGGAAGGTGGTGTTTGAACGGGTAAAGAGCTCTGAAATTCATCTGTTTGCCAGACACCTGTCTACCCTGCTGGGTGCCGGCATCCCGTTGGATGCCGCCCTGGCGTCAATCATCGAGCAGGCCGATAACCAGTCATACCGGCGGGTGGTCGCCCAAATCAAGGAGTCGGTAAAAGAGGGTGAGTCGTTCAGCGGGGCCATACAGCGTTTTCCAAAGCTGTTTTCCAACATGTTCGTCAATATGGTGCGGGCCGGTGAGGCCTCCGGTGCCTTGGACAGGGTGCTTTCCCGGCTGGCCGATTTTGGTGAGAAACAGACCGAACTGAAAAATCGGCTGCGTGCCGCCATGGTTTACCCGTTCTTCATGGCGCTGATCGGTGTTGCCATTCTCTTCGTACTGGTGACTTATGTGGTACCTAAGATAACCCAGGTGTTCGACACCATGGAGCGGGCCCTGCCGCTGCCCACCGTGGTGCTGCTTTCGATCAGTTCCTTTTTTGAGAATTATTGGTGGGTGCTGCTTGTTGGTGTGGCCGGTGTGGTGGTTGGCGTGCGCATGGCGATACGTCGCGGCCCCGGCCGGGAGGTCTGGGATCTGCTGATGCTGCGTGCTCCGGTCTTTGGCATTGTCATGCGCAAATCGATTATGGCCCGTTTTTCATCGACCATGGAAAGTCTTTTGGTAAGCGGGGTGGGGCTCATTGATGCCCTCGAGATCACCAAGCGGATCATCGATAATGTCCAGGTCAGCCGGGTGATCGATAAGGCTATCGAGGATGTGCGTAAGGGACGGACTCTGGCTCACGGGCTATCCGGTTCGCCCTGGTTTACCCCACTTTTTCTGCAGATGATCTCGGTTGGTGAAACCAGTGGTCACCTGGAGCAGATGCTCGAGAAAATGGCGCATGCCAACGAGCGGGAGGTGGAATCGGCGGTTTTTGCCATGACATCGCTAATCGAACCTGTTATGATTGTGTGTATGGGCGGCGTGGTCGGCTTCATTGTCCTGGCCATCATGCTGCCAATTCTTGAAACAAGTCAGATGATCGGCTGACAGCGGGGAATCGCATGGCGAACACAAAGGTGTTTTACCGCGGCTGGACGCTTTGTACGCTCATGATATGTTTAGCAGCGTTACCGGCAGTGGGTATCGCCGCCTGGGAACTCAACGACGAGTTCGGCGATAGTGGGGTGGTCATTACCCCTCTCAGTGTCTTTGACGATGGGATCGAAGACATTACGCTTTTTGATGATGGCCGCATCCTGGCCGTCGGTTTTAGTGACACCGGGTCCTACCGTAATGCCGCAATGGTGCGCTACAACACCGATGGTTCGGTGGATCCGAGTTTTGTCTTTAATTACGGAATTGACTTTGCCGTGGGTGATAACGCTCTGCATGATCTGACCATACAGTCAGATGGGGCATCTCTGGTGGCCGGTTTTGCTACCCAGGGGCGGCGCAAAGTTGGCATGTTGATCCGTGTTCTTGAAAATGGCGAGCTTGATCAAGCATTTGCTACAGATGGGATAACAGAGTATTCCGAGGATGGTGCAGATGTGGTGTTTAACAGCGTCATTGAATTGACCGCCAATCTCTTCGTCGCCGCCGGCAGTCTTTCCGAGGGTGATCGAACATATCCTATTCTTGTCGCGTTTGATAGTAGCGGATCGCTCTTTACGGAGTTTGGTGAGCAGGGCGTCATTGTCGAGAATGAAATGTCCGGCACTATTTCTTCTCTTGTTACGCAAGCCGGGTTTGGCCGCCTGGTTGCCGCTGGAACATATACCGATACTGATGAGCGAGACGGGGTGTTGCTCCTTGGTTACAATTATCTAGGTGCCAGGTCGGCGGGATTTGGCTCGGCCGGCGTCGTCAGATACATTAATCAGGAAGAAGAAATCTTCGTATCTGATTGTGTTGTTGGGGAGGAGGAAAAAATCGTTATCGCGGGAAGGGTGTGGGGCAGCGGCGGCGGCAGACGCATGATGATGGGCAGGTATCTTGCCAATGGTGTTGCTGATGATGGCTTTGGCTCCAATGGTATTGTTGTCTATGACAATGGTATAGATGGTGGCCTCAACGCCGTCGCCATGCGAGTGGATGGCTCACTCGTCGCGGCGGGCTTCCAGAACGGTGAATCTGACCGTGAAGGGGCATATTTGGTGCCTGATAATGATGACGAAGTCGATATAATCACTACCCAGATCAGCGATAGCGATGATACGTTCGCGACGATTGCCGTCGCTTCCGACGATTCAGTATTCACGGCAGGCTCTTCTGTGTACAACGGTGATGGCAGCTTCCTGGTTGCCAATTTCATCGATGCCCCCGACCCTGAGACGAAGCCGAAGCCGAAGCCGAAGCCGAAGCCGAAGCCGGACAATGATCCCGACTACACCATTCAGACCGCGCCACTGGCCGATATCAGCCGGGTGGGTGCCATGACCGGCGGTGCCATTGTCGCCCTTGATGCCGACGCCGGCCAATGTATTTCCGAGTGTGAGGCGCAATGCAGCGGCACCGAAGAAGAGATTGCCGCATGTAAAGATGAATGCCCGGCCGGTTGTGAGATACCATCCGTCACTAAGCGTGGGGTGGTTTTTTCAATCGATCCGGAGCCGAAATATCAGGTTGCGGATTCTACAGACCCTGCCGCTGATAATGATAATACCTCGGGGATCGGGGATTTCTGGGACTATGAAGCATACCGGGTCACCGGCGGCCAGACCGAGGATGGCTCGGGTGTTGGCGATTTTACCAGCGAGATTGACGGTGTCAACCCACAGACATCTTACTACGTGCGTTCCTATGCACTGCTGTCTGATGACACGGTAATCTACGGCAATGAGCGCCGTTTTGAAACCAACGACGCCTGCTTTATCGCTACCGCCGCCTTTGGTTCCGAACGCTCTATGGAAGTTCGGCTGCTTCGCCGTTTCCGTGATGTTTTTCTGGCCCCACACGACTGGGGACGCCACCTCATAGGTTGGTATTATCATTATTCGCCGCACCTGGCCGCGACAATAGAGGCCAACGTATTGCTGCGACTTGCAGCCGCACTGTGTTTGCTGCCGATTACGGCGATGGTCTTTTTGCTGCTCAACCCTCTTGTGGCCGTGCAGATGCTGGCTGCATTCGCGGGGATTTACTGGTGTAAAGGAAATTTCTATCCACGATCACGGTATGAATAGATACACGAACGGAAACCACCAACACGGCCAGGCCGGTTTTACCCTTATCGAGCTCCTGGTGGTGCTGGTTATTATCGGTATCCTCGTGGGTTATGTCGGCCCTAAGATCATCGGTCGCGACGAGGATGCACGGCGGACCAGTGCCGAATTACAGATAAAGGGGCTGGAAACCGCGATAAAGATGTACAAGCTCGACAACGGTATGTTTCCCTCCTCGGAACAGGGGCTGCAAGCCCTGGTGGAGCCGCCCTCGGCGGGAAGACTGCCCCCCAAATGGCGCGAGGGCGGTTATCTGGAAAGCCGCAAAGTGCCCCTCGACCCATGGGCCAACGAGTTTGTCTATCTCAGCCCCGGGCTCAACGGTGATTTCGACATCAGCTCCTACGGCGCCGACGGCGAACCGGGAGGAGAAGGCAGTGACGCTGATATCAACAATTGGGATCTGGAGTAAAACCGGTCACTGCCGATGGCCCCGGCAGCGCCGGTGCGGTGCTGGTTTTTTCGGCAAGAGTAGCGATGCATTCACCCTGTTGGAGCTTCTTGTAGTCCTTGTCCTGATCGTTATCATTGTTGGGGTAACGGTCCCCCGTTTTGGTATGGATCTGCTCAATGATCCCTTGAAAAAATCCACCCGTGATCTTGTCTACCTGATCAAGGGGGCGCGGGAACGTGCGTTGACGGTTGCGGGGGGCGCCATGCTAAGTATCGATATTTCCGCCGGCGAGTTTTCGCTCACCAACCCCGACCCACAGGCGGGAGCTACTGGGCAGCCGGATGAGCCTGTCTCCCGGACCATCGAATTACCCGATACCATCACCATACTGTCGGTTTTTGTTGGCGACGGCGATCGTCCGGCCACCGGCCCCGTCGAGATCTGGTTTTCCCCTCAGGGCATGGCCGGGCCGTTCATTGTCAACCTTACCGACGGCAGTTCGGTGATGGGGGTGGATTATTCACCGTTTTTGACCGATATACGCATAGCAGATGAACAACTGGAGCCAACCACCTATGAACTGGACGGATAATTGGTACGGCAGGACAGCCGGTTTTACCCTTCTCGAGGTCATGGTCGCCCTTGCCATTCTCGCTATCGGGTTATCGGCTATTCTGGGCAGTCAGCAGCAATCCGTCTTTACCGCTCAGGCGGCCGATTTCATGTTTACCGCCGCCACCCTGGCGGATGAAAGAATGGCCGAAATCGAGCAGTCCGGCAGTGAGCCGTTCGGCGGCACGGGAGCATTCGAAGACCATCCCGGTTACACCTGGGAACTCATTGTCGATTACCCCCAGTTTGACGATGTAACTCATCTTGCCGACGCCCGGGAAATGCTACGCCGGATTGAACTGAGGGTGAGTGATTCGGAGAACGTCTTCACCCTGAATCGCTATCTGCTTGTCGGGCTGGAGCAGTAATCATGTGTACTAAAGGTTTTACGCTGCTTGAGATTCTCATTGCCCTGGTGCTCTTTTCCATCACCCTGGGACTGGTGTATACGCTTTCCAGCACTGTCGTGTCCACCACCACCCATGTCGAGCAGCAGATTATGCGGGGTGGCCAGGCTAGACGACTTATCGAGAGGATGCAGGAAGATCTCAAGGGACTTGTTATCCATCCCGATGCCGGCTTTACCGCCAGAGAGCCGCTGAGTTCAGTGAACTCACAGCCGTTTCTGAGTTTTGGTTCAACCTCACAAGCCCGTTTTAGCCCCGACGTCATTGCCGACTCGGATGTGACCATCGGCTATTACCTGCTTGAAGATGAACGGTATCCTGACTCATTCACTCTGGTTCGCACCCAGAAACCCCTCTATCCCGGCATGGAGCCGGTGCCGCGGGAAGCCACCATGGCGCTGCCGCTGGCTGAGGGCCTCTCGTTTTTTCAGATGAGCTATCAGGGCGCCCAGGATCAGGACTCCGAGCAGTGGGACTCTTCCGCCGACCCGGATGAGGAGCAGGTATATCCCCGTGCGGTGTATCTGTCGTTTTCGTTTGCAGACGACTCAGAAGGCGGGCGATCATCTGCCCAATACAACGCCGTCGTCTCTCTTGCTCCGGCGGAGTTGAAATTTAAATAGCATACCGATTCCCGGAAAACACAACTACATGATGAAATTGCCAAGCATCGCCGGCCATAAACAAAAGGATTCATCCTCACGGTGCGCCGGTGGGCAGCAAGGTCTGGCCCTGTTGCTGGTGTTGAGTATGATTACCCTGCTGGTTGCCGCGGTGGTTTCCTTTAATCAAGCCATGAGCAGTGGCTATGCGGAAACAAATATCTACAAAAATCAAAGCATCATGCGGGCCATGACCGAATCTGGAATGGACATCGCGATGGCCGTGCTCCATACCGATGGTACATCGAACCAGTACGACCATGGTTTTGATTCATGGTCGCTGCTCGGCGAGCAACCGATTCCCGGAGAATTCAGTCAGGGGGTGGTAGAGGCTGTGATCGTTGATCATGATGGGAAATTTCCGATCAACGCGCTGGCGGACGAAGATACACCGTGGCGCGATGTCCTCTATCGGCTGCTTACCAGCGGCCTCTTTGTGGTTGAGGATGAGGTGGCAGCACGCGAAATCGTTGACAGCCTTGCCGACTGGCTTGACGAAGACGATAATGAATTGCCCTATGGCGCGGAAAGCGGTTATTATCTGTCCCGAGAAAACGGCATTGAACCGAGAAACGGGCCCTTTGTCTCTCTTGCCGAGCTTTCCCTGGTAAAGGGAGTAACCACCGAATTGTTATATGGCACTGATGAGCATCTGGGGCTGCGTGAAGTCGTTACTATTCTCGATACCGGCGGCACGGTAAATCTAAATACCGTGCGGGCGCCGGTGCTGATGGCCATCGACCCCAGGATTAATGCTGAACATGTCGAAAAACTTGAAGAATTTAGAGCTGATGAGAACAACGCCCCGGCTTTTTCGGGGGTCTCATGGTATCGCCGGGTAAGCGGCTGGCCCGCTGACATAGAGTTGCCGGGCGATATGCTGAAGACCGACTCGCAAACATTTACGGTGACGGTAAACAGCCGCTATCTGGGGAGCCGGATGAGTCTTATTGCCGATCTTGTACGCGACTCTGATAGCAGTCTGCGCATTGTCCGGCGGACGTATCGGTACCTATGAGTAACGAACCAAACCTCGCCATTTCAATCGGCTGCAATATTGTGGCTGCCATTTCCTATGTTCGACGAAAGCGGACATACGTCCTTGAATCGGCTCACTGCGCACTTTACCGAAACCATAGTGAGCTTGATTATGCCCTCACCGAGGTAGTACAGCGCTGCAATGGTGGCGGGGCATCATGCGCGGTGTCGCTGGGCGCCGAGTATTTCCATGTCCGTCATTTTCAATTACCTTTCAGCCAGCCGGGCAAGATTCGTAAGGTATTGCCGTTTGAGATCGAGGACAGCTTATCGTTTCACATCGATGAACTGGTTTTTGACTATGTTGCGCAAACCAATGAGGCGGGCGGCTCGGAGGTTTTTACGGTGCTGCTGGAAAAAGAAATTCTAGATGAGATGGTGGGCAGATTGACCGCCTGCGATCTTCGGCCGCTCTCACTTACCGTATCCGGTCTGCGCGAGGCTGCTCACCGCACCACAATGGTGAACGACGGCGTCGGCAGCTTTTGTCAGCTGGGGGCGGGAGCTGGCGCGGCGAATCTGGTTCTTGTCGTAAATGGCAGGGTGCGTACGGTGCGATCATTGCCGTACGGAGAAAATGCCAGCTGTGTGAGCCTTGATGGAAAAAATAAAAAAATCGTCATCGAGGCTGTTTCGCAATGGCGCCGCTGGGTCGCCGATATTGGCGGGGAGATGATGCTCACCATCCGCGCCGCTGCTCCGGAACTGAAGTCACTTGCGGAGATGGCCTGTTATGTGAGCGGTCCGCTGCGAAGCTGTGCGGAATTCATCGACCCGCTTGAGTCTTGTTTACAGACCGAGGTGAAAAGCGATACGGTGATGCTTGGCGCCGAGATAGCAAATCTTGATTCCGTCGTTCGAGCCTGGCAGCCGGGCTTGCTGGATGATGCCCTTGCCCTTGTTTGTCGGGCTGGTACGGGCAAAGACGGTATCGATTTTTACCCGGGCGGGTTGCCGCCCGGCGCCGGAACTTCGCTCCTGAGTCCACGCAGCGTCAAGCTTGCCGCTTTAGCGGCTTGCCTGATCGGGACCCTCGTTTTGGGCTATCAGGTCTATGAGATGCAACGATTGCGGGACAGTCGCGATCAACTTGAATTGCGCCTCAAGGAACTCTACCGGGAAACCGTTGGCGGTGAGAATCCGGGGCCGGAGCCTTATCGGCAGTTACAGGCAAAAATAGCGGCGCGTGGCAGCAGTGACGGCTCCCCTAGTCTGCTGGTGCCGGAGACCACGGTGGTGCGGTTGCTGGCGGAGATATCGGCACGCCTGCCGGATTCGCTGTCGGTTACCTTCGAGCGTGTCATCTACGACCAGAAATCCTTGCGTATACGAGGCGTTACCGATACATTCCTAACTGTAGACCAGCTCACCAAGGCGCTGGAGGGGTCGATCTACTTCAGCGCCGTCGATATTGGTTCAGCAAATCTTGCACCAAATGACGAAGGGGTTCGTTTTGAACTCATGTTGGAATTGTAGGAATTGAACATGGCAGCTGCGCGGACCACCATCATTGCCCGGATTTTTGATAAGCTGGGGCTGGATCGACTTGCCCGGCGGGAAAAGATAGTGCTTGCGGCGGGCTGTATCTTTGTCGGTGGTTTCTTATTTATCCAACTGGTGGCTGAACCATTTTTCTCATCCAAGGAGACCGTGCGGCGGCTTGTGGATCGCCGTCAGTTTGAATTAACCGATATGCTGATGCTCCGCCAGCAATACATCGGTCTGGTGGAACAGCAATCAGACATCGCTCAGCTCGTCCTGGCACGGAGCGGAGATTTCAGCCTCTTCAGCTTTCTTGAACAGCAGGCCGCCGCTGCCGGTATCAAAGGTCGGGTTGCCTTTATGAGGCCTTCATCGCAGGAGTTGGAAGGTGAATTCAGCGAGTCTTCGGTGGAGATGAAAATAGAGCGATTGACAACCGAAAACCTGGTGGATTTTCTGCAGCGGATTGAAGACAGGGAGCAACTGGTGTTTATCCGCCGGATGGCCATTCAAAAAAACAGCGACGAGGCCGGCCTGCTTGATATAACCCTAAATGTGCTGACCTATGAGCAGGCGGCGCCCCGCGAGGTATAGGAGCAGATGGGCGCCAGGCTGACATATCTATTAATTGTACTGGGTATCACGGTTGGCGCCATCGGCGGGGTGGAGTTGTTTTATGCGTGGCTCGGACGCTATTTTGCCGGGGACATTCGTGTTGATTCTTCGGATGTGGCTGGGCGGCCGCCGGTTGCTGTCCAGCCAACCGCCCAATACGATGTCGAAGAGGATCGGCGGCGGATTATTGAGCGTAATCTGTTTGCCACGCAAAAAAATGAACCGATTATCGAAGAAGTCGAGCAGCCTATTGAAGTGGTGCCGCCTTCTACCCTTGCCATGGTGTTGATGGGGACAATTGTCGGGCCGGACGGTCTCGAACGGGCGATCATTTATGATAAGACCCAGCGCAAGCAGCAGATATATCAGCAGGGTGATGCCATCGAACAAACCTTGATAAAACAGATTTCGCGCGGCAAAGTGGTCTTAAACCGGGGCGGCAAGGATGAAATGCTCGATATGAGTGAGGCGCGTGAGATCACGGTGGCGAGACGACCTCCGGTTACGCCGACCACCAGTGTTGAACGAGTGGCACCCCGCCCGGTGGGGCAGATGGTCAATCCGGCCCAGCAGCAGCCGACCATAGTCGTACCGGCTGCCCCGCAAACAAGGGGGCTCTCCGAAGCGCCAGGACAGCCGGTACAGCCGGGGGAGTTGCCCGAAAATATTCGTTCGTTTCGCGGCGGCATCAATGTTGAGCAACCGCTCCCGCAGCCTCCAGAGAGTTAGAAATATGGACAATGGTGAAGCCAGGGAAAAAAGGCGAAGCTCTTAAGATACCATCATGATTGATGAATTCTTAAAAACCTAAAAATTGTTTGCTACCGTCATTCCCGCCCTCGATTACACCCTTCAAGGGCAGGCTTCAGCGGGAATCAAGTGATTTCAATTAATTATGAATGATGAAGTCGTAAAAAGTCAGACTTGCAGGTTAAGATGGCTAAGTAAAAACACAGCTCTACTAGGAGTGGTGGTCGTTTTGACCTCGCAGGCGTACAACTGGTACGTCGAGAAGTCAAAACGATCCCACGACGACGTAGAGCGAAGTTTTTACGACGCCATCATGATTATGCGGTTTGAAACAATTGTATCAGTGCTGCTCCTCTCGATAGTGCTGGCGCTCAGCGGATGCACGAATCACGGCCCTCTAGAAAGCAACTCGGTGGTTTCTCCACAGCAGCCGACCGTGCAGCTGCCCCTGCCGGCCACCTTCACCGGCGCCATCCCTTGCGATGACTGTGAATACGTCGAAATAGCACTTACCCTGCGGCCCGATTTTTTGTATCAGCTCCGCAAGACCTACCACAATGTGGACGAAGCTCCCCGTATCGAGGCGCAGATGGAGCGCTGGCGTTATTCATCGGGCGGCAGTCTGATCGTTCTGGGCAAAGAACGGGGACGGCTGAAAACCTACCGGATTATGAGCAAAAACCGGCTCCGCTTTGTCAATTGGGAGGGTGCCTTACCGGAAGATCAGATCCGCTATGATCTCACCATTGCTGATCTGGTCGATCCTTTTCCGGATGTGGTCAGGGCCAGGGGGATGTTCTTTTTTGATGGCGAGAGCGCCAGTATTACCGAGTGTGCCGGCGAGCAGAAGTTTGCGGTTGCCCGTGACGGTGCCTATGACGAACTCGTGCAACGCTACCTCAATACCCCTCTGAGTCAGGGGCAGCCGCTTCTGATCTCCTTTTTTGGGTCATTGCGGCCCAGCTTTGATGGTTTGTCGGGATCCGGGGAGGAAATCGTCGTCGATAGACTGCGCCGCGTATACCCCAATCTTGACTGCCAGGGAAATCAGCTTGAGGCAAACCTCACCGGTACCTTCTGGCGCCTGGTTGAGCTCAACGATCAGCCTGTTGAGGCTCCAGAAGGCAGGGCACGCGCCTTTCTGAGCATGGCGGCTGATCGTACCCTGACCGGCTATGGGGGGTGCAACCGGTTCAGCGGCACCTATCTGGTCAAGGGCGATGTCTTTCTCATCAACCGCCACCAGGCCAGCCGAATCGTCTGTAACGGAGCCATGGCCGCGGAAAATGATTTTCTCACCGCCCTCGACGAGACCGAGACCTATCGTCTGGATCAGTCCACCCTGGACCTCCTTGACCAGAACGACCGGAGACGGGCGAGGTTCACGGTTGATACCTCGATGTTACAAGAAGAAGCACAGTGATCCCATGAAGAAACGATTTACCCTGTTTATATGTTGTCTGTTGAGTTTTTTGGCGAGTAACCACTCGGTGCTTGCCCAGTCCCCTGAGTTCACCGATGGTGTCGACCAACCCTCTGATGAACGCTACATCACCATTGATTTCGACAATGTCGATATCCAGCTTTTCATCAAGTATATCAGTGAATTGACCGGCACCAATTTTATTGTTGACCCGTCCGTTCAGGGTAATGTCACCATCGTTTCACCGACACGCATTTCCGAGCGCGACGCCTATCGGGTTTTCGAATCTGTTCTCGAGGTGCACGGTCTTACCACCGTTAAGGCCGGTTCGGTGGTCAAGGTCATTCCAACGGTGGAGGCCCGCTCTCGCCCCATCGACACCCTGATTGGAGAGGCCGGTATCCAGCCTGATGACCGGGTGGTGACGCAATTGATTCCGCTTAGCTACACCAGCCCCCTGGAGATGCAGAAGGTGCTGCAACCGCTGGTTTCGAAAACCTCGGTGATGATTGCCCATACCCAGTCGGGCATGCTCATTATCACCGATACCCTCTCCAATATCGATCGTTTGTTGGAAATCGTCAGGATGCTGGACGTAGAGCGAACCCGTGAGGAAATCGAGGTGATTCTGCTGGAGTACGCCAATTCCCAGAAGATATCTCAAGTGATTACCTCCATCTATCAGAAATCACTGCGGCCGCAGGCCCAGGGTGGAGCCGCCTCTCAGGAGATGTTCGCGGTGGTGCCCTACGAGCGCATCAATGCGTTGATCATTATGGCACTTCCGGAAGACAGTATGCGGATCAAGGAATTGATCGCCCAGCTCGACACCGAGGCGCAACGGGGAGAAGGCAACATCCACGTCTATTATCTGCAGAACGCCACCGCCGCTGAACTCTCCAAGGTGCTGACCGCACTGCCCAAACAGCAGGAAACAGCTGTAGAAGAGGGCAAGGTGCCGGCTATATCCAGCGATGTCACCATCATGCCGGATGCCGAGACCAATGCCCTTATCATTACCGCCTCCCGCACCGAGTATGCGGTGCTCAGAGAGGTGATCGAAAAACTCGATATTCCCCGTCGCATGGTTTACCTGGAGGCCCTTATCATGGAAGTGAACATGGATAAATCACTTGATATCGGTGTCGAATGGCTGGCCGGCGGTACGTTTGACGACGGCACCGGACAGATTGCCACCGGGTTTTCCGGCGACCCGCCCTACGGCGTTCTTTCCGGAATTCGCAGCGATCCCCCATCCCTGCCCACCGGCTATACCCTTGGCATCCTCAAACAGGGGATCCAGATCGGCGGGGTAACCTTTCCCAATATCGCTGCCGTTCTTCGTGCCTATGAGAGCGACTCCACCATCAATATTATCTCTACCCCGCAGATTCTCACCACCGATAACAAGGAGGCGGAGATCACGGTGGGTGAAAATGTCCCTTTTCTGGTGAGCGAAAACACCACCGACGCCCTGCAGGATTACTCTAACTATGAATATCGGGATGTGGCCACCACCCTCAGCATAACGCCCCATATCAGCCAGGCTGACACCCTGCGTCTGGAGATTAGCACGGAAGTCTCAAAGCTCAAGAGTGCACCGGAGATACGAACTCCCACCACCTTTACCCGGCGCGCCAGTACCTCGGTAATCGTCAACGACCGCGACACCGTGGTTATTGGGGGGATTATCGGCCAGGATGTGACTGATAATGAATTCAAAATTCCCCTGCTGGGAGATATTCCGCTGCTCGGCTGGCTCTTCAAGACCAAGGGGACTTCTGATCAACGCACCAATATGTTTATCTTCATTACCCCGCACATCGTTCGCAACCCCGCTGAAATCGCCCGGGTGACCCTGGAAAAGGAAGATCAGCTGGGCAACGTTATGCCCCAGGTGGAAAAAGAACTGCGTCGTCCGGAAAACCCGGATAACGCCATTGTGCTGGCCGATATCGGCTACGAAAAGCTGCGCGACGGCAACTATACCGAGGCCAAGGCCTACCTGAGCCAGGCCCTGGCTATTACTCCTGATGATCCCTATGCCCTGATCAACCTCGGTGTCGCCCATGAAAAGGAGGGCAACTATCAGGCCGCCAGACAGTTTTACCAGCAGGTTGTGGAGACCGGCACCGATCAGAGTGTGCTGGGGCCGGACCGCACAACCCAGACCACTATCCCATTGCTCCAGATCGCCAGTGAGAACATCCGCAACGTAGATCAGTTGATGCGCCAGGGTGAAGCCTCTGGCGCCGGCTCCCGGCCATAGCCGGTGTCGCCATGTTGAGAAGGTTTCATAGACTGGCGGCGTGGCTGGTCTGGTTGGGGCTGGCGGTTTTTTGTGCGCCGGTATGCGGTGCGGAGGCGGGGGGACATATCATTTTTGAGGACAACCGCCTCACCCTAAGGGTCACCCAAACTCCGCTTTCCAAAATTCTGGGTGAAATCTCCCGCAGGGGGGTTCGTATCTCTCGCGATCCAACTATCGATCCACCGATCAGCGCCGATTTCAGTGAGCGTCCCATCGATATCGCCCTTGCCGCCATCATCAAAGATTACAGCTACAGTCTGACCTGGCGGGCAGGTGCTGGGGGGCGCCAGAGCCTGGAGCGCATAGAAATATTCAGGGGGGCTTCCCGACGTTCGCCCGGAAGGGTCGCGGCGCCGGTGAATCTTGCCGTGCAGCAAACCGAAGATGGCGGCTATATCGTCAAAAATTATGTGCTGGTGCAACTACTTCCCGGAGTTGAGATTGAGCGCATCAGCACCGTGCTTTCCGCGTACGGCGCCGCTATCAGTGGGGGTTTTGCGCCAGCCGGGATTATCCGAGTTATCCTGCCGGCGGATATGAGTACAGCACGACGCGCCGAATTAATCGCCGCACTTGAGGATATCGCTCCGGTTGCACCGGACACAGCCTATCTCCTCAATACCGAGCACGGGAACCTTTTGCCGGAGCCGGCCGCAACAAACGCATTTCAGGCTTTTACCGGTAGTCAGCCGGCAGTCATCGCGGTGTTGGATAGCGGTCTGCACGCCGCCATGGATGACGCGCCCTATATTGCCGGGGTCTATGACGCAGTGGCGGATAGCTCCACCATTCACGATGGTATCGGCCACGGCACCCACATGTCGCTGCTTGCCGCCGGCGCCGTCAGGCCGCTCGGCGTTGCCGATGATAGCACGGACACCACTTCGGTGCTGGCGATCAGGGCCTTTGATGATAACGGCTTTACCTCAGATTTTACCCTTATGCGCGGCCTTCACTACGCCCTTGCCAATAATGCCCGGGTTGTCAGCATGAGCTGGGGTACCGAGACACCAAGCCCCCTGCTGGAACAGGCCATGGAATTTGCCGATCAGAACGGTCTGTTGCTTATCGGCGCGGCCGGAAACGAACCCTCGGGCAACAAGGTATATCCTGCCGCCTACAATACCGTCATCGGGGTTGGCGCCCTGGATGAGTTGGGCGGTCGTTGGGAGTCGTCCAACCATGGTGATTTTGTCTCGCTGTACGCCCCGGGTATGGCGGAGTTTTCTGAACAGTACAGCGGTGTGTCCCAGCGTTTTGCCGGCACCTCCATCGCCACCGCCCATGTGGCCGGCCGGGCCGCACGAATCATTGCCGCCGACCCCGATATAGATAAAGACGAACTACTGCAATTATTGATGGCCGAGGAAAAATGATTTGTTGAGATGGGGAACGAAATTTGAATCGTCCATTACGGGAGCATTGGAAAATCAGATTTTCTATAAAGATCGGGGCGCGAGGAATATCTTAACGCACGCGCGAGGGTACTATTGCCCGGATAACATTTTTTGACCAACAAGGGGAAAAAAACCTGTTTCCGTCGTGCGAAGTTAATTTCAGAACTCTTTACTTCTGGGAAGTTTAGGTGACACTCAAGTTAGCTTTTTAACAAACTAATTTCCCCTTTCATAGACAAGCCGCATTCCGGTTCCGGGATAAATCATCTCAGAATCGTTGAGCTGATCAAAGAGACCTTGCAATGATCTATTAGCTGCTGGTCTAGACGCGGAGTGAACCCGTATTCGAAGTATTTTATTATCAACATCAGGAAAGATATCCGCTTCGGTCATAAACAAATCCTGGAGCAATCGTCTGGCTGCCGGTGTATCTACGGTAGGCCCTTTCAACATAGTAGCCATTGCAGTCTCCGCTCGGTATGCGATCATTTTAACCGTATCCAGCAGCCGCTTACGGCCGGGAACTAATTGCTGGAATGCTTCAGTCCCTTCAAGGGCATCCCAGGTGATATAGTGTGGTGTTTTTTTGAGTTTGGCTTTGCGTTCCCCAATCTCATGCTCAAGATGCTGAATTTGCTCCAACAGATCAGCTTTTTTTCGTATCCAATTGCGGTATCTTTTGGTGTCTTCTGCAGCCTTTGGATGTATCGTCATTTCGGCAAAACGAGCCTGACGGTATCGAAGTTTACTTACCAGAGAATGTTTCTGTTTCGTCAAATCCCTCCAGGTCGGATTGATCACTTTTTCATCAGTGGGTAAATCGTCGACGCCATATTCCGCAAGCAGGTCTATGGCAAAGTGACGCATCATGTAACCGAAGAAGTTTTCCTGACACCACCGGCTAAACATCTGCGCCGCTAGCTGTATATGTGGTAAGGCATAGGCCGTACTGATCAGGCTGGTTTGGTGACCGGAATCGGTCAACTTTCGAACCTCACGCATCCAAACGGCATCTTTGCCGGAGCCGACCAGGCTTCCCATTTCTGCAAGACGCATAGTGAGTGTTTCTCCTTGCGGCATGGTAACCTCTTGCTCATCAAACCATTCTTCCGGCCATGCACCGCCGGGGAATTTGTGATAGGTAATGCAGCTGATCCTGTATTCTCGCCACATGCGCTTAAAAAAGGCGGGACTGTATCCTTCACGGTCAAAAACAATGGTGATCCTGCCGAGGTGGGGATCTGCTTCTCGTTCCTCCGGGCTGGGCTGCCCAGGAACATCCCGCAACAGGCGGGGGATAATATCGCTTTCCAAAGTCGTGAGCATCCCCGGGTCGACAGTCTTTTCCACAACAAAGAAAGGATTGCCGACGGCATCGTTGACCCAGTAATCACAAACACCGCGAAGACAAAGACGGTCTCGGGATACGTATTTTCTCGGTAATTTTGTTTTGTTGCCATGATATACCCGCACATGGCCGTCAATATAAAGTGTGCCGGCAGCTTCGGGGTCGGCCTCCATCCACTGCCGGCTGAGATGTGCACCCCATTTTTCAGCCGAATCATCCAGACTGAGTTGGTCCAATTTCTCTCGTAGACAGCGAACCTCCGGTACACGATCCAGCCCGACCAACTTGCCGAACTCCCCGGGAGAATATCCACGCAGTTGCTCAACTGTTTTGATCCGGCACAACGACATAAAAGCGAGTAACAAAAGAATATGTACGCTGCGATAATATCCTTTTACCTCACCCAGCAGGGATTGAGCACCTTGAAGCAGACCGTTTGCAAGCAGTGCGGGAAGGCCGCAAAGAACTCCACCTTTAGGCACATCCAGGCAGGGCTCAAAACGGATAATTGCTCCGCTACTTTCCCCAAAGGCAGCAGCGAGACGATCATCTACTCTGGTACAGGCTGTCCCCAATTGCTCCGCGGCTTTGGTATCTAACGTATCACGGGATGATTTGGTTGAAACTGCAGGTGCGGGGGTGGGTTCTTTGAGCCGCCCGTCATTTATTGCTTTTCGGAGAGTGTCATATTTCACCCCAAGTTCTTTGGCGACTTCTGATCTGCTGTGGTGTTCGTCTAGTAACGATTGTGCCTTCGCAAGAACAGGCGGAGTGAGTACTGTCCCGCCTTGGCGGGCTGGACGAGGCTTGAAAAAACCTTCCACTCCTTCTTGACGAAGTTTGTTGACGGCTCGGATTACGTTTCTTTTAGGTACTCCGAAGGTTCGTATGATATCGACTTGCCGGCATCCTCCTGATTCAATAAGCTGGGCAGTAACGAGCCTGAACATACGTCGGTCATCAGCTCGATGTGAATAAACAGGGTGACCTCCCAAAAAATAGGTCCACTGCTGATCATCACGCCAAACTCCGACACGGCTGTTGATTTCTGTAGCGCCCATCGGAATACATGGTAAAATAATTTGCTGTTTCGTGGCACCTTCCTCCTCTTTGTTTTTTGGTAATTTCTATGAGAAAGGTGCCATTTTTCTTTTCCTTGGGCAAGTGTTTAGGTTCTGAGATTGTTCGGTGTTTTTCCCTTTGCATTTAAGGCAGTTGAGTCATAAACCCTGATATTAGGTTCAGAGCCCAGATCAAGAGTCCTGAATTTTGCTTCCATAATTGCTTGAGATTACTGGATTCTCGCTTTCGCGGGAATGACGGTAGAAAGGAATTCCAAGGTTCCCTGAGGCGTTCACTTTTTATGGCTAGATCTATATAGTGGACCCCAAAAATGGGACAGCAAATTAAGTTATTTTCCTCACCATAACGGGGATACTGAAAAATGACAGAAAAAAGGCGCAGGACCTACACCGCGGCATTCAAGGCAAAGGTTGGCTTGGAGGCGATCCGTGGGGTACAGACTACTAACGAAATTGCCCAGGCATACGGTGTCCATCCGGTGCAAGTCGGCCACTGGAAAAAGGCGATCACCGAACAAGCCGGGACACTGTTTGAAACCAAGCGGGGACGCAAAAAACGCGACGAAGCCACTGAGCCGGATAGATTATACACGGAAATCGGCCGGTTGAACATGGAGCTGGACTGGTTGAAAAAAAAGTCCGGACTGAGCCGATGAGCGTTCGACAAACCTGGATAGAGCCTGCTCCAGCAGGCGAATCCTCAGCTCTATCGCTGAGTCGCCAGTGTGAACTGGCCGGAGTAACCCGCTCAGGGGTCTATCGGTGCTGGAAGGGTGACACTCCGGTCAGCGAGCTGGATCTGAAACTGCTGAGGTTAATTGATGCCGAGTACACCCGCCGTCCCTTTTACGGCAGCAGGAGAATGGTCTTATCGTTACGTGATGCTGGGTATCAGGTCAACCGTAAGCGGGTACAGCGTTTGATGAAGGTACTCGGACTTGCCGGCATGCTGCCCGGACCTCATACCAGCAAACCGCATCCCACCCATAAGATCTATCCTTACCTGCTGCGTGGTGTGGCCATTACGCGACCAGACCAAGTGTGGAGCGCCGATATCACCTATATCCGGTTGGCCCACGGGTTTGCCTATCTGGTGGCGATCATGGACTGGTATTCTCGTCGGGTCTTGGCCTGGCGGTTGTCAAATACACTTGATTCAGGCTTCTGTATCGACTGCCTGGAAGAAGCACTCCGTACGTATGGTGCGCCTGAGATATTCAACACTGACCAGGGGGCTCAATTTACCAGTACGGCTTTTACGAAGGTGCTTACGGATGCGAAGATTGCGATCAGCATGGATGGACGGGGCAGGGCATTGGATAATATTTTCGTCGAGCGGTTGTGGCGCAGCGTCAAATATGAGGATATTTACCTCAAGGGGTACGAGTTCTTTGCCGAATTGTACCGTGGCCTCCGAGCGTATTTCACCTATTATAACGACGAGCGCCCCCATCAGGCGTTGGGCTATCTTACGCCCACATCAGTCTATCGAGCGGGCACGGGCGGGGGTGCGGAAATAAAGGATCATTTCAACACGGATAGCTCCGGTACCATTTCGGCTCCGCTTCGCTCCACCGAAATGGTACCGGAAAGAGGAACTGGGGCAGCGCTAATCCGCTGCGAATAAAGGAAAGGGAAATAACTTAAATTCAGGGGAAAATTGTCCTTGACTTGGGGTCCACCTCACTAGTACCCTGTAATGCTTTAAATATCGGCTATAGCTTGCTCTTTTGTGTTTTATGCTTCGTTACTCTTTCAGTCACATAGCGCTGCTATGCTCCCTCAATCGTGTCTCGCCTAAAACAAAAATAGCGGCGCTCTATTGCGACATTTTAAACTTTACATGGTACTAGCGAAACAGAATGCAGATTTCCCTGAAGCCTAAGTCGCTAAGTGGGCAACGTGAAATTCATTGTATTTGTATTTCCTCTCTTGCTTTCCTTGTCGTTTTTCTGGGTGAAGCTGGCTTTTCCGGATATCTATATTCGTCTTATACAGGAAGACTCAATTTTTGAGTACACCCAGAGCCTCTTATACTTTGCCTCAGCTGTGCCGGCTTTGTTATTATCGGCAACATTTTTTAGGCAGAGAATGTTTTTGCATTGTGTGTTGTATATTGTGCTGGCTGCCGCTCTTTTATTTGTTGCGGTTGAGGAAGTAAGCTGGGGGCAGAGGATTTTCGGTATAGAGAATCCTGCTTTTTTCAGCCAACACAACGTGCAGGGTGAAATAACAGTACATAATCTCAAAGCAGTGCAGCCGGTACTGCACAGATTTTATATCTTTGTGGGAGCTTACGGGGTGCTGGCATGGATTGCGTGGAGTGTACTGATGCCGAAATCACGGATGCAATGGGATCATATCGCTAATTTTATTGCGCCCGGCTGGTATGTCAGCTCCTATTTTCTTCCTGTCACACTCATCTATGTCTTGTTTGATTATATTGCACAACCACATGCTGGTGGGTTTCTCGCCTGGAGGGATCAGGAACCCGCTGAGTTCTTGTTGTCTCTGGGGTTTTTCATTTTTGTGGTGGACAGATATCTCAATGTACGAGAAAACCTTACTAATTAAGATTTCTTAATAATGATGAAGTCCGCTCAAAATCGGTGCGACATGAAGATTTTCCTCAGGCTGAGCTTATAGTTTTGGGTAACGTATTTCAAGCAACTAAGAAGGTCGACAAAAAGCGGGGGGAGCCAGAAGGCGGCTCTATCGTCTCGATAGCCTCGTAACAACCCATATTCCCGCCATACCGGAGTTGACTCGAAATTCGTAACTATTTGAAACTACTGGATTCCTGCTAGAGCATGTCTTGCAGGGGGGTAATCGAGAGTGGGAATGACGGTAGCGAGCAATTTCAAGCTTTAGGTGAGAGCATTGTTTGATACATATCGGGGTAGCCACCCTCATTCTTTTGCCATTCACAAAATCGCGCTCATGCCTATTATAGGCCATATTGTGCATACTATTGCTGATTCCTGGTTTTAACGGGGTGCGAGCCAATTATGACGACCACGTCTTCCACTATTTCCAAACAGAACTTCTATCTCGGCCTGCTGGTGGCGCTGATCATCGGTTTTCTAGCCGGTGTGGGGTTTACCGTATTTAAGACCGGGGACGAGGTGGCGACCAGTACACCGTCTCAGCAGCGCAGCCAGACGGACGTGCAGAATGAGGCCATCGCGACCCTTGAGGCCGAGGTGGCCGCCAACCCCGAGGATTTTCAGAGCTGGACCAGGCTTGGCCACCTCTATTTCGATACCAACCAGTATCAGAAGGCAATAGCGGCCTACAACAAGTCGCTGTCCCTGCACAGCGGTTCGGCCGATTTGTGGACGGATCTCGGTGTCATGTACCGGCGCGCGGGGCAGCCGCAAAAAGCGCTGGAAAGCTTTACCAGGGCGCAGACCATGGACAGTTCGCATCTGCCCTCTAGATTCAACATGGGGGTGGTGCTGCACTTCGATCTGGATCGTACCGAAGAGGCCCTTGCCTCATGGCGCCAGGTCGTAGCAATAAATCCCGATTATCGTACCGCCAACGGCATACTGCTGGCCGAGTTTATCGAGAGCGTCGAACAGCAGCGTGCAACAGAGACTAACCAAGCCGGTCCGGGCGGCACTGCCAAACCGGACAATCAGGCCGCATCGGACTAAATGCGGCCGTAATCAATGGAGAGAGATGACCATGAAATTTGAAACTGCCGCCCTGCACGCCGGGCAAACCGCCGAGCAGACCACCCTTTCCCGGGCGGTGCCGATCTATCGCACCAGTTCCTACGTCTTCAAAAGCACCGAACATGCCGCCAACCTGTTTGCCCTCAAGGAGCTGGGCAACATCTACACGCGCATTGGCAACCCCACCCAGGACGTGCTGGAACAGCGGCTTGCCGCGCTGGAAGGCGGTGCCGCGGCGCTGGCCCTGGCCTCCGGCACCTCGGCAATTTTCTACACCATCATCAATATCTGCGCCCAGGGCGATGAGATCGTCTCAGCCAACAACCTCTACGGCGGTACCTTTATCCAGTTCGACTCCATTCTCCCGCAGTTGGGGATCACGGTACGCATGGTCGACCCGCATGATCCGGCCAATTTCGCGGCCGCCATAACAGAGAAAACCAGGGCGATCTACGTGGAGACGGTGGGCAATCCCACCCTTTCGGTAGTGGATCTGGAGGCGGTGGCGGCGATTGCCAGGGAGCATCACCTGCCGCTGGTCGTCGATTCCACCTTTACCCCGCCCTGCATGCTGCGTCCCTTCGAACATGGAGCCGATGTGGTGATTCACTCGCTCACCAAATGGATGGGCGGCCACGGCGTCGGGATCGGTGGTATCGTGGTGGACAGCGGCCGATTCGACTGGACCGATCCGAAATTCACCCTCTTCAACGAACCCGATTCCTCTTATCACGGCTTGCGTTACGCCCATGACCTGGGTGATCTGAATCCGGTAGCTTTTGCCCTGCGGATGCGGCTGGTACCGCTGAGAAACCTGGGTGCCTGCATTTCGCCGGATAATTGCTGGCAGTTTCTCCAGGGGGTGGAGACTCTTGCCCTGCGCATGGAGCGCCATTGTGCCAACGCCGCCCAGGTGGCCGATTTTCTTGCCGGTCATAACGCCGTTGAGTGGGTCTATTTCCCCGGCCTGCCGGAATCTCCTGGTCATGAGCATGCCAAAAAATATCTGCGCAACGGCTATGGCGGGATGGTGACATTCGGCATCAAGGGAGGGCTTGCCGCCGGCAGCAGGTTTATCGAGGCGTTGAACCTTTTTTCTCATCTGGCCAACGTCGGTGATGCCAAATCGCTGGCCATTCACCCCGCCTCCACCACCCATTCGCAATTGTCAGCCGAACAACTCAAGGAGACCGGTATTACCGAGTCGATGGTGCGGCTCTCCATCGGCATTGAGCACATCGACGACATTGTCGGTGATCTTGATCAGGCCTTGGCCGCCGCCTTAGGATAGATGACTGGGCCGGCCGCCACAGCGTCTGAAGCCGGTTCGGCAGGGGTGGGTGACAGGCGGTTTTTCACCTGGGCCGAGCCGCCCGACGAGTTTATACTGGAAAACGGCGCGTCTTTGGGCCCTGTTACCATCGCTTACGAGACCTGGGGCGAGCTATCGCCCCGTCGCGATAATGCGGTGCTGGTAGCCCATGCCTTTTCCGGCGATTCGCACGCGGCCGGTTTTTTCCCAGACGATCCGCCCGGTGCGAAGCCGGGTTGGTGGGATTTCATGATCGGCCCCGGCAAGGGGCTGGACACCAGTAGATATTTCGTTATCTGCGCCAACATGCTGGGCGGCTGCCGTGGCTCCACCGGGCCAAGCTCCGTCAATCCGGAAACCGGCGCTCCCTACGGTCTGACTTTTCCGATGATGACCATCGGTGATGTGGTGCGCACCCAGAAACGGCTGCTGGATCATCTGGGCATCTCGAAGCTGCATGGTGTCATCGGCGGATCGGTGGGCGGGATGCAGGTGCTGGAGTGGTGCGTGCGCTATCCGGACATGGTGCGGGCCGCCATCCCCATTGCCACCACCCTGCGCCATTCCGCTCTGGCCATCGCCTTTAACGAGATCGCCCGCCAGGCCATCATGGCCGATCCCAACTGGCATCGCGGCAACTATTACGACGGTCAATCGCCCGACCTGGGGCTGGCGGTGGCACGCATGGTCGGCCATGTCACCTATCTTTCCGACGAGGCCATGCGCCGCAAGTTTGGTCGCAGGCTGCAGAACAAGCAGTCGTTTTCCTATGGATTTGATGTCGATTTTCAGGTGGAAAGCTATCTGCGCTATCAGGGCTCCAAATTTGTCCAGCGTTTCGATGCCAACTCGCTGCTCTATATCACCAAAGCGGCCGATTACTTCGATCTGGCCCAGCGTGAACCGCCGGCCCCCACCCTTGCCGATATCGGCGGCGTCGCCATCAAATTTCTCGTTATCAGCTACTCTTCGGACTGGCTCTATCCCACCTATCAGGCAAAAGAGATCGTTCGCGCCCTCAAGCGCAGTGGGCTCAACGTCAGTTCGTGCGAAATCGAGGCGGATCTCGGCCATGACGCCTTTCTCGTTGATGACCCCCGCCTCAGCCGCCTCGTTGCAGGATTTCTCGATGGTATCGACGGCGCCTGAACCAATCCGTTTTGATCTTCGGGTGATCGGTTCTCTCATCGAACCGGGCTCGACGGTGCTCGATCTGGGCTGCGGAACCGGCGATCTGCTTGGCTGGCTGGCTGAGACGAAACAGGTTGTCGGCACTGGTATCGAACAGGACAAGGAGAAAGCGGCGCATTGCATCAGCCGGGGATTGAGCGTGCTGCAGGGTGATCTCAACGAAGAGGTGGAGGATTACCCCGACCAGAGTTTTGACTACGTCATCCTCAGTCAGACCCTGCAGCAGGTGATGGAGCCGGCCCGGCTGCTCCATTCACTGTCGCGCATCGGCAAACGGTTTGTGGTGAGTTTTCCTAATTTTTCTCACCTCGGCGTCAGGCTGCAGCTGCTGCTGAAGGGATGCGCGCCGATGAGCCGGGAATTGCCGTACAACTGGTATGATACTCCCAATATCCGGGTGGTTACGATCAAAGATTTTCGACGTTTCGCCATGAAATTCGGCTATCGGATCGTTACCGAAATTGCCGTTAAAACCGATTACCAAAGCAAACAGGGCACCGTCGTCAACTGGTTTCCCACGATGCGTGCCACCTATGGGATTTTCGTTATCGAAAAGCGCAGAAAACAACCAATCACAGGGCAAAGTCATGAGTAGCGTCAGAACCATCATTGATATCGAGAAGTTGGAGGGCGTCGCTGAGATCTGCGAGCATGAGGAAATCACCAGTACCTCCAAACATCATCTGCTGCCCGCCGTGGTCAAGCGGCTCATGCAGTCATGGTCCACCAAGGAGTGTTATGAGCACATCAGCCCGGTGGCCATTCCTTCTCATCACGCCGTGATCGATATCATCAAGCAGGCGCGGCGCATTCTCTTTCCCGGCTTCTTTACCACCGCCAAGCTGTACAGCTCCAACCTGGAGTATTACATCGGCAAGGAGACCACCGAACTCTACGACAAGCTGGTGGAACAGATCACCATGGCCATCCGCCACGACTGCAGACGCCATGGCGAGCCCTGCACCAATTGCGAAAAGCGGGCCCATACCATCAGCTACCGGTTCATCGAGACCCTGCCGGGGGTGGCCTCGGCTCTGGCCCATGATATCCGTGCCACCCTGGAGGGGGATCCGGCCAGCAAGAGCCCGGATGAGGTGATTTTCAGCTATCCCGGCCTGCATGCCATGACCGTCTACCGGCTGGCACATGAGCTGCACCACCTGGCGGTGCCCATCATTCCCCGGATTATGACGGAATGGGCGCACGGTGAAACCGGGATCGACATCAATCCCGGCGCCCATATCGAGCCGGGTCTGTTCATCGATCACGGCACCGGCGTGGTGATCGGCGAGACCACGATAATCGGCAAAAATGTCAGAATCTATCAGGGCGTTACCCTGGGCGCTCTGTCGCTGCCGCGTGATGCCGGCGACACCCTCAAAAACACCAAACGACACCCCACCATCGAGGATAACGTCATCATCTATTCCAACACCACCATTCTGGGCGGCGACACGGTGATCGGCACCGGTGCGGTGATCGGCGGCAATATCTGGCTTACCGAAAGCGTCAGTCCCGGCACCAAGGTGCTGGCCAAAAAACCTGAGTTGATTTACCGTAATCCAGGCATGTCCTGACCCCTTGGAGCACACCATGGCCCTCTCTATTTCCCAGACCTACGGCTGCACACCGCTTCTCCGACTGCACCGGTTCGGTGTCGACAACGGCGCCACCATCCTCGTCAAACAGGAATCCCGCAATCCCCTGGGCAGTGTCAAGTGCCGGATTGCGGTGGCGATGATCGAGGCCGGGATTGCCGACGGGAGCATCGATCAGGATACCATGATCGTCGAACCCACCAGCGGCAACACCGGCCTCGGGCTGGCCTTTGTCTGCGCCTCCAAAGGGCTTCGGCTGATCCTTACGATGCCTGAAAGTATGAGTATCGAGCGCCGCATGATGCTCAAACACCTCGGCGCTGAACTGGTCCTTACCCCGGCCGCCGGCGGTATGAAAGGGGCCATCGAAACGGCCAGAGGGCTGCTTGCCGAATACCCCAACAGTTTTATGCCGAATCAGTTCGGTAATCCCGCCAATCCAGAGGTGCACCGTCGGACAACCGCCGAGGAAATCTGGTACGATACCGACGGCGCCGTCGATATCTTCGTGGCCGGAGTGGGTACCGGCGGTACCATTACCGGGGTCGGCGAGGTACTGAAAAAACGCAAGCCGGGACTTCAGGTGGTGGCGGTGGAGCCGGCCGACTCGCCGGTGCTCTCCGGGGGCAGTCCGGGCCCACACAAGATTCAGGGGATCGGTGCCGGTTTCGTACCCGAAATTCTCAACACGGGAATTATTGACGAGATTGTCACCGTGAGCAACGATGACGCCCTGCGGACGGCCCGTGAACTGGCCCGCACCGAAGGTATTTTATGCGGGATTTCATCGGGCGCCGCCGCCTGGGCGGCGCGGCAAGTGGCGGCCCGACCGGAACATGAGGGGAAAACAATGGTGGTGATCCTGCCCGACACCGGCGAGCGCTATCTGAGCACTGATCTGGTTGAGTAGAACAGATTCACTCGTGATTTTGTTGTAAAAACCTCTCTGTCAACAATATATGGGAGCCTTGAAAAATGAGAATTTTCGTTCAAGATCAAGGCGCGAGGAAAATTTTACCGCAGGCATATGATTGATATTCCGAGGATAAAATTTTCGGAGCAACGATGAGGTTGGGCGAAAAGGCCATTTTGCAAGGTTCCCATATTTTTTGGCTAGGTTGCCAAGCCGCCAAAAGCTCTGGATTCCCGCTGCAGCCTGCCCTTGAGTGTTGTTATCGAGGGCGGGAGTGACGGTAGCAAGCAATTTTAGGGTTTTTGCGTATTTATCACTCATAGCGTGACCATTTCTTTTCGCTTGATGCAGTATGCAGGCAGATAACACTCCAGCCCGGGGAGAGTGATGGCGAGGCTCCTTCGCCGTTTACCAGCACCCGTCCCTTGGGATCGATAAAAAAGAGCACCATTTTGCCTTTCTGGCCAAATTGTTTGACATCCTCCGGGCGTTCGATACGCTGCGTCTGGAGCACCCCGCCCATTCTCAGGATTGCCTCCAGCCCGCCATAGGTATAGGCGCCGCCAAACAGTGCGGCGCCATAAACGGCGCTCTCATCGACGACAGGTCCTTCAAACTCCTTGTCGTCGCGGGCGGGCAGCAGGTAGATGTTTTCGCGGCCCAGTTCGTTGCGGTAGTGGGTGGCGGCGGCGATGTTGATGCTTTCATAGGGTGCCAGACCCAGCATTCGGCCGATTCCGGCCAGAACCATGTGCCGGTCGGCGGGCTCAGAAATCGGTGAGCCCTGATACACCTCCAAGCCAAGGGCCTCGGCCCGGTTCAATTTTTCCCAGCCGCTGTCAACCAGCAGCACCCGCACCCCGTTTTCGCGCAGGGCTCTGCCGATGGAGCGGGCCACCAGATTGGCGCCAATAATGAGAAAACCGCGTGGTTCCGGCTCCGCAACCTTGAGCCACCGGGCCAGCGGCAGGGCGGTAAAACTCTGCAACAGGACGGTGCCGATAATGATGGTGAAGGTGAGCGGGGCCAGTAGCCGGGCATCACCATAGCCCGCTTCCAGCAGCCTAATGGCAAAGAGCGACGAGATGGCGGCGGCGACAATACCGCGCGGCGCAATCCAGGCCAAAAAGATGCGCTCGGCATAAGAGAGCTGCGATCCGATTGTCGAGACGAATACGTTTAGTGGCCGGCCCACCGCCTGCACGGCAATAAATATCAACAATGCACCACCGCCGAGTTCGGCGATGGCGGCTACATCGAGCCGCACGGTAAGCACCAGAAAGAGAAGCGAGATGAGCAGGATAGAGAGACTCTCCTTGAAGTGTAGAATCTCTTCGAGATACACCCCGCGCATATTGCCCAGCCACATTCCCAGCACCGTCACCGCCACCAGGCCCGATTCATGTTGAAGCTGATCAGCCCCCACAAAGGCAGCGAAAATCACCGCCAGAGTGGCGACGTTTTGTAAAAAACCGGGCAGAATCCGATGCCGCAACACCAACCCAAACAGATAACCGGCGCCACCCCCCACCACCATGCCGGCCAGCACAATCTGGCCGAAGACGAGAAATATCTGGCTCCAGGCCTGCTGGATGGTCTCGGCCAGGATAAATTCAAATACCAGCACGGCCAGGGCGACGCCGATGGGATCGATGACGATTCCCTCCCAGCGCAGGATATTTGCCACCGCCGGGGTGGGGCGCACCACCCGAAGCAGCGGGGCAATGACGGTGGGACCGGTAACCACGGTGATGGCGCCGAAGAGAAAGGCGATCTCCCAGCCTACCCCGGCAAACAGCTTGGCGGCAACGGTACTGACCAGCCAGGTGGCAAGCAGGCCGACACTGAGCATGTTTCGCACCACCGCGCCAAGGCCCATGATCTGCCTGAATTTGAGGGTAAGGCTGCCTTCAAAGAGGATGATGGCTACACTGAGTTGAATAAAGGGAAAAAAGAGATCACCCAGCAGCAGCTCCGGGTCGAACATGCCGAGGACCGGTCCGGCAACGATGCCCGCCGCCAGCAGAAAGATGATGGCGGGCAAATTTACCCGCCAGGCGAGCCATTGGCAGAGCACGCAGACGCAAATCGCGCCGGCCAGAATCACCATGATCTGCCCGCCCTGCATCTATTTCCCGTGCCTCAGTGGTGCGGCGCCTTTTTTCCGGGCCTGGAGCTCCCCGGCGTATGCTTTGTGGTGCTGTTTTACCTCTTCTGGTATAGCCAGCCAGTCGCAGTCGCGAATGGCGCCCTCCAGGGCATAGAGGTAGGCGGCGTTAAAGTCACCATAGCCATCGCCCGTAGTGTACATCAAATCAAAGGCGCGAACAGCGCCAAGCTCACGAAGTTTTTCCGGGCTGTCGATGCCCGCCGCAATCATCCTGGCCGCAAGTTTCGGGCCGACATTGCGAAGCTGTTTTGCCAGGTGCGCCGCGGTTGTCATCGGATGTGAAGTGCTGAGTGGGGATCAGGGAACATCGGTGGCAATGGTTCCCAGTGTTGTAAAGCCGTCCGCGGTGCGACGTACCACCACGATTTCCCCCGAAGATGGAAACACCCCGGTAAAGGCGGTGATATTGACCTGGTGGGTAACCAGGACCAGTGGCGCCTGAAGATCTCGACTGGACAGCCATTGACGCAGGGCCTCGGTTTGCGGTTCACGTCTGCTGAAATCCTGGAAAAACGAATTGATCGGCGGCAGTTCAGTGACCTCCCCAAGACCAAGCAACCGGGCCGTCTCCAGACAACGGCACCATTGGCTGGAATAGACCTGGGCGGCGGTAATGCCGCGCGCCCGAAACTGCTCGCCGATGGCCCGCGCCTGGGCGCGTCCGGCATCGTCTAGATTGCGCTGGGTGGTGCAATCCTTCACCTGGAAGTTGGCGGGGTCGCCGGTGCCGGGCGCTAGGGCATGGCGCATGATGGCGAAATGGCCGGCACGATTGAGGGCCTCCCAGAGTTTTTCATCCGCCCTGGCAGGTGGTGCGCAGGCCATCAGCAGCGCGATGGCGATAGCTGAGAAGCGGGCGATGCGGCCCGATAGATGGATAAGTGGATTTGTCATGCTGATTTTCATAATCTGTCGTCCTTGGTAATCATTGGTTTTCTGATCCGCTCTGCATCCTTGTCCGCAGGCCGATATCGTAGGTTTCATGACATGAGGGGCAGCGCAGCAGCCAGCTGATGTCGGGGCCGGTACCCTGCCTGAATATAGAGTGGAATCCGCCGCTGTACCCGCAGGCGGGGCAGGTCTCGAATTCGTTCTGAAACTCGGTGACAATGGTGTGTTTCGTCATGCTACCCTCCGCTGGTCATATGTTAATTCATACATCCTCTTGACCACAATGAATGATTCGGTAACCCCTTGCAATGCTAAACTATGATGACAATGATTGGAGGGCTTTTCAATCAAACATTACATCATACTTGGAGGAGGGACTACTATGGAAGCAATACAGATAGACAAGTGGCAGGAGCTTGCCATAAGTTGGGGCACCAAGGCGATATTTGCCATCCTTATCCTGATTATCGGTCACTGGCTGGCCAAGTTCATTGCCCGGATGGTCATCAGGGCCATGGAAAAACAAGGGGTTGACGTTACCCTGACCCGGTTTTTCCGTGCCGTTATCTATTACGTGTTGCTGGTGGCGGTGGTGGTGGCGGCGGCCGGCAGCCTGGGAGTCAACACCGGTTCATTTCTTGCCATTCTCGGTACCATGGGGCTGGCAATCGGCCTCGCCCTGAAAGATTCGCTGGGTAATTTCGCTTCCGGGGTAATGTTGATCCTGCTGCGCCCCTTCAAGGTAGGTGACTGGGTGACGGTAGGCGGACAGTCGGGATCGGTGGAAGAGATTTCCATGTTCGCCACCGTGGTCAACACCGGTGACAATCAGCGTATCATCGTGCCCAACGGCATGGTGGCAAGCGATGTAATCGTCAACACCAACGCCAATGAAACACGGCGCATTGATCTGCTCATCGGGATTGGCTACGGCGCCGATATCGGCGAGGCCAAGGCCGTGCTCAACCGGATTATCAGTGAGGAAGAGCGAGTCCTTGCCGACCCGGCCCCGCAGATCGCGGTATCCGATCTTGCCGACAGCAGCGTCAACCTGGTGGTACGCCCCTGGGTGAAGCCGGCCGATTATTGGGCGGTACGCTTCGAACTCACTGAAAAAATCAAGCAGCGCCTCGATGCCGCCGGCATTTCCATTCCCTTTCCCCAGCGTGACGTCCACGTATACCGCGCCGATGACGCTGCCGCCGCGGCGGAATCAGTCAGCTAGATAAGATTGCAGACCTCAGATGGCGATGGAGCCGCCTGTGCAAATTTTGAGAAACATCCACAATAGTATATGATGGCGTCGTAAAAACCTCAAAATTGATAGCTGTCGTCATTCCCGCCCTCGATAACAACACTCAAGGGCAGGCTGCTGCGGGAATCCAGTGATTTCAGTTAATTATGGGTTTCAGGTCAATTCCGGTATGACGGGAATATTGGTTATTTCGAGTCCATAGTATATAGTGGTAGCCTAAAATTTCAGGACTTGCCGGTCAGATTTGTGTAATGGTGGGGTGAGCAAAATTACCGGTTCATTGTGCCCGAGATGCAAATGACGAACTCTTAATCCAGGGGAGAAGAGCCATGTCTGTCAGAAAAGCAGTAACGACTGTCCTTGCGGCAGTTGTATTGTCGCTGTTCAGTGTGGTGTGGGTAGGCGCTCAAGAGACGGGAGCAAAACCGGCGGTGCCTGCCGCTGAGCCGACTGCGGCCACTGCGGGCGATACGGCGGATACGGCTGCGGTGGCCGATCAGGGCGACGGAGAACCAGCGGCGACTGCGCCGAAAAAGGACTCCCTGTCTAAAAAATGGCTCTACCTGCTTGGTTCCGGCCAGGAGAGCGCGATCAAAGATTCCAACATGCTCAACTATGCTCCACGGGTACCCGGCAATTTCGGCAGCACCCTGGGATCAATCGGCGCCGATCATGACGGCCCCGGTTTCTGGGGGACGTTTTTTCGCTCGCTGATTGCCATCGGCCTTGGTTTTGTCGTGATGCTTGGTTGCAAGTGGTTCGGTCGGAAACGACTGGCCTCTCTTGCTACCATAAGTCCGCCGGAACATGAGGCCCTCAGCGGCATCTGGGTGGGTTTTTTCCGCAGTCTGCCCGCTTTGCTAAGTTTAGTGGTACTGGCCATTTCCGCCACCCTCATCTTTCTGCTGTTGGCGGGTGATGTCGGCTTCAAGGGACGTATGCTTTTTCAGGCGCTGCTCGGCGCGGTGTTGATCTTTTGGCTGTCGGCAATCATCAGCCGCATCATATTTTCGCCAGACGATGGTTCGATCCGGCCGTTTGAGATTTCCGATGCACTGGCCAAGCCCATCTATGAGGCGGCATTCATTTCGTTTGCGGTACTCATGGTGGGCAAGATGTGGGTTATCCTGCTGGCTCAGCTCGGTGCCCACCCGCAAACGGTAAACTGGGCCATTTTTATTTTGAGTTCTCTGGTAATTCTGATTTATGCCGTTCTGGTATATGCCCTGAAAAAACCGGTGAACGTTGCTTTGTCGGCGGCTCTTGAGCGACGCGAGGCCGGCTGGGTGCGCAAACAGATCGCCTCTTACTGGCATATGCTGGCCTACATCTACCTGTTCGTTGTCTGGTTGATATGGATCGGTCAACTGATAACCGGGGAGGCGCGCCAGAGTGGTGAATTCATTATCAGTATGCTCATCGTCCCCATCTACTTTGCCATCAGCATGGTGGGCAAGCAGGTGGTGGCGGCGGTGGTGGATTCGCTCGGTCTTGGCCGGGTGGAGCGTGCCGAGGACGACGAGCGGGATGAGGCGGAACTGGAGCAGGAGGCGCTGGAGCGCAAACAGGCCATCGTTTCCAAGGTGCAATCTATCTTCAACCTGGTAGTCGTGGCCGTTCTTGCAATCTGGCTCTTTTCCCTGTGGGGATCGCCCCTGCCGTTTGCCGAAATAGCCGTCCAGGCCCTGTTTGAATCGTTAGTAGCGCTTATTCTCGCTCTGGTAGTCTGGCGTCTGGCCAGCTCCTACATCGAGCGCAAGCTGGACGATGAGGTCCCTCACAAGGAGGAGCAGGAAGAAGACGATGACAGTGAGTTCGGCGGCGCCGTCGCCCGGGGACGCTCCTATACCCTGCTGCCCATGCTACGCAAGGTGATCGGTTCGGTACTGGTGGTCATGGTGGCGCTGATCGTCATTTCCTCGCTTGGGGTCAACATCGGGCCGCTGCTGGCCGGTGCCGGGGTTCTCGGGCTGGCCATCGGCTTTGGTGCCCAGAAGCTGGTGTCGGATGTGTTGTCGGGGTTCTTCTTCCTGCTCGATGACGCCTTTCGGGTGGGTGAATACATTCAGGCCGGCTCTAGCCGCGGCACAGTGGAGGCGATTACGCTCAGAAACGTGATGCTCAGGCATCATCTGGGCATGCTGCAGGTGGTACCACATAGTGATCTGGGGGCGATCACCAACTACATGCGAGGGGGCATCGTCATCAAATTTCCCCTGGAATTTCCCTACGACACCAACATCGATTTGGTCCGCAAGATTATCAAAAAAGTGGGCGTCGCCATGCTCGAAGACCCTGAAATCGGCGAGGATTTTATTCAGCCGGTAAAATCCCAGGGGGTAAATGAGATCACCAATTCGGTGATGGTTATCAGGGTGAAGTTCACCGCCAAACCGGGTAAACAGTTCGTTATAAAGCGGGAGGCGTTTCGCCGGATCACCGAGGCCCTGAATGCCAAGGGCATCTACTACGCCCATCGCAAGGTGATAGTTGATTTTCCCGAGGAGAGTTCGGCTAGAAACCTCGATAGTGCGGCTAGGCAAAAGGCAATCCAGGCGGGCGCGGCGGCTGCCATTGCCGCCGAGGACCAGCAAAAACAAGAGCAAGCCGCCACAAAACCGCAAATGGGAATGGACTAAAGAGCAGCGCCGAATCTCAGCAACTACGCGCCACTATGGCCGGGTTGCCATAATATGAACTTACGTGCCATTATCGCGGTGCTCGGCACCCTGCTGCTGGTTACCGGATGCTCCATGGTGTTGCCGGTGGTCTGTGCCCTGCTTTTCGGTGAGGATGACTGGCGCGCCTTGACGCTTTCCGCCACCATCATCATCTTCGGCGGCCTTCTTGTCCGCCGTTTTTTCAGGTTTCACGGGGCGATCCAGGTTAAAGACGGGGTGCTCGTGGCTGTGGCCGGCTGGGTCGTGATATCGGCGGTTTCCACCCTGCCATTTCTTGTTTCAGGTTATATCCCGTCGTTCACCGATGCATTTTTCGAGATGATGTCGGGTTATACCACCACCGGAGCGACGATTCTTGAAGATATCGAGGCGCTACCCCACGGCCTGCTCTTCTGGCGCAGCCAGACCCACCTGCTTGGCGGTATGGGATTTCTCACCCTGACCCTGATTTTTTTGCCCCATGGTGTGGGTGGGGTGCGGGTCTTCCGGGCCGAGTCCAGCCCCGGCCAGGTGATCACCAGAGAAAAGTTCATGGCTCGCAACAGAGATACGATGATCTGGCTGTGGATTATTTATCTGGGACTCAACGCGCTCCAGACCCTGCTTTTATGCGGCGGCGGCATGGCCGTCTTCGATGCGCTCTGCACCGCCTTCGGGACCATTTCCACCTCCGGTTATTCGCCGAGAAATCTCAGTATCGGCGCTTACGACAGCGGCTACGTTGACTGGGTGACGACGTGTTTCATGTGGTGCGGCGGGGTGAGCTTCGTGCTCTACTATTTACTGCTCAAGGGCGATATTGCCACCGTGTTGAGAAACACCGAGCTGCGCTGGTACGTGCTGCTTACCCTGTTGTTCTGCCTGTTCGTTTCCTGTGGCCTGTGGTTCGGCGGAGCCTACTCTGGTTTCTGGACGGCCCTGCGCTATGGCAGTTTTCAGGTGGTCTCGCTGCTGACCACCACCGGCTTCACCACCGCCGATTACGAGTTGTGGCCGGCGGCCGCCCAGATGGGGCTGTTTGTGGTCTGTTTCGTCGGCGCCTGTGCCGGTTCCACCACCAGCGGCATAAAAATTGTTCACTATGTGGTGCTGGCACACTATTTTTATGGGGCGGTGGTGCGGATGTTCGTGCAGCCGCTGGCGGTGTTCAGTGTCCGCCTCAACGGCAAGCCGGTGGAGCAGGCGGTGATTGATCTGAGTGTATGCTATTTCGTCATCAACATCTTTATGGTGGCGGTGGGAGCGATGATTCTCTGCGTTTCCGATCATCTTGACATGCTCACCTCGATGTCGGCGGTGATTTCGGCTCTGATGAACATCGGTCCGGGCTTTGGCGGGGTGGGGCCGGCCGAGAATTTTGCCTTCTTGTCAATCTTCGGTAAATGGTTTCTGGCTTTCAATATGCTTGTCGGCCGGCTGGAGATGTTCACCGCCCTGATCGTTCTGTTGCCCATATTCTGGCGCGGCGTCTCTGTGCGGAAGAGTTGATTCATCAGCTCCCAAAAAGGGTGCGTACCGTTTTCAGCATGGTTGAGTGGCAGACAACAATGGCTCGTTCACCCGGTTCGATTCTGGTCTGGCCCAGGGCCACATGATAATGACCATCACGCCGAACCGCTCCGACCAGCAGCTTTCCCCGGTAAGTGGGATCGAGCTGGGCCAGCGGTTTGCGGGTGATGGGCGCACCGGCACCGGCCCGCAGTTCCACCACCTCGGCGTCGAAACCATGCAGGTGAGCCACTGAGATCAGTTCACTGCGGCGAATGAATTTGAGGATCTCGGTGGCGGCGAATATCTTGGGGTTGAGGGCGAGATCGAGGCCGATGGTGGCGGCCAGTACCTGATAATCGTTCTTGTAGACCATGGCGATGACCTTTTCCGCGCCGCCGGATCGTGGCGTCATGAGATTCTTGGCCAGCAGTGAACTCATGATGTTGGTTTCGTTATCGCCGGTGGCGGCGATAAAGGTGTCCATCGATTCGATTGCGGCCCGGTGCAAGACCGAACTGCTGGTGCCGTCGCCGTGCAAAATCTCGGTTTTGAAGAGTTCCTGGGATAGCTTTTCGGCGATAAGCTGGTTGTGCTCGATGATCGTAACCGAGACCGTTTTTTGCAGCAGCTCGGCTACCCGGTTGCCAATCAGCCCACCGCCGACGATCAGCACCCGCTGTTGCCTGCCGAGACGCTGGCCGGTCATGGCCATAGCCTCTTGCAGTGAAGTGGCGCCGACCATAATGAAGAGCCGGTCGTTGGCCAGCAGTTTTACGTCGCCATAGGGTATCATGGTTTCGATGCCGCGGGCGATGGCGACAATACGAAAGGCAAAGGTGCGGTGGCGACTAGTGATTTCCCGCATGGTCAGGTTTACCAGCGGTGAATCGGCGGTTACCTTGGCCGCCAGCATTTGCACCTGATCCTCGGCAATGGGGATGATTTCATGGCCACCACGCAGCTTGATTACCCGAACGATCTCCTGGGCCACCAGTTCTTCGGGATGAACCAGCAGATCGAGCATCAACTCCTGGTTGCCGAGCAGTGAATCGGGACGGCCGTACTGGAGGGACCGAACCCGGGCGATCTTATTGGCAATGCCGAATTTATCACCGATCCGGGCGGCAAAGATGTTGACCGCATCGGAGTCGGTGGCGCCGATTACAGTGTCCATGGCGGCCCCGTCCGCCTGTCGCCATGCATCAATATCCATGGCGTCGCCTTGCACGACCCTGATATCCAGCTCATCATCGGCGTAATGACACCGCTCACGGTCTGACTCGATAGCGGTAACCGCATACTCCTCTTCCTGCAGCCTTCGGGCGAGGTGGTACCCCATACCGCCGAGGCCGAGGATCAGGATGCGAGGGGAAGTCTTTTTAGCCACCGGTTTTTACTGTTTGAGGGTGGTTCTGCTATGCGTTCTCATCCACCACTTCAAAGCCGGCGGCCTCGATGGCGGCTCTTACATCGGCGAGGGCCGGTTCACCGGCAAAGCGTGCCTCACCTTTTTCAAGATCAACGGAAACCTTGCTGATCGTATCCAGACGCTCAAGCGCCTGAATGACCGCGGCAACGCAGTGGCCGCAGCTCATTCCCTTTATTTTTACGGTAGTCATCCTTATTTCCTCTCTAGTATGGATGCAAGATCAATTCCGGCATGACGGAAAAAGGGGTTGTAACGGGCTCATCATGGTTCAGCCGTTCAGATCGATTGTAAACCCATCTTGGGTGCCGTGCAAGTAGCCGAAAACGACAACAATATGGATGTACCCGCACCTTCAGTGAAAGAAATTCGCACCGGCGTTAAAGGCATGCACTGCGCCTCGTGCTCCAGCCGCATTGAGCGCGTACTTGTCAAGATGGATGGGGTCGAGCGTGCCGAGGTCAACCTTGCCGCCGAGACCATCGAGCTGAGCTTTGCTGAAACACGGATATCATTTGAGCAGCTGCGCACCCGTGTCCAGGCCCTTGGTTTTGAGCTGGAAGCCCCAAAGGATACCGGTGCGGCAACCATTGATCTGGCAATTGACGGCATGCATTGCGCCTCGTGTTCCAGCCGTATTGAGAAGGTGGTGGGCAAGATGGCCGGGGTTGAGGATATCGGCGTCAACCTCGCCGGGGCCAGCGCCCGGGTGATCTGTGACCCGGCCCGTATCGGCGTTGCCGAGATCCGCGCGGCCATTGAAAAGCTTGGTTTCAGCGCTGAGGTGAAAGCGGGCCGGGCGTCGGAGATCGCGGAAAAACAGGCCGCTGTTCAAAATGAGTTGCGGGAGATGCGCGCCCGTTTTGTCGGCATGGTACTCATGGCCGTTCCCCTGCTCTACGTGAGCATGGGCGAGATGATCGGTCTGCCGCTGCCGGGGGCCTTGTCGCCGCACCATCATCCGGTACTTTTCGGGCTTACCCAGCTGATATTCACCGCACCCATCGTCTGGCTGGGCAGAGATTTCTACCGGCGCGGCATCCCCGCCCTGCTGCGCGGTATTCCCACCATGGATTCGCTGATTGCTATCGGCACCGGCGCCGCCCTGATCTATTCTTTGTGGAATCTGGTGGAGATATTCATGGGGATCTCGCCCATGGCCAGGGCCATGGATCTCTATTTCGAGTCGGCCGGGGTGTTGATCACCATGGTGTATCTCGGCAAGTATCTCGAAAGCCGCTCCAAGTCGCGGGCATCGGCGGCCATCATGGGCCTGCTCGAACTCGCCCCGGAAACGGCCACCCTCGTGGAGGGTGAAAACTACCGGACGGTTGCCGCTTCCTCGATCAAACCGGACGACATCGTTCTGGTGCGGATGGGCGAGCGGATCCCCGTGGATGGGGTAATTGTGCATGGTGACGGGGCCATTGACGAGTCGATGCTCACCGGCGAATCAATGCCGGTGCGCCGGCGTGTTGGTGATGCGGTGGTGGGCGGTACCGTCAACAGAGACGGGTTGCTGAAGGTGCGCTGCACGAAGACCGGGGCCGATACGGTGCTGGCCAGGATCGTCGAGATGGTGCGTTCGGCCCAAGGGTCAAAGGCGCCGATTGCCGCTCTTGCTGATCGGATCAGCCTCTACTTCGTCCCGGCGGTAATCGTGATCGCCACCTGTGCCGGCCTCTTGTGGCTGGCGATCGGCGGGGTGGAATTTTCCACGTCGCTGCGCTTTTTCATCGCCGTGCTGGTCATTGCCTGTCCCTGCGCCATGGGGCTGGCGACCCCCATTTCATTGATGGTGGGGATGGGACGAGGGGCGCAGATTGGCGTGCTGATAAAAAACGGCGCCGCTCTGCAGCGCGCCGAGGCGGTGGACACCGTGGTGTTCGATAAAACCGGTACCATCACCGAGGGCGCCCCGCACCTCGTCGATGTGATCGTGGTAGATCCCGATAGCGATCCTGATGAGATCGTTCGGCTGGCCGCCTCGGCGGAACAGAACTCGGAACATCCGCTGGCTGGGGCGGTGGTTGAAGGCGCCCGTGAGCGTGGCCTGGCCCTGACTCAACCGGATACATTCACTTCCTATACCGGCAGGGGAATCGAGGCGCAGGTGGCGGGCAGCCTGGTGCAGATCGGTAACCGTGGGTTTCTGGCTGATGTACAGCTCAGTAAAGATCAGGCTACCACGGTTGATCTGCTCGCACGGCAGGGCAAGAGTGTTATTTTTGCCGCCGTCGATGGTGCTCTTGCAGCGCTTCTGATCATTGCCGATCCACTCAAAGCGCACAGCAAACATGGTGTTGCCGGGCTGGCCGCCCGTGGTATCCGCCTGGTCATGCTTACCGGCGATCAGCGCCATACCGCCGCCGCCATTGGCGAAGAGGCGGGTATCAAGGAGATTATCGCCGAGGTGATGCCCGAAGACAAGCTCAAGAAGGTGCGGGACCTGCAGGCGGAAGGGGCCGTGGTCGCCATGGTGGGTGACGGGGTCAATGATGCCCCGGCGCTGGCCGGTGCCGATGTGGGCATCGCCATGGGCAGCGGCATCGATGTTGCCATCGAATCCGGCGATATTGTCCTGATGCGCGGCGATCTCAGGGGCGTTGCCGATGCCCTCGCTTTGTCGGCGGCGGTGATGCGCAATATCAGGCAAAACCTGTTCTGGGCCTTTGCCTTCAACATCACCGGTATTCCCATTGCGGCCGGGGTGCTCACCATCTTCGGCGGCCCTGCCCTCAACCCGATGCTGGCCGGCACCGCCATGGCCCTGAGTTCGGTGGCGGTGGTAACCAACGCCCTCAGATTGCGTGCGTTCAAGCCGGCTCGCTCCACTTAAATGGTATCGGTGTCGAGATGGCGCATCATGCAGGCACCTTTAGGCGCCTCCATATGGCGGTGAAACATATAGACGGCGTTGCTATCGTGGACGATGCCAATGGTTGAGACCCTTACGTGCATCCCCGCAAACTGCCCAAAATCAATGGTGGCGCAGCAGCGCGGAAAAATGGAGGAAGGTGTGGTGATCTAATCATTTTTGGGAAAATACTTCACCTTGTTCAGGTGTTTAAAATCTGAATCTTGTGTCCAGATGGTAGCCTCATATTTTTTTGCTGTTGCTACTCTGCCGTCATTCCCGCCCTCGATAACAACACCCAAGGGCAGGCTGCAGCGGGAATCCAGTGATTTCAATTAATTATGGGTGTCGGGTCAATTCCGGTATGACGGGAATATGGGTTTTTACGACGCCATCATGATAATACTGTCTGCCATCGGGATCCCATCCAGCATTGGGTTCGTCAGCAAAATAGGCGAGCCAGGCTGAAGAGTCGACGATATTCATACCCTGTCTTGCTCTCGTTTAAATTCCGTGTTTATCCCCCTGATAAATCCACGCAATGCGGTGATCTCTTTTTCTGGAATTAGTTCAATTCGGCCATTGTATTCCACAACCTGCATTTTCTGGCCGGGGCGAATCCGCAGTGCTTGCCTGACTGCTTTTGGTATTACAACTTGATATTTCGGCGATACTGTTACCGTTAACATTACAATTCCCCCATCGATAATATGTTGTGATAAGCTATCTCCATCGATAGGCACTGTCAATGTTACTCGTTTCGCTACAACAATCGATGATCAACTTCGTTCAACCGGGTTCCGCAATATTCCTATGTTCTCAATCTCAACCTCAACCAGATCACCCTGCCTCAGCGGGCCAACCCCTTTGGGGGTGCCGGTGACAATCAGATCTCCTTCAGTGAGGGTAAAGTATTTCGAGATATAGGCTACGATCTGGCGGATAGAAAAGATCATCAGATTGGTATTGGCATCCTGGACGACTGCACCGTTCAGTCTTGTTTGCATGGTGAGATTTTGCGGATCACCAATGTCTTGATGGGTGACGATTGTTGGCCCGACCGGGCCGAAGGTGTCCAGCGATTTGCCGCGGAACCAGCCTGAGGTGTCATGTTTCTGGAAGTTGCGCTGACTCACATCGTTGAAGCAGGTGTAACCGAGAATATGGTCATAGGCTTCGGCTTCGCTGATATGCTTGCCTCCCGTGCCGATAATCAGGGCCAGCTCCCCCTCATAATCGGTGCGGCAGTCTCTGAAGCCCAGATCATCGAGGAAGGCGGGAATGACAATCGGCTCGCCCGGGCCGATCAGGGTGTTCACTGTTTTTGGGAAAAGAATTGGCTCGGCGGGTATTTCATCGGTGAATCGCTTGCTGTCGGCCGTAACACTCTCCTTGATATGTTCACGGTAGTTGAGGCCCAGGCAAATGATCTTCTGGGGCTGAAGCCGATACGTTTTACCACTGCTCATGGGCAGATCAATACTCATCTCTTTCCCTCTTCTTTGATGTTTTACGGTTGATGGACTCGTAAAAACCCATATTCCCGTTATACCGGAATTGACCCGACACCCATAATTGATTGAAATCACTGGATTCCCGCTGCAGCCTGCCCTTGAGTGTTGTTATCGAGGGCGGGAATGACGTTAACGAGCAAATGCAAGGTTTTTACGAGTTCATTACGGTTAATTGTTGGGCTTTATCCGGAAATATCGAGTTTTGTCTGGATATTGAAGCGTTTCATCCGGTTCCACACGGTTACCCTGGAGATACCCAACAGCTTGGCGGCCTGAGACTGATTGCCGCCGGTTTTTTCCAGGGCATCGAGCAGTTCCCGCCGTTCGATCTCAGAAAGATTGAGCCCGGTTCTTTTCGGCGGCGGCGGGGTGCTCTGTTTTCTGAAAATGGTCTCAGGCAGATGATTTGGCCGGATCGGTCCCGAGTGGCAGGTCACGAAGGCGTATTCAAGGGCGCCCTTGAGTTCTCTCACATTGCCCGGCCAGCGGTGGTGCATCAGCAATTCCATGGTTTCTTCGTGCACCCCCTCGATGGTCTTGGCGCTTTTCAGCGACATGGTCTGGAAGAAGTGATCGATCAGCAGGGGGATGTCTTCGGGCCGTTCCCTGAGGGGGGGCAGAACAATCGGGATGACGTTGATTCGGAAATAGAAATCATTGCGAAAGCTGCCGTTTTCCACCAATCGGGGTAGATCCTGGTTGGTGGCGGAGATGATCCTCACATCGATTGTAATCGGGGTTGAGGAGCCCACCCGTTCGATCACCTTTTCTTCGAGGACCCGAAGAAGTTTGATCTGGGTTGCCAGGGGCAAATCACCGATCTCGTCAAGAAAAAGGTCACCGCTGTTGGCTTTTTCGAATCTGCCTTTGCGATCCTTGTAGGCGCCGGTGTAGGCGCCGCGGACGTGACCGAAAAGCTCGCTTTCCAGCAGTGATTCGGTGAGGCTGGCACAGTTTACCTTGATAAACGGTTTGTCGCTTCTGGCGCCCAGCTGGTGAATCGCCCTGCTTACCAGCTCTTTACCGGTACCGCTTTCGCCATAGATGATGACCGGTGCCTCTGATTGGGCGGCATTTTCTATGATATCGAACACCTTCCGCATGACCGGCGAGTCGCCGATGATGCCGTGGAAATCGTGCTCGGCGTCGAGCTGTTTACGATACGCCGCAAGCTGGTTCTCTTTTTCGACGATTTCGGTGAGATCGGTGATGGTGTATACCCTGCCAAGGGCATTGCCCGCCCCGTCATCCAGAACGGCGGTGGTCTTCAGGGTATGTACCAGGGAGCCGTCTTTTCGCTTGACCAGACACTGGTGCTGGTCTGAGTCGTTTGGGGAATTGCTGGAACCAGCCGGAGACTCACTGAATCTGCGACTATTATGGTCAGGTTCAGTGTCGAGAATGGAACAATGGGTACCGATCAGCTCTTCCCGGCCGTAGCCGGTTATCCGTTCAACCGCCGTGTTTACGGAGACGATGGTGCCGCCTGGGTTAATGATCATGACGCCATCACGGATGGTGTTGACCACCGTTTTCCAGTATCCGTCAAGTTCGCGTCCGATCATATTCATCCCTGTTTAGGTTGAACAATTATTAAAGACACCTGTATAGTGCTTTAACACCCGTTGAGCACAGTGTTCAACAGTAGAGCCCATCATACCAGACTTGGCGCCGATCCGAAACGGTTCTGATTGTCATCCTATGTATGATAAAAACCTGTAATTATTGGTTAATATCTGATTTCAGTAATTTATTCAGCAGAACTTATTAAACTGGCCCGCCTTTTGAAGGTAAATATTGCGGTAACAAGAACATTATCAAGGTGAGCACAGGTGTCTAAGCAGTCTCATATCGTCATGGATTTACGGAATTTTGTTTCCTGGTTCTCGCTGTTGAAGATTACCCAGGTTTTTGAGGGCATGAACACATCGGAGATATTGGAGATACAGGGAGCGGATTTTGAGATGCGGCGCGATCTGTTCAAGATTCTGCCTCCATCATCTTATCGAGTCATCCAATCCGGCGAGATTGAAGATGAGGGTGGATTTTGCCAGGTGCTCATCCAGAAAACCGAAACATCAGCCGAAGTATTTGAGAAGTAGCGGCCACCGCCCACCGCGGTTAAACCGGAAATCTTTACGATTGTCAGGGAAACGAACATGACTACAACCACAATCGAAGTAAAAGGCAGGAAAAAATCTTCTTTCAAGGATAAGGTCCGGCACATTATCCCGGGTGGCGGCAATCTTGATCTCTGTCTCACCTGTGGGGCCTGTGCCGCCGGCTGTCCGGCGACCGGGCTGGAGGATATGGACCCCCGGAAGTTTCTGCGCATGTGCGCGATGGGGCTCGATGAAGAGGTGACGACCCATCCCTGGGTATGGATGTGCACCATGTGTCAGCGCTGCATCTATGTATGCCCGATGCGGATCGACATCCCGCAGCTGGTCTACAATGCCCGGGCCGAATGGCCGCGGGAGCAGCGGCCGAAAGGAATCCGGGATTCCTGCGATATGGCGCTGAGAAACGACTCGAACAGCGCCATGGGAACCGCTCCCGATGATTTCGTGTTCGTGGTCGAGGACGTTCTGGCGGAGTACCAGGAATCCCAGCCCGAGTTCAAGGATATGGCGGCGCCCATCGACAAACCGGGCGCCTATTTCTTTTTAAATCAGAACTCACGGGAACCCAACACCGAACCCGATGAGCTGGTGCCGCTCTGGAAAATCCTCCATCTGGCCGGGGTTGACTGGACCTACGGCAGCCGTGGCTGGGCCGCTGAGAATTACTGCTTGTTTCTCGCTGACGACAAATGCTGGGAGCATGTGACCCGGGTTTCGGCCCAGCAGGCCGATGAGTTGGGGTGCAAGGTCTTTCTCAATACCGAATGAGGGCACATCACCTTCTCAGTCCGGGCCGGACTGAAAAAATTCAACATCGATCACAACTTCGAGGTTGCCTCAATCTACTCCTACTACGCCAAGTGGATCAGAGAAGGCAGGCTCAAACCCAGCTCCGAGTGGAATCGCGAGCGCAAGATCACCTTTACCATCCAGGATCCCTGCCAGATCGTCCGCAAGAGCTATGGGGATGAGGTGGCAAATGATCTGCGCTTTGTGGTCAAGTCCATCGTCGGTGAGGAAAATGTCATCGAAATGACCCCGAACAAGTCCAACAACTACTGCTGCGGTGGTGGCGGCGGTTTTCTCCAGTCGGGTTTCACTGATGCCAGAAGGGACTACGGGCAGCTCAAGTATGACCAGATTATTGCCACCGGGGCCGACTACTGCATTACCGGCTGTCATAATTGTCATGCCCAGGTGCATGATCTTGCCCATCACCACGGCGCCACATACAACACGGTGCACATCTGGACATTGCTCTGTCTGTCGCTGGGGATACTGGGGCCGAACGAGCGTGCCTATCTGGGCGACGACCTTAAGGATGTCGATGTCTTTCACCCCGAAACGTCACTATACTAGCCCATTCACTGAGTCTATCGGAGGAAAAGTGAGATGAGTTTCGCAAAACGATTAGCGGCACGGGAGTTCGTCGTACTGGCCGAGATGCATACCCCCAAGGGAGTAAACATTACCAGGCTGGTGAACGACGCCCGCCGGATAAAGGGCAGGGTGGATGCGGTGGTCATTCCCGATATGGATAACGGCATCATGCGCATGAGCAGCCTGGCGGGCGGTGTCCTGATGCAGCAGCAGGGGGTGGAACCGATTATCCATCTCTATTGTCGTGACAGAAATCGCCTCGCCCTGCAGGGCGATATTCTGGCCGCCCATGTGATGGGTATTCAGAATCTGCTGGTTACCCACAGTGAACCGATGGATCAGAGCGATCATCGCGAGGCCAGGGAAGTCTATGACCTCGATGAACTCGCCCTGGTTCAGGCCATCGATGGGCTCACCAGAGGCGTCGATCTGGGTGGGTTTGAACTTGACGGCGCTCCCGCCTTCACCACCGGCTGTACGATCGGCTCTTATGCCGATGAGGCGGCGTTGGACAATGAACTGACCGCGGCACGGGCCAAGATCGAAGCCGGTGCCCGGTTCATCATTGCGCCCGCGGTGTTTGATCTTGCCGGGTTCAAGAGCTTCATGGAAAAGGCGTCGGCGCTGGCGGTGCCGATAATTCCCACCGTGTTCCTGATCAAGTCGCTGGCTATTGCCCAGTATATCGCCGCCAGTGAACCAGAGGCGGGTATCTCCGATGAGCTGATTCGCCGTATCCGTAAATCCTCGGATCGTGAACTGGAAGGGATAAAGATTGCCGGTGAGATGCTGGTGGGAGTCAGGGAGCTGGCTCAGGGAGTGATGCTGCAGACCCTTGGCTGGGAGCATAAGCTCCCCGATATTCTCGATGCGGCGTCCATGTAGATTGCCGACTTACCTCTTATGGAAAGAAGATAATCATGCAAAAAACAGATAGATCTCAGACAAGTAATCGAGTTCTCGTGGTCGGCGCTGGCCTTGGCGGCATCCGTACCGCTCTTGATCTGGCGGAAGCCGAAAAAGATGTGGTGCTGGTGGATCGCGCCAACAATATCGGCGGCCTGATGACCCAGCTTGACCGGACCTTTCCGACAAATAATTGCGACCTCTGTACCCTGGCCCCCAATCTGTCCGAGTCGAATCGTCAGGAGCATATCAGTCTGATGGCCATGACCGAGGTGCGCGGGGTACGTGGTGAGAAGGGCAATTTCACCGTGTCGCTGGCCACCCGGCCGCGCTATATAAATCTGGATAAATGTACCGGCTGCGGTGAATGTCTCAAACAATTTCCCCACTGTGTCACCTTCACTCCCGGTCTCGATCATCGGGCCCCCACCTGTATGCGTTATCCGCAGGCCACCCCCTACGCTTATGCCGTCGATCTGAGTAAATGCGACGATGTGGCGGCACTGGTGCAGTGCTGTCCGGCCGGTGCTATCAATCCCGACGAGCTGGGGAGCACCGGTGATATTGCCTGCAGCTCCATTGTCCTCTCCCCCGGCGCCTCGCTCTTCGATCCCTCGGGACTTGACTATCTGGGGTATTCCGACAATCCCGATGTGGTGACCAGCCTCGAGTACGAACGCATTCTGTCGGCCTCGGGCCCCACCCAGGGACGCCTTCTCTGTCCGTCCAGCGGCAAACAGCCGAAAAAAGTGGCCTGGATTCAGTGCATCGGCTCACGGGGGTTGCAGAAAGGGGCCGCCCCATACTGCTCGGGCGCCTGCTGCATGTTCGCCTTGAAGGAGGCCATGGTCACCAAGGAACGGTTCCAGGAGGATATCGAGACCACCATTTTCTATATGGACATGCGCACCTTCGGCAAGGATTACGAGCGCTATTATCAACGGGCCAAGAACGAGTTTGGTGTGCGTTTCATCCACAGCCGTCCGCACAGTGTGCTGCGTGCCCCCGGTGCCGAACGGATGGAACTGGGCTACACCACCGACGACAGCTCCAGGCTGCTCACCGAAGAATTTGACATGGTCGTCTTGTCCACCGGTTTCAGAATCGGTGACGAGGTGCGGGAGCTGGCGTCCGTGTTTGATCTGGAAATAAATGATTCCAATTTCCCGGTGAACCCGGGCCTCAACCAGGTGGAGACCTCGAGGCCGGGTATCTACGTCGCCGGCACCTTTCAGGGGCCCAAAGATATTCCTGAAACCATGGTTCAGGCCAGTGCCGCCGCCTGCATGGCCGGCAAAGACGTAACCGTCCCGGAAATTGAACGGGAACGCGAGCCGGCCCTGCCACCTGAAAAAAATGTGGTGGGCGAGGAGCCCCGGGTCGGGGTCTTTATCTGTGACTGCGGCGAAAATATCGGCGGTGTGATCGATGTTACCACCCTGGTAGAGCGGGTTTCCAAGCTGGCGGGGGTGGCGGTGGCCGAGGGTGTCGGGCACGGCTGCAGCCGCGAGTCGATGGCTCACATCCGCCAGACCATAGAGGAGCAGAACATCAACCGGGTGGTAATCGGCGGCTGTTCACCGCGCACCCATGAATCGAAATTTCAGGATCTGATCAGAAAAGCGGGCCTCAATAAATATCTGCTGGAATTCGCCAATATCCGCGATCAGGTAACCTGGGTACACTCCCATCAGCCGGTGCGGGCCATAGACAAGGCCGAGGAGTTGCTCAAGATGGCCGTCGGCGCGGTCCGCAAGTCCCACCCGCTGGCCGAACACAGTCTGCCGATAAACAAAAATGTCCTGGTGGTCGGCGGCGGGGTGGCCGGCATGACCTCGGCCCTGGAGATCGCCGATCAGGGGTTCAAGGTATATCTGGTGGAGCAGGGCGTCCGGCTCGGCGGCATCGCCGCACAGCTTCATCGCACCCTGGAAGGCGACGATATCAAAAGTTTCGTAAACGATTTGATCGAGCGCACCAGAGCACACGAACTCATAGAGGTAATAACCGGCGGGATCATCGTCGATCACACCGGTATGCCCGGGATGTTTACCACCGGCATGCAGGTGGGCAGGCAAATGTTCTATCGCCGGATTGAGCATGGAGTCACCATTCTGGCCACCGGGGCCGTGCCCAATCGCCCCGATCTCTTCGGGCTGGGCAAAAGTGAGAAGGTGGTAACCCAGCTGGAGCTGCAAAACCTCATCCATGAAGGTCCTGAGCGGGTCCAGGCATGGGACAACGTGGTCATGATCCAGTGTGTCGGCTCACGCACCGAGGAGAACCCGAACTGCTCGCGGATCTGCTGCCAAAACGCGGTGAAAAATGCGCTGCATATTCTCGAAGTGAATCCGGAGGCCCGGATTTTCGTGCTTTATCGCGATATGCGTACCTATGGCTTTCAGGAAGAGTATTTCCAGAAGGCGAGAGAAAAGGGGGTCATCTTCGTTCGCTATCATCAGGATGAGCCGCCGCGGGTGGAAATTTCCGACGACCAGGTTGCGGTCACCTACCACGATATCATTCTCGAGCGCCGGATTCAGGTCAATGCCGACTGCGTCGGTTTGAGCACGGGGCTGGTTGCCCCCGACGATAGCAGCGAGGAACTGGCCATGATCTTCAAACTGCCGCGCACCCACGACGGCTATTTTCTCGAAGATCACGTCAAGCTGCGGCCGGTGGATCTGCCGACGCCGGGCTTTTTTGTCGCCGGCACCGCCCATGCCCCGAAGACCATCGGCGAAAGTTTGACCCAGGCACGGGCGGTGGCGTCCCGGGCAATGACCATTCTCGCCCGCGAGGCGATCAATCTCGGCGCGGTCACGGCAAAAGTCGATTCCACCCGGTGTGCATCCTGTCTGATCTGTGTCAGAGCCTGCCCCTTCGATGTGCCGTTTATCAATGCCGACGGTTACTCCGAAATCGATCCGGCCAGGTGTCACGGTTGCGGCATGTGCGCCGCCGAATGTCCGGCTAAGGCCATTGAACTGCTGCAGTTCGAAGACGACCAGGTGCTTGCCAAAATAGAACAACTCTTTGCGAAGGCGGTGGCATAATGGAACACTTTGAACCTGTAATCGTGGCGTTCTGCTGCCACTATTGTGCCTACACGGCTGCCGATATGGCCGGCAGTCAGCGGCTTGTCTATCCGGCCAACGTCAAAATTATCCGGGTACCGTGTTCCGGCAAGGTCGATTCCCTGCATATTGCCAAGGCCTTTGAGAAAGGGGCGGACGGCGTCTATGTGGCCGGCTGTCTCGATGGTGACTGCCACTTCAAGAACGGCAACGACAAGGCTGCCAGAAAGGTTGCCCATATGCGCGGCTATCTCGAGGAAATCGGCATCGAGCCGGAGCGGCTCGAGATGGTCAAAATGTCGGCCGGCATGGGTGAGCGATTTGCCCGGGTGGCCACGGAAATGACGGAAAAGATACGCAAGCTGGGGCCGAGTCCAATCAAGGCCGCGGCTGCCTGATCCAGCAATGATGATTGACATTGAACTTATAACGGAGAGTAGAAAACGATGATAACAGCCGAACGAAAACCACTTGACGAGATACTGTCTTACATCAAACCGTTCAAACGCATTCTCCTGCTTGGCTGCAACGAGTGCGTCACGGTCTGTGCGGCAGGTGGCAGAAAGGAGGTCGGGGTGCTCGCTTCCGGCATTCAGATGAGTATGCTGAAAAACGGCGCCAGCATCGAGATCCGGGAACATACCCTGGAGCGGCAGTGCGACCCCGAGTACGTCGAAGAGCTTGTCCCCATCATCGATAGTGCCGATGCGGTGCTGTCCATGGCATGTGGCTGCGGTGTTCAGCAATTGGCCACCAGATTTAAGGACAAGCCGGTGTTTCCCGCCGTCAACACCAAATTCATGGGCGGCTCTGATCGGCACGGGGTCTGGACCGAACGGTGCCAGGGCTGCGGCGACTGTCTGCTGGGGGTGACCGGCGGCATCTGTCCCATTGCCAAGTGCGCCAAACAATTGATGAATGGTCCCTGCGGCGGTTCGGTCAGCGGGGTCTGTGAGATCGGAGATGAGGTCGAATGTGCCTGGCACCTCATCTGGGAGCGGCTCAAGGCGCTTGGGCTCACCGACCAATACCTCGAGATTATGCCCGCCAAAGACTGGCGGGCAGGTGGCGGCAGCGGACCGCGCAAGATAGTCAGGGAGGATTTAGCGGAATGAAAACTCAAAGCAATCTGGAAAAAGTATTGTCCGGCGGTCACCTTGCCGTCACTTCCGAGTGCGGCCCTCCCCGCGGCGCCTCGGCCCAGACGGTGGTGGATAAGGCGAAGTATCTCGAAGGCGTCGTCGATGCGGTCAATATCACCGACAATCAGACGGCGGTGGTGCGGATGTCCAGTTTGGCCGGCTCGGTGCTGGTCAAGCAGCAGGGAATGAACCCATTGTTGCAGATGGTGACCCGGGATCGGAACCGGCTGGCGATGCAGGCCGATATCCTTGGCGCCTATGCCCTGGGTATCGACACCATGCTCTGTCTGTCCGGCGATCACACCAAGTTCGGCGATCACGCCATGGCTGCCAATGTGCATGACATCGATTCCATCCAGCTGATTCAGATGGTCAAAGGCATGCGCGACGAGGGTAAATTTCAGGGCGGCGCCGAAATCAAGGGCGTGGTGCCGAAGATGTATATCGGGGCGGCCGCCAATCCGTTTGCCGATCCCTTTGAACTGCGCGTCATGAGACTGGCGAAAAAAATAGCCGCCGGCGCCGATTTCATTCAGACTCAGTGCATTTTCAACATTGAGAAGTTTGAGAAGTGGATGGAAGGGGTCCGGAAGATGGGGCTGCATGAGAAGTGTTATATACTGGCCGGCATTACTCCGATGAAATCGGTGGGGGCGGCAAAGTACATGAAAAACAGGGTACCCGGCATGGACGTTCCCCAGGAGCTGGTGGATCGGATGAGCGGTGTCGCCAAAGAGGATCAGCCGGCTGAGGGAATCAAGATCTGCCTGGAGACCATGGAACGGTTGAAGGAGGTTGAGGGGGTGGCCGGGTTCCACATCATGGCCATTGACTGGGAAGAAAAGGTCGAGGAAATCGTCAAACAGGCGGGGCTCTATCCAAGACCACAGGTGTAGGCCCGCGGAAAATACAGGATGTTAACTGACAACGGTTACGGAACAATCAAGAGGAGTTCACCCATGAGCGATCAGCAATTGATACTTGTCGTCGACGACGATACCGACCTGGTGGAAGCGCTTGCCATGAAACTGGAGAGTGAAAACTTCAGGGTAGCCAAGGCCTACGATGGGGTCGAGGGATTTGAAAAGATAAAAGAACAGCGCCCCGCCCTGATGATTCTCGATGTCATGATGCCGAGAAAAGACGGTTTCCAGCTCTGCGATGAGCTCAAGAACGATGATGCGTACAAGGATATTCCCATCATCCTTCTTACCGCCGTCGCCGATGCGGTAAATTCCACCAATTATACCCACATGGGGGGAAAGACCACCCTGGCCGATGACTATATCCCCAAACCGATAGACCTCAACAAGCTCATTGAAATAGTCCGGGATACTATCTGAGTTTTTCGCCCGGTTCTTCACTGTCGGCGGGAACCGGGCCGTTTTCTCTTCGCTGATCCGTGACTGATGGCCGCCCATCTTCCAGCTAATCCTGATCTCGGCGATCAGATGATGCTGGGCGGCATTAAGTTCAGCGAGCCCCAGACCCGGGTAGCATTTGCAGCAGATGGTGGCGAACCTGCCGGGGCGCGGGTTCTGGGAACCCTGGCCGCCAACAATATCAATCTGACCCAGCTCTTTATGGGAGGTCCGCCCGTGTTTGACGGTGATTTTTGTATCGAAGAGCGGGATCATCGTCTTGTCTCTCTCCTGCTCGCTTCCAGCTCTTCTCCGATGGATGATGGCATGACGGCGCCCGGCACGGTGGGGAGTGTGACCCTCTTTCCCCATCGCTCCGACCTCCGGGTAGTCTTTGCCGCGCTCAGCCGGCTGGCCCAGGTCAATCTGCCCATCTACAGCGCCTATACATCGTTGTCGGCACTCTGTATAACCACCGACTACCGGTTGATGGACGCGGTGGCGGAGTCCTTGCTGCGGATATTTGTTTTGCCGGCGGGACACAGCCCCTTCAGATATGAGCCCTCGGAGTTCGACGCTCAGGTTGCCGGTGCACAAGGCCGAAAAGTGGAGACCGCGGCCAGATACCGGGAATCGGTCATCAAAATTTATGGCTCCCATCTGCAAACCGGAGTGCGCTCGCTCAGCCTCTCATTTCCCGCTGCCACCCTTTCGCGAGTAGCCTCGCGGCTGGCCGAGGCTGAATCCATGGGGTCATTCGTCATGGTGGCGCTGACTTCTTGTCGGCCTCAACGTTATGCTCTTCAGTTGCTGGTAGCGCCGCCGGAGGCGGGATCGTTCAGCACCGAAGTCGTGAACGAATTGGCCCGGATACCAGGGGTGGAGGTTGTTGAGCAATCCGTACTGGAAGTATTGTATTTCCACGGCCCCCATTTCCAGGATCGCCACGGCGTCGCCAACACGGTGGTGACGACCCTTGCCGGCGACGAGGTGGGGTTTATCTGCTTGAACTGCTCGGGAACGAGCATTTATCTGGTAACCAGTGAAGGTGTCGGCTGCCTTGCCGGCCGGGCGCTGGCAAAGGTTTTTGTGGTGCCTTCCGGCGATCCCGGATCTTCGTGTCGAACCACCCGGAATCAACCTTCATCCACTGTTGAGCAAACCTGATTGTATGAGTAGTCCTGCAACGTACAAATCCGACTGGCGTCTCCGGGTTTTTGACAGCCTCTCTTTTCCCACCCGCATCCTTACACCGGACGGAACCATTATTGCGGTCAACCGCCGCTTTCTTGACAGGCACGGCGAGCTCGAAGAGGAGGTGGTCGGTGCTACCTGCCGGGAAATCAACCAGCTCCATTTTCCCCATCAAAGTTTTCCCTGCACCAAGGGTGAAGAGTGCCCGCTTTGTCAGGTGGTTACCCGTAAAGATGGCCAGACGGTGCTGCTGCATGCGACGGTCGAAGACGGTGAACAGCACTGGGAAGAACGGGTATTCTCGCCGATTTTGGATGATCGCGGTGAGGTTGATTTCATCATCGAAAGCATCCGGGACGTGACCAATGTCAAACGTCTGGAAAAGATGTACAGCGATATGCGCCAGCTTATCGATAATGTTGTACAAAGTTCGGTAAGCGGCATAATCGCGGCCGATCGAAACGGTGATATTATCCTGGCCAATGAAGCGGCGGAGGAGCTCTTCGGCTATTCGAGCACGGAAATACGCAAGGTCAACATCGAAGATTTTTACCCGCCCGGCGTGGCCCGCGACATTATGAGTATGCTGCGCGATGAAAAACTTGGCCGCCGGGGAAAACTGCCCATCACTCAGCTTGAGATTATTTCCAAACATGGTGAAAAAATACCGGTGGAAATGACCGCCGCCATCATCTACGAAGGCGGCGAAGAGGTTGCCACCGCCGGGATCTTCAACGATCTCAGAGAAAAACTGGCGGTGGAGCGGAAACTGCGGGAAAGCCAGATGAAGATCGGGCAGACCGAGAAGATGGCCTCGCTGGGCCGGCTTGCCGCCGGCGTGGCGCACGAGATCAACAACCCGCTTACCTCCATACTGATGTATGGCAGCATCATCAGGGAAAAACTCGAACGGGATCATCCCCTCAGTAAAAATCTCGATTACGTGCTCGAAGACGCCAACCGCTGCAAGGACATCGTTAAAAATCTGCTGGCCTACAGCCGCCAGTCGAGCCCTTCGCGGGAGGTTTTCCCGCTCAATATGCTGGTTTCCGAAAGTCTTCGTCTGCTGCACGATCAAAGGCTTTTTCAAAACGTCAGGATCGTGCCGGACTTGGTCGATCACGAGGTGCTGATCAAGGCGGACAAGAACCAGATCTGCCAGGTGGTAATCAACCTGATTATGAATTCGGTGGATGCCATGGAAGAGCAGGGAACCCTGACCCTGGCGACCTCCATTACCAAGGACAGAAAAACGGCGATCCTCTCGGTGACCGATACCGGCAGCGGTATACCCGAGAGTGATGTCTTAAAAATTTTTGACCCGTTCTTTACCACCAAGGAACCCGGCAAGGGGACGGGGCTGGGCCTCTCCATGGCCTATGGCGTTTTGGAAGAAAATCAGGGCCGGATATATGTGCGGGAGACCTCAGAGCAGGGAACGACGATTTGCCTGGAACTGCCGGTGGTCACCTTGTCCAACGAGATACTGTTTGATTCCATCGGCTGAACAAAAAATAGAGAGCAACGGATATGACACCGTTTGAAAGTACGGAACAGGCGAAAATCCTCGTGGTCGACGATGAATCCCGGATACGGGATGCGTGCACCCTGGTCCTCAGTGAGCAGGGGGCCGAAGTGGCGACGGCGGTCGACGGCGACCAGGGGGTGGCGATGATCCAGCGGGAGCATTTTGACGTCATCCTGGTGGATCTGATGATGCCGGGGCTGTCGGGCATGGAAGTTCTCTCCTTTGTTCGCGAAAAGCATCCACATACGGTGGTTATCGTCATTACCGGTTATGCGACGTTGGAGCACTCCATCGAAGCGATGAAAAAGGGGGCGTTTGACTTCATCCCCAAACCGTTCACCCCCGATCAGCTTCGCACCGTGGTGGCCAAGGCGATCAGGTATAACCGCGCTCTGCAGGATATCGCCGACACTAATTCACGGCTGAAAACGCTGGTCAACAGCCTCATTGACGGTGTTCTCGTCCTTGACCGGGATCGTCGGGTGGTGCTTGCCAATCCCGCCTTTCTGCACATGATCGACTACCATGGCGAATCGGTTATCGGTCAACGCATCGATGAGCTGCCGGTGGGCGACACCCTGCCTTCGATGATCGACGAGGCACTGGGTATGGACTCTGATGCGCTCACTGAACTGGTAGAGGAACTGAGTTGGGGAGAGGGCGAGCAGAAGAGATTTTTCCGGACGAAGTGCACCCCGTTTCGCAATCGCACCCGGGTCAATATCGGCGCCATAATGGTGCTCAACGATATCACCGCGCTCAAGGAGCTTGATCAGCTCAAATCTGATTTCGTCTCCCTGGTCTGCCACGAAGTGCGCAGCCCGATGAACAGCCTGATGATGCAGATGCAAGTGCTGCTTGACGGACTGGCCGGGGAGGTGACTGAAAAACAGCGGGAGATCCTTTCCCGGGCCATGGCGAAGATGGGGGGGCTGAGCGATATGGTCTCGGAACTGCTTGATCTCTCCAGGATCGAATCCGGGCTGATCACCAGGGAGAAGGAACAGCTCGATTTTGCGGCCTTACTCAACGATCAGGTCACCTTCCATCGTCCCGGGGCGGCTGAACGGCAAAGCTCAATTGAGTTACATGTCGACTCTCCCTTGCCGTGGGTCTTTGCCAATAAACGCGGCATGGAAGAGGTGCTCACCAATTTGATCACCAACGGTATCAAATATTCTCCCGGAGGCAGTACCATCGATGTCACCTGCCGGGTGGAAAATGAGTATCTGCACACCACGGTGGCCGACAACGGCTATGGTATTCCGGCGGAAGATCTGGAGCGTATTTTCAACCGGTTCTACCGGGTCAAGGACGAAAACACCAGAACCCAGCAGGGAACCGGACTGGGCCTTGCTCTGGTCAAGTCAATTGTCGAAAGCCACCACGGAATCGTCAAGGTCGACAGCACCCTCGGCAAAGGCACAACTTTCACCTTCCTCATCCCGCTCAATGAGATAGTGTCCGCGTGAGGGACAGGGTCAATTGAGCATTGAAAACATCACAAACAAAGGAAAGATGCTACGCTCAGCGCAACTCTAAGTACTTCCAGTGTTGCCAACTACAGTTGGCAGTGTTATTCAATAAGATGAATAAACGTGACTCAACCGGTAAAGCCGAAGCAGGTGGTCTTGATAAACTCGTAAAGTGCTCAAAATTGCTTGCAGCCGTCATTCCCGCCCTCGATAACAACACTCAAGGGCAGGCTTCAGCGGGAATCCAGTAGTTTCAATTGATTATATATTTTGGTTCAACTCCACAATGACCATAATTGGGGTTTTTACGAAGCAATCAGTCTTATTTGCTGACCAAAAGGGCAAACAGCCTTTAGTCAGTAAAAAGGCATCGAGCAAGCCAAAGCGTATTGGCTGGAATACGTGGCCCAAAACAAGGAAATCCAGTAAGAATCAAGCAGGAGCACATGAACCATGGCAAAACATACAACGCTAGACGAGCTTGAAGGAACCTACTTCCAGGATCACTCAGAAGAAGTCGATAGCTATATCAAACTCATCTTTGAGGATTATGCTAAGGATGGGGATACCGGCGCTCTATTGTCCTCGCTGCGGGTCTTAAGCCGCGTCAAGGGGGTAAGTAAGATCGCGCAGGAGGCCGGCCTGAGCCGTATGGGCGTCCAAAAAGCCTTGTCTGAGGACGGCAACCCTAAGCTTGCCAGTATCAACGCCATTGTGCATGCCATGGGCTACCGCCTATCACTGGAAAAGCTGAATGTGTAACACAATTGAAGCTCATAAGCGACAATCTCGAATGGCGTGCTCTATCGTTGCGCGGGTGCCGGCGGCGCCCGCGATTCCTGTTCTGCTCAAAAACCCCCAGATGGGTGAGATTCTTCTGTAGTACCGCTTTATCGATAATGAAACTGATGATGCGCATCTCGGTGCCGCATTTCGGCCACGTCAGAGGATCAACTTCCCATACTTTCTTGATACATTCCCGCCACCCAAGGCGTGGAATGCGCTTGGGTTTGTCGTCGCCAATGTCAATAAGGCGCACACCCTTGATCACTTCTGTCGCTGCTGTGTTCTGCTCTTGTTCCCGCTTGTGCTGCTTGTTCCTATCGCCGCGCATTCGGTTGCTCTACCACCCGTACTACCTCACCAGTTGAAATGACGCATCAGGAATGTGTTATCGCCGCGATGCACTCACGCGGAGAAAACACCTGGAAAGTTCTTCTTGTGCGGCCCATGCGTCATCTTCGAGCGATGGATAGATACCGTAATAGTATGATGAAATTGAAAATACCCTTACGTTGTGTGCTACCGCCACTGCTCCTTTCCTGTCTTGCTTAAATCGTGTCGGAGTCGTGATAAACCTCGAACTGCCCCACCATGCTTCTTCCCATTCCCCTGTCGTTTCCCCATGACATGGTCTCCATGACAATGACAGGGTCGTTGAGCGGGGCGCGGCCCTGGATGATGAGTCCGGCGCCGGGCACCAGCCCCATATCGCGGATTCACTGGCCCAAGACGCCGAAGCATTTAAAGCTCAAAGCATTAATTGTTGGTACCTGGGAATTATAATAGTTCCTGATCAACATCAAATGCGGTGATCTCCACGAAGGCTTCGCACGGATAAGATGCCCTGATTGCCATCAAAATCACATCTTGGCGTTTTCTTGTCGAGGAAGATGGTTTTTTCCCTCCTGCCATGCCAAGAAGGTGGCCCAGTTCCGCCACCATCTCAGGGAAACGGTTCTTTACCCTGTTGCTCACCGTCACTATGCCTTCTCCATCCCCAACATTCTGCGCAGATTCTTTGTTTATAGTAAGAAATCTCCATTTATCTTGAATTTGCTGGGGAGCACCGTTGGGAAAGGTCAAATTTCTTGAAACGGCGGTTGGAGCAAGGTAGGTTCTCTGTAATCGAGGCATGATGGGTGGAAATCTCTGGAAAAGTTAGGGGCTCGAAACAAAACGAGGACTTATCACCTAAGGCGTTCATGTTGAATTTCAGGTATAATACCGGTGCATGTACGATTTTACATTGATCCTCAGACCGCGCTTCCGCATATTTATGGGCATGATGTGGACGAAGAGGAAGTCGAGCAAATACTCGCACATCCGCTGGAAGACCGACCAGGTAAGGATGGCTCAAGGGTAGCCCTTGGCAGAACGTATGACGGAAGATACCTTAGGGTTGTTTATGTGCCGGATTCTCTGCCAAATAGCGTTTTTGTGGTAACGGCTTATGAGCTTCGTGGTAAGCCGTTGCTTGCCCTGAGGCGTCGAATAAGGAGAAAATGAAGATGAAGCAAAGTACATTTCCCAAAGGCTGGGACGAAGCGCGTGTCAACAAACTTCTTGCGCATTACGAGACGCAGTCCGAAGCTCAGGCAGTTGCCGAAGATGAAGCGGCTTTTGAGGCTGCCGGTCAAACCTTCATGGAAGTACCCACTGAACTGGTTCCCGCAATTCGGGAATTGATCGCCAGGCACAGCGAGGCGTAGCGGCTAACCTGCGCTGCGCCGGCACATCGCCCCATAATCAGGCCTCTGGAGGAGCCCACCGCGCCGCGTCATTCGCAACAGCCAACGGAGCCGGCCAATGGGGCCAGGTCTTGGAATGCTATATTTTTTGCCGCCGCTTCAAGGAGTTTGATTTCGCCAATGGATTTCACGGCAAAAGCCACCATGTAGACCCATTTCTCAACAGTTATGGGGGCACCGATCTGGTGGCGGTCTGAAGATTTTTTACCATCCAAACATCGGTTCATCAGAGCCGGGCCACTCATCTTCATACGCGACAATCTCGAATGGCTTGCTCTATCGTTGCGCGGGTGCCGGCGGCGCCGGCTGATTCCGGTTCTTTTCAAAAACCTCCGGATGGGTGAGAATTTTCTCTATTACCGCTTTATCGATAATGAAACTGATGGCGAGCAGGAATGCGTGTTTGCAATCAGCACAGGTGTTTACGGGCAAACCCTTAGTGCGGGGCGCCGCACACCAGATAGTTTCGCACAACCCGTGAAATTACCGGCCGAAAAAACCGTATTGGCCCCTGAAACACTCATCATACGTCGCTTCCAACTCATCGAAATGATCGCTTATGAGTTTGAACAGTGAGGTCTCATACGGCTTCATGCGCTTGTAGACGCCGGTAATATCGCCGCACTTCATTCCACCGCCCATTTTGTTGCGAAGGGGACAGCATAGCAGTGAGGTACTACTTTCCCACGCAACTTGTCTTCGTAACCCATCGCAAACAGACTATGATTTTTGCTTTGAAGAAACCGCTTGACCCTATGCTTGTTTAGGATAAAATCACCTACACAAATCAATTACTAAAGTTTCCCATTTTTGAAGCGAGGACGACACAATCCTGACAATATCAGAGCAGTAATATGGTTTGGAAGATCCCAGGAAGGACATATTTATGTATTAATATCAATAACTTATGAGGAGAAATTTTGAGACCGCTAACTACTTGATATTACTCGATAAAAATTAACAAAATTTTCACCTGAATGTCAGAATAATAAACGATAACAGCAAGTTAGTAGTGAATGCGAGGCCCACTCATGGTATACTATGTTTTATCACCAACAAGAAACCGGAGGGACCCCGCATGTCTATACTACACCGCCTGCTCACCGAACTCAAAGACCAATTTATTCAATCAGAAAAAGGCAAAGAACGCGGCGCCTGGTTTGTCTATACCCTGCTCGCCATTATCCTGCCCGGCACCTCGGCAAAAACCTCACATCTGTTTCGGGTACTCCACGTGCTCTTTGGTCTCACAACAGTTGGCAAGAAACCATACTATAGTTTTATCGCCTCGCCGAAGATTCCCTGGGGCAGGCTGTGGCCCACGCTCTGGAACATGATCCCGGATCCGTGCACCGACGGCCGCCTGCTGGTTGCCCTGGACGATTATGTCAATCCCAAGACCGGTAAGAATATCTTTGGCTGCGCGAAGGTCTTCGATAATGCCGCCAAGAAAAACCAGTCACGCTATCCATGGGCGCAACTGGTTGTTGCCATCGGTCTGATTACGGTGATCAAGGGACGATGGGCCTGTCTTCCCCTCAGCCAGCGTTACTATTTCAGCACAAAACACATCACCACCAGTAAGCCAACGTTCAAGGGCGAGCGCATCGTGTTTCAAAACAAATACCAGCAGGCGGTAGAGATGCTCGATGAGGTGGGAAGACATTTTCCCGAGCACCCGATCCTGGTGGTGGCCGACTCTTGGTTTGGTAATCAGGGGCTCTTCAAACCGCTGCGCCAATCGCTTGATTCACGAGGCCATCTGTTGTCTCGCCTGCGCGCCAACAATAATCTGTATGCCATGCCTGAACAGCCACAAGGCAGGCGGGTTGGCCGGCCAAAAAAGTATGGTGATTACCTCGGTACGACAACCTCGCTTGCCATTGCTCACCAAGAGCATGCCACGGAGATAGCAGTGAATCTTTACGGCACAACGCGCACGGTACTGTTCGCTACATCCATTGTCATGCAGAAAACGCTCAAATGCCCTATTCGGGTGGTGTGGGTATATCGCCGTACACGGTGGGTTGCTCTGTTTACTACCGATCTCAGCTTGTCTGTTGCCCAGATCATTGAGTATTATGGCGCCAGGTGGAAGATCGAGGCAAGCTTCAAAGAGCTCAAACAGGATATCGGCAGTGCCGAGGCCCAGAATCGGAAACCGGTGGCGGTTTACAATCATCTGAACTTATGCATGATGGCCGTCTCACTTGCGTGGGTGTATGCCATCCATCTAGACAAAACTCCCCACCGCCGACATGCGGTAAAAGGACGTGCCCATTATGCCTTTTCCGATGTCCGCAGAGTGATTGCGCAACAGGTAGTGGATAAGGATTTTCATATGGGTTGCTCACCTCCACCCAAACCACGGAAAAATATCGTTGCCGCTCTGTTTATGAGGCTTGCGGCTTGAGGACTTTTCGGGAAACTTCAGATAGTTGATAGTACCGTGAGAAATTGCGTGAGCAACGCAGAGGTGGACGAAAAGGCCATTTTCCACGGTTCCCATAATTCGTATCTTCATGTTCATTCTCCGCTCAACGGTGCGCGACTCTGGACCACGGTACCGGTGCTACTCATATGGGTTGCCGCCGGCCCACGCCTTGTCCAACTCATCCATATCGGTCTGCTGGTCTTTTACCATTAACTCGGCCAGTTCGTGGTTGTGTTGCCGGTACATGGATATGTAGCCGTCCCCATCCTCAGTGAAAATGCGATAGCGCTCCGGCAGGGTGTCTTCATCTTTTTTGCGGAACAGCCGCATCAGCCGGTACGCCTCGTAGCGATCATAGCCCAGCAATTGCAGGGCATCTTGTCCCAGGGCAAGGGCGCTGTCGAAGGTCTTGCGGCGCATGGTGACAACCCCCAGATCCATGAATTCGTAAACCGCCCGCCGGTCTTCGGCGGCCACCGCGATCTCGAGATGGGGATAGTGCTTGCGCGCCAGGGTGACAAGTTCCCGGGCAGGTTCATGCTCGCCCAGGCAGATAATGATCAGTTTTGCCTCGGCGGCGCCGGTTGATTCCAGCAATTCGCCGGGGCCGGTGAGCCACCCTACATTTTCAGGATACTCCGGCGGTAAGGTATCGCCTCGCCCGGCCCATGGCCATAAGGGGAAAATAGTGCCGGTACATGTTGTAATTGAGCATGAATCCGCGTGACAATTCGCTGCCCTGGTTCATGGTGTCGCTTTTAACGGTAAGATCGATACGCTCGCCCACCCCATAGCCTGGAAATCCGGTTCCGGTAAAATATGGTTCATCCCAGGTTCCGTCCTGATTTTGCGTTTTCTTAAGAAATTCGAGTCCCTGCTTGATAGGTCTGGCAAACTCGTCGGAATCCAGGGCGATAAGAGCCATGAGCGCCCATCCCGTCTGGGATGCGGTTGATACCCCTCGCCCTCTGAACTGCTCATCCATGTAGGAAGCACAGCTTTCGCCCCAGCCGCCATCAAGGTTTTGGCGGCTAACCAGCCATCGTCCCGCGGCAACAATTTTTTCAGCCGACATATCAACACCCGCGGCTTCCAAGGCGGGTAACACAGCACCTGTCCCATAAATATAGTTTACCCCCCAGCGGCCGAACCACGAACCATCAGGTTCTTGCTCGTCAAGCATGTACCGGCAGGCCCGCGTCATGACCTCGTCATCTCTGGTCATCCCATAGAGGGCCAATGCCTCCACAACGTGGCCGGTTACGTCGACACTGGGCGGGTCGAGTAATTCACCGAAATCGGCAAACGGGATCAGGGTGAGGATGGCGCTGGTGCAGTCCCGGTCAAACGCGGCCCAGCCGCCGTTATCGTTTTGCATGGCGATTAACCATGCCACCGCCTTCTCCACTGCCTCGCGCATTGCCCGTTTAAGCCCCTCGTCAGCCATCAATGGTTCGAGCCGCAGCAAAACGATGACGGCAACGGCGGTGTCATCCACGTCAGGGTATTTGTCGTTTTCATACTCAAACGCCCAGCCGCCTGGTTCCGTGTCCTTCACAAACACCTGCCAGTCGCCTCCCACCAGGACCTGTTGGCTCAGTAAATAGCGAACGGCTTTTTCAACGCTGACGGTCTGTAAGTGAGCCACCGAACAGTCCAAAAGGGCGAGCAGGACCAGCACCGTATCCCAGATCGGTGACACGCTGGGCTGGAGGTAAATGCGCCCGTCGCGTTCATACGACCAGGGCGGGTCAAAGGCGGTGAGCCCGCTGGTCAGCACCGGGTGATGGAGAGCATAGCCTTCTTCGTGCAGGGCCATGAGCGAGTAGATCCAGGGTGGCTGAATGCCGCCCCAGGCCCCGTCCCCATCCTGGTGGGCGACAATCCATTCGCGGCAGAGCCGGATCGCCGTTTCACGGCCGGGACGAAGCGGCGCGTTTACATACCGGTTGAGGATGCGATCGGTTGCCAGAAAAAAACCTTCCCAGGAAATCCACCGTTTTTTTCGCGGCAACCGGTAGTTGAAATGTTCCCTGCCTTCGGGAAACAACTCATCCATACGCAAATTATCAGGGAGCCGATGCACCGGACGGCGGGCGGTCAGAATCGACAGGGGCAGCATGGTCGCCCGCGCCCAGGTGGCGAACTTGTAGATGTTAAACGGCGCCCAGCGCGGGATGAAGAAGATTTCCGGGGGGAGTGCCGGGGTACGATCCCACGGCCATTCGCCGATGAGGGCCAGCCAATACTTGGTGAACACCCGCACACCACCGAGACCGCCGTGAGCAAAAATCCACTCTCTCGCCCTGATCATCGGATCACTGTTTTTGTCCACTCCAGCAACCCTCAGTGCCGCATACGATTCCACCGTCGCGTTGATATCGCCGGCCGGCGCATCGTAATAAATTTCCCAGGAGCCGTCGGCCCGCTGGTCGTGAAGGATTGCTTTGACGACCCCATCGTATTTGGGATCGGCGAGAACGCCGAGGATATACATGGCAAGAACCCACTCCGCCTCCATGCAGGAGTTGGATTGCAGGTTACCCACCCAATATCCGTCCTGGTGTTGCGCACCCATCAACCAGGCAATGGCTTGTTCGATTGCATTATTAAGGGTTGTAGCGTCCATGCTGTGTGCCGTGCGGAAGAGCTGAAAAAAGTGGTAGGGTCGAGTATGGTATTCAAAACAGATAAAAGCACAAGAGCGTTTACCCGGTATGTGGCTGAGCGCATAAACACGGTATCTTTTTTCACAGATTCATGCAACCTGATCGCTCACTTCTTGTCGTGCTCACCGCCCTGGCCGCCGAGGCCAAAGCGATCAAGTCTACCGCAGGTGCCGATGTGGCCGGCCGTCATACCCAACTTGGGCATGGTCCGCAAGAATATCGAGCGGCCCGGCGAGCCCTCCATATCCGCACTGTCCAGTGCGGCATGGGACGCGAGCGGGTGTTTCACGGCACCGCCTTAGCTGACGCCTGGGGGGTGGGCAGTATTGGCATCAGTGGCGGCCTGGCGCCGGGCCTGCCGCGTGGAGCCATCGTTTTAGCGGAACGGATCATTGAGTCCGTAGCGGGGAAAAATACCAAGTATCACAAATATTTACCTGATGAGAAATTACTGGAAAAGCTCGAAACGGCCCTACGAGTAAGCGGTATCACCTATCGACGCGGCGCCATTTTGTGCAGCGCTAAACCGCTGCTCACTGCTTCTGAAAAAGCGGCGGCGCATGGTACAACCGGCGCCATCGCGGTGGATATGGAAAGCGGTGGAGCGGCCGCCGCGGCGGCTGCCCAATCGCTCCCCTTCTTTTCAGTCAGGGTAATATGCGATCCCGCCGAACGCTCCCTTGACGGGAGGTTACTGAAAGGAGTCGATCCTGAAGGAAACGGTCGGCCGCTCCGAATGCTCGTCGCTGTTCTCAAGAATCCATGGCTTATTGTCGGCGCCGTGCGGGTGGCCAGGGATTTTTCCGTGGCAATGGCTTCCCTGAGAAGGACGTGGCCCATAATTCAGGCGCCGTTAGACGATTTTTATAGAAATCGGCTTACTTCCGTCCCGGACCACGCAGAGCAAGCATAGCCGCCTTCCACGGTTTTCTCATGGTCTCAACCACGGCGCTGGGCTCGAACCCGCAGTGGAGCATACAATGCGCGCAGCGGGGGTTGTTACCCTGGCCGTAATTGCTCCAGTCAGTGTCCTCCATGAGTTCCCGGTAACTCGATACATATCCGTCATTGAGAAGATAGCAGGGGCGTTGCCACCCCAACACGCTTCGGGTCGGGTTGCCCCACGGTGTGCAGGCCAGGTTTTGATTGCCGGCAAGAAAGTCGAGGTACATGGCAGAATGGTTAAATGTCCATGATGGTTTTTTTCTCTGTAATATCTCGCGGAAGAGTTTTCTGGTGCCTTCGCGGCCGAGAAAGTTATCCTGGTCGGCGGCGTTTTCGTAATTGAACCCGGCGGCAACGGTCATTGCTTCCACTCCCAGCGAGGTGAGATGGTCAAAAAGCGCGGCAGCGTCTTCAAAGGTTTGGCCCTTGAAGAAAGTCGTGTTGGTTGTCACCCGAAAACCGGCCGAAACCAGCATGGAAATTGCTTTTGAGGCACGCTCGAAAGCGCCCTCCAGGCAGACGGCCGCGTCATGGCGTTCGGCCAGGCCGTCGAAATGGATATTGAAACTTAGATAAGGGCTGGGGCGAAATCCGGGCGTACCCTCCATTTTTTTTTCAAGCAGCAAACTGTTGGTACACAAGTAGACAAAACGCTTGCGTTCGACTAGTTGCTCTACAATCGTTTCAATATCAGGGTGAAGCAGTGGTTCTCCTCCGGCAATACTGACCACCGGCGCCCCGCACTCCTCCGCGGCATCGACGCATTCCTGGACGGAGAGATGTTTGGCCAGTATCTCTGGCGGCTGGCTGATCTTGCCGCAACCCTTACACTTGAGGTTGCAGCGAAAAAGTGGTTCAAGCATGAGAACCAGTGGGAACCGTGATTGGCCACGGAGCAGTTGGCCGGCGATATACATACCGATACGCCGTTGTTGGAGAAGGGGAATGCCCATGATCTGATACGCGGATTATTGTGGCTGGCTAAGAGACGAAAGATCTGATTATGCGGCGCTCGCCACCGACGCCTGCTGCTTCATGTCGGCGTCTTGGCCGCCGGGTAAGAAGGCGGGGTCCATAAACTTGTGTATGGCGGCCTCAAGGCCTGCCTTGGCAACCGTGGTGTCAAGACAAGGACCATGGGGGCGGGCGTTGAGCACGCCGTATACGGGGATTGGATAGGTATCCTGAATGCCGCTTGCCAAGTCACGCTCACAGGCTACCGCGATGATCATTTTCGGCCGCCTCTGGACGACGATTCTTCTGGCAATCGTACCGCCGGTGGCAACCGCCAGGTGAATACCATACTCCTCGCTGATAGTGAGCAGCTCATCAATGGGGCAGAGCCCGCAGCGTTTACAGTTGTCCATCGAATAGGTAAGGCGCATTTTGCACCGCGAGTTCTGTAAACAATGCGGCATCAGCATCAGCAACTCTTCCGGCTTATATTTCTTGGTGGATATGCTCACCAGGTCATTGTTGACCTTGACAAACGACGAGCGGACCCGGTCCTTTGATATACCAAGGGATTTTCCCACCAGTACCACGAGCGGTAGATAGAGTTTGATGGTTAATCCCCTGATTTTGCTGAAAAACAGCAGAGAATGGCCGAACATGATGTTGAGCACAAGGCCAAGGGTCGCCCAGATTACCACCAGCGCCATTCCCAAAACGCCGATGGTAAAGATATAGGGCGCCCACGGATGCAGCGATTTGAGGCCTACCAGTGGAAGGATAAGGGTCGTAAACAGAAAGGCCACGACACCGGCGCCCGCTCCCACGACCAGGCCGACGAACAGCCGTTTTTTGGCTTTGCCTACTTGGCGGTCCTCAAGGTCAAACGTGTCTAAGGTGGTGAGATCGAGCGGCTTCATAGGTATCGCTTGTCATTTTGCAATTTCAACGAGATCAGGGAAGGTGAACAGGGTATGTTCGGTGATCCCATCTATTTCTTCCATGCTGATGTCACATCTTTGCCGCAGCCATACCACAACCTCTTCCACCAGCGATTCCGGCGCCGATGCACCCGCCGTCACGCCAATAACCTCCGCGCCTGAAAGCCAGACGGGATCAATGTCTTTGACACTGTCGATGAGATATGCCGTGGTCCCGTTTTTTTCAGCGACTTCACGCAGTCTATTGGAATTGGAGCTGTTTTTCGAACCCACCACGAGAAAAAGATCTACCTGAGGGGCGAGGCTGCGTACCGCTAGCTGACGGTTCTGAGTGGCATAACAAATGTCGGTGTGGGCAGGTGCGTTTATATCGGGAAACCTCTTCTTGAAGAGGGTGATGATTTCGGCCGCGTCATCCATACTCAGGGTTGTCTGAGTGACATATCCGACCCGTGAGGTGTTATCGATCGGCAGTTGGTGCACATCTTCGGATCGTGAAATCACGTGAATCCGTCCGGTGGCGCGTCCGCATGTCCCTTCAATTTCCGGATGATTTTTATGACCGATGATGAGCACGTCAAATCCTTCTTCGCTCAGTCGGGCGACCCGGCGATGCACCTTTTGCACCAGCGGACACGTGGCATCTATGGTGTTTAGAGCCAGCTCTGCCGCCTTTTCCTCAACGGCCTTGGAAACTCCATGGGCGCTGAAAATGGTCACTGAACCGGGCGGTATTTCTTCCAGCGTCTCCACAAACAGCGCACCTTTTTCGGCGAGTGTGTTTACGACATGGGTGTTATGGACAATTTCGTGCAAGACGTAAACCGGGGCGCCGTATTTTTTTAAGGACTCTTCAACGATAGCGATGGCCCGTTTTACCCCGGCGCAGAAACCGCGGGGATTGGCAAGAAGGACTTTCACACGGATGTACTCGAAAAACAGTGAACTCTTGAAAAAATGTTTAGATTAAATATTAACTATACCCTACAATGTAGAAAAGTTAAAGTAAAGTATTACCCGTTAGGCGCACCCTTTTGAAAGGCAGCGAAGCGGGAGGTCCCACAATAACAAACATAGGCAGATCTTTTCCAACCCCGCCAAAGGTTTAATCATCATACTATGAGTTGTCCCGCATTCCGGCTCTGCCCAGCATGGCTATTGAGAACAGTGTGGTTCACTATTCTGCTGTTGTGCTGCGGTGCCAGTCCATACTCCGCAACAGCCGAGCCGGTGACGGCGAATCCGGTTGAAACCGTCATCCGGGAGACCAATGCGGCCTTGCTGGAGATCATGAAACGTTCCTCGGAACTCACTTTTGAACAACGTTACGAGATTCTTGAACCGGTCATGCGGAACGCCTTTTATTTCTTATTCATGCTGCGAAAATCATCTGGGAGTTACTGGCTGGAAATGGATGAGGCCGAGCGCGCCGCGCTACTGGAAAAGTATATTGAGTGGTCGGTGGGCACCTATGTGGCTCGCTTTGATAAGTACAACAATCATCGCTTTACGATTGATACGACCGAGATATATCGAGAGAAGTATCGGCGGGTAACGAGCACCCTGGAAAACGATAAAAAATCCACCACCTTCCACTACATCCTGGTGAATGCTTCGGATCGGTGGCGGATTATCGATATTCAGATCGGTGGCGTAAGCCAGCTATCGCAGTCCCGTGCGCAGATCAAAGCAGTCCTGAAAGCAGAGGGGCCGCAAGGGCTGCTGCGTAACCTGGATGAAAAGATTCAGGGGCTCCGTGACGAGGAATAATGATTCAGCGGTTTATGGCGGCAGGTGAGCGGAGCCGGTCAAACAGCCTTTCAAACTGCTCGAGAAAAGCGGGCAATACAACAAGCGTGCAGAAAATCATCGTTAGCACGCTGATCGTTAAAAGCTTGCCCATGCTCGCTGTGCCGGCATGTCCGATAAACGACAGCGAGCCAAAACTCATAACCGTCGTCAGCCCGCTAAAAAGGATACCGCGGGCTGTGCTGGTGGTGAGAACTCCGAAGGGAGAGCGGCCGGAGTTATCACCACTTCCCTCCTCTTTCAACCGGTGCAGAACATGCAGGCTATAATCGACACCGATGCCCAGCAATAGAGGAATTGCGATGATGTTGGCGAAATTTAACGGTATGTTCAGCAGCACCGTTGCCGCCATGGCATAGCCAATTCCCAGGATGAGCGGCGCGAGAACAAGGACAACCTCGAGTGGTCGACGTGTTATCGCCAGCAAAAACAAAGCAATCAGAACGATAGCGGTGATCAGGGCGCTGGTGAAGGCGGTGTAGATCGTATCGGCTGATCCCAGGATATTTACCGGCTGGCCGGTGGCGCGCGGCGCAACATCTTGCAACGCCGTAACAAATTGCCGCAGGGCGGCCGGATCACGCAGATCATCTTTTGGAAACACCTGGATTCGATAGCGGCCGTTTGCCGAAACATATTGCCGGTACAGGTTTTGCGGCAATTGGTCGGTGCCGATCTGGTCGGCCCCCGTCTGCTGTTGTAAAGTCCGGGTCAGAACCTTCAGATTGGGGATCAGGGCCTCGTTCAGTCGGGCATAATCTTGTCGGCCGGTGGGGGGTTCCAGAAACCTGTCGATTGATTCGGCAAGAAGGTGTGCCGCCGACTGCATGGACGTATCGCCGTTGTCATCGACCTTCAGGGCTATCAGCACCTCGCTCAGTTTTTCCAGTGCGGCTCTGGTCTCATCCGGCACATTTCGGGATCGGGCCGAAATGTCATCAGAGAATTCCGGTAAGCTCAGCGCGATGTATTCAATCTGATCAAGTTTGATGTCCTGGTCGGCTGGAATAAAATCATCAAGGGTCAAGGCTAAATCAACCTCGGGGAGTTCTTCAAGTTTTCCAGCCAGCTTTTGCGCGTGCTCTCTGGAATCCGTCACCACGCTAATGGTCCATAGTGAATTTCGATTGTCGGCGAAAAGGCGCATGGCGGTGCGCACCGCTTCTGACTTCGGGTCTGAGAGATTGAGGGGGTTGGTGTCAAAGGTAAAATGAGGCAGAAGGAGTGCCGACCACACTCCCATGATGACGGCGCCACTGAGGATAACGCGGCTGTAGCGGCGCAGTAGCGAGGGGAGAAAGGCGCCGATCCGCACCGGCGCGGCTTTACTGTTTCTGGGAGCAAACAGATTAAGCATGGCCGGGAGTACCGAAACGCTGATAAAAAGAATTATCAGCATGGCCGTTCCGGAAATCAGACCCAGTTCCGAGGCGCCGACATAGTCGGTGGGAACGAAGGCGTAAAAGCCAATGGCGGTTGAAATGGAACAGATGATCAAGGCATTGCCGGTTTTTGTAACCGCCGATTTAATCGCCTCCGTGCGAGTATGGCCGGCATCTAGGAATTCGAGGTAGCGCAGGGTTATCTGGATGGCATAATCGATGCCCAGCCCGATAAACAGTACGATGAAGGTTACCGAGATCATGTTGAGCCTGCCCACCAGCAGGATCGCGAATCCGACGCTCCAGGCAAGGCCAATGGTCAGGGTCGCCAGGCTGATGGTCACCAGCCTGAGCGACCCGAGGCCGCAGTAAAGGGTTATGCCGACAAGCAGCAGTGAGAGGGCCGATGCAAAACCGATGTCGACGCGAACGCTGCGCAGATCCTCGTAATTTATCGCGGGGTTACCGGTGATGCCGATGGTAACCTCAAAATACTGAGGTATCTCGAGATCGGCTGCCAGACTTCGAATAAGACTGATTTCCCGCTTGTATGGATTCGCGGTACCCGTGCCGGCGGCGGCCTGGACGATAATTAATTGGGTGAAAGTGCTCCTGGCGGTGTCGTTGTCGCGGATAAGGTTTTGCCATGAGACAGGCTCGATGCGTCCTGCTCGCGCGGCATCAAAGCTGACGCGAAGGGCATTGAGCAAACGTGTCAAGTCTCCGCTGCCGGCCATCTGAGCGTCTTCGTTTTCCACGATGGATGCAAGCACGGAAAAAAGGCGAGGCAGTGAAATATCATCGGCCAGCATTGCCAGAAACGGCTGTATTCCGGCGATAACATCTCCATATTCCTCTAACTCCTCAACGCTCAGATAGAGAAGCCCGTTGGTATCGAAAAACTCTCCGCCGCCCGGCATGTAAACGGATGTGAAGGCGTCGGGATGCTCTTCGAGACGTCTGCCGAGTTGTTGTCTGACTTCGCGTACCTGCTCGGCAATGTCACCTTCGATTACCACTACCAGCGGATTGACCAGTTCTGGAAATTCGGCTTGATAGGCTTTGGCGATCTGCCGAAAGAGGAGATCGTCGGCGACCATGTCGGCGAGATCCGCGTTTATCTTGAAATTGGTGACGGTAAAATATACCACGACTATGGTCACCAGAACCATCGCCGTGAGAAACCCGGCGGAATGATTCAGAACCCATGCTATCCACCATGATGGCAGGTATGGTTCTGAGTGTCTCATATTTTTGAAGCCTCTCATCTTCGGGCGCCCTCAAGACGTATCCACCATACTATCCCCGGTACCCCGATCAGGAGTTCTCTCAATCTCTTGGCAACAGCCAGTGCCATTACACTGGCTGAATCAAGGCCAAGAAGAGATCCGATAACCACCAATCCGCCATCTTGCACGCCAAGACCGCCCGGTACGAAAAAGGCGGCGCTGCGCAGGGCGCCGCTCAGGCTCTCGAGAATAAGTATCGTCTGAAGATTAACCTCGACTCCGGCGAAATAAAAAAAAATCCAGTTTTCCCCCGATTTCGCCATCCAGCCGATCAAACGCCAGAAACCGGCGTGTAAACAATCGCGCCTGCGGGCGTACAGTTCCCTGATTTTTTGATCAAGCTCCAGAGCCCTGTTACCCATGCCTTCGGTGCGGCCGGCGCCAAGAAATAAGCCGAGTCCTCTGGCCCCGAAGGAGAACAACCCACCTTTTTGCACGAGTACGAAACCGCCGACCGCTAGAATTGCTACGCTCACGCCGTAGATCATACTCGCCATATCGCGGTACTGCCCGGTGTTTGCGACGAGGAGCCCCAGACCGATGATAATAAAAATTATCTGGGTCCACAGACCGATCGTGAAATCCACCGTTACCGTGGCGCTTGGGTCATCTTTTCCCGTGTAACGCTCGGCAACAACTCGAGCCCTGACGAAATGGCCGCCAACCTGCCCCACGGGAAGCAGGGTGTTAACCGATTCACCAAGCCACCGGGCCATGGATACCAGCCTAAGGCCGGGTCGTGCCCCGCCGCTGAAGAGCAGCCTCCACCCGGCACCATCGATAACGATGGGAACGACGCGGTAGAGAACCATCCAGATAATGTTTATCCCGACCAGAGAAAAAACAGCACCGATGGTGCTGACCCCTTCTTTGTGCAGCAGCCAGAAGATCAGACACAAACCGGCCACTCCAAAAATTATTGATACAGATCGAATAGTGTTCATAAACGGTGCTGGTCTTGCAATAAATGATGAACTCGTAAGGGGGCTTTGAAAAATGAGAATGTTCGTTCACGATCAAGCGTGCGAGAAATTTCACCGCGGGCCGGAGTCATATTTCGTGGCCCAAACGTTTCCCCAACATCATCACCATGTGGGTATTTGATAATTCCACCGGCGCAGATACGCGCCCCAATGGGTGCGGACCAGCCCGAGGTTCTGGGCCGAGTAGTGCAACTTGTTTTTGCGGTAATCTTTTATCCGCTCAAGATATGCGGTAATATTTTTACGTGTTTCATGCCGCGACCCGAGTTGGAAGATATGCATGATTTCCTCAATGGCGTCTAACGGGTTTTCTTCCAGATCTTCAAAGCGAATTTCTATCACCCTGTCTGCCGGCAGTCCTTCGACATCTGAATAAAAACGGTCCAGTAATCGAGGGTAACAGTGAAGCACTGTTTCCTGAATGTCTTGCCAGGCGAATGTCTGCAGTGAGAGCTCCGGCAAGAGCTTCCGGTAGTAGTGAAGCGTCGATTGATATACGGTGTATGGGTTGCGATAGATATGAATGAAGCGTGCCCGCGGCCAAATCTTCAGCAGGTGTCTCACCCGGGCGGTGTGGGCTGGATTTTTTATTAACGGGACTTTGCCGTTTTGATGCTTTCTGACTTTGCCGAAAAAATAGAGCATGCTCTGACGCCAGTGAGCAACTTCCGTTTCGGTGGCACCTTCGAAAAACACCGTTTTTTCGAAAATTCGCCGAAAGTTCCCGGGGTAGTAAAGGGCGTGGAAGACTGAAAGCAATTGCATACTGGCCAGCGGTATCTCATCTTCCTGTGGAGAATCAATCGTTACGGCAACGTTGTCGACCCCCCGGTTTTCCGGCAGCGACCTGGTCAGCAGCGGTTGCAGCCACCTGGCCAGGGTTAACAACTCCCATGGGAGACCGGAGGCCAATGGGGTAATAATGCCAAACTCCGGTGAGCAGGCCAGCAGGTTGTGCAGGTGGGTCGTTCCCGAGCGCCAGTGTCCGACGATAAAGATTGGTCTACAACCCTCATCCTCCTCTTGTTTGAGATTGGCCGCACTAATGCGTTCAAGCAGGGTGAAAGGCAGACGAGCAACCGCTGCTCCGGCAAAACAAGCCGCGTACGGCCAGTATTTTCTATCTACCCCTCCATAGGTGCGCATGGAGGCAAAAAGGGTAGCAATGTTTGCCCCCATCAAGGGATGTTTCAGATCAGGCATCGAATTCGTCTGATCCTTGCACGTTACGTGCTCTTGACGTATTGTATCTGGTGTTCATTCATTCGTTTTTAGTTCTGGATAATCATCATGAACATAACAGAAACTCAAAAATTTGACCTGAAAAAGCTGGTGCAAGACCGGCGGAGCGAACAGTTTGACCTGTTCGAAAAATTCGTCAACCCCAAACTGATGAAAGTGTTGCGCACGATCGGTTTCGACAGGCAATACGTGCGCGCCGAGGGCGCCTATCTCTGGGATTCCGCCGGTAATCGTTATCTTGATTTTCTCTCAGCCTATGGAGTCTTCAACATCGGGCGAAATCACCCCGTCATTGGCAAGACGATCCAGGATTATCTTGACTTGCTTGATCCCTGGAAAGTGCAGTTAGGGGCTTCGCTTCTGCCCGGTTTGCTCGCCGAAAGGCTGCTCGGTTTTGCCCCGCATTTATCGAAAGTGCAATTCACCAACTCCGGTGCGGAGTGTACCGAGGCCGCCATGAAGTTTGTTCGCTGTGCAACTGGACGGCAGCGTATCCTCTACTTTGACCGGGCCTTTCATGGCCTGAGCTATGGTTCACTATCCATGAATGGGTGTAACAGCTTTCGCGAGGGATTTGGTTCTTTTCTTCCGGGCGTGGACTGTATTCCTTTCGGGGACCTTGAAGTGATGGAAAAGGAACTTGCCAAAGGGGATGTGGCA